>OGFP01000024.1_pt1 | contig 117160 bp, 101 predicted proteins | sample 1570971 | NCBI WGS metagenome assembly OGFP01 (sample SAMEA2582033, study PRJEB24529) | metagenome | biome: Human gut stool | place: China | collected 2011 | reverse complement strand
GTACGGTGTTCAGAAAGGCTGGGAGCGCGTAACCAGCCCCGAAACCGGGGCTGAAGATTTCTCCGAAATAACGGATGCAGAAGCTAAGCAGCTGGGCTTTCCCTTCTGATGAATGGCGGTTACACGTCTGGTTACAGGTTCGGTTACACCCCAGTTACAGCCCAAAAGCCGCATGACTGCTGCGTTTTTCTCTTTCTGTAACCATGTAACTTTAAAAAGAGAAGAAAAAGTATAAAGCCCACCGAATGCCCTGTGTGCAGAAAAAGAGAGTTTTCCTGCCCGGGTACAGGCGTTCGGTTACAAGGAATTGGAGGTCTGCCTATGAAGGAAGTTCGCGTTTGCGAAGCAATGAAGTCCCCGGTGGAGACTTCAAGCGACGGAACGGTCTTGCATCAGCAAGATGGAGGGACCAAGTCCCGACAAGTTCCGATCTGGGAAAAGAGCAATTTAACGCTGGAGGAAGCTGCGGCTTACTCCGGCATTGGCATCAATAAACTGCGCGAGATTACCAACGAGGATAAGTGCAAATTTGTCCTTTGGGTGGGCAACAAGCGTTTGATCAAGCGCCGTCTGTTTGATTGCTTTGTCGAGCAAGCATATTCTATTTGAGAGGCTGCCAAAGGCTGCAAATGTGAAACCATCCTTTTCTCATTCGCTGCGGGTGGAAATCGCATGGTTGATGTGTTATACTGACACTGACCTTATAGATGCGCTTTTCACAGAAAGGAGTTCTAAATGCCTGAAAAGCGCAAAGATAGCAAGGGCCGTGTTTTGAAGGATGGCGAAAGCCAGAGAGCAAACGGCACCTACGACTATCGTTATACCGATATCCACAAGAAACGGCGTTGTATTTACGCTAAATCCCTGACAGAGCTGCGGAAAAAAGAGGAAGAACTGTGGCGCGATCTGGCAGACGGCATCGACTACGCCGCCGGAGAGATGACGGTGGCGGATCTGGTTGACCGCTATATGAACCTGAAACGTGGGTTGAAACCCAATTCACTTCGGTCGTACAACACAGCGGTCAAGCGGATTCATGCTGACCCTTTCGGGCAAAAAGCCATCAAAACGGTAAAATTGTCCGATGCGAAAGGCTGGTTCGTGTTTCTGCATGACAGCGGTTTCAAGCAAAACACCATAGGAATCCTGCAAAGCGTTGTCAGACCGGCGTTTGAGATGGCGGTAGAGGATGACATCATCCGCAAGAATCCATTTAAGTTCAAGCTGTCGGACGTTGTGCCGAAGGACGCTTATGTGCGCAATGCCCTGACCAGAGAACAGCAGAAGAAATATCTGCAATTCGTTCAAGGCTATGGCGGCAACTATTATGATGATATCGTCATTCTTATGGGAACCGGCTTGCGTGTGAGTGAGTTGTATGGCCTGACACGAGCAGATATCGACTTTGAACGGCACTGTATCCATGTCCGGCGGCAGCTTTGCCGGACGGCTGAAAAGCCCTACTTTGTCACACCGCCGAAAACAAAAAGCGGTATCCGCAATGTCCCCATGACAGATACAGTTTGTGCAGCGTTGCGGCGTGTAGTAAAAGCCAGAGCGTCCACGAAAGTGGAAGCGCTGGTGGATGGTTGCAGCGGATTCCTCTTTCTGGACAAGTCCGGAATGCCGAAGGTGGCAATGCACTTGGAAAACTATATGCGTGGCGTGCAGGGAAAGTTTGAGAAGGCGTACGGCAAACCTGTTCCGCGCATTACACCTCATGTGCTGCGACACACCTTCTGCACCAATGTTCAGCAGGCTGGGCTGGATGTAAAAAGCCTGCAATACCTGATGGGGCACTCCAATGCCAGTGTGACGTTGGATGTCTACACGCACAGCAGCTTTGAATCGGTTGAAAGAGCCTTTGAACAGATCGCCGGCAACCTGTGATTTTCGACGCATGAAGCGGAATTGCTTACGCCGAAACTTACGCCAAAACTTACGCCAATCACCCGGTAAGTGGCGTAGATTTGCGTAGAAATGCGTGGATCGTGCAAAAACGGAGAATCTGGAAAAATCGGCTTGTGGCTTTGATAATTCTACAAAAGTCTACGTTTCCCGATATTCGTGATTCGGCTCCAAAAGTGTGGTTTGGAAGGGCGGCATGTACTAAGCCGCAGCCTTTCCCAAAACGCGCATACTGTTTCAGTATCTGAGGCAGAGCTTCTTCGGAGGCTCTGCCTCTTTTGTGTACCGTCCCTCTTTTCTGCCCATACTACCGGGCAGGGAAGGGGGGCTTTTTATGTCGGGTCGGAGAGTGCTTGCGCTGTACGGGGCGCTGCTGCTGGGGTTTGCGGCGGTGGTCTGCCGGTTATACTGGCTCTGCTCGAACACGGAGTACGCCGTGCGGGCGGCGGCGCAGAGCGAAGCGGTCCTCCGCCTGCCTGCGGCGCGGGGGAACTTCTACGACTGCGACGGTCTGCCGCTGACAGGGCTTTCGAAGCAGTGGCTGGCCCTCTGCTTCCCGGGTGAGAGCAGCTACGCGCGGCTCTACCCCTATGCGGACGCCGACGGGCAGGCCAGGCTTTACCGGGAGCGGAATACTTCCCGGCCCTTTCTGCTGGACGTGGTGCAGGATGTAAGTGGACTGGGCGTGCGGTGCTATGCCGTTCCCCGGCGGTACGCCGCTGCCCCGCTGGCAGAACAGCTCATCGGCTACCTGGACAGCGAGGGCCACGGCGCAGCGGGCCTTGAGGCTGCGCTGGACGATGTTCTTTACACCGGCGAGCGGGATACACTGCACTGTGCGGTCACAGCGCAGGGACGGCTGCAGCGGGGCAGCGAGCCGATTTTAGAAAAAGCAGACTCTGCCCCGCAGGGTGTGCGGCTGACCCTCTCCCGCAGCATCCAGAGGGCCGCAGAAGGGGTGGCGGCGGAGAGCATGGCCACCGGGTGTATCCTTATTATAGATGTAAGCAGCGGCAAGGTGCGGGCCTGCGTGAGCCTGCCGGGTTTTGATGCGGCCAATGTGGGCGAGAGTCTGACTGCCCCGAACAGCCCGCTTCTGAACCGTGCTTTTTCGGCCTATGCGGTGGGCTCAGTGTTCAAACCGGTGTTGGCCGCAGCGGCACTGGAAGCCGGAGAAGGGGACTTCATCCGGGAGTGTCCCGGCTACGACGCCCTGAACGGTCAGGTCTACCGCTGTGCCGGAAGCGTACCTCACGGCCTCGTGGGGCTGGACGGCGCTCTGGAAAAGAGCTGCAACGGCTACTTTATCGAGCTGGGGCGGGAATTGGGGTCGGAGCGTGTCCGGAAGATGGCGGCAGCGCTGGGCTTCGGGAAGGGACAGGACATTGCAGACGGTCTCCAATCAGCTTCTGGCGTTCTGCCCGAAGCAGAGACACTCGAAAACGAGGGGCAGTTTGCCAACTTCTGCTTCGGACAGGGGGAGCTTCTGGCGACGCCTTTGCAGGTGGCCGGGATGATGAACACCATTGCGGCGGGAGGCGTCTACCACACCCCGCTTTTCGTGGAGTGTACTGTGGACGAGACGACGGGCGAAGAGCTCACGCCGCTGGCACATAGCTCGTCCCGGCGGGTGTTCGCGGAGCAGACGGCGGAAAAGCTGCAAGAGCTGCTGGCGGGCGTCGTGACAGAGGGAACGGGCCAGCAGGCCGCCCCCTCCGAGGGGACTGCCGCCGGAAAGACCGGCACCGCCCAGACCGGCCAGTTCCGGGATGGCGAAGAGCTGAAAAACTACTGGTTCGCCGGTTTTTACCCGGCAGAAAAGCCCCGCTGGACCATCGTGGTGATGCAGGACGCCCAGACAGAGCCGGAAGTGTCCAGCGCAGCCATCTTTGCCCGCCTGTGCGACGCACTGAGCGCCGGGGAGTGAATGGTTTTGCTTTTTTGCTTGCTTTTTTGGCTGAGGTATGTTATTATATACTTGTATTTGTATGTTTGTTATCCAAATTTAACAATAAAAGGAGCGTTTTCATCCATGGCAGTCATTGAAATCGTCGGCGGCGTCATTCTGCTCGTCGTCTCGGTGGTCATCTTTGCCCTCACCCTGATGCAGCACACCCACGGTCAGGGTCTGGCTGGTGCCATCAACGGCAGCGCTTACGGCGCAAACAACGCCCGTCTGACCCCTGCGGACCAGATGCTGGCAAAGGTGACCCGCATCGCCGGTATCATCTTCTTTGTGGTGGCCACCCTGGCCTGCGTGTTCGCAAGCCGTCTGGCCTGAGTATGCGCCCGCAGCCCCGTGATGAAAGCGGGGCTGTTTTTGTGTCTATATGTTGTTATAAAAGAGATAAGAGGGAAGAAGCCGCGCCCCGGTGGAGGGCGGGCTATGGTAGTTAAGGAGAAAGAAAATTTATGTCAATGCGCGATAAAATCGAACATGCCATCCAGAACCAGCCCTGCACCGTCAAAGAGCTGAAGCAGAAGTTCGGCGGCGAGCGCGGCGCAGACCGCAAGGTGATGGAAGCTCTGGACGAACTGGTGCGAGAGGCTGTCGTCTGCCAGCGTCAGGGCGTGTTCTTTACCGTCCGCTCCGGCCGTGCCGACAAGGCTCTGCTGTGCAAGGTGGTCAAGCTGGGCAAGAACTTTGCCTTCGTCATGCTGGAGGACGGCACCAGCGACATCTTCATCCCCGGCCGCTTCACCAAGGGCGCAATGCCCGGCGACGACGTGCTGGTGGAGAAATTCGAGCATCCCCGTGTGGAGGGCAGCGACGAGGGCGCTATCCTCGCCATCCTGACCGAGAAGAACGACCTGGTCGGCACTGTGCGCCGGGTCGAGGGCCGTCTGCGCTTCGTGCCGGACGACTGCCCGGCCATCACCATGCCTCTGGCCCGCGACTGCGAGGGCGGCGCAAAGGACGGCGACAAGGTAGCCGTCGAGATCCTGAACCGCGGCAACCGTCAGGAAGACCACCGCGTGGGCGTCGCCATGCGCTTCGGCAGCTCCGACGAGGCCAAGCGCTGCGCCAAGGCTCTGCTTTACGCAAAGGACATCCGCACCCGCTTCCCGGATAAAGTCCGGGATGAGGCCAAGAAGTTCGAGGGCGCAGAGGTCTCTGAGAAGGACTGCGAGGGCCGCATGGACCTGCGCGCCCTGCCCATCTTCACCATCGACAGCGCCGAGACCAAGGACATCGACGATGCTATCAGCCTGACCCGCACCTCTGACGGCGGCTTTGAGCTGGGCGTCCACATCGCAGACGTCTCCAACTACGTCAAGCCCGGCACTGAGCTGGACAACGAGGCGTTCAGCCGCGCCACCAGCGTCTATTATGCAGATCAGGTCGTTCCGATGCTGCCCAAGGCCCTGTCCAACGGCATCTGCAGCCTGAACGAGAACGAGCTGCGTCTGGCTTTCTCCTGCCTGATGCGTCTGGACAAGGACGGTGGTCTGACGGATTACCGCTTTGTCAAGTCCATCATCCGCAGCCGCGTCAAGGGTGTCTACTCCGAGATCAACGCCCTGCTGGCCGGTACTGCCGACGCCGAGATCAAGGCAAAGTATGCCGACGTCATCGACCAGCTGCCCGCTATGAAGGAGCTGTACGGCCACCGCGCCCGTCTGCGCAAGGAGCGCGGCTGCATGGACATCGAGAGCGGCGAAGTCAAGCTCATCCTCGACGAGAATGGCCGTTGTATCGACGTCAAGAAACGCACTTCCGGCGAGAGCGAGAGCATGATCGAGGAGTTCATGCTGCTGGCCAACCAGTGCGCTGCCCACTTTGCCCGCGTCAAGCAGATCCCCTTCGTCTACCGCGTCCATGAAGAGCCCAACGCCGAGAAGCTGGAGCGTCTGCACGCTCTGCTGCAGGCCTGCGGCATCAATGACCACTTCGCCAAGGACGTTCCCACTCCCAAGGAGCTGAGCGCCATCCTCGAGGGTGTGCGCGGCACCCCCTATGAGCAGATCATCAACACCGGTATGCTCCGCTGCATGTCCAAGGCTCTCTACGAAGAGAAGCCCAAGGGCCACTACGGTCTGGTGCTGAAGGACTACGCCCACTTCACCAGCCCCATCCGCCGTTACCCCGATCTGGCCATCCATCGCATCATGACCGATATGCTCAAGGGTACCGAGAAGGAGACCATGATCCTCCGCTACACCGATTTCGCAGAGCGCGCCTCCAAGCAGTCCAGCGAGCGTGAGGTCATCGCCATGCAGATCGAGCGGAAGGCCGAGGACTGCTATAAGGCCGAGTACGCCCGCCGCCATCTGGGCGAGTGCTACGAGGGTACGATCTCCGGCGTGACCCAGCGCGGCCTCTTCATCGAGCTGGACAACGGCGTGGAGGGCTTTGTGCCTGCCTCCAGCCTGACTCCCTCCGGCACCAGCCTGACCGAGGGCGTCCGCCTGACTGACCCCGCTTCCGGCAAGACCTGGAGCCTCGGCGACAAGATGATGATTACCATCGTCCGCGCCGACGTCAATCTGGGCAAGATCGACTTTGAAGTGGCTCCCGCCGCCAAAGCCTGAGGAGGGGAGAGTATGAGCATCCGTCATGCACTGCCCGCTGACGTGGACACACTGGCCGACATCGAAGCTGCGTCCTACCCGTCCGCTGAGGGGGCATCCCGGCAGAGCATTGCCGGGCGTGTGGCCGTCTACCCGGACTGTTTCTGGCTGCTGGACGAGGGCGGCGAGGTGAAAGCTTTCGTCAACGGCTTCGTCACCGATATGCCCGACCTCACCGATGAGATGTACGATGACCCCTATCTTCACACGCCGAAGGGTGGGTGGCAGATGATATTCAGCGTCGTCACCGCCCCGGCCCATCGGCACGAAGGCTGTGCTTCCCGTGTTCTGCGTCAGGTTTGCGCCGACGCGAAAGCCGCCGGGCGCAAGGGCATCGTGCTCACCTGCAAGGAACGCCTCATCGGCTTTTATGCGCAGTTCGGCTTCGTGGATGAAGGCGTTTCCGTCTCCACCCACGGCGATGTCGTCTGGCATCAGATGCGGCTGACATTCTGAGTCATCATAAAACTTTTTATCCGTCTCCGGTACGCCGGGGGCGGATTTTTTCTATGCAAACCTGCCTGTATGACAAAAATTGCGGCAGTTGGGCGGTTTTGTTTGTTGTAGGGCGGGAAGCGGCGGGGTATACTGATGCCAGAATCAAACAACCCGGGGCCGAACGTGCTGCCGGTACAGAACAAAATGGAGGTCACGTCTATGTATTATTCCAGCGGTAATTACGAAGCCTTTGCGAGGCCCCGCAAGCCCGAAGGCGTGGATCGCAAATCGGCTTATATCATCGGCAGCGGCCTGGCGGCCCTGACGGCAGCCTGCTATCTGGTGCGGGATGGCCAGATGAAGGGGGAGAGGGTACACGTTTTTGAAAAAGACCCCCTGCCCGGCGGTGCCTGCGACGGCTACAAGTACGACGTCGGCTATGTGATGCGGGGCGGCCGTGAGATGGACAACCACTTCGAGGTCATGTGGGATCTGCTCCGCTCCATCCCTTCGCTGGAAACGGAGGGAGCCAGTGTGCTGGATGAGTATTACTGGCTGAACAAGGCCGACCCCAACTATTCCCTCTGCCGCGCTACCGTGAACCGGGGCGAGGACGCCCACACCGACGGCAAGTTCGGCCTGTCGGATAAGGGGGCGATGGAGATCATGAAGCTTTTCTTTACCCCCGACGAGCAGCTTGAGGACAAAAAGATCACCGACTTTTTTGACGATGAGGTGCTCAACTCCAACTTCTGGCTCTACTGGCGGACGATGTTCGCTTTCGAGAACTGGCACAGCGCCCTGGAGATGAAGCTCTACCTCAAGCGGTATATCCACCACATCGGCGGTCTGCCCGACTTCACGGCCCTCCGCTTCACCCGGTATAATCAGTACGAGTCCATCATCCTGCCCATGGTCACCTACCTGAAAGACCACGGCGTCCAGTTCTACTACGACACAAAGGTCGTGGACGTCCAGTTCAGCCTCGAGCCGGGCAAAAAGCAGGCGGCGGGCATCACGGTAGACCACAAGGGCGCGGTGGAGACCATCGACCTCACCGAGGACGACCTGCTCTTTATCACCAACGGCGGCTGCGTGGAGAGCTGCACCGTCGGCGGACAGAACAAGGCCACGGGCTTCGACCCCACCATCAAGCCGGGCAACGGCTGGGACCTCTGGAAGCGCATCGCCGCGCTGGACGACTCCTTCGGCCACCCGGAAAAGTTCTGCAGCCAGCCGGAGCTGACCAACTGGGAAAGCGCCACCATCACGACGCTGGATGAGAAGATCCCCCAGTATATCCAGAAGATCTGCAAGCGCGACCCCTTCAGCGGCCGCACCGTCACCGGCGGCATCGTCACGGTGAAGGACTCTAAGTGGCTCATGAGCTGGACCCTGAACCGGCAGCAGCAGTTCCGCGCACAGCCCAAAGACCAGCTCTGCGTCTGGGTGTACGGCCTGTTCAGCGATAAGCCCGGCGATTACGTCAAAAAGCCCATGCGGGACTGCACCGGCCGGGAGATCTGCATGGAGTGGCTCTACCATCTGGGCGTGCCGGTGGAGGACATCGCAGAGCTTGCCGAGCACAGCGCTAACACCGTGCCGGTCATGATGCCCTATATCGACGCCTTCTTCATGCCCCGCGCGAAGGGCGACCGCCCCGACATCGTGCCGAAGGATGCGGTGAACTTTGCCTTCCTCGGTCAGTTCGCCGAGACAGAGCGGGACACCATCTTCACCACCGAATACTCCATGCGCACCGGCATGGAGGCCGTGTACCGGCTGCTGAACATTGACCGGGGTGTGCCGGAGGTCTGGGGCAGCACCTATGACGTCCGGGCGCTGGTGGATGCCTCGGTGAAGCTGCGGGACGGCCGGAAGCTCACGGACATGGAACTGCCCCTTATGGGCCGCATCGCCCTGAAGGAAGCGCTGAAGAAAATCGAAGGCACCGACCTCGAGAAGTTCCTGCGCCAGTATAACGCTATCTGACAAGACGATATTCACGACGGAACAATACCGCCCAAAACAAAAGGCCGGGTGCTGTATGCCTGAGGCAGGAAACAGCACCCGGCTTTTTGTGCTGATTTGCGCGAGATTTCATAAAAAGTCGTACTCATAAAGAAAACTATTATGCAGAATGACCATCTTTGTGCTTGCTCTTTCGGCGGTTCTGTGGTAAGCTTAAAACAAAGAATGTGGCACGGTGGAAGAGAGGCTGTGCCGCAAAAACTGGTCTGGAACATAAAGGAGGTTCTTTTTCGTGAAACACTTTATTTCTCGCCGCAATTTCCTGAAGGCTGCAGGTGTCACCGCCGCTGCCTCCGCCATGGCTGCTGCCGTTCCTCAGGCTTCGGCCGGTTTCCTGACGGGCAAGGATGCCGCTGTCACCATCCTGTATACCAACGATGTCCACACCTACATCGACAACAAGTCTCCCAAACTGACCTATGCCGCTATCGCTGCCATGAAGCAGGGCTATGTGGATGAGGGCAAGCCCGTCCTGCTGGTGGACGCAGGCGACCACATTCAGGGTACTGCCTACGGCTCCATGGACGACGGCGCTACCATCATCGAGCTGATGAACGAGGCTGGTTACGACATCGCTACTCTGGGCAACCACGAGTTCGACTACGGCATGGCCCGCGCGAAGGCCATCATCAAGGAAGCGGACTTCCCCTATGTCTCCTGCAACTGGGTGGACCTGCGCACCGGCCTGCGCGTCCTGCCCGCTGTCAAGCTGTTCCCCGCAGGCGGCAAGTGGATCGCATTCGTGGGCATCACGACCCCCGAGTCCTTCACGAAGTCCACTCCTGCTTACTTCATGAATGCCAAGCAGACCAAGTACATCTACGACATCCTGGGCGGTGACGACGGAAGGAAACTGTACGACGCCGTGCAGAAGGCCATCGACAAGGCCAAGACCCTGGGCGCAGACATCATCATCGGTCTGGGCCATCTGGGCGTTGACCCGTCCTCCTCTCCCTGGACCAGTGAGGAAGTCATTGCCAACACCACCGGCTTTGACGCCTTCATCGACGGCCACTCTCACACCGTCATGGAGAACAAGCAGGTCTACGATGCAGCCGGCAAGGCTGTCACCCTGACCCAGACCGGCTCTTATCTGGCAAACGTCGGTAAGATGACCATCGCCGAGGACGGCGCGATCACCACCGAGCTCGTCTCCACGGCTGATGTCTCCGACGCCGCTGTGGCCGCTACCGCAGAAGCCTGGATCAACGATGTGGACGCTATGCTGGGCGAGCAGATCGCGACCACGGACATCAAATTCTACATCAACGACCCCGCTACCAGCAAGCGCCGCATCCGTATGGGCGAGACCAACCTCGGCGACTTCGTGGCCGACGGCATCTATACTTACTTCAATGAGGTCGAGCAGCTGGACTGCGACATCGCTATGATGAACGGCGGCGGCATCCGCACCGATGTGGACGCCGGCAAGTGGACCTTCAAGACCTGCAAGCAGGTCAGCCCCTTCGGCAACGTGGCCTGCCTGATGTCTGTTACCGGCAAGCAGATCCAGGATGCTCTGGAGTTCGGCGCCCGCTTCGTCGGCCCGGAGGGCAAGGAGAACGGCGGCTTCCTGCATGTTGCCGGTGCGACCTACGAGATCCACACCGACATCCCCAACACCGTCCTCATCGACGACAAGAATGTCTGGATGGGCAGCGCCACCGGCACGCCCCGTGTCCAGAACGTGCGCATCTACAACAAGAAGACCGGCACTTACGAGCCGCTGGACCTGAACCGCACCTATGCGCTGGCCGGCATGAACTACACCCTGCGCAATCTGGGCGATGGCTTCGCCATGTTCGACGGCGCAGAGCTCATCAAGGACTATGTCTCTGAGGACTATCTCGTCATGTCCACTTACGCCATGTTCTTCGACGCTGTGAACGATATGCCTGTTCTGAGCAGTGCCAACAGCCCGCTGGCAAGCTATCCGGGCTACCTGCTGAACTATGAGAATCCGTACGGCGCAGGCCGCATTCAGGTCGTTTGAGTTTTAGAAGAAAATCAGTAAGATAAACAGAAAGCCCCCTCTTCCAGTCGGAAGAGGGGGCGTTTTGGTGAAAACCTCTCCGTCACGCCTGCGGCGTGCCACCTCCCCTACCGAGGGGAGGCTTTGGCATACCGCAAAGCTTTCCCTCTTCGCCAGAGGCTCCCCTACAAGGGGAGCTGTCTGCGAAGCAGACTGAGAGGTTGGACAGAGGACGACCTTGCCTTGAGGGAAGAGAGGGAAAGCTTCCGGATGAAGCTCAACCCTTCGCAAACAGCCCCTTCAGTGCCAGCGGCGTCACGATAGAGGACACGACGATGAGCAGGATGACGGCGGTGAAGTAGACGGAGTTCACCACACCGGCCCCGAGGCCCTTCTGGGCCACGATGAGGGCCACCTCGCCGCGGGTCATCATGCCGACGCCCACCTTGAGAGAGTCCGACCAGCTGAACCGGCAGAGCTTCGCAGCCAGACCGCAGCCGATGATCTTGGTGAGCAGGGCGACGATCACGAAGCAGGCACTGAAAAGCAGGATGGTGGGCGTCAGGCCGCTGATGTCGGTCTTGAGGCCGATGCTGGCGAAGAAGACGGGGGAGAAGAGGGTATAGCTGCTGATGTCCACCCGGCGCTCGATGTAGGATGCATCCTCAAGGGAGCAGAGCACGATGCCCGCGATGTAAGCGCCCGTGATGTCGGCGATGCCGAAATACTGCTCGGCGATGTAGGCCATCGCAAAGCAGAAGGCGAGGCTGACGATGGTGATGCGCTGGGTGTGGGGGTTGCGATGGTCCAGCCAGAGCATGGCTTTGTGGATGATGAGGCCGATGACGATGGCGGCCGCGAAGAAGAGGATGGTGTCCATCAGCACCTCCACGAGGCTGGTGTCTGCGCCGCCGCTGGCACCCAGCACACAGGTGAGCACCACGATGCCGATGACATCATCAATGACGGCTGCGCTGACGATGGTGGTGCCGAGGAAGCTCTTGAGCTTGCCCAGCTCCTGCAGGGTGGCGACGGTGATGGAGACGCTGGTAGCCGTCATGATGGTGCCGATGAAGAGCGCCCGATAAAACTCCGGGCTGCCCAGCGCCGAGAAGCCGTAGAACAGGCTGTAGAGCAGAGTGCCGCCCGCCAGAGGCACCGCCACGCCTACGCAGGCAATGAGGGTAGCGATGGGGCCTGCCCGCATCAGCTCCTGCAGGTTGGTGCCGAGGCCGGTGGTGAACATCAGCAGCACGACGCCTATCTCAGCAAAAATGGCGATGGAGTCGCTGGGCTGCACGAGATTCAGCAGACAGGGACCGATGACAAGACCTGCGATGATCTCGCCCACCACCTGCGGCGCCCGGCATTTGCGGGCGAGCAGCGCGAAGAACTTGGCGCTGATGAGGATGAGGGCGAGATTCCGAAAGATGGAATACATAGGCGATCCTTCCTTTGACGTTAGTAGTCGTTTCGCTCCCCCGTAAGCCCTGCCATGCGCCGCGCACAAAGACAGAAGGGGAGAAGAACACCCTTTATTATAGTCCTCTTTTCGCTGGAATGCAAAGGAGAATCAGCTTGGAAATGGCTAAGGATGCCATATAAAAGAGATATGACGGATATACTGGAAAAACATAAAAAGAATGATGAGGGGGATTTTGCTGTCATGCGCTCAAAAATACGAAAAAAATCCTGAGGGAGGGCTTGACATTTTTTGCGGGGCTTGCTATAATAAGTTGCTGTCTGAACAGACACGCCGCACAGTCCGCGCGACGCCGCGCCGGCTGTGTACCCTTGGCCTCATATTCTTGAGGTCCTTAAGTCCAAAAGGAGGTGCTACAAAATGGCAAAGTACGAAACCATGCTGATTACCAGCGCTGCTCTCGACGAGGAGGCTTCTTCCGCTCTCATCGGTAAGTTCAAGTCCCTGATCGAGGCTAACGGTACCATCGATTCCATCGATGAGTGGGGCAAGCGCCGTCTGGCCTACCCCATCAACGATGAGGAGGAAGGCGTCTACACCGTGATCAACTTCACTGCTGACCCCAGCTTCCCCGCTGAGCTCGACCGTGTGTACAAGATCACTGAGGGCGTTATGCGCAGCCTGATCGTTGCCCACGAGGAGTAATCTTTTCGTGACGAAAAAGGAGTCCGTATTATGTTGAATGTTGTAGCGATCATGGGCCGTCTTGTGGCGGATCCTGAGCTTCGCACCACCCAGAGCGGCACCAATGTGTGCAGCTTCCGCATTGCGTGTGACCGTAACTTTGCCCGTCAGGGCGAGCAGCGTCAGGCCGATTTCATCGACATCGTCGCATGGCGCCAGCAGGCAGAGTTTGTCTCCAAGTATTTCCAGAAGGGCAGTCTGATCGCCATCGAAGGCAGTCTCCAGACCCGCCAGTATCAGGACAAGAACGGAAACAACCGCACCGCTGTGGAGGTCGTGGCAAACAACGTCAACTTTGCTGGCTCCAAATCGAATGGCAGCAATCAGGGCGGCGGCAGCTATCAGAATGCTGCTCCGTCCTACCAGAACGCAGCTCCTGCCCGTCCGGCTGCTGTGGAGGCAGCTCCCAGCTATTCTGCCGGCAATGCAGATGACTTCGCCGTCATCGACGACAGCGACGACCTGCCGTTCTGATTCCCGAACCGGTGTTTTAACCGTAAAAATCCAACAGGAGGTAATAAGCAATGGCTTTTGAAAGAACCGAAGGCTCTCGCCCCGCACGCCCCATGCGTCGCGGCCGCAAGAAGGTTTGCAGCTTCTGTGTCGATCGCATCGACACCATCGATTACAAGGACGTTCCCCGTCTGCGTAAGTACGTCTCTGAGCGTGCAAAGATCATTCCCCGCCGTGTCACCGGCACCTGCGCTTTCCATCAGCGCGCACTGACCGTGGCTATCAAGCGTGCTCGTCACGTTGCTCTGATGCCCTACGTCAGCGACTAATCTGAGATAATCAACCCAATCAAAATAATCAGCAATCAGCAAAGCGCCCTCACCGATGACAAGGTGAGAGCGCTTTTTGTTTGTCATTCAGGGGCATAGAAAAGAGCTTCGGGAAATCCCGAAGCTCTTTGCGCTTGATAAGTTACAGAGTCTTGCAGAACTCTTTCAGGTAGGCGCGGAACGCCTCGCCGATCTCGGGGTGCTGCAGGGCCAGCTCCACCTGTGCCTCAGCGACTTTGAGCTTGTTGCCCATGTCGTAGTGCTTGCCGGTGAACTCCACAGCCGTCATACCGCCGTAGCTGCGGGCATACTCGGCCATGGCGTCGGTCAGCTGGATCTCGCCGCCGGCACCGGGCTTGGTCCTGGCGAGGATGTCATAGATCTCCGGGGTCAGCAGCACACGGCCCAGAATGGAGTAGTTGCTGAACTCCTGACCCTTCTTGGGCTTCTCGATCATGTCGTCCACAAAGAAGTAGTTGTCGTGGATGGGGGTGGTCTTGAGGCTGCAATAACGGCTTACGTCGGCCCAAGGCACGGCGGACACACCGGCAGCCGGGCGGCCAAACTCTTCGTAGGAACGGATGAGCTGAGCGCAAACCGGGTCTTCGCCCCAGATGACGTCGTCACCATAGATGACCACAAAGGGGTCGTCGCCGGTGAAGGGCTTGGCCATGCTGACAGCGTGGCCGAGGCCGAGGGTCTGCTGCTGGCGGACGAAGAAGATGTTGGCCAGATTGGAGATGCCGAGGCACTCTTCCAGCATCTTCTCCTTGCCGGGAACAGCAAGTTTTGCTTCCAGCTCGGGGCTGCGGTCAAAGTGGTCCTGGATGATGTCCTGATTGCGGCTCACGATGATAAGGATGTCGGTGATGCCGGAACGGACAGCCTCCTCCACCAGATACTGGATGGCGGGTTTGTCCACGAGGGGGAGCATTCCTTTGGGCATCGCCTTGGTGGCGGGCAGCACGCGGGTGCCAAGACCAGCGGCGGGGATGACTGCCTTGGTGACTTTTTTCATGGTTCAAACTCCTTCACATTTATAGCAATTCAATTTTTTAATGCAACAGCGTTGAATTGCATATCGCAAATATGCTGTTTGGATGTTGCACTAATTTCTTGACTTGCGATAGATTCACGGCTGGGTGTATCAGCCATAGAAAGCGTTGAGGATGGCCTGCAGATCCGGGCCGAGCAGCAGGGTGAACGCACTGCCGCAGACACTCAGGAGCAGGACACAGAGAAAGACCGCGCCGAAGCTGACGCCGCCCTGGGCGCGGAGCACGGCCTGACGCTGCTGGGCATCGGGGAACTCAGACTGGATGCGGCGGATGTGGTCGGCGGCGCTCTTGCGGTAGAGCCACTTGCCGTACATACCGCGCACCAGCATCAGCACGAAGCTGAGGACAGAGCAGACGCGGGCAAATACCGTCAGAGCTGAAGCGCTCATGGCCGGGGCGAGGGCGCTGCCGGAGAGCTGCAGCATCTCGATAAAGGTGGGCGCTGCCAGCAGAAGTTCAGCGGCCAGAAAGCCAAAGGCCGGCTTCCACGCCTTGCGGTAGAAGAAGTAGAAGGGACCGAACAGCAGAGCCGAAAAGCTCATGGATACTTTGCTCTTCTGGAGCTGCATCCGGCTGTAAGCGGCGAGGTAAGCGGGGGCGGCGGGGCCGATATAGTCCAGCCAGTCCTGACGGTCGATGCCGTCCATCTTGGCCTCTTTGCCGAAGGCGTCCTCAAAAAACTCCTTTTCCGGGTCAGCGGAAGTGCCGAACTGACGGTACATCTGGGAGTAGTCGAAAGTCTCTTCATCGCTGCCGCGGGAAGAAGGAGGCTCCTGCCCCTCGGGGGGCAGCACAGCACCGCAGCAGCGGCACGTTTCCTCGTCCCGCAGGGTGCGCTCGCCGCAGGACGGACAGGTGCGGAGCTGGCTCTCCTCGTAGGGAAACTTCCACTCGTAGCCGGCGGCGTGGGCGGGGCGGTGGATGCACTGGCCCAGCTTCTCGTAGCAGACGCGGTGATAAGGCGCGCCGCAGTCGGGGCAGACCACGATGTCATCCTGAAGTGTGAGGGGCTTGCCGCAGCCCTCACACGGACAGCCATAGTATTTTGGCATAACATCCTCCAATGAATATGGTAGTTTACCAGTATTATACACTTAAAATGCGGAAAAGAAAAGGCGAAAATCTTCAAATTTCCAGCACAATGGTATTTTTTCCTCTTTACTTTATCATGGATTCTGGGTATACTAATGAAGTATCTGTGTATAAACTGTATCTTTTAGGAGTAAATCTCTCCGTCATTGGCCGAGTCCTCGGGCAGGCTTTCCTTCGTACAACCTCTCCGTCACGCCTACGGCGTGCCACCTCCCCTGGTAGGGGAGGCTTTGGCAGTCCCCGCAAAGTGAACGGTTTCGCCAGAGGCTCCCCTACTAGGGGAGCTGTCGAGCGCCAGCGAGACTGAGAGGTTGTACTAAGACGGGCCTGCCCGTGTGCGTGGCTAATGATGAAGAGGCTGCTCCTGTTCTTTGAGACGAGAGGAATAAAACGATGATCACCACTGATGAACTGAAAGTACAGCTGGCTGAATACCACACCGCTGTAAAGGACTTGGAGGAGGCGCTGGCCATCGACGCTTCCCGCAAGCGCGTGCAGGAGCTGGAGCACACCATGTCCCGCCCCGGTTTCTACGACGACGCTGAGCTGAGCAAGAAGGTCTTCGACGAGGTGGGCGACCTGAAGGGCAAGCTGACCCGCTTCGAGAAGCTGCAGGGCCTGTACGATGACGCAGAGACCATGCTGGTCATGCTGGACGAGGAGTACGACCCCGAGATGGTGCCGGAGGCCGAAGAGGCCGTCAACGCCGTGGGCAAGGCTGTGGACGAGCTGCAGCTGATGACCATGCTGAACGGTGAGTACGACCACAGCAACGCCATCCTGACCTTCCACGCAGGCACTGGCGGCACCGAGGCACAGGACTGGGCCGAGATGCTCTACCGTATGTACAACAAGTGGGCGCAGGCTCACGGCATGACCGTCGAGGTCCTGGATTATCAGGACGGCGACGAGGCTGGCATGAAGAGTGCTTCCATGATGGTCAAGGGTGCCAACGCCTACGGCCTGCTCAAGAGCGAGAACGGCGTCCACCGTTTGGTGCGCGTCTCTCCCTTTGACGCCAACGCCCGCCGTCAGACCAGCTTTGCTTCGCTGGAAGTCATGCCCGAGCTGGACAACACCATCCAGGTGGACATCCGCCCTGAGGACATCGAGATGCAGGTCTACCGCTCCTCCGGTGCCGGCGGCCAGCACATCAACAAAACTTCTTCCGCTGTCCGACTCATCCATAAGCCCACCGGCATCGTGGTCAGCTGCCAGACCCAGCGCAGCCAGTTCCAGAACCGCGACTACGCGATGGAAATGCTGAAGGCAAAGCTGTACCAGATCGCCAAGCAGCAGCACATGGATAAGATCGACGACATCAAGGGCGTTCAGAACGAGATCGCATGGGGCCACCAGATCCGCTCCTACGTCTTCATGCCCTACACGATGGTCAAGGACCACCGCACCAACTACGAGACCGGCAACGTGGACGCTGTCATGGACGGCGACCTCGATGGCTTCATCTTCGCTTACCTCAAGGCTGCAAGCCGTGGTGAGCTGCAGGATACCTAAAATCAGAGCATAACAAAAACGTCTGTACTTCGTTTGGAGGTACAGACGTTTTTCTTTTTATTCGAGGTCGCCGAGTATCCCCGGCCAGAGCGCTTCCTCCTGCCGCATGGCGACAAAGCAGCAGTCGAGGTACATCTTGTTCACAGCAGCGACGATGGTACCGCGCAGCAGACGCTTTTCGTCGGCGGCATCCGGGTCGAGGTCGCGGATGGTGCGGCTGGCACCGAAAATGTAGGGCAGGCAGTTCTCCACCTCGTCGCAGAAGTAGTCGTAGGCTTCGGCGGCGGTGCAGTGAGCCCGCTGCATCTGGAACAGGGCGTCGATGTTTTCCAGCGAGAGGACATTTTTAGACAATACGATATAGATGAGAGAAGCCAGCTGTTCGCGGGAATACTTCTTTTTGACGGGGTGGGAGATGACTCCTTTCTTGACGTAGTTGCTCACCATGGAGGGGGTGAGCTCCACCCCGGGGAAGCCCCGGAAGCAGCTGTTGACGAGCTGCACGGTCTGGTCGAGATACAGCCCCACGGAGGGCAGCTCCCGGTAGCGCGGCAGGGAAAACCCGGCGGCGCAGGCCGTGACACGGCGTTTCATTTCCTGATTCATGGTGGTAGTATAGCGCATTTTTGAGTCGGGGTCAACCGTTTATGAAAACGACGTTAACAATTTTACAAATCGCTTGACAGGTTTTTGAAAAACTGATATAGTGGACTCACCGAACGTAAAAAATGCGGCGGACACCCGCCGGAATGGAGATAGATGAGATGAAACGAATCGTTGTGGACTCTTCTGCCAGCCTGTATGCGCTGGACGGCATTGATTTTGCTGCTGTGCCTCTGAAGATCGTGACCGACGAGAGGGAATACCTCGACGACGGCACGCTGGACGCCGTGGAAATGGCGACTACCCTGCGCACCTATAAGGGCAAAACCAGCACCTCCTGCCCCAACATCGGCGACTGGCTGGAGGCTTATGAGGGCGCAGATGAAATTTATGCCATCACCATCACCGGCACCCTGTCGGGCAGCTGCAACGCCGCCCAGCTGGCCGCAGAAGAGTATCAGGCAGAGCACCCGGGTGCTCATGTCTTTGTGCTGGACAGCCTGTCTGCCGGCCCGGAATTGGTGCTGCTGGCAGAGCACATCCGCGACCTGCTGGCCGAGGGGATGGCGTTTGACGACGTGTGCGAAGAGATGCTGCGCTACCGTCACCACACCCATCTGCTGTTCTCGCTGGAATCGCTGGCGAATCTGGCCCGCAATGGCCGGGTGAAGCCCGCTGTGGCTGCTGTGGCGCGGATGCTCAACATCCGGGTCATCGGCAAGGCCAGCGATGTGGGCGAACTGGACGTCCTCTGCAAGACCCGCGGCGAGCACGGCGCTCTCGAGCGCATCGTGCTGGAGCTCAAAGGCCACGGCTACACGAACGGCAAGGTCATCATTGCCCACTGCGGCAACCCCGCCGCCGCCGAGCGCCTGATGCACATGGTGCGGGCTGTCTTCGAGGGCGCACAGGTGCGGGTGACCGAGTGCGGCGGCCTGTGCAGCTACTACGCTGAGCTGGGCGGCCTCATGGTGGGCTTCGAGGACGCGGACGCCTGAGCTTGAAATCTCCGCATCTCTGCGCTATACTATTCCCATAAAAATGCTGCCGAAAGGCAGCGGGGGAGGCGCAGATGTTCTTTCGGCTGCCGGTCGTACGGTTCTTCAATCGTGTCATCAACAGGGCCACGGTCACAGTGGCCCTTGTTTTGCTACAGATCGGCTGGCTGCTCTGGGCCTTCTTCTCCCTCACCGCCGGAAAGGTGTGGGTGAATGCGGGGCTGAACGTTCTCAGCCTCTTCATCACCCTCTACCTCGTGCGGAAGGACGAGAACAGCGACTATAAGATCATCTGGCTCGTCCTCATCGGCATGATGCCGCTGCTGGGCGGTGCGCTCTATCTGGCCTTCGGCAACAAGGCCCCCGCCAAGCGGATGCGCCAGCGGATGCAGGCGGTGGAGCGCCAGCACACCGCCGACCTCGCCCAGCAGCCGGGCCAGACCGACGCCCTCGACCCCGCCAGCAGGGGACTGAGCCGGTATATTTCGGAGTACGGGCCGTACCCCGCATGGAAAAACTCCACGGCAAAATATTACCCCTGCGGTGAGGCCATGTACCCTGACCTGCTGGCCGACCTCGAAAAGGCAGAGCGGTTCATCTTCCTCGAGTTCTTCATCGTCCGCACCGGCAAGATGTGGAAGGGGGTAGAGGACATCCTTGTCCGCAAGGCGGCGCAGGGGGTGGACGTCCGGCTCATCTACGACGATTTCGGCAGTCTGCTGGGTCTGCCGTCCGATTTCGTGGTAAAGATGGAGCGGGCGCATATCCGCTGCATCCCGTTCAACCCGGTGGTGCCGCTGGTGTCGCTGGTCATGAATCACCGCGACCACCGGAAGATCGTGGTCGTGGACGGAAATACAGCCTATACGGGCGGCATCAATCTGGCCGACGAGTATATCAACGAAGAAGAGCGGTTCGGCTACTGGAAGGACGCAGCCCTCCGCACCGAAGGCGCGGCGGTCTGGAACTTTACGGTGATGTTCCTCGACCACTGGAACGCCTTCCGCCCCAGCGAGGAGGATTATGCGCCCTTTATGCCTCAGGCTGAGTCCCTGTCTGCCCAGTCGGACGGAGTGATACAGCCCTACGGGGACAGCCCGCTGGACGAAGAGGCTCTGGCCGAGACGGTCTACCTGAATATCATCAATCAGGCCCAGCGGTATGTCTATATCTATACGCCCTACTTCGCGGTGGGCGAGACCATGCTGGAGGCTCTCAAGGCGGCGGCAAAGCGGGGCGTGGACGTCCGGCTGGTGCTGCCGGGCATCCCGGACAAGAAGCTCATCTTCCGGCTGACCCGCTCCTATTATGTGCCGCTGCTCCGGGCGGGGGTGCGCATCTACGAGTTCACGCCCGGCTTCCTCCACGCCAAGTGCTACGTCAGCGATGACCGCGCCGCCGTGGTGGGCAGCATCAACATGGATTACCGCAGCCTCTTCCTCCACTTTGAGTGCGGGGCGCTGCTGCTCTATAACAGTCAGGTCATTGCTTTGCGGGACGATGTGCTTCGTACCCTGCCAGAGTGCCGGGAAGTGCAGCTGGCCGACTGCCGCACCTCGCTGGCCGGGACGCTGCTGGACAGTGTGCTCCGCCTGTTGAGCCCGCTGATGTGAGCGATACTGCGGTAGAATAAGTGGCGAAGTTCCATAAATTAAATGATATATCGTTCAATATTGATTGTTTGCCAACCTGGCAAAGTTCTCCTGATTGGCAAACTACCTACTTTGCCAGCAAGCCTTAAGTTTGCCAACGGGGCAAAGTTTGATTTGTGACGATAACACGCTGGTATTTTGGAACTTTGCCAGATAACACGTCGGTCTCAGAGCACAGTTGTAAATTTTCTGTGCGGTGCTTGACTTTTGCAGGGAATCGCATATAATAAAGATGATAAATGTGGAAGCCGGTATGTCATTGGCACACCCAAAGGAAAAGACCCCCTCCCGGAGCTGCTATCTCCGAAAGGGGGTTCTTTTTAGTGCTTACGGCCCTTCAGCCATCCGTCAAGCCACTTACAAATGCAACGGCGACGACCGCCGCCAGTGGCGGAAACAGGGAGGAGCTGTTGGGGCCGCGGCCAGCAGGATGCGAGCGGCAGCGAAGCAGACGCTGGGAGCCGCAACCCGGGTTCCTTTAATAAAACTGGGCGGGGTAGGCCGCAGGACAAGTATAACACAGTTTCCAACAAAAAGATACATAAATAAATAGACTCCTGTCGGGCTATACTACTCCCAAAGAGATGAAAGGGAGCGTAACGCTTATGACACAGAGACAAAAAGCTCTTCTGAGCTGTGCCGTGGCGGCGGCACTGCTGCTGTCCGGCTGCCGCAAAGGCAGCAGCGATTCCGGCAGCATGAGCAGTTCAAACGCCATGTCCGGCTCGTCCGGCAGCGCCAGCACCACCCAGACCGGCGGCTGGAAGACCGGCCTCGGCATCCTGACCGAGGCTTCCGATGAGGCCCGTACCGGCACCATCCATACCATCGCTGCCGCCGTCCTGCTGGACGGAGACGGCAAGCTGGCCGACGTGATGCTGGATGAGCTGGAAGTGGAAGTTACCGCCGACGGCAAAGGCGTCGTCACCATGCCCACCGACTACCGCACTAAGCGCCAGAAAGGGGACGACTACCCGCTGGCAGCGGCATCTTCGCTGAAAAAGGGCTGGGCCGAGCAGGCCGATGACTTCGCCGACTACCTCACCGGCATGACGCCGGAACAGGCATCCATGCTGGAAACGGATAAGGACGGCAAGGCTGTGGACGCCGACCTGCTGTCCGGCTGCACCATCCGGGTGGATCAGTACCGCGACGCCGTGGCGAAAGCCTGCACGAACGCGTCCGCCCTCGGCGCGGCAAAGGGCGACCGGGTGAGCCTCGGCGTGGAGGCGGAGAATGCCTCTTCGGACATCACCGCCACCGACGACAAGGATGTGAACGCAGAAGTTGACCTTACCGTCGTGGCCCTGACGCTGGATGCCGATGGCCGTGTGACCAGCGCCATCGGCGACATGGCAGAGCCTGCGCTGACCATCGCGGCAGACGGCGGCGTCACCGCCCCGGACACCGTCCGCTCCAAGCTTGAGCTGGGCGACAGCTACGGGATGCGGAACGCATCCAGCCTCGGCAAGGAGTGGTACGAGCACAGCGAGGGCTATTGCAGCTACCTCAAGGGCAAGACTGAGAAAGAGGTGGCGGACATCCCTGCCGACGGCTCGGACGCCGACCTCGCGGCCCTCTGCACCATCTCCATCGACGCCCTGCAAAAGGCCGCAGGGGATGCGTTTGAGAATGCGTCATTATAAATTGAACGGAAAGTCTGACCGTCACCGTGAGGTGGCGGTTTTCTTTTTGTCCTTTGTACAAATACACCGAAAACCCTATCGGAAAGGGGCGGTCTGCGGGCAAAACGCGAAAAAATCGGTTTTCCTCTTGCAAAACGGGGCAAAACGCGCTATTCTATAGTCACAGTTTAACAATTTAGCATGGTAAAGCGATAAAACGAAGCGCCGCTTCTGCTGAAACTGAGGGAGGAAATTACAACATGAAACGTTTGGTATCTGCTTTTCTGGCCGGTGCGATGGCGCTGAGCCTTGCCGCCTGCGGCGGTTCTGCATCCACTTCTACGGCTGCTTCTTCTGCCGCCGCCTCTGCCGCCCCGGCAAGCTCCGTGGCCGCTGACAGCGACCTGGCTTACATCCAGTCCAACGGCAAGATGGTCATCGGCTACACCGTGTATGAGCCGATGAACTACACCGACGCCGACGGCAGCTTCACCGGTTTCGATACCGAGCTGGCCACCGCTGTCTGTGAGAAGCTGGGTGTCGAGCCGGAGTTTGTGGAGATCAACTGGGACACCAAGGAGACCGAGCTGGCTGCAAAGAGCATCGACTGCATCTGGAACGGCCTGACCCTGACCGATGACCGCGAGGAGAACATGGCCTGCACCAAGCCCTACGTCAAGAACGCCCAGGTCGTCGTGGTGAAGGACGGCACAGACTACACCTCCACCGCCGACCTCATCGGCAAGACCGTGGTAGCCGAGGCCGGCTCTGCCGGTGAGACCACTATCACCGAGAACGCCGACCTGTCTCAGGCTGATTTCATCTCCAAGGCTGTTCAGACCGACTGCCTGATGGAAGTCGCCGCTGGCACTGCTGACGCCGCCATCCTCGACCTGACTCTGGCTTCTGCCATGATCGGCGAGGGTACCGACTACGCAAACCTCAAGATGGTGGATGAGCTGAACGTCGAGGAGTACGGCGTGGCCTTCCGCAAGGACAGCGACGTGGCCGAGGCTGTGGACAATGCATTCGACGAGCTGAAGGCTGACGGCACCATGCAGACTCTGGCCGACAAGTACGGCCTGACTCTGGCTGAGTAACTTACATTATAAACGGATAGGTGTAGTGATTCTGTGACTGTGATTTTGGAGCGTCTGACCGGCGCATTCGCGCTCAACTGTGAGCTGTTCTTTCTGACCTTGCTGTTTTCGCTGCCGCTGGGCCTTGTGGTGGCCTTTGGCTCCATGAGCCGGTGCGCACCGCTGCGGGGCGTCGTCAAGACCTTCGTGTGGGTCATCCGCGGTACGCCGCTGATGCTCCAGATCATCGTCATCTACCTTGGCCCCGGCCTGCTGGGTATGACCAACCCCTGGCCCTCCGGCTCTTCGGGCCGTCTGGTGGCGGCGGTGGTGGCTTTCGCCATCAACTACGCCTGCTACTTCTCTGAGATCTACCGCGGCGGCATCGAGGCTGTGCCGAAAGGCCAGACCGAGGCCGGTCAGGTGCTTGGCATGACCAAGAGCCAGATCTTTTTCAAGGTCACGCTCCTGCAGGTCGTCAAGCGCATCCTGCCCCCGATGGGCAACGAGGTCATCACGCTGGTGAAGGATACCTCGCTGGCGAACGTCATCGCCAACAAGGAGATCATCATGATGGCGAAGGAGTACAGCGCCAAGGGCCTTATCTGGCCGCTGTTCTCCACCGCGATCTTCTTCCTCGTCTTTGTCGGCGCACTCACCCTGCTGCTGGACTGGGCCGAGAAAAAGATGGACTATTTCCGCTGCTAAGGAGGATACTGAATTATGGCATTACTCGAAGCCTCTGGCATCGGGAAGAATTTCGGCGAGACGAAAGTTCTCAAGGACATCTCGCTCACACTGGAACAGGGCGAGGCGCTGGCGATCATCGGCTCGTCCGGCTCGGGCAAGACGACGCTGCTGCGCTGCCTGAACTTCCTTGAGCGTCCCGACACCGGCGTCATCAGGGTGAACGGCGAGACCATGTGGGACGCCGCCGACCCTGCCACCCAGCGGGAGAGCGAGGTGCGGAAAAAGCGCCTCCACTTCGGCCTCGTGTTCCAGAACTTCAACCTCTTTCCCCAGTACACCGCACTGGAAAACGTGATGCTGGCGGGGGAGCTTCTGGCAAAGGAGCAGCCCGACTACAAGGCCAACAAAAAGGCCATCCACGCCCAGCTGGAAGCACAGGCCCGTGACCTGCTGGCCCAGATGGGCCTGTCGGAGCGGGCAGGCCACTACCCCCACCAGCTCTCCGGCGGTCAGCAGCAGCGGGTGGCCATCGCCCGCGCACTGGCGCTCCACCCGGACATCCTCTGCTTCGATGAGCCCACCAGCGCCCTTGACCCGGAGCTGACCGGCGAAGTCCTCCGTGTCCTGCGGGATCTCGCCGACCGAAAGACCACCATGATCATCGTCACCCATGAGATGCACTTCGCCCGCGACGTGGCCGACCGCATCCTATTCATGGACGGCGGCGTCGTGGTGGAGGAAGGCCCGGCCCGCCAGCTCATCGACCACCCCCAGGAGGAGCGCACCAAGCAGTTTTTGGCGCACTACTCGGAATAAGACAGGCTATGGCCCTCCCCGCTCGGGAGGGCTTTTTTGCGTATGCGGCGCATGGTCAGGCTGTCCTTCGTACAACCTCTCAGGCGCTTCGCGCCAGCTCCCCTAGTAGGGGAGCCTCTGGCGAAGAGGACAGGTCTCCGGGTAAAGGCGAAACTTTCCGGTATGCCAAGGCCTCCCCTCGTTAGGAGCAACAACGACGACCGCCGCCAGCGGCGGAAACAGGGAGTCGCTGTTGGGGCCGCGGCCAGCAGGATGCGAGGCCCGCACCAAGGGCCGAAGCAGATGCTGGGAGCCGCAACCCGGGCAGTGGCACGTCGTAGGCGTGACGGAGAGGTTTAGCTCCTTTTGCGCCATTCACGCCGAAAACACCACGATTCGCGCAGTTTTTATTTACATTCTCCGGATTTTTTGGTAAGCTTGTATCGAAAAAGGCGGATTCTTCAAAAGACGAACAGACCAAAGGAGGACAGACTATGAGACTGAAAAGCGCACTCCGGCGGGGTGTGGCCGCCGCCGTCATCGCGGGCATCGTGGTAAGCTCCGGCATCCCGGCCTACGCGGCCCGGTGGGACATCGCCAACGGCGACATCACCGTGAAAGCGGGCGACGCCGAAGGAAAGAACAAGGTCTCACAGGGCGAGACCATCGACGAGGACGACACCAACACCGTCATCACCGGCGAGTCGGATAAGAACACCGTCACCATCGACACCTCCAAGGGCGACGTGGACGTCACCTTCGACGACCTGAAGATCGACGTCAGCGGCAAGGCCGAGGGGGATGGCAGCGATGACAGCCCTGCCCAGGAGAGCAAAGCAGCCGTCACCGTGCAGGGCGACCACGATGCGACCATCGAGCTGGACGGCGACAACGAGCTGAAGAGCGGCGGCTATAATGCGGGTCTTGAGAAGAACGAACACGAGTCGAAAGGCACTCTGACCATCAAGGACGACGAGGGCAAGGACGGCTCCCTCACCGCTGAGGGCGGCTTCGGCGGCGCAGGCATCGGCGGAGGCATCGAGAGCACCGGCAGCAGCATCACCATCCGGGGCGGCACCATTGAGGCTGTGGGCGGGAGCAACGCGGCAGGCATCGGCGACGGAGCAGGCCGCGCGTCGGACGACACCGACGACCCGAACCCGGGAGACCTCTACATCTGCGGCGACGCCGAGGTGACGGCCAAGGCGGGAAGCCAGATGACGGACGCCAAGGCCCCGGCCATCGGCGGCAGCTACGGCGAAGTACCCACGGAGAACCTTTCTGACGATGAACATAAGGTGACGGGAGGACGGCTGACCCGTCTGAACGCGGACGGCACCGTGATGGAGGGGATGGGCTACGACTACACCTCCACCCCCAAGCCCCAGCCGGACGACGACGAGGACGACGATGATGATGACGTCCCGCCCCCGGCACAGGAGAACGCTCCCGAACCCCTGCCCGGCGGCATGGTGGTGGGCGGCTTCTTTTCCAGCCGGGTCACCATCCAGCGGTTGGATTCTGCTTTGGCCATTATTGAGAGCACCGACCCCATGGTCGGCAGCGTAAAGGCCGGCAGCGTCGGAGTTGTCCAGTGGCTGGACCCTGCGGTGGTCGCGGAGAGCAGCACCGACCCCATGGCCGGCGACGCCGGAGAGGTCCTCACCCCGGGGGGTGTGGTGCTTATTGAGAGCGCCGCTCCCCGGTCCACCGTCACCACCGACATCTCCAGCCTCCGGGAGGACGGCGTGGAGGACATCTTCTTCCGCTATGAGGACACCATGACCCACTATAGCGTGGACAAGATGGCCGACGCGGCGGGCGAGGACGCTGACGTGGAGCTGAAGCAGAACAGGGAGGACATCAGCCTCCGGCTGGACGGCGAAACGCGGGACGACCTGTCGGAGCGCTATCAGGAGTGGGTGCCGGTGCAGACGCCAGAGCCGCAGGAGCGGCTGATATTGACCCACGAAGGGGTAGAGCAAAAAACGAGTGAAGAGCTCAGACGTGAACGCGACGAATTACTGAAACAAGAGCTGGATATGATGGACTTCCAACTCGCGAAAAAAAGGGACGACCTCCCGAGTTTGGATTGGTGGCTCGAGCCTGCGAGAGAGGAAACGCCGGGAATCGGGCATGACGAGTCCCTGAAACAAGAGCTGGATATGATGGACTTCCAACTCGCGAAAAAAAGGGACGATCTCCCGAGTTTGGATTGGTGGCTCGAGCCTGCGAGAACGGAAACGCCGAGAATCGGGCTTGAGGAGTCCCTGAAACAGCTGGCTTCCCGATTTGAGGCCATCGCTCCCGAGGAGGATAAGCCACGGCTTTTCCTGCTGGAAACCACCGTCCCGGATGGCACAAAGTATACCAATCTGTTGGAGAGTGACCTGCGGAGCTATACCGACCTTGGTGACGACTGGGACGACCTGCCGGATACCCAGGGTGAGATAAAGATCTGGCTGCCGGAGGACTTGGAGCATCTCATAAGCCCCTCAAAGGAGAGCCTGAGCCGCATCGACGGCATTGCATGATACACAGAACGAAAGGAGATGTACTATGAGACTGAAAAGCGTACTCCGGCGGGGCGTGGCCGCCGCCGTCATCGCGGGCATCGTGGTGAGTTCCGGCATCCCGGCCTATGCGAAAACATGGAACATCGCCGACGGCGACATTACGGTCAAAGGTGCGAGCGATGAAAGCGGAAACTATAACAATGTCAAGCAGGGTGAAAAGGATTTCGAGAAGGATGAGGGGGAGACCGTCATCACCGGCGAGTCGAAGGAGCATACCGTCACCATCGACACCTCCGAGGGCAACGTGGACGTCACCTTCGACGACCTGAAAATCGACGTCAGCGGCAAGGCCGAGGGGGATGGCAGCGGCAAGACCGAGGGGGACGTCAGCGACGAGACCGAGGGGGATGGCAGCGATGACAGCCCAGTCGATGCGGGCAAAGCTGCTGTCACCGTGCAGGGTGACCACGATGCCGCCATCGAGCTGGACGGCGACAACGAGCTGAAGAGCGGCAGCAGCAATGCGGGTCTTGAGAAGAACGGCAATGAGTCCTCCGGCAAGCTGACCATCAAGGACGACAACGACACCAAAGGCTCCCTCACCGCCGAAGGCGGCAAAGACGGCGCAGGCATCGGCGGCGGCTACGAAAGCGGCGCCGGAAACATCGAGATCACCGGCGGCACGGTAGAAGCCGTGGGTGGTGAGGGTGCTGCCGGTATCGGCGGCGGTGTGTACGGCCCGGGCCGCGACATCGAAATCTCCGGCGGCAAGGTGTCGGCCACGGGCGGCAGCTACAGCGGCGACCCCCGCCCCGGCGCGGCAGGCATCGGCGACGGCGCGGGTGCGTGGTCTGAGATAGACCCGGATGCGCCGCCCAGCAATCCCAATCACATCTATATCTCCGGCGACGCCGAGGTGGAGGCCAAGGCAGGCGCAAGCACCGGCGGCGAAACTGCGGCCATCGGCGGCGGCATAGTCGGCGAGATCCCCAATGACGCCCTCTCTAACGACGACCACAAGGTGACGGGCGGCAGTCTGACCCGCTACGACCCCGACGGGAAGAAGATGGAGGACTACAGCTACGACCGGCGGACGCCCTCCCAACCGGAGCAGCCGGACAAGCCGGAACAGCCAGACAAGCCGGAACAGCCAGACAAGCCGGAACAGCCCGATGATACCGAGGACGACGACGAGGACGACGCTCCAAGCGTGCAGGCCGGCGAGGTGCCGGGCCGTGTGAAGCAGATGTACGAGACCGTCGGCGTGATCACCCATCTGGATGGCACACAGGAGCTTGGTAATGTGGCCACGGCGGAGTATGACCCGGTCAACAAGGTCCTGAGCTTCGATGCCCACAGCACACTCTTTCGGATGACAGGCGACTCGCTGCGGGAGCTTGCAAAGGAAGTCCATGAGCTTCGCATCCGGTTCCTTGATGGGGAAGGGCGGGAAATGGAGGCCGTCATTCCGCTGGCCCGAATCAAAGATCTGGTCGGCGTGAATGGTGCATTCGAACTCGAGCTGTCCCATGAAGGGCTTTCTCGATTCCATGTTGTCGGGCAGACGGGATATGATAGAAAAACATTCTCGGATGAGACCGTCCTGCGCCAAAGCGGCAAGGAACTGATCCTCGTGTACCGCGTTGGCGACGAGGAGCAGAAAGCGCAGGAGGCTGCCCGGGTGGAGGAGGCAATCGCCCGCCGCAAGCAGGAGAAAGAGCAATGGGGAACGGTCCTCTCCGGTCTGGAAGGCGGCTCCCTGAGCGGACAGCCCGGGCTGACTCAGCCGGGAACGGACACCGTCGGCGGCGTGGCCGGCTTCAGCGCAAACCCGAAGGATTCCACCATCCTCGACATGGGCTCCATCACGGTCCGTCCGTCCGAGCAGCCCGCCTCCAACCCGACGGTGTGGAAGACATTTACCAGTAACATCGTGAAGCTCGTGGGCGGGAAGCAGGACAGCAAGAAGGACGACCCGGCCCCCTCCGTCGGTGGCCTCAGCGGGCCGACGACTCTCTCGCCGGACAGCCTCACCACGGTCCAGCAGCCGGAAATAAGCACCCAGCAGCCGGAGACAAGCACCCAGCAGCCGGAAACAGGCGGATGGGTAACGGACAGTCAGGGTGACTTGGTGTGGAAGCCGGGCAAGGATGACAGTCAGCCGCCGGATTTGAGAGGAGATTGGGAGACGAGAAAATGGATAAGGGACAGTCAGCCGCCGGATTTGAGAGGAAATTGGGAGACAAGAAAATGGATAGGGAGCAGCGACGATAATTTGTGGGGTGGGATCCCTTTTATGACTCCGCATATTATGACTCTGCATGGGATTTCGATTATGAAGGTTGAGAGCGTGGGCTGAGAGGGAGTGCAGCAGGAGGGCCCTGCTTACAGGCAGACCTGCCGCCTCCTGCGCACAATCACCAAAAACCACCGATAGAAAATAGCAATGTTGTATGAAGAAATCTGCCCAAAACCCCTTGCAAAATCACGATGAGCTGAGTATAATACCACTCATGAAACGCAAAACGTCCTGCCCCTCGTCCGGCAGGGCGTTTTTGTCGGTAAAAATTTGGCAAAGAAATGTTAAGTGACCGCCCGGGGAGGGGCTTTGTATGACAAAAGACATGACACAGGGCAGCCCGCTCAAGCTCATCCTTGCCTTTGCGGTGCCGCTGATGCTGGGTAGTCTGTTCCAGCAGTTCTACAATCTGGCCGATACCATCATCGTGGGCCGCTTCGTGGGCGTGGATGCGCTGGCGGCGGTGGGCAGCGTGGGCGGCCTGAACTATCTGGTGCTGGGCTTCGTCAACGGCATCGCCTGCGGCTTCTCCATCCCCATCTCGTGGACCTTCGGCGCGAAGGATTACAGAGAGATGCGGCGCTACACCGCCAATACCGTCTGGCTGAGCCTCTTTTTCGCCGTCGTGCTCACGGTGGTGACGGTGGCCCTGACCCGGGCGGTGCTGGTCTGGACCAACACCCCCGACAACATCATCGACATCGCGGACATCTACATCCGCACCATCTTCTGGGGCATCCCCTTCACCCTGCTGTACAACGTCACCAGCGCCCTCATGCGCGCGCTGGGCGACAGCAAGCGGCCACTCTATTTCCTGCTGGTGGCCAGTGTGCTGAACATCGGCCTCGACCTGCTCTGCATCCTCACTTTCCGGATGGGGGCGTTCGGCGCGGCCTTCGCCACTGTGTTCAGTCAGGCGGTGGCGGGCATCGGCAGTCTCATCTACATCGTCCGCCACTACCCGGAGCTGAAGTGGAGCGGGGAAGAGGGCCGTCTGAGCGCCAGCCACTGCCTCAAGCTCTGCAACATGGGCATCCCCATGGGCCTGCAGTGCAGCATCACCGCCATCGGCAGCGTCGTGCTGCAGGGCGCGGTGAACGGTCTGGGCAGCAGCATCGTGGCCGCGCAGACCGCAGGCAGCAAGGCCGCCCAGTTCCTCAGCGTGCCGCTGGAGAGCATCGGCACCGCCATGACCACCTACGCCAGCCAGAACATGGGCGCTCACGACCTCAAGCGTGTGGACCGGGGCGTCAATACCGCGCTGGGCATTGGCTGCGTCTACAGCGTGGCATCCTTCCTCATCCTGCGTGTGCTGGATGTGCCGCTTATCAGCCTCTTCCTCGAGAGCAGCGAGGTGGAGATCATGGCGAATGCCCGCAGCTTCATCTTCTGGAACAGCGTGTTCTACATCCCGCTGGCCGTCCTCATCATCTACCGCTACACCATCCAGGGCCTGGGCTATTCCGGCCTTGCCATGTTCGCGGGCGTGGCCGAGATGGTCGCCCGTGCCATGGTGGGCTTCTGGTTCGTGCCGCTCTGGGGCTACTTTGCGGCCTGCATCGCCAACCCTGTGGCATGGTTCTTTGCCTGCTTCTTCCTCATCCCGGCGTACTTTGCAGTGCGCAATCGGCTGATGAAAGAAAATGCATATGGGGTGGGGGATTAAACCTCGCCTACAGCTCCCCTTCGGGGGAGCTTTTGTTGTATTTACAAATCCCCCCAAAACCGCTATACTATATATAGTTGTGTCAAAACGAGGAGGCGGGACGATGGAGCAGGAGCTGGAACGGCTGGAAGGCACGGTAGAGGACATCATCTACCTGAACGAGGACAACGGCTACACCGTGTTCGAGGTGTCGGGCGGCGGTGTCGTCACCGTTGTGTGCGGCGTGGTGGGAGAACTCCACGCCGGTGAGAGCGTCGTCTGCCGGGGCAGGTACGAGAACCACGCCACCTATGGCCGACAGTTCCACGCACAGGAGTGCGAGACGGATATGCCCAAAGACCTCGAGGCCGTCTACGCCTTCCTCGCCAGCCGGTCGCTGCCCTACATCGGGGCTCGGACGGCGGATAAGATCATTGACAAATTCGGCGCGGCGGCGCTGGAAGTTATCGCCAACGACCCCGCCCAGCTCACCCTCATCCCGGGCATCTCGGCGGACAAGGCCGACCGCATCCAGCAGGAGTTCAAGCGGATGTTCGGAATGCGGGAACTCATCGCCTATCTGGCTCAGTTCGAGATCAGCCCCCGCCGGGCGATGGAAGTCTTCCGCACCTTCGGGCCGGGGGCCATGCAGGCCATCCAGCAGAACCCCTACCTGCTCTGCGGCGAACCTTTGCAGCTGGACTTCCGCCACGCCGACAGCATCGCCCAGTATTACCAGATGGCAGGGGACTGCGCCCAACGGCTGGAAGCCGCCCTCCTGCGCACCCTGCGCCACAACGCCGGCAACGGCCACACCTGTCTGCCCCGGGCGCAGCTGCTGGAAACGGCGTCGAATTTCATCCACCAGCCCCCCGAAAAGCTGGCGGCGGCGCTGGACAGCTGCATCCAGACCGGGAAACTGGTGGTGCGGATGTTCGACGGCACACCGTATATTTATCTGCCGGACCTGCTGGCTGCAGAGCAGGACATCGCCGACCGTCTGGCCATGCTGACCAAGCGCGGGAAGCAGACGGCCCACGGCCTCGACAAGAACATCCAAATACTGGAACTGGCGCAGGGCTTTGCTTACGCGCCGCTCCAAAAGGAAGCCATCCGTAAGGCCATGACCGAGAACTGTCTTGTCCTCACCGGCGGCCCCGGCACCGGCAAGACCACCACGGTCAACGCCATCCTGCAGCTGCTGGAGAACGAGGCCGAACGGGTAGCCCTCTGTGCTCCCACAGGCCGCGCCGCCAAGCGTCTGAGCGAGCTGACGGGCCGGAAAGCCTCCACCATCCACCGTCTGCTGGAAGTGGACTACACCGGCGGTGTGGTCAGCTTCATCCACAATGACAAGAACCTGCTCAAGTGCGACGTCGTTATCCTCGACGAGATGAGTATGGTGGACGTCAAGCTGTTCCAGGCCCTCATTGCGGCACTGCGGTACAGCTGCCGTATTATTATGGTAGGCGACGCCGACCAGCTGCCCAGCGTCGGCCCGGGCAATATCCTCGGCGAGATCATCCGTTCCGGGCTGGTGCCGACGGTCTGCCTCAACGAGATATTCCGGCAGGCCGCTCAGAGCCTCATCGTGGAGAACGCCCACCACATCATCTCAGGCGAACCGCTGAAAAAGGGCGGAAAGACGGACGACTTCTTCTTCCTCGAAGCCGACGGCGACGCAGCCCAGAAGCTGGTCTGCGACCTTGTGACCACCCGTCTGCCCCGCAGCTACCAGTTCGACCCGGTGAAGGATATTCAGGTGCTCTGCCCCACGAAGCTCGGCCCCACCGGCACCCAGGCCCTCAACGCGGAGCTGCAGGCCATGCTCAACCCGCCCAGGAAGGGCAAGCCGGAGCTGCAGAGCGCGGCCCGGGTCTTCCGGGTGGGGGACAAAGTGATGCAGGTGCGCAATAACTACGAGATAACGTGGCAGCGCATCGGCGGGGAACAGGGTGTGGGCGCCTACAACGGCGACATCGGCATCGTGGAGTCCATCGACGTGCGCAGCCGCTCCATGGTGGTGCGGATGGACGACCGGCGGCTGGTCTACCCGGCGGAGAACCTCAACGAGCTGGAAATTGCGTATGCCATCACGGTACACAAAAGCCAGGGCAGCGAGTTCCCGGCGGTCATCCTCCCGGCGGCGCAGGTGCCGCCCCGCCTGTGCTACCGCAACCTCTTCTATACCGGCGTCACCCGCGGGCGGAAGCTCTGCATCGTGGTGGGCCGGCGGGACGTGGTGAACCGGATGATGTCCAACATCCGCCAGAACCTGCGCTACAGCGGCCTGGCCGCCCTGCTGGCCCAGGCTCTGCTCCCGGAGCAGGAGAACCTCTCCGATTGAAGATGAAACTTTACGAAATGCCAAAGCCTCCCCTCGATAGGGGAGGTGGCATCGCGCAGCGATGACGGAGAGGTTTTGTCCCGCAGTGGCTCACGGTCAGGCTGTCCTTCGTACAACCTCTCAGTCTCGTCGCAAGCTCCTCGCCAGCTCCCCTAGTAGGGGAGCCACTGGCGAGTCGGACGAGTTCACGCTGGACGCTGAAAGTCTGATAGGGCGTGAAAGGTAGTGCCTTGCTGTGAAGGTCAGGTGTTTTTAAGAGGGTTTCTTTTTGGATACACCTGTGTTATACTATAATGTGTTTTGATGACCCGCGCCCGGAGATGGGCGATGGAAATAGAGAATGGGCAGCAGAGAAAGGAAATATCACAACTATGGCACAGAACGACATCGGTATCGATCTTGGTACGACGACCATCATCATCGCGCAGGAGGGGCAGGGCGTCGTGCTCAACCAGCCCAGCGTGGTGGCGGTGGATACCCGCAAGAACTGCGTGCTTGAGGCCGGCGACAAGGCCCTTGCAATGGTGGGCCGCACGCCCAACTACATCTCCGCCATCTTCCCGCTGAAGGATGGCGTCATCAGCGACCACACCATGACCCGGGAGCTCATCTGCCGCTTCGTCAATCAGGTCTACAGCTCCCACATGGTCAAGCCCCGTGTGGCCGTCTGTGTGCCTGCCGCCATCACCGGCATCGAGAGCGACGCTGTGGTGGAGGCCGTCATGGCCGCCGGTGCGCGTCAGGTCTACCTCATTGATGAGCCTATCGCCGCAGCTCTCGGCTCCGGCATCGACATCACCGTGCCGGACGGCCGGATGATCATCGACATCGGCGGCGGCACCACCGACATCGCCGTGCTGAGCCTCGGCGGCAAGGTCAAGGCCACCAGCGTCCGCGTGGCCGGCAATCACTACGACGAAGAGATCCTGAAGTTCGTGCGCAACAAGTTCAGCATCGCTATCGGCCAGCGCACCGCTGAGAACCTGAAAAAGAACGTGGCCTGCTGCCCCCAGAAGGCAGATTTCAACGAGACCATGGAGATCAAGGGCCGCAGCCTGCTCACCGGCCTGCCCGTGCGCGTCAATGTCTCCACCGCCGACCTCTACGAGCCGGTCATGCGCCTGAGCGAGCAGATCGGCACCGCCGCCCATCAGGTGCTGGAGAAGACTCCCCCGGAGCTGGCCGGCGACATCTACCGCAACGGCGTCGTCCTCACCGGCGGCGGCGCACAGCTCCACGGCCTGCCTGAGTACCTCAGCCAGGAGCTGAAGGTGGAAGTGACCGTCTCGCCTGACCCCGTCAACTGTGTCGCGCTGGGTACGGCCATGAGCCTGCGTCTGGGCGACAAGCTGGAGACCGGCTTCATGGACGCCACCCCCCGCATGGGCCGCCGCTGAGAGGGAAGCGCTGTTCACAGAACCGTGAAAAACAATATGATTTTTGTTCATAGTTGTTGAATCGACCCGGAAAATATTGTATAATATCTTCAAATCGCTTTTTGCCGCCCGCCCCCCGGGCGGCAAAGAAAAAAGTAAATAGGAGGAAGACCATGGATTTAGGTTATGATGTGATCGTTACCATAACCGGTATTGTGCTGGTGTTTCTGATCCTCGTCCTGCTGATGGCCATCATCACGCTGGAGGGCAAGATCTTTGACGCCATGAACGGCAAGAAGGCAGCTGCCAAGGCTGCTTCTGTTGCAAAACCGGCTGCTCCTGTGAAACAGGCCGCTGCGCCCGCTCCTGCAAAGGCTGCTGCCCCGCAGGTCGAGGCCGGCATCCCCGGCGACGTTGTGGCAGCCATCATGGCAGCCATCTACTCTATGGGCAACGGCAAGTATGTGCTGAAGGCAGTCCGCCGCGGCAAGAATGGCTGGGGCAAGGCTGGCGTCAACGACACCACCGCGCCCTTTTAACACAGGAGGAAAAACATGACTCAGTTTATTGATACTCTGGTCGGTATTTTCCAGAGTTCCGGTTTTGCCCAGTTCGGTGAGCCGGGCGGCTGGCTGTACGCAGTGATGATCTGCGTAGGCTGCTTCCTGCTCTACCTCGCTATCGTCAAAGAGTTCGAGCCTCTGATCCTGCTGCCCATGGCTTTCGGCATGATCCTGGCCAACCTCCCCGGCAGCGGCGTCATCCATATGCAGTACTTCGTCGGTGACGGCCTCGAGCACCCGATGTGGGTCGAGATCCTGAACAACGGCGGTCTGGCTGACATGCTTTACATGGGCGTCAAGCTGGGCATCTACCCGCCGCTGATCTTCCTCGGCATCGGCACCATGACCGACTTCGCACCCCTGATCTCCAACCCCAAGAGCCTGCTGCTGGGCGCTGCCGCTCAGTTCGGTATCTTCGGCACTTACATGGGCGCTCGTCTGCTGGCCGCTACCGGTCTGGTGGACTTCACCCAGAAGCAGTCTGCCGCCATCTCCATCATCGGCGGCGCAGACGGCCCCACCGCTATCTTTGTCACCTCCCGTCTGGCTCCTGAGCTGCTCGGCTCCATCGCCGTCGCGGCCTACAGCTACATGGCTCTGGTGCCCGTCATCCAACCCCCCATCATGAAGGCCCTGACCTCCAAAAAGGAGCGTACCGTCGTGATGAAGCAGCTGCGCGCCGTGACCAAGACCGAGAGGATCATCTTCCCCATCATGGTCACCATCATCGTCTCCCTCATCGTGCCGGATGCCGCCGTTCTGGTCGGTATGCTGATGCTGGGCAACCTGATGAAGGAGTGCGGCGTCGTGGATCGTATCCAGAAGACCGCCGGCAATGAGCTGATGAACATCATCACCATCTTCCTGGCTCTGTCTGTCGGCTGCACCACCTCTGCAAACACCTTCCTGAACAGCCGCACCCTGTTCATCATCGTGCTGGGCCTCATCGCCTTCTCCTTCGGCACCGCTGCCGGTGTTATCTGCGGCAAGGTCATGTATGTCCTGACCGGCGGTCAGGTCAACCCCCTGATCGGTTCCGCTGGCGTTTCCGCTGTGCCTATGGCTGCCCGTGTTTCTCAGAAGGTCGGCCAGAGCGAGAACCCCTCCAACTTCCTGCTGATGCACGCAATGGGCCCCAACGTGGCCGGTGTTATCGGTTCCGCCGTCGCTGCTGGTATCCTCATCAACATCTTCGGCTAAGCATTTCCTGAGATCTCCGCTCCATCGTGGTATTGACCGCGGTGGGGCGGTTTTTGTTTGCATTGTTTTTATGTACAACTTTTTTGAAATGTGATATACTATATTTTAAGTGATATATCCAGAAATGATTGAAAAGAACAGGTGAAACAATGGTAACAGATCTCGCACAACAATTCTGCGCTTTGCGTGATACGTATATCGAAAAGCAGTTCGGACGCCTGAACGATATGCAGCGGGAGGCGGTGTTCACCACCAACGGCCCTCTGCTCATCCTCGCGGGTGCAGGCAGCGGAAAGACCACAGTGCTGGTCAACCGCATCGCTAACCTCATCCGCTTCGGCTCGGCCCACGGCTCCAAGTGGACGCCCCGGGAGGTGACGGAGGACGATGTGAAAGCCCTGCGCACTGCCATCATGACCGGCACCGATGCCCCGTCGTGGCTGGACGGGATGCTGCGGAAGGACGCCGTCCGGAGCTGGAACGTCATGGCCATCACCTTTACCAACAAGGCCGCCGGTGAGCTGAAAGAGCGTCTGCGCCGGATGCTGGGCGGGGAAGAGGGCGACGAGGTGTTCGCCTCCACGTTCCACTCGGCCTGCGTCCGTATTCTCCGCCGCTGGGCCGAGGAGATCGGCTACCCCCGCAGCTTTACCATTTACGACAGCGACGACTCCCAGCGTGTCATGAAGGCTGTCTACAAAGAGCTGAGCGTGGACGATAAGTTCTTCCCGGTCAAGAGTGCCATCAACCAGATGAGCCGCTGGAAAGACCAGCTCATCAGTCCGGAAGAGGCCCTGAAGACCCCGGCCCGGGACACGAAGGGCGCTCTTGCGGCCAAGGTCTACGCCGCCTATGAAAAGAAGTTCAAGGAGGCCGGAGCTTTCGACTTCGACGACCTCATCTACCAGACGGTCATCCTGCTGTCGGAGCACGAGGACGTACGGGAGTTCTACCAGAACAAGTATAAATATCTGCTGGTAGACGAGTATCAGGACACCAGTGTGGCTCAGTTCCGGCTCGTGAGCCTGCTCACCGGCCCGGAGAAAAACATCTGCGTCGTGGGCGACGACGACCAGAGCATCTACCGCTTCCGCGGCGCGACCATTGAGAACATCCTCAACTTCGAGCGCATCTATAAAGGTACCAGGACCATCCGACTCGAGCAGAATTACCGCTCTACGTCAAATATCCTGAATGCCGCCAACTGTGTCATCCAGCACAACACCGAGCGCAAGGGCAAGACCCTCTGGACGAAGAACGGCGAGGGCGACAAGGTGCAGGTCTATACCGCCGAGAACGAGCAGGACGAGGCCAGCCATATCGCGGATGTCATCGGCCAACACCTCAAAGAGGGCGGACATCTGGCCGACCACGCCATCCTCTACCGGATGAACGCCCAGTCGGCCCCCATCGAAAGCTATTTCACCCGTGCGGGCATCCCGCATAAGATCGTGGGCGGCCAGCGCTTCAATGACCGCAAGGAAGTCAAGGACATCCACTCTTATATGTCCATCGTGGCGAACCCCCGGGACGATGTCCGACTCCGCCGTATCATCAACGAGCCTGCGCGCAAAATCGGTGCAACGACTATCGAAGTCATCGCTGACTTGGCGGCTCAGCAGGGCATCAGTATGCTGGATGTCATCTCCCATGCCGACCAGTACGCCAAGCTCAGCCGCGCCATCGCGCCGCTGTTCAAGTTCTGGGACATCTACCAGAAACTGCAGGAATCGCTGGAAACGAAGACGCTGGATGAGTTCGCCTCCGATGTCATCGAGATCACCGGCTACCGCGCCATGCTGGAAGCCGACGCCGCCAAGGGTCACGAGGATGCCGCTGACCGTCTGCAGAACCTTGGTCAGCTGGTCAACAACGTCAAGAGCTACTGCGACCAGCACGGCGAAGAAGCCTCGCTGGAAGGCTATCTGGAGGACATCGCCCTCATCAGCGACATCGACAGCTACAACGAGAGCGCCGACCAGGTGGTGCTGATGACCATCCACTCGGCCAAGGGCCTTGAATTTCCCTATGTATTCCTCATTGGCATGGAAGAGGGGGTCTTCCCCAGTGAGATGAGCAAGTATTCCGAGGCTGACCTCGAGGAGGAACGCCGCCTGGCCTATGTCGGCATCACCCGCGCCAAGAAGGAGCTTTACATCTCCAACAGTGTCACCCGGATGCTCTATGGCCGCACCCAGCGCAACGAGCCCAGCCGCTTTCTCCGGGAAATCGAGCCGGAGTACATCGAAGAGACCCGCAGCCCGGTGCTGGAGCAGCGCTCCCGTTTGGGCGGCTGGGGCAGCGGTTACGGCAGCGATACCGTGCCGGGCGGTGCGTCGGGATACTCCGGCCCCTCCGGCTGGGGGCGTGCGGCCTCCGGTTACGGCTCGGGCTATGGCAGCCGCAGCGGCTATCTGAATAAAGAATATAACGCACCGATGTCCAATAGCCGAGGCTTTGGCTCCGATTACGCGGGCCGGGGAAGTGCTTCGTCGGGTCATGGCGGCTACGACTCCGGTTCGGGAAGCAGCGGCTTCGGCTCGGGCTATGGCCGTCCGGCAGCGTCCAAAGCGCCGGTCAAACCCGCAGGCGGCGGTGTGACGTCTTCGCCCCGTCCGGCAGCGGCATCCACCGGCCCCAAACACTATGAGCCGGGCGACATCGTGGAGCACAAGGTCTTCGGGCGCGGCAAGGTGCTGAAAGTCAAGCCCGCCGCCGGCGACCAGATCGTGGAGATCAGCTTCGAGAAGGTGGGCGTGAAGAAGACTATGGCCAACTTTGCGCCCCTTGTGAAGATAACGACGGAGGAATGAGAAAAAATGATGACTGTCCGATTGATAGCACATACGCCGGAGCCGGAGAAGGTCGTGGCGGCCGCGGCGAAGCTCTGCTACTCCGACGCCCACATCACCGACTTGCTGGACGGGCTGGATGAGGAAAAGACTGCCCGCTTCCTGACCATGCTCAGCGATCTGGGCCACGCCAGCCCCATCGAGCACGCAAGCTTCACCTTCGGCATCGAGGGAGTCAGCCGTACCCTGCTGGCCCAGATTACCCGCCACCGCATCGCGTCCTTCAGCGTCCAGAGTCAGCGGTACGTCCGTCTGGATGATTTCCGCTATGTCATCCCGCCCGAGATCGAGGCCATCCCCGAGGCAAAGGCGGCGTTCATCGAGAGCATGAACGAGGACGCCAGGCGCTACCTCGACCTCGTGCAGAAGCTGGAAGACGGCCACACCGCCCGCCTGATGGCCGAAGGTCTGCCCGAAAAGCAGGCCCGGGCCAAGGCTTCCAAGCAGGCCAACGAGGACGCCCGCTTCGTGCTGCCCAACGCCTGCGAGACCAAGATGGTGGTGACCATGAACGCCCGCAGCCTGCAGAACTTCTTCCACCTGCGCTGCTGCAGCCGCGCCCAGTGGGAGATACGGCAGCTGGCCGAAGAGATGCTGCGGCTGGTCTACCCGGTGGCACCCCATATCTTCCGCACCGCCGGCCCGGCCTGCGTGTCCGGCCCCTGCCCGGAGGGCAAGATGTGCTGCGGCCGCACCACTGAGGTGCGCGCCCAGTACGCCGCGCTGAAAGGGGAGAAGGCAGAATGAGCAAGGGCAGGCTTCTTGTCATCGAAGGGCTGGACGGCTCCGGCAAGGCCACCCAGGCAAAGCTGCTGGCCTCCTATCTGGCCGAGAGCGGTCGAAAGGTGATGGAGATCACCTTTCCGGACTACGAGAGCGATTCCAGTGCGCTGGTGAAGATGTACCTTTCCGGTCAGTTCGGCGACAAACCCGACGACGTCAACCCCTATGCGGCGTCCAGCTTCTATGCGGTGGATAGGTACGCCAGCTATAAGACCAGGTGGGGCAGCTTCTACGAGGCGGGAGGCATCGTCATCGCCGACCGCTACACCACGTCGAACGCGGTGCATCAGTGCTCCAAGCTCCCGCCGGAGCAGTGGGACGATTTCCTCCGCTGGGCCTTTGACTACGAATACAGGCTGCTGGGCCTGCCCGCGCCGGACGCTGTGGTGTACTTACAGGTAGACCCCGCCGTGAGCCAGAAGCTCATGACCGGCCGCTACCACGGCGACGAGAGCAGGAAGGACGTCCACGAAAAGGACATCGAATATCTGGCCCGCAGCCGCCGTGCCGCCGAGTACTGCGCAGAGCATCTGGGCTGGGCCACCGTCCATTGCACGGAAAATGGAGCCATGCGCACCATCGAGGATATTCAGGCCGAGGTGCGGGCGCTGGCGGAAAAAGAACTCGGATAACCGCGAAAATGGGAGGGATACTATCAATGTATCGTTTGATGCAGCCGTCGGATGAGGCGGCAGTCGTGGCACTGTGGCAGAAAGAACGCGGCGACAGCGCCGAGTTCATCAAAACTGCTCTGGAAAAGTTCGCCGGGGCGGAAAATATCTACGTCGCTGAGGAAAATGACGAGATCGTCGCTGCGGCGCTGGCGGTCCCCGTCACCCTCAAGGGACGCAGCGGCAGCTACCTCTACGGCCTCTGTGGGCAGGGAAGCCTGCTTCTGGCAGGACTCGTGGACTGTCTCTGTGCGCAGCAGAAGCTGCGGGGCGCGGGCTTCACCGTGGCCGTTCCGGCCGGACAGGAGCAGGCCGTGCTGCTGGAAAGCAAGGGCTTCCAGCGGGCCTTTGCTCTCCGCTGCCTGCCCCGGGAAGTGGCCCGTAATTTGTGGAGTCAGGCGGAATTTGACTCCGTGACGGCCCGCAAGCTCTGTGAGCTGCGGGAGCGCTTCTACCCCGATACAGTCCAGTTCCCGCCGGAGCAGATGGCCGTCGTGCTGACCGACCTCTACGCCCGGGGCGCGACCATCGTGTCCAGCGAGAAGGGCTACGGCATCTACTTCCGCCGGGAGGACACCCTCTATTTTGTGGAGCTGATGGCCGATGATGACCGCTCTGCCGAGGTACTGATGGAAGCGGCCCGGGAGAAGGAAGTCATCGTGGAGCGCGCCGTCATCACAGTGGGCGCGGCTCAGAACCTTTTCCTCGGCGAAGGCACCCGGCAGGACTACGGCATGATACGGTTCGACGCGGAGCCTTTCGATGTGGAAGAAAGCTATATGCGGCTGATGATGGAAAGCTGAACGGAATGGTAAAGGAGTGTGTACATGGCACACGATGCAAAACATAAAAAAAGCAGAAAAGGCGGCGCAGCGAAAATGATTCTGATCGTGCTGCTGATCCTGGTACTGGCGGCGGGCGGCTGTCTGCTGGCCATCCGAAAAGAGATCAACGGCAGTGCTTCCGCTGGCAAAACGGTGAGTGTGAGCATCCAGCAGGGCAGCGGCGTGGCAGCCATCGCCCAGAAGCTCAAGACGGCGGGCGTCATCAAGTACCCCCACGTCTTCCGCTGGTATGCAGGCAAACAGGGCGCGGCAGGCAAGCTCCAATACGGCGAGTTCGACCTCGCCCCCGGCAGCTCCTACGACGACATCATCGAGGCGCTCTCCGCCTACGCGAAGGCCGACAGCGTCCGGCTGACCTTCCCCGAGGGTACGACGGCCATCGCCATTGCGAAAAAAATGGAGGATGCCGGGCTGTGCAGCGCCGAGGACTTCCTCAAGGAGGCCAACACCGGTGATTTCAGCCAGTACAGGTTCTGGCAGTACGTCCCCGACGACAAGGACGCCCCGGACCGCTTCCTCAAGTGCGAGGGTTATCTTTTCCCGGATACCTACGATTTCCTGAAGGATGACACCGTCCATCATTACGTTGAGACGTTCTATTCTCACTTCGACAAGCAGATCACCGATGAGATGTATGCCGAGATGGAAAAGCAGGGGATGACCCTCTCCGAGGTGGTCACTCTGGCGTCCTTCGTGCAGGAGGAGGCCGGCAACGATCAGGACGATAATGTGGCGCAGGTGTTCCGCAACCGTCTGGCCGAGGGTTCGCCCTACCCCAAGCTGCAGAGCAACACCTCCAGCTACGTCCAGAGCGACGCCGACAACAACTACCTCTGGAACTGGGTCGCGCCCTACTACGGCGGCTGGGACAGCATCCCGGAGAACATTCTGGAAGCCTACGACACCTACGCCTGCACCGGCCTCTCCGCCGGCCCGATTTCCAACCCCGGCATCGCGGCCATCCGCGCGGCGCTTGACCCGCAGCCCGACGATGAGGTGAAAGACGCCTATTTCTTTGTCACGGACCTTGCTGGTCACTACTACTACGCCCGCACCTACGCAGACCATCAGAAAAACTGCGATGAGGCGGCAAAAGTTAATAAGAGCCTAAAATAAGAAGCGAAGCCCGTAAGCCTGACGGAAAAGGCAGCCGCTGACCGGCCTGCCAAGGGCTCTCCCTTTGGGAGAGCTGGCACCGAAGGTGACTGAGAGGGCTAGAGAGGAATACCATGTTACAGATACCGGAACTTCTGGCCCCGGCGGGCGACCTCGAGCGCCTGCGGTATGCCATCAACTACGGCGCGGACGCCGTTTACTGCGCTCTGCCCGAGTTCGGGATGCGCTCTGCACCCACCAACTTCACCCCGGAGCAGCTGAGCGAGGGCGTCATCTATGCCCACGCCCGGGGCCGCAAGGTCTACCTGACCATGAACACCCTGCCCACCAACGAGGAGGCTGACCGTCTGCCTCAGGCCATCAAGGACGCTGCCGCCGCCGGTGTGGACGCCTTCATCGTGGCCGACCTCGGCGTGTTGGACGCCTGCAAGACGTTCGCGCCCGACATCGACGTCCATATGTCCACCCAGACCGGCATCACCAACTGGGCTGCTGCCCGTGCCGCCTACAATATGGGTGCGAAGCGGGTGGTGTTGGCCCGGGAAATGACCCTGCAGGACATCGCCACCCTCCGCGACAAGACCCCGCCGGAGCTGGAAATTGAGGCTTTCGTCCACGGCGCCATGTGCATGAGCGTCTCGGGCCGCTGCCTGCTCTCCAACTACATGGCAGGCCGCGACGCAAACCGCGGCCAGTGCGCCCAGCCCTGCCGCTGGAAGTACTATCTCAGCGAGGAGACCCGCCCGGGGCAGCTCTATGAGATCGGCGAGAACGAGAATGGCAGCTACATCCTCAACGCCAACGATATGTGTACCGCGCCCTTCCTCGACCTCATCTGCAACGCGGGCGTGGACAGCCTCAAAATCGAGGGCCGCGCCAAGACTTTCTACTACGTCGCCAGCGTGACGGCGGCCTACCGCCGCGCCCTCGACCAGTATCTGGCCGACCCGATGAACGAGAACTTCGAGCTGCCGGAAGAGGTTTTGGCTGAGCTGACCCGCACCAGTCACCGCCACTATTCGCCCGGCTTCTACTTTGGCCGGGAGCAGGCCCGTCAGGCCACCGACAGCGCTACTTACATCCGCGAGTGGGAGTTTGTCGGTACGGTGGACGGCTGGGAGAACGGCGTTGCCAGCTGCCAGCAGCGGGGCAAGTGGAGCCTCGGCGACACGCTGGAAGTGCTCTGCCCGGATGGCCGCAGCATCCCGCTGAACCCCGAGTGGATAAAGAATGAGGCCGGTGAGCTGGTGGAGTCCACGCCCCACGCGATGGAGCGCTATACCATCCCCACCCCGGAGCTGCCGCCTATGAGCCTGCTGCGCCGGAAAGTTTAAACCATGATAAAAGCCGCCTGTCATTCAACGAATGACAGGCGGCTTTTATCGTTTATTCCGATTATTCCGGCTTGACCTGCAGCTCCTGCTCGCAGTAGATGCAGCGATACTTGCCGTTGGAGCTCAGCTCGAAGATCTGGTCGCACTCTTCCTCGATGGAGGAGATGCAGCGGGGGTTCTTGCACCGCACGATGTTGACCAGACGCTTGGGGGGCTGGGGCTTTTCCTTCTTGACAGCCTTGCCGTTCTCGATGACGGTCACGCTGATGTCAGGGTCGAGATAGGCCAGCACGTCGAGGTTGAGCCAGGAGGCGTCGCCCTCCACCTTGATGATGTCCTTCCGGCCCGACTCTGCCTTGTGGCTGCGGGCGTTCTGGATGAGGGCCACGCTGGAGGTGCGGTTGCCCTTGATGCCCAGCAGGTCCATCAGGCCGATGGCTGTGCCTGCCTTGATATGGTCGATGACGATACCGTTCTGAATTTCATCAATGTTCAGCATCTCAGTTGCCCTCCTTTTCAGCCTTGGGGTCTTTGAGGCCCAGCAGTGTCATGATCAGCGCCATGCGGATGTAGACGGCGTTCTGCACCTGCTCAAAGTAAGCGGCGCGGGGGTCGTCGTCCACATCCAGCGTGATCTCGTTGACGCGGGGCAGGGGATGGAGCACGGCCATGTCAGGCTTGGCAAGGGCCATCTTCTCTTTGGTGAGGATATAGCTGTTCTTCAGACGGACATAGTCTTCCTCGTTGAAGAAACGCTCCTTCTGGACGCGGGTCATGTAGAGGATGTCCAGCTCGGGCATGGACTCCTCGAGGCTGCGGGTCTCCTTGTAGGGGATGTGGTTGGCCTCGAGCACGTCGGTGATGATGTAGTCCGGCACACGCAGCTCTTCGGGGCTGATGAGGACGAAGCGGATGTTCTCACAGCGCGCCATGGTCTTGATGAGGGAGTGGACGGTGCGGCCAAACTTGAGGTCGCCGCACAGGCCGATGGTCAGGTCGTTCAGACGGCCCTTGCGGCGGCGAATGGTCATCAGGTCGGTCATGGTCTGGGTCGGGTGCTGGTGGCCGCCGTCGCCTGCGTTGATGACAGGGATGCGGGAGTACCGGCTGGCCCGCAGCGGTGCGCCCTCCTTGGGGTGGCGCATGGCCACGATGTCGGCGTAGCAGGAGACGACGCGGATGGTGTCGGCTACGCTCTCGCCCTTAGATGCACTGGAGACGGTCTCGCTCGGGAAGCCGAGGACATGTCCGCCGAGGTTCAGCATCGCGGCCTCAAACGAAAGACGGGTACGGGTGGACGGCTCGTAGAACAGGGTGGCCAGCTTTTTGTGGGCGGCCACGTCCTGATAAGCAGCAGGGTCGGCGCAGATGCGGTCGGCCAGGTCCAGCAGAGAGGCGATCTCCTGCTGACTGAAATCCAACGGATCGATTAGATGACGCATATTCTTTTGTTTCCCTCCGTCAAAGAAGCTTTCGAAGAATCGAGAAGTCGAAGAAGTTCGTGTAGTAGCTCAACGAACGCATGACGGGATGGCAGAGCCGGTTGTAGCATATCTCATCCAGCAGAAGCATGGCCTCGCCCGGGGCCAGACGCATGGCGGCCCGGATGGGCTCGTCGCCGCAGCTGGCCTTGAGGTGGGCCACATTGGAGGCCACCTGCTGGCGGCACTCCCGCTCCAGAACATCGAATACGTCACCCGACAGGTCGATGCGGGTGTAGTCCCGGTTCCCAAACAGGGCGCGGGGCAGGTAGTCGATGGAGTAGATGACGGGGGTGGTGTCGGCGAGGATGCGCTTCTTGATGCAGATGACATCGTCGCCGGGCTCGATGGCCAGATCACGGGCCAGCTCTTCGCCTGCGCGGACGGGGTAGATCTGGATGCCGTCGGCGTGGGGGTAGCTGCCAAAGCTGCGGATGAGCGGGTAATACTCCAGCTTCTGGTCCAGTCGGCTGCGCAGGTTCAGGACACTTCGGTTGACCACTGTGCCGATGCCGCGCACCCGCTCGATGTAACCCGCACGCTCCATCTCGCTCAGCGCATCGCGGATGACGGTGCGGCTGACGCCGAGTTCGGCGGCAAGGTCTACCTCGGCGGGCAGACGGTCGGTCTGTGCATAGCGGCCTGTGCGCAGTTCCTCTAGCAGAGCGCTGACGATGCGGTCGCTGATGACAGCACCACCCAGGCGGCTGGAAGGGGATAAGCTGGAATCTCTCATGGTTCGTTTCCTCCGGTACACGGGCAGGGCGGCCCTGCCTGGACTTCCGAAAAAGCTGTGCCTGAACACAAAAGCTTTTCCTGCAAATATTATAGCATAAATTGACAATGATTCAAACGGCATTTATACTGGAATCAGCCGGAAAGTATGATTTTATTTTGGAGGGATAGAGCAAGAATGGAAATTCTTCTGCACAAAGTGTGCGGCCGGCCCGGAAGCCGCACCATGACCCTGCGCGCTGCCGGACCGGAGGATGCCGCCGCCTTTTACGCCTTGCAGAACGAGGTGCGGGCCGCGATGCCCCACCCGGAGCAGTTCGTACCCGACACGCTGGAAAACATCGCCCGTTACCTGAAAGAGGACCTGTGCATCGGCGGGTGGGACGGCGGGCGGCTGGGGGCCTACTTCATCCTGCGGTACTGCGGGCAGGACGCGCACAACTATGCCGCCTTTATGGGTATCCCGCGAGAAGAGTGGGACGGCTGGGCCAACGCCGACAGCGCCATCGTCCACCCCGACTACCGGGGCAACGGTCTGCAGCGGAAGCTGCTGGAAGTGGCGCTTGGCCTGCTCCGTCCCGGCATCGTGGGCATCGGGGCCACCGTCAGCCCGGAAAATCAGTACAGCCTCAACAACGCCCTGGCCAGCGGCTTTGAGATCGTCTGCCGCCGGGAGATGTACGGCGGGTATGACCGGTATCTGCTGGCGAAGGCCCTCTCCCTTCGGTGACACTGCCCGGGTTGCGGCTCCCAGCGTCTGCTTCGCTGCCGCTCGCATCCTTGCTGGCCGCGGCCCCAACAGCTCCTCCCTGTTTCCGCCGCTGGCGGCGGTCGTCGCCGTTGCTCCCGAAGGGAGAGGCACTGGCGTGTCGGTCAAGCCCATGCTGGACGAGTAAAGCTTAATTTGTATCGCAAACAGTAGTGCCCTGCTACCAAGGCTAGCAGCAGCTTGACAAGGAACATGGTTCCGCGGCTGCTGCCCTCTGTAGCAGGGCACTATTTTTTGCGTTGTATCAGGCTTCCGGCGGCCAGCTCAGAGTTGACCGGCCTGCCAAAGGCTCTCCCTCTGGGAGAGCTGGCGCGGAGCGCCTGAGAGGGCAAGGAGGCTGCCAAACAGCTCTTGCACTGCGATCGTATCGCTCTGACAAAGAGCCTGCTTACCGCTGTGCAGCAGCTTTAAGGTTCTCGTTCATCTTATGCCGTACCACCAGCAGGCAGGCCAGATGCACCAGTGTAGTGAGTATCCAGCTGACGGGGTAGCTGAGGTAAAGCATCGTGGTGGTGTGGAACAGCCGGAAGATGGTGGCGATCCAGACGAGGCGCAGCAGGCAGCTGCCCACGAGGCTGACCACCATCGGCAGGACGGAGTAGCCCCGGCCACGCAGACAGCTGGCCAGAACATCCATGCAGCCGCAGAGCAGATAGGTGGTGCAGATGATGTGCATACGGGCCAGACCGGCGGTCACCACGACCTCATCGGAGGAGTAGAAGTGGAGCAGCTGTTCGCCCAGCAGGGAAGCACCGCCGCCCAGCACGAGGCCGGTGACGATGGCGCAGAGCAGGCAGTTGCGCATAACGCGGTCCAGGTTGTCGTACCGGCGGGCGCCCATGTTCTGGCTTGTGAAGGTGACAGCGGCCTGGGCGAAAGCGTTCATGGCGGTATAGACGAAGCCCTCGAGGTTGGAAGCGGCAGAGTTGCCGGCCACGACGATGGAGCCGAAGGAGTTGACCGCCGACTGGATGACGACATTGGAGAGGCTGAACACGGTGCTCTGCAGACCGGCAGGCAGACCGATGCGCAAGATCTGGCCCAGAGCCCCCGCATGGAAGCCCAGATGGCCGAGGTCGAGGTGGAGCGGGCCTTTCTCCTTCACGAGCAGGGCCGTGACCATGCAGGCGGAGACGGTCTGGCTGATGATGGTGGCCAGAGCGACGCCCGCCACGCTCATGGAGAAGAGGATGACGAACACGAGGTTCAGCACCACATTGATGAGGCCCGCCACGGCCAGACAGAACAGAGGCCGCCTGGTGTCGCCCACGGCGCGCAGGAGGGCCGAGCTGAAGTTGTACAGCATGGTCATGGGCATACCGATGAAGTATATCTTGAGGTAGAGGGTGGACAGGCCGATGACGTCCTCCGGGCAGCTCATCAGCTCCAGTAGGACGCGGGCGGCAAAAAAGCCCACCACGGCCAGCAAGAAGCCGCTGACAAGGCCCAGCGTCACGGAGGTCTGGACGGTGTTGTGGACGCCCTCATCATCCTTCGCGCCGAAGCAGCGGGCCGCAACGACGTTCGCGCCCAGCGACAGGCCCACGAACAGGTTGACCAGCAGGTTGATGAGCGCACCGTTGGAGCCGACAGCGGCCAGCGCCGTGCTGCCCGCAAAGCGTCCCACGACGACGACATCGGCTGCGTTGAACAGCAGCTGCAGGATGCTGGATGCAGCCAGCGGCAGGGAAAACAGGATGATCTTTTGCAGCATGGGGCCGCTGGTCAAATCGCCTGTCCGGGTATTCTGTGCCATGAAAATGCTCTGCCTCCTCAAATATCAGATGGTACTCACGAAAAAACGCGCCGCTCAACAGCGAGCGACGCAGATAGTATTATAATACGGTTTCAGGTAAAATACAAGTAAAATCAAAGCTTTTCCGTACAAAAATGCACCCCTGCACACAGGGTGCAGGGGCGCGGAGGTATGTTTGCGAAACAGAACGCTTACTTCTGGGGCTTCATGTAGATGTGGTGAGGCAGACCGGCGATGTAGAGCGGGGTCAGCTCAGCCTGGATGAGAGGCCGTGCGTAAGCAAGGAAGTCTTCAGTCATCTGGGTGTGATTCTCGTTCATCCAGCTCAGCGGCACCTTCTTCTCGAGATTTGCGACCTCGCTGATGGGGTGCAGCTCAGTGGTACACTGATAGGGGCTGTTGGAGATGCGCTTCAGGGCTACCATCTGGCCGGTGACGCCCTCAAACGCAGCCTTGACAGCAGCACCGCCGACCTGATAGGCCTCGGTGATGTCGGTGCGGCTGGTCAGGTGGCCGGCGCAGCGCTGCAGGGTGGAAAGCTCGATGCAACGGGTCTTGGTGTCCAGATTGCGGGCTACGACGTTGGCCAGATAGCGGGCGGTGCCGGTCAGGGCCTTGTGGCCGAAAGCATCCACTGCGTGGACATCGTCGGCCAGCTCACAGACATAGCGGCCATCCTCGAGTTTGACGCCCTCAGACACCGCGATGACGATGCTGGGCTTCTTCTCCTGCATCACGCGCACCTTCTCGATGAAGTGCTCCACATTGAAGGGGACTTCGGGCAGGCAGATCATGTCCACGCCCTCGCAGTCGTCGCTCTTGGCCAGTGCGGCGGCGGCGGTCAGCCAGCCGGCGTTGCGGCCCATGATCTCGACGACGGTGACGTACTTGGTGCCGTAGACGGTGGCGTCGCGGATGATCTCCTTCATCACCACGCCGATGTACTTGGCCGCAGAGCCGTAGCCGGGGGTATGGTCGGTGACCATCAGATCGTTGTCGATGGTCTTAGGCACGCCCATGAAGCGGATGTCGCTCTGGATGCACTCGCCGTACTCAGCCAGCTTGCCGATGGTGTCCATCGAGTCGTTGCCGCCGATGTAGAAGAAGTAGCCGATGTCCAGCTTTTCGAGGATGGCGAAGAGTTTCTTGTACACGGCCTCGTCGGTGTGCCAGTCGGGCAGCTTGTAGCGGCAGCTGCCGAGGAAGCTGGAGGGGGTGCGCTTGAGCAGCTCGATGTCGAGGTCATCGGTCAGCAGGGTGGACAGGTCCACGACCCGCTCCTCCAGCAGACCGGCGACGCCGTTGCACATGCCGTAGACGATGTCCGCGCCGCGGCTCTTGCAGCTCTCGAACACACCAGCCAGACTTGCGTTGATGACAGAGGTGGGGCCGCCGGATTGGCCAACGATAGCATTTTTACCCATGATGATTTCTCCTTTTTTGTTTTTCTGTTTCGGCTTTATAAAATCGTGCAGGAGCACGAAAACAGACGCGGGGAAGGGGAGAAGCGAGTTTCCTTACAGGCAGATGTGGCGGGGTGTACCGTTGACGTAGACAGGGGTGACCTCGTCGAGGATGAGCGGGCGGGCGTATTCCTCGAACGCCGCCGTCACCTGCATCCCGTCGGGGGTGATCCAGTCCAGCGGCACCTTCTTTTCGAGGTTTGCCACCTGCTGGACATCCACCGCCTCGGCGATGCACTGGTAAGGATACTCGGAAACGCGCTTGAGCGCGATCATTTTGCCCGTCTCACCGGCAAAGGCTGCGGCTGCCGCTGCGCCGCCCACGGCGTAGGCCTCGTTGACATCGGTGCGGCTGGCCAGATGGCTGGCGCAGCGCTGCAGTGTCGAAAACTCGATGGCGCGGCTCTTGCAGTTCAGCTTGTCGTGGATGAGATCGGACAGATAGCGGCTGGTGCCGCTGAGGATGGCTTTGTGGCCGAAGGCGTCCAGCTGGCCTGCCGTGGACACGAGGTCGCACAGATAGGTGCCGTCGGCGGTCTTGACGCCCTCGCTGGCCGCGATGATGACGTTGGACTTCACCCGCTGCAGCTCATCCACTCTGGCGAGGAACTTGTCCTGCTCAAAGGGGACTTCCGGCAGAAGGATGAGGTCGGGGCCGTCGCTGTCGTCGCCGCCTGCGAGGCAGGCCGCACCGGCCAGCCACCCGGCGTGACGGCCCATGATCTCGGCCACGGTCACGCTGCGGATGTCGTAGACGGAGGAGTCACGGATGACTTCCTTGAGGATGGTGGCGATGTACTTGGCCGCAGAGCCGTAGCCGGGGGTGTGGTCGGTAAGGCAGAGGTCATTATCGATGGTCTTGGGTACACCGATAAAACGCACCGCACTGCCTACCTGTGCGCCGTAGCGGCTGAGCTTGGCGATGGTGTCCATCGAGTCGTTGCCGCCGATGTAGAACACCGCGCAGATGTCGTACTTGTCAAACAGGGTGAACAGCTTGACGTAGGGCGTGGAGTCCGCCTCCGGCTCGGGGAGCTTGTAGCGGCAGCTGCCCAGATAGCTGGACGGCGTGCGCTTGAGCAGCTCGATGCTGAGCCGGTCGTCCAGCAGGACGTTCAGATCCACGAGTTCCTCTTTCAGCAGTCCCTCGATGCCGTACTTCATGCCGTAGACCTTGTCTGCGCCCAGACTGCAGGCGGCTTTATAGACGCCTGCGAGGCTGGAATTGATGACGGCGGTAGGGCCGCCGCTCTGGCCGATGATGACATTTTTGGCCATGAGAACCTCCTTGTACCATTTACCGATAAATTGGACTTCCTGTGCGCCTCAGCACCGCTCCGCGCTGTCCCCGTTTCGCGGTCCGTACACCCTGCACAGTGTACAGACGGGGGAACAGCCAACAATCGGTGACTGCAACTCGCACAAAAGTTCTGGCAGGTCGTGCAAGCACTTCGAGAAATGTGTGCAAAAATCTGCTCTTCTTCTATTGTAACCGTTTTACCTGTTGTATGCAAGCCCTAATTGGTTGCAGAGGCAAAAAAATTATGATAAAATAGGTGCTGCACAGCTCTGCCGGGCCAGAAAGCGGGGATAACCCGCCGACACCCGGGCAGACTAAGAGCAGAACCAAACGAAAGCGGGAACACCTTTATGGGCATTTCACACGACTATCATAGCACGGGCAGGAGCCGCAGAGGAGGTCCCGGCGGAGCCATCCGGTTTGCGGGGGCCGTGGCCGGCATCCTGATGGTGAGCTTCGCCATTACGGCCATCCTCGAGCATGGACAGGCACAGCCCGAAGAGCTGCCCACCGTGACGGCCAACGGCACGGCGCAGAACATTCTGGCTCCGCTGCCTATGCAGGGCGCGGCGGACAGCACCGCCGACAGCGCCGTCAGCGGCGGGGAGAACGCAGCGGCAGGCGGCACGCCCGCCGTGACCCTCGAGCAGTTCGGCCCGGCCCGTCAGACGGCGGGAGCCTACAGCGTCAAAGCCTACGACAGCAGCGTCATCCGCCAGCCTGCCAGCGGCCAGGTCGATTTGAGCTACTTCTCCGATGCCGCCTTCCTCGGCGACAGCCTGACGGTGGGCTTCTCTGACTATAAGATCAACCTCGGCGGTGCGCTCATCTGCGGCTACACCGGCGTCGGTCCGGATGCCATCGTCAACCGCAGCGCCGTCAAGAGCAGTGTGCGGGGCGAGGAAGTCGCGCTGGACGTGCTGGCCGCTGCTCAGCCCAAGAAGCTGTATATCCTGCTGGGTACCAACACCCTGACCACCGTGGGTGCGGCAGACCGCTTCCTCGCTTACTACGGCCAGATGCTGGATGTGCTGCGCCAGACGTTGGGGGAGGACTGCGTCATCTATGTTGAGTCCATCCCGCCCGTCCGCCCCGAGGCCGCAGCGGAAAAGCCGGGCCTTGCCTCGGACATCATCCGCTCGGTGAATGAGCAGCTGGCCCTGCTGGCCGCAGATAAGGGCTGTGTCTACCTCGATTTGTGGGAGACGCTGGCCGACGGCGAGGGTAACCTGAAAGAGGTGCTGGCTGCGCCGGACGGCGTCCACTTCTCGGCGGGCAACGGCTACGGCGCGTGGGTCACTTACCTGCGCAACCACGCCAAGTATTCTGCCGATAATGCATGGACACCCGGCAGTGCCTACGCAGGCTGAAATTTCAAAAATACAACGGCAAATGCTCTGGATCGCAGGATCCAGGGCATTTTTGCTGCAAAAAATCTCAAAAGAGAGTTTTATCGGACAGATGATTTGTAAAATAGGAGGCAGAAGAGAGCACGGCCAGAGGAAAGGACGGTAAAAATGAAGTGCCTGTTTGTGACGCTCATGTGGAATGCCCGGGCCGAAATGCCCGTGCCGGGCGATATTTTTGCGGTCTGCTGTCAGTCTTACAGCCCGAATGGAATGACGCGGTACGGACGCTACACCCATCTGGACGACGTGAGCGCCCTGACGCAGTGGACAAAAGATGCTGTTTACCACAACATCACGGTACTGGAAACAGCAAAGCCGCGAAAAGAGATTTTGAATACGGTAGCGGAGACCTTCCCGGCCTATGACGTTCTGGTCCTGTGGAGCCGGAAAGAATATGAGCTGTTCCGGCAGGCGATGTATGACTGCGGACATCGCCTCTGTACGGCGAAAGTCGTTCTGCTGGAAGAACTGCTGGGAGCAGTCGTCCGCCCCAGAAAGAGGGGCCGGGTGCCTTTTCAGCAGGTGCTGAGGGCGTTTCATGTCCAGACGACCTGGGAGACGTTTTACCAGCCGAAATACCGGGCGGGCTTTCTGCTTGAGCTGTGGGACAGGGTGAGCCAGCTTGCGGCGCAGAGCGAGGAGTGGACGCAGACAGAACTCTGCCTTAACCCCAGGACAAACACCGTCCACCTGCCAGGATGCAGTCATCTCGGCCTGACGGGCGGACAGCCCTGTACGCCGCAGGTGCTTCTGGAAGGGGTTGCTCTCTGCAGAGACTGCCAAAAGAAGAAGGCGCTTTATCTCTGGGAGATGGAGCGGCTGCACGCAGTGAAGTTCCAGCCTCACGCAGGTGCTCTGGGGACGCCGCAGAATTATCCGCCGGCACCGAAGCTGTTCTACCGGGAGGGCGACCCGCAAAAGCTTTACCATGACCGTGCCTGCCCCTGCTGCAAACCGTTCCGGGAGGGGCCGGACTATCTGCAGTGGAAGCCGCTTTTCGGGAGAGCCGATGCGGCAGCCCTCGGCCTGACGGCCTGCGACCGGTGTTCACCGCTGGGCATCCGGTATGGGCAGGCTCGGACGCAGATAGAGTCCTTCTGCAGCCAGAGAGGGATGCAGTGTGTGCTGCGGGATAGTGAGATCGACGTCACGACGTCCATCGGCGGGTGGCGGCTCGTCTGGAAGGGAAAAGATAAGATCTGGCTCTATCACAAGAACACCCATAGGAGCCATCTGACTGAGAGTGAGGACATCCCCGGCTATCACAGTCAGGCCATTCACAAGAAGACCATCATGGAGTATTTGGAATACATCGTCCAGCATGATCTCTACCGGAAAAACAGTCCGCTCCCGGAGACGGGGAGTGTCCCTGCCGCAAAACCGCCGAAGCCGACCCATCGGGGACACGGCCATCACCGGGACGCAAAGGGGGCAAAGCATTTCCAAAAGCACAAGACGAACAAGGTGAAGGTGAGCTCACTGGAAGAACTGCAGGCGCTGGCCCGGCAGAAAATGACCGGAGAAGAGGAATAAAGACAAACAAAAATCCCGTCCTTTGCACATAGAGTGCAGAGGACGGGACATTTTGCATTTTATGAGGAAGGCTTACTTCATCTTGCTCTTGGCCTTCATGCGCTGCTCGTGGTTGAGGATCTGCTTGCGGATGCGCAGGTTCTCGGGAGTGACCTCCAGCAGCTCGTCCTGAGCAAGGAACTCGAGGCAGCCCTCGAGGCTCAGCTTGCTGATGGGGATGAGGCGCAGAGCGTCGTCAGAGCCGGAAGCACGGGTATTGGTCAGGTGCTTGGTCTTGCAGACGTTGACATCGACGTCCTCGCCGGAAGCGGTGTAGCCGATGACCATGCCCTCGTAGACCTTCTCGCCGGCGCCCACCAGCAGAGTGCCGCGCTGCTGAGCGTTGAACAGGCCGTAGGTGACGGCCTCACCGGTCTCAAAGCTGACCAGAGAACCGGTGGAGCGGTTGGCGATCATGCCAGCCCAGACGTCATAACCGTCGAAGATCTGGTTGATGATGCCCTCGCCGTGGGTATCGGTCAGGAACTGGTTGCGGTAGCCGAACAGGCCGCGGCTGGGCATACGGAACTCCAGACGCACACGGTCAGAACCCAGAGACTCCATCTGCTGCAGGATGGCCTTGCGCTGGCCCAGACCGGTCATGACAGCACCCTGATACTGAGTGGGGACGTCGATGACGACGTGCTCCATAGGCTCGTAGGTCTTGCCGTCGATGACCTTGGTCAGAACGTGCGGGGGAGAGACCTGCAGCTCATAGCCTTCGCGGCGCATGGTCTCGATGAGGATGGACAGATGCATCTCACCACGGCCCATGACACGGAAGGAATCGGTGGTGGCGGAATCCTCTACCTTCAGAGCGACGTCCTTCAGCAGCTCTTTCTGCAGACGGTCACGGATCTGGCGGCTGGTGACATACTTGCCCTCACGGCCGGCCAGCGGGCTGTCGTTGACGGAAAAGGTCATCTCGACGGTGGGGTCGTTGATCTTCACGAAGGGCAGCGGCTCGATATTGGAGGGGCTGCACAGGGTGTTGCCGATGGTGACGTCAGGCAGACCGGAGAAAGCTACGATGTCGCCTGCGGTGATGTTGTCGCAGGGCTGACGGCCATTGGCCTGGAAGTCATACAGCTTGGTCAGACGGCCGCGCATCTTGAGGTCGGGGTTGTGCCAGTCGCACACGACCACTTCCTCGCCCACCTTGGCGACGCCGTTCTGGATGCGGCCGATGCCGATGCGGCCAACGAACTCGTTGTAGTCCACAGAGGACACCAGCATCTGGAAGGGAGCCTCGGGGTCGCCCTCGGGCGGCTTGATGGTGCTCAGCAGGGTGTCGAACAGGGGGACCAGGTCAGTGCCGGGTACATCGGGGTCAAGGCTTGCAGTGCCATCACGGCCACAGCAGAACAGCATGGGGCAGTCCAGCTGCTCGTCGGTAGCACCCAGATCCATCAGCAGGTAGAGGACCTCGTCGATGACTTCCTTGATGCGGGCATCGGGACGGTCGATCTTGTTGATGGCGACCACAAGGCTCAGATTCTGCTGCAGAGCCTTCTGCAGCACGAAACGGGTCTGGGGCATGCAGCCCTCAGCAGCGTCCACCAGCAGCAGAACGCCGTTGACCATCTTCAGCACGCGCTCGACCTCGCCGCCGAAGTCGGCGTGGCCCGGGGTATCGACGATATTGATCTTGACGCCCTTGTAGTTGCAGGAGCAGTTCTTGGCCAGAATGGTGATGCCGCGCTCACGCTCGATGTCACCGCTGTCCATGACACGCTCAGCCACAGCCTGATTGTCGCGGAAAGCGCCGCTCTGGCGCAGCAGGGCGTCCACCAGCGTGGTCTTGCCGTGGTCAACGTGAGCGATGATAGCGACATTGCGCAAATCGTTACGAACCATAAAAATACAACCTCTCTATTTTGAATCTCAGTAGAAGTTACGTCATACAGTTTAAGTGTATATCATCCGGGGGTGGTTTGTCAAGATTGTATAAAAATTTTTTGATGGATTCGGCGTTTTGCCCGAGAATCGGCTATCGATTTGGGCGGCATTACAGCGCGAAACGTGATATACTTAATATACCAAAGTTGGATAGTCTCGTTGGAGGTGTGTCTATGAAACTGACGTTTTTGGGTGCCAACCACGAAGTGACCGGCAGCTGTACCCTTTTGGAAGCGGCGGGACAGCGCTACCTCATCGACTGTGGTATGGAACAGGGTAAGGATGTCTATGAGAACCAGCCCATCCCCGCTGCGCTGGGCGAGATCGACGGCGTGCTGGCCACCCATGCCCATATCGACCACACGGGCCTTCTGCCTCTTCTGGTGCGCAACGGCTTCCGGGGCAGGATCTATGCCACCAGGCCCACGGCAGAACTGTGCAGCATTATGCTGCGCGACTCGGCGCACATCCAGGAATTCGAAGCCGAGTGGAAGAACCGCAAAGGCCAGCGCTCCGGTGCAGAGCCTGTGGAACCCATGTACACCATTCAGGACGCCGAGGCAGCCATCGCGCTGTTCCGGGGCTATGATTACAATAAAGAGATCGAGCTTGCGCCCGGCATCGTCATCCGCTTTGTGGATGTGGGCCATCTGCTGGGCTCGTCCAGCATCGAGATATGGGTGACGGAGAACGGCGCGACCACAAAGCTGGTCTTCTCCGGCGACATCGGCAACCTCGACCAGCCTATCATCAAAGACCCCACGTATCTGAAAGACGCAGATTATGTCTTTATGGAGTCCACCTACGGTGACCGCAGCCACGGCCCGCGGCCCGACTATGTAGCAGAGCTGGCGAAGATCCTGCAGCGCACCTTCGACCGCGGCGGCAATGTGGTCATCCCGAGCTTTGCAGTGGGCCGCACTCAGGAACTGCTCTACTTCATCCGCGAGATAAAGGAAAAGAATCTGGTCACCGGCCACGGCTGTTTCCCGGTGTACATCGACAGCCCGCTGGCCATCGAGGCTACCCGTATCTTCAAGGACACCGACTCCTCCTGCTTTGATGAAGAGACCAACGCCCTGCTGGCAAAGGGCATCGACCCCATCCAGTTCCCGGGCCTGAAGGTCAGCGTCACCAGCGATGAGTCCCGTGCCATCAACACTGACCCCGTGCCGAAGGTCATCATCTCGGCCAGCGGCATGTGCGAAGCGGGCCGTATCCGCCACCACCTCAAGCATAACCTCTGGAGGAAGGAATGCACCGTCCTCTTTGTGGGCTATCAGGCCGTGAACACGCTGGGCCGCTCTCTGCTGGAGGGTGCGGACAACGTGAAGCTCTTCGGTGAATCCATCGAGGTGCAGGCGGAGATCTGCCAGCTCACCGGCCTTTCGGGCCACGCCGACAGGGAGGGTCTGCTGAAGTGGGTCAACTCCTTTGAGCCGAAGCCCAAGCGGGTGTTCATCATCCACGGCGAGGATGAGGTGGAGAACATCTTTGCCCAGACCCTCACGGAGCAGGGCTTCAACGCCAGCGCACCTTATAATGGTGAGCAGTGGGCCATCGGTGCCGAAGGTGCAGTCTGCCTGAAGGAAGGCACCCGTATCCGCATCGAGCACCACGTCAGCGAGGGTGCAGCCCGTGCAGCTACCGTCTTCCAGCGCCTGCTCAATGCCGGCAAGCGTTTGCTGCGAGTCATCGAGCACAACGAGGGCGGTGCCAACAAGGACCTTGCCAAGTTCGCCGACCAGATCAACGCTCTCTGTGACAAGTGGGATAGATGAGGCAAACATCCCGGCGGCATAGCTGCTCCGAAAACATCGTTCTGAAATAAAATGATGTAAAACCGACCCGAGTTCGTGTATCCTCACACGGCTTGGGTCGGTTCTTTTTTGCGTCCAAAAGAGGAAAACACAGTTTTTTGTGCGCTTTTGCACAAGTTTCCGACTATTTCATGAGAATCGTTGACTTTGAATGTGCAAAATGCTACCATATGGCACAAGAAAAGGCAAAGATAACGAAATAAAGTTGTTTAGCGGGCGCAGAGGCCGGCATCTGTGCTGGAAACGGCTCGAAGTTTTTGTCTGCGTGCGGATGGTATCGGCAGAAGCCTCCGCACAGGAAATGACTGCCGAAAAAGGAGGTCTCAATGATAGAATACAAGCTTTCTCTTGCGTCGTCCGGCGCGGTAAAAGCACCGGGTTATGAGGATATGCTGCGGTTTGGCTACAACAAGAACTGCGGTGTTTATCGGCTGAGGGTGACTGCCGCCGACGAGTGGAAGGGGATGAAGCTCCGGGTGTTCTGGCATACGCCGGAGGGTGACCCGCCTGCATCACTGGTAGAGAACGGTGTGGTGGAGGTGCCTGCCTTCGTCACGGCTGTGTCCGGCGAGGGCCGCATCACCTTCGAAGGCTCCGACGGCACCCGGACCATCACCAGCGCCGATATGCGTTACCGCGTGGCGGCAAATTCCGGCACCGAAGACGGTACTATGCCGCCGCTGGGTACGCCTGCGTGGCAGCAGCTGGTGGGCCGGGTGGAAGAAGTCGGTGCAGACGCCCGGAAAAGTGCCGAACAGGCCCGGAAGTCGATGAAACAGGCCGAAAGCGAAAAAAGCGCAGCGGCCGGTAGTGCTGCAGCGGCGGCGAAAAAACTGAAAGAGCTTCAGGATGGCATCGCTGCGGGAGATTTCAAGGGCGAAAAGGGTGATACAGGCGCGAGAGGTCCGCAGGGAAATGCCGGACCTCAGGGGCCTAAAGGTGAAAAAGGCGACGTCGGCTCGACAGGCCCCACTGGTGCAACAGGTCCACAAGGTCCAAAGGGCGAGACTGGCCCGCAGGGTCCGAAGGGCGACAAAGGCGACACCGGTCCACAGGGTCCTGTAGGCGCGACCGGCCCTCAGGGACCGAAAGGCGAGACAGGCCCGGCGGGCAAAGAAACGAAGGTTGACACCACCCTCAAAGTCTCCGGCGCAGCGGCCGACGCCAAAGCCACCGGCGACGCGCTGGCGGGTAAAGCTGCCGCCAGCCATACCCATGACGACCGGTATTATACAGAAGCTGAAATGGATGGTAAGCTGGCTGGGAAAAGCAATACAGGGCATACACACAATACCATCAAGGATATTGGTGATGGTAGAACACTTAGTTTTGCATACTCAAAAGACGGTCTTGGATATGAAAGTTATTCATGGCTCGCCGGATGGAATGGAAACGAACTTCGGCCTGTACATAAAAGACAATTTGCTACTGCGGGGCATACCCATGATGACCGGTATTACACCGAAAGCGAGATGAACACCAAACTCAACGGCAAAGCCAACAGTTCCCACACCCACAACTACGCCGGTTCCGGCTCTGCGGGCGGCACGGCCAACAGTGTCAACGGCCTGACCTTCGCCGCCCAGACCACCGACCCGGGGGCGGGAAGCGCATTGACCACCAACAAGGTGCTCATTGTGTATGTATAAGGAGGTGAAACTTCAAAATGGCAAAAGCAGTTTATGTGGGCGTCGGAAGCAAAGCCCGCAAGATGAAAAAAGCCTACATCGGCATCGGCGGTAAGGCCCGCAAGGTCAAGAAGATGTACATCGGCGACAGCAGCGGCAAGGCGAGGCTGTGCTACAGTGCAGAGCTGGAAAAGGTCGGGATGGCTGAGAATTTGAGCGATGAACGGCGTGGGATAGCAGCAGCGTCAGTTGGCAATTATGCGCTGTTTGCGGGGGGAATAGGACACGGGAGCTTTATAGACCGCGCTCATGATGCCGTGGATGCTTATAGCGCGTCGCTCACAAAGTCGATGCCTACTGCGCTGAGTACAGTACGAAGTAGTCATGCCGGCGCGTCTGTTGAGGGCTATGCACTTTTTGCAGGTGGAGCTGATGGCCAGAGAACTGTAGATATAGTTGATTCAGTGGACGCATATAGCGCTTCTCTCACACGAACAGCAGCTGCAACACTGAGCGGCGAGAGGGTATGGATGGGTGCTGCGTCACTCGAAGGTAGGGCGTTCTTTGCCGGCGGAGCCTCCAGCAATATGAATTCGGATAACAAGTGCGCAAATGTTGAGGTGTACAACAGCACTCTCACCCGCACGGCAGCCACAAACCTGAGCGTGGCAAGATATTATCCACTGACCGCGACAATCGGCAGTCGGGTGCTTTTCGCCGGAGGCACGGGAAACACCATTACAAAAGTTGTGGATGTCTACAGCACTTCACTCACCCGCACAGCGGCTGCGGATTTGAGCCGTCCCACCTCTGGTGATGCTTCCACAGTGGTCGGGAATTATGCAATATTTACATCTGATGGCAACACGTCCTGCGACGTTTACAATGCATCGCTCACAAAAACGACCGTCACACTTCTGAGCGTAGCGCGGGTCAATATGTCTGCCGGTACAGTCGGAGACTACGCATTGTTTGCGGGAGGCGGTACTAACTCTCCATATTCAGATGTAGTAGACGCCTGTGACACCTCTCTCACGCGGACTACAGTCACAACGCTGGACTATCCAAGATCGGGTCTTTCCTCTGCGACGGTTGGAGACTACCTGCTGTTTGCAGGCGGGCGTATAGATTCCGAGAACTATTCAAGCGACGTATTCGTCTACACCGCATAAAAGAAAAGGAGAAATCAAAATGGCACGATACAAAATTTACGACAACAAATCTGACGTCATCACCCCGGTGGGCGAGAAGCTTACCGCTGAGCAGTGGCTGGACCGTTACCAGTGGGGCCGCTACACCAAGATGATCGTGGGCGGCGGCATCATCAACGGCAGCGTCGCGCTGGTCTTCGACGACGAGGTGGAGCGTTACCGCAAGGCGGGCTGCGATTTCAGCGCCTGCGTCACCGACGAGGACTATCTGGCCGCCATCGAGGCCTTTGAGGATGACCCTCCCATGGCAGACGCCGGCGTCTCCGACCAGACCCGCATTGCGGACGCTCTGGAAGACATGGTGGCGCTGAGCCTGCCGGATGATACCACCAACACCACCGAGGAATGAGAAAGGAGAACGAAGTTATGAGCAACAAGGAAAAACTGGCCGAGCGCTGGACGCAGGGCCGTATCTCTGAGGCGATGCTGCGGGTGTATGTGCGCAAGGGCATTATCTCGAAGGCGGATTTCGAGGAGATCTGCGGGAAGAAGTATTAAACAAAAAGCAGCCGCTCGAATGAGTGGCTGCTCCGGAAATGGAAATTATTTATCGCTGTAGTGGGAACCGCACTGGACGATTTTGACTACATTCCCATCAATTCGGTAAACGATACGGTTTGCATCGTCGATACGGCGGCTCCAATAGCTGGACAAGTCTCCGCTGAGGCGCTCGGGCTTGCCGATGCCTTCATAACCGTTTCGGTCAATGTCCTTCAGGAGCTGCAGGATGCGCTTGAGCACCTTGCGGTCCTGCGTTGTCCAGTATTCAAAATCTTCCCATGCTTCCTCTGTCCACGCCTTAATCATCCAAATCGACCTCGTGGATGGTGCCGCCGGTCGCTTCCATCTCCGCGATGGACTTACGCAGACGAGCCTGGTTCTGTTCAGAGTAGAACGGGTCCACCGAAAGCTCGAAAGGCAGGCGCTGTTCACGGGTCATCTTCTTGGCCAGCATGGTGACAGCAGTGGACATGGACATCCCAAGTTCATTGCAGATGTGGTCGAAATTGTTTTTCAAATCATTATCCATACGGATGCTGACAGTGGTCTGTGCCATAGTATCACGCTCCTTCTGAATACAATGTAGCACATATGCGATACAATGTCAATCAACAAAGCGAAAAGAAAGGATGAAGAAATTGGCAATCAGAGAATATTCCATGGCCCGCGACTCCACCCGGCAGCTTTCGCCCAGCTTCCGTGTCCGCGAGTTCGCCTGCAAGGGCAGCGACGTCGTCCTCATCGACGACGAGCTGGTGGTGCTGCTGCAGTGCATCCGGGAGCACTTCGGTAAGCCGGTACATATCACCAGCGGCTACCGCACCGCCGAACATAATGCCGCCGTGGGCGGCAGCAAGTCGAGCCAGCACCTGCTGGGCCGGGCAGCGGACTTTCTGGGTGGAGGGTGTGCCGGTGGCTACCGTGGCCGACTACGCCGAGAAGCTGCTTCCCGGGCGCGGCGGCATCGGGCGGTACCCGAAGGACGCAGCTCACCCCAGCCGTAAGACCGGGTGGGTACACATCGACACCCGGACGAATAAGTCCAGATGGAAGGGGTGAGACCGATGGAGACCATTCTCGCCGCCCTTATCACCGGGGCTGTGACCCTCATCGGCGTACTCATCGCCAACGGCAAGAGTCAGGCCGTCACCGACACCAAGCTGGAAGAGCTGACCCGGGAAGTCCGGGCGCACAACAATTTTGCCCAGCGAGTCCCCATCCTCGAGGAGCAGATGAAGGTAGTCAACCACCGCATCGCCGATTTAGAAATGCATGAACACGAAAGAGAAAGGAATTGACTATGAATAACCTGAACAACAAGATCTCCGTCGGCACCATCACCCGCACCGCCGTGCTGGCTCTGGCCCTCATCAACCAGCTGCTGAGCGCTCTGGGCAAGCCCGTGCTCCCCATCGAGTCTGCCCAGCTCGAGCAGCTCATCTCCACCGGCTTCACCACCGTGAGTGCGCTGGTCAACTGGTGGTATAACAACAGCTTCACCCCTGAGGCCATCGAGGCGGATGCATTCATGGCAAGGATGAAAAAGAGAGTGCGGTGAGAGCTGTATAGTCTAATAATACCTCCTTCAAAATTTTTTCGAAGGGGGCATTATTATATGGTATGGGAAAGAAATGAGGTAATGAAGCAAGAAAACCGCCTGGATTCTGACGAATCTAGGCGGTTTTTGGTGGAGCGGGCAATGGGAATCGAACCCACCTCCTCAGCTTGGAAGGCTGATATACTAGCCGATGTACGATGCCCGCATATTCTATTTTGCCGGGATGCAAGCAGTATTATAGCATGATTCGCGGCAAATGTCCAGCATTTTTTGCCCAAAGTGCAGAAGGAGAAGAAACCTTTGCCGATGAGCTGGCGTTTGCCTGTTTACTTTGGAGCAGTTTTATTGTAAAATAGATAAGAGATAAAATCGGCGGCGCACAGCGCGGCCAAATCTGATACAGGTGGTGTATGTTATTATGGCATTGAAATATCAGCGTATCCTTCTGAAGATCAGCGGTGAGGCCCTCGGCGGAGAAAAGGGGACCGGCTTCGACGAGCCGACCATGGACGCGATCTGTGGAGGCGTAAAGAAGGCCCATGAGCTGGGCGTTCAGATCGGCATCGTTGTGGGCGGCGGCAACTTCTGGCGCGGCCGTTCCAGCGGCAAGATGGAGCGTACGCTGGCCGATAAGATCGGTATGCTGGCAACGGTGATGAACGCCCTGGCTGTCTCCGACAAGCTGGAGCAGCTGGGTGTGCCGACCGAGGTGTTCACCTCCATCACTATGCCGCAGGTGGCCCCGGCCTTCACCCGCAAGGAAGCTCTCCACGCAATGGAAGAGGGCAAGATCGCCATCTTCGGCGGCGGTACGGGCAACCCCTTCTTCTCCACCGATACGACCACTGCTCTGCGCGCCGTTGAGGTGAGTGCAGACATCATGTTCAAGGCCACGATGGTGGACGGCGTCTATGACAAGGACCCCCATAAGTACCCCGATGCCAAGAAGTACGAGACCCTTACCTTTACCAAGGTGCTGGAAGACCGTCTGGCTGTTATGGACGGCACTGCCGCCACCCTCTGCCGGGATAACAAGCTCCCCATTCTCGTGTTCGACCTGGCCGACCCCGACAACATCGCCCGCGCTGTGCAGGGTGAGAACGTGGGTACGCTGGTCTACGAGGGCTGAGCATACCGCCCCGCTTCCGACAATAGAATATGCCAGGCGCCTTTTCGCGGCTGGTGAGAATTGATAACAAACAGGAGACAAGGACAATGAGCAGCAACACCAAGGCATTCGAAGACAAGATGAAGAGCGCAGTCGAGCATCTGGAGCGCGAGCTGAAGACCGTGCGCGCAGGCCGTGCCAACCCCGGCGTTCTGGACAAGGTGACCGTGGATTACTATGGTTCGCCCACGCCCATCCAGCAGGTGGCTTCTGTGGCTGTCAGCGAGGCCCGCACCCTGACCATCACCCCGTGGGACCGCACTCTGCTGCGCGCCATCAGCAAGGCCATCCTGGCCAGCGATGTGGGCATCAACCCCATTGATGACGGCCAGACCATCCGTCTGAACTTCCCGGCTCCTACCGAGGAGCGCCGCAAGCAGCTGGCCAAGGAAGTCTCCAAGATGGGCGAGGAGGCAAAGGTGGCAGTCCGCAATGTCCGCCGCGACGCTATGGACAAGGCCAAGGCCATGAAGAAAGCTGGCGAACTGACCGAAGACACCCAGAAGACCATGGAAGAGGACGTCCAGAAGCTGACCGACAAGTACGTGAAGAATATCGACGCTGCTGTGGAAGAAAAGCAGACGGAGATCATGTCCGTCTGATTCTGACTGCAAGCAGGGAGGTGCCGTGCGCTGAAAGAAGGTGCGCGGCACTTTTTGCCAGACTGAAAATAGAGGAATAAGATCATGGAACATCCAAAGGATTTTGCGAAGGGGCTGTCCATCGGCATCATCATGGACGGCAATGGCCGCTGGGCCAAGAGCCGCGGCCTGCCCCGCACCGCCGGCCACAAAAAGGGCGCACAGGTCTTTCAGGACATTGCGAACTACTGCGATGAGCTGGGTGTGGAGTCGGTGTATTTCTACGCATTCTCGACCGAAAACTGGAAGCGTCCCGCCGAAGAAGTGGGTGCTATCATGCGGCTGTTCGGCGAGTACCTCATCAAGGGCTTTGACTACAAGAACCGGAACATCCGCATCTGCTTCATGGGCGACCGCACTGCGCTGGACCCCAAGCTGCAAAAGCTGATGAACGAGCTGGAGACCGACTCGGCTTCCAAGACCGGTCTGACCGTCAACATCGCCGTCAACTACGGTGGACGGCCGGAGATCGTCCGGGCGGCCCAGAGTCTTGCGGCCAAGGTGGCTGCGGGCGAGATGAAGCCCGAGGACATCACGGAAGAGGCTCTTTCGGCCCAAATGTACACCGCCGGCCAGAAAGACCCCGACTTCATCCTCCGCCCCAGCGGAGAAAAGAGGCTCTCCAACTTCATGCTCTGGCAGGCAGCCTACTCGGAGCTGGTGGAGATGGACGTTCTGTGGCCTGATTTCACCCGTGATGACCTCGATGCCGCCATCATGGAGTTCAACCGGCGTTCCCGCCGCTTCGGCGGACTTTGAGCGCAGCAAACGATACGCAAGATGCCGCGCGGTGTGCGCGGCCCCCGGAGAGCGTCCGGTATTTCCTCAGGCGCTGACGCTGCAGACCCTGCCAGAGCAGGGGAGCGGCTCCCGGACGAAACAAAGGAGAACATGAAACTATGAAAACACGAATCATCACAGCCGTGGTGGGCCTGATCGTTCTGGCAGGCGTCCTGTTCACCTTCGATACGCTGGTGTTCAATCTGGTCATCGCGGCTATCACCCTCATCGCCCTGCATGAAATTTACTCTGCGCTGGGTTTTGAAAAGCAGGACTGGCCGCTGCTGGCCGTTCTGGTACCCTACACACTGCTCATCATGCTGTCGAGCTACAGCGTCTGCCGGGCGATGGTGATGCCCGCTTCCTTCCTTGTGGTGCTGTTCTATGCCATCTACCTTGTAGTGCGCAACGGCGTTATCAGCTACCAGAAAGCCAGCGGCCTCGCCATGTTTTCGGGCATCGTGATCTTCTGCTTCTACTCGTTCATCCGGCTCAAGGAGATGCTGCCGGTGGAGGAATATGGCTACGACGCTATCTTCTTCATCCTGCTCATCCTCTGCTTCGCCTGGGGCGGCGACACCTGCGCCTACTTTGCGGGACGCGCCTTTGGCAAGCATAAGCTCTGCCCGGTGGTCAGCCCCAAAAAGACGGTGGAGGGCGCTGTAGGCGGCGTGCTGGGTACTATGGTATTCGGTGTGCTGGTCACGGTCATCTACTCCATCGCAGCAGACCGGATGGAAGAGTTCACCCGCTCCAATATTGGCGTATCCATGTATGTCATCATTGCGCTGTTGGCCTGTGTGGCTGCGGTGCTGGGCATCTACGGCGACCTGTTCGCCAGCGTGGTCAAGCGCCAGTGCGGCATCAAGGACTACGGCACCATCTTCCCGGGCCACGGCGGCATCCTTGACCGCTTTGACAGCGTGATGTTCATCGCGCCCTTCGTCACGATGGTGGTCATCGCAGCATTCTACGATTAAAATCAGCAGGAGGTAGATTCTTTATGGCTAAGAAAATCACGCTGCTGGGTTCTACCGGTTCCATCGGCACCCAGAGCCTTGACGTCATCCGTGCTCAAGGGTATGAGGTGTTCGGCCTGTCGGCCCACAGCCAGACGGATAAAATTTTGCAGCAGATAGAAGAATTCCACCCGAAATATGTTTGCATGACCAGTGAGGCCGGAGCCGAAAAGCTTTCGGCTGCGCTGGCAGGCCGCGCCGATGCACCCAAGCTCCTGACCGGCCCGGAGGGCCTGAAGACCCTCGCCGCGATGGACGGCCCGGACGTGGTGCTGAACAGCGTGGTGGGCATCGCGGGCCTCGGCGCAAGCCTTGCCGCCATCGAGAGCGGCCATGACCTCGCCCTCGCCAACAAGGAAAGCCTTGTCACCGGCGGCCATCTTGTCACTCAGGCCGTGGCGAAGCACGGCGTCAAGCTGCTGCCTGTGGACAGTGAGCACTCGGCCATCTTCCAGTGCCTGCAGGATAAGGAGAGCGCCAAGAGCCTAACCAAAATTCTGCTGACGGCCTCCGGCGGCCCCTTCTTCGGCATGAAGACCGAAGAGCTGCGGGGCAAGACCAAGGCCGATGCCCTCAAGCATCCCAACTGGAACATGGGTGCAAAGATCACCATCGACAGTGCCACTCTGATGAACAAGGGCCTCGAGCTCATCGAGGCTGTGTGGCTGTTCGGTCTGCCTCCGGAGAAAATTCAAATCGTTGTCCAGCGCCAGAGCATCGTCCACTCGGCGGTGCAATACAGCGACAACTCCATCATCGCCCAGCTGGGTGTGCCGGATATGCGCATCCCCATCCAGTATGCGCTGACCTATCCGGCCCGTGTGCCGGGCGTCGTGCCGGAACTGGACTTCACCACCCTCAAACTGCTGACCTTCGATGTGGCCGACGAGGAGACTTTCCGCTGCCTCGCCGCCTGCAAGAAGGCCATCAAGAAGGGCGGTCTCGGCCCCTGCGCCGCCAACGGTGCCAACGAGGAGGCCGTCAAGCTCTTCCTTGAGGATAAGATCGGCTTCCTCGACATCGGCCGTCTGGTGGAGGCTGTCGTGGACAGCGACAGCTTTGGCGGCGACTACAGCCTCGCGGATGTGTATGAGTGTGACCGTATGGCCCGTGCATTCGTGAGAGCACACCTGTAATATAGGAGAAATAATGTCAGTTTTCATCACCTTTGCTGCTGCGCTGCTCATCTTCGGCGCAGTCATCGCCATCCACGAGTTCGGCCATTTTGCAGTGGCAAAGCTCTGCGGGGTCCAGGTCAACGAGTTTTCCATTGGCATGGGTCCGACCCTCATCAAGACCTATCGCAAAGGCACGCAGTATACCCTGCGGCTCCTGCCCGTAGGCGGCTTTGTGGCGCTGGAAGGGGAGGAAAGCCCTGAGAGCGAACAGGCCGAGGGTGGAAGCGGGGACGATGACGGCCCGGACATCCCGCCGGAGGTGCTGGCGCAGCGGACAGGCAAGCCGCTGAACGAGGCGGCTGTCTGGCAGCGGATGCTGGTGATGGCGGCAGGCGCGGTGATGAACTTCGTGCTGGGCTTCGTGGTGCTGCTGCTCCTCATCTCACTGCGCAGTGAGCCGATCACCAGCAAGGTCATCTATGCTGTGGAGGACAACGCCCTCTGTGGCCAGACCGGCCTGCAGGCCGGCGACGAGATCGTGGCCGTCAACGGGCGGCACTGCTTTGTGGCCAACGATATGATCTACGAGCTTATGCGCACCGAGAGCTACCGCGCAGACTTCACCGTCCGCCGGGACGGCAAGCTCGTGGAGCTGCCGGACGTCCAGTTCGACACCTGGCAGGATGAGCAGGGCCAGACCCACATGACACTGGGCTTCACAGTCTACGGCCTCAAAAAAACACCGCAGAACGTCCTGAAAGAGTCGGCCAACAGCGTCATCTACTATGGACGCATCATCTATACCTCGCTGGCCGACCTTCTGCAGGGCCGCGAGAGCATCAACGACCTGTCCGGCCCGGTGGGCATCGTGACCGCCATCGGTCAGGCCGCAAGCTACGGCTGGGAGGATGTGGCTGAGCTGTTGGTGCTTATCACCATCAACCTCGGCGTCTTCAATCTGCTGCCGTTCCCGGCGCTGGACGGCGGCAAGATCGTATTCCTGCTCATCGAGGCAGTCACCGGCCATGCAGTGCCGGAAAAAATCCAGAGCAGTCTGACCGTCGCAGCCTTTGCGCTGCTGTTCGGCCTGATGCTCTTTGCAACGTACAATGACATCGTCCGGCTCGTGACCGGAGCAATTTGAAAGGGGTAAAACCATGCGGCAGCTGAAACGTGAAGTGAAGATCGGAAATGTGACCATCGGCGGCAAGAATCCCATTGCCGTGCAGACCATGCTGAACGTCCCGGTGGAGGACATCGAGGGGAATGTGGCGCAGGCAAAGCGCTGTGAAGCGGCAGGCTGTCAGATTTTGCGCGTGACCTGTCCCAGCGCGGCAGACGCCAAGTGCATCGAGGCCGTCAAGAACGCCGTGAATATCCCCATCGTGGCAGACATCCACTTCGACTACAAGGCTGCCATTGCCTGCGCCGATGTGGGCGTGGATAAGATCCGCATCAACCCGGGCAACATCGGCGACGATGACCGCGTGAAGGCGGTCGTGGATGCCTGCCAGCAGAAAAATATCCCCATCCGCATCGGCGTCAACGGCGGCAGTCTGGAAAAGCACATCCTCGCCAAGTACGGCGCACCTGTGCCGGAAGCGATGGTGGAGAGCGCTCTGTACCATGTCCACCTGCTGGAAAAGTTCGACTTCAACAACATCGTCATCTCCATCAAGAACTCCAACGTCCCCCGCATGATGGAGGCATACCGCCAGCTCAGCGCTGTGACCGACTACCCGCTCCATGTGGGCGTCACGGAGGCCGGCACTTACCAGATGGGCCTGCTCAAGAGCGGCATGGGCATCGGCGGGATGCTGCTGGAGGGTATCGGCGACACCATTCGTGTCTCGCTGGCTGCTGACCCTGAGAAGGAAGTGGAAGCAGGCTACAATATCCTGCGCGCTGTCGGCTTCCCAGTGGCCGGCCCGGAGGTCATCACCTGCCCGACCTGCGGCCGCACCCAGTACCCCTGCACTGAAATCGCAAATGAGGTGGAGCGGCGGCTTCAGGGTTGCAAAAAGTCCATCAAGGTGGCTGTCATGGGCTGTGTCGTCAACGGCCCCGGCGAGGCCCGTGAGGCTGACATCGGCATTGCCGGCGGAAAGGGCGAGGCGGTGCTGTTCATCCACGGCGAACCCGTCAGGAAGCTGACGGGGGATAATATCCTCGACCAGTTCATGGAGGAAATCTATAAGCTGTGATTTTACAGAATAAGCTTGGTCTGACGAGTGAAGCTGAGCTTGCTCGGGCAGAAGAAAAACTCAGCAAGACCCGGGCGCTTGAGCTCTATGACACCGGCCTGTTGGACACATTCGAGGTAGGCACCTTCAAAGGGCTTGCGGCCATCCATAAATGCCTGTTCGGTGATGTCTACGAGTTCGCTGGACAGATGCGGACAGTGAACATTGCAAAAGGAAATTTCCGCTTTGCACCGGTGATGTATCTGCGTCCGGCACTGGAAAGCATCGACGCGATGCCGCAGTCTTCTTTCGATGAAATCATCGAGAAGTATGTGGAGATGAATGTGGCGCATCCGTTTCGGGAGGGCAATGGCCGAAGTACCCGAATCTGGCTGGATGCTATTCTGAAAAAAGAACTGCATCAGGTCATCGACTGGAGCAGGGTGGATAAAGAAGATTACCTTCTTGCAATGGAGCGCAGTCCGGTCAAGGATGTGGAGATAAAAGCGCTGCTGCACGCTGCTCTGACCGAAAAAATCAATGACCGCGAAGTCTATATGAAAGGCATCGACGCCAGTTACCACTACGAAGGCTATTATGTCTTTAAGACAGAAGATTTAACTTAAAAACAACCTGCTGCCACGCCCTTTTCCGGGGCGCGGCAGTTTGTGCTGTTATCTGATAGAAAAGGAGTATCACTGTGACACCACTTGTTTCCCAGCTATGGCCGCAGTTTATGGCGGACCCGGACTTTGCGGCCTGTTTTGGCCGCGTGGTCGTCGAGCACGCCCAGATGCTGCGGCAGGAGCGGCAGGTCATCTTTACGCTGCGCAGTTCTGCCCCGCTGGACAAGGGGCTGTGCGCCCGGCTGCTGGCCTCGCTGGAACCGGATTACGAGGGCTTCGAGCTCCGTATCAACAATCTTTTCGGCTATGCGACGCTGGATGAAGCCGGTCTGCGGGAAATGATGGAGGAGATGAAACGGGATGGTGTCCCCATCAACGGTTTCCTCGACCGCTGCCGCATCACCATCACCGGTCAGAACATCACCATCGGCGTCTGTCACGGCACGAAGTTTTTGCAGGAGATGCAGTTCGAGCGCCTGCTGGCGGAGCGCATCGCTGCCCACACCGGCGTAAAGCCCAAAGTGACGCTGGAAAGCAGCGTGGGCGAAGCCGAACAGCGCCAGATGGAAGAAAAGCTCGAGCGCAAAATTGCGCCGCCTGTCGTCAAGTTCGAGAAAAAGAACACTGCCCCCTCCATCAAGGTGGAGGGCCTCGACCTCACGGACAAGCCCGTCACCATCTTCCACGGCAAGATGTTCACCCCGAAAAACCTCACCCCCCTCAAGGATTTGGGCGGCGAGGGCGGCAAGTGCATGATTTGGGGCGACGTCTTCTTCACCGAAGTGAAGGGCAACTTCCGCAAGATATACACTGTCTCCATCACCGATTACACCGGCTCCATCAACCTGAAGATCCGTGCGCAGGAAGGGGAGGACTGCTCCAAGTGGGAGTCCATCCCCAAGGGTACGACGGTCGTGGTGCGCGGCGACTGTTCCTACGATAAGTACGAGCACGACTATATCGTCTGGCCCTACGACGTCCTCTTTGTCGAGCGCAAAAAGCGGGAGGACAACGCTCCCGTCAAGCGGGTGGAGCTGCATCTGCATACCAAGCTGTCCAGCATGGACGCCTTCTGCGACCCCGGCGGCATCGTCAAGCTGGCCCACCGGATGGGCCACCCGGCCATTGCTATCACCGACCACGGCGTCTGTCAGGGCTACCCCGAGGCTATGTTGGCTGCAGACGCCATCCACAAGACAGACCCGGACTTCAAGCTCATCTACGGCTGTGAGGCCTACTTTGTCGATGACATGATACCCTGCGTCTACGGCGTGAAAGACGAGCCGCTGAACGGTGAGTTCTGCGTCTTCGACACTGAGACGACGGGCCTCGACCCCGGCGTGGAGTACCTGACAGAGATCGGCGCGGTCATCGTGCGGAACGGGGAAGTGGTGGAAGAATTCGACACCTTCGTAAAACCCGGAAAGGCCATCACCTCCAAGATCACCGAGCTGACCGGAATCACCAACGAGATGGTGGCTGACGCCCCCGGCGAGGCCGAGGCACTGAAAGCCTTCCTCGACTTTGTAGATGGCCGCATCCTTGTGGCTCACAATGCCCACTCCTTCGACATCCGGTTCCTCCGCGCCGCCGCCAAGCGGAGCGGCATCGAGTTTGAGCCGACCTATATCGACACCCTGACCATGGCTCAGGCCATGTACCCCGGTCTCCACAACTACAAGCAGGGGACCATCAACAAGCATCTGGAGCTGCCCGCCTACGAGGCCCATCGCGCCTGCGAGGACTCTGCCGCACTGGGCCGCATCTTCTGCGTTATGCTGAAAGATCTGGAGGAAAAGCAGGTGACTGCCGTCAGCGGCATCAACACCGGCCTCGGCGGAAACCGCGAGGTACTGAAAAAGAAGTATTATCACCTCATCATCCTCGTGCGCAACCAGATGGGCCTGAAAAACCTCTATAAAATCGTCAGCGAGGCCCATGTCAACTACTTCTTCAAGAAGCCCCGCGTCCCTCGCAGCCTTCTGAACAAGTATCGGGACGGCCTTATCCTCACTTCTGCCTGTGAAGCAGGAGAACTTTACAGGGCTGTCGTAGAGGGCCGCTCTTACGAAGAATTGAAGAAAATTGCATCGTACTACGATGTTTTGGAGGTCCAGCCCCTGGGCAACAACGCCTATATGGTGCGGGAGGGCAAGGTGGAGAGCGAAGAGGTCATCAAGGACTTCAACCGCACCGTCATCAAGCTGGGCGAAGACCTGCACAAGCCCGTCATCGCCACCGGCGACGTCCATTTCACCGAGCCGGAGGACGCCATCTACCGCTCTGTCCTGCAGGCGGGCAACGGCTTCAAGGACGCGGACAACCAGCCGCCCCTGTTCTACCGCACCACCGAGGATATGCTGAACCAGTTCAGCTACCTGCCCAAGGAAAAGGCCTACGAGATCGTCGTGACCAATCCCCGCAAGATAGCGGCCAGCATCGACGGCAACGTCCGTGCTATCCCGCGCGGCACCTACCCGCCCAGCATCGAGGGTGCAGAACAGCAGCTCCGGGATGCGACCTGGGAACACGCCAAGCGGGACTATGGCGACCCTCTGCCTGAGATCGTGGAGAAGCGCCTGCAAAAAGAGTTGGACTCCATCTGCGGCCATGGCTACGCCGTCCTGTACGTTATCGCGGTCAAACTGGTGGCCTATTCCAACGCGGGCGGCTATCAGGTGGGCAGTCGTGGTTCGGTCGGCTCGTCAGCTGTGGCCCACTTCTCCGGAATCTCGGAGGTCAACAGTCTGCCGCCCCACTACCGCTGCCCCAAGTGCAAGTACAGCGAGTTCATCACCGATGGCAGCGTGGACGACGGCTTCGACCTGCCCGACAAGAACTGCCCCCACTGCGGCACCCGGATGCTGGTGGACGGCCATGACATCCCTTTCGAGACCTTCCTTGGTTTCTACGGCGACAAGGAGCCTGATATTGACCTGAACTTCTCGGGCGAGTACCAGTCCAACGTCCACCGCTACACGGAAGAGCTGTTCGGCAAGGCCAACGTGTTCAAGGCAGGCACCGTCTCCGGTATTCAGGACAAGACGGCCTACGGTTACGTCAAAAAGTATCTGGATGAGCGGGGGAGAACGGTCAACCACGCGGAAGAGAACCGCCTGACGCTGGGCTGTACCGGCGTCAAGCGTACCACCGGCCAGCATCCCGGCGGCATGGTCGTCGTGCCGGATACCTATGAGATCTATGACTTCTGCCCCATCCAGCACCCGGCAGACGATGTGGCGGGCGGCCTGCTGACCACTCACTTCGAGTTCAAGTACCTCCACGACACCCTGCTCAAGCTGGACGAGCTGGGCCACGATATGCCCACCTTCTACAAGTATTTCGAGGAGTACACCGGCATCCCCGTGGACAGCATCCCCATGAACGACCCCAAGGTTTACAGCCTGCTCACCAGCCCGGAAGAGCTGGGTGTGACGCCGGAGCAGATCGACAGCCAGACCGGCACCTTCGGCATCCCCGAGATGGGCACCAACTTCGTGCGCGGAATGCTGGTGGAGGCCCGTCCCAAGAATTTCTCCGAGCTTATCCAGATCTCGGGCCTGTCCCACGGCACCGACGTCTGGACCGGCAACGCCGACGAGCTCATCCGCAGCGGCACCTGTACCATCGCGGAGGTCATCGGCTGCCGTGACAGTATCATGCTCTATCTGCTGCGCAAGGGTCTCGAGCCGAAGATGGCCTTCGATATTATGGAGGCCGTCCGTAAGGGCAAGGTGGCCAAGGGCGGCTTTGCGCCCGGCTGGGAAGAGGCCATGCGGGAGCACGATGTGCCGGACTGGTACATCGAGAGCTGCCGCAAGATAAAATATATGTTCCCGAAAGCCCATGCGGTGGCCTACCTGATGTCGGCCATCCGCCTCATGTGGTTCAAGCTCTACCACCCGCAGGCGTTCTATGCGGTGTACTTCACCGTCCGCGGCGATGACATCGATTATGAAGCCGCTGTGGGCGGCGCGGCGGTGGCCCGCGCCCACATGAACGAGGTGAAGCGCCGTCTCAAGGAAGAGAAGAATGCCAAGGATGAAGATGTGCTCGTCTCGCTCCAGCTGGTCAACGAGATGCTGGTGCGCGGCTACGAGTTCCTGCCCATCGAACTGGGCAAGAGCCGGGGCTCCAAGTATGTGGTGGAGGACGGCAAGGTACGCCTGCCCTTCTGCTCCTTGAAGGGTCTGGGCGGTGCCGCCGCCGATGCGCTGGAAAATGTGACCATCCACGGCGAAGAGTATCTCTCCATCGAGGAACTGCAGCAGGCCTCTGGCGTTGGCAGCAGCATCATTGACCGCTTGCGTCAGGTGGGCGCTCTGGGTGAGCTGCCGGAAAGCAGTCAGGTGAGCTTCTTCTAAAATTGCAGCAAAAAACGACCTCTGCAGCCGGATGGACCGGAAGCAGAGGTCGTTTTGTTATACGATTGAGTTTCTGAACAGGGGAGAGGCTTACTCCACGCTGATCATATAGTAGTAGACCGGCTGACCGCCGCGGATGTGGCTGACCTCAACATGGTTGGGGCATTTTGCCTTGACGATCTCGGTCACCTTCTCGGCATCCTCGTCGGAGACGTCGCAGCCGGAGATGATGGTGACGAAGTTGGAATCCTTCTTGCACATACCGCGGGCCAGACGATAGGTGGCCTTGGTGATGTCGTTGGAAGTGGAGACGATCTTGCCGTTCTCCAGGGCCATGATCTCGCCCTTCCGGATCCGCTTGCCGTCGTACTCGCTGTCGCGGGCGGCGTAGGTGATGAGGCCGGTGGAGACCTTATCGGCAGCAGACATCATGTTGATGGTGTTGGCCTCGACGGTAGCAGAGGGGTCGAAGTTCAGCAGAGCGGTGATGCCCATGGGGACGGTACGGGTGGGCAGGACGACCACCTGACGGTCAGCCAGCTTCTGGGCCTGCTCAGCAGCCATGATGATGTTCTTGTTGTTGGGCAGAACGAAGACGGTCTTGGCCGGGACGCTCTGGATGGCGGCAAGAATGTCCTCGGTGGCGGGGTTCATGGTCTGACCGCCGGAGACGACAGCGTCAGCGGCCAGGTCGGTGAAGACAGCCTTCAGGCCCTCACCGGCGGCGACAGCAACGAAGCCATAGTCGCGGCTGGGGTCAACGGCAGCGTAGATGAACTCGCTGGCGGGGTCGGGCTTCTTCTCAGCGGAAGCCTGCTTCTCGAGGCTCTTGCCCTGCTTCTGGCGGGCCAGGAACTGCTCGTGCATATTCTCGATCTTGAAATTGGTGAGGTAGCCGTACTTGATGGCCTCGCTCAGGATCTTGCCGGGGTCGGCGGTGTGGACATGGAGGTTGATGACGTCATCGTCCTCGATGCAGACGACACTGTCGCCGTTGGACTCGGCGAAGGCGCGCATCTTTGCGGCGCTTGCACCCTCGTTCTTATTGATGAGGAACTGGGTGCAGTAGCCGTTCTTGATGTCCTCGACCTTCATCAGGTCGTCGGTAAAGACGCCCTTGCCCGCGTTCGCGGTGGAGAGCTTGGCCTTGTTGGGGACAGCCTCGCCGCCGGCCACGATGTCCTCGCCGTGGAAGACCTTGCCCATGCCCTCAAAGATGATCATGATGCCCTGGCCGCCGGCGTCCACAACGCCAGCCTTCTTCAGGACGGGCAGCAGGTTGGGGGTGTCCTCCAGAGCCTTCTGACCGGCGGTCATCACGACGTCCCACAGCTCGGCCACATCCTCTTTGCCGCAGGCAGCAGCTTCCTCGGAAGCGATGCGGGCGACGGTCAGGATGGTGCCTTCGGTGGGCTTCATGACAGCTTTGTAAGCGCCCTCGACGCCCTTCTTCAGCGCAGCCACGATGTCGGAAGCGTCAGCCTCCTTTTTGCCCTCCAGAGCTTTGGAGAAGCCGCGGAACAGCAGGCTGGTGATGACGCCGGAGTTGCCGCGGGCGCCGCGCAGCATGGCGGAGGCAGCGGTCTTTGCGGCCTCGCCCACGGTGCAGCTGTCGTCCATGGCCTGCAGCTCACGGACGGCTGCGCCGACGGTCATGCCCATGTTGGTGCCGGTGTCGCCGTCGGGGACGGGGAACACGTTCAGCTCGTCCACGCGGGAGCGCTGGTTGTTGATGTTGTTTGCGCCGGAAATAATGGCGTCGCGCAGGATCTTACCAGAAATCATTGCTTTTTACTCCTTATATCTTCCCGGTACCCCCGGGCGGGCTTTGTCTCATCAGGCAACCACGTCATCGACCGATACGACCACGCGGGCGACTTTCAGGCCGGTGGCCTGCTCCACCTCGTCCTTCACGCGGTGCGAGATGGATCGCGCGGCGGTGGAGATGTTCAGCCCGTAGCTGACGGCAATGTGCAGCTCGATCACGAGACGGCCCTCTTCCTGTGTGACACGGACGCCCTTGGCAGAATCGTCCACGCCGCGCACGGCGCTGCGGACACGGTCGGTCAGATCACGGGGGGCCATTGCGGCCACGCCGTAGCATTGTTTGGTTGCTTCGCCCACGAGCGTGGAAAAATACTCGGCTGAGAAGCTGACATCTCCCAGCGGGAAACGGGAAGTGATCATAGTCGCTCTGCTCCTTTTATTTATTATGATACCCCGGTCCGCACGGCGGCGGGGCGGTGCGCGGGCCTAAGAAGGCGGCGTACCACTCTTATTATACAACTTTATGAGGAAGCTGTACAGCACATAATTGCTGACAGAAAAAAGTCAGGCACGGCTTACCCGTCTCGGTCTGTTTCGACACCGCAAAGCCGGTATACTGAAAGACAGACAGAGCCGCAAAGGGCCGCGTTCCTGTTGTTAGTATAGCACAAAATCCTTCGCAGTGCATCTATTTCGTGAATATTTATCCGACAAAACAAAAAGTGATTGTGAATAAAATATAAAAGATGACGCGGGCGTCTTTATCTTACTATGAAAAAGTGCTAAAATCTAAGATGGCAAGAGTAAGACTGTATCCGGCGCAGGATGCAGGGGCATTCGACTGCCAAGGTGCTGAAGACAGGAATTTGCTGCGGCTGCACAGGAGCTGCGGCCCAGCGGCGGAAAAGTTCACAATAGGAGTTGTTTTCATGAATATTCTGTTTTTCCTTTCCCCCAAGCAGGACCTGATGTATGTGTACGATGACTTCACCCTTCGCCAGACGCTGGAAAAATGGGAGAACAACCGCTACGCATCCATCCCGGTGCTCAACCGCAAGGGAGAGTATGTGGGGACCCTGACGGAAGGGGACATCCTCTGGGGGCTGAAAAAGTTCCACGGCCTCGACCTTGAGGCGGCAGAGGACATCCCGATCCGGGACTTTGCCCACAAGCGGGACTACAAGGCCGTCACGGTCACCACGAGCATGGACCAGCTCATCGAGGCGGCCATGAACCAGAACTTCGTCCCCGTCGTGGATGACCGGGGAATGTTCATCGGCATCGTCCGCCGTCAGGCCATCATCCGCTACTGTTACGACCGCTCCCGCGCTGCCGCCGCAGAGCAGCGCAGAAAACCCGAAAAGCAGGAAAAACGAGTCCCGGTTTCTGCCGGGGTGCAGTAAAACAGGAAAAGGCCCCGCCGCTCTGCATGAAATGTGCAGGGCAGCGGGGCCTTTCTATGCCTGTGGGAAGGGGAGAGTGGAGCTTCAGCCCACGGTGAGGCTGGAATCGGTGGACCGGTGGGTCAGGACAGCCTCGGCGTCCTCGCCGCCCATGGCCAGCAGCTCGTCCACCGAGAGGGTGGTGGAGCAGAGGATGGTCTGGAAGGTGATGGTCTCGATGCCCTCAGCCCGCAGCGGACGCAGCGCGGCCAGCGAGATGCGGAAGGAGGCTGTGAACCGTCCGACGCAGACGGTGAGGGTATTGCCGCTCTGGGTGCTGGTGTAGGAGATGACCGCGCCGCTCTTGTCGGTGACAGTCAGGCCGGGGAGGGGAGAGGCGGGTGTGGACGGGGTGGCAGAGCCGCCGTCAGAAGAGGAAGAAGACTCCTCGGGGATAACAGGCTCTTCCGGCTCCACAGGACGGGGGATGGAGACCTGATTGACCTTGCCGTCGGCATCGGTGACGGTGACTTTTGCGCCCGGGCCTAGCTTGTCCTTGATGGTGTCGAGGTCGAGCTCATGGCCGGCCTGCAAGAGGGCCTTGCCGTTGGGACTGCCGGCCTTGGCGGTCAGCTCGAGGCTGCCCGACAGATCGATGACGCTGCTGTAGATGCCGCTGCCGCCGCCGGTGCTGCCGTTACCGCCAGCGGCTTCGACCGTACCGCCGGAGATGGCGACACGGTCGAAGCTGCAGATGCCGTAGCCGCCGACTTTGCCGCCGTAGCCGCCAGCGGCGTTGACCGTATTGCCGGAGATGGTGACGACGCCGCCGCTGCGGATGCCGTCGCCGCCGTAGCCGTCTTTGCTGTCGCCGTTACCGCCCTTGGCGGTGACCGTACCGTCGGAGACGGTGAGGCCGCCGCCGCTGCGGATGCCGTCGCCGCCGACGAGGCTGCCGCCGTTACCGCCATTGGCAGTGACCGTACTACCGCCGGAAATGGTGACGCTGCCGTTGCTGTAGATGCCGTCGCCGCCGGAGATGGTGCCGTTTCCGCCGTTGGCAGTGACCGTACTACCGCCAGAGATGGTGACGCTGCCGCTGCTGGAGATGCCGCGGCCGCCGTCGTCGCCGTTGGCAGTGACCGTACCGCCGGAGATGGTGAGGCTGCCGCTGCTGGAGATGCCGTTTGCGCCGCTGCCGCCTTGGGCCGTCAGGCTGTCATTTTCGCCGCCGGAGATGGTGAGGCTGCCGCTGCCGTAGATGCCGCTGCGGTAGATGTCGCTCTTCAGCGCGTTGTCGCCATTCAGCTTGATATTGGTGTCGCCCTCGCCGGTCACGCTTACGGCGGCTTTGTTCCGGCTGCTGGTGTCGATGTTCACATCCTTGAGTGTGACCTCGACCTTATCGTTCTTACCGTTGGCGTCGATGGTCACGGTGTTGGAAGAAGCTTTGTCCTCACGATTTGTGATGATGGTGTTGGTGTCATTTTTGGTGGTCACATTGTTCTGGGTGACGTCGTTGCCGGTCTCGCCTGCTTTCACGGTGATGTCACCATCCTCGATGTGCCATGTCTTTGCAAAGGCCGGGGCGGCAAGGGTGGTGAGCATTGCGGCAGTCAGGATAAACGCTGCTGCCCGCTGAGAGGCCGGACGGGGTGAATCGATCCCCCCCGTATGGAGAGGGCGACCCAGAACACGCATCGCAAGCTTACGATAAGACAACATACAAAAACCTCCTTTGAACGGTGAAAAACAGGGGGTGTCTAATTACCCTGAATGTACCATATCTGCGGAGAAAAATCAATAAAACCTGCGCGAATCACCCTCTTTCCTGCGTGAATGGAGAAGTTCGGACAGATCTTGGCTCTCCCCTTGGGGGAGCTTGCGCGGAGCACCTGAGAGGGCAAGGACGCTGACAGAGAGCTTTTTTGCGCCTTTTTGCTCAAAAAACTGCCTGAAAGCACATTTTATTGGACTTTTATTCTGCTATACTCTTGTCAGAACAAAAAGACACAGGAGGGAAGAGGAATGAAAGACATTGAACTTCGGTATGTGGGCGGTCATGTGGAGGTGTATACGGAAGCGGGCGCGTTCCTGTTCTCGGCGGACACCCTGCGGGAGGCGATGGAAGAGCTGGATGCCGCTTGATGCATTCCCGGAAATACCGGGAAGCACCGGGCGAGAGTTAGAAAATACTAATGTAAAATGAATGTAAAATTCAAGAAAAGAACCGTCTAAGAAGGCCCGGAAATCTTAAAATTCCGGTCAAAAAAGTGATTTTCCTGTAAAATAATGCTTGTTGAGCCGGGGGGTTCGATGTTATAATAAAAAGGACGGCATTTTGCGTATGGAGAGCGAAGCACAGCCGTCTTGTGCAATGGAGCAATAGGAAGATTTTAGGAGCATTGTTTTATGGACATTACACACATCACCTCTCTGCTGGGCGGTATTGCGCTGTTCCTGTATGGTATGTCGATCATGGGTGCCGGCCTCGAAAAGCTGGCCGGCGGCAAGATGCAGGGCGTATTGCAGAAACTGACTTCGTCCACCATCAAGGGCGTCATTTTCGGCACCCTCATCACCGGCGTCATCCAGTCGTCGGCCGGCACGGTCGTCATTTGCGTCGGCCTCGTCAACTCCGGCATCATGACCCTTACGCAGTCGGTAGGCGTTATCATGGGTGCAAACATTGGTACTACGGTCACCGGTCAGCTCATCCGCATGGCGGATATTTCAGGCGACAGCCTCATCCTGACCCTCATCCAGCCCAAGACGTTTGCGCCGGTGGTGGCGTTTATCGGCTGCATTTTTTATGTATTTATCCGCAACGCGAAGAAAAAGAACATCGGCCAGATCATGCTGGGCTTCGGCATCCTGTTCACGGGCATGAGCCTGATGGATACCGGTGTGTCTCCCCTGCGTGAGAGCGCAGCGTTCCAGGAGCTGTTCGTCACCATGACCAACCCCATCCTCGGCGTTCTCGTGGGCGTGGTGGTCACGGTCATCATCCAGTCCTCTTCGGCCTCTGTGGGCATCCTGCAGGCGCTGTCCAGCACCGGCCTCGTCACCTTCAGCTCGGCCATCCCCATCGTGCTGGGCGCCCACATCGGCACGGCCTTCACCCCCCTGCTGACCATCGGCGGCTCCTCCAAGGACGGCAAGCGCGCCGCCCTCATCCACCTGTACTTCAACATTATCGGCAGCGTCATCCTGCTGGCGCTGGTCTATGCAGTCCAGTTCACCATCGGCATCCCCATGTGGGGCGATGTGATGAATAAGAGCAGCATTGCAAACATCCACACCATGACCAGCGTCATTGCGATGCTGTTCTTCCTGCCCTGCAGCGGCGTGCTGTCCAAGCTGGCCATGATGACCGTGCCGAACAGCGCGGAGGAGGCGCAGGAGCTGAGTATGCCTGTGCTGGATGAGCGTCTGTTCAAGAGCCCGGCTGTGGCTCTGCAGCAGGCTAAGAACGCGGTGGTCAAGATGTCCCGCCGCGCAGCCCGCAACGTCGGCCTCGCCACCCCGCTGCTGCTCAAGATGGACGAGGACGTCGTGAGTGCCATCGATGTCCGCGAGAACCTCATCGACCGGATGGAGGTGGACATCTCCAACTACCTCATCAAGCTGGCAGACCAGGAGCTGGGTGACGCGGAGAGCCATGAGGTGACCGAGCTGCTCAACTTTGTCACCGAGTGCGAGCGCATCGGCGACTATGCAGTCAACATCAAAGAAAAAGCGCAGGAGCTGACCGACAAGGAAGTCACCTTCAGCGAGAAGGCACAGCAGGAGCTGAAGCTTCTCGACAATGCGCTGGAAAAGATACTGACCCTCACCACGGACGCCTTCGAGTTCGACGACGCCCGGACCGCCAGCCAGGTGGAGCCGCTGGAACAGGTCATCGACATCCTCGTGGAGCGGCTTCGTGCGCAGCACATCAAGCGCCTGAAAGATGGTGCCTGCTCCATTGATACCGGTGTCGTCTATCTCGATGTGCTGAACAATGTAGAGCGTATCTCGGACCACTGCTCCAACATCGCCGCCCGTCTGGTGGGCATGGAGGCAGGCGAGGACTACGACTCCCATACCCTCAAGAACATGATGCACCACAACCCCACCAAGGAATATATGCTCAACTATGAGCAGTGCCGCAAGGACTACCTCGTCCCGCTGGAACAGCTCGAAGCCTGATTCTGATAAAGGATAAAAACAGTGCAGACCTCCCCGGGGTGGTCTGCACTGTTTTTGTTTATTCACCCAGGTCTTCCAGCAGCGCCCGGAGCGCCGTTTCGCCGGTGACGTAGAGGCCCTGCTTGAGCCGGAGGGCATCGGCCTCGGGCAGAAGATTGACATAGATGCCGGTGCGCAGGAGCCGCTTGTCGGGCAGTCCGTTGTCGGAGCAGGTGTAGACGACCACCCGCCCGCCCTCGTCGCAGAGGTAGAAATCGGTGCCGCTCTGCCCGGCGGAGCCCTGCGCGGCCAGACCCGGCTCGGAGGCCGGCGTCTCTTCGCCGGAGTCGGCAGGGAAGGGGAGACTGGGCAGGGCCATCCAGAACAGGCTGAACACGATGGTAAAAATGCACAGCGCATAAAAAATGCAGAGCCAGACCTTGCGCATGGCAGTGGACTCCTTTCGGCTGAAATGGTGTTTCAGACGGTAGTATGTGCAAAAGAAAACTGCCTCAGACAGGGATGCAGAATTTTCACACCCGGATGCTGTACTTTGGCGGGGCAGATGTGCTATACTAGCATCGTATCCGGTCGATTCCCCCTTGCGGAAGCGGGCGGTGCGGACTATAATGTATTATTATGGCTGCGGGCAGTCTGGCCGCAGCAGGAACAGCAAACGGCATCGTCAGAGGATGCTTTGAGATGCAGAACAGTGAAAATTGCGATAGGAGGCGATCCTTATCTCAAACAATGAAAGACGGAGACTCCACAGTGATGGTGCGCTCCGGGAGCAGAACCGGCGGGTCCGTGAGCCCCGCGAACCGCAGGAGCAGGGAGAAAAGCACGGCCATCCCGTTCTCGGATTCCTGGGCCGGACCATCGTCACCCTCCTCTGCCTGGGCATTATGGCGGGCAGTCTGGTGGCAGTGGGCGCTGTGTACTATGTGGTGCAGGCTACGGCCAGTGACGGCGACCTGCTGGACCTCGACAACATCGAACTGAGCCAGTCGAGCCTTGTGGTGGCCACCGACCCCGACACCGGCGCACAGGTGGAGTACGCCACCCTGCGCTCTTCCAACAGCCACCGCGTCTGGGCGGACCTTGAGCAGATCCCCACCAACCTACAGTATGCATTCATCTGCACCGAGGACAAAGACTTTTACAGCGAGCCGGGCGTCAACTTCAAGCGCACCATCGGCGCGATGATCAATGAATACCTGCTGCCCATCTACAGCTCCAAGCAGGGCGCCTCCACGCTGGAACAGCAGCTCATCAAGAACCTGACCAGCGACAAGAGCGCCAGCGGCATCGAGGGCGCACTGCGCAAGCTGCGCGAGATCTACCGCGCCCTCATCCTGAGCCGCAGCTACTCCAAGGAGACCATTCTGGAAGCCTACCTGAACACCATCAGCTTTACCGGTACGATCCAGGGCGTCCAGACGGCGGCAAACGAGTACTTCGACAAGGATGTCAGCGAGCTGACCCTCTGGGAGTGCGCGTCCATCGCGTCCATCACCAAGAATCCCACCAACTATAACCCCTACACCAACCCCGAGAACCTCATCAACCGCCGGAACTTCCTGCTCTACAATATGTGGCAGCAGGGTGTCATCTCGGAGGAGGATTACCGCAGCGCCGCTGCCCAGCCGCTGGTGCTGGCAGAGACGGATAACACGAAGAAGAGCAGCTCCACCACCTCTTACTTCACCGATGCCCTCTTCAACGAGGTGGTGAAGGACATCATGGCCAAGGAGGGCGTGGACGAGTCCACCGCCCAGAGTATGCTCTACACCGGCGGCTATACCATCGAGGCAACGGTCAACCCCAAGATCCAGACCGCGATGGAGAACCTGATGCTCAACACCGACGATGCCTACTTCCCGGCCGGCTGGCATGAGGAAGAGGTGACCAGCATCTCCGACGACGATGTGCAGGTCTACAACGAGGACGGCACCCCCAAGACCCGCACTGGCGATGACGGTACGGTCTATTATTACCGCAATGTCCGCACACAGGCGGCGATGGTCACGCTGGACTATGACGGCAACGTCATCGCCATGGTGGGCGGTCTGGGCGAAAAGACCAAGAGCCTTTCCTTGAACCGCGCCTACGGCGTCACCCGTCAGACCGGTTCTACCATCAAGCCCATCGGCGCCTATGCGCTGGGCATCGAGTATGGTCTGGTCAACTGGTCCACCATGCTCAACAACTCGCCCCTCTACCTCAAGCAGGACATGGTCATCCGTGACGAGGACTACTGCCGCCGGAACGGCCTCATGGGTCTGACGGACAAGCAGCTGAAAGCCTACCCCAACGCATGGCGCAGCTGGCCCCGCAACTACGGCGGCAACTACGGCGACGGCTCCGACCTGCCGCTTTGGAACGGCCTCGCACGCTCCCTGAACACCATCGCCATCCGCGTTGGCGACCTCGTGGGCGCGAACAACATCTTCAACTTCGTCTACAATACCTTGCAGCTCAGCACACTGGACCCCGTCAACGATGTGGGCCTTGCACAGATGGTCATGGGCAGCCAGACCCACGGCGTCACTCCGATGGCGCTGGCGGCGGCGTTCCAGATCTTCTACGACGGCGAGTACACCACGCCTCACCTCTACACCCGTGTGCTCGACCGTGACGGCAACATCTATATGGAGAGCAACGACACCAGCTATCAGGCTCTGACGCCCCAGACGGCCTATGTCATGAACCGCCTGCTGAAGAACGTCCTGTTCTCCAGCGTCGGTACGGCCAGCGGCCGCTACCCCAACTCCAACGGTATGGAGGCCTTCGGTAAGACCGGTACGGCCAGCGATGAGAAGGACCTGTGGTTCGTGGGCGGCACGCCCTATTACGTCACCGCTGTGTGGTGGGGCTATGACGCGCCCTTCGATATGACCAAGACCCTCGGCAAGCAGCAGGCCAAGACCCGCACCTGTGTCATGGCCTGGAAGGCCCTGATGGAGCAGATCCAGGCAGAGCTGCCCTATAAGGCATTCCCGGCGGCTGACGGCGTCGTGGAGCGCAGCTACTGCACCCAGAGCGGCCTGCTGGCCAGCGGCTCCTGCCCGAGCACGGCAGTGGGCTACTACCGTGCCGACGACCTGCCCGACGTCTGCAATTATTCCCACGGTCAGGCAGCTGTCGCCAGCGAACCCCTCGCGCCTGAACCGGACACCACTGGCCTCGACACCGACTGAGCGGAAAACTCATACTTTTGCGGCATCGGGTAGCAATTCCGGTGCGCTGAGAGGGCACTTCACGGCACAAAACTGGATAATCTGACAAAATAGCATCCGACCTCTTGCAATGCAGGGAGTCGGATGCTATTATATTTTCTGCAAGAACACTTGTGTTTGAGAGGTGAACAAGTTGGAACGCCGTTTTTATCTGGTGGATGCACAGGTCCTGCCGGAAGTTTTTCTCAAGGTCGTCCGGGCCAAGGAGCTTCTGGCCAGCGGAGAGGCACGCAGCATTTCGGCTGCGACCCGCAGCGTAGACCTGTCGCGCAGTGCATTTTATAAATATAAGGACTGCATTTTCGACTCGGAGAATGGCCGCGAGGTCATCACCGTCATGGCGACCCTGCGGGACGAGACGGGTGCATTACAGAGCCTTCTGGCCGGCATCAGTGCCGCCGGCGCCAGCATCGTGACCATCAATCAGTCTACTCCGGAGAACGGAGCCGCACTGGTGGCTGTCACCATCCGCACCGACACCATGCAGATGACCCCCGAGGAGCTGACGGAAAAGCTTTCGCGCCAGCGTATGGTCGTGGGCGTACACTGCGGATACAATCTGTGACAGTACATTCATAGAAAAAGGAACGAGGGCAGTATCATGGCAAAAATCGCGATTCTGGGCTTTGGCACGGTGGGCAGCGGCGTGTACGAGGTGCTCTGCCGCAACGCCGCAGGCGTCTCCCGCCGTGCAGGCGAACCGGTGGAGGTCAAGTACATCCTTGACCCCAAAGACTTCTCGGATCATCCGGCCGCAAAGCTGTTTATAAAGAATTTTGACGCCATTCTGGAAGACCCCGAAGTAAAGGTCGTCGTCGAGACCATCGGCGGCACCCGCTTCGCTTACCCTTACGTCAAGGCCTGTCTCGAGAGCGGTCGGAGCGTCTGCACCTCCAACAAGGAGATGGTGGCCACCTACGGTGCAGAGCTGCTGGCTCTGGCCAAGGCACACAACTGCGCCTTCCTGTTCGAGGCTTCCGTGGGCGGCGGTACGCCCATCATCACCCCGATGCACCAGTGCCTCGCGGCCAATGTCATCACCGAGGTGGAAGGCATCGTCAACGGCACCACCAACTTCATGCTCACCAAGATGGTGCGGGAGAATCTGGGCTTTGACGAGGCTCTGAAGATCGCTCAGGAGCTGGGCTACGCCGAGACGAAGGACCCCGGCGACGATGTGGACGGCCGCGACGCCTGCCGCAAGATCGCCATCCTGTCCTCGCTGGTCTGCGGCCACCAGATCTACCCCCAGAACATCCCCACCCGCGGCATCCGCGACATCACGGTGGATGATGTGGCTGCGGCAGAGAAGCTGGGCTGCGTCATCAAGCTCATCGCCTGGATGAAGCGGGGCGAGGACGGCAGCGTTGCTGCCGGTGTCGAGCCCTGCCTCGTGCCGAAGGCAAACCAGCTGGCCGGTGTCGATGACGTCTTCAACGCCGTCCTCGTCAAGGGCGATATGCTGGGCGACGTGGTCTTCTACGGCAAGGGCGCGGGCAAGCTGCCCACCGCCAGTGCTGTCGTGGCCGACGTGGTGGACGCCCTCAAGAACGGCGTCAAGGTCCACGACAGCCTGTTCTGGCAGCCCGCCGAGCCGGTGGAAGGAATGCTCACCGACCCTGCTCCCGCCGCATACTATGTGCGTGTGGAAGGCATCGCCCCGGCGGTGGCCGAGGCCATCTACGGCAAGGGCCATGTGGTGGAAGAGCATTTCGACGGCTGCTCCTACTTTGTGGACAGCGCCGACGGCAAGGCTCTGGCCGAAGCAGCCCGCAAGGTAGAGGCCATGGGCGGCAGCGTGAAGCTGGTGCTCCACCGCCTGCCTGAGGACGCCTGAGCGTGAGAGAAGAGGGAACTGCGATGAAGATAAAAGTTTCCGTCCCGGCCACCAGCGCCAACATCGGCTCCGGCTTCGATGCGCTGGGTCTGGCTGTGACCTTGTATAATACCGTGACCTTCGAAGAGAGCGACCATCTGGACATCTCGGCGGCGGACGGCACCCGCATCCCCCGCGGCGAGACCAATCTGGTCTACCGCTCGGCCAAGGGGCTGTTCGATAAGGTCGGCAAGACCATACCGCCCCTCAAGCTCGTCCAGACCAACGCCATCCCGATGGCCCGGGGCCTCGGCTCGTCCTCGGCCTGCATCATCGCGGGCCTGCTGGGTGCGAACCGGATGCTGGGTGATGTGCTCAACACGCAGGAGCTGCTGACGCTGGCTACCTCCATCGAGGGCCACCCGGACAACGTGGCACCGGCCCTTCTGGGCGGTCTGACCAGCAGCGTTTTCGAGGACGGCGTCGTCTACTCCGTCAAGCGGGATGTGGACGAGAGCCTCTGCTTCGCGGCCATCGTACCGGACTACAAGCTGCTGACCGAAGCCGCCCGTGCGGCCCTGCCCAAAGAGGTCACCCACAAGGATGCGGTGTATAACCTGTCCCGTGCGGCCCTCATCCCGGCGGCATTCTGCGAGGGCCGCCACGACCTGCTGGCCATCGCCACCGAGGATAAGCTCCACCAGCCCTACCGGATGCCCCTGATGCCCGGCTCGAAGGAAGTCTTCGATATGGCGCGGCTCTGCGGTGCCAAGGCGGTGTACGTCTCGGGCGCCGGCAGCACCGTGATGGCTGTGGCCGAAAAGGCCAACGCCGAGAAATTCTACTCCAAACTGGAAAAGGGCCTCGAGCTGCTGGAAGGCTTGGACGGATGTGAAGCATTTACACTGCTGCGGCTGGATGCCGACAACACCGGTGCGACAGTGGAATGATAAACAGGACCGGAAGTGCAAGACCGCTTCCGCCCGGTGTACCCCTCACACACTGAGGGAGCAAAAAGAGGAGAGTGACAAGATATGGCGTTGATCGTACAGAAGTTCGGCGGTTCTTCGGTGAAGGACCGGGACCGTATCTTCAACGTGGCCCGCATCGTGGCCAACACCCACAACGCGGGAAATGACGTGGTCGTGGTAGTGTCCGCACAGGGCGACACCACCGACGACCTCATCACAAAGGCAGCAGAGATCACCCACAACCCTTCTGCCCGTGAGATGGATATGCTGCTGGCAGCGGGCGAGGAGATCAGTATCGCCCTGCTGGCTATGGCTCTGAACGAGCTGGGCTGCCATGCCACCAGTCTGACCGGCTGGCAGGCAGGCTTCCGCACCGACCGTGCCTACACCAAGGCCCGCATCACCAAGCTGGAGACCGAGCGCATCTCTTCGGAGCTGGAGCGCAACCGCGTCGTCGTCGTGGCAGGCTTCCAGGGCCTGAACAAGCTGGACGACATCACCACGCTGGGCCGCGGCGGTTCCGACACCAGCGCTGTCGCCATCGCAGCAGCGCTCCACGCCGACCGCTGCCAGATCTTTACCGACGTGGAGGGCGTCTACACCGCCGACCCGCGCAAGGTGCGCAACACCCGCAAGCTGGATGAGATCACCTTCGATGAGATGCTGGAACTGGCATCCCTCGGCGCACAGGTGCTCAACAACCGCAGCGTGGAGCTGGCTAAAAAGTATAATGTGGAGCTGGAGGTCCTCTCCAGCCTGAACCCCGTGCCCGGCACGGTCGTCAAGGAGGTTGTAAAAGACGTGGAAGGTATGCTGATCAAGGGTGTCGCAAAGGACACCGACGTTGCTGTTATTACGATCCTGAATGTTCCCGATGAGCCGGGTACCAGCTTCAAGATCTTCGGCCTGCTGGCCCAGAAGAATATCAACGTGGACATCATCCTGCAGTCCACCGGCCGCGACGGAAAGAAGGACATCAGCTTCACCTGCGCGGAGAGCGAAGCTGAGACTGCTCTGCGCGTCCTGCGCGAGAGCGCAAAGTTCGACCAGGTCACCTGTGACGAGACCTGTGCCAAGGTGTCCATCGTGGGTGCCGGTATGCAGAGCCACAGCGGCGTGGCCTCCAAGATGTTCGAGGCTCTGTCCAACAACAACATCAACATCAAGATGATCTCCACCAGTGAGATCAAGATCTCCTGCATCATCGACCGTGAGGACGCCGACAAGGCTGTCAGCGCCATCCACGAGATGCTGTTCGAGTAAGATGTGGCTTCAAAGCCGCTGTGCCGTGCGTCCTGCGCCGGTGCGGCGGCTTTTTGCGTACACAATTTTTTTACAGCCCCTGCCGTTTACACCCAGATAAAAGGGGTGTATAATATTATTATGTGCCTGTATTCAGGGCGAACGTCAAAAACAGGAAGGAAGCTGCATCATGGAGCAAAATCGACCCGCACCCCGCCGCGCGCTGTCGCCGAAAGAACGCCGCCGGAGACACCGTATCCGCCTCGTGCGCAACTGGACGGTCTTTCTGCTCAGCTGCGGCGCGGTCATGGCTGTGATGACCGGCGGCATCCTCTGGCTGCTGCCCAGGGCCTATGCCCTCATCGCACCGCCGACGGCCTTCGAGGCCCGGGAGTATGAGGGCGGCGCGGAGACGGACCTTTCGGATAAGCGCCTCATGCTGGTGAATGCAAACCTTCCCCTGACGGAAGAGCCGACGCCGGAGCTGGCCGTGGCCGATGATGCCACCGGCGTTTCGCTGGAAGCCGAGGCTGCCGCAGCCTACCGCGAAATGGCCGAGGCCGCAAAGCAGGATGAAGTAGAGCTGGTGCTGACGGCAGGGTATCAGGATGCCGCCGCCCGCCAGAGTGCCTATGAGGCCGCGGTCCAGAGCTACCGGGAGTCCGGCTGCTCGGAGGAAGAGGCCGCTGCCAAGGCTGCGACCGTCCAGCCTGCGCCGGAGGCCAGCGAATATGCCACCGGCTACGGTGCCGACATCCTCGCGGCAGACAGCATGGAGAAGGATACCGGCTTCGCCGACACCCGTGCCTATGAGTGGCTGGAAGCCTATGCCGCTGAGCACGGCTTCATCCTGCGCTGGCCGCAGGAGCGTCAGGCCGCCACCGGCATGGTGTTTGAGCCGTGGCACTGGCGGTATGTGGGCAGGGACAACGCCCTCGCCATCCGCGCCTCCGGCCTCTCGCTGGAAGAGTATCTGGCGCTGGAACAAACGAAATAATACAAAAGGACGATAGAACATTGAGACGATTCCAAATCGCGCGCGGCGTCCACCTCTCGTATGACGCCGCGCAGAAATTCAACCGCTGCCGCATCAGCATCCACTTCGCGTTCCCGGCCCGCCGCGAGACGGCCACGGCCCACGCGCTGCTGCCGCTGGTGATGGAGCGGGGCTATGCCGACTGCCCCGACATGACCCAGATGACCAAAAAGCTGGCCCGCCTCTACGGCGCCGACCTGACCGTGGACGCCCGTCCCATGGGCTGCAGCCACAACCTCTGCGTCAGCATCACCGGCATCAAAGACCAGTTCGCACTGGAAGGGGAGAAGCTGACGCAGGAGTACGCCGCACTGGCCCTCGGCACGGCGTTCCACCCCTATTTTGTGGGCAGCACCTTCGACCCCGAGGCCGTAGGCATCGAGAAGCAGATGCTGAGGAAGGCGCTGGAAGACGAAGTGAACGACAAGCGCCTTTACTGCCAGCGGCAGGCCAACCGCGAGTTCTTCGGAGACAGCCCCGCCGGTGTCCGGCAGGAGGGCTACTTAGAAGAAGTGGACGGCCTGACGCCCGAAGCGCTGACCGAGGCATACTACGAGATGCTGCGGACGGCGAACATCGAGCTCATCGTGCTGGGCTGCGACGAGGCCAGCACCACCGCTGTGAAGGACGCCCTTCTGGCGGAGCTTTCGGCCATCGACCGCGCCCCGCTGCCCCGGGCGGAGAATATCGCCATGCCGCGGAGGGAGCCGGTGCGGAAGGTGGAGCACTTCGATACCACGCAGGCCAAGCTCTGTATGCTGTTCACGCTGGGTCGGCCCATGCAGCCTGAACAGCTGGCCGCTGTCCGGCTGGCGATGGCCCTCTACGGCGGCAGCGTGACCAGCCGCCTTTTCCTGAACGTCCGGGAGCGCGACCATCTGTGCTACTACTGCTCGTCGTCCTTCCAGAGCTTCACGGGCAGCATGGCCGTCAACAGCGGCGTCGAGCACGCCGACGCGGCCCGCGCTGAACAGGCTGTGCTCAAAGAGCTGGCGGACCTCTGCGACGGCCCGATCACCGACGAAGAGCTGGAAGACTGCCGCCGGGGCCTGCTGGCCGGGATGAACGGCCTGGAGGATACGCTGGGCGGCATCGAGACATGGTACTATATGGAGGTGCTGCGGGGCGGCCCGGTGCAGACGCCGGACGACGCCCGCCGCGCCCTGCTGGCTGTGACCAGGGAGGATGTGCGGGATATTCTGAAGCAGTTCACCCTGTCGGTGAGCTGTCTGCTGACGCGGGAGGAGGGAAACGAGAATGGCTGAGAACACCCAGAGCGTGCTGGAACGCACCGCCGCTGACCAGTGGAAAGTTCTGCCCTCGGGGCTGACCGTACTCGTCCGCCCCATGCCGGGCTACTCCGGCACCCATGTCATTTACGCCACCCGCTTCGGCTCCATCGATCGGGATTTCCGGCTGGGGGAGCGGGAAGTGCATCTGCCCGCCGGTGTGGCCCATTTCCTCGAGCACAAGATGTTCGAGGATGAGGACGGCGATGCCTTTGCAAAGTTCGCCAAGACCGGCGCGAATGCCAATGCTTTCACGGCCTTCGACCGCACCTGCTACCTCTTTACGGCCACGGAACAGCTGGACGAGAGTCTTGACGTGCTGCTGGGCATGGTGGGACACCCCTACTTTACCGAGCAGACCATCGCCAAAGAGCAGGGCATCATCGGGCAGGAGATAAAGATGTACGACGACAGCCCCGACTGGCGGCTCATCACCGGCCTGTGCGAGTGTCTGTATCACAGCCACCCCATCCGCAGCGATATTGCGGGAACGGTGGAGAGCATCGCGGAGATAACGCCGGAGATGCTCTACGACTGCTGCAAGGCGTTCTATGCGCCGGGCAATATGGTGCTGGCCGCAGCAGGCAACACCAGCATGGAGCAGATCCTGGCTGCCTGCGCCCGCCACGGCCTGATGGACGAGCGCCCGGCGGAAAAGGTCGAGCGCCTGCTCCGCCCGGAGCCGATGACGCTGGCGGCGGCCGAAAAGACCATCACCATGCCCATCGCCAAGTCCTGCTTCGGTCTGGGCTTCAAAGAAGAGCCGCTGCCTTTCGGCGACCTGCGCAGTGAGATGCTGTACGAGCTCATCCTCTGCTGTATCTGCGGCGGGATGTCGCCGCTCTACCGCCGCCTCTACGACGAGGGCCTGACCAACCCGGGCTTCGGCGGTGAGGTGCTGCGGGTGGACGGATGCTGCTGCATCCTCTTCACCGGCGAGAGCGACCAGCCCGACACCGTCCGGCAGCTTCTGCTGGACGAGATCGAGCGGGTGCGCAAAGAGGGCGTGGACCGGGAGATCTTCACCCTCTGCAAGAACGAAAAATACGGCCAGCTCATCGAAAATCTGGAAAACGTCGAGGATTCGGCCAGCCAGATGGCAGATTTCGCGCTGGCAGGTCAGACTGTGGCCCAGCAGATCACCATGCTGGCGGGCCTGACGGCAGAGGACGCCGACGCGGCATTGCAGCACATCCTGCGGCCTGAGCGGATGGCCGTGATGCACATCGAGCCGGACGGCACTGCCGTTGAGGACGAGGAAGAAGAGGAGACGGAAGAATGACGAATCTGGTACAGTTCCCGGGTCTCGGCCTCAGCTTTGAGCTGAGCCGGGTAGCCTTCAGCATCGGCGACATTGATATTTATTGGTATGGCATCTGCATCGCCTTCGGCCTCTGCCTCGCATTGGTCTTTGCGTTCCGCCGCTGCACGGAGTTCGGCATCGACGCCGATTCGATGGTGGATGTCATCCTCATCGGCGTGGTGCTGGGCATCGCCAGCGCCCGCCTGTATTATGTGGCGATGGCACCCTATAATTACGATACCATCTGGGATGTGCTGGCCGTCCGCGACGGCGGTCTGGCCATCTACGGCGGCATCATCGGCGCCTTTGTGTTCGGCGGCCTGGCCTGCAAATGGCGGGGCGTGCCGGTGCTGCCCATGTTCGACCTGGCCGGCATGGGCTTCCTCATCGGACAGGGCTGCGGCCGCTGGGGCAACTTCTTCAATCAGGAGGCTTTCGGCTGCAACACCACCCTGCCCTGGGGTATGTTCAGCGAAGCAACGGAAGATTACCTGATGGGCAGCACTGTCACGGTGCCGAAGGGCGTCACCATCGACCCCGCCATGCCCGTCCACCCCACCTTCCTCTACGAGAGCATCTGGTGCTTCGTGGGTCTGGCTCTGCTGGCGGCATACATCAAAAAGCGGAAGTTCAACGGCGACATCGCCCTGCGCTACCTTGTCTGGTACGGCGCAGGCCGCTTCTGGATCGAATCTCTCCGCACCGACAGCCTGCTGCTGGTGCCGTCGCTCGGCCTGCGCGCTTCCCAGCTGGTGGCGGCTGCGGCCGTCGTGGGCGGTGTGGCACTGGAAATTTTCCTGACCCGGAAATATAAGTCCAAGCCTCTCATGGTGACGCTGGCCCTGACGGCAGAGAACCGCAGTCTGCTGGCGAAGGTGCGCAAGGCAGAGCCGGAATTTACGGTGGAGAGGGAAGAGCTGGTGGCTTCCAGCCCCCGCAAGCTCTTCCTCGAGCGCACGAATGCCTATAACGAGCGGGTGAAGCAGCAGCTCAAAGAGAAACTGGCAGAGAAAAACTGAAAATATTTCCGCAAAAGCGGGATTTTCCTCTTGAAATCCGCACATTTTTTTGCTATACTATTTTAGCCGCTTGGTGTGGGCGCCTCAAATGGCCCCTGTGAGGGCCTGCCTTTACGACCAGCGAGTACAACGAAAAGGAATGAACAAAATGTACGCAATCATTGTTACCGGCGGTAAGCAGTACCGCGTGGAGCAGGGCGACATCGTCTACATCGAAAAGCTGGACGTTGAGGCCGACTCCGAAGTGAAGTTTGATCAGGTTCTCGCTATTGGCGAGGAGGGTTCGGTCAAGGTTGGCGCTCCTGTTGTTGAGGGCGCTTCCGTTTCTGCCAAGGTCATCAAGAATGGCAAGGGCAAGAAGCTGAACATCATCACCTATCGCGCAAAGAAGCACAGTGCTCGCCGCATGGGCCATCGTCAGCCCTTCACCAAGGTTGAGATCACTGCGATCAACGGCTAAGTAGGAGGTATATTACAATGGCACATAAAAAGGGCGTAGGCAGCACCAAGAACGGCCGTGATTCTGCGGCTCAGCGTCTGGGTACCAAGCGTGCAGATGGTCAGTTCGTTCTGGCCGGCAACATCCTCGTTCGTCAGCGCGGCACTCACATCCAGCCGGGTGAGAATGTCGGCAAGGGCAGCGATGATACCCTGTTTGCTCTGGTCGATGGCACCGTTCGTTTCGAGCGCGTGGGCAAGAGCGGCAAGAAGTGCAGCGTCAAGCAGTAACTTCTTTCTAAAATCTGCAACACAGAGAGCCGGACCCTCGTGGCCCGGCTCTTTTTGATGAATTTCTTCTTCCTCGATCAGGCTCCCCTATTAGGGGAGCTGGACGCGCCAAAGCGCGGACTGAGAGGTTATTTTCAAATAAAAGCGCAGAGAATAAGCGCTGAGAAGAATTTTTTCTGAGAACAGGAGGGCCTGTATGGCAGCACAAACCAATTTTATCGACATCGCCACCATCTGGCTCCATGCCGGCAAGGGCGGCGACGGCGCTGTGAGCTTCCATCGTGAGAAGTTCGTGGCCGCCGGCGGCCCGGACGGCGGCGACGGCGGCCGGGGCGGCGACATCATCTTCGTCGTGGACGACCACCTCACCACTCTGATGGACTTCCGTTATAAGCGCAAGTACACCGCCGACGAGGGCGGCAAGGGCGGCGCAAGCCTCTGCCACGGCAAGAATGCCGAGAATCTCGTCATCAAGGTGCCTCTGGGTACGGTCATCAAGGACGCCGAGAGCGGCCTTGTCATCGCCGACCTGTCCGACCATACCCCTGTCACCATCGCCAAGGGAGGACGCGGCGGCTACGGCAATGCACACTTTGCTACCCCCACCCGCCAGATCCCCAAGTTCGCAAAGCCCGGTATGCCCGGCGAGGACATTCAGGTGACCCTCGAGCTGAAGCTCATCGCGGATGTGGGCCTCATCGGCTTCCCCAACGTGGGCAAATCCACCCTCATCTCCACTATCAGCGCCGCAAAGCCGAAAATTGCAAACTACCACTTTACCACGCTGGTGCCGACGCTGGGCGTCGTGTCGGTGGGTGAGGGCGCAAGCTTCGTCTGCGCCGACATCCCCGGCCTCATCGAGGGTGCCAGCGAGGGCATTGGCCTGGGCCACGACTTCCTCCGCCATGTGGAGCGCTGCCGTCTGCTGCTGCACGTCGTGGACGTCTCCGGCAGCGAGTGCCGCGACCCCATCGAGGACTTCGAGCAGATCAACGAGGAGCTGGCAAAGTTCAGCCCGGCTCTGGCCGAGCGTCCCCAGATCGTGGTGGGCAACAAGTGTGACCTTGCCACCGAGGAGCAGATCGACACCTTCCGCAAGTATGTGGAAGAGAAGGGCTTGACTTTCGTCCCCATCTCCGCTGCCACCATGCAGGGTGTCAGGGAGCTTCCGGGTCTGGTCTACAACCGCCTGAAGGACATTCCCGCCGTCCCCGTGTTTGCCCCCGAGTACAAGAAGCCCGAGGCAAAGGCCGGTGGCCGCGAGTTCACCATCAAGCGGATGGAGGCTCATGTCTGGAGCGTGGATGCACCCTGGCTGGAGTATATCCTGGCCGGCAGCAACGTGGACGACTACGAGAGCCTGCAGTATTTCCAGCGCCAGCTGGGCGAGAGCGGCATTCTGGACGCTCTGGTGCAGAAGGGCGTGCAGGAGAACGATACCATCCTCATCGGTGAGTATCAGTTCGATTATATTTTCTAAGCAAGAGTTTTTGCGGGATAAACCTCTCCGTCATTGCTTCGCAATGCCACTGCCCGGGTTGCGGCACCCAGCATCCGCAGCGCTTTGCTTGCGTCTTGCTGGCCGCGGCCCCAACAGCGACTCCCTGTTTCCGCCACTGGCGGCGGTCGTCGTTGTTGCTCCTAACGAGGAGAGGCCTTGGCATTCCGTAAAGCTTTCCCTCTTCGCCAGAGGCTCCCCTCGGTAGGGGAGCTGTCGAGCGAATGCGAGACTGAGAGGTTGAGCAAAGAAGAAGCTTTAAGAGGTATCCTATGAACGAACCCGAAAAGATCGACCCCCGGGAGCTGAGTCCGCTGGCACTGGCCTTCGTGGGCGACAGTGTACTGGAACTTCTGGTGCGGCAGCGGCTGGTGGAGCACCACCGTCTGTCGGCGGGAAAGCTCAACGCCGAAAAGGTCAAATACGTCTCGGCCCGGGCGCAGTTCCGGGAAGAGCAGCTGCTGGAGCCGCTTTTCACCGAGGACGAGCTGGCTGTCTTCAAGCGGGGCCGCAACGCCAGCAAGGCCAGTGTGGCCAAACACGCCTCCCCGGAGGAGTACCGCGCGTCCACCGGCTTCGAGTGCCTGCTGGGCTGGCTGTATCTGAACGGCCAGCTGAGCCGGGTGCATGAGCTGTTCGAGACGCTGTGGCAGTCGTTCGACCCCAACGAAAAATAACCGGAACACGCGAAAGCCCACTGCTTTCCGCACTGGGAAACAGTGCAAAGAGAGCAGTGGGCTTTTTGTTGTCCCGCCAGATGGTCCGTTCGGGCGGGGCGGCGCTCAGCGCAGAGGCTTAGCGGCTGTTGCGGGCGGAGTTGTGAGCCGAGTTCTTGCCGCCCTCGTCGTCGGCACCCTTGGTGTACTGGTTGGGGTGCTTGTGCTCGTTGGTAGCAGAGTTCTGGCTGGAATTGGTGGTGCGGTTGGTGCTCTGATTGCTGGTGCGGTCCTGAGTCTGGTTCTTGCAGTTGGTGCTGCGGTTCTCGCTGCGATTTTCCATCGTATCGTCGCTCCTTTCGATTTCGGGAGGTGTTCTGTGCTCCCTGCCCATAGTTTGACCGGCTGCGGCGGCTTTATGCACCGCAGCCCGAAGGAGGTCTCATAAAAATGTCTGCCGAATATTTTGAAGCCCGGGAACGCGCCCTTCTGGGTGAGCGATACGATACGCTCTACGCTGCCCCGCAGGAGACAGCGGCCCGCGGCGTGACCGTTTCTGCCCTCCGCACTACGCCGGAAGAATTTGCGGCCCGGGCAGACTTCCCGCTGCGGCCCTCGCCCTTCTGCAAGGCGGCGTTCGTGGTGGAACAGCCCGACTTCAAGCCGGGCCGCCACCCCTACCATCACGCAGGCGTCTTCTACTCGCAGGAGCCATCGGCCTCGTCGGCAGCTCCGCTGCTGGGCGTCAAGCCCGGGATGCGGGTGCTGGATCTATGTGCTGCCCCCGGCGGTAAGAGCAGCCAGCTCGCCGCCGCTCTGCAGGGGCAGGGCCTGCTGGTGAGCAACGAATATGTCGCGGCCCGTGCAGAGATCTTAAAGAGCAACCTCGAGCGGATGGGCGTGTCCAACGCCGTCGTGCTAAACGAGACGCCCGCCCGCATCGCAGCGGCACTGCCGGAGTTCTTCGACCGCGTTCTGGTGGATGCGCCCTGCTCCGGTGAGGGGATGTTCCGCAAAGAGCCTGCCGCGCTGGCCCAGCACTGCGAAGCGCTGGTGAAGCAGTGCGCAGAGCTGGGCGCGGACATCCTCGACAGAGCCGCTGCGGCCCTCGCGCCGGGCGGCGAACTGGTCTACTCCACCTGTACCTTCGCGCCGGAAGAGGACGAGGGACAGGTGGCTGCATTCCTGCAGCGCCACCCGGAGTTCACGCTGGCCGATGTGCTGGGCAATGTGGACTATCCCTTCGGCAGCGAGGGCGAGGCCAACCGCACCGGTGGTCTGCCGCTGGACGTGAGCAAGGCGCGCCGCATCTGGCCCTGTCAGGGCGGGGAGGGCCACTTCATGGCCCGGCTCGTCAAAGCCGGTACGCCCCGGACTCTGCCGGCTCCCGGCGAGTACACCCCCGAAGAGCAGCTCTGGCTGACCGCTGCCGCCGAGGCAGGCAAAAAGGCCAAGGGCAGCAAACCACAGAAGGCTACAAAGCCTGCGGATGCCCGCAGCGCCCGGCGGGAGAACAGCCGGGCTTGCCGAGAGGCTGTGCAGGGCCGCAGTTCCCGCAGCCGGGACGCTGGGGCAGGTGATGCATCGCCCGCCCAGAGCCTCGCTGCATGGCGGGAATTTGCGGAGGAATATTTCCCGGAGCTGGCAAAGCGCCCTGCCGTGGTGCATGGCGGCGGCGTTCTGTTGCCGGCGGCTTTCCCGCAGACGAATCTTCACGTTTTGCGTGCAGGCGTCTTCGTGGGCAGTGTGCAAAAGGGGCGCTTCGTGCCGGAACATCATCTGTTCACGGCTTTCGGCGCGCTCTGCCAGAACCGTGAGGAACTGACCCTCGCCGACTCCCGAACCGTGGAATATCTCTCTGGCCGGGAGATAGAAGCTCACACCGCTGCCGATGGATGGTGCTGTGTGACGGTGGACGGCTGGCCGCTGGGAGGCGGCAAAGTGTCCGGCGGCAGGGTCAAAAACCATTATCCCAAGGCACTTCGTCTGCTGTAAAACGTAGTTTTTGGCAGAATAAACCAGAAAACCATCGGTACAAGGCTTGAACGCCGGTGGCTGTTGTGATAGAATAATAGAGTTAGATTTTGTGTGCTGCCACAATGCGGGCGACCACAGCCCGTCTGCCCGCAGGCGGAGATCACTGATAAAATACAGGAGGCTCTTTCCCATGTCTGGACATAGCAAATGGAACAATATCAAGCGCAAGAAGGAGAAGACTGACGGCGCAAAGGCAAAGGTCTTTACCAAGATCGGCCGCGAGATCAGCGTTGCCGTCCGTACCGGCGGCCCCAACCCCGCTTCCAACAGCAAGCTGGCTGACCTGATTGCCAAGGCAAAGCGTATGAGCGTGCCGAACGATAACATCCAGCGTATCATCAAGAAGGCCGAGGGCGGCGATAAGACCGAGTACGAGGCAATCACCTACGAGGGTTACGGCCCCGGCGGCGTTGCAGTCATGGTCGAGACTCTGACCGACAACCGCAACCGTACCGCTGCTGACCTGCGCCACTACTTCGATAAGAACGGCGGCAACCTGGGCGCTATGGGCTGCGTGGGCTTCCTGTTCAGCCAGAAGGGCGTCATCGACATTTCTCTGGAAGACAAGGATGCCGACGAGGCTATGATGGACGCGCTGGATGCCGGTGCTGAGGACTTCGATGCAGGCGAAGAGGCCGCTGAGATCACCACCGACCCCGAGAACTACTCCGCTGTCGTCAAGGCAATGGAGGAGAAGGGCTACGAGATCCTCTCCGACGATCTGGCCATGGTCCCCATGACCACCACCCGTCTGACCGACCCCGATCAGCTTAAGCTGATGGGCAAGCTGCTGGATGCTCTCGAGGATAACGATGACGTCCAGAATGTCTGGCACTCTCTCGAGAACGAAGAGGACCTGCCGGAATAATGCTCTACAAGTCTGAATAAGGACGTAACAAAGCCGCTTTTTGTGCTGTGAGGCACAGAAAGCGGCTTTGTTGTTGGATGGCGGCTCCTAATATTGGGAGTGTCTGTAAAAGATAAAAACGCTTTTTGCTGCTTATTTATAATTCTGGATCTATTGCAAGCTTAGATGGTGGCTGTTAGACAAAAGCTGTTCAAAAAATCATTTATAACAATTCAACTTTGTAGAACAAAAATAGAACAAGGCAAAGAGGGTGACAAATCGGCGGCTATAGAAAGGGTATATGCTTAAGAGGAAAACTATTGAAGTAATGGTAAAATTATGATAAAATTGGTCGAGGAATAAATCATAATATGAAAATAGGCAGGGGTTGTGGCTCTGAAAGAAAAAAGCTCAGAAAAACGATAAAAACAGAATGAAATCTCAAAGTAAAAGGGTTTGACTTTTGCAGAGTGCGTGCAGGAGTCTATTGAAGTTGTGCGAAACTGAAAGATGAAAAAACAAATCGCGATTTCAAAAGTGTTGATGGAATGACACATTGAATCTGAAATGCCTTTGGTCAAAATACCGGAGAAAAGGTATTTCAGATGTGTCCATAAAAGCTCTGGTGGTCGTCATGCTCGAAAAGCTCCGTTTATGCGGTAGTCGAGCGATTTTGGCAGGCTGAGATGAGCGGTGAGGCAGAGCAAAAACATCGAATCGTAAGTGAGGTATGCGGAATGTCAGCAAGTGTGGTTGGAATTGAGAAGCCGGTCGTCATCGACCGAAAGCAGAATCTGCGGGAACATCGGTTATATTGGGTCGGACGCCGGACGCAGGATGTGGTCTTATCGGCACTGGCGCTGGTGGTGTTGTCGCCGGTGATGCTGGCAACAGCTATCGCTATCGTGGTAGATGACCCTTCTGCCGGGCCTGTTTTTTCGCAGGAACGCATTGGACGAGATGGCAAACCCTTCAAGTTCTATAAGTTCCGCTCCATGTGTCCGAACGCAGAGGCAAAACTGGACGACCTTCTGGACCAGAACGAGATGGATGGTCCTGTGTTCAAGATCAAGGACGACCCCCGCATTACCCGCGTGGGCAAGTTTATCCGCAAGACGAGTCTGGATGAGCTTCCGCAGCTGTGGAACATTCTGAAGGGTGATATGAGCATCGTTGGCCCGCGGCCTGCCCTGCCCCGCGAGGTGGAGCAGTATGGGGATTATGAGAAGCAGCGTTTGTATGTGACGCCGGGCCTGAGCTGCTACTGGCAGATCGCCCCGCACCGCAATGACCTCTCCTTTGAAGAGTGGATGGATCTGGATGTGAAGTATGTCAAGGAGCGCAGCTTCTGGGTGGACTGGAAGATTATTTTTAAGACGTTTAAGGTGTGCCTGCTGGGGCGTGGAGAATAAAAAGACAGGCCTGCGTATGGATTGTGGTTGCAATCTGTATACAGGCTTGTTGTCGTACGGCTCATTATGAGATTTACATACATTGTTGATGAAAAGGTTTCAGGAAGATATGGGATTATAAAAAAAGACTATAAAGTTGCAGTCGCCGGTACCGGGGCTAGAGATATAATACGCGGCTGTCATAATAGGGACAAGGGTACGGCAGAGAATGAAAGGCTCTGCACCCCGAAGTTCATATTTTCTTACCCGAAGAATGAACGACTGATTTTTTTGGGTGGCAGCAATGCCATCCAGAAAGAAATCTCGACCATGAGGGTGGGGTGACAGCCAGCGGACAGGCGTGAGCCTATCCGCTATTTGTATTGGTTGGAATAACCCCAAAATCAAATGTATGAGAATTGGATGTTGTTACAGCTAAAGGGGAGTGTGAAATAATACGCGGCTGTCATAATAGGGACAAGGGTACGGCAGAGAATGAAAGGCTCCGCGACTCGAAGTTCATATTTTCTTACCCGAAGAATGAACGATTGACCTTTCTGTGTGGCAGAAATGCCGCACAGAAAGAAATCTCGACCATGAGGGTGGGGTGACAGCCAGCGGACAGGCAAGCGAGCCTATCCGCTCTTTGTGTTGGCTGGAATGACCCAAAAATCGAATGTATGGGGATTGGACGTTGTTACAAGTAAAGGGGAGTGTGAAATAATATGGGCAACCAGAGAAAAGCCTGATTTCATGCGGGTTTACGCGGCTTGACCTTTTCACCTCAACCTGTTTCTGCCTGTCATGGTGCGTTACAGCAAGCGTGATTTCAGGTGCTAATGGCTTCTGGTTGCGCTCTATACTTAACCCACCACAGCGAAAGCTGATAGAGCAGAAAACAGAATAAGGAGGTACGAAGGCAAGCCTGCGTATAGATTGCTGATGCAATCTGTGTACAGGCTTGTTGTCGTGCAATGAAATAAGCAGGGGAATCAACAAGGGAGATTACTTTTAAATTTGGGAGGAGAAATTAAATGAAAATCTTGGTTACGGGCGCAAATGGTTACCTCGGACAGGGAGTTGTGAAGGCACTCCTTGATAATGGACACAGTGTTGTAGCCGCGGATTTCAAAACAAACTATGTGGATGATCGTGCAGAAAAAATGGACTGTGATTTGTTTTCGGTAGAAGACCCTTATACATATTTTGGAAAGCCTGATGTCCTTCTTCATCTGGCTTGGAGAGATGGTTTTGTCCACTACTCGGAGAATCATATCGCAGATTTGCCGAAACATTACCATTTCTTGAAGCAAATGGTTGATGCGGGTATCGCTAAGATTAGCGTCATGGGCACAATGCACGAGATTGGCTTCTTTGAGGGCAGTATCAATGAAAATACTCCCTGCCATCCCATGAGTCTTTATGGCATTGGTAAGGATGCGCTTCGTAATTGCGTAGCGATGATGACCAACGGTAAGCATACCAATTGGCAGTGGCTGCGTGGCTATTACATTGTAGGTCATTCTGAGTTTGGCTGTTCGATTTTCTCAAAAATTACGGCAGCAGAAAAAGAAGGCAAAACTGAGTTTCCGTTCACAATGGGGCAGAACCAGTTTGATTTTATTGATTATGATGACTTTTGTGCGCAGGTTGCGGCGGCAGTTGGGCAAGATGAAATCAATGGAATTATTAACATCTGCTCTGGTAAGCCGGAAAAACTTGCAGATCGTGTTGAGCGGTTTATTAAGGAAAATGGCTATGGTATCAAGCTGAAATATGGTGCGTTCCCAGATCGTCCGTATGATTCTAAAGCCGTTTGGGGAGATAACAAAAAAATCACCCAAATTATGAACGAGAAGAAATATAAGGCATAAAGGTTGGAGAACGCCCATTATGAAGCGTAAGTTACTTTTAATAATGCCAAATTTCTTTGACTATCCGCAGGCCATCTGTGAAGAGTTGGAGAAGATGGGGTATGAGGTTGATTGTTTTGATGACCGTCCTAGTACAAATGGAATGGTAAAGGCAATCATCCGTGTTAATAAGAATTTAATTGGACAGTATATAAACCGATATTTTGAAAAGGTTATGAAGACTGTCCGTGCAAAAAAATATGATGTGGTCTTTTTGATTTCGGGACAGTCGTTGTCATTTAGTGAAGACATGATTCAACAAATCAAAGATGAACAGCCACAGGCAAAGTATGTACTTTATCAATGGGATTCGCTAAAGAACTTTCCGTATATTGAAAAGATTGAACCGTATTTTGATAAGTGCTATTCATTTGACAAAAACGATGTGGCAACGCATGAGAATTTGAAATTTCTTCCGCTGTTCTATACTCGGAGATATGAAAATATAGGAAATAGCAAAAAGAGGGAGTTTCAGTACGATTTCTGCTTTGTAGGTACTGCTCACCCCAAAAAATATAAGTTCATTCAGATGATGACCCGGCAGTTAAAAGAGGTATATCCAAATCAATTTGTGTACTATTTCTTTCCGTCGCGGATAGTCTTTTTCTACCGCAAGCTTATGAATCCAGAATTGCGTCATGCGCATTATAGTGAATTTCATTTTGACCCACTTGCTGGTAAAGAGATGGATCGGGTCTTTGCAAATTCAAAGTGCGTCTTGGATTCTGCACAGGCAGGTCAAATTGGATTGACGATTCGTGTACTGGAAGCACTTGGGGCAAAGAAAAAGTTGATTACAACCAATGAAGATGTTGTAAACTATGATTTTTATCGAGAAGAAAATATATATGTATATGACGGACATTTCGATTTGAAGGCTCCGTTTTTTAACAGTGACTATGTTGAAGTTGAAAACAGCGTATATGAGAAATATTCGTTGAGAAACTGGCTGAAGGAAATTATAGGTGAATAAGGTGAAAGTAGTTCAAATTTCTACATTCTCATATAAAGCGGCCGGGAATATAATGATGAATCTGCATCGTGCAATGATGAAAAATGGTATAGATTCATATGTTGTATGGGGACGAGGAAGAAAAGCAGAGAACGATCACGAATATTTTATGGATGATAGCTGGGGAGTTAAATTACACGGAGTTTATACAAGAATAACGGATAAAACGGGATTCGCATCGACTTTAAGCACAAGAAAATTACTTAATTGGCTCGATGAAATAGAGCCGGATATTATTCATTTGCATTGTATCCACGGATATTTCATCAATATCTCATTGCTTTTTACTTACATTAAAGAGAAAAACATTAAAGTCATATGGACGCAGCATGATTGCTGGGCATTTACAGGGCATTGTGCCTATTTTGATGCCTGTGGATGCGAGAAATGGAAGACGGGGTGCCATGATTGCGAACAACTGACAACATATCCTGCATCGAGGTTGATGGACAATTCTAAATGGAATTGGAAAACAAAAAAAGAACTATTTACAGGAGCAAATGTAACAGTTGTTACACCCTGTGAGTGGCTTTCTGAATTGGTTAAAATATCTTTTTTGAGAGAATACCCAATTCGTGTTATCTACAACGGTATTGATACAAATGTATTTAAGCCAACAAAAAGCTATTTCAAAAAGAAGAATGAAATCGAAGCTAAGAAGATGATTCTTGGCGTGGCAAGCGAATGGACCGAAAGAAAAGGACTTAGAGATTTTATTGAGCTTGATGAAATGCTTGATAAAAAAGAATATGTCATTGTCTTAGTTGGAGTTTCAAAGAAACAGGTGGAAAATCTTCCGAAAGATATAATTGCATTGAATAGAACAAACAATATCAAGGAGTTAGTAGAAATATATTCAGCAGCAGATGTCTATTTTAATCCGACTTATGAAGATAATTTCCCGACAACAAATCTTGAGGCAACTGCATGTGGAACGCCGGTAATTACCTATGACACTGGGGGAAGCCCTGAATCGGTTGATCCACGGGCAGTTGTGCAAAAAGGAAATCTCAACCGAGTAAAGGATATTATATGTTCGGAGCTTCAAATCTTTAAGCCGAGACTTAGAGATGAAATGAAAGTTGAAAGCATGGTCGCAGAATATATTCAACTTTATCGTGATGTATATGGAGAATGATCCTAGTGAGTAAAATAATAAAAATAATAAGCAGATTAGAACGAAAAACTATATTTCTTTTTGACGGAATCAATTCAAAAAAGTACATGAAATTGTATAATAGCTGGCTGAAAAGGCAGGGAATCCAGCTAAATGGGGCGGCAAAATACATTCACCATACCGCTCAACTTGATGGTGTGGATTACACAAAAATTAAAATAGGAACAGATGTTGTCATATCACGAGACACGCTTGTTTTGGTGCATGACTTTTCCATAGAAGCAGGGCTACTGTCCTTGAATCGTGGTAATCCGGATAACGAAGCTAGATTTATCAAGAATGTCAGTATTGGGGATGGCTCGTTTGTAGGTGCAAGGTGCGTTATTTTACCGGGAACGGATATTGGAAAGCACTGTATCGTGGGCGCAGGAAGTGTCTTAACAGGGAAAACATATCCCGATTATTCATTGATCGCTGGAAATCCTGCAAGAGTTGTAGGAGATGTTCGAGAGTGGACGAAGAAAAAAGTTGGCGAAAATCAAATTTCATATGGCTGCATTATATGAGGGTAAATATTTCTTACGGGAGAAAGGATGGAAAGAGGCTAATGAAACTGTCTGTAATTATAGTTTCATATGAAAATTGTGAGATCTTGAGAGATTGCCTTGACTCTATAAAAAAGTTCAATGATTTAAAGGATGAAGCAGAGATTATCATATCGGATAACAGCATAACCAACAGTGTTTATGAAATGGTTAAGAAAGATTATCCGGAGATTCAAATTATAAAGAATAATAATATTGGATTTGGCCCAGCAAATAACAGAGCAGTAGATATTAGCAGTGGAGAGTATCTCTTGTTTTTGAATCCGGACACAATCTTGTTAGAACCAATTTTTCAATTTGCAGTAGATAAATTTGAACAACAAAGCAATCTGGCATTGTTCGGAATAAAACTGATGAATGTGAATGGAACAGCTAACAATTCTTTCTTTGCAATGGACAATTACACATTGTCTTGGACACTATTGATGAAAGCATTTTCTAAATTTGATATTTATATTGATGGAAAAATGTACATAGCAGGAGCAGATTTGTTCGTGAGAAAATCGGCATTTGAGGAGGCTGGATGTTTTGATGAAAATATCTTTATGTATTATGAAGAACCTGACTTGATTAAGCGCATCAAGAAATTGCCCAATAACTATATTACGAGTTTCTTCCCCGAAAAGAAAATGATACATTTGGAGGGCGCGACTGAAAAGAAGGATGCTATATCTACTGTAAAAAAAGTAGAACGGTCTCTTGCGACATATAGATATTATTGCGACAAATGGAATATTTCGTTTATAAGGAATATTCGACAGATGCGGAAATATCAGGTGTTAAAAAAAAATGTTAGTGGTTTTACTGGAAATGGTGAAAATGTGCGGCTGGCAAAAATGCAGATTGAGCTGCTGGATAAACTAATAGTGGGGTGAAGAATGTTCTTGTCATTTGTATGCGTATATATGTTTTTGCTTTGGAGTTATGTATTCTTCATTCAAAAACAGAAGTTTAGCATTATTACATATATAACTGCTGGTGTGTATTTTCCTTTATTCCTTTACTTGTTATATTGGTCTGATCTTTCGGACCGAACAGAATCATTTGTATTTGACTATATTTTTGTGTCACTTGCTATTTTATGCACAATATATGTGGGAATTACATATAGGGGAAATTACAGACATGTAAGAAGTATTGATGGTACAATTTATGTTACTAAGTTTGGTAGACAATTTTATGGGGTAATAAATTTCATCTATATAGCATTGTATTTTTTGGAAAATTACCTTGGGTCCGGTTCCGCTGTTCCGGGATTGGTTGGAATAGATATTCACACTTATTCTGCACCAATAATATCTTACTTTACAAATGCGCAGTATCTTTTACTGGCGTATAACTACTATTACTATAAATCAACAAAACGAAAATCGGCACTTGCTTTTTCATTAGTGGATATCATAGTCCCCGTTATGACTCGCCTAGCAAGAATGAGTATAGTAATGGCAGTTGTACAAGTTGGGTCTCTTATTCTATTTCTTGAAACAGATACAATTAAAAGAACTTTGTCAAAATTCGAAAAGAGAAAAATTAAGCGCATAAAACAAGGCGTATTTTTGGTAGCCGTAATCGGCTTTGTGACATTGTCCACTTTTACTCAGTATAGAATGAATCTTCATAATGCAGAATTTACATATGGTTCCGGTATTGCATTTAGTGGACCTGAGTGGGCAGAATGGTTGGCTCCGTTTTATGGCTATTTCCCGATGTCGTTTAATAATTTGAAAATCAATATTTTAAGAAGAAAAGTGACACATAATTATATTGGATTATATTCGTTTTTCTCCTTGTATTTTGGATTGTTTCAGGTAGATAATCTTTTGGGCATTGATACAGCAGGACAATTGAAAGGGAGACTTGTTACTAACGGTTTGGCAACTGTCCCAACTGCTTTTTGGGATTATTATTATGATTTTGGTCTGTTGTTGGTCATCCCAATTATTGTTGCAATCCTTATAAGCTATAACTTCGAAAAAAAATCGAGAAGAGAATTGAGAAAATTAACGTACCGAACACTATATTTCTGGTATGTGCCATATTGGTTCTTTGCTTCTTTCCAAAATACGCTATTTTTGGCACCAGCTATTGTTATAGCGGTACTGACGTATTATATAATAAAACATTCTTTCAATGTTGATGTTAGTTCGGAGAAACGGTAATGGCAAAAGGAAATAAAGTAATCAAAGCAGGTATTGGCTATACTGTTGGAAATATTCTTATAAAGGGAATAAATTTTTTGACATTGCCGCTTTTCAGCCGCTTGCTGACGACTGAAGAATTTGGCGTGTACAATGTTTTTGCTTCATACGAAGCAATATTATATGTGGTCGTTGGACTGTCAATTCATTCGAGTGTTAGAAGTGCAAATTTAGAGTTTAAGGGACAGATAAAGAAATATACTTCATCTGTCAGTTTGATTTATTTGCTAAATGCACTGATACTCCTTGCGACTGCTGTTTTTTGGGGCAACCAATTATCAAAACTGCTTGATTTCAGCAAAATAGAAATTGTTTTATTGGTTCTCTATAGTCTGGGAAGCTCCCTTTTGGCTTTATATAATAACCTGATTAGTTTGGAGTATTCTTACGGAAAATACCTTGCGGCATCTCTCTTTAACTCGGTTGGTAATGTTTTACTTTCGCTTGTTTTAATACTTACAATATTCCGTGACCATAGAGATGTAGGCCGTATAGTAGGTGGAACGGTAACGATTTGCCTCCTTGCATTGATTCTGTTGCTTTCAATCTATAAACAGGCTAAGCCCAGAATCAATAAAGTATATTGGAAATTTGCAGTAAAATACAGTCTACCAATCGTGCCACATGGTATATCACAGGTGCTGCTGGCGCAATTTGATAGAATTATGATTCGATCTATGGTAGGCAATGCGGAGGCAGGCATTTATAGTCTTGCAGGAAACATTAAACTGATTCTGACAATTATTACCGATTCGATTTCTGCGGCATGGACTACGTGGTTCTATGATCAGATGGCCGAAGATGGTGCTGAGCAAATCAAGGAACGCGCAAAAGAACTGAGTATGTTCTTTGTGGTTTTAGCAGTAGGACTGTTGGCACTTTCGCCGGAATTGATTTTTGTGTTAGGTGGAAAAAACTACGAGTCTGGCAAATACGTTGCAATTCCGATGGTTGTGGATGCGTTTGTTCTTTTCTTATATAACATAATTGTTCCGGCTGAGTACTATAAGAAAAAAACAACATATATTATGTTAGGAACAATGGCTGCTACAGTAATAAATTTGGTGACGAACTATATATTCATAACAAAATTTGGGTATATTGCAGCAGCATATACAACGTTGTTTTCTTATATATGTTATTTAGTCCTCCACATTATTATTTCTCATAGAGTAATTGGGTTTTATGTATTATCCATTAAAGACCTGCTCATACATTCTGGTATTATTTGTGGAATGGCAGCACTCGACTTGATTTTTATAAACCACCTTTTGATTAGATGGGGTGCATGTGCAGTGGTTGTTATCCTGCTTATGGGGTATTTACTTTATAAAACAGGAATATATAAGAAGATAGCTACAAGGAGATAAGTATGGAAACGAAAGAACCATTAAATATTGATGAAGTTCATGCAGGCACTTTGAAAATAGTTGAGAAGTTGTCAAGTATCTGCGATATGTTGCATATTGACTATTTTGTGGCATATGGATCGTTGATCGGAGCTATTCGACATAAAGGATTCATCCCGTGGGATGATGACTTTGACGTGATTATGTTGCGGCCTGATTACGATAAATTTGTCAACTATTGCTATAAACATGAAAAAGAACTATATCCGTTTAAGATTTTAAATAGGGAGGTGTCTAAGAAATATCCTTATACAATTTCCAGATTTGAGGATATGAGATACAAAGCTGTCTATGATAATATCGTGGATTATGATTCAGGAATGTTCGTGGATGTTTATCCGTATGATGGGGCGGGAACGGACGAGATAGCGGCCAGAAAAAAGATTGGATGGAAAAAGGACATTTTAGCAAAATGCGTTGGCTGGGCAATCAGAAACGAATATACAAGACCTGAAAACCAAAGCACGATTGTGGCTGTTCTTAAGTATATTGGATTTAAAGTTGTTCACTTAATTGGAAAAGATTTCTTCTTGAATCAATATGAGAAATTGAGTAATACATATTCTTTTGAAGATAGTACATTGGTAGGTTGTTTGTGTTGGGGCGGCGGCCTATATGTGCTTGATAAAAAATTGTTCGAGAAAAGTATAACAGTACCATTTGAAAATATAATGGTTAAGATACCAGCCCAATATGACGAAATCTTGAAAAGGTCATATGGTGATTACATGAAGCTTCCGCCTAAAGAAGAAAGAGTGGCAACACATGAATACACTTTATACAAGCGATGATGATTAAGTTGATCTGAAATTAAATGGTTGGCGATAGAGTAACTGTATGAGGTTACCTTCGATTGTAGATTAAAATAATTAATGTTAAAGGGGGAGTATAGAAAGTGATTAAGGAAATCAAAGGCAAAGATTTTCGGAAAATGCAACTAACAGAACTGGATATGTTGGTTGAATTTGATAAGGTTTGTAGAAAGTATAATATAAACTATGTTTTATTTGGTGGAAGTCTGCTTGGAGCGGTAAGACATCAGGGGTATATTCCATGGGATGATGATGCTGACATTGGAATGCTTCGCGAAGATTACGAAACATTCAAGAAGCATAAAGATGAAATGAATCCCAATATTTGTTTCTTTCAGGATCATGATACAGATCATGAGTATAGATGGGAATATGGAAAACTACGGCGTACAGGCTCTACTTATGTTCGGGTTGGTCAGGAACACTTGAAATGTAAGACCGGAATTTTTGTTGATGTGTTCCCAATGGATGATATTCCGCTTTCAATTGTTGGTCAAATATTTCAGGATTTGCATTGCTATTGTTTGCGGAAGATTTTATGGGCTGAAGTGGCAAAAGTAAACACAGTGGGATTTTGGAAGATATGGTTTAGCCTCCTATCAAAGATTCCGGCAGATTTTGCTTTTCATGGATATGAAAAATATTCAAAGAAAAGCAGGAATTCTTCGCCCAATCGTGTTCGGTGCTTAGGCTTTCCTGCGACAGGAATGTTATATAAAAAGAACCCATTGAATGAGCGATACGGGATGCCAAAATCATGGTTTACAGACCGTGCAGAATATATGTTTGAAGGAAAAAAGTTGTACAGCTCAAAAGACTATGATACGGTTTTAAAATATATTTACGGCGATTATATGAAACTTCCTCCTGAAGATCAGAGAGAGCCACATTCGCCTTGTTCGGAGATAGTTTTTCCAAGTGAGGGCAATAGATGATTGTAAAGTGTAAAAAAAATGATGAGCAAATTGTTGAATCATATATTGGAAAAGAATACTATAAATGTCTTTATCTCTATATGAATCTGCAAAGATATGGAATTGGTTCACAAGTTATTGATGTTTATATGGATAAACGTGAAAATGAAATAAAAGCAGTTTATTTGTTTTATTTTTCGTGTGTCCATGTTTACTCGAAAGATAATGATTTTAGCGTACTGGAATTGAAAGAACTGATTAAGGATCATCCAATAAAAATGATTTATTGCGAAAAAAATACTGCAGAGTATATAGGAGATGATTATTCTAGCTCTGAACGTCCTTTTACCATAACCTATGGTTGGGTAGCAGAAATCACTAATGTTGATAAAAAACATAGAGAAACGGTACAATCGGCATCTGTGACTGATTTTGAACAGATAGTTCAAATGATCTATGATGATGAAGATATTGGAAAATCTTATAATAAAAATGATCTGGCCGAGCAGCTTCTTCAGCGTTCCAAAGAAGGATATTCCAGAAATTATGTGATAAAAAAGAACGATACAGTAATCGCTCATGCATGTACAAATGCAGAAATAAATGGAATAGCGATTGTCGCAGAACTAATAGTTAATAAAGAGTATCGAAGGAGAGGCTACGCACTAGAAATATGGAGAGCTATTTGCGAAAAACTATTGAGTGAGGGGAAAAGAGTTTTTTCTTTCTATTACTCGAATGAATCCAGAAGTCTCCATAAGAAAGTAGGATTTCACGAAATCTGTGAATGGGGAAAAATTGTATTTGATAATAATTGCATGGAGGTATAAAGATGCTTAATTTTACAGTTGGCCCGGTAATGTCGGATGACGTAGTGCGCGCTATTGGAGCAGAACAGGTTCCATATTTTAGAACGCCTGAGTTCTCTGCTGTCATGCTTGAAAATGAAAAGCTGATGAAAAAGTTTGCGAAGGCTGGCGATGATGCCAGAGTGGTATTTATCACTGGTTCTGGCACGGCAGCGATGGAAGCAACCGTTATGAATGTCTTTGATAAGACGGATAAGGTTTTGGTCGTAAACGGTGGCAGCTTTGGACAGCGGTTTGTTGAGTTGTGCCAGATTCACGAGATTCCATACGAGGAAATCAAGCTGGAGAAAGGTAAAGCACTCAAAAAAGAGCAGTTGGATATGTACGACGGTAAAGGCTTTACAGGGTTCCTCGTTAATGTACATGAAACCTCAACAGGTGTTCACTACGATATTGAGATGATCAGTGAGTTTTGTAAGAAAAACGGAATTTTTCTGGTCGTGGATGCCATTAGCTCCTTCCTTGCAGACGATTTTGATATGAACAAATTGGGTGTGCAGGTAATGATTACTGGTTCTCAGAAAGCATTGGCTTGTCCTCCGGGCGTATCAGTTATTGTCTTGTCCGATGAAGCAGTCAAACGTGTAGAGGCCCGCGATGTGAAGTGTATGTATCTAAATCTGAAGTCTGCTCTTAAAAATGGCGAGCGGGGACAAACACCCTTTACACCAGCAGTTGGTACTTTACGCCAGATCAATGCTCGTCTGAAAGAAATAGAAGCCGCTGGCGGTGTTGAGAGTGAAACAAAGAAAATTGCGGAACTTGCTCAAGATTTTAGAGCTAAGATTAAGGGGCTCCCCCTTGAAATCGTTTCAGAGTCGATGTCCAATGCGGTTACACCGTTGCATCCGCTGAATGTGTCGGCCTATGATGTTTTTATGACACTCAAAGATGAGTATGGTATTTGGATTTGCCCCAATAGTGGAGAAATGAAAGAAACCATCTTCCGTGTAGGCCATATTGGTGCATTGACAAAAGAAGATAACACTACGCTTGTGAACGCTTTTAAGGATTTACAGAAGCGTGGACTTTTGTAAAAGGTGAGAGGAAGCAAGAAATGGTAAAAGTAATTACATACGGAACGTATGACTTGCTTCACTATGGTCACATCAAGCTGTTGGAACGTGCAAAAGCACTGGGAGATTATTTGATCGTTGGCGTTACAGCGGATGATTTTGATAAAACCCGTGGAAAAATCAATGTACAGCAGTCCTTGATGGAGCGTATTGAGGCTGTACGTGCCACAGGACTTGCGGATAAGATCATCGTGGAAGAATATGAGGGCCAGAAAATTGATGATATTCGTAGGTACGATGTGGATATTTTCACGGTAGGTTCTGATTGGATCGGAAAATTTGATTATTTAAACGAATATTGTAAGGTAGTGTATCTTCCGAGAACGGAGGGAATCTCTAGTTCTGAAGTACGGAGTGAACAATGTAAACTTCGTATGGGAATTGTTGGAAAGGCTGCTTTCAGAACAAAGTTTGTAGCAGAGTCTAAATATGTAAACGGCGTTGATGTAATTGGTGTATGTGCATCTCAGAAGAGTGAAGAACCTGAGTTTGATGGGATGTTCTATACCGAAAACTATGATGAACTTCTTGAAAAAGTGGATGCCGTGTATATTGTTTCCAAACCAGAGAAACATTATATTGATACAAAAAAAGCTCTTTTGGCGGGAAAGCATGTTTTGTGTGAATCACCAATTGCTTTAAAAGAAGCGGATTGTGAAGAACTATATTCGATTGCTGAAGAACATGGACTGGTTCTCATGGATGCTATTAAGACGGCATATTCAACAGCATACGAACGTTTAGTCCTTCTTGCAAAGTCTGGAAAAATTGGTAAGGTTGTATCGGTTGATGCTGTTTGTACTAGCTTGCGAGATGGTATTTCAATTGCCGGAACAGATTTAACTCAGAAATGGAACAGTATGTGCGGTTGGGCACCTGCAGCGTTGCTACCTGTTTTCCAAATTCTTGGAACGGAGTACAGAAAAAAAGTAATAACTACGAAATTCTTGGATGAAGCCGCCAATATGGATGCCTTTACAAAAATTGATTTTACTTATGATGATGCAGTAGCCTCAATCAAAGTAGCAAAAGCTGCAAAATCCGAGGGCGAGTTGATTGTTACGGGAACAAAAGGATATATTTATGTTCCGGCACCATGGTGGAAAACAGATTACTTTGAGGTTCGTTATGAAAATCCAGAGGATAATCAAAGATTCTTTTATCAACTGGATGGTGAAGGCATTCGATATGAGATTGTAGCATTTGCAAAATCTGTTGAAGTTAAAAAGCCAATGAACTATGTTGAAAAAGGAGTTTCAAAATCAATAGCTAAAATCATAGAAAGCTTTAATGATCGTACTGATATGATAGTAATATAATACGAAACAGAAATTTGCGGTGATTGAAATAAATGAGATAGAGTGCTATACTAAAAATACTATAATTTTCTGGAGGTTTTATTATGCCCAGAACAAAAGGTAGCAAAAACAACCCTAAAACTGTGACTGCTGATTTCGCAACGCAGATTGCAGAAAAGCAGTCCGCAAAGGAAGCACTCACAGCGGAAATCGCATCCATCACCGCAAACATTGACACTTTGAAAGCTGACCTGAAAGAGAAGAAAGCATCGCTGAAAACTATCGACAAAGAGATTGTCAAGTTGGAAGCAAAGAAGGCGAAGGCAGATGCCAAAGCCGCAGAAGAAGCGAAAAAGGCAGAAGCCGAAGCTGTTCTGAAAAAGCTGCTGGCCGAAGGTATGAATGCCGATGAAATCCTCGCAAAACTGAAATAATAGCAATGCCCACGATAAGCAGACAAAACGTCTGCATATCGTGGGCAATCTTTTTTAGGGTATTCTTAAACTATCTGTGGTGTATCAAACCGGAAATATGCCGGAAGTCTGAGATGTTTGATAAACGCATGGTGCTGGGCGTGATAGTGCCGTAGGTCGTATCCCAAACGATGCAACTCAAGAAGTTTCACCAAAACGAGATGGAGATGGATTCCCTTAGCAACGGCAATTTGGGCGGCATCCAGCCCGCGCTTCGTCATTTGATAGACTTCATCACTGTCTAGCATCAGGTGGGATGTGAAAGCGTTATGCTCGTAAAGAAGGATGTGCTTATCCTTAATGGTCAGAAACTTGTCCAGGGTATGCAAGTCCATAAGCAGCTGATGCTCCAGATAATGTCCGAGTGCATAGCCGCACACCATCTGCTTTGTCTGTTTGTCCAGCTGGCGATTGATAAGAATCAAAGGCTTATCAAAATAGAGCGAAAGTAAACCCAACATATCTTTAATGCGGGATGTTTCGCTGATGTCCAGACTGCAACTGCGCGCGATCTGTTTGATGTTGCGAGTTCCGGCAGTTTGGACAAGTTCGATGGCAGCTTGGTGAATAAACGCAGAATCCATAATGTGATCTCCTTCCGGGGATGGCATAGTGAATGGAACCGTGGTTTACAGGTTCATTATTCGTTCCTTTTCTCGTTTTTGTTCTCGGTACTTAAAATAGGCTTTGTGCATTTCATACATGATGCCGTCCATATCCTGCGGGGTCAACTCTCCGCTGGCAAATAGCTCAGTAAGCTCAAATGCGAGATGCTGGGCTTCTATTTTGCCCTTTTTTCCGTAGGCTTCGGCAGCACGTTCGATAAATAAAGACTGATCCGGCTGTAAATAGGTCAGAGGTACATGGAATATATCGGCCATCTTTTCAAGCATTTCAATACTGCGAGGGTAGCGGCCATCACGCTCCCATCCGATGATCGTTCTTTTGTTGATACCCAGACATTGTGCCAATTCGTCCTGTGTTAAAGAATGTTTCTTTCGTAGATCGCGAACTTTCTCTCCAAATTTCATGTTTGCAACCTTTCTATGGCGTAGTTATCGTGCTGTAACAATGTGCAATGGAATCTGTAAATATTCAATCTGGAAGATGCAACGAATTTTCACATTTACATCTTGACACGGTGATACGACTTGCTTATAATATATGCTATATTCTATCATCTTTTGGATTATTATACCGTAAAAATCGTAAATATGCAAGCCGAAAAAGGTGAAAAAAGAGCGGAAGTTCAAAAGGTGAAATTGAATAGAAGAAAAAAGAAACCTAAACCAACACAAAGGAGGCCGTGAGAAGATGAGCAACGGAGAACATGAAATCCGCACCCCAAAGGGGCTGCGGATCGGGAATCGCAGTGTCGTTGATGGAAAGAATATGCTTCAGATCAAGCGTGGTGGCTGTGAAGATTATATTTCTGCTGAATCCCTGGTGGAGTGCATTCACGGCCTTCCCGTGAAAAGTATCGAATTTTTTACAGCAGAGAACCAACGCAAAGAAGCCTGAAGCAGAGTGCTTCCTCGGACACTGAA
>OGFP01000021.1_pt1 | contig 118708 bp, 98 predicted proteins | sample 1570971 | NCBI WGS metagenome assembly OGFP01 (sample SAMEA2582033, study PRJEB24529) | metagenome | biome: Human gut stool | place: China | collected 2011 | reverse complement strand
AGTAGGTAACAAATAAGAAATATCGTCTTTCAATGTACAACGCTGATACAACGCCGAAAGCCCCACGCCTGTGTACGTATATAAAAAGCACTCTTGACAACGAACGACAAAATCGCTCGAAGCCAATGAGGGCTGTATACAATACACCTCATGAGGCGTTCCCGTTGCTTTGTTCTTGACAACTTTGCTCGAACTGCCAGATTCTTACTGCGTCAAAACCAAAGCGTACAGTTACGCCTTATATGTATATATGTCTGCCCAACCTCTGCCCATCGGGGCTTCCGGTATGGGTATAGACGTTACAAAGGTAACACTTTTATCTTGGAAACCACTTTGTTTGGCTGACAAAGTATGATTTTAAGGCTTGATTTAACATTATTAAATGTAAATATATCAAAGGGATCTACTTTTGCTTAATTATTCTCGCTAAAAAGTTTGTATAATCAATGATTATTCGTATATTTGCAGCGTCAGTTCCCACCAAGCCTCTCAACGATGCTCAAATGCGTGGGGCTTTTTTGTATATATACGTTTATTCTCAAAATACGCTAATGGAAAGATTACCGCACTTCATGAAACATTATATGACAGAGGCAGACTTGGTGGCTCTATTGAAAAGTCGTGGGCTCGTTATTTACGATGAAGCCAAAGCGGTACGATATTTGGAGAGCATCGGGTACTATCGTCTTTCCGCTTATATGTACCCATTCTTGAAAGTTCCAAAGGAAACTCATCAGTATAAAAATGGTACAACTTTTCAACAAGTGTTGAATCTCTATCGCTTCGACAAGAAGTTGCGTATGCTTCTTCTCAATGAGATTGAGAAAGTAGAGATAGCTATTCGTCGTGCCATTATGAACATTCCTGTGCAGATGACAGAAGATACTTATTGGCTGACAAATTCTGTTCACTTTGCCAACCAAAGAACTTTTCAAGAAACAAAGAACACCATCGACAGAGAATATGCGAAATCAACAGAAGAATTTATCAAGCATTTCAAGAACAGCTATTGCGATCCATATCCTCCATCATGGATTTTGGGTGAGTTGCTGACGATGGGCAATGTGAACATGGTTTACCGTAATCTGAAAGCAGACAAGATACGCAAGCGCATCTCTCATTATTTCGGCTTGCAACCTATCGTCTTGGAATCTTGGATAACTTCTCTGACTTTGTTGCGAAATGCCTGTTGTCATCATTCAAGGGTGTGGAACAAGGTAAGTTCCATCATGCCTGTTACTCCACAAAAAATGGGAAACGAACGCTGTAATATACAGACCGGTTCTTTGAAAACAGTTGCCGCTGAAACAGAAAATACCATATAGTTCAGACAAACACACATTAGAAAGTATCAATTCGAATGCTATTTTGCGTAAAAACAAGCAGGTGAACTATTAGCATGGCGATACATTCCATTATTTATTATGTATGCTTCCATACGGCATTATAACCTGTGTACTGCCTTTCAGTAGAAGCCGATAGACAGGCCGTTCTTTCCATACACAACATATTTTATCACAGAGACTGCGTTCGATAGGTTGTTTTATGAGATTCTTTCTGTGAAAATATCCATAACCAAAGCAAATTAGATTTCATTTCTATTTTATCTTAACTGAATTTATAACTGAATTTGTTGCATTAGAAAGTAAAATAGTTGATTCAGCCTTTGGTTTTTACGCAGAAAATCCGTAACTTTGTAGTCTTGTTTTTATCAGGCCTGTTAAGAAGACGTACAATGCTGAATTTATTTCTCAGATATGCATGGAACATATATTAAGAAGGCTTCGGTATAACCATACAGACAATGCAAATCATTAAGCTATACCCAATCAAGAATATATTCATTTTATTAAACAGATAAATAATGACAAAAAGAAAAATCAGATATGGCAATGATCCGGTATTAAGAAGCAGATGCGAAGAAGTCAAAGTGGTTGATAATAAAATCCGCAGCTTACTTGGAGAAATGCTTGAAACTCTTCATAAAACAGATAATGGAGCAGCTATAGCTGCAAATCAGGTCGGCATCTTGAAAAAACTGGTTGTGATTGATTTTCTCGGTTGCCGTCTAAAACTCGTAAATCCGCGGATTTTAGAAAGCCATGGTCTTCAAGAATGTATTGAAGGCTGCCTTAGCTTCCCGGACCGTTTTGCTAAAACCATCAGACCTTATGAGGTTACAATACAGGCATTGAATGAATACGGTGAAGAAGTAGTGATAACCGGCAAAGGTGAAATGGCAAAGTGTTTCTGTCATGAATTGGAACATCTGGATGGAAAGATTTTTTTAGATAAGGCCATTGAAGAAATTGACATGTAGAATTATAGTCAACAAAAACCGGTTCTCGAATTAGAAAAAGGAGAGAATAATATGCCTTCAAATGAATATTTGCAGCAAGTGACCACTGGAGAAGTAGAGGAACTGAACGGAGAAATAGTTCGCTGTGAGTATGATGAATCTTGGGCAAAAAATGTATTTTCAAGAACATGAAGATATAGAGAATGCTTTAAATGGCAATAGTATGTCCATTGAACATGTTGGCTCTATATCCGTTGAAGGTTTGTGTGCCAAGCCTATTTTAGTAATCATTCTATTTTCCGCCAAAAGGTACAAATACGCTTCTTGCGAAAAAACTCTCGCACAGAACACATGGAAATATGTGCAGAATTATGCAGATGCAAAGTCTTAGGTGGTGACAGAAATATTTAAACATATTGATGTTGAATAAAAGGATATTGATTAACTATATAAACCTGAAATTGTAATTCTTTATATGTGTTTGAGTAAAGTTATTGTGATGTGCGGCGTATGTGGTTCTGGAAAGACTACTTACGCCAAGAAAAAAGAACAGGAAGGATATATCAGACTTTCCATTGACGAAGAAATGTGGAAACTTTATGGGAGAAAGGGAATTGATTATCCGGAAGAAGAATATGAAAAATTGTCAGAGCAGGTGGAAGCTGCGCTTCAAAAAAAACTGTTGTCCCTGATTCAGCAAGGAAAAGATGTTGTGATTGATTTTAGTTTTTGGAGTAAGGAAAATCGGAATTTTTATAAAGAGCTAATCCGAAAAGCAGGCGCTGAAACGGAACTTGTCTATATGAAAGCCAGTAAGGAGCTTTTGCAAAAAAGACTCTATAAAAGAAATCAGGTCTTAAATGCCAATTCGCCGTTTGTGATAACAGATGAAATATTGGAACATCATTATCACGCATTTCAGGAGCCATGGGGCGAAGGAGAAAAAGTAATTTTGCAGAAATAGGATATTATCAATGCGTCCCGTCAGGTGCATTGAACACAAGGGACACGCAAAACACATTACTCCATTCGTCGGCAAGCAGATTGACATCGCCAAAGCATTTGGATTCGAAATACCTAATGGGTGCGATGCCAAGTACAAGTCGAAAAAGTCACGCGAGAAGAAGAACGGCCGTCCAGCCAAGGCTAAGGTTGTCCACGAACCTAAGGGTTGATAGTACAAAAGGTGGCTAAACTAGGATAATTTCAATATGTCTTGCAAAGATGGCATGTTGCCACTATGCTTTGCAAAGGTACACAAAAAACTTCAATTATCGCAACTTTAATGTTGTATAGGTGTGTGTTTAGATAAAATTTGCTTAAATTACGCGTGAAAACCTGTTTTTATGTAGCTATTTCAAAAAAAAAGAGTATCTTTGCACACGGATATAATATAATGGGTGTGTTGGCTTACGCTTGCATGTTTTTTGGATTTATATGATGGATATTGCACAGAAAGATAGAATTGCAGTTAAGAATTTTGGACCAATTCGAGAAGTTAATGTTGAATTGGGTGATTTAACTGTGCTTATAGGTGCTCAGGCAAGTGGAAAGAGTTTGTTCCTACAAATGTTCAAATTGATAAAAGACCGGTTTGCCATATTAAAATCGTTAGAAAACTATGGTTTTGTAGTGAACAATAAGTTAGAGAATCTGCTGAATCGCTATTTGGGCGAAGGACTATCAAGCATGTGGATTGAGGAATCCGAGTTTGTCTTGAATGACAAAACATACACTCGTAAGTGTTTTGAGAGTTCACCTAAAGGAAATCCCGCAGATAAGGTTTTTTACATCCCTGCTCAACGTATTTTGAGCATTGCTGATGGCCGTCCAAAATATTTTATGGAATTTAGCGAGAATGACCCCTTTGTGTTACGTAAGTTCAGCGATACATTAAGGCTGCTTATCCAAAATGGCTTAAGGGATAGTGGCGTTTTATACCCTCTTCCTAATAGACTTAAGTCTACAATCAAAAGAATGTATGACAAGGCAATCTTTCATGGTGGCAAGGTCGTCCTAGATGAGAAGGGGGGGCAGCGTAAGATTGCAATGAATGTTGAGAACATGCATCTTCCTTTGATGACATGGAGTGCTGGTCAAAAAGAGTTTATGCCTCTGTTAATGGCATTCTACTGTCTTTCTGGACCCCCTCAGAATGTTGTGAATCGCAAGGAGTATGAATACATTATATTAGAGGAACCTGAAATGGGTTTACACCCTTTAGCAATCCAAACTATTATTTTGCAAATGATAGAGTTTATACATGCTGGCTACAAGGTAATTGTGTCAACACATTCACCCGTACTATTAGAGTTCGTATGGGCATACAATTACTTGAAGAGCATTCCCGAAGATAAGCGTGTTGGTGCATTATGTGAGGTGTTTGGTATGCAAAGTAGCAAGAAATATAATCTTAATTTCTTAAATGATATTTATGAGAAGGATATTAAAACATATTATTTTTCGCGTGATACATCCGGGAAAGTAAAAGCTAAGGATATTTCTTCTCTTGATGTTTATAGCGAGGATGTGGCTATAAACGAATGGGGCGGTCTCACCCAGTTCTCAAGTAAAGCAAATGAGGTCGTTTCAAAGTATATGGCACAATATGGCGAATAAGAATAGAAAAAAGGAACAGATTGGAGCAAAGCTCGCCAAATGTGCTCTTCAGGTGGCTATAGAAAAAACAGAAGAAGTGAAAAATGGATTCTGCGTAGGAAAACATGCCATAAAGAGTATTGATCGCAGCAAGGTTGTTGCTGCTAACAAAAATAGATTGCAAGGCAGCCTTGATATTGATAGTCAAGTTAAAGCATTATATCCTAATGAACCTCGTTGGGACTATGCTCTATCGTATGATGACAAGATTTATTTTTTTGAGGTACATCCTGCAGAAACATCTGAGGTAGATAAAGTTGTCAACAAAGTTAAATGGCTGAAGTGTTGGCTCAAGACCCATGCACCAGAGATTAACAAATTGCCAAAAGCCGAACATCCTTACACATGGGTACAATCTGGTCGCTACGCAATTTTACCAACAGCAAGGGAAAAGATGAAACTGTCTATATCAGGAATAAATACTGCCAAATTTTTAAGTTTGAAGTAAGATGCTATAGCTTAGGTCTTATTTCTAACAGAAAAGATAAAAATGCACAAAAAACCTCTGTTTGTGGTTTAATAAAGTTAAAAAATACTAAATCATTGTTCTTTTCGCCTTTTTCATAATCCATGTCATCACTTTTCTACCGTTTAACGCGCAAACAACTGATACAAAACAATTTGCGAATTCTTCTATTAAACTATACAATATGAAAGCATTAATATCTTTTCTGACGTTCCTGACCTGCTCGCTTTGCTGCTATAGCCAGACCTCTATGACGGGTGCGCCGCGACCGTCTGCTGCGCTGCTTGCGTCTTTCAATGATATCTTTAGCATTGGTGAGCTGATAAAGAGTGTGAAAGAGGGCAACGTTGGTATTAAGAAGATTGCGGAAAGGAGCGGCTATGCGTTTCGCGGTCGCTATCACGACCCTGAGTTGAACGACTTCTATTATGAGGATGTCTACTATAAGAATTGTATGGTGGCGGCAGACGGCAGTCCGATTAAATATGGTAAGGGTAATTCTTCTGTGTTGATAGCTGGAAGCGTTGGCTTCGGACCTTTCGTCTCGATCCGTGTCTACAACAAACGTGCCTATAACCACATAAAATCGGAACTAAGGAACAAGTTCCATTTCAAAACCGCGGAGGTCGATGGCAAGTGGACAACGCTGAATAAAGGAAATGTGGTTGTTGACGTATCCGTGGATGGCAATGCCTATGGTTTCACCTTTTACATCAAATAGACGTTGTTTTTTTCGTTAACTTTATTTGCCAAATAGTTTGTATTCTTTTTGAGCGTATGTGCATTTTATACTTACTCTTTTTTGACATCTTTAGATAAGGTTAATTAAAATAAGAATGGAGTTATGCCGTGGTTTGCATAACTCCATTTTTAGTTTTTTCCATGCTTCTAATTTACTTAATATCTTGCGTTTGAACATAGCGTTTGTTTTAATTTCACCGCAAAGATACAACTTTTTTGTCTCAAATCAGTGGCAATAGCTATAAATTTTTGTTGCAAATCATGGGCAACATGACCTCGGTTTTGTTGCAAATCAGTGGCAAGTGAGGCTTTTCTGTTATGTTTTTTAGCGGATGAGTTTATGGAAATCACATTTATTTGCACGAATCTTTGATGTAAACTTACATTTATTTGCACGAGTATCTGTGATAAAGATATTAAAAGAAGTAGTTGTGCCACAAAAAAACTGTATCTTTGTGTTTCGTTACTAACGTAGAACAAATGTTTAATACGACCTTGCAACAATGAAAGACTTTGCAGCTATAGATTTTGAAACCGCCAACAATGAGCGTTCTTCGGTATGCGCTGTTGGCGTGGTTATTGTTAGAGGAGGTGAGGTGGTGGATCGTTTCTACTCGCTCATCAAGCCAGAGCCAGAGTATTACAACTACCGGTGCAGTCAGGTGCATGGTCTTTGCGCTTCTGATACAGACAGTGCGCCGGTCTTCCCCGAAGTATGGAAGCAGATTGAGCCGAAGATAGCGGGGCTTCCGCTTGTGGCTCATAACAAGGCGTTCGACGAGAGCTGTCTGAAAGCCGTCTTCCGTGTCTATCAGATGGACTATCCCGACTACGACTTCTACTGCACTTGCATCGCCTCGCGCAAGGTCTGGCCCAAAGGTCGTCATACGCTTGACGTTATAGCAGCCCGCTGTGGCTATGACTTGACACAACATCATCATGCCCTCGCAGATGCTGCGGCGTGCGCTGCCATTGCGCTGAAAATATTATAAAGGCTGACAGATAGGCTGGCAGATAACTTATGTTTTTAGCTATCTGTTAGCCTATCTGTCAGCCTTTATTTTGTTTATACACAGCTTGTTACGTCGCTGCTGATAGATATGGTAGATTTATTGCTTGTAACTGATTTTTCTCAGTACCCACAATGCTGAGAAAAGCATCGCTATGCCTAAGATCCAGGAAATGGCAGCACTGGCTACGATGCCGAGCTGCTGTGTGAAGCCGGCTACGACAAAGGTAAGGAACGACACAGTGGCGACAGTTATGGCGTATGGCAACTGCGACGACACGTGGTGGACGTGCTTGCACTCGGCGCCAGCCGACGCCATAATGGTGGTGTCGGAGATTGGAGATATATGGTCACCGCAGACTGCACCTGCCATGCACGCCGAGATGGAGATGATGCGCAGCGGAGCGGTAGCAGGGAATACGGCGATGCAGATAGGGATGAGTATGCCGAATGTTCCCCAAGAGGTGCCGGTGGCAAAGGCGAGCAACGCTGCAACAATGAAGATTATAGCCGGCAGCAGCATCTGCAGACCAGAGGCAGTGCTTGACACAACGTCCGACACGTATTCGGCAGCGCCAAGTGAGTCGGTCATGCTTTTCAGTGTCCATGCAAGGGTGAGAATCAGTATGGCAGGAACCATCGCTTCAAAGCCTTTTATAAGACAACTCATGGCATTGTCGAACTTCAACGTGCGGCGTGCCACGAACATTGCTATTGTAAGAATCAACGCTGCAAGCGAACCGATAACCAGTCCGACAGAAGCGTTGCTTGCTGCAAACGCGTCTACGAAGTTGTGGTAGCAAGTGCTCGTTGCGTCGAAATATCCTCCGGAGTAAACCATGCCAGCCATGCAGAATACGATGAGCATCAAGATAGGCACTACAAGGTCGGCAACCGAACCCTTTGTCGTTGCTGGTTTCTTGCTGTCTTGCTTGGCACCCACACCGTGTTCTACGATTTGCAGTTTTGTGTCAATCACCTCATCTACCTGACCGCCGGTGCGTTCGTACCATTCCTGCAGACGTGCGTCGTACTTGCTCATCGCCTTGAAGTCGAAACCCGACAACACAATCATAAATATGAAGATGATTGTGAAGAAAGCGTAGAAGTTGAACGGTATGGCTTGGCAGAACAATGCCAGACCGTTCTCGCCGCCCGATACGAAGCCCGACACGGCTGCCGCCCAGCTCGATATGGGCGATATGATGCAGACAGGGGCAGCAGTGGAGTCGATAAGGTAGGCGAGTTTTTCCTTTGTAACGCCATGGCGTACGGTTATCGGACGCATCACCGAACCTACTGTGAGGCAGTTGAAGTAGTCGTCGATGAAGATGAGTAGACCGAGAATGATAGTCGAAATCTGCGCACCTATCTTTGTCTTGATGTGTTTTGAAGCCCAGCGACCGAAAGCAGCCGATCCGCCTGCTTTGTTCATAAGCGACACGATAGAACCCAGAACGACAAGGAACACGATGATGCCTACGTTCCACGGGTCGGACAGGCAGGAAATAAGACCGTACTGCTTGGCATCAGCTCCTGTGCCTACGGTGTCGTTGAGCAAATGGGTCAAGAAGCCTTCAAAACCTGTGCCCATCGACATACTATATAATATAGCACCGAGCACAATACCTATGAATAACGATGAATATACCTCCTTGGTCTTCAGTGCCAGCGCAATGGCGACGACGGGAGGAAGAAGAGACCAGATAGTCCCGATGAAATTAAAATCCATAATATTATTATCCCTTAATCTTTTTCGTTGTGCAAAGGTAAGGCTTTATTTGGATTGTTGCAAAAAGTTGCAACAAAAAAACGGATGGCGAGCCGTTTGTAGCTTGCCATCCGTTTTGTCGGTTATGTTAGCGTCGCTTGTTGGCGATGCGTTGTCTTACAGTAATGACATCGCTTTTACTTCGCGATTACCTCGAATACCTCTACATTACCCTCAATCTCAGCCTTCGCAGCCTTGTTGTTAAGGTTGACGTTGAAGAATGAGTTGTTGATGTCGGTAGAAGCGAGGAGCTTGCCCTTCTTGTCGTACTGGTTGAACTTAACGGCATTGCCTGGCTCTACATTGAGGAGCATGGTGTAAGCCTTTGTGCCAGGAACAACAGAGAACGAAGTCTTGCCACTGTTGCGGAATGATGTTACGGGGTTCTTGTCGAAGCCGAACATGGCAGCGTCGAGATTTGCTGATTCAACCTTGAAGTTGAGGCTCTCTGGAGTTGTGGGGTTAACCATGAACTCGCGAACAGCAATCCAGCTCTTCTTCTCAGATACGGCCTTGCGGATGCGGACGTAGCGTGCCTTTACCGGCTCGCCCTTCCAATGAATGATGTAGGTCTTGAGCAATTCGCCAGTGAGCTGTGTCCACGACTTGCCGTCGGCAGAAGCCTCGAGCACAACGTTGTCGAAGTAGTCGACGTCGTCTACCGAGTTGCGACCCTGAAGAATCTTCACCTCACGAACGTCGCGCACTGCACCAAGGTCGGCACCCACCCAGTCGCCAGTAGACTGGCTCTGACCGCAGTGGTAGTATGTAGTAGAATCGTTATCGAACATCAGCTTGCTCTGTGTAGTAGCGAGCGTTGGGTATGTGCCCATGCCCTTATAGAAAGCAGGCACCTCACCAGTGAGGTTCTTGAAGAACTCCTGCGCCATGTCGTCCATAGCGTTCTCGTAGAACGGCTGCAACTTCATAGTGCCGAGCTTGTGCTTCTCGTAAGCGGCGCGTGCCTCCTTTGTCATGCGGTTAGCCACGAAAGCGTTCCAGAAGTTCTGTGCGTTGCCGTTGCGGAATGTCTTCATCAGCTTCAGTGTGCTCTTGCCACGCTTGCCGAGCAGTTCAAACTGTTCAAGCCACGGCTTCAGTTCCTTCATCAGAAGCTGGTTTTTGCAGTCGCGCTCCATTGTGCTCTTTGTCTTCTCGACGCGGTCGAACTCTGCATAGAGGTCGTTGTAAGCCTTGTCAGAGTAGTCGGCAAGACGGAAGGTGTTTGTCTCCCACGACTCGGCACGGCGGTAGCCCGTCTCAGTGTCGCAAGAGTGGATGGCGAATGTGCGGTAAGCCTCGTGAGCCTCCGGTGTGAGGTCAACCAGACCGCGCTCCCAGTTGTCGATAGCATTGTAGTCGGCTACGTTCCAGTTGTAGTCAGCCACACCGTAGAGTGCGAGCTTCGAAGCCTCGCCGTGCTCCATCGGGTTAGACAGTACGCCAGAAGTCATCTTCTCGGTGATGTCGGTTTCCAAGCCGTATGTCGGGCCCTGCATGATGATATGGCGGGCATAGTCGGTAACGGGGAAGTTCCACCAGTAGTAAGCAGGGCGCTTGATACGAGAGTCGACGAAGTCGAGAGTCTCCTTGGTGAGGTCAGAGCAAACCACAGCACCTGTCCAGAACACCTGTACCTCAGGGTCGAGCTCGTTGCCGTAGATGGCGAGCGGACCATCTGGTCCAGGTTTAGCCCAAAGCTGCGAGTAGTCGGTAGGGCAGACAACGAGCGGAGCAACGTCGCCCTTAGCCTTCACGAATTCCTTGGTGAGTCGGTTTACGAGAGCCACCTGCTTGCTTGGGTTAGTGCCCTCACCGTCGATATCGTCGAAGTGGATGGCGAATGAGCGCACACCGAGGTCATACATGAGGTTGAACTTGTTTACGAGGTTGTTATAGTCCTCCTCGTTCCACTTGATATCCTGACCCGGGTGGATAGCCCATACGAAGTCGACGCGGTTGCGGCGGCAAGCCTCTACGAGCTCGTGAATGTTCTTAGCCTGCTCGGGAGGGTAGGGCAGACGCCAGTTCGGGCAGCTGTGATAAGGATCGTCCTTCGGACCGTACACATACTCGTTGAGTTTGTTGCGTCCGTAGTAGTCGATGAGCGAGAGACGCACCTGATGCGACCATGGTTCGCCGTAGAAACCCTCTACAACGCCACGCAATGGCAGGTCGGGATAGTCGTTGCAGGTGAGTGCCGGCACCTTGCCCTGCGCTGCTGGACTCTCTACAATCTGGCGCAGAGTCTGAAGAGCGTAGAACGCGCCACGCTCGTCGTAGCCCACGATGTTGATACCCTTCTTGTCGACAGTGAGGAGGTATGCTCCCGACACCATCTTCTTCAGACCTGCCTTCTTAGCCTGCTTCTCGCCGAAGACGATTGTGAGCGGGGTGCCCTTAGCATTCTGTTTGAGGAAATCGATGTCGTTTGTAAACTTACCCGCTTTGTCGATGAGCTTCACACCGGCGCTGAGGTCGGTCCAAGTCTGCATGTCCATGTTGAGGTTGTGCGGTGTTGGGTTTACGACGATACCATGGTGGTCTAGCAGTTTGCCCGGCACCATGTTCACATCCTGCTTTTCACCACGCTGCGAGTTGAGGTCGAATGTCTCGGTCTGCGCAAAGGCGCTACCGCAAGCAGCTGTGAAGAGTGCTGTGAGAAGGAGATTGTTTTTAATCATTGTTATGTTTGTTTTTAGTAAAATCGATTAGGTGTATGTTGCTGTTCATACATCAGTACAAAGTTACTTATTTTGTGTTGATTGGTAAAATAGGCAGGGCTCTTTTAATTAATTTTAGTAAGTGCGGAGCTAAAACGTGTGTGACGGAGAGGGTAGAATGGAAAAAAATGTGTAACTTCGCAGTTGATGATAGACCATGCAACGATAGAAAGGATAAAAGATGCTGCCAACATTGTGGAGGTGGTGTCAGAGTTTGTTACACTTCGCAAGAGTGGAAGCAACTATAAGGGTTTGTGCCCGTTCCACGACGAGAAGACCCCGTCGTTCTATGTGTCGCCGGCACGCGGCACCTGCCATTGCTTCGGATGCGGTAAGGGCGGCAACCCCGTAGGCTTCATCATGGAGCACGAGCAGATGACCTATCCCGAAGCGTTGCGATGGCTCGCACGAAAGTATCACATCGAGATAAAGGAGCGCGAACTCTCCGACAACGAGAAGCGAGAGCAGAGCGAGCGCGAGAGTATGTTCATCGTGAACGAGTGGGCTGCCTCCTACTTCCAGCACCTTATGCACGACACTGCCGACGGCGTAGCCATCGGTATGCAGTACTTCCGCAGCCGTGGGTTTCGCGATGACATCGTCAGCAAGTTCCAGTTGGGTTACGACGATACTGACCGCCGTGCCTTAGCGCAGGAAGCACTGCGCAAGGGCTACAAAGAAGACTTTCTGTTGAAGACCGGTATCTGCTACAAGAACGACCGTGGCGAACTAATCGACCGCTATGCCGGACGCGTCATCTTCCCCTGGATAGGCATCAGCGGAAAGGTGGTGGGCTTCGGCGGACGATTGCTCGACTCGCGCACAAAGGGTGTGAACCAGAAGTATGTCAACTCGCCCGACTCGGATATTTACCATAAAGACCGCGAGCTGTATGGCATCTATCAGGCTAAGAAGGCGATAGCCAAGGAAGACCGTGTGTACATGGTGGAGGGCTACACCGATGTTATCTCCATGCACCAGTGCGGCATAGAGAACGTAGTGGCCAACTCCGGTACGGCACTTTCGGTGCACCAGATACACATACTGCACCGCTTCACGTCGAACATCACCCTACTTTATGACGGCGATGCGGCAGGCATACATGCTGCGCTGCGCGGTACCGACATGCTGCTCTCGGAGGGCATGAACCTGAAGGTGTTGCTGCTGCCGGACGGCGACGACCCCGACTCGTTTGCACGCAAGCATTCGGCAGACGAATTCCGTAAGTACATCGAAGAGCATCAGACCGACTTCATTGAGTTCAAGACCGACCTGCTGCTGCGTGGCGAACGCGACCCGCTGAAGCGTTCGGAGGCAATCAACTCCGTGGTGCGCAGCATATCGTTCGTTACGAATCCTATTCTGCGCGACACCTATCTGCACGACTGTTCGGTGCGTATGGGCATCAACGAGGCTACGCTCATCAACACGCTTAACAACTTCATACGCAGCAACCGCGAGGCAACCGCTTCCTCATCGGACAATTCGCAAACGACGAAGCCAACGACTCAAAACTCACAACTCAAAATACAAAACTCTCCTTCTCCTCTGCAGCAGGCATCGAAGGTGGAGCAGATGCTCGTAGAGTTGATTGTGCGCAACGGCGATACCGTCATATATAATAATGTAGAGACGGAGGACGGCACGACGGTGAACCTTAACGTGGCGCAATACATAGCCTATAACCTTGGTGTCGACGGACTGAAGTTTGCCAATCCGCTCAACTCCCGCATCCTCGACGAGGCGGTGAACCATGCTGGCGATGAGCAGTTCTGTGCCGAGCAGTTCTTCCTGCACCATTCTGACATTGAAATATCGCGCATTGCCACCGACCTTTGTATGGACAAGTATCAGTTGCTCGACGAGCAGAAGGCGGCACGTGCCGACGAGGAGAAGAATGCTGACGAGCTGCGCGTCGAAGAGGAGAACCGCATCGAAGCACTGCGCCAACAGACCGAGCATCTGCTCAACGACTTTCGTATGGACTATCTGGAGCAGCGCCTGCGCGACCTGAAGCGCGACATATCGCTCGCAGTGAACGACCCCGAACGCCTGCAGCAGCTGATGGAGGAATACAAGACGGCACACGAACTGCGCTCGCAGCTCGCCAGACTGTTGGGAAATAATATTATAGCATGATAGGGGGTGAAGTGGTGAGATGGTGAGGTGGTGACAAATGAAGCATATCTCAACATAACAACATTTCAACATCTCAACATAACAACAAATAATATGTTCTACATCCATTGGGTATTCATATTAGCTTACGTCTTCATTATTGTCAGCATCATGCTGGCAGTATTGATGGACAACCGTCAGCCGGCAAAGACAATAGCCTGGGTGATGGTGCTACTCTTTATGCCCATTGTTGGAATAATACTTTACGTATTCTTCGGTCGTAACACTCGTAAGATGACGTTTATATCGCAGCGATCGCTTGACCAGTTGTCGAAGCGGTCGATGCTCGAGTTCGTAGAGCAACGCCAATTGACGTTGCCCGACGACTACCGTTCGCTCATACAACTCTTCACCAACCAAAGTCTTGCTCTTCCGTTCAAGGACAACGAGGTGGAATTCTACACCGACGGCTACGAGTTCTTCCCCGCATTGCTGAAGTCGATAGCTTCGGCACGCAAGCATATACATCTTGAGACATATATCTTCGCCGACGATGCACTCGGACGATTGGTGGCGGATGCCCTCATCAGCAAGTCGAAAGAGGGCGTAGAGGTGCGCCTCATCTACGACGATGTGGGCTGTTGGCGTGTGCCGCGCTCACTATTCGAGCGTATGCGCCGTGCTGGGGTTGATGTCAACGCCTTCATGCCTGTTAAGTTCCCTGCGTTTACGAGCAAGGTGAACTACCGCAACCACCGCAAGGTGTGCATCGTGGACGGCGTTGAGGCATTCGTGGGTGGTATGAACATCGCCCTGCGCTATGTGAAAGGACTGTATGGCGGACAACTGCCGTGGCGTGACACCCACGTCCGAATACGTGGTGGAGCGGTGTACGCCCTGCAGCGTACGTTTCTCGTCGACTGGTACTTCGTCGATCGTACCCTCGTCACCAACTCGAAGTACTATCCGCCTATGCCGTGGCGCATAGAGAATAGCTGCTTGATGCAGGTCGTGACGAGCAGCCCGATTGCCAAATGGCCGGACATCATGCAGGGATATGTGCGCATACTGCTTGAGGCGAAGAACTATGTATACATGGAGTCGCCTTATTTCCTGCCTACTGAGCAGGTGCTCTTCGCCATGCGCACGGCAGCACTTGCCGGCGTAGACGTGCGACTGATGATTCCGCGCCATAGCGACTCTCGCTTGCTTGAACTTTCGTCGATGTCGTTCGTGACGGAGGTGCTTGAGGCAGGCGTTAAGATAATGCTTTACGAGGCTGGATTCAACCACAGCAAACTACTCGTTTCTGATGACACGCTCTGTACCTGCGGTTCTACAAATATCGACTTCCGTAGCTTCGAGAACAATTTCGAAGCCAACGTCTTTATTTACGATCGAAGTGTGGCGTTGCGCATGAAGAACATCTTCCTTACCGATGAGCAACAAAGCATTGACTATCAAAGTGTGTACGGCGAGCGGAAACGCCCATTCATGCACCGTCTGGCGGAGTCGTTCGTGCGCTTGTTCTCACCACTCTTATAAAAGTAAAAAAGTAAAAGAGTAAAAAGGTAAAAAGGAAAAATTAAAGGTAAAAAAGTAAAAGAGTAAAAAGAATTGGATGTTGGCATTTTGCCCGTATTCCGCACCCTATCTTTTTACTCTTTTACTTTTTTACTCTTTTACTTTTAAATGATTTCAAAGTGTTTCAGCGCATTCGTTATACCATCCTCATCTACGCTGCTCGTGATATAGTCGGCGTGCGCCTTCACCTCGTCGAGCGCATTGCCCATAGCGACACCAACGCCCGCTGCACGCAACATCGTAAGGTCGTTGCCGCCGTCGCCGAATGCCATCGTCTCGCTGATGTTGATGCCCAAGTGCTCGGCAATGGCGCGGATGCCGTTCGCCTTGTCGGCTGTGGCAGACGTAAGGTCGCAAAACGCAGGATACCAGCGTGCAGACGTTGTGCCTGGCACGTGGGGTAGGATAGTGTGCTCCTGGTCCTCGGTGAGGAACGGCGTAATCTGCAGTATGCCCTGCTTTATAACCTCCTCAACCGGCACGTCGAACTTGTTGTACGTCACTTTCAGCATGTCGTAGAATACATGGTTCACGCTGTCGTTGCGGTTGATAATCTGCAGATCCTTTGTGCCCACAACCACCGCCGGCACGCTGAGACGGTTGCAGAAGTCGACTATCGCCTCAGCTTCATGGGTTGGAATGAGGTCCTGGCGTACTACCTTGTCGCCATAAACGCATTGAGCGCCAGTTGCAAGAATGAAACCGTCCATGATGTCCTCTACCTCCGTGATGTTGTTGAGCAACTGACGTGGACGACCCGTAGCGGTGAAGAGCTTTACACCGCACTTGTGAGCCTCGCGAAGCGCTTCGATTGTTGACTCCGGCACCTTGTGCGTATTAAAGCTGACGAGTGTTCCGTCGACGTCGAAAAACAGGGCTTTTATCATATCCTTTAATTTTTACTCTTTTACTTTTACCTTTGCAAAGGTACTGAAAAAAGTAGAAAGGTAAAAAAGTAAAACGCTAAAAAGTAGGAGGTATGGGCATCTTGCCCGTACCACGCAGCCACAAAACATATTTTAAATTGTAAAAGCGTAAAAAACAAAAAATAATTACTACTTTTGTAATTCATTGTTCACACAGAATACACATTAAACAACCATTAATCAGCAAAGGAAATGACAGAGCAAACGCAACTCGCTTGGGACATAATAGAGACAACGAACACCAACCTCTTCCTCACCGGTAAGGCTGGCACGGGAAAGACCACCTTCCTGCGCCGACTGAAGGAGGAGTCGTCGAAGCGTATCGTGGTTGTTGCGCCTACGGGCATTGCTGCCATCAACGCCGAAGGTGTGACCATCCACTCGTTCTTCCAGTTGTCGTTTGCGCCGTTCATACCCAACTATAATCTCAAGGAACAGCAGTTCCGCTTCTCAAAGCAGAAGATTAACGTAATACGCTCTATCGACACGCTCGTCATCGACGAGATTTCCATGGTGCGTGCCGATTTGCTTGACGCTGTAGATAGCGTGTTGCGCCGTTTCCGCAAGAACAATCTGCCGTTCGGTGGTGTTCAGATGGTTATGATTGGCGACTTGGGTCAGCTTGCTCCGGTGGCTAAGGACGACGAGTGGCAGATGCTCTCGCGCTATTACGCCACGCCTTACTTCTTCTCGTCGCTCGCCCTGCAGCGCACACGCTACGCCATCGTGGAACTCACCAAGGTGTACCGCCAAAGTGACGAACGCTTTCTCGATATATTAAATAAGGTACGAGAGAACCGTGCCGATGCTGCGGTGCTCTCTGCGCTCAACTCGCGTTATATACCCGACTTCAAGCCGCGCAATGAAGACGGCTACATACGTCTTACGACGCACAACTGGCAGGCGCAGCGTATCAACGACCACGAGCTTGAACTGCTCCCCGGCAAACCCTATACCTACACTGCCACCATCGAAGGCAAGTATCCAGAGATGCTCTTCCCGACCGACGAGACGCTCACGCTGAAGACCGGTGCGCAGGTGATGTTCGTTAAGAACGACTCGTCGGCAGACAAGGCTTACTACAACGGTATGATTGGCACCATTGCCGAGATAGACGCCGAGGGCTTCACCGTTACGGCGAAGGACACGGGCGAGAATATACGTGTGCAGCCCGAACAGTGGGACAACACGCGCTACGTGCTCAACGAGAAGACCAACGAGATAAGCGAGGAGGTAGAAGGCACATTCACGCAGTTCCCCGTGAAGACAGCATGGGCTATCACCGTTCACAAGAGTCAGGGCTTGACGTTCGACCACGCCATTATTGACGTGCAGCGTGCCTTCACCCACGGACAGACATACGTGGCGCTCTCGCGTTGCCGCACACTCGAAGGCATGGTGCTGAGTGCGCCGCTGCCGCAGACGGCTATCATTCGTGATGAGGCTGTAGACGAATACGCCACGCACGCCATTGAGCACACGCCGAGCGAGGGACAGATAGAACAGTTGCAGCGCGACTACTATCTGTCGGTGGTGAGCGAACTGTTCGACTTCCGTCCGCTCATGGATGCCTTCAACCGTGTGCTCGACCTGCTCGACGGACATTTCCGCCGTTCCTTCCCGAAGCTCATCGCCGAATACAAGGCACGCACGGGCACTATAAAGACCGAACTTATGGATGTAGCCGAGCGCTTCAAGTTGCAGTACAGTCAGATCGTAATCGCTTCTGCCGACTATCAGACCAACGCCCTGCTGCAGGAACGCTTGAAGAAGGGTGCCGACTATTTTGTGCGTAAGCTGACCGATGTAGAGGAACTTGTGAAGAAGACATCGGTGAAGACCGAGAACAAGGACGTGAAGAAACGTTACAACGATGTGTTCCCAGCGCTCAAAGAGGTGGTGATGCAGAAGCGCGCCCTCCTCAACTGTGTCAAGGCTGACGGCTTCACACTGCATAGCTATCTGCGTCAGCGTGCCCTGGTATTTGCCGGAAAAACAATATCAGAAAAATAGACAAATGGTATGGTTCTTATACCTATGAACCATTATGGACTTGTATGGTTCGTCACTTTACCATAACTTTGCCCTTTGACAGGTAATGCCGTGCAAACGGCATTTATAGTATAACCTAAAAAACGAATTACTATGAGTAGGGTTTTTCAAGTGAAGCCTAAACAAGTGTTTGAAAAGGTGGAGCTGAAAGCCATCTGCTTTACCCCAGAGAACATCGAAGCGGAAATCGCTTTGTTGTAATCAAAATTTACGTATAATAAATGTGCCGAACAATATTTTATTCAATATAAAAGATAAAAACGGAATTTTTAGTTGTTTTGTCTTTTATAAAAGATAAATTTACTATTTTTGCGGAAAATATCTTTTATAGTGAATAAATATGGCAACAATTAGGAGACAAAGAATGACGATGATGGCATAACACACATTCATCTCCGCAAGTTCTTGCGAGAAGGTTTGTAGAGATTATTACTTACAAAGTTTGTAAGCATAATAAAAGATACCATCAATGCAAGTATTTTTATTGCCGTAAACGCGAAAAAATCCACCATATCTCCCAGTAGGCGTGTAACGCGTTGTTGGAAAGTGAGTTAGAGGCTGGTAGATAGCTTCTGTTTTGCAGATATCTACCAGCCATCTATCAGCTTGGGTTCTATAGTTTATGATTGGATCAGTTCATGGTTCTAACTTATGGCAAACAACATATTCTTTCAGCCCTTCGTCGGCAAGCATTATGCCGACGGAGGTATGCGAGGCGCTCGACAAGTATCAGCCCGAGTATGTCGTCGTTTGGGGCAAGCGCCTTTGGGATAAGATGCCGGGCGAGCGATGGCAGGATGGCGAGCCGATAGTAGTGGACGGGTGCAGCACGGCGACGGGCGCTTATCTCCTGAACAACGGCAGACGTGTGGAGACGATGGCGGTGAACCATCCTTCGGTAGGCTATTCGTGGGATTATTGGTATCGTGTGTTGGAAAAATTCTTCTTGCATTAAACGGTGGAAAAAACAACGCAGGTTTCGGAAATAAGGCATAATAATAGCCTGATTTCTTTCGCAATAAGTCATCGTTCTGCGTCCGCCGTCCGATCAGATTCCGTCCGCCGCCCGATTGGGTTGCGTTCGGAGTCCGATCGGATGGCGGACGGTGCACGATGAGAATTTATGGTGTTAAGGCAAACTTTTGATAAGTTTGGCTGCAACTCAACAATAAAAATAAATGAACTTAGAATTGCAATTCTTATCTTTGCAATTCTTGTATTGTCTTCGATTTACACTAACGTTTGGTGTAAAAGACAGATAAATGATAATTTATCGTTGCTTGACCATTCATCAAGAGGGGCAATAGTTCGTTGCGCTGCTTAGTTAAATCTTTGATTTCTTCACCGATTATCATTTGTTTGTCGAATATCGGCTCACAAACTTGCTCAAACTCCGAAATGACAGATTTTGTAGGAATGATAACAGGAAGAGAAAATAGTTCATCCTTTGTTATAGACCCAAATGTCGTACCAGCAGAGTTCATTCCTTCAAACTTTAATCTAAAGTCATTCATCAAATAGTATAAATGGGTCATAGAACCTATTTTTGACGATAAGGCAGAAAGACCACGACCAATACAGCAATCATTATTTGCAATGTTCAATGCTCCAACAGGTGCTCTTACACTCATAAGAATATCGCCCTTATTTGCGTATCGGCTTGGTGAAGTTGTGTATTGTCGAATGTCTGGAAAACGAAGCCCAAAATCTGTACTACCTTGATAGAAAATAATGCCTTCACCTTCTTCATTGTAAGAAGAGCCATCAGGTGATTGCCCCATCGTGATATTGGCAACATCAGATAATGCGCCATTGCTCCACCCTTGCGGTATCTCACGCTTCAATTTCTCATTCCACACCATAGTTCCGCCACTTGATTTATACGGTTTTCCCTCCTCATTCGGGAAGTCAAACTGCACAAACCAATAGTCATAGAGCTGTTTTGCCATCGCCTCTAAATTATCATTTATCAGCATCGTTTCTTTCTTCTTTATATTATATAGAGACCAATACAAATTAAATGGTATGAAAGAGACAGTTATACAAGCCGTTTTAGATGGTATGCGAGCAGTTCTAACTGATAATCAGTTGGAATTGCTTACAGATGTGACCAGAAGGGCACTATCTGAGTGTGAGATTACGCCAAAGTTGGCAGAGGAAGAACAGCGCAACAAGGAAAACGCTGAACTTCTTGGGGCTTTTATATCCTCAAAGAAAGTGGAGGGTTGTTCAGACAAGACAATCCACTATTATAAGTCTTCCATTGAGAAGCTGATAGCGACTGTGAAGAAGAATGTGTGCGACATTTCTACCAATGACATTCGTTGCTATCTTGCTGAACAACAGGAACAACGAGGACTTAGCAAGGTTACGATTGACAACTTGCGTCGTATTTATTCCAGTTTTTTCTCTTGGCTTGAAGACGAGGACTATATCACCAAAAGTCCTGTGCGCAGAATACACAAGGTACGCACGGATGCTTTGGTGAAAGAGGTGCTGACAGATGAGAATATAGAAGTGCTGCGTGACAGTTGCCAAGAATTGCGTGACATTGCTATGATAGATTTGTTGCTTAGTACTGGTATGCGTGTTGGCGAATTGGTGAAAATCAACCGTGAAGACATTGACTTCCAAGAACGTCAGTGTGTGGTGTTTGGCAAGGGCAACAAAGAGCGCGAGGTGTATTTTAACGCACGGACTAAAATCCACCTAAAAAAGTATTTGGAGCAACGCACAGACACAAATCCAGCTTTATTTGTAAGTCTACACGAACCGCACACACGCCTAACCATTAGTGGCGTGGAAGTACGTTTGCGCCAACTTGGAAAGCGTGTAAATCTGCATAAGGTTCATCCTCACAAATTCCGTAGAACATTGGCAACAATGGCTATTGACAAGGGAATGCCGATAGAACAAGTGCAAAAGATGTTGGGGCATGTGAAAATAGACACTACGCTGCATTATGCTATGGTAAATCAAGCCAATGTAAAGGCTGCACACCGCAAATTTCTTAATTAAGGTTTAGAAATGTATTATTCTGCTTGTTTATGAGTACCTTTGTGCTATAGAAAACAAGCAGCACATGAAATTAACAAAACATAAACTTGGGGAATTGGTTGAGGTTTCTCGCGGTGCGAGCCTCTCTGGCCAGTTCTATGCAGAAGAGGGTGAACTAATACGTTTAACCCTCGGTAATTTTAATATGAATGGAGGTGGTTTCAAGGAAAACACCTCAAAGACAGACTTGTATTTTACAGGAACGGTAAGGGACGAGTTTATACTGAATAAGGGAGATATCATAACGCCATTAACGGAGCAGTCGGTGGGATTATTAGGTACAACGGCAAGAATTCCTGAAAGCGGAAAGTATATACAGAGCCAAGACGTAGCACTTGTAAGATGCAAGGGGGGACTTCTTGACCCTAACTTTTGTTATTATCTTATTTCTTCGTCTATAGTACGCCAACAGTTGAGTGCTGCAGCCCAACAGACAAAAATACGCCATACATCCCCTGACAAGATTAAGGATTGTACCGTTTGGGTACCATGCCTTGAAGATCAGAAGAGCATAGGGCGTATTTTGACTGATATTGACGAAAAAATTATTGTCAATCGTCGGATAAATGATAATTTATTGTTGCTTGACCATTCATCAAGAGGGGCAATAGTTCGTCTCGCTGCTTAGTTAAAGACTCTATCTCACAACGATTTTCTATTATTTCAGCCAATATAGAGTCGAACTTGTTTCTAAAATCAGCATTTGGACTAACCAATACAAATAACCCCTTCAAATCTTTATCTGAAAGGTGTCCGACTGTAGAGCCTTTTGCTCTCAACTCTTTAGCCTTTATATAGGGCGCAATATCATATCTTGCTTGCAAAATAGAAACTGTTGAATTGGGGTTCGCTCTCAGTCTTACACTTCGTTGATTCAGATAAGAGACATTGTCATTCCAATAGTTCATATGGAAATTTCCATCCATTCCTATAAGCAAGTCTTGTTTCTGTAATTTATACTTTTCGTCGGCTTCTTCTCTCGAATATGCAGAAACGCTATTTTCTAATATATCACGAATACGTACAACTGGTATGTTAGTTGGTTCTTCTGTAAATAAACCTGTAGAGAAAGGGAATCCGTATTGAACGGATAATTCATCAAAAATATTGGCTGCAGTCCATCCTTGCGGTATCTCACGCTTCATTTTTTCGTTATAGACCATAGCCCCACCACTTGATTTATACGGCTTGCCCTCCTCATTCGGGAAGTCAAACTGCACAAACCAGTAGTCATAGAGTTGCTTTGCCATCGCCTCTAAATTATCATTTATCTGACGATTGATAGATATTTTTTGTTCAAAATTGCTCCATATTTCAGAAATAGCTTTTTGTTTTTCAATATTTGGAAAAGAAAAAGCTATTTCTGAAATATCTGAAGGAGTAAAAGAAGGGTATGCAGATACAGCAGAATCAGCAATACATGCTATATATTCAGTTATTGCAGGTTGTGTCAATAATAAAAATAAATAGCGTGCATCTATTCTATCTTCATACTCTTTTTTGAGATCTATCGTGACGAATCCAGAAGAAACGATTAGATTGTATGGCGGTGAATTCAAAATACCATAATGCTTTAAACGAGGACGAACGGTAGAGTAAATAATCGTATTGGATTTTACTTTACGTTGTGCTCGACTGGGAGCTTCAGATAAAGGCATTATACAAGTACCTGAAATAAAATTTTCTGTTATGCTGCTTGTATCTAAGTATATAATTTCTTGAAGATTATCTGACTTTGAAATTGAAAATTTGTTTATATCGGCAATCTCAGCTAATGTGTATTTCATTTTACTCGTTTTATTTCAAAATGATAGTTACAATAATTCCTAAAGCCGTAACAACTAATGTCGAAACGGCAATCCATAAAGACGTTTTAGCAAGATTGCTTGAACTCTTAGCTTGAAGCATACTTGCATAGGCTAAATGGAATTGTTGTTTTTTGTATGCATTTAATCCATTTTCTGTAAATGACATTTTTTGTGTCTGTTCATCAAATGAAATCAAATTAAGCCACATCATTTCATGAAGCCACAACTCTATCCTTGCTATTGGAACATTCCAATCATACGAAGCTGTAGATTTTTTATTGAGCCAATCGTCAACATCTTTATAGCAAACAGATTCTTGTCCATATAAAAATTTATTTATTGCCAAGCAATCCAAAACATTAGAAATAACGTGGAATTTAACAAGATTATCTTTGAGGATTTTCTTTTCCTTTTTGGAAAGATTAGTAATAGCTGGTAATTTATCTATCTTTTCTGTCATCTGTATTATGAATTAAATTAATGTAGGAGTGGCTATTTCGAGCGTTGAAACAACCACATCCATTGCTTATTCATCCCCCAGCAATCCCCTTACTTCCTTATCGAAGTCTGAGTCAATGCGTTGAGTCTTATTGAAAATGTCATATTCTTCTTCCGCTTTCTTCTTGGCTTGCGCTGCCGATATTTTGCCTTTGTCAGGCAATATCTGGTATTTGCGGAATGTCAAGAATTCATTGACACTTGTAGAGAACTGCGCCATGTTGAACGTGTTTTCACGCTCAATAAGGTCTTCGATATAGTCGAAGAAACCTGTAACAGCACGCTCCAATTGTCGGATTTCTTTCTCTTGCAGATAATTCTTAGCAATAGATACGTCCGACTTTAAGACACGCCCATCGGGTGCGTTCTTCCATGTGGTCAGTCCCATGTGATCCTTTGTATGGTCAGCCTTTGAATAGATAATCTCCGCTGCGGTCTGCCCAGTGATGGCAAAGTGGAAGCGGTTTTGTATCATTGCGTAGAAATCGTGTGTGGTAGGCGAGTTGCGGTCATAGTCGGTGCTACATTCAGCGTAGATGTCCGTAATCTGTTGCCAAATGCGACGTTCGCTTGCACGGATAGAGCGCACACGTTCAAGCAATTCGCGGAAGTAATCCTTGCCAAACACTGCCGTTCCTTGCTTCAACCGCTCGTCGTCCATGACGAAACCCTTCTTGATATACTCACTCAGAATCTTGGTAGCCCACTGACGGAACTTTGTAGCCTTTGCCGAGTTGACACGGTAGCCAACAGCAATAATCATATCAAGATGGTAAAAATCTACCAGCTCTTCAACATTGCCACGAATCCCCCTGTTTACGACGGTTGCAATTTTTGCAACCGTCGTGTCGGGCAGAAGTTCGCCAGTCTTGTAAATATTTGAAATATGACGGCTGATGCCAGACTTGTCAATGCCAAACAGTTGAGCCATAGCCTTTTGGGTACACCAAAGCGTTTCATCCTTTATGACGACTTGCACTTTGCCGTCCGCATCCGGCATGCTATACAGAAGATATTGAATCTCGTTACTCATCGTAGTGTTCCTTCCCTACGTTTTCGTTGAAACTGATGCTATCCAACTGCTTCAGTATCTCTTCTTCGAGGCGGTGACTCTCCTCAAACTGTGCTTTCAGCGTTGTTTTGTATTCGTCCATGCGCTTGTTGAACTCCTCCTCGGTGATGTCCACATAGTCAATCTTGATGTTGAAATACTGTCCTGCAGAGAGGCTATATCCTTTCTCTTTGATTTCATCGTATGTCACGGCAACCGAGAAGTCGTCAACAGCCTCCTTGTTCTGGAATGTGTTCACGATCTTGTCGATCTCGAAATCGCGAAGACGGCGTTTCTGATTATTACCTTCCTTATATTCCTCACCCAGCTTGCTTGCGTCGATGAGAATCACCTTGTCGCTCTGTGCCGATTTGTCAAAGAACAGCACGGAGACATTGGTGCCGGTAGTAGCGAACACGTTTGACGGCATAGACACACATCCATACACCCATCTTTCATCTACGATGCGTTGCAAGATGCGCTTCTCTACGCCACTTTTAGATGTGATAAATCCTGTAGGTATGACGATAGCGCCCTTTCCCGTTGGCTTCAGCGAGTTGAGCAGGTGCTGGATGAAGCAAGTGTAGATAGCCATTTTAGGTTTGTTCGGATCTACCTTTTTCACAGAGTTGGGAACACCAGCCCAAAAACGGATTGTGTCGGCAGCGAGCGTGTCACGATACTCTGGAAAATCGAGTTTAAACGGTGGATTGCTTACAATGAAATCGAATTTCTTCAGCACACCATTATTCTCTTTGTGCGATGGTTCGGTAAGCGTGTTGCCTTGCACCACATTAGGCAGAGAAGCCGAAAGGTTGTTGAGGATAAGATTCAGACGCAGCATCTCGGATGATTTCTCTGAAATGTCCTGCGAGTAGATGGAGCATCTATCCTCACCTATCTGGTGAGCCAACGCCATGAGCAGCGTGCCAGTACCTGCCGACGGGTCATAACAAGTGATACCACGGAAGTCCGACTTGTCGCCCACAAGCAACCGCGCCATAACCTGCGCTATGGCATGAGGTGTGTAATATTCAGCATATTTTCCGCCACTGGCATTGTTGAACCCCTTCAACAGGTACTCGAAGATGTGTGAGAAGAAATCGTATTTCTCGCCAAACACATCCTCAAAGTTGAAAGAAGCCACATTGTTCATCAGAGCCTTGGCAAACTCATCACGCTTCTGTGTGTCGGTGACGTATGTAGTCAGCGGAAAGAAAATATTCACTTTGCTCTTTCCAGACGTGGTGACAGAGAAAGTATCGGCATTGAGCGAGGCAATGTCAATGAGGGTAGCATCGAGCAGTGTAGAAAAATCGCCTTTGGTGGCAGAGTTATAAAGGTGAGATAGCGTATGCTCCGGCTTCATGCGAGGCACGGAGTGTGGAAGATAGCTGAAAAGGTCTTCCACTTCATCCTCAGTGAATTTGTCATACTCAGCATCCCACTTCTCTGCGTTTCTCAGGCGCTCTCCATACATTTCATCGCGCTTTGCCTCATAGCCGAACTTATCATTAAAGAACTTGTAAAGAAACATTTCCGTTACAATCTTATATTCGCTGCCAGTGCCAGCCAATCCGTAAGCCCCGGTAGTACTCTTCAGAGAGTCGATAAGGGCAATGGTAGCCTCAGATATATTGATGTTGCTCATTATTGTTTTTAATATGCGTAGTTACGTTGTTGTAAATATTCTGTTGTGATGAGATTATTGATAAACTTACGGTCCTTGATGTCAGCCCTTATGTGCATCTTCAGCAGTTCCTTGCCGATGACGGCAAGCACATCCTGTAGAAATGCCGGTTCGTTGTCGAGCTTGTTGATGTCGAGGAATATCATCCGGTCGATATCCTGCTTCATATTTGCCAGGTTCTCCGCAATCTCATATTCATGTTTTGATATGATTGGTTTTTCGCGCTTTTCGTTCTGCTCCTCAATACGCTTGTGGATTCGCACAAACCGCTCGTCGCCCTTGTACTTGCTTTTCAGCAGGCGGTTGCGACGATTGATTTCCCTTATTTTCTTCATCACCTCGTCCATGTACTGTATGCTTTCTTTTGCGTCAGCCGTGTCTTTAGGTACAAATCCCTTTTTGCGGAAATACTCACGGAACTCATCGGCAAGGATAACATATTTGTCCTCCTTTGTATCGAAGTTTGCCTCAAACTCTGCCTGCACACGCTCGCAACGCTCACGAATGTCGTTGACTATGATGCGCATTTCCTCTGGCATTCCTTTCTTGAACTCAAATTCGAGTTCGGAAAGCGCAACGTTAATGATGCCCGACACGTCAGCCTTATGCTCCGTGTTTTCAAGAAGATTGATGCGCTCGATGCGATGCGTCACCTCCGTGATAAGCATAGGAATGGTGCCGATAGGTAGCGATGCAAGTTTCTGCTTTGTTTCCTCGTCGCCGAAAGAACGCACTTGGTTGACAATAGCCTTTGCCTCCGAAAGCGTGTTGCGCAATTCATAAAGGCTGTCCTTGTTGTCAACCTCGTCAATCTGCTTACGGAACTCCTCCATATTATCAGTGGTGAAGTTGAAGAGAACGCTTTTTACTTGCCTGATTTTGGCTTCCACCTCTTCTTTCGTTACCATCACATCGTTGGCGATATTGTTCTGTCCCGAGCCAATGCCGTCAGAAGTGCGGTTCAATTCACGCAGGTAGCGGTCGTTGGTAGCATCAAAATTCTCCTTGATGTTCACGAAGTCAACCACATAACCATACTTAAAATCATGGTAAGGTCGGTTGACACGCGTCAAAGCCTGCAACAAGTCATGCCCGTCGAGCGAGCGTCCGAGGTACAGTTTCTTCAGACGAGGAGCATCAAAACCGGTGAGAAGCATCTTGTTGACAATGAGCACGTCCACTTCCTGAAGTTTCTTGAACCCCTCAATATACTCTTTACGTTCCAACTTATCGCCTTCGTCATGCAATATAAGCGAAGCGGTCAAAGGCCTGTAGCCAGAAGGCAAAGTCATTGGCTCTGCTGCCATTCCGAGCTGTTCCTCTTTATGCTGCCATATTTTCTCTGCATTATGAAAACGCTCCTGCCACAAGCGGAACATCTCTCTTGCCTGAGGGTTTGTCTTGCAGACAATCATGGCTCCGACAGAGTTGTCGTTCTGCTCCCTACGGAAACGGCGGAAGTCGGATATGACATAGTCGAGCAACGCATTAAGATAGCTTTCATCCTCAATGATCTTGTTGCGGTCGATGTCCGACTTCTTCACTTTTACGCTTCCTGCCAATTTGTCGAGGATGTCCTCTATCTTTTCCTTGTAGATGGTTTCGACAGGCTCACGCATAAGTTTGCAAGTATAGCCGTCAGCGATGGACTTGTCGTAATAGTAGGTATGGATATAGTCGCCAAACACTCGCCAAGACTCACGCTCCTCCTTGAGAAGCGGCGTGCCAGTGAGGGCTATCTTCACGGCGTTTTTGTCAGCTTCGAGCAAGTTCGCCAAGAAACTTCCCTTGGGGTTATATCCACGGTGTGCCTCGTCGATAAAGAATATACGTTGCAGGTTGGTGCTGTAACTGTCGTCAACTTGCACCTTCGCCTTGTCTTCTTTGAACTTCTGGATGTTGACCACCATGATCTCCAACTTGCCTTCATTGTTCTGTGTGATAGACCGGCTTGCAATGTCCTTCATCAGTTCCTCACGGCTCTTGGCGTTATGCACGATAAGCCCACGGGCGGCAAATTCGTCGGTAGCCTGTTCCATAAGGTCGATACGGTCGACTATGAAATAGAACTTTGCCACGATGTTTTTCCGTGCAAAGAAATCCGTTAGGCTACGCACGCTGTAATAGGCAAGAGCTGTTTTTCCGCTGCCCTGTGTATGCCAGATGATACCGCTCTTTATCCCATTGTTTAGGGTGCGACGGATAGCATAAGAGGCGAACATCTGCTGATAGCGCATAATATGCTTTTGCAACGTAGTGCCCTGTGTGCCGTCCTCCAATTCCACCCTGCGCTCAACATATGCTATGCCATAACGAAGCAGGAACAGAAAGCGCTCCTTGCTCAGCATGGAGGTTATGATACGGTTGGTAGGGGTGTTGACATCTTTGTTGGTCTGATACTCCTTAAGGTTCTTGATGACTACACAGTTGCGGTGTTTCAATACCCTATATTCATCTTCATCCGTTATTTCCTGATAGGGATAATTGGTAACAAACGTTTTGTTCTCCTCACGGAACACATTGAAGAAAGCCTTGCCCTTGGCAGAGCTACAATAGAATGCACCTTGAATAGGTACACGGCTCTCATTGTCGTATTCCTGATTATTGGAGAATATCATCAACTGCGTGACGTTGAAGAAGCGGCGAAAACATGTTTTGCTCATTCGTGTATTGATGCGTTCACGCTCAGCCAAGATACCCTCGTGGTTATTTGGTTTCTTTACTTCAATAAAAGCCAATGGCATTCCATTGATGAAACAGGTGATATCAGGACGGAAATTATCCTCCGTATCTTCGTTTTCACATGTAAACTCTGTGGTGACGTGCCAATCGTTGTTTTCAGGATTGTCAAAGTCAATAAGTTTTATTCCGCTATTGGAAGAAAGCATCTGGTAAAACTCGCGTCCTAAATCATCATTGTTTGCAACGTTTACAATCTTTGAAAACAACAAAGAGACTTCCTGGCTTGACAAAGACGGATTCAGACGTTTGACTGCATTCAGAAAAACGTCTATCAATATATTAGTCTTGGTATCATATGCATTGATATTGTCCAAGTAGGTATAGCCCAACTTACATAGATGGAGAGCTGCAGGCACCTGTACCCTGGTATTCTCATTGAAGTTAGAATTTCCCATAAATATAGATTTAGTCAAAGTTAATTATTTCACTTACATTGACATTCAGCAACTCTGAAATTCGCTTCAGTGTTGCCAAATCGGGTTGTGTCGTATTGGTACACCATTTTGAAACAGTAGTTTGATTAACTCCCAACTGTTCTGCAAGCCATTTATTGGTCTTTTTATTCTTTACCAATACAAGTTTTAATTGATTCAATTCTTCCATACAGTCAATATATTGCTTATAATGCAAATTTATAGATTTTTAGTGAGAAACAATATTGCTCAATTCAACCTTTAACAAGATATAACTTTTTACATATCTTATCTTTGCAATTCTTGTATTGTCTTCGATTTATATAAAATCCTCACGCTCACAAGTGTAAATAAATTTCCATTTGTTTCGCTTAATCGGATTTTTGCACTACCCTTTGATAAGTTAGGCTGCATCTCAACAATAAAAATAAATGGATTTATTTTGTGTTGTCTTCGATTTATATAAAATCCTCACGCTCACAAATGTAAATAAATTTCCATTTGTTTCGCTTAATCGGATTTTTGCACTACCTTTGCAGCGTAAACTCTCAAGTCTATTAATATTCAATCAAATAATAACTAAAACAAACAAAAATGAAACTCAATCGTTTAATTCTTGCGGCTGTGGCGGCACTCTTCGTACAGAGCAGCTACGCACAGCAGCCGTACGGCGGTTGTTGGCACCCGGACGACATCAAGAACTGGTCGCCGGAGACCGACAAGGACGCCAAGTTCAACCGTTCACGCGTGCCATTGGCTGAGCGCTTCAAGGAGCCGAAGCTGATGAAGGCTAATAGTCAGCAGTACTATGAAGGTCAGATCTGCAACGCTCCTATCCTTTTCCCGACATGTTCTATGTGTCCGTCGCAGGGCGCGTACAACTTCCTCGGCTATCAGCCTACCTACTGGCAGTATATGGACAAGCTCGTTTATTGGGCAGGTTCGGCTTCTGAGGGTATCATCATCCCGCCGCCAGCAGGTTCTATCGACGCTGCTCACCAGAGCGGTGTGAAGGTGCTGGGTCAGGTGTTCTTCCCGCCGTACGCTTTCGGTGGCAATCAGGCATGGGTGCGCCAGATGCTTACCAAGGAGAACGGCGTGTATATCTACGCTAAGAAGCTCTACGAGATAGCCAAGTACATCGGCTTCGACGGATGGTTCATCAACGAGGAGACCGGTGGCGGTAGTGAATCGGAGTGGGTTGGCTTCATCAAGGAGTTTAATAAGATTGCGGATGAGAACGGCGACAAACACATGGAGATTCAGTGGTACAACGCTAAGTCTTATCCGAATGTTACAATCCTGAAGTCGCACAAGAATACATCGCAGTTCCTCGAGTACGGTTCGCCGGGCGACTATCGTAGCTATGCAAGCCAGCTCGGCTGCACAGAGGCGGAGACCTTCTCTAAGATATATGGTGGTGTGCAGGTGGCTGCAAGCGGACATACTGGCTTTGAAAGCTCGCTCAAGAGAGCAATGCCTATCAGCGGACACGTCGGCTCGCTCGACCTCTTCTGCCCTGAGGAGAAGACATGGAAGGACAACGTGCGCAACTTGTTAGGCAAGAACGATACAGGTCCTGACGCATACAAAGCTATCACAAGCACTTTCCAGAAAGAGATGGAGATGTGGACTAACTATGCTGGCGATCCAACCATTACAAATGACGCTTGGTCGGGCATCTCTGGTCACGTGCTCGAGCGTTCGGTTATCAGCTCAATGCCGTTCACTACATCGTTCTGCGTAGGTGTGGGCAAGCATCGCTTCGTAGAAGGTGAGAAGGTGGCTACACAGGACTGGTACCACTCTGGCGTGCAGAGCATTATGCCAACATGGCGCTACTGGATGGAGAACAAGGACGATGCTTCTTTCGAGATCAACTGGGAGGACGCTTGGAACTTCGGTTCGAGCCTTAAGCTGAAGGGTGGCTCTGCGTTCACTGGCGACCATCTCTGGCGTCTGTACAAGACTCAGCTCGCCGTGAACGGTGGCGGCACATTGCGCCTGGTTTACAAATCGTCGAACACGACAAACGCTTCTGTAGAGGTGAAGCTCTCTACAACAAGCTCTGTAAATCCTGACGTTACACTCTCTGCACCGAAAACCACAACAAAGAACGGTTGGACTGTTGCTGAGTACGACCTCTCTTCGCTCAACGGCAAGACTATCTATATGATTGGTCTTAACGTTAAGGCTAAGTTCACAGTCTACGACTACGAACTCTCGCTCGGCGAACTCTCTGTGCTGCCTGCTAACTATGCTCCGGCACCAGTGGAGGTGAAGAACCTTGCTACGACAAGCACGCTTGGCAACGTGCAGGGCGACGCTCGTCTGACATGGGACTTCGACTATACAGCCGACTTCGACCACTTCGACATCTATAAGGAGAACGAGGACGGCACACGCACAATGGTTGGTCAGACTCGCGACGAGGCATTCTACGTTCCGACATTCCAGCGTAAGGACAACGAGGCTTATGTTAAGTTCATCGTTACTCCGGTTATGAAGGACATGCGCCAGCAGAAGGGCAAGAGCATCATGCTCGACTACCCGCAGGCTACCGCTCCGGTTGTTTCGTTCACTATCAGCAACAGCTATCTGAAGGTGGGCGAGAGCGCTACTATCACAGCTAACGGTACGGGTAATCCGACTGCGTTTAAGTGGACTCTGCCCGAGGGTCTTAAGCTCGCTAACGGCTTCTCACTCACCGACCAGACTATCACCGTAGTTGCAGAGAAGGTGGGCAAGCAGCGCGTAACTGTTGATGTTACAAACGCCATCGGCACATCTACTACTTCAAGCAATATCCTCGACGTAATGACCGAGGAGGAATACAAGAAGATTTACAACGTGGTTTACCAGAAGAAGGTGCTCGGCTATAGCGGCTCTACCAACTATAAGGAGGTGCCGGATAAGATTATCGACGGCGAGACCAATCCTACTTCCGCATCGGACAAGTGGTGCAACGTAAGTGCTGACAACTGGGTTACATTCGACCTCCAGAGCGTTTACCGCATCTATAGCTTCAAGATTTTCGATGGCAACGCAGGTCCAGAATCAGGCGTAGACCAGATTGACTCTTACCAGATCCTCCTCTCTGAGGATAACGAACACTGGACAACAGTTGTTGATACCTACAACCGCCAAAAAGAGAGCATCAAGACCGACTACATCGCTCCGATGCGTGCACGCTACGTGAAGCTCGTTCCGCACGTCAACGGCATCCTCCGCATCTGGGAGTTTGAGGTTTATGGCAAGAAGGACAACAGCATGAAGCTCTCTACATTGACAAACAATGTCACTATGAACGCTGGTGAGTCGTATAATATCAATGTGACTTACGATTTGGGCGAGGGAGCTACTAAGGCTGATAAGTTCGAGTGTGTTGCTACAAGTAAGAACGGCAACGTGACTATCGGCACAATCAAGGAGAACGTGAAGAAGAACACGTTCGTCATTCCTGTAACTGCTAAGCAGCGCATGGGCGACGATGTTGTTACTATCCGCGTCGTGAATGGTGACGACTACGAGGAGATTGCTGTACAGGTGGAGGTTGACGCTACTACACAGCCTAACGTGCTCAAGGGCAAGACGGCTGAGGTGCGCCACTATGAGAATGACTACTCTTTCGAGGCAGCTTTCAAGAAGTATGATGTCAGCGGTCTGACCGACGGCAACAAGGCAGACGAGGCTCTCACCGATATCGAGGCACCTTCTACCCACCGCGACGACGTATGGGTGATCTTCACCGCTCCGGAAGGCAAGCAGTGGGACCTTGCAAAGGTTGTTGTGAACATCCCGAACGAGAACTACGCAGAGAACGACAACAACGAGATGAACTACGTCAACAAGGACGTGAAGATAGCTGTGGGCGACGACCTCACACGCATGAACACAGTGAAGACTTTCTCTGGCTTGAAGAAGGTTTCTGAGCTCAGCTACATCTTCCCGGAGAGCGTGAAGACAAAGTATCTCGCTGTCATCTGCAACCTCTACGTTTACTCTTATCCGTCAATGGCTGAGGTTTCTGCATACGAGCAGTTCGCAGACCCGACTGCCATCAACAACGCTACTGTACAGAACGCTGTTAAGGGCATCTACACCGTGAACGGCACAAAACTCAACGCTCTGCAGAAGGGCTTGAACATCGTGAAGTTCGCTGACGGCACTGTACAGAAAGTGCTCGTTAAGTAAATTATTAATTAGTAATTATTAATTATAAATCGGCTACGGCTATCGGAAGTGTAAAAGCTTCCCGATAGCCGTTTTTCGTATCCTTAAATGTAAAAAATACAACACAAACGCAAATTAGTTTGGCAAATGCTTGGTGGGTTGACTTTTATGATATATATTTGCAAACAAATTGTTAAAGTGAAATTATTACAACCGCTAAAAGCCACCATAACATGAGTAAAGACAATGTATTATACAGAGTGTGCCACTTCTATGTTGAAGGTTTTCGCAGTATGACTCTTGGCAAGGTCTTGTGGACAGTTATCCTCATAAAACTGTTTGTTATATTTTTTGTGTTGAAGCTGTTCTTCTTCCCCAACGTGCTTGACCAGAAGTCGAATGGCGACAAAGCATCATATGTTGCAGGGGAGTTGACGGGCGATAGGGTGGACAGATAGCCACTCGCATCGGTCGACGCAGATGATAGATGTATAAGTTCTGTAGCCCGAAAGAAACTGAATATAAACCTAATCAATAATAAAAAGACATCAAAAAATGACACATCTCTTGACTGTAGACCCTACACTTATCGATTGGTCGCGTGCGCAGTTCGCACTCACAGCCATATATCATTGGCTGTTCGTACCGCTCACGCTGGGTCTTGCCCTCATCATGGGCATTATGGAAACGTGCTATTATCGCACTGGTAAGCAATTCTGGAAGGATACCGCCATCTTCTGGCAGCGGCTGTTCGGCGTGAACTTCGCCATGGGTGTTGCTACGGGCATTATCCTCGAGTTCGAGTTCGGCACCAACTGGAGCAACTACTCGTGGTTTGTTGGCGACATCTTCGGCGCACCGCTCGCCGTTGAGGGCATCGTAGCGTTCTTCATGGAGAGCACGTTCGTCGCCGTGATGTACTTCGGCTGGCAGAAGGTGTCGCGCGGTTTCCACTTGGCATCGACGTGGCTCACCGGACTCGGTGCAACTATCTCCGCTTGGTGGATTCTTGTGGCTAATGCGTGGATGCAGTACCCCGTGGGCTGCGAGTTCAATCCTGACACCGTGCGCAACGAGATGACGAGCTTCATGGATGTAGCGCTCTCACCGTTCGCCGTGGATAAGTTCTTCCATACCGTGACCTCTACGTGGGTGGTAGGCGCAGTGTTCGTGTGCGCCGTGAGCTGCTGGTATCTACTGAAGCGACGCGAGCAGGAAATGGCACGCCAGAGCATCAAGATAGCGAGCATCGTGGGCATCGTGGCTGCCGTGCTTACTATGGCGACGGGCGACTTCTCTGCCGTGAAGGTGGCTGAGAAACAGCCTATGAAGCTCGCTGCTATGGAGGCTCTGTACAACGGAGGCGAGGGCGTTTCGCTAACAGCGGTTGCTGCTGTCAATCCGTTCAAGCAGCCCGACTACGCCAAGGGCGAGGAGCCACCGCTGCGTATTGCCATCCCGAACGGACTCTCGCTGCTTGCTACGCACAAGGCGGACGGATATGTACCTGGCGTGAACGACCTGCTCAACGGCTACACACGTGCCGACGGCACACGTGAGCTCTCGGCTGAGGAGAAGATAGAGCGCGGACGCAAGGCGATAGCTGCGCTTGCCGAATACCGCAAGCTGAAGGCTGCGGATGCCAACGACGCACGCTTGCCAGAACTTGCTGAGCAGCTGAAGCAGGACATGCCCTATTTCGGCTACGGCTACATCAAGGATCGTGCAGAGTTGGTGCCGTATATCCCCATCAACTTCTACGCCTTCCGTGTGATGGTAGGCGTGGGCACGCTGCTGATGCTTTTCTTCCTCGTCATCGGCCACATAGCATGGCGCAAGGATATCACCTCGAAGTATCGCTGGCTCTACGTGGCAGCACTGGTTATGCTTCCGCTCACTTACCTGGCGAGCGAAGCCGGATGGATAGTAGCCGAGCTGGGCAGACAGCCGTGGGCTATTCAGGACATGCTGCCAACGGTGGCTGCAGTTTCCGATATCAAGTCGGGCAGTGTGGCGTTCACGTTCTTCCTCTTCCTCGTGCTCTTCACGGTGCTGCTTGTGGCTGAGGTGAGCATCATGTGCCGCGTGATACGCAAATATAACGCCGAGAAACCTCAGACATCAACCGACAACACTTATGTTTAACTCTTCATATAACACATTCTTATGACATACGAATTTTTGCAACAATACTGGTGGTTCATCGTCTCGCTGCTTGGGGCGTTGCTCGTGTTCCTGCTCTTTGTGCAGGGTGCTAACTCTATGGTGCATAGCATAGGCAGAACGGAAGATGGGCAGCGCAAGGTGCTCGAGTCGACCGGCAGAAAGTGGGAGATAACGTTCACCACGCTCGTCACCTTCGGCGGAGCCTTTTTCGCCTCGTTCCCGTTGTTCTACAGTACGAGCTTCGGCGGAGCGTATTGGCTCTGGATGATAATCCTCTTCTCGTTCGTGCTGCAAGCCGTGAGCTACGAGTTTCAGCTGAAGAAGGGCAACCTGCTCGGCACACGCACCTATCGCTGGTTTCTCGTGCTGAACGGCATCGTGGGTCCGTTGTTGCTCGGCGGAGCTGTGGCTACGTTCTTCGACGGTTCCAACTTCCTCGTCGAGAAGGCATCGCTAACGGATATCGGTGCGCCCGTTATCAGCCGTTGGGCTAACGCTTCGGCAGGACTCGACGCGCTGCTCGACCCGTGGAACCTTGTGTTCGGACTCGCCGTGATGTTCCTTGCACGTATGCTCGGCGCACTGTACATAATAAATAATGTGGAGGATGAAGACATCCGTTCGCGTGCCAGTGTGCGCCTTGTCGGTAGCACCGTGCCGTTCCTTGTGTTCTTCCTCGCTTTCTTTGTGCGTCTGTTGCTGAAGGACGGTTACGCTGTGGATGCGCAAGGGGTGGTGTTCATGGAGCCTCTGAAGTATCTGCACAACTTCCTCGCCATGCCGCTGTTGGCGGTGCTTACGCTTGTGGGCGTGGTGTTGCTGTTGTATGGAGTAGGGCGCACCATTTTCAGCAACTCCTACGTGAAAGGTATCTGGCCGGCAGGCATCGGTGTGGTTATGGTAGTGCTCTCGCTTCTGCTCATTGCCGGTCTTGGTGGCACTGCCTATTATCCCTCTAACGCCGATCTGCAAAGCTCGCTCACCATCGCCAACAGTTGCAGCAGCGAGTTCACCCTACGCACTATGTTCTATGTGTCGCTTCTCGTGCCATTCGTGTTCGCGTATATTGCATACGTGTGGCGTGTGATGGACAGAAAGTAATATTAGGAGGCTACGGCATTCTTGCCGTAGCCTTTTTTTTAATAAATTAGGCAGCATCTCAACAATAAAAATAAGTGCTTTTGTTTTGCATTGTCTTCGATTTGCACTAACTTTGCACTGATTATTATGTATCGCGTAATGCGATGTACAACTCTCTAATGTATATAAAAACCAATCTATAATAAAATGAATACAAAACTATCATTCCGACTGCAATGGTCGAAGCGAGCAATGGCACTTGTCGTTGTTGCTGCTCCTTTGCAGTGGGCGTTTGCTTCGCAGGCAGAAAGTGCGCTGCGCACTCCCGTTGCGACTCAAACCGCTACCGTTGTAGCGCAGAGCGACAAGACACATAGCGTGAAGGGTCGTGTGTTTGACGAACTTGGCGAGCCGCTTATCGGTGCAACAATCTCCGTTGAAGGCACTAACGTAAAAACAGTTACAGACATCGATGGCAACTTCTCAATCAGCACACAGAAGGCTCCTGCCTCTACAATGCTCCGCATCTCGTACATGGGCTATAAGGACAAGATGGTGAGCGGTGCTGCCAACCTGAATGTCACTATGCAGCTCGACCAGCAGTCGATTGACGAGGTGGTCGTAACGGCGCTCGGCATCAAGCGCGAGAAGAAGATGCTCGGCTACTCGGTGCAGGAGGTGAAGGCAGACAAGCTCAACGTAACCGGCGACCCGTCAGTAGTGGGCGCGTTGGATGGCAAGGTGGCAGGTCTGCAGATGAACACCGCAAGCACCGGCTTGGGCGGTTCGACAAAGATAACCATTCGTGGCAACTCTTCATTGACAGATAACAACCAGCCGCTCTGGATTGTGGACGGCGTACCGTTCACCGACGACCAGACTTCTTCGGCTTCTACATATGGCGGTTACGACCGTGGCGGAACATCATTCGACATCAACCCTGAGGACATCGAGTCGATCTCTGTACTGAAGGGTCCGAACGCTGCTGCGCTCTACGGCTCGCGTGCCGGCAATGGTGTAATCCTCGTCACTACAAAACGTGGCTCGCACAAGCAGGGTTTCGGCGTTTCGTATAGCGGCAACTTCACATGGAGTCAGGCTGCTGAGACTCTAAAGATGCAGAAGCTCTACGGTCAGGGTTCGCAGGGTCAGTTCCTCTTCAACGAGGACGAGAATGGCAACAAGACAACCATGACGGGCGAACTGGCGTTCGGTCCGCGCTTCGACGGCTCGATGCAGACCAACTGGCTCGGTGAGAAGGCTCCCTACTCATACACTGGCGACCGTCTGAAGGACTACTTCCGCACGGGTTTCTCGCAGGCACACACCGTGGCTGTAGGCACATCGTCAGAGAAGTCGCACTTCCGACTCTCTGTAGGCTACAACGGCAACGACGGCTTGTTCCAGAACGAGTCGCTCAACAAGATTAACGTCGATCTCAACGCCGGTGCTACCGTGAACCAGTGGCTCTCGCTCGACGGCAAGATTTCGGTGTCTAACACCAAGGCGGAGAACCGTCCGTACACTGGTCTGAATGGTGAGGTGGCTCAGCTGCTCCTCATGCCTGGCAACGTGTCGTTGCGCGACTTGAAGGAGAACTATACATCGCCCAATCAGCTGCACCGCAACTGGTTCGGTCCCGACCAGCATTATTCTAACCCTTACTATGCTCGTCACCGCTTCAAGAACAGCGACGAGCGCTGGCGTGCATTCGGCTACTATGCTGCTAATGTGAACATCACTGACTGGTTGAAGTTCAACGCCAAGTACTCGTTCGACTACTATCGTACACGTCTTCAGACATCCGACCTCTCCTTGGGCGACGGCGCTATCTCTACCGACGGCACAGGATGGCAGGGCAAGCTCGTCAACGACGGCATGACACGTGCCGAGGAGAACCACTTCGAGCAGAACATACAGTTCCTCCTTATGGGCGACAACCAGCTCGCAAAGAAGTGGCGCTTAGGCTATACTGCTGGTGCTAACATAATGTATCTGAAGTTTGAGCAGCTGTCGGCATCGGTGCAGAACATGCTCGAGAAGGACAACTGGATATTCAACACAGGCAACAAGCTCACATCGGCTCTCGACGACGGACACAGCCGTGCTATGTACTCGGCTTTCGCTTCGGCTCAGTTGGCTTACGACGAGTGGCTCTCGCTCGACCTCACAGCACGCAACGACTGGTCGTCTACGCTGCCTAAGAAGAACAACTCGTTCTTCTATCCGTCGGCATCACTCAGTTGGGTGTTCTCCGACTTCATGCGCTCTATCGACCATAAGCTGCCGTCGTGGATTACGTTCGCAAAGCTGCGCGTGTCGGCAGCGCAGGTAGGTAAGGATCCGGCTCCGTACAACCTCTACAACGTGCGCAAGTATCAGTTCGAGATGGGCAACCGCAAGCCTATCAATAACACCATCAAGCTCAACGCCAACCTGAAGCCGGAGATCAAGACTTCGTATGAGGTGGGTGTAGACATGAAGTTCCTCGACAACCGTCTCGGCTTCGACTTCACCTATTATTATAATACTACGAAGAACCAAGCTATGCTCGTTGACGCTTCGTCACCGTGGACACAGCAGTGGGTGAACGCCGGCAAGATCAACAACACTGGTGTCGAGTTCATGCTCTACGGTACACCGGTTAAGACACGCGACTTCCAGTTCGACATCACCGCAAACCTCGCTCACAACCGTTCTACCGTTAAGGAACTGGCTGACGGCGTGAACCGCGTTTACTTCGCAGGCGACTCGAACATGCCGGTGAAGGTGGGTGCTGTGAAGGGTGGCAAGCTTGGCGACATCTTCGCCAACAACCTCATGCAGCGCGACGCTCAGGGCCGTGTAATCATCGGCGACGACGGTCTGCCAATGGCTGCAACCGGCGACGGTAACCTTGAGCAGTATCTGCTCGACCATCCTATCGGCAACATACAGCCCGACCTGCTCATGTCTATCACTCCGACCTTCACATACAAGGGCATCTCGCTCACCGCAATGTTCGACATGAAGTTCGGTGGCGATATCGTTTCTGTGTCAGAGGGTATGGCTACATCTGTAGGTACATCGGAGCGCACAGCATATCGTGGCGAGTACAAGACCGTTAATGGTGTGCAGGACTGGTATATGGTAGTGCCTGGCGTTAAGGCTGACGGCAGCGTGAACACACAGGAGGTGAGCGCACAGAAGTATTATTCTACAATCGGTCTGTACAGCTCGCAGAAGGGTTATGCAGAGGAGTTCGTACACGATGCTTCGTACATCAAGCTGAAGGAACTTTCGCTCGGCTATAGCTTCCCGCAGAAGATGCTGCGCCGCACTCCGCTCACACAGCTGAAGCTCTCGTTCGTGGCTCGCAACCTCTGCTTCCTCATGAAGCACACACCGGGCAACCCCGACGGCGGCTACGACACAACGATGTTCTCGCAGGCTATCGACTATATGGCAGTGCCTTACACACGCACATTCGGTTTCTCTGTTAACGTAGGATTCTAAATTTAAAACGACAAAATGAAACGCAATATATTATATACTGGTCTGATTGCAGCTACAACGCTGCTGACACTCGGTTCGTGCTATGACCTCGAGGATATGAACCGTGACCCGTACGGAGTGGAGGATACGGACAAGGGCGGAGAAATTACGCCCGAGGAGCCTACCGACACACGTTATGCCAACATCAACCTCAACTATCGTGTGAGCAAAGAGGACTCTGCTGCGTACAAGAAGCAGCTGGCAGATGCTCCGGCTAAGTTCCGTAAGTTCCTCTACGAGGGCTACTACAACGATTATCAGCGCACAACCAACCTCTCGCACGACATCTATGCCGGCTACGTGGCTAACAACCAGCCGAAACATGCAGGCAAGGCTCCCGACTATAACTACACCGACGGTTGGTCGGCTCTGCGTTGGAGCTTCTTCTACAACGACCGCTCATCGGAGTATCGTGACCTCGTGCGTGCATACAAGTTCAACGAGACACCGGAGAAGTATCGCAACATGTTCTACATCACGCGCATCTACTATGCGTTCCTCGCCCTTGCCAATACCGACACCTACGGCGATATGCCGTTCACGGAGTATGTGCAGGCTAAGGTGCCGGAGACCAACAACGTTGCATACAACACCCAGGAGGAGGTGTACGACGCGATGTTCCTCATGCTCGAGCAGGCTGTAGACAGCATCAAGCCCGACGATGCTTCGCAGTACAAGATTGACAAGGACGACATCTGCTACTTCGGCGATGCCAACAAGTGGCTGCGCTTTGCCAACACGCTGCGTCTGCGTCTTGCGCTGCGTATAAGCAATGTGGCTCCTGAGCGTGCAAAGAAGGAGGCTGAGGCTGCACTCAACAACAAGTACGGCTTGATGACTTCTAACGCCGACAACATGCAGACCGTGCCACGCCATGCTCCGGTTGAGATGGGCGGTGAGGATTCTGGCGGCGACGAGAACGGCTTGGCAATGTGCTCTGTAGCATACGGTGGCGAGAGCGTTCTGTCGAAGGATATGGAAGACTTCTATCGCAACCTCTCGGACGGTGGCAAGGAGTACACAATAAAGAAGGGACGTAAGGAGGAGATTACAAAGAAGATCGACCCACGTTGTCTCATTTGCTGGTACCGTAACAATATGACATCTTCTACATTGGCTGAAGGTAAGGATGCTTTGCGTAACGACTTCGTTGGTTGTGAGCGTGGTGCTCAGGCTCCGCAGATTTCTATGGATCCGCTGCAGTATAGTCTTACACGTACCGTTAAGGATGGCGCTTCTAAGGATCTGCCCGATGACCACTGGTTCAACTACTCTCGTCCGACGGTATGGCTCGGTTATGCAGAGTCGCTCTTCCTCAAGGCAGAGGCAGCGTTGCGCGGTTGGGCAGGTGCCGACCTCACTATGGGTGCTGAGCAGTACTTCCGTGCTGGCGTTAAGGCATCGATGGACTACTACCATATCGCTGCGGAGGATGCCGACAAGTATATCAACGGCATCAAGGCTCTCAAAGACGGCACATTCGAGAGTGGCGACCGCGAGCGAATCCTCGAGGCTATCATCACTCAGAAGTGGATGGCTGTGTTCCCGAATGGCAATGAGGGTTGGGCTGACTTCCGCCGCACCGACTATCCGGCTCTGCGCACTCAGCTGAGCAACTTCTCGGGTGGCGACGTGCCTAACGGCAAGCAGATCAAGCGTCTGCTCTACCCGAACAGCGAGTCGCAGAACAAGTTCTTCCAGGCACATCCTGAACTGCAGACCGCCAACACTCAGGGCACACGTCTCTGGTGGGATGTTAGCGACACCAACGATGCTGCAGGCAACCGCCAGCAGCCGAATAACTTTAGATAACTAAAAAAATCCTCCATATCTTCCAGTTCCGCTATAACTCTCACATTTTGAGCATAGTAGGGGCTGGAAGATTTTCTTTTGAACGGGTTATCTGCCAGCCTATCTTCCAGCCTATCTTCCTGCGGAGACCGCTACACCCCTTGTATTACCATGCTACGGCAACGCAGTTGTCCCGCTACGGCAATGCAGTTGTCCTGCTACGGCAACGTGGTTGTTCTGCTACGGCAACGTGGTTGTTCTGCTACGGCAATATGGTTTTTGTTGGACAGCAATAAAAAAAACAGCATTAATGCCCAAGCATTAATGCTGTTTTTTTATTATTAGTATGTATAGAGTATCTCTTATTCTGTTTCTTGTTTGCTGCCCTTCACCTGCCAGTAGGTTACCAGACTTGCCAGCACGCCGTACACAACAGTCTGCATCCACAAGCCCTTTATCTCAGGCAGGATGTCGCTGAATGTAGCACCAAGCGTGTTGAGCTTCACAAAGCCCTGGATGCCGAACGACGAAGGGATAAGCCACGATACGTAGTGCCATAGTTCAGGCACGTTGCTCTTTGGCCATGATATGCCCGAAAGGAACAGGAACGGCACTGAGGTGAAGACCACTAACAGCATCACGTCCTCGCGACGACGCACGAAGAAAGAGAAGGTGATGGCGAAGAAGATGCACGCCAGTAGATAGGGGAACGTGAACAGCAGGAAATCGCCGAAGTGGATGAGCTGCACGAAGTGGAACAAGCGTGGCACCGCCAGTATCACCCACGCTGCGATAAGCATGAAGAGTACGAGGAAACCCATTGTGCGTCCGACCATGATGCGAGCCAGTCCGAAGCGGCGGTCGAGCATCGGTCGTATGCGCAGGAAACGGTTCTTCTCGTAGCTCGTGCCGTATGTGATGCCGATGCCGAGCAGTAGTATTTGCTGCAGGATGAGCACTAATACGGCAGGCAGGATGAAGTTGCCGTAGCCGCTTGTGTTGTTGAACATCGGCACATCGGTGATGCTGAGCGGTGCCGTCGTCAGTTCATCCTCACGGTTGGTCTTGTTGCCAGACAGACGTATCTGTATGCCAGAGTTCATGTCGGCAGCCACAGCCGTGCAGGTCTGGAAGATAGCCTTGTACGTGAGCATCAGTCCCATATTGCAGTAGACACTGACGTGCGCCTGCTCCATGCGGTTGAGACGAGTGTCAAAGTCGGAGGGCAGATAAACCACGCCGTACACCTTGTGCTTGCCAACAAGACGCGTAGCTTCCTCAAGAGATGCGCAGCGTTCAGCCACCATCACGTCGGGCGACGCGTCGACATGGCGCACGAACTCACGACTTGTAGCCGAGTTGGAGCAGTCGACAACAGCCACGGGCACCTCGCGCACCACCTCGTTGTTGTATATCCACGAGTAGAGGAGCGGGTAGGCGAGTGGCAGGAGGATGACGAAGAGCAGTGCGCCCTCGTCGCGGAACATCTCAAGATGCTCGTGCAGCCACACCTTTGCGGTGTCTTCCCAGAATGTATGTATCTTTTTTATTGTCATTTGAGTATTCTTAAAAGCGAGAAGCGTGATTTCTTACTCCATATATACATATTCCTTATAAGCTCGGTTGATGCGCAGAATGACGAACACCGGAGCCGCAGCGAACAGCACGAGTGCTGCGATGTTGAGTGCTACGTCAGAGAGCGGATTATTGGCGAAGATGCACGTCTCGTAGATAAGGAAGAAGTGGCGCATGGGGAAGATGTTAGCCAGCACCTGCAGCGGTGTGTCCATAGCTATTACGGGGAAGGCAGTGCCTACCATCGAGAAGCTGAGCACGCCCCATAGCGAACAGATGCTCATCGACATGCGCAGCGCAGGCAGGAGTCCGAACATGAACACGCCGAAGCCAACGGCAGCGAGTACGCTGAGCACAGTGAGCAGCACGATTACGCCCCAACCGCCAGGGTGAGGGAAGTTGAGCACGCCGAAGGTGTAGACCATGTATGCGCCCATCACCACAATCCATACGGCGATGTGGGGGAGCATCTTGCCGACGAGGGCGATGAACGGATTGCCACCAGCTGCAGCCACCAGTTCGGTGGCAGTGTTCTCCTTCAGTTCCATACCCATGGCGTAAGCCGTGAGGAGGAAGATGAGCAAGAGCAGACACGTCGGCACGAGCATCGTCGAGAGATAGATGTTATAGTTCACCCACGGATTGCCCACGGTGTGCAGGTCGAGCACAATAGGCTGCAGGAATGCCATTATCTGGTCGTCGGTGTAGCCTTTGGCAGACATAACCGACTTGGCAACGCCTGCCGAACCGAGCGTGGACACGGTCTTTAGGTCTTTAAAGACGAGCGCACCCGATGTCAGCGTGGCGTAGCTGTAGTAGTAGGACACGTGCGGTTGGCGTTGTGCCAAGAGTTTTTCCGTCGTCTCCTTCGGGAAGTAGAGGAAACCGTAGATGTCGCCGCGCTGCATAGCCTGGCGAGCCTCCTCCACAGAAGGGTAGTGAGCCACCACCTCCGACGACTGGAACGAGTCGAGCAGACGTGTCAGCTTGCGCGTCGTGGTGGTGTTGTCGAGATCTACCACACCCACGGGCATATTCTCCGGCTGCCCTTCGTGCATGAACGACGTGAAGAACACCGTGACGAACACGGGGAAGAGCAGCATCGAAAGCAAGTACATGCGGTTGGCTGCCATACGTCGACATTCGCGTTGGGCGATAAGCAGAAGTCGTTTCATAGTTTACTGTTTAAAAACCGACGACTGCTTACTTCTTCAGCACTAACGACATGCCAGGGCGGAGTCCGTCAATCTTGTCGATAGGGCGAGCCTTCACCTCGAAAGTCTTCAAATCGTACTGTCCGTTCGACTTGGTAGCCTTCCATACGGCGTATGATCCCTGATCCTTGATGTAGTACACCTTCATGCGTATCTCGCGATTGTAAGCCGGTACGAAAGCCTTTATCTCGCTACCGATCTTCATGCCGTCAAGCTGGTCCTCGCGCACGTTGAATGTACCCCACATGTCGTTCATCATAGAGATAGACATGATTGGTGAGCCAGTGCCTACGAGCTCGCCTATCTTCGGATATACATCGCTCACCTCGCCTGCCATCTGTGCAATCTGCATTGTCTCGTTTATGTACGACGACACCTCAGCCACCGCACCCTTGGCGCGGTTCACCTGCGCAGCAGCAGCCTTCTTCTCCTCCATGCGAGCACCGTTGAGTGCCATGTCGTACTGGCTCTGAGCCGCCTTCACTTGTGCCTCCAAAGCCTTGTAGTTGGCGAAAGCCTCATCGCGTTTCTGCGCTGTCACCACGCCCTCGTCGAAGAGTCGCTGCACGCGGTTGTACGATTTCTCGGCAATCTCCAAGCCTGCCTTAGCCTGCTGCAGTACGGCGAACGCTGCACGCACCTGTTCCTTGCGTGCTCCGTTGTTAGCCATCTCGTCCATAGCAGCGGCAGCGTTCTCTGCCGACTCTGCCTGTGTCATCTTCGCACGCACATCGGGTGCGTCGAGTATGGCGAGTGTGTCGCCAACATTGACGTAGTCGCCCTCCTTGACGCGCAGTTCGAGGATGCGACCAGGCACCTTGCTCGACACACGATACTCCGCCACTTCTATCTGGCCTTGTATTGTTTCGGGCTCACTCTTGAGCGACAGGGTGCCGATGACAGCCACTGCCACAATAACCAACGTCATAAGGACGATGGTGATAAGAATATTCTTATGTTGTGATTGTTCTGACATAATAAAATGATATTGAAGGTTATTACTGCAAGACACCGAGTGCCTTTTTTAGATTTACTTGACTGAGTCGGACATCAATTTCGGCATCTATCTTCTGCGACTGTGCCTGGAGCCATGCTGTCTGTGCCGCCATCACATCGGTGGTCTGCAGCACGCCCTCCTTGAAGCCGACGTTTGCGCAACGCAGGTTCTCCTCTGCGTTCTCCACGTTCTTGCGAGCGAGTGAGAGTCGGCGGTTAGCCTCGTTCACCTTGAACTTGCACTGGCTTACCTGCAACTCAATCTTCTCGCTTATTTCGTCGCGCTCAAGCTGTACGATGCTCGATGCTATCTTGCTGGCACGCACCTTGTACGTGCCTTCCATCCAGTTCCAAAGCGGCACGCGCACCACTACGCCAACGTTCCATACGCCCGAGAGCTTGCGCTCGAAGCCGTTGAAGAGGTTTGGGTTGGATGCCATGTATCCACCGGTGAGGATAACCTGCGGCAGGAAGGCAGCACGCACGAGCTTTGTTGACTGTCGGCTGAGGTCGAGAGCGTTGTCGAGCAACTTCAGTTCGGGGCGGTTCTCCATAGCCACGCTGTTGTCGGTGTTCTCCACGTTAGCCGTAGCCACCAAGTCGGTAGAGTCTTCATCCTCAAGATGCACGTCGTTCTCCACGGGCAAGCCGCAGAGCTGGCAGAGCAACATCTTCGAGAGGGCGAGTCCGTTCTCTGCCTGGGTGAGCGACATCTCCGCCTCGTTCACCTTCACCGCCACCTTCAGTCCGTCGGCACGTGTAGCCACTCCTTCGGCAATCATCTTTTGTACGTCGTTGTCGAGTTTTTTCACTACTTCGAGATAGCTTTCAGCCAGCTGCTTCTTATGATGTACAGACACCACGAGCCAGTAAGCCTGATCGATGGAGTGGAGTGTAGACTGTGTAGTGGCTTCGATGTTGTTAGCCGCCATCTCTTCGCCAATCTTCGCCATGCGGTTGGCAGCAATGATGCCGCCACCCATGTAGATTGGCTGTGTAAGCATTACCGATACGGTGTAAATCTGTCGGGTGTCGGTGTGGAGGGCATCCACCACTTTCTGGCCGACACCGTCTACCACGCTGCCAAGCTTTGAACCTACCTGTCCGAAGAGGTTGCCCAGTCCGTTAGCAAGTTCGGGAGAGATGGCTCCCTGCTGCGCCAGTCCGGAGAGTGCAGACGAGATGTCGTTATGCAATGCACCGGTAGCGTGTGTACCTGCCGAAGAGAGCGATGCCTTTTGATCGTCGCTTAGCAACGAAATCTCACGACTCGTCAATTCGTAGCCGCCGAGCGCACTCACATGTGGCAGATACTTCGTCTTTGCTGCCTTTACCTTGTAATGAGCCATGTCCAGCTGCAAGCGCGAGGCACTCAGCGTCTTGTTGTTGCGCAGAGCCATAGCTCGGCAACTATCAAGACTGAGCCTCTGCTGCGCCTGCACGTTAGCTGCACAACAAGCCAAGGCGATAAATAGAAATCTTTGTATCATTTGTGTTATCCAATTATTTAAAACTAAAGCTGCGTGAGCCAATCATATTGCCGTCGGCGAATATGCTCACCTGGTATGTGCCCTCCATGAGCGACTGCGACACATTCCAATACAGAGTAAGCGACTTCTCCTGACCATCATACTCTATGGTCTTCTTCATTGTAGCCTCGAGTTGTCGGTTCTGATAAGCGAATGAGCCTCCTCCGCTGAGCACTGTGCCCGAAGGTGTGGTGATGCGCACGTAGAAGGTCTTTGTGCCGTTGGCAGCAGTGACGTTCTTCGCAATAGAGAAGTTTACCTGCACTGACTTACACTTAGATGTGTTGTTGGTAGACTTTCCGCGCTTGTTCTTCAGCTGCATTGAGATGCCCGTAGCATCGAGCTGTGCAGCGATAGCCACCTTCTCCGAGAGCGAAGCACGCTCAGTGTTCAAGCCCTCAATCTGGCGTGTAGCCTCGTTATATTGTCCTTTGATGCGTGAGTTCTCTTCTGTAAGGTTATGATTTAAGCGGTTGAGCGAGTCAATCTCGATGACATAGTTGCGCAGGATGGCGCGCACGGTAGCCAGCTCCTTCTTCAAGCGTGCTATCTCGCGAGCATCGTTTGTCTTCGTCTCTTTCAACTCCTTAAGCAATTTCTCTGTTTTCTCCTGCTCGGCTGTGAGCTGTGCGATGATTGAGTCGTTGCTAATCTGCATGCGCATCTCGCTATACTGATTGGCAAACTGCTGGTACTCGTTTTCCATCTCCTTCTTGTCGAGTTCTGCGAGTTCCTGCATCGCTTTGTTTTCTTTTCTTTGGTTGTCCAAATTAATGTAGAGATAAGCCACTGCGCCAATGAGCGCAAGACCTACAATACCCCCTACTATCCCAGCAATGAGCTTCTTTTTGTTTTCCATAACTTTTGATATATCAAATAATTAAATAGTTTAAACTTGATGCAAAGTTAAATGTTTAATTTTAATGCGCAAAGCGAGGTGTGTTATAAATAAGAAATATTATCCAAAATCGGTGAATTTTAATGAAAAACAGAACAGGATTAGTGTGTTGAGGTGGTGAGATGTTGAGGTGTTGAGGTGGTGAGGTGGTGAGATGGTGAGGTGGTGAGATGGTGAGGTGTTGAGGTGGTGAGATTACTTTTTTATACATATCTCAACACCTCACCATCTCAACACCTCACCATCTTTCACCTCAACATCTCAACATCTCAACACTATTGTTGGTGATTCCATTTATTTCGTGTAATTTTGCACGTATGAATGAGACATATCAAAATATGGAGTTAAACGATAAGCGGATTGCCGTGCTGCTCTCGGGTGGCGTGGACAGTTCTGTTGTGGTGTACGAACTGGCGCAGCGTGGGCTTCATCCCGACTGCTTCTACATAAAGATAGGTCCGGAGGAGCAGGAGGAATGGGACTGTACTTCGGAGGAAGACCTCGAGATGGCGACGGCTGTGGCGCGTCGCTTCGGCTGCAAACTGGAGGTGGTGGACTGCCACCGCGAATACTGGGACCAGGTGACACGTTACACCATGGACAAGGTGCGTGCTGGCTTCACGCCCAACCCTGACGTGATGTGCAACCGACTCATCAAGTTCGGTGCGTTCCACGAGAAGCGCGGACACGAGTACGATCTCATCGCGACCGGTCACTATGCGCAGACCGAGATTGACGAGCTGGGCAGAAAATGGCTCACGACGAGCCCCGACCCCGTGAAGGACCAGACCGACTTCCTCGCGCAGATATACGACTGGCAGTTGAAAAAGGCGCTGTTCCCAATCGGTCATTACCAGAAGGGCGAAGTGCGCGAGATAGCGGAACGCGAACATCTCATCAATGCAAAGCGCAAGGACTCACAGGGTATCTGCTTCCTCGGCAAGATAAACTATAACGACTACATACGCAAGTTCCTCGGCGAGCAGCCGGGCGAAGTACTCGAACTGGAGACGGGCAAGCTCATAGGCAAGCACCGCGGTCTGTGGTTCCACACCATCGGACAGCGCCATGGACTCGGCTTCGGTGGCGGTCCGTGGTACGTCGTGAAAAAGGATGTAGCCAACAATGTGTTGTATGTGAGCAAGGGCTTCGAGCCGCGCACCGCTTACAAGAAGGACTTCCCCATACACGATTTCCACTTTCTTACGCTCGACCCGTGGGGTGAGCCGGGCACATCGGCACGTGTGCGCTTCAAGATTCGCCATACGCCCGAGTACCATACGGCTGTGCTTGAGCGCACGGGCAAGGGCGAGTTCATCGTCCATGCCGACGAACTGATACAAGGCGTGGCACCGGGTCAGTTCTGCGTAGTCTACGACGAGGAGCACCACCGCTGCTATGGTTCGGGAGAGATTACGGTATAAAGGTACAATTAGTTTTATTGCTGTCCGCTAAACACAATTTGTTTAGCGGACAGCTTTGTTTTATACGCCACGGTTGGCATCTTGTAATCGTCGTAGTGCCTCGTCTTCGCCTACAATCCAAAGGATGTCGCCAAGACGCATCTTGTATGTAGCACCAACCATAGAGAGGTTTTCCTTTCCTTCCTCTCTGCCCACCACCATGCAGTTGAACTCCGAGCGCAATCCCGTCTCGGGCAATGTCTTGCCTACGAACGGCGAGTGCTTGTCGATGATGATCTGTGAGAGTCGCATCTCGCGCTTCTCTATGTCCGGGTCGTCGGGTTCGATGTCGACGGCGAGTGCAGCGTGCGCAGCAGCCAACTGCGAGTCGCTGCCGATGACCTGCAACTTGTCGCCGGGGAATACGATGTCGTCGCCACCAGGGATGTTGATGCGGCGGTGTCCGCGCAGTATGCTGCTTACGTGTATGCCGAAGCGGTTGCTTAGACGTAGGTCGGCAAGGCAGAGTCCGCTCCAAGTGGAGTTCTCGGGTATTTCAATTTCTGATATGTGTATATCGCGGTCGAGCAAGTGACCCTCGTACAGTGGCTTCTTCAGTCCGAGCACCTGCTGTTCGATGTCGCGCGAGCGTAGGTTCTGCACGAACATTCGCTCCATCTTTATGCTCTGCTTCTTCAGTCCGCGCGACAGAATCATTATGCCTACCACAGCCACGGCGATGGTCATCATCAGCGCATTGGTAAAGCGTGTGAGGTAGTTGCAGATGTAGAACACGAATGCCGAGGCAATGATAAGTCGCACGAAGATGGTCACGAGCAGCGGCATACGGTTGGAGCGGCTGTCGTTCCACAGCGCACGGAACTCCTCCGAGTGGTTCTTCTTCATCACGATGGCGCGCAGGAACGGCGCGATGAACATCACGGTGAGCACACCGCAGATGCCGTTAGCCCACCAGTGCATACCAGGCATCATGCGGCGTATGAACGGCAGGAAGAACGTGAACATCAGGGCGATTGTAGCCACGGAGAGGATAGAGTAGATGATGGTGATGCGAGCCATCTGCGCGATGAGCGAGTGCCAGTTGCTCTTCGGAGCCGACGAGGGGTGGGAGAGCGTGATGTTGTTCAGCGCGCGCACCCATGTCTTCGGCAGGTGGCGCTCCAGCACGTTGTACGAAGGCACCGAGAGGCGTATCATGTAGGGCGTGAGGAACGTAGTGATGACCGACACTGCCACTACGACGGGGTAGAGGAACTCGCCCGTGACGTGCAGCGAAAGACCCAATGAGGCGATGATGAACGAGAACTCGCCAATCTGCGCCATCGAGAAACCGCAGCGCATAGCCGACTTCAGCGACTGGCCGCCGATAAGGAAACCGAAGGTACCGAAGATTGACTGTCCGAGTAGGATGGTCAGTACGAGTACGGCTATCGGTATGGCGTACTCAACGATAATCTTCGGGTCGACAAGCATACCTACCGACACGAAGAACACAGCGCCGAAGAGGTCTTTCACAGGCGCAACGAGCTTCTCTATCTTTGCCGCTTCGATTGTCTCGGCAAGAATGCTGCCCATCACGAACGCACCGAACGCCGAGCTGAAGCCCACCTTTGTAGAGACTACTGCCATGAGGCAGCACAAGCCGAGCGACACGATGAGCAGCGTCTCGTTGTTGATGAGTTTGCGCGTGGAGCGCAGGAACCATGGCACGGCGAAGATGCCGACCACGAACCACAGCACGAGGAAGAAGCCAATCTTCACCACCGAGCCTATCATCTCGCCGCCGTCGGGGTTGTTGCCGCTGGCGAGTGCGGAGAGCATCACCATCATCACGATAGCGAGTATGTCCTCAAGGATGAGCACGCTCATAACGGGCTGCGCAAACTTCTGCTGACGCAGTCCCATGTCGGTGAATGCCTTATATATAATAGTGGTGGAGCTCATGGCGAGCATACCGCCGAGGAATATGCAGTCCATACGCTTCCAATCGAAAGCGTGTCCGACAACGATGCCGAGTGTCATCATCGCGAAGATGATGGTGAGCGTCGTTATCACGGGCGTTATGCCCATCTTTAGAATCTTCTTGAACGAGAAGTCGAGACCGAGCGAGAACAGAAGGAACATAACGCCTATGTCTGCCCAGATCTTAATGTCTACGTTGTCCATGACGGACATGGTGTAGGGCATGTGCGGACTCACGATGAAGCCAGCCATGATATAACCGAGCACAAGCGGCTGCTTGAGCTTCTTGAAGAGTAAGGTAACGGTGCTCGCAACAATGAGGATAAGAGCGAGGTCGTTGATCAATGTAGGTACTTCGGACACTTTGTATTCTTTAAAACAAGACAACCCAAACGATGATGTTTGGGCTGTCTTTCATTCTATTAAATTGTTTTCTGTAGTTGCTTGATAGCAACGCTTAGTCGTTGTAATGTGCAGTCAGCTCGCAGATTTTGATGATAACCTGCATAGCCTTCTCCATCACCTGCACGCTCACAAACTCGTGAGAACCGTGGAAGTTGCAGCCGCCTGCGAAGATGTTGGGGCAGGGCAGACCCTTGAACGAGAGCTGCGCACCGTCTGTGCCGCCACGGATGGGCTGCACCTTCGGAGCTACGCTGCTTTCCTGCATCGCCTTCAGCACAATGTCGATGACGTGCATGTTCGGGTCTATCTTCTCCTTCATGTTGTAGTACTGGTCGTAGAGGTTCACGCTCACAGTACCCTCGCCCCACTTCTCGTTCATCTTGCGTACACACTCCTCGATGAAGTTCTTGCGGTGCTCGAACTTCTCGCGGTCGTGGTCGCGGATGATGTACGACAGTGTCGCCTTCTCGCAGCATGAATTGATGCCCAAGAGGTGGTAGAAGCCTTCGTAGCCTTCAGTCTCCTCAGGAGTGTCTGTTGCAGGAATCATCTCTGCGAACTCCACGGCGAGGCGCGAAGCGTTCACCATCTTGCCCTTGGCATAACCAGTGTGCACACTCACACCCTTGATGTTCACCTTGGCACCCGCAGCGTTGAAGTTCTCGTACTCCAGTTCGCCGAGGTCGCCGCCGTCGATAGTGTAAGCCCACTCGCAGCCGAACTTCTCGACGTTGAAGTGGTGTGCACCCATTCCGATTTCTTCGTCGGGGTTGAAGGCGATGCGTATGTCGCCATGCTCCACTTCGTCGTGGTCGCGCAGCCAGCACATTGCCTGCACAATCTCAGCGATACCTGCCTTGTCGTCGGCACCGAGCAGAGTGGTTCCGTCGGTAACGATGATGTCCTCGCCGATGTGAGCCTTCAGCTCAGGGAACTTTGTCGGCGAACTGACGATACCTTCAGAGAGCACAATGTCACTGCCGTCGTAGTTCTCTACGATGCGCGGACGGATGTTCGCTCCACTGCAGTCGGGAGACGTGTCGTAGTGCGAGATGAAGCCAATAGTCGGAATGTTCTTCTTCGTGTTTGCCTTCAGCGTAGCATAGATGTAGCCTTGCTCGTCCATCTCAACGTCGCTCATGCCCTCGCGCTCAAGCTCCTCTTTTAGGTACTTGGCGAAGATGAGCTGCTTCGATGTGCTCGGCACGGTCTGCGACTCCTCGCTCGACTGCGTGTCGAATTGTGTGTATTTAAGAAATCTTTCGGTAATATCCATTGTCGGTTACGATTAGATGATGCTGTTCTTCTTTGTCCACTCTACAATCTCTGGGATGTAGCCGAATGCGAGACCCGTAACGGTGTCTGCGCAACCGTAGTAGACAGCGATGCGACCAGTCTCCGGGTCGTGAACCTCAGCACATGGGAAGCATACGTTTGGCACGTCGCCCATGCACTCGTAAGGAGTCTGCGGAGAGATGAGGTACGGACCCGAACGGTGTGTTGCCTTCCAAGGCTGCTCGAGGTCGAGGAGAGCAGAACCGAATGCGTAAACATAACCGTTGCAAGAGCGGAGCACGCCGTGGTAGAACAGCAACCAGCCCTCAGAAGTCTTGACAGGAACAGGACCTGCACCAATCTTCATGCACTGCCAAGCTGAAAGCTCGAAGGCAGCCGGAGCCATAACATGGCGGTGGCGTCCCCAGAACTCCATATCGGGTGACTCGCTGTAGAAGATATCGCCGAACGGTGTGTGACCGGTGTCGCTCGGACGAGAAAGCATAGCGAAGTTGCCGTTGATCTTCTCAGGGAACAATACACCGTTACGGTTGTAAGGCAGGAATGCGTTCTCGAGCTGGTGGAATGTCTTGAAGTCCTTTGTCCAAGCGATGCCGATTGTTGGTCCGTGGTAGCCGTTGCACCATGTTACATAGTAGCGGTCCTCGATGAAGCAAACGCGCGGGTCGTAGCCATATACCCACTCGCCAATCTCCTTGTTGTCGCACTCGAAGCGGAGTGGCTCCTCGTTGATGTTCCAGTTCACGCCGTCCTTAGAGAAGCCTACGTGGAGCACCATGCGGCGGTTTGTGTCGTCGCAGCGGAATACACCTGCGAAGCCCTCACCGAACGGAACTACTGCACTGTTGAAGATACTATTTGATGTAGGCAGCAAGTCGCGCGGAATGATTGGGTTCTTTGAACAGCGCCATAACGGAGCTCTCTGACCTTCGGGACGATCTTCCCAAGGCATGTTTGGCAATGGGTTGCCTGAAATGATAAGTTTGCTCATAGTTTTTTAAGTTTTTAAAGCCGTCTCTTCTGTCCCGTTCATAGGAGAGAAGAGGTGTGCTTGGTTGTTATTGTTATGTGAATTTATTTCTTGTCAGGATAAGTGAACGGCACAAACCATGTGATGAGGAATGCCGGTATCGTACAGAAGAGCACGAAGATGAAGAAGTTCTGGTAGCCGAGCATATCGCTTACGTAGCCGCTGAGCATACCTGGAAGCATTACGCCGAGGTTCATGATGCCCGATGCGAATGCGTAGTGTGCCATCTGGTGCTTGCCCGGTGCTATCTGCTGCATCATAAAGAGTGTCAGACCAACGAAGCCGAAGCCGTAGCCGAAGTATTCGAGAACGATACCGCCACCGATGAGCCAAAGGCTGCTCGGCTGATAGATAGCGAGCAGGGTGTAGGCAACGAACGGAAGGTTGAATACGCAGCAGAGTGAGAAGAGCGACTTCTGCAAGCCGCGGTGTGCAACGTAGTAGCCTGCAAGCACACTGCCTATAACGAAGGCTGCTGCGCCGAAGGTGCCGTAGCACAAGCCGATTTCCTTCTCTGTGAGTCCGAGACCGCCGTTCGCAACGTCGGCTTTAAGGAATAAAGGCACGATCTTCATCACGAAGCCCTCTGCAAAACGATAGAGGATGATGAAGCAGATATAATAAGCAATGTGTTTTTTGCGGAAGAGGTCGACGAATACATTGCCCAAGTCGATCATAGTCTGTTTGAAGTCGGGTTTTTCGGCTGCGTCCTTTGCCTTTTCCGACGGCACGAATTTAGCGTTGTACAGACCGAGCATAACCATTATCACGCCAATCACTGCCATGATGATTGTCCAAGCCACTACAGTTCCGTTGTGCTTTGCAGCAGCTGCGGCTGTAGCGCTGAGTCCGGTGAGGTCACCCGTGTAGTAGTCGATGAGCATACCGGCAAGGTAAACCAAACCGCCGGTAGCGGCAATTTTTGCGATGTTATAGAACGCACCCTGCCAGCCAATATAGCGAGCCTGGTCGTCTTTAGACAGCGAAGCCATGTAAACGCCGTCGGCAGCTACGTCGTGTGTAGCGCCGCTGAAGGCGATAACTGCGAGCAACGCGATGCTTAATGCGAAGAAATTGGGAAGATGCAGAGCCAAGGCAACGAGTCCGAAGATGCAGCCGGTAGCAATCTGTGTAACGATGACAAAGAACTTCTTTGTCTTGTACATCTCAAGAAGCGGACTCCAGAGTGGTTTCAGTGTCCAAGGCAGCATGATAAGCGAAGTCCAGAACGCAATCTGTGTGTCGCTTACATCGAGGCCTTTAAACATAAGTGTACATACCATGTTTAGCACCACGAACGGCATACCCATGGCGAAGTAAAGCGTCGGAATCCATGATATCGGGCTGCGCTTCTTGTCTTCAATAGCTATCTCTTTCATTGATTTGGTTTGAAAATATTAGTTTTTAATTTGTTAAATTCAAGTGTGGGGCTTTTGTTGCATGTCTTTCGCTTGTATGGCAAGCAAGTGATCTGCTTGCATTGCGAGTTTTCACGGTGTGAAGTTACTAAGAAAATGTCGAATGACAAAACAACTGCGCCTAAAATTTGTTCAACACGTCGATGATTGTCGCCACTTCTTCTTCTGTAAGTGTCTGGTTGAGCGGAATGCTCAGTTCTTCGGCGTGTATCTGCTCGGTTATGGGCAGCTTTTGTTCCGCCATTTCCTTGTAGCAAAGCTGCCGGTGTGGCGGTATGGGGTAGTGTACCATCGTCTGTACGCCGTGCTCAAGAAGGTACTTCTGTAGTTCGTCGCGCTGCTTGCAAAGAACGGGGAAGATATGATGCACGCTCTCTTTGCAGTAATCAATTGAAGGAAGCAGCAGACGTTCGTTGTGGATGCGCTCTGCGTACTGCTTTGCTATCTCGCGTCGGCGTGCATTGTCTGCGTCAAGATAGCGCAGTTTTACACGCAGCACGGCAGCCTGCACTTCGTCGAGTCGGCTGTTTCTGCCTTTATAGTCGAACACATACTTACGGCTCGAACCATAGTTGGCAAGTGCCGCAATCGTCTCGGCAAGTTCGGTGTCGTTGGTCGTAACAGCTCCGCTGTCGCCCAATGCACCGAGGTTCTTGCCTGGATAGAAGCTGTGAGCGGCTGCATCGCCAAGCGATCCGGTGCGTCGATTGCCGAAATAGCAACCGTGAGCCTGCGCATTATCCTCGATGAGTCGCAGGTCGTGGTGTCGGCAGATGTCGCCGATATGGTCGGTGTAGGCGCACTTGCCGTAGAGATGTACAATCATTATGGCACGTGTTCGGGGCGTTATCGCCTCCTCGATGCGTGTGTCGTCTATCTGGAATGTGTCGATGCGCGGTTCTACGAGCACCGGCTTCAGATTGTTCTCGGTGATGGCGAGTATGGTTGCGATATATGTGTTGGCAGGCACGATCACCTCGTCGCCGTCCTCCATTATGCCCATCTCCTTGTAGGCACGCAGAATGAGTGTAAGAGCATCAAGTCCGTTGCCGCAACCTACGCAGTGAGCGGTGCCTATGAAGTTGGCAAACTCTTCGCAGAACGCCTTGTTCTCCGCTCCCTGCAGATACCATCCGCTTTCTACAACGCGCTGCACGGCTTCGCTTATCTCACTACCGTGTTGTGCTGTAACCGACTTTAAATCAAGATATTTAATCATTTCGTAAAACAATACTTTAATGTTACAGAACAGCCTATGTTCTCCTTAAACTCGCATAAACCATAGTTGGGTATGCCGTCTTCCGTCGATGGACCGATGTCGAGTGTGCGCAGTCCGGCTTCGTAATAATGACGGAACAAGGAGTAGGTGAGGAAGTTCATTGGGCGCAGAGCCGAATACTCGCGTATGTCGCCCCAATATACCACCTGCGCAACGCCCTCGGCGACATGAAAGACCTGCGCTGCAGCCACGTCTTCGCCTTCATGTTCGAGCACGAAGAAGTCGGCTCGTATGACGTTGCTCACCGTCTGCCACACTTGCTCCAGCGTCATGCGCAGCGGAAAGCCGCGCTCCTCACGGTTGCGGCGTATCACTTCGTATGCACGAGCCACGTCGTTATGGTCGTTGCTGTTGAGTTTTATGAGGTTGAACGGCACGTTCTGCGCATGATGAAGGTTCTTCCTTGCGCTGCGGTCGATAATCTGTTCGTAGTTAGCAATGCGCTGCAGGTCTACATGATAGTTGAGATCCGTGCAGCGCACGTTCATCTTGCGCGTGAGCACACTCGTCCATTTCGACAATTGTGTTTCGTCGTAGACAAGCGGTTGCAGCGTTACGGCAAGTTGCAGCGAGCGTTCTGCAGCGTATGCAAGCAATAAGTCGACTGCCTCCTCCATGCGTTCAAGAGTCTGAACGCCACGTGTTGTGAAGCCTCCGAATGGAGCCGAAAATGGTGAGCGCAACATTCCGTTGCGCTCACCAAGTATAATGCCGAAGCGGTGCTTCGTGTCGTGTATCGACAAATAGTGAAGATCTTCAGCCTTGTCGCGGTTCAGTTCGGTGAAGTCAACCGAGTTGAACACGTGCTGCGGCGTGTATATCTTTGCATATTCGTCGGGAGATAGTCGTTCTATCTGCATCATTTCTTTACACCTTTATATTTAAGGAACTCCTCGTAGTCGTAGATGTAGTCGCTCTCGTCGTACAGCTCCGAGGCGAGCACGAGGCACACCGCACCCGACGAGAAGTCGTCGATGGTGCGCCATATTTCCGTTTCGATGAGCAGTCCTTGATAAGGGCGGTTGAGCAGAATCTTGCGCTTCTCGTGTCCGTCGTCGAGTGTAACGGTGAACGAGCCGCTCAGTGCAATGAGCAGTTGCTTCAATCGCTTATGTGCATGACCGCCACGCTTCGCACCTGCCGGCACATCATATAGCCAGTAGGCGCGTGCAATATGGAACGGCACGTTCTTGAACTCCTCTACTACAGAGAGGTTTCCGCGTCGGTCCTCAATCTTCGGGATGTCAATTATCTTAGCATCTGCTACTTTCATAATAAGTTCTTTTCAGGTCGTTTACTTATCCATATACGGGTCGGTGCCCAATACGGTGGCAGCCAGACGTTTCGCCTTGTTGCGCAATGCGGTTGTGTCGTCTGTCGGTTCGCCGTAGCAGAGCACAACACCCATTCGTCTGCCGAAGTGTGCCTCTTCCTTACCGAAGATGCGTATGCGTGTGTGGTCTTCCTTCAGAGCCTCAACGAAGTTGTAAGGCAGTGGGTCGTTCGACTCCTTCGGTGAGAGGATAACCGCACTTGCGCCTGCGTGCTCCAAGTGAATGCCAGCGATAGGCATACCCATTACGGTACGGAAGTGGAGCTCGAACTCAGAAAGGTTCGTTGTGTGTCCGAGAGTCACCATACCCGTGTCGTGCGGACGCGGAGACAGCTCGCTGAAGATTACTTCGCCCTGCTTTGTGAGGAAGAATTCAACGCCCCAGATGCCGGCACCGGTCAGTGCACGTGTCACCTTCTCAGCCATATCCTCAGCCTTGCGCAGCTCATCTTCCGGAATAGCGAACGGCTGCCAGCTCTCGCGGTAGTCGCCGCCCTTCTGCACGTGTCCGATAGGCGGGCAGAACAGCGTCGGTCCGTCCTTCTGTGTCACGGTGAGCAGTGTGAACTCAGAGTCGAAATGTATGAACTCCTCAATGATGATCTCCTTGACGTCGCCGCGGCTGCCTTCCATTGCGTCGTTGAACGCCTTCTCGAGGTCGGCTTCGCTGCGCACGATGCTCTGTCCGTGACCAGACGACGACATGAGCGGCTTGATTACGCATGGGAAACCAATCTCCTTAGAGTGTTCGCGCAACTGCTCGAGCGTAGTAGCGTAGAAGTACTTGGCTGTGCGCAGGCCTAACTCCTTTGCAGCGAGGTCGCGAATAGCCTTTCGATTCATTGTATAGTTCACGGCGCGTGCGCTCGGCACTACCTGTATGCCTTCCTTCTCGAAGTCGAAGAGACGCTCGGTGCGTATCGCCTCAATCTCCGGCACAATGATATCGGGGCGGTGCTTCTCTACGACAGCTGTCAGAGCGTCGCCGTCGAGCATGTTGAACACTTCGTGCTCATCGGCAACCTGCATTGCCGGGGCATTCTCATATCTGTCGCATGCCACGACATACTGTCCTGCACGCTTTGCGGCGATGACAAACTCCTTGCCCAGTTCGCCCGAACCCAATAACAATATCTTCTTCATAGCTTATTCTCCTATCTTGATTATGTATTCGCTCATGAACGAAGCACCCGGCTGCAGGTGATTCATCAAGTATTTATCACGGAACTGACCGCGATACTCGTAGTGGTCGTGTACGCCATACCACGGCTCGATGCAGAGGAACGGAGCGTTCTTGCCGTAAGGTGTCCAGATGCCAACGCAAGGAGCGTTGAAGCTTACTGTAACTGCAGGACGCGCTGTCTGGGGGTCGAGTATTTCTATCTCGCGCAACTGGCACTTGTCGATGATTACTGCGTCGTCCTTGAAGCTCTCCTCGTTGAAAGCCCAGAGTCCGCCGTTGCATCCCTCCAGTTCGTAGCGGTCGTCGGTGATGCAACCCTCGTGATTGCCATAGATGCGCTCAATCTTGTCGCCGCGGTCGAAGCGCAGGCACCCCTTGATAGGCTCGCCTTCCTTCACGCCTGGCAGGTTGAATGCAGGGTGGGCACCTATCTGGAAGTGTATCTCGCGTGTATCGGTGTTGTGAACATGCCAGATGACGTGTATCTCGTTCTCCACGAGCTTGTACGTTACTGACAGCATGAAGCGGTATGGGTACTGGCGCAGAGTAGCCTCTGTGTCTGAGAGCACGTATGTCACGCGGTCGTCAGCCTTCTTCAGCACTCGGAAGTTCATGTCGCGTGCAAAGCCGTGGCGTCCCATCTGATAGGTGTCGCCTTCGGTGCGGTATGTTCCTTTCCACAGTCCGCATACAATAGGGAATAGTATCGGTGAGCGGCGTCCCCAGTAGCGGTCGTCGCCCTGCCACAAATACTCCTTGCCTTCGTCGTCCTTGATGCTCTGGAGCTCGGCTCCAAGGTCGGACACTTCAACTGTTAACAGTTCATTGTGCAATGTTTCCATTTCGATAATCTATTAAATTATTCTTGTGTTCTCTCGTTGAACTTCTCCATGAGCCACACCTTCTGTTCAGCGATAGTAAGGTGGCTATTGTCGAGTACCAGTGCGTCGTCGGCCTGGCGCAGAGGCGATGTCTCGCGGTGGGTGTCGATGTAGTCGCGCTGCTCCACGTTCTGCAGTATCTCGTCGAAATCGGCAGGCATACCCTTTGTTTCAAGCTCCTTGAAACGGCGTTGTGCGCGTATCTCGGCTGAGGCAGTCACGAAAATCTTCAGTTCGGCGTTGGGGAACACCACCGTACCGATGTCGCGTCCGTCCATCACGATGCCCTTCTCATTGCCCATAGCCTGCTGCTGCTCCACGAGTTTCTCGCGTACAAAGGGCAGAGCCGCTATCGGGCTCACGTGTTGCGACACCTCCAATGTGCGTATGTATCGCTCTACGTTCTCTCCGTTGAGGCAGACTTCAGGCAGCTTAGTCTCATTGTTCAGTTGAAATGTGAGTTTTACATCGGGCAGCAAAGCCTTCAGTCTCGTTTCGTCGATGTTGCCTTCGGTGTCGAACACGTCGTTGCGCATGGCGAATAGCGTTACCGCACGATACATAGCACCCGTGTCAACGTATATATATCCCACTTCGCGTGCAAGATCCTTTGCCATTGTGCTCTTGCCACACGATGAGAAGCCGTCAATGGCTATCACAATTTTCTTCATATATAAGTTGTATATTTAGTATATGTTTTTAGTTGTTCGTTAGTTGTTTAAAGCGAGAAGGCGAGGTTCAGCATGAGCGACGAGCTCGACACGTGGTACTTGCCGTAAGCTAAGTTTATCTTGAAGCGGTTGAGGCTAACGCCTGCTCCCACCGAGAAACCTACCAAGTGGGTGCTGCCGCCTTCTGAGGTGTTTATCTCCATCTCGTCGGCACGTCGGAAGTTGTAGCCTAATCCGAGCCAGAAGTTCTGCGAGATAGTGGCATCTACGCCCAGAACAAGATGGTTGAAGAAGCGGTAGTTCCAGTGGGTGAGGTCTACAAGCGTGGCTGAGATTCGCAGTGGTGTGTGTGCCAGTCGCTTGCTTGCTCCGAGTTGTATGTCGATAGGCATCGGGTCGTATTCGTCGTCGTATGCCTTCAACTGTCCTCCTAAGTTCTTTGCTACAATCGAGAGCGACCAGTCGTGTTCGGGGTCGAAGTAGTTGAGACCGAGGTCGATGCCTGCGCCAACCGAGTTGTATCCTCCTATGTGCGATGTCAGGAACTTGGCCGTTATGCCGCCAGCGAAGCGGTCGTTGAGCATATACGAGAAATATCCGGCTACTGAGATGTCGCGTGCGGAGAACTCGCCCAACTGGTTGTTGTTGGCATCGGTCTGTCGCATCTTGCCGTAGTCCATATATTGTCCTGACACAGCCCACGATGCGCGTTTGCCCACGGTACGGTTGAATGTGGCACTTGCAGTCTTGGCTCCCGCCATGTAGGTCATAACGTTCAGTCCGATTGTCTTGTCGCTTACAGAAGAGAGCAGGGCAGGGTTGTTGAATATCAGCGCGGCATCGTCTTCAACGAGTGTCACGTTGTCGCCACCCACGGCTGCGGCGTGTGCGCTGACCGGTAGACGCAGAAAGTTGTAGGCTGTCTGGCTTTCCTGCGCTGATGCTGTCGTCGTTGCTAACACGGCTATGGTTGTTATTATTGCTTTCTTCATTCTTCTGCAAAGTTAGTTATTTATTTTAATAATAACGCAGGAGTTTCCGATTTGTTGTGTTTGGAAAAGCAAAAAGGCGCGCCTGCAGGCACGCCTTTTGCTTAATTAGTCATCGTTCGCGTCCGCCGTCTGGTCGGATTGCGTTCGCCGTCTGGTCGGATTGCGTTCGCCGTCTGGTCGGATTGCGTTCGCCGTCTGATTGGATTGCGTTCGCCGTCTGATTGGATTGCGTTCGCCGTCTGGTCGGATTGCGTCCGCCGTCTGATTGGATTGCGTCCGCCGTCTGATTGGATTGCGTTCGGGTGACGATGGCTTGCAGTCCGCTTAAATGGTTTGCGGACTGCAGTAAGTCTTCTATTTTTTGCTAACAATCTCCTTAGCACGTTCGAGTGCCAGATTGATATGGCTGCAGATGTTCTCCTCGCCCAGGATATCGTAGAAGCGAGCTTTCTGTAGTTGGGCGTGCACCTTCTCGCTCACACCAGAGAGTACGATTGTGATGCCCTCGTTCTTGCTCATCTCGCAGAGATTGGTAAGGTTGTGTATGCCTGTTGAGTCGACAAACGGCACCTTGCGCATACGTATGATGCGCACCTTCGGGCGGTCGCCGAACGAAGCCATGATTTCCTCAAACTTGTTGCCGGCACCGAAGAAGTACGGGCCATTTATTTCGTACACCTCCACACCCTCAGGGATAGTAAGGTGCTCGATGTTGCCTTTGCTGATGTCCGATTCCTCGTTTATCTCGTCCATGATTACCTTTACGTCCGTAGTCTCCGACATACGCTTCATGAAGAGCAGGCAGGCTATGATGAGTCCCACCTCAATAGCCACGGTGAGGTCGAAGATGATAGTGAGGAAGAAGGTTATGAGCAGCACTGTCACGTCGCTTTTCGGGTTCTTCATCAGTGCTACGAACGAGCGCCAACCGCACATGCCGTAGCTCACGATTACGAGCACGCCTGCCAGGCACGCCATAGGGATGTACTTGGCTAATGGCATGAAGAAGAGGAAGATAAGCAGCAGCACTACGGCGTGGATGATGCCGGCGATAGGTGTGCGTCCGCCGTTGTTGATGTTGGTCATTGTACGAGCGATAGCACCCGTTGCAGGGATGCCGCCGAAGAGTGGCGAAGCGAGGTTGGCTACGCCCTGCGCCACAAGCTCGGTGTTGGAGTTGTGGTGGTCGCCGATGACACCGTCGGCGACGGTTGCCGACAGCAGCGACTCGATGGCACCGAGCACGGCGATGGTCATTGCCGGAGCCACCAGACTCTTTATTGTCTCCCATGTCATCACCGGTACCTGCACGTCGGGTATGGCGTTGCTCACGTTGAAGCGGTCGCCGATGGTCTCAATGCTTGTGATGCCTGCGTACTGCTTCAGGAGCAGAACTGCTATGGTCATAACGATGATGGCTACGAGTGAGCCGGGTATCTTCTTGCTGAACTTCGGTGTGATGGCGATGATTATCACGCTCACCACGCCTACCAACGAGCACCAAAGGTCGGCGGTGGAGAAGTGCTGTATGTAGCAAATCCACTTCTCGACGAAATCGGATGGCACCGTGTCGATGGTCAGTCCGAAGAGGTCCTTAATCTGTGTGGTGAAGATGGTTACGGCGATACCGCTTGTGAAACCTACAACAATCGGGTAGGGGATGTACTTGATGATAGTTCCGAGCTTCAGCAGTCCGAACAGTATGAGGAATACGCCTGCCATGATGGTAGCAATGGTGAGTCCTTCGATGCCGTATTTCTGGATGATGCCGTAGATGATAACAATAAAAGCTCCCGTCGGACCTCCAATCTGTACCTTACTGCCGCCGAGCAGCGACACGAGGAAGCCGGCTACGATGGCGGTAATGATGCCCTTCTCGGGTGTTACGCCTGAGGCAATACCAAATGCGATGGCGAGCGGTAGTGCCACAATGCCTACAATGATGCCTGCCATGAGGTCAGACATGAAGTTCTTCTTGTTGTACGACTTCAGTGTGTCAAACAACTGGGGCTTTAAATCGAATGTTTTCATCCGTATAAATTAGTGTTGAATGAGTGAATATAAAATTATAGTTTCCTGTAAACGAGTGCAAAATTAAACATTTTTATGGATATAGCGAAATAATGCTAATGCTTTCCACCGCCAGTTACCTATATTTAACACTGCAAAAGTGCCCGTTTCTTATATAAAAAGCGTAACTTTGCAAGGTTATAAGAAGTGAAACGAAGTAATATATATTTAAGGTGGAACAAAAGAAGTCAAAGAAAGCAGACCTTGAACGCAAGCGCCCTCTGTGGTTCTTGATAGGACTCGTCATGCCGACGTTGGTCTTTGTTGCGCTGTTGGAGCTGGTCACCTGGAGCGGCAGAAGCAGCACATCGGACAATGCGCTTGACGACTTTCTCGAAGAGATGGAGCAACGCCCAAAGAAAGAGCGCGAGGATATGGTGGCTGCGATGGATGCACGCAAGCAGAAGCCGAAAGAAGCTGAGCGTGTGAACATTGTTGACGAGCCGAAGGAGATGGAGCCGCTTAAGACCATCGCCGATACGTATATCGAGGGAGACGAAGAGGGTGCGCCTTCGGTAGACAAAGATGATAAGAGAAAAGACGATACGCAGGTGGCTGCCGTAGACATGGGCGACAATCCGCTCAACTTCCGCATCGTGGAGCAACTGCCCGAGTTTCCGGGTGGCATGTCGGCTTACGTGAAGTGGCTCACCGACAACCTCAAGTATCCTCTCGCTGCACAGAAACAGAAAATAGAAGGACGCGTTGTTGTCTCGTTTGTCATCAATCGCGACGGATCACTCACAGACATTAAGGTGACGAAGTCGGCTAATCCGCTTCTCGACCGCGAGGCTCTGCGCGTGGCGAAGATGATGCCCAACTGGAAACCCGGCATCAACAACAATAAACCCTGTCGCACGCTCTTCGCCGTGCCTATCGACTTCAAGTTGTAGAATGCCATCTCACCCCCTCACCATCAAATCTCAACATAACAACACCACAACATCTCAACATCACATAACAACATTAATCATGCACACATCTGATCAAATCCTGAAACTTGTCAACGACACACTTGACAACCTCGCATACGACCGCAAGCCGTCGTCGCTCTACGAACCTATCCGCTACGTCCTTTCACTTGGCGGCAAGCGCATACGCCCCGTGCTGATGCTCCTTGCCTACAATCTGTTCAAGGACGACCCCGAGTCGATCATCATGCCTGCTTGTGGATTGGAAACATACCACAACTATACACTTCTGCACGACGACCTCATGGACAACGCCGACCTGCGTCGCGGACACGAAACCGTACACCGCCGTTGGGATGCCAACACCGCAATCCTTTCTGGCGACTCGATGCTCGTGCTTGCATACCAGCGCATCGCACAGTGTGAGAAGGAGAAACTTGCCGAGGTGCTCGCTCTGTTCACCGAGACAGCACTCGAAATCGGCGAGGGACAGCAGTACGATATGGACTTCGAGCACCGCAACGACGTTGCCGAGGAGGAGTATATCGAGATGATTCGTCTGAAGACAAGCGTGCTTCTTGCCTGCGCCCTGAAGATTGGCGCTGTTCTTGGCGGCGCTTCTGTTGAGGATGCCGACAACCTCTACCGCTTCGGCGAGCAGATTGGCTTGGCGTTCCAGCTGCAGGACGACTATCTCGACGTATATGGCGACACAAAGGTGTTCGGCAAGGCTATAGGTGGCGACATCACATCCAACAAGAAGACATACATGCTCATCAACGCCTTCAATCGTGCCAACGACGAGCAGCGTGCCGAACTCGTGCGCTGGATTGAGGCTACGGAGTTCGACCGCACAGAGAAAGTGGCTGCCGTGACACGCCTCTACAACGAGATTGGCATCGACCGACTCGCTCAGCAGAAGATAGAATACTTCTTCGCCGAGAGTCGCAAGTATCTCGCAAAAGTATCTGTTGCTGAGGAGCGTAAGGCAGAACTGGCTGCTTACGCCGAGCGCATGATGAAACGCAAGTATTAATTGTTGGTAGACAACTCGTCAACTTATAAAACAGAAGAATGTTCATAGATACACATACGCATTTGGACGGCGATGAGTTCGCTACAGACCGTGCCGAAGTGATGGCTCGTGCCCGTGAGGCAGGAGTGAGCAAGGTGTTCCTTCCTGCCATCGACATCAAGTCGACGGAAGCTATTCTCGATGTCTGCCGCCAATATCCCGGCTATGCTTACCCGATGGTGGGTCTGCATCCCGAGGAGGTGCGAGCCGACTGGCGCGACGTGCTTGCCCAAATGAAGCAATACTTGAAACCCGAGAACCGCTTCATCGCTATCGGTGAGGTGGGCTTGGACTACTATTGGTCGCGCGAGTTCGAACAGGAGCAACTCGATGCCTTCGAAGAGCAGGTGAAATGGTCTGTAGAGACACGCCTGCCGCTGATGATCCACTGTCGTAAGGGGCAGAACGAGATGGTGCAGCTACTGCGTCGCTACAAGAACGACCTGCCCGGCGGTGTGTTCCACTGCTTCACCGGCAACGAACACGAGGCTGAAGAACTGCTGCAGTTCGACCGCTTCGTGCTTGGCATCGGCGGTGTGCTCACCTTCAAGAAGAGTCATCTGCCCGAAGTACTGCCTGCCGTGGTGCCGCTCGATCGCATCGTGATAGAGACCGATTCGCCATACATGGCTCCCGTGCCCATGCGCGGACAGCGCAACGAGAGCGCCTACGTCAAGTTTGTGCTCCAGCGTCTCGCCGAAGCCTACGGCGTGAGCGACGATGCCGTTGCCGAGGCTACCAATGCCACCGCCAAGCGCATCTTCCCGCTGGCGTTTGCTGAGTAGAATGCTGATATTTCTTTGGTAAAGGTAGGCAATCGAATGTGTTGAACTGCCTTTACTGGTAGATATTTTTGACTATTATTATTTTAACGAGTCTCTTTGTTATCGTCCTGAGGCGATAATGTCAATAATCAGGTAACCAAGAGCAACGGCAAGCAGTCCACAGAACATGCTGCTGGCTATGTAGAGTAGGGCGACGAAAGCGTTGTCGCCACGCAAGAGTGCGATGTTCTCGTTGCAGAACGTGGAGAACGTGGTGAAGCCGCCGCACAAGCCGGTGGTAAGCAGCAGTGTTGTGGTGTTGTTGCCAAGGTGTCCGCGTGCAGCGAGTCCGTAGAACAAGCCGATGAGCAAACAACCTACGATGTTCACAGCGAAAGTGTGATAAGGGAACGCACCGTTTGTACTGTCTTGCACAAACTTTGAGACAGCGTAACGCAAAGCCGAGCCGACGCCACCGCCAAGAGCTACTATTAATAATGTACGAAGCATATTCTTATTGTTAATGAATATCTTTTTTATAGATATCTTTATTTGATTTTAAACGATTTCTGTATTTAAACTGAAAGTTACTACTTTTTTGCAGAATGCTGAGACAACTTGTTCTGTTTTTACGCTTTGTTAACAAAGTGGAGCCTACTCTTAGTCGTGTAATATTTGTTAAAAGAATAGCCTTCCGGCATACACCCTATACAATATTTCGCTATATTTGCGGTATATTAAACCTAATCCGCACCTGTTCAAAATAGATGGAGTCACTTATGTAAGTAGTGATACAATTTTAAACACACGATTAATATATGGCAAAAATAATAATTAGTCTGTTGATACCATTATTGGCTTCGTGCTCCGTATTGAATCGCAATGCCCGTTCCTCCGTAAGTACGATGTGCGTTGACTTGCTTTCTACAAGGGTTGCTGTTGACGTACCAACACCTCTTTGCATTAACAAAGAGAATTATGAGGAAGGTGTTATATATTTTGTTTCTTTTAATGACGGAACTATGATCTTTCATGAAGGAGCTTTAATGGGGTTTGATGTAGATGAGTATACCCCATTAGGTTCTGAGCAAACAAAAAAGTATAAGATATATTGGGGAAATAAAGATGGAAAGTTTTGGAAAAATATGTTGGTGGTGGCGTAAGAATATATTACTTTGATGTAAACAAAGAAAGTAAAAAGAAATACGATGATATCATTAAATCAATAAGAATACGCAAGCTCTGGCGACCGAAGAGCCCAGCAAGTTCAAATGAATAGATAAAATGGTCTGAGACTTTAAAGTTATCCAAATGCAAGACAGTGATATAATTTTCCTGTTGCGTATATTAACAAATTAGCCTTCTTTATATAGAGGGCGCAAAAAAACAAGTATGCAAACTCTATTATTAGTAATAATGATTTGTATTCGACTTGGTACTGCGGAGGCCGGAGACCTCCGCTACTTATAGGTTCATAGTTGAATCACTCCAAATTCCAGATGAACTTTAATTCAGTATGTGGTTATTTCTCCTGTTCATAGAACTTCACCCAGTCTACTTCCATTTCTATTGGCAGCTGCTTTGGGTCGGCTTTGCCCACCCATGCACCCTGTATCTGCATGTCTACGAGCAGGTAGTAGGGTGTGCCGAATGGGTATTGCCCCTTGTCGGTAGTCTCAATTCTTGGATATGAGAACGATGTCTTACCGTTGATTGAGAACACGAGCGAGTCGGGCTGTATTAACTGAGCAGGTTGCGCAGTTCGTCGAGATAAATGTCCACAGTAGGGTCGTACATGCGGCGCCATACGTCGCCCAAGAACGCAGCTCCACCGAACGAGAGCTCTTTCAGCTGCGCTATATGCTCTTTAGACACGCCGCCAAGCGCATAAACCTTGTTGTCGATGAGGCTTTCTGCTGCAGCCTTGTGCAAAGCGGCGGTAGAGAAAGCCGCCTCGTATCCTGCCTTTGAGATGCTATTGAAGATAGGACTAAGGAATACGTAGTCGCTCGTGGGCTTCTTCTTCGCTACCTCCTCCAGACTATGGCACGAGCAGGATATGCTGCCCGAATATCCGTCGGGAGCATGCGGACAGCGGCGGTTGAGATGCACACCGTGAAGCTGGAACTCGCCCGTCAGCGGAAAGTGGTCGTGCAGCACTATGCGGCTATGCCATCGCTCAGGAATCTGCCGTAGCAGTTCTCTGCATGACTCGATGGTTGAGCCGGGCTTGCGCAGGTGCAGCAAGTCGAGTCCGTGACCGAACAGTCGGTCTATGAAAAGAGCCTCCCCCGACACGAAGTCGGGAGAGGTTATTACGATCCATTTCATGTGGAAATATGTAGTGATTGGTCCGTTGGTGCAGCGGAGACAGCTGCACCCTCCCTGCTTACTTCTTCAGTTTCTCGATAATCATATCAGCAACCTTCTTGCCCGAAAGCATCATGCCGCCGAAGATAGGTCCCATGCGAGGAGTGCCGGCAACGGCAGACGAAGCCATACCGCAGACATACAGACCCGGATAGACCTCGCGTGTACCCTCTACTACCATGCGCTCACCCTCTACTACGTCGAGCGAACGCTCGCCGATAACGCCGCCAGTCGCGGTGTCGAGCTGTATGCCGTTCTTGCGTGCTACCACCTTGCACATCTCGCTGTCGTGACCAGTGCCGTCGATGACGCACTTAGCCATGATGTTAAGCGGGTCTACGTGCAGACCTTCGCGCAGCACCGGAGTCCAGTTGACTACCACACCGCTCACCACGTTGTTCTTGAACACCACGTCCTCTACCGAGTAGCAGTTGAAGATGGTAGCGCCGGCGTGTACGGCATGATAGAGCAGCGACGATGTGCTCTCTACAGAGTCGATAGTGTAGAGTCCGTCCTCGAATGCCTCGTAGTTGATGTCGAAATCCTTGACGATGTGCATCGCCTCCTCCTGAATGACAATCTGGTTGAACATCATTGCGCCGCCCCACATGCCGCCGCCGGGAGAGAGCTTACGGTCGAACTGAGCCACTTTCAGTCCGGCTTTAGCCAGATAGTAAGCGGCAACGATGCCTGAAGGACCGCCGCCAACGATGGCTACATCGAGGTCCAAATTGTTCTGAAGCTTGTCGAAATAGGTAGTGATAATACCTTTTGATACTTGTGTTTCAATCATTTTATTAAGTGTTTATTGGGTTTTATATTCTTTTTCTTTTCTCTCAGCCGTTTTATTTGCCCTCCTGACAACTCTTGAGCGAGTGGCTGATGCGTGCAGCACAGAAGTTAGGACCGCACATCGTACAGTAGTTGGCGTCAACGTTGTTGCTCGACTTGTAGTATTCGAGTGCACGCTCTGGGTCGAGCGCCAAGTTGAACTGGTCCTTCCAGCGGAAGTCGTAACGAGCCTTGCTCAAAGCGTTGTCGCGTATGGTAGCTCCGGGGTGACCCTTAGCCAAGTCGGCAGCATGAGCTGCAATCTTATACGTAACGACGCCCGTGCGTACGTCCTCCTTCTCAGGCAGAGCGAGGTGCTCCTTCGGCGTAACGTAGCAGAGCATAGCCGTTCCGTACCAGCCAATCATTGCAGCGCCGATGGCAGAAGTGATGTGGTCGTAAGCCGGAGCAATGTCTGTAACGAGCGGACCGAGCGTGTAGAACGGTGCACCATGACACTTCTCGATCTGTCGCTCCATGTTCTCCTTGATCTTGTGCATTGGCACGTGTCCCGGACCCTCGATGAATGCCTGAACGTTCTTAGCCCAAGCACGCTCAACCAGTTCGCCCATAGTGTCGAGCTCGGCAAACTGCGCAGCGTCGTTGGCGTCGTATGTAGAACCGGGGCGCAAACCGTCGCCCAAAGAGATGGCAACATCGTACTTGGCGCAGATGTCGCAGATGTCGTCGAAGTGCTCGTAGAGGAAACTCTCCTTCTGATGCACCTTGCACCACTTTGAGATGATGCTGCCGCCGCGGCTTACGATGCCCGTAAGACGAGTGTCGGCGAGGTGGATGTTCTGAAGACGAATGCCGCAGTGGATGGTGAAGTAGTCGACACCCTGCTCGCACTGCTCAATCAATGTGTCGCGGAAAATCTCCCAAGTGAGGTCTTCTGCCTTGCCGTTCACCTTCTCGAACGCCTGATACATAGGCACTGTGCCTACCGGAACCGGACAGTTGCGCAGAATCCACTCGCGTGTTTCGTGTATATCGTTGCCCGTTGAGAGGTCCATCAATGTGTCGCCGCCCCATTTGCAGCTCCATACAGCCTTCTCAACCTCCTCCTGCATGCCGGAAGTGGTGGCAGAGTTGCCGATGTTGGTGTTAATCTTCACAAGGAAGTTTGTGCCGATGATCATTGGCTCCGACTCGGGGTGCTTTCTGTTGGCAGGAATCACAGCTCTGCCTTCGGCTATCTCCTTGCATACGAATGCCGGAGTGATGTGTGTCTTGATGCCAAGCTCCTCGCAGTTCATATTCTCGCGGATGGCTACATACTCCATCTCCTGCGTGATGACGCCCTGCTTGGCGAAGTACATCTGTGTCTCGCTCTCCTTGCGACCGTCTATCCACGACTGGCGCAGCTTCGGCAGACCCTTCTCCAGGTCTATTTCCACGTTAGGGTCGCTGTACGGACCACTTGTGTCGTATACGTACACCGGATCGTTAGGCTCGACGCGACGCTCGCCGCCCTCTACTGTGATGGTAGGCGTAAGGCTCACTTTGCGCATACCCACCTTAATCTCGGGGTAGAGCTTGCCGCTGAGATACACCTTCTCGGAAGAAGGATAGTTGAATTTGATATTTGTTTCCATTATCTGTTTGGTTTTATAAGGCTTATAAATTGTTTCATTTCTTCTGCAGGACTTTCAGCGTTCAGGATGCCGCCGCTTACAGCGATGCCCGTCACGCCGGTCTGAATTATGTCGGCGATGTCCGACTTCAGAATGCCGCCGATGGCTACGATGGGCAGGTCGATGCCGTGCGCTTTCATGTCGCTGACGATGCGCTCGTAGCCCTCCAGACCCAACACCGGCGAGAGGTTTTTCTTTGTCGTGGTGAAGCGGAACGGACCACAGCCTATGTAGTCGGCACCTTGTCGGTACAGACGCTCAATGTCTTCGAAGGTGTTAGCCGTGCCGCCGATTATTCTGTCGTTGCCGAGCAGCCTACGCGCCTCGTCAACCGGCATGTCGTTCTTGCCGAGATGCACGCCGTCGGCTCCGCAGCGCTCCACAAGCTCCGCATGGTCGTCGAGAACGAACACCGCTTCGTGCTCTCTGCACAACTTGCCAATCTGTTCGGCAGCAGCCACGAACTTCTCCTCCGAGGCGTCCTTCATGCGCAGCTGAACCCATCGGCATCCGCCTTCAAGTGCCAAGCGAGCGCCCTCTACATATCCGTAGCGTTCATTGAAATGAGTAATAAACTGTATCATAGGATAATTTGTTTTTCGGGATTGAACAAATGGTTAACCGGTCCGTGACCTTCGCCGATGTGCACATCCTTGCCAGCTTCCAAGGCCTGCGAAAGGTAAGTCTTGGCTTGCGCTACAGCGTCAGTCAATGCAAGTCCGCGAGCCATGAACGCAGCGATGGCAGAAGACAGCGTGCAGCCCGTGCCGTGCGTGTTGCGTGTGGCTATCGCTTCGTGAACGAACGAGCAAATCTCGTTGTTCGGCAGGTACAGCTTGTCTACCTTCCTGCCCTCAAGATGTCCGCCCTTGATAAGCACAGCCTTGCAGCCCAATGCCAAAATGCTGCGTCCTGCAGCATCCATGTCATCAATAGAGCGGATAGAGCGGTTGGAGAGTACTTCCGCCTCGGGAATGTTCGGCGTGAGCAGGGTAGCCATAGGGAGCAAGCGACTGCAGAACGTGCCCAAAGCGTCCTCATGCATGAGCGTCGAACCGCTCGTAGACACCATTACCGGGTCGACGATGAGCTTTTGCGGAGAATACTGTTGCAGCGTGTCGGCAATAGCCAGGATAGTAGTCTGGTCGTTCACCATTCCTACCTTTATAGCCGTGGGCTTTATGTCGTCCATAACCGCCCGTATCTGTCCAGCCACTATCTCCGGCTGTATGGCTTGAATGGCTTGCACGCCCAATGTGTTCTGCACCGTGACGGACGTGATGGCGGAAGCGGCATAAACGCCTAAAGCCGACATAGTCTTAATGTCAGCCTGAACGCCCGCTCCGCCACAACTATCGGAACCGGCAATAGTAAGTGCGCAAATGTACCTCATGCTCTTTCTCTTTTTTTGTCTGGAGGCGCATCCGTTGGTCTTACTACCAAAAGAAAATACGGAATAGAAACAGCTCCGAGCATCACGTCATACCTTATATAATAAGTATAGATGTCTGAAGCAATCCCTGCGGCAGCATTATCTGCGTCAGGTTCTATGGGTATAATCTCAGCAACACAATCGTGAAGCACCCCTTATTTCTTGTTTGTCGATTTAAAACGTTGGCAAAAGTAACCAATTATTAGTGAAAACAGCAATAAGCAAATATAATTTAAGATTTATTCACGCTCTCAACTTTTGTGGCTTTCGCAAACAAGATGTAATTTTGCACTTGCTAAAAACATTACACCAGAAACGTATGAACAAAGATATAATAGACAGACTGAACGAGTTGGGCAGCAGCGGAGAACCCTTTCTGTTTGTTGTCGACTATAAGGGCGACAAGGCATATATAAAGAAACTCTCGGAGATAGATGCCGGCGAGTGCCTCTACGACTTTGGCAACCATACCAACGCCGTCGGAGGATGCACCACTCAACTGCCTGCGGAGATAGAATGGGAGGTGGGGGCACCGAAGTACGACGAATACGAGCGTAGCTTCAACATCGTGAAGAACAATATGCTGGCTGGCAATAGCTATCTCGCCAACCTGACATGCCAGGTCGCGGTGTATTGCAACCTCTCGCTTGAAGACATCTTCTGCCATTCGAGAGGTAAGTACAAGTTGCTCTTGAATAATCCGTCGGATGATATAGGGCGTTTCGTGTGCTTCTCGCCCGAAACATTCGTAAAGATAAGAGGTGGCAGAATCTATTCGTTCCCGATGAAGGGCACCATCGACGCAACGCTGCCCGATGCCAAGCAAGTGTTGATGGACGACAAGAAGGAGGCAGCGGAGCACGCCACCATTGTCGACCTTATACGCAATGACCTGAACACGGTGGCTACGGACGTGAAGGTGGAGAAGTATCGTTTTGTTGACGTTCTGCACACCAACAAGGGCGACATCTTGCAGACAAGTTCGGAGATAAGCGGCAAGTTGCCCTCCGACTACACACAGCGCATCGGCGACATACTCGCTGCGCAACTGCCAGCCGGAAGCATAACGGGTGCGCCTAAGAAGAAGACCTGCCAAATAATAGACGAGGCGGAGACATACGAGCGCGGATTCTACACCGGCATCATGGGCATATACGCAGGCGGCGAGCTCGATTCTGCCGTGATGATACGCTTCATAGAGCAGACCGACGAGGGAATGTTCTTCAAGGCTGGTGGCGGCATAACGTCGCAAAGCCAGTGTATAAAAGAATACGAGGAGGTGCTGCAGAAAGTGTATCTCCCGATAATAAAGTAAACGAAAGTGATAAATGAGTAATTCATGAAAACAATGCAGCAGTTTGTAGAAACAATAAAGATAGAGGACGGAAAGGCACTTAACCTGAATTTCCACCAGGCACGCATGGAGAGCACCATGCGCCACTTCTTTGCCCACACGCCAGTGCCTATGCTCTCTGGCGTGCTGTCGCCCACGCCCGATATGCACTTCTACAAGGCAAGGGTGGTGTACGGTGTACGGGGCGTAGAGGACGTACAATATGCACCCTACAAAATGCGCGAGATACGCAGCTTGAAGCTCGTTGAAGACAACGAGATTGACTATTCCTTCAAAAGCACCGACCGTGCACCTCTCAACCGCCTCACCGCTCGGAAAGGCGACTGCGACGAGGTGCTGATTGTAAAGAAAGGATTGCTCACCGACACATCATTCACAAACGTGGCAGTGTTTGACGGTGAGCGATGGCTTACGCCCAGGCATCCTCTTCTTTTGGGCACAAAGCGCGCAAGCCTACTCGAAAGGCAAGTGATAAAAGAAGCGGATATAAGCGTAGAAACGTTGATGAATGCGCAGAAGGTGAGCCTCATCAACGCTATGATTGATTTGGGAGAGATAGAAATTACGACGCAGATGGTTAATCGGGGTCTATAAAGTTGCGAATGATGCGCCTGCCCTCTGGTGTTAGGATTGATTCGGGGTGGAATTGTATGCCATGAACATCATAAGTGCGATGCTTCAAAGCCATTATAAGTCCGTCTTCATTCACCGCTGTTACAACTAATTCTGTAGGGAAGTTTGCCTGCTTCACAGCCCAAGAATGATAGCGTCCTACCAACGTGTTGCCAGGTATGTTGTTGAAGATGTAGTCGGGCGCGACAATGCGTATGCTCGACTGTATGCCATGGTAGACTGCGGACAGATTGTATATCTCTGCGCCGAACACCTCGCCAATGGCTTGCTCGCCCAAGCACACGCCAAGTATGGGCTTTGTAGGGGCATAACGGCGGATGACAGCCTTCAGTAACCCTGCCTCGTCGGGCACACCAGGACCCGGAGAGAGGATTATCTTGTCGAAAGGTTCAACGTCATCAAGCTCGAACTGGTCGTTTCGCCAAACGGTTACGTTCACATCCGCACCTCCTTCTTCCTTTATGTATTGAAAGAGGTTGTATGTGAACGAGTCGTAATTGTCAATGAGTAGTATATTCATATAAACAAAGGTATTACAATAATTCTGAATATCAAAATTTTATTTGTAACTTTGCACAAATTATATACAATAACTATCGGAGTTTTATATTGAAATTATGCATACAAGAGAAGAAAAGCTGAAAGCGTTCGGACGTATGCTCGACGTGCTTGACACACTGCGCGAGAAATGCCCGTGGGACCGCAAGCAGACCAATGAGTCGCTGCGCCCGAATACCATAGAAGAAACCTACGAACTGTGCGACGCACTGCTGAAGGACGATGAGCCGAACATCTGCAAGGAGCTTGGCGACGTGCTGCTACACGTTGGCTTCTACGCTCGTATCGGAGAAGAAAAGGGCGAATTTGACATTGCCGACGTGTGCGATAAGCTCGTCGACAAGCTCATCTATCGTCATCCGCACGTGTACCATCCCTCGCAGGTTGGTGCGCCCGACCCGAAACCGCTGCCTTACGGCGAGCAGGCTGACGAGCATCTGGAGGACACGGCGAAGACATCGCAGCAGGTGACGGAGAAGTGGGAGCAGCTGAAGCTGAAGGAGAAGGACGGCAACAAGAGTGTGCTTGCCGGTGTGCCCGACGCTCTGCCTTCGCTTATCAAGGCGTATCGCGTGCAGGACAAGGTGCGCAATGTGGGCTTCGACTGGGAGGATAAAGGCGATGTGTGGGCTAAGGTGCGCGAGGAACTCGACGAACTGGAGGCAGAGCTGCGCCGTGAGGACAAGGAACGCTCTACGGAGGAGTTCGGTGACTTCCTCTTCTCGCTCATCAACGCAGCACGTCTCTACAAGATAAATCCCGACACGGCGCTCGAAAAGACCAACGCCAAGTTCATCCGCCGCTTCAACTACATCGAGCAGCATAGCATAAAGATTGGCAAACCGCTGAAGAATATGACGCTCGGAGAGATGGATGCACTCTGGAATGAGGCGAAAAACAACGAATAACCATTTAAATAAGAATATTATGAAGAGTCTTGAAATATTGCTGCGCCCTTTCTGTAAGGGAGGCGTAGCACTTCTGTTCCTCGCCTTGCTTATGGCTGCCTGCAACGGCAAGCCGGAGAAAGCGCAGTCGGAGAATGCAGCCGAGGCTGAGGAGGTGAATGACACTACGGTCTACGGCGTATGCGGTGAGGGCACATCGATGCACTCGCTAGAGATTATTACGGATGCAGGCGACACCCTCGTTTATACACTTCTCAGTCAGGATGCCGAAACGGAAGTGGAGACACCATCGGATGTGCAGGGCGGACTCATGGCTGGCGATAAGATGGCTGTGACCGGACATAAGACGGCTGACGAACTGGTGGCTGACCGGGTGATAAACGTTACATCGTTGCTCGGACATTGGACAAGTATCGACAAGAACTTCACGATAGAGGAGGGCGGAACGGTGCACTCTGCCGTTAAGGCTGAGACCAATCCGTGGACTTCTTGGAAGATTCTCAACGGCAGTCTACTGCTCAACCGCGACACGTTCGCCATCGATGGTCTGAGCGCCGACTCGCTCTATCTGGAGAACGCAAATGGCATCTTTACATTCAAGAGACAGAAGTAGAGAACCGCTCTTTAAACGAAAGAATAATCTCTGCTCTTAAACGAAAGAAGTAAGAAAAACAAGTGGAGATAGTGTAAACTATGGAACCTTTCAAAATACATATACTCGGTTGTGGCAGTGCGCTGCCAACGTTGCGCCATAACCCTTCGGCGCAGGTGGTGGAGATACGCGAGAAGCAGTTTCTCGTCGACTGTGGCGAGGGTACGCAGCTGCAGATGCGTCGCTCGAAGATAGGCTTCAACCGCCTCTGTGCTGTGTTCATAAGCCATATACATGGCGACCACTGCTTCGGACTCATCGGTATGCTCTCGTCGTTCGGCTTGCTCGGACGCACCATGCCACTCGCAATCTACGCTCCGAAAGAACTGAAACCCGTGCTCGATATGCTGCTGGAGACATTCTGCAACGACTTCGACTACGAGATACAGTTTCATGCTGTCGACACGAAGAAGCGTGCAGTCATCTACGAAGACCGCAGTCTGACTGTTGAGTCGATACCGCTGAAGCATCGCGAGCCGTGCGCAGGCTTCCTATTCCGCGAGAAGCCGACACTGCCGCATATCCGTCGCGACATGATAGATTTTTATCATATCCCCGTGTCGCAGATAAACAACATAAAGAACGGTGCATCGTGGACTGATGAAGACGGCAACGTGATACCAAGTAGCAGGCTGACACGCCCTGCTGACCCACCGCGCAGCTACGCTTATTGCAGCGATACGTGCTATTTGCCCGAACTGCATAAGCAGCTCGAAGGCACAACGTGCATCTATCACGAAACGACGTATGCTACGGAAGACGCAGAGAAGGCGACTAAGTATTGTCACAGTACGGCAGCGCAAGCTGCACAAGTGGCTCGCGACGCACATGCAGGTCGTCTACTGTTAGGTCACTATAGCTCGAAATACGACAACGAACAGGTGCTACTCGAAGAGGCTCGCGCCGTGTTTCCAGCGTCAGAACTGACGCGAGAGGGCATGGTAGTGGAGCTGAAGTGATAAAAATATGCGAGCATATTTTGTATTGTCTTCGATTTGCACTATCTTTGCACTTAAATAACGTTATATGGGAATTTTTGGATTTTTTAATAAGAACAAGAAAGAAGTTCTTGACAATGGTCTGGAGAAGACAAAACACAGTGTCTTCGACAAGATTTCTCGTGCTGTCATGGGTAAATCTACCGTCGACGACGAAGTGCTCGATAATCTTGAAGAGGCTCTGATTACATCTGACATAGGTGTAGAAACAACTTTGAAGATTATCCAGCGCATTGAAGAACGTGTGGCACGCGATAAGTATGTGTCTACGTCAGAACTTAACAATATTATGCGCGATGAAATTGCATCGCTGCTTACAGAGAATAACACTGCGGATAATGACGATTGGGAATTGCCAACCGACCATCGTCCTTACGTGATTCTTGTTGTTGGTGTGAACGGTGTCGGCAAGACAACCACCATTGGCAAGCTCGCTTATCAGTTCAAGAAGTCGGGCAAGAAAGTGTATCTCGGTGCTGCCGACACATTCCGTGCCGCTGCCGTTGAGCAGATTTGCATCTGGGGCGAGCGCGTCGGTGTGCCCGTAGTAAAACAGCAGATGGGTGCCGACCCTGCATCCGTAGCCTTCGATACGCTCTCTTCGGCTAAGGCAAACGGAGCAGATGTCGTAATCATCGATACCGCAGGACGTCTGCATAACAAGGTGGGCTTGATGAACGAGCTGAAGAAGATAAAGGATGTTATGAAGAAAGTGCTGTCCGAAGCACCCGACGAGGTGTTGCTTGTGCTTGATGGCAGTACCGGTCAGAACGCTTTTGAGCAAGCAAAGCAGTTCTCGCAGGTCACACAAATCACATCGCTTGCTATCACAAAGCTCGACGGAACAGCGAAGGGTGGAGTGGTTATCGGCATCAGCGACCAGCTTAAGGTGCCGGTGAAGTATATCGGACTGGGCGAATCGATGGAAGCATTGCAGCTCTTCAACAAGCGCCAGTTCGTCGATTCGTTGTTCAAGAAATAATTATGAAGAAAGGACAAGTAGATATTATAACCATGGGCTGCTCAAAGAACCTTGTCGACAGCGAGAAGCTGATGACACTTTTCGAGCAGACTGGTTATCATTGCACCCACGATGCAAAGCGCATCGAGGGCGAAATTGTTGTTATCAATACATGCGGCTTCATTGAAGACGCAAAGCAGGAGAGCATAGACACCATCCTCGAACTCGTTCAGGCAAAGGAGGAGGGCAAGATAAGCAAACTCTTCGTGATGGGTTGTCTCTCGCAACGCTATCAGAAGGAGCTCGAAGAGGAAATTCCGCAGGTGGATAAGTATTACGGCAAGTTCAACTTCAAGCAGTTGCTTACCGACCTCGGCAAGCCCGAAGAGCCTACATGCTCTGGTGCACGCCACATCACTACGCCGCACCACTACGCCTATATAAAAATTAGCGAGGGTTGCGACCGCCGTTGTGCCTATTGTGCCATACCTATTATCACTGGTAAGCACGTCAGCCGTCCAAAGGAGGAGATTCTGGAGGAAGTGCGCGAACTCGTGGCTAATGGCGTGAAGGAGTTCCAGATTATCGCTCAAGAATTGACATACTACGGAGTGGACATCGACGGCAAACGTCATATCGCCGACCTTATCTCGGACATCGCAGATATAAAGGGTGTGAAGTGGATTCGTCTGCACTACGCTTATCCTAACCAGTTCCCGTTTGAACTGCTTGACGTTATTCGTGAGAAGCCGAACGTTTGCAAGTATCTCGACATCGCTCTGCAGCATATCTCCGACAATATGCTCACACGTATGCATCGCCATGTTACTAAGGCGGAGACAATGGAGTTCATAGAGCGCATCCGCAAGGAGGGGCCGGGTCTGCATCTGCGCACAACGCTGCTCGTTGGCTTCCCTGGCGAGACAGAGGAAGACTTCAAGGAACTCGTAGAGTTTGTGAAATGGGCACGCTTCGAGCGTATGGGGGCTTTCGCCTACTCTGAGGAGGAAGGTACATACAGCGCAGAACATTACAAGGATGATGTGCCAGCAGAAGTGAAGCAGCGTCGTCTCGACAAGATAATGGCTGTGCAGCAGCGTATCAGTGCAGAGATTGAAGCTGCTAAGGTTGGCAGCGTTCTGAAGACCATCATCGATCGCAAAGAGGGCGACTACTACATCGGTCGCACGGAGTTCTGCTCACCAGAGGTCGACCCAGAGGTGCTAATCAAGGCTACGCGTCGTCTGCGTGTCGGTGCGTTCTACGATGTACGTATCACCGATAGCGACGACTTCGACCTCTATGGCGAAGTAGAATAATATAATCATTACACATTCTCACCTTATATTATATATGAACAACAAGGAATACATCACAGAGCTATCTCGACGCACGGGATATTCGCAGGAAAACACTCAGCGCATGGTGCGTTGCGTGTTAGAGTCTATTGCCTCTACGTTCGATGAAGGTGAGAATGTGTCAGTACCAGATTTCGGTACCTTTGAACTGAAGAAGCGTATGGAACGCATCGTTGTCAATCCGTCTACGGGACAACGTATGCTCGTTCCACCGAAGATTGTGCTTAACTTCAAGCCTGCAACATCGGTGAAGAACAAGATGAAGAAAGGAGACGATGCGAATGGCTAAGGTAAATGATTTCGCTCGTGAGCTGAGTGAGAAGTACGGCTTATCGCTTAGTGACGCTTCCGACTTTATCGGTGCAATGTTCGATGTAGTAAATGAGGAACTTGACGACACTGATAGCTCGGTGAAGATAAAAGGCTTCGGCACTTTCAAGGTGTCGGCGGTGAGCGCACGCGCCAGTGTCGATGTGAATACTGGCGAACGTATTATCATCGATGGACGCAACAAAATCTCGTTCACTCCCGAGGTCTTGCTGCGCGACCGTGTTAATCGACCGTTTGTACAGTTTGAGACTGTAGTGCTTAACGATGGAGTCGATTTTTCTGAAATAGATGATGAAATGGATGAGCTCTCCGATTCTGTAATTGAAACGGAAACTCAGGGGGTGCAGTTGTCCCCAACTGCACCAACCGATCAGCCAACCGACCAATCCGCCGACCAACCCACACCAACTGAGCAACCTCAGGGGGTGCAGTTGTCCTCAACTGCACCAACCGACCAGCCAACCGATCAGCCTTCCCCCTTAGAACCTGCATCAAAAGTGGTAAACACAGAGGAACACCGTGACATGGCTCGTCGTTTGATGGCTCCAAAGAGCGAACCAATAGATGATGATAACAATGAGTCAGACGAAGAAAAGTCGGCTAACGACATAGATGAGTCAGACGATGAAGGCATTGTTATTGGTGGATGCAAGCAACGCAGTCCGCGTATGATGTATATTCTCACTATTGCGTCGTTTGTTATACTCGTGAGTATTGGCATAGGTATGTATTTCCTCTATCAGCGAATAGAAGAGAAGAACCATGTCATAGATAGACTTGAGACACGATTGTATGCTCAACAAGACACGGCGGTAGCTGTTGAACCGCAGTGTGTTGTTAGTGATACAATAGCGTCTAATGATGCTTTGAAAGCAGCAGATGCACACACCGCAGAAAACATAAAGAAAGAGAAGAAAGACTCTGTTCGTGCGTCTAACTCTAAGGCTGCGACAGGCTCTACAGCAGTAATGTCTGCAGCACCAACAGCCACCACACCGTCCGACTACAACTATGATGTTCGTGTACGTACGGGTGCTTATATTATTGTTGGTGTTGCCAAAGTGGTTACCGTACAACCAGGGCAGTCGCTCGCCTCAATTAGTAAAGCCTATCTTGGAGAAGGTATGGAATGTTACGTTGAGGTACTGAATAACTGCCATACAGTGAAGGCTGGTGACAAGTTGAAAATACCAGAAGTAAAGTTGAAACCGCGTAAAAGATAAAATAAGAGTAACATTTTGTAAACATTTGCTTGTTACTTTCAAAAATTAATTGTAACTTCGCCTGCGATAGTAATCAAACTTATATTAACTTAATAACAAACAGGCAGATGAAGAAATACAACTTTAATGCAGGACCTTCTATTCTTCCTCGCGAAGTGATCGAAAACACAGCAAAACAGATTTTGGATTTTAATGGTTCAGGACTTTCTTTGGCAGAGATTAGCCATCGTGCAAAGGATTTCCAACCCGTTGTTGATGAGGCTGTAGCCCTTATCAAGGAACTCTTGAAGGTGCCAGAAGGCTATTCGGTATTGTTCCTCGGTGGTGGCGCTTCATTGGAATTCTGTATGATTCCTTACAACTTCTTGATTAAGAAGGCTGGTTATCTCAATACGGGTACATGGGCAAAGAAGGCGTTGAAGGAAGCTAAGCTCTTTGGCGAAGCTGTTGAGGTGGCTTCTTCTGCAGACGCAGGCTATACATTCTATCCAAAGGATTACGAATGTCCGACAGATCTCGACTATTTACATATTACAACTAATAATACTATTTATGGTACCGAAATCCGCAAGGAACCGGAAGTGCCTGTAAGACTTATCGGCGATATGTCTTCTGATATCTTCAGCCGTCCTATCGACGTTGCTAAGTACGACTGTATCTATGCAGGTGCTCAGAAGAACCTCGCGATGGCTGGTGTTACCCTCATCATCGTAAAGGATGACTGCTTGGGTAAGGCTCCGCGTCAGATTCCGACAATGCTCGACTACCGTACACACGTAGAGAAGGGTTCTATGTTTAACACGCCTCCAGTAGTACCTATCTACTGCGCTCTCGAAACACTGCGTTGGATTAAGGCTCAGGGTGGAGTAGAGGAGATGGCTCGCCGTGCTGAGGCTCGTGCTAAGGTGCTCTACGACGAAATCGACCGCAACAAGTTGTTCCGTGGTACAGTAGAGAAGGACTCTCGTTCTTTGATGAACATCTGCTTCGTTATGAACGACGAGTACAAGGATCTTGAGAAGCCGTTCTTCGAGTACGCTACACAACGTGGCATGGTAGGCATCAAGGGTCACCGCTCAGTAGGTGGCTTCCGCGCAAGCTGCTACAACGCTATGCCTATGGAAGGCGTTGAGGCTCTCGTTAAGTGCATGCAGGATTTTGAAAAGGAACATTAATAAATAGTATAGCTATGAAAGTATTAGTGGCAACAGAAAAACCGTTTGCAAAGGCAGCGGTTGACGGCATTAAGGCTGAGATAGAAGGTGCAGGCAACGAACTCGTTCTGCTTGAGAAATATACAGAAAAGCAGCAGCTTCTCGACGCTGTGGCTGGCGCTGACGCAATGATCGTGCGCTCAGACAAGGTTACACCAGAAGTGCTCGACGCTGCAAAGCAGCTTAAGATAGTTGTACGTGCCGGTGCCGGTTACGACAATGTCGACTGTGCTTACGCTAAAGAGAAGAACGTTGTTGTTGAGAACACACCTGGTCAGAACTCTAATGCTGTGGCTGAACTCGTATTCGGTTTGCTCGTTTACGGCGTTCGCAACTTCTACAACGGCAAGTCGGGTAGCGAGTTGAAGGGCAAGAAGCTCGGTATCCTCGCTTTCGGCAACGTAGGTAGAAACGTGGCTCGCATCGCTAAGGGCTTCGACATGGAAGTTTATGCATATGACGCTTTCTGCCCGAAGGAGGCTATTGAGGCTGCTGGCGTTAAGGCAGTTGACTCTCAGGACGCTCTCTTCGAGAACTGCGACATCGTTTCGCTGCACATCCCTGCTACTCCCGAGACAAAGCAGAGCATCAATGCTGCTCTTGTTGGCAAACTCCACAAGAACGGCATCCTCATCAACACAGCTCGTAAGGAAGTTATCAACGAGCCTGAACTCCTTGCCCTCATGGCAGAACGCACCGACCTGAAGTTCATCACAGACATCATGCCGGACGCTAACGAAGAGTTCCAGAAGTTCGAAGGCAGATACTTCTCTACACCTAAGAAGATGGGTGCTCAGACAGCAGAGGCTAACACCAACGCTGGTATCGCAGCTGCTAAGCAGATCAATGCTTTCTTCGCTGACGGCTGCACTAAGTTTCAAGTTAACAAGTAATTAAGTAAAAATCCCCGATAACCCCACCCCTTTGCCCCATAGGGAGGACATAGTGGTGGGGTTTAAAAATAATCATACTATGGCAACAGTAAAACCATTCCGTGGCGTACGTCCACCGCAAGACCTTGTTGAAGAAATAGCATCACGTCCTTACGACGTGCTCGATAGTGAAGAGGCAAGAGCAGAGGCAGGCGATAACGAGAAGAGTCTTTATCATATCATCAAGCCGGAGATTGACTTCGAACCGGGCACAAGCGAGTATGATCCGCGCGTTTACGAGAAGGCTGCCGCTAACTTCAAGATGTTCCAGGAGAAGGGTTGGCTTCGTCAGGACGCAGACGAGAACTATTATATCTACGCTCAGACCATGAACGGCAAGACTCAGTACGGACTTGTTGTGGGTGCTTTCGTCAACGATTATCTCAATGGCACAATCAAGAAGCACGAGCTGACACGTCGCGACAAGGAGGAAGACCGCATGAAGCATGTTCGCGTAAACGACGCCAACATCGAGCCGGTGTTCTTCGCTTATCCCGACAACGAGGTGCTCGACGCGCTCATCAAGCGCTACGCAGCAACAAAGCCCGAGTACGACTTCGTTGCTCCCGACGACGGCTTCGGTCATCAGTTCTGGGTTATTAGTGACAAGGCAGACATCGACGTAATCACTAAGGAGTTTGCCAAGATGCCGGCTCTCTACATCGCCGACGGCCACCACCGTAGCGCTGCTGCTGCTCTCGTTGGTGCAGAAAAGGCTAAGAACAATCCGAACCACAAGGGCGACGAGGAGTACAACTACTTCATGGCTGTTTGCTTCCAGGCTTCGCAGCTCACCGTGCTCGACTATAACCGCGTTGTAAAGGACCTCAATGGTCTTACATCAGAGCAGTTCCTCGACGCTTTGCGCGAGAACTTCGAGGTTGAGGACAAGGGTGAGGCTATCTACAAGCCGCAGCACCTGCACGAGTTCTCACTCTATCTCGACGGACATTGGTATTCGCTCACAGCCAAGCAGGGCACATACGACGACCACGACCCAATCGGTGTTCTCGACGTAGACATCTCGAGCCGTCTTATCCTCGACAAGGTGCTCGGCATCACCGACTTGCGTTCAGACAAGCGCATCGACTTCGTAGGAGGTCTCCGCGGTCTCGAAGAACTGAAGCGTCGCGTAGACAGCGGCGAGATGCGCATGGCGCTCGCCCTCTATCCGGTTTCAATGAAGCAGATAATCGACATCGCCGATAGCGGAAAGATCATGCCGCCAAAGGCAACATGGTTTGAGCCTAAGCTCCGCTCAGGGCTCATCATCCACAAGCTGTCGTAACATAGTAGTAGATAAGTGAATAAGCAACGAGTAGACAAGGTGGTTTGCATAAACGTTTGTTATGCATCTCGCCTTGTCTACTTGTCAATTTAATATCAATGGAGCCAAAAGACGAATTTCTAACAATCACAGACACACCCGCAGAAGGCTTTTACAGCGAGAAACGCAGTAAGTTTCTCGCTTTTGCCTTTCATGTCACTTCCGAGGAGGAAGTAAAGCAATACGTAGCAGAGTTTCGCAAGAAGTATTATGACGCGCGTCATGTGTGCTGGGCATACATGCTTGGTGCTGACCGCACTGATTTCCGTGCCAACGACGACGGCGAGCCGAGCAGTACAGCCGGCAAGCCCATCCTCGGTCAGATCAACAAGAACGAGTTGACCGACATTCTTATCATCGTCGTGCGCTATTACGGAGGTGTCAATCTTGGCACAAGCGGACTTATTGTTGCCTATCGCACCGCAGCGGCTGAGGCAATAGCCAACGCAGAGGTTGTAAGTCAGTTCGTAGAGGAGGAGGTTGTTTTCGATTTTCCTTACATTATGATGAACGACGTAATGAAAATCATCAAGGACATGTCGCCGCGCATTATCAGCCAGACCTATGACAACACCTGCGAGATGAAACTCTCAATTCGTAAGTCGGAGGCTCCAATGCTTAAAGCCAAGTTCGACAAGCTGGCGTTTAAAGAAGATTAGTTGAAATCATCCCCATATCACCATCACATTATGAGTAAAGGAAGGTGTTCCATTCCTGCCGTAGTCTTGTGAAAATTACATTGTTTAAAGATATGGTTAAGAAAAAGTGTTTTGCGAAAAAATCTACCATATCCTCCATTCAGCGCATAACGTGCTGTGTATCAGCGAAGTAATTGCTGGAAGATACCTGAACAATAGGGGCTATCTTCCAGCCTATCTTCCAGTTTGTCTTCTAACTCATCTTCTGTCCGTTTCTCGACATTATTGTAGCGTGGCAATATTGTTTGCGTAGCAACATTGTTGTAGCGTGGCAACATTGTTTGCGTAGCGTGGCAACGTTGTTTGCGTAGCGTGGCAATATTGTTGTTGTAGCGTGGCAACATTTAGGGGTGCATTCTATGTTTAATTATAGTATTGACAACGCTCGTTTCAAATGTCGTTTTCGTTTTCGTTAAACGACTCTTTCAATCCATTAGGTGCAAAAACCGATGCACTATCTTCACATCCTTGATAATCAAGCGCATTGCACTTTAATCGGTACAAATCAGACTTCGACATTTAGCCGAACATCCTCGGGAAGTTCAATTACTTGATAATCTGCTGTTGCGCATATTCCCTCGTACCACGCTTATTCTTTGTGCTATTTTGTGGTAGCTCTGATATGGCAAAGGTAGTTATAATCAATGAAAATCGAGCAGAAAGTAGTTGAATTTTGATTGTAGAGCCTTGAATTGGTGCTATTTTATTTAAAAAAATAGATGTAAAACGCAATAACATAGATAATTATTTCCGTAATCTTTCTTGATTATCCAAGATAATTTTTACCTTTGTAGACCAAGAAACACATGAAAGGATATGACAAAGAAAGATATCAATCGCATCAAGATAGTATTGGTTGAAAACAAAAGGACAGCCAAGTGGCTGGCAGACGAATTGGGTAAAGACCCAGCCACCGTGAGCAAGTGGTGTACCAACAGTTCGCAACCAAGCCTCGAAACCCTTTTTCAAGTGGCAGAGGCACTTGATGTGGATGTCCGCTCTCTCATTGTGCAGACGAAGAAAAGCCGGATTGAGATAGAAGCAGAGAAACTTCTTAATATTCCGTCAAACCAATAGTTTTTTTTAATATACATTAATGCATCGATAAATAGAAAGAACTTGTCATGTTAGTCAACAGATATAACAAGCGCATGTGTATACATTGCAAATATCTGTTATAAAATTACAAGGTAAATCGAAAGCCATTACTACATATAGGACAAAATAATCTTGCTAAAATGTCAAAAGAGATAGATAATACTAAAATCATTGTTTTGGACCGTTGCTTTAGTGATCAACGACATAAATACTCTATTGATGACCTTTTAGATAAGGTCAATGAGTTCCGTTATGATGTAAGTGGTCCGGATTCTACTATAAAGGAGCGTACCTTGCGTAAATATATAAGTAGAATAAGGAATATGCTGCCTTCGAATGTATATCTTGAATCAAGGCCTTATGACGGTAAAAAATGCTACTATAGATACTCCGACCCTGATTTCTCAATTTACAATAATGAGATGTCTATTGATGAAATAGACACTTTACGTGCAGCCATCGAGATGTTGCAACCTTTTCGCAACAGCAAGGCTAATGCTTGGCTGGAAGAGGTCATATCTAAGTTGGAATACCGTTTTGGCCTAAAGGCGAATACGGAGAATGTGGTGAACTTTGGGCAGAATGATGATTTTGCAGGACTAAAGAATCTCTCTGCCATTATTGACCATACTGCTAATCATCAGCCATTAAACATTTACTATCAACCTTATGGCAAGGAAGAAGAGTTATATTTAATGCATCCTTATTATATAAAGGAGTATAACAATCGTTGGTTCTTATTTGGACTCGTACCCGAAAAGAATTGGCTCATGAATATGGCTCTTGACCGTATCACGTCCTTTTCGGTAGCGAATGTTCCATTTGTACCCAACAAGGATATAGACTTCTCTTTGTATTTTGACGATATAGTAGGAGTTACTGTACCAAAGAATACGATAGCACAAGATATAGTGCTGCGCTTTTATGGCAATCGTCTGAACTATGTTCTGTCCAAACCTATACATAAAAGTCAAAAGCAGGTAGAAGGTAAAGAAGATGAAATTGTTATAAGGGTTAAACCCAATAAAGAACTATGTCAGCAGATATTTTCATTCCTGCCCGACGTGGAAGTTGTTTCTCCTGAATGGTTTCGGAAGGAAATTTCAAAGAAAATAGTAGAAAATCTAAAAAAATATTTTCCTATGCACGATAGATGCACAGATGATGTAGAACTTTGCAACGTCAATAACAAAGAATAGACGTTAAACTTTAAATTTTTTCGCATATGACAAAGTTCGCAGTACTGACATCAGAGGCCAAGGCCATCGTAACCAACTTCTTCAATGCACAGAAGAAAAGCAATATTTTCTGTGAGCCTCATAAACAGCTCATGGTGTCGCTTTATGGCTTAATGCCAGACGCGAATCCGACGGTTGTTGACATATTATGTCAATACGTTGTATTGTTGTCTGATTTTATGTCAGAGTCTGATATACGTTTGTTGAAATCAGAATATTCTGCTGTTATAAGATTCTGTTATGACAATAGGGAGTTTGCTGATGTTACAAGATTTAATGAAGGTGAACAATTTATTCCTAAGTCATTGATTGATTTGTGTCTGGATATTGCAGAGCCAAAGGCTGGAAGCAGCGCGCTCGTTCCATATGCTGGTGATGGAAGTTTTGCATATCATTTGTCAGACTGCACGGTTGATGGTTTTGAGATTGATGAAATTAACTGGGCTTTTTCTCAAGTGCTGTTACATTCTGAATATGCTGTCGCTGTCTCTAATATAGAATTGGGCAGTTCTCTTGGTTCGCCAAACAAGCGATATGACTACGTATTTTCGTTTCCTCCAATCCTTCATGGAAGAGAAAGGCGCAAAGTTGTTGATTTGATGTACGACATCATAACTAAACAGCTTCAAGATAATGGCGAGTTGTATTGTATCTTGCCTATGAACTTTTGTTATGATGGAAGCGGTTGGTTTGATGTGCGAAAAATTCTGTGGGATTATCGTGGACAATTCAGTATGCTCGTCGTAGGACTTCCACCTGTTTTACAGCCTTTGAGCGGCATTAATCTTTGTCTCCTTCATGTGAAGAAGAATCATGAAGACAAAGTTGTTCTAGTGGATGCCACAGGTGAAGAGTTTCTTGCAAAGCGTGACAAGGCTCATAGTAAGGAATATGTGTTGAATGTGCAATCCGTCATTGAGGCCATCAAGAGCATGGACGAAAAGCATGTGTGGATTGGCAACTCATCGGAGCTTACAGGAAATATAAACCTGATGCCTTCACGCTATCTGGTGCCACAGTACATACAGCAGCCAAAGGAAGGTGAAAGGAGTTTCAAACTGTCCGATGTTATAGAGATTCTACCTTTTGCAAAGCAAAAAAGAAAATGTCCTATCGTTGGAATGAAGAATTTGTCTTCTTCATACTTGAATTGTGATATTGACAGAAGTACTCTTGAATGCTCGCCAAATGAAGAATGGCGTATAATTACTACTGATTGCCTTCTTGTTGGGTTCATTGGTGGAAAATTTAAAGTGGGAAGACTTTACGGAGTAACACCTACACAGCCTGTAGCCTTGATAGGCGAGGTGGTTCCCGTAAGAGTTACGTCAACTGATGTAACGGAGGATTTCCTTCTCCATAGCATCATGTCTAAAATGACGGAACGACAGGCTCGTATGATGGCAACGGGGAGTGTCATCACACGACTTAATGGTTGTGATTTGTTGTCGATAGTGATAAATGTGCCCAAATCAAAGGAACAGCAGGAGGCTATTTGCAAAGAGGACACTCGCAGCAGCTTGACTGACGCTGACCGTAAAATTATTGAATCTTATGAGTCTTTCCGTAAAGATATGCACATGAAGAAGCATGCCATTGGGCAGACCTTGTTCAATCTTAACAACTGGTGGAATATTCTTCAGCAAGCCCGCAAAGAGGGAAATGGTGTAGTTTCGGATGATGCCACAACTGGCAAAATCCGCAAAATATCAGTAACGACGATATACGACAGTTTACAGAATACTATAGGGCAACTTCTGCAGCAGATAAGCAAGTTTGACAGAGGTAACGGACTTGCCGTGAAGCACTTTGCCTTGACTGAGTTCATTGAGGACTACATTGCCCGGAAGCAGAATCCTCTGTTCACGTTTTTGTATGACAAGTCTCGGCATCATGCATCGCAGGAGTTACCTGAGATTGATTACGATGAGGCTACTGGACGGTATAGCGAAACTGGAAAGATCTTACTCAATGAAGGCGACCCTATTGAGTATGTGGAGTTTGCTCCTGAAGCACTTGAAATTATTTTTGACAACATCGTGAGCAATGCATGTTGTCATGGTTTTAAGGATAGTGCTGACAGACAAAACATCCTAAAAATCGAGCTTACTACAGAGGGAGACAACTATGTGGTGGTGGTTTCGAATAATGGCTTTCCCATTCACAAGCAGATAAATCCTGAAGATGTCTTCATCTATGGCAAAACCTCTAAAATGGGTTCGACTTCGACTGGCAGCGAAAGTCATTTCGGAATTGGCGGTTATGAGGTGCAGAAACTGATGCGCGAATTTGGCGGTGACGCTAAGTTCGTTTCAGAGCCAGATTCTGAATTCCCAGTTTCTTATAAGCTTACATTCTATAATACTAATTTAGAAAGTATAGAGTTATGACAAATGGTGTTATATACAAGGTGCTTTGGGTTGATGACCAAGCTCTTGAAAATGGCGAAATAACGAGTTTATATGTTGGCTTTCAGGGAACAGCCGATAAGTACAATATAGAACTTGTGCCTTTTGAAAATTGGGAAGAGGCGGAATATTCATTGAAGAAAAACTTTGAAGAATACTCTGCCATCATTCTTGATGCAAACTGTAAAATCCACAAGGATGACACCGAGAAAGAGGAGTTCATTACGGCTGTACTACCGTCTCTTACCAACATATTCGGCGAGAAGCGCAGAGTGTTGCCTTGGTATATTCTCTCTGCAGGCACAATGTCAAACTTTGGAAATGTTGTGAACGGAGCACGTTACCAACATTCAAAACATGAGGAAGATTGGGGCAACATGCTTTATCTAAAAGATGCAACAGGCTGCGAGGCAGCACCTGAAAAACTTTTAGAAAATATTACGCGTATAGCTAAGGATATGGCTATGAATGTGGTTCTTTACCGTCATCACGATACATTCTGCTATATGGGAGAAGGCGGACTGATTGATGTCAGGGCCCGTAAACTTATGCTCAGAATGTTGAGCGCATTGTATTATCCAGAAGAAAACATAGGGTTTGAATATAAGGGCAATCCTTTGCGCCAGGTACTTGAATATCTGTTCTGGAGTGCGCTTGAACATGGACTGTTGCCCGAAGAATGTATTGAGGAGGAGAAAGGCAAGAGACGCATTGTTGTTCAACTGGCAAGTTTATTCATGGCTGGTGGAAACGTGAAGTTCAGGAAGAGAGAAGATGACTCCAGTAAAGTCCATGTAACAATAAGATGGGGAAAAGCACCTTCAAAGCAAGGTGAAGATGACGGTGATGCTATATTTCCATCAGAGATAGCAGAGATTGTCAACAATATTAGAAAGTTCACCAATGAAGACTCACATACAAGTGAAGATGAACCATGGTATATTGACGAGGAACGCAAGGACATATTCTTTGGGTATGTGCTGCAGATGTGTCATGTCATACGTTGGTATGGCAAGTACATTAAGAAGCATAGCGATTATGATGAAAATATAAAGATGATAAATCTTGTATAGCAAATAATCTAAAAAAGATATCTATATGATAGAAAACAACATACAGAATCCGGTGCAGGACATCATGCACTATGAGAGTGACATTTGGGCAGTTGCCGACTTACTTCTTGCTGCCGGCATCAAACAGAGCGACTTTCCGGCTTACATGATGCCGTTCTTTGCCCTTGTCATGGTGGAGGGTAGGATGATCAATACCGTCAAGCGGGTAGAAAATGAGTACGGCACTACTGTGGAAAGCGATGCCAAAGCCTTTAAAACCTTGTATGACGCTGAGGAGTGTGGCTACAACAAGTATATTGTGATGCAGGGTAAGACGCTGAGGTCTATCTGCATGAACGACAATACCTTTGAGCAGGATTTTGCCGAGTATCTCAAGGCTTTTGACGATGTGCTGAAGCAGCTGCTTGGTATAGAGCGTGAGAAGACCGACCAAAAGTTCCTTAATATGGACGGCATCGTGGCTGAATTGCGCAAGAAAGGCATCTTGTTCCAGGTGGCTTCCGCCTGGGCGCAGATAGACCTTGCTCCTTACGACAACTCTGCCATCACCACGCTCGAAGAGCACATCAAGCGACGCTGGGCTGACATTTCTGCAAGTACGGCTGGCGAGCAATACACGCCAGAGGACATCATCGAGCTGATAGCCCGTATTGTGGCATTGAAGGTGAATAAGCCCAAGGACAAGCTGCTGCATGGCTACGACCCCACCTGTGGAGGTGCCAACTTGCTTTTTGGCGTTTCCGACCGTATGCAGAAGGATGGCTACAAATACATCAAGACATACGGCAGCGAGCTCAATGATTCTCTTTATGCCTTGTCTTCCATAGAGTCGCGCTTCCGCCCTATGTCAACCATCAAGTATGGCAATACGCTCACGATGGTACCGTTTGCCGACATGGAGGAGGGCTTCGACTTTATCGTGGCAAACCCCCCTTATGGCACCAAGTGGAAGGGTTATGAGAAGGAAGTGAAGGCAGATAAGTTGGGACAGTTTCCTGCCGGCTTGCCGTCAATAAGCGACGGTCAGTTTCTCTTCATGCAGCACATCCTTTGGCAACTTGCCGACGATGGCATAGCCGTTGAGGTGCACAATGGCTCTACGCTCTTTTCGGGCGACGCAGGTAGCGGCGAGAGCAACATACGCAAATACATCTTCGACCACGACTGGGTGGAGGCTATCATACAGATGCCGCAACAGGAGTTTTTCAATACAGGCATCTACACCTACTTGTGGATTATGAACAAGAATAAGTCTGTGGAGCGTCGTGGCAAGGTGGCTCTTATTGATGGCAGTAGTCTGTGGCAACCACTGAAGAAGTCGAAGGGCGACAAGCGTCGCGAGATGGGCGACGAACACCTGTGCAAAATTGTGGAGGCATTGGCTCGCTTTGAACCGTCGGATATCTGCAAGATTTACGACCGCGAACACTTCTACTACAACAAGCAGTCGCTCACGCTCACTGAGGTGTCAGACGCTGGACATTATGTAGAGAAGACGGTTTGCGAGGACAGCAAGCCTTTCGTCATCAAACAGCCTGTGGCACTGACCGTTGGCGATACACGCTACGACGACTTGCAAGAGCTGTCATCCGACGAGCTGAAAGCGATAGCTAAGCGTGTGACGGAAGAAAGACTAAATCTCTCTGTTTCCGTAGAGACAGAGGGGGACGGAACGTATGCTTTCTGTCCCGACCAGTGCACTATTCTTCACACCCGTGAGGATGGCTCTGTACGCGATCTTGGCTGTGGCATGTTCGCATTCAAGGCTTCTACTGGCAAGAAAAACTCGGTACACAAAATTTCCATTGCACCTTACACCACAGGCGACTACGAAATAATACCGCACCACATGGATGAGACTGCCAACAAGCGTGAGATTGATGCGTTTATGCAGAAATATGTCTTTAAGCCTTACACACTCGGCGGTAATACGGTTGGAGTTGAAATCAACTTCAACAAAGAGTTTTATGTGCCTGAGAAAATGGAAAAGGCAGAGGATATTTTGAAGGAGATTGAAGAGTTGAATGTGGAATTAAAGGTGTTGGAATTATGAGACTTAAAGATATCACTATTTTCTCTCCTCAATACGTTGGTGACAATATTGATGGAGATGTATCTTTTGTTCCAATGGAAAGTCTAAGAAATGGTACAATAGATTACAAGACAATTCCCTTCTTAAAAGCCAAAGGTAAATATACATATTTTGGAAATCAAGATTTATTAATTGCTAAAGTTACGCCTTGTTTTGAAAACGGGAATATTGCGATAGCCAGGAACTTGCTGAATGGTATTGGTTTCGGCAGTTCTGAGATATTTGTATTAAGACCTAGTAAGGAGGTCATTAGCCAATATCTTTTCTATTTATCACAGTCTAGAGATTTTCAAGATAAAGCTTGTGCGACAATGTGTGGTGTGGGAGGATTAAAACGTATCTCACCACTCTTTATGCGTACCTATGAATTTGACATGCCTTCCATTGAAAATCAGCAACGAATGGTCACCTACCTCGACACGAAACTTTCCGAGATAGACCACCAAGTATCCATCCTCACTTCTAAGCGTGATGCTTATCTTCGTCTGAAGAAAAGCATCATCAATCATGCCGTTACTCGTGGACTCGATCCGAATGTGAAGATGAAGGATTCGGGCATTGAGTGGATTGGGCAAATTCCGGAGCATTGGAGAAGAATGCGTTTGAAAGATATCGCTTATTTATATAGTGGTTTGACAGGCAAATCAGGTGACGATTTTAGATGTGATAATACAAACATAACCAAACCTTATGTTCCCTTTACAAGCATCTTGAATAACTTTAAGATTAATTCTACAGATTTTCCTAGAGTCATTATGTCTGATAATGAAACGCAGAATCAAGTGATAGTTAATGACCTTCTTTTTCTAATGAGTTCTGAAGACTATGATAGTATTGCTAAATCTGCTGTTGTGAATGAAAACCTTGGAGAAGTATATCTTAACAGTTTTTGTCGGGGACTTCGATTTACATCTAAGGATATCTTTGCAAACTTTGTGAATTATCAGATACAGGCGACAAATTACAGAGATGCGCTACGGTTTGAAGCTCGTGGCTTCACAAGAATTAATATTAAAATTGAAAAAATCTCTAGTATGTTTGTATGCTTGCCCCCTCTCACCGAGCAACGTGCCATCGCCACCTACCTCGACGACAAATGCTCCAAGATAGAAACCATCGTGTCAAACCTTGACAAGCAAATCAGCCGTTACGGCGATTTGAAACGCTCGCTGATAGATGAAGTTATCACAGGCAAACGGGCTGTGTAGAGAACCTTAAACTAAAAACAGAAGAGTCATGGACGAAAGAAAGATACAGAAAGACTATGTGATGAACTTCCTCTGCCGTCGTGAAGACGAGGGCGGATTGGGCTACCGCTATGTGGCACCCAATGTGGTGCAGAACGGCATGTTCATACCCTCGGTGTTGGCAGAGTTTATCAGCGACACCCAACCTGCGGAGTGGAGCCGACTGATGCGCAAGTTCGGCAATGACGAGCGTGCGTTGCAAAACGAACTTGTTGAGGCGATAAGAGAGAAGGTCATAGACAAGCAGAATGTGGCAATCTTCTTCAACACCTTTAAAACCATCACCTTCAAAGGTGAGCAAATCACCTTGTTTTATGTGCCAGGCACAGAGCTTCGCGGTGATGAAGACTTCAAGAAGAACATCTTCTGTGCTGTGGAGGAAGCGCCACACAAGCAGAAATACAACGGAAACTTGGTGACAAATATTCGTCCGGACGTGACCTTCTATCTCAACGGCATCTTCCTTGGTTACATGGAACTGAAGTGCGTAAGCATGGGGCAGAACGCCCAAGACCAAGGACGTGGCAAGGTGGCGAAGGACTATCTCTCTGCAGTGCGTTCCATTGTTGAGGCAGAGCAGACCGATAGCCAGGTGACGAAAGAGAAAAAACAGCTGCTTGCCATCTATGAAAAGGCTATACACATCACCGCCTCCGACATCAACGAGACCTACGTGATGCGCAACATGGCACAGATGTACGACTTGGCGCATGGTGAGTTCACAACAAACCTGTCCACCGCAACCGTAGACCGCCTTGTGCCCGATGTGTGCAAGGTGTTTAAGGCATATCCCGTAAGTTCGCCTCTGCTTACAGAGAAACAGAAGTTTGAGGAGGTGGCGCGTGCCCTGTATTCAAAGAATGCCATCAAGAACGAGATTCTCTACTACAACTTCATTGAGTATAAGTATGAGAAGAAAAAAGACGGCAAGCGTGTACGCAAGTCAAATAGCGGCCGCCTCATCTCGCCACGCCCCAAACAGAAGTTTGGGTGCGACAAGATAATAGGTCGCATCAAGGAAATGCTCGACAACGAGGGCAACCCAGACTACTATACTGACAAGTTGCGTAGCGAGCTCTATGCCCTTGGCATTCCGCAGCAGAAGACCGAGGAGATAATAGCCAAGCGCGAGCGGTTCTGCAACAACAAGTTTGTCTACTCGCTGCTCATGCAGTATGCCGCCGGCTTCGGCAAGAGTAACATCATAGGCTGGACAGCCCTGCAACTCAAGGACTACCGCTACCAGGACGCATACGCCTACGACAAGATAATGCTGGTAGTGGACCGTCTGCAGCTGCGCGACCAACTGGACGAGCGCATGTACAATATGAACATTGACAAGTCGATGTTTGTGGAGGCTGTTGACAGGCAGACTTTTGTGGATGCCCTTGATGACCAGCGGCGCATCATCGTGGTGAACATACAGAAGTTTCTCGACCTGCAGCAGGCTATCGACGATGCTGGCAAGAAACTGAAGAACATGCGTGTGGCTTTCCTCATCGACGAGATACATCGCTCCAACTCTGGAGAGAACAACAAGGAGATGATTAATCTCTTTGAACGGCTGCAAGACTCGTTCAACCATGGTGGACAGAAAATATACAAGAAAAATCTGCTCATCGGTTTCACAGCCACGCCAAGCGACGAGACGCTGAGCCGCTTCGGCGAGTTCCGCAGTGCCACCACTGTGCCACTGTGGGTGCCGTTTGATACTTACTCCATGAAAGAAGCCATAGACGATGACTACATACTCGACCCCACGAAACACATTATACCCTACAATGTGCCCGTGGGCTTTGAGATGCCCAAGGATATTGACCTCAGCGATGAGGACAACATTCCTGATGTGCGGCAGAAGAAGCAGAAAGTATATGAGTTTGAGCCACGAATGCGTAAGATAGCCGCGTTTGTGGTAGACCGTCTCGTCTCGCTGGTGTATGGCAAGATACGCGGTGAGGGCAAGGCTATGATGGCTGTCACCTCCATTCCTATTGCCATACAGTATACGAGAATCATCCGCGAACTGTATGCCAAGAAATGTGCAGAGCCACGCTATGCCAAATACGCCAATGCTCCAATCGTGGTGGTATATAGCGATAGCCAGAAGTACGAGTCGTGTGCGTCTGTAAATGGTAATATTTCGGAAGCGCAGGCTATTGACAACTTCAAGAATGGCAAGAATGGACTTATCATCGTGGTGGACAAACTGCAGACAGGCTTTGACGAGCCGAAGCTACACACGCTCTTCCTTGACAAGGAGATAAAAGACATCAATGCCATACAGACTATCAGCCGCGTGAACCGCACCTGCAAGTACAAGACTGAATGTCATGTGATAGACTGCTCTTGGCGGAATGTCAATACCAAGAACATTAACCTGGCTTTCAAGAAGTATTGTGACATGGTCATCTCGCAGTTCAACCCTGAGGAAAAGGCGAAGCTTATTGCCGGCTACTACAAGGATATGACAGCCAGCAAGCCATACATCCAGTGGTTTAATGAATATGTTCAGAAGAAGGATGATGCCGACTTCATTCTCGATATGGAGAGCAGCATACGCGACTGGGTAAATATCTGCATGGCAAGGGAAGCTGCCATACGCAAGCAAAACGAAGAACTTGGGCTGGAACCCGGAGATGCCGACTATGTTCAACCTGAGAATGAGGCAAAGATGTTGCGCTACATAGTAGGTCAGTATGCCTCGGCTCTTATGTCGCTGAAGAATGTATACGACATAGCCGCCAAATATACAGAAGAGACATTCCTTGACTTCTGGCAGGTGTTCTGCAAGATATATCATGATGCAACGAAGAAAACAGGTGATGACATCCGTAGCTATGATGTTGTTGACAGCGACGAGATAGCTGGCATTACCGATGTGGACGATGGAGATGACGAACCTGGCAATGGTGGAAAGAAAAGAAAGAAAGGCCCAAAGGAACAGAAGCCGAAGGAGGTGTCTCTGGAGAAAATACTGGAACTGCTGAAACACCTGAATGAGCAGGAACTTATCAGTGCGCGTGAGGCACAAAGGTGGCTCGCGGAGATAGGTGTGATGTTTGAGAGTCTCAGACAAAAAGATAAACTGTGTGTCGTTCTGCGTGACGACAAGACACAAGACGAAGAAAAGTTAAGAGAGTATAGAAAATTCCAGAACATCTACAAACTGGTGGACTTGAAGAAACGTCCTGACCTTGCCAAGGTGGATAAGTTTAAGAAAATGCTTGACGACAATGTGGAGCAGTTCTATTCCATCTTCATGGAGCAGCTTAAAGATGTGGACAACGGAGATTCTGATTTTGATTATGACACGACATCCGGCAGTGGGCCAACTTCTTCGGATTCTATGTCGATGGACGACCTGATGGAGATTGTTCGCAAGAAAATGCATCCCGACTACAACGAGGATGTATTGAAGGAATGTTTGTGCCGCACTTATGCGCCACATTTTGAGAAGATAGTCGGCATAATACGCCCCATGGAGAAGACGGTGGACAATCTCTTTAGGGTGCTTAACACAGAATCCCTTAACACCCTTGATGGTGTAGACAGCATTGTTAAGGAGTCGCTCAACATGCTGTGCATGGCAGAAGGCTTGCCTGCCAACGAGAAGCGTATGTACTTGAACCAACTATTGATGAAGTATGAGGCTTTCCTCAAGAAGCTGTATTACCTTATTAATCATAAGGAACTTGAAGGTAAAGAACCAGGCAAGGATGCAACGCTGTCGTCTGCAATATTTGGTATACCGTCGTTGAAGAAGTTGAAATATAGCGAAGATCCAGAGGTAAAGGCTTTCAGCGACCGGCTTGACATTCTTCGGCAATTGCGCAATGATGAGGCACATGGCAGTTATATTGCTACGGAACAGGAGGTAGATGCTGCCATCGGCATCGTGATAGACATGTATCTGTATGTAGCAGGAACAAATACAATTCCTGTTGCCAAACGGTATGATCTGCCTACCGAAGAAACCAATGACCATCATGGACAGTATGGACATAGTTTGCAGATGGCTGCCGAACCGTTGTCGGTAAAGGATTTGGATGAGGCTACCCGTCTTGAGATATTGAGGGAGTGCGTCATAAAATTGCTGAATTATGGGTATAATAAAAAGAATGGTGTGTTTACCAAACAACGTCATTGGGAAGCAGTATATCGCATTGCAGCTGACTATGGTTTTGTTATTGACGGTGACTATGATTACTTTAAGCGAGTGATTGAGGATATTGACATACAGACCCTCCCTTATGCCCTAACCAACAGCTTCCTCAAGAACAATAATACAGGTATTTATGCCAAAAACATGAAAGACTGGACTTCTGAAGGACTTACGGGCAAGGCTCTTGCTGAATATGAAGACATAAAGAAGTGTGCGGAGGTATTTGAGAAAATTGTGGGGCAGAGGATTAACAAAACAAAGAATCAATCTTATGATGATTAAAGAGTTAAAACAAAATATTTTATTGTCCTTGTATCACAGGTATAAGGGTGGTAAATCAACAAACATAGGTCTTAAAGATTTGTGTGAACATGACCATATACTTTTTGATTCTTTACAGCAGGTAAGCGATGCGGCTGAAGGATTAAAAGAGAGTGGCTACATTAATTTAACATTGTTCATGGGAGGGGATGGACATATTTCTGGACTTACACCTTCTGGAATTGAATATGTCGAAGAAAATCTTCTATCCGTGGATGATCAGATAATAGATGGTCTTTCTGATACAGAAAAAATGATGCGATCAGGAAATAATGTTAATATAAACGTTGGTCAACTTGATAATGAAAGACACAATGTACCGTCTGACAATGAAACAAATAAGAGAAACTATTTTTATGCAACAGAGCAATACAGACCGATTGTTGATATAAATGCAACTCCATGCTTTGGGGTGGACTCATTAGCTGATTGCTATGCAAGGCAGATAGATGAGATTGTTGGTAGTAAGACAGAATCAACGCGGATGTTAGGAATTTTTGGTCCCTGGGGACGAGGAAAAACATATTTCTTTAATCGATTAAGAATGAACTTAGAGGATAATACTAAGCATTCAGTTAAATACAAAATCGTTGAATTCAATGCTTGGAAATATCAAGAGACACCTGCTTTATGGGCATATTTATATGAAACCATGTACAAGTCTGCCTCAATTGTGGAGAAATTGCTGATTCAGATAAAGTCTATATGGAATAGCATGTTGACGACAAATTTTTTGTTGTATTGGATTATTCTATTTATAGCATGGGGCATAGAAAAGTTTTTTTGTCGGTTCTTTGACGATACAATCAGTCAAGTGTTGAATTATTTGAATGTACCCGCAGTTTTCCTTTACTTACTTGGTGGCATTATCCATTTGCTGAAAGAAGGAATCGTTACTGCCAAAAGTATGATAAAGAAATACACGAAAAGAAAGTCATACACACACTATTTGGGAATACAAAATGAAATAGAAGAAGATTTACAAATTCTTCTTCAGTCTATGGTATGCAAAGTTGACAAGTCTCGTGTTATACTTTACATAGATGATATAGATAGGTGTAACTCTCATAAATTAATAAGCATTATAGAATCGTTGAGAACAATTTTGGAAAATCCAGAAATACAAGAACGACTTGTTGTAATATGTAGTGTTGATGAGAGTAAATTGATGAAGGCATATGAGATGGAATTTAAAGAAAATGGTTATACTAATAAAGAGATTGAGCAATATAAGCGTGAGCAGTTAGATAAATTGTTCATCTTTGGAGTTAAATTGCCAACATTGGATAGTACACAACTAAATACATATTTAAGCTCCTTGATTAAGGATTCAAGTAAGGCGAATACAGATTTTGCCAATCATAAAGTGAAATCGGAAGGAATTTCGTTTAGCACATACCGTAAAAAAGAATCATTAGTTGCAACAGCCGCAAATGGCGTTATTGAATTAAATGACGAGTACATTAAGGAAATTTTTCAAGATTTCTTAATGAATCAGGTTAGTAAGAATTTTACGCCAAGAAAAATAAGAATCATGTATTATCAATTACTGTTTGCATTAAGTCTTTCAGCAAAAGGTGGTGGCGCCTTCACTGACAGAATAGCAGAAACAATGTTAATGAAATCGGCAGGCTTACAATATGACCATGATAAAGAAACAGCTATGTCTGACATAATTGATATGGCCGTTCCTTATTAATTTTTAATAGCATTATGAATAAGCATAAGCAACAATACATAGATTTCGAAGCCTACGAGCGTGTGGCAGAGCCACATAAACGCGAAAGGGCTTCGGCATGGCGCACGGCTATCGGTCTGCAAGATGTTGACGGACTGAAGGTGTCTGACTATCTGAAAGAGACGGCTGTCAGACACATTGAGGGCGATATTACCATTGATGATGTGCGCGAACAGTTGAAATCGTATTATGTCAACAAAACTACTCATGACGAGGACGATGCCGAAAAGGAAGAGGCCGACCGTGTGGCTGCCAATATAGCCAAGCTACTGAGCGAGAAGTCTTTTTCGTTTACAGCATTGGAATTTCTGAATATCCATAGGCACTTGTTTGAGGGTGTATTCAAACATGCTGGTGAAGTGCGCCCCTATGACATCAGCAAGAAGGAATGGATATTGCAAGGAGATACTGTTGTGTATGGACGTGCTGCCGACATTATGATGGCGTTGCGATATGACATTCAGCAAGAAAAGGACTTTAATTATAAAGGACTGTCAACTGATGAAATCATCAGTCACATTGTAGATTTCGTCACCTTGCTATGGCAAAATCATCCGTTTCGTGAGGGTAACACACGAACAACAGCGGTGTTTGTCATCAAATATCTGCGCTCTATAGGTTTCAAGGTGGACAACGATTTGTTTGCCAACAACTCTTGGTACTTCCGCAATGCCCTTGTTCGTGCGAACTATCGCAATCCGTCAAAGGGTATAGAGCCCAACAAGTCATTCCTCATAAGGTTCTTCCGTAATTTGATGTTGGGCGAACATCATGAACTGAAGAACCGTTATATGCTTATAGGGTATAGCGATACTGACGAACCCCATACAAGTACCCATACAAGCACCCATACAAGTTTTGACGAAACGGCATCTACGTTATCTGAAAATATAAAACGTTTACTTGTTGCAATTGGCACAGATGAAAAGAGCGTAAAGGAAATGATGGAGGCGGTCGGTTTGAAGAATCGTCCCAATTTCCTTGAATATTCTCTTACGCCAGCCATTACTGAAGGCTTGGTAAAAATGAAATTTCCGAACTCGCCACATCATCCTCGCCAGAAATATCTTCTGACCGTGAAAGGGTTAGCGGTGTATGATGAGTGTGTCAAATCAATGTGAAAAATCTGCCAGAGTTTGCTCCCCGAAGGCGATCGACCGAGGAACTCCGAGGATGCTTGAGAGCAAGCTCGTTGAAAAACTAAAAAAGCCAGTGCTCTTTGTGCATCTTATGTGAGGTGCGCATTGAGCATTGGCTTGACATTTATGTACAATTATTGTTTCTTAGCCTCTGTATGAGCCATTCAAGAAAGGGACAATCTCGGTTGTCTCTTTCAATCGGTCACCGATACGCTTGCCGTACACCTCTGAGATTTGTTGAGGGGTGAGGTTGGAGGTGATGATAGTCGGCAGTTGGTGTTCATAGCGGTAGGAGATGAGGTCGATGATGGGACTGAGCACATTGTCGTATTCGATGATTTCGCGAGGCTCGGTACCAAGGTCGTCTATTGCCAGAACGTCCTTGTCCATGAGTGACCGCCAATCTTTGGGATGCGTTTTGCTAATCAGCAATCACTTTCCGGTACATGCAATTTATTTCGTTTTCTTCAATCCCTTGTACGCAAGGAATGCGACGACAAGGGCGGCGAGAGCGAGCAGAACGTAGCCGATTTCGTGGCTGTACTGCAGAGCCTGCTCGTAAACATCCTTTGTGGTCTTAAGGTTGGTGTACTTGTATATGCCCCAACCGATCATGGCGAGCACCGTGTTCCATACGCCTGCACCGAGAGTGGTGTAGAGGAGGAACTTGCCTACGTGCATACCAGAGAGGCCAGCAGGGATGCTGATGAGCTGGCGTACAGCCGGCACGAGGCGTCCGAAGAATGTTGAGGTGGCACCATGTTCGCGGAAAAACGCTTCGGCTTTCTCTACAGCTGCACGGTCGATGAGGCACATGTGACCGATACGGCTGTCTGCAAACTTGTAGATGATAGGTCTGCCGAGCCACTTGGCGAGGTAATAGTTGATGAGTGCACCGAGATCGGCGCCGATTGTGGCGAACACCACGACGAGCACAAAGCTCATGCCGCTGTCAGGGTCCATAGCCTTCCATGCTGCCGGCGGAACAACCACCTCGGATGGAAAGGGAATGAACGAACTCTCGATAGCCATAAACAGGGTGACAACCCAATAGTTGAGGTTGTCGAGGATCCAAAGGAAAAGCTCTGCTGTATTCATTTCTTTTTACTTTTTACTCTTTTATTTTTAAAGATATGCTTTTTGTGGGTGCGTGGGTATGGGCAGGATGCCCATATTCTTCTACTGGGTGCGTGGGTATGGCAGGGATGCCATACCCTCCTACTCTTTTACTTTTTCATAGTCGAAGTAATCCTTCGGGTCCATGCCCGTGGGGAAGTATTCGCCGAGCACCTTGCGTGCTTCCGATGGGTTCTGCTGACAGGCTATGTTGAGATACTTCAAGTATTCGTCATGCTTCTGCAGCTGTCGGCAGCACGCAGCCAGATAAGCCGCACCCTCGTCGCCTGGATTGTGGTGCGTTTCGTGATAGGTTTTGAACATGCGGTATGCTATGGTGGGGTAGCCACAGTCGTACACCGAGATGGCTATGCGGAAGAATATCTCGTGAGAGAAGTGAGTGGCTTGCAAGGCTTCAACGAAACTCTTTATAGCTTCTTTCACTCTACCATGCTCTAAGAGGATATGGCCACGTATTACGTTTATCTCGCTATGGTTGCAATCGGGGTCGTTGTCGGTCTCAGCAAGACATTCGAGTGCCTGTTCTATATGTCCGAGTTGTGAGAGAGTGAATGCACGACATTGGTTCACTTCCGATGTGCTAATATTGTATTTCTTGAAACATTCCAACGCCTTGTTGTACTGCGGCATAGCCTCCTCCGGTCTGCCCATGTTGAGCAGGCAGTTGCCTACGAACATATATGCAGCACCCTCCTCCGGACAGAGTTTGAGGAAACGCTGGTAGTAGTCCATTGCCTCGGTGAAGTTGCCAAGCGAGAACAGACCGTTAGCCTTGTTGAGCAGTGCCTCCTCGTCCTCGGGGTCGATAGCTATGGAGTATTCGCTCGACGTTATCGAGTCGTTGATGCGGTTGCTCATGAGCTGCGTTACGGCGAGTGAGTTCCAGTACTTGCCCGAGTAAGGGTCTTCGTCGAGCAGCTGTTCGAATATCTGTTCGCTCTGCTCGTAGTCGCCCTTGGCGAAAGCAATGCGTGCTTTCACCTCACGATAGTCGAGCAGGTCATCCTCGTCGCTCATGGCAAGCCACTTGGCTGCTATGTCGGGTTGGTTATAATCGATAAAAATAGTAGCTATGTCGAGTACATAGTCGGGCACGTCGTCCTCGTCAATCTGGTGCATCGCATTGTTAAGGAAGTTGTCAGCTTCCTCAACATTGCCACGTGTAATCATAATCTCGGCTTGCAGATAAAGACAGTCGAGGTCGAGCTGGTCGGCTATCATGTCAGCGTAGTGTTGCGCTGTGTCGATGTCTTTATTGTCGATAAGAGCTATGCGTCCCTTGAACACCAATGGCATAGCTGCTCCTGGGTGTAGTTGGATGGCATAGTCAAGAACGTCAACAGCTTCCTTTCTCTTGCCACTGTCATAGTAATATTCAGCAATGTCCGACAGCTCGTCGCTGCCGAAGTACTCTGGATGGTCTTCTTGCAGCGACGATTCGTATCGGTGTAGTGTCTCTTGAAATTCGGGACTGTTGAAATAATTCTCTTTTTTCTCCATCAAAGTTTTACTTGTTTTGCTTTGCCCAAGCGTCCTTCAGACCCACAGTCTTGTTGAACACGGGGTTCTCGGCTGTAGAGTCGAGGTCTGCCATGAAGTAGCCGATGCGCTGGAACTGCAGATACTGTCCCGGCTTGCAGTCGGCAGCGTAGTTCTCAACGTAGCAGTTCTCGATAGTTTTGAGGCTCTCCGGGTTGAGCAGTTCGCGGAAGTCGCGCTCGTCAGCCGACGGGTTCTCAACGCAGAACAGACGGTCGTAAACGCGCACCTGAGCCTTGTGGCAGTGGTCGGCAGATACCCAGTGGAGTGTGCCCTTCACCTTGCGGTTGGCGCCCTCAAGTCCGCTCTTGCTGAGCGGGTCGTACTCGGCCTGAATCTCCACGATGTTGCCCTCGGCATCCTTTGTGCAGCCAGTGCACTTCACGATGTAGGCGTTCTTCAGACGTACCTCCTTGCCCGGAGTCATGCGGAAGAATTTTTTCGGAGCATCCTCCATAAAGTCGTCGCGCTCGATCCAAAGATTGCGCGAGAAGGTGATGGTGTGTGTGCCGTCAGCCTCGTTCTCCGGGTTGTTAATAGCCTCCATCTCCTCAGTCTGACCCTCAGGATAGTTGGTGATGACGAGTTTAACAGGGTTGAGCACGGCAGACACGCGCAGCGCACGCTTGTTCAGGTCCTCGCGAACGGCAGCCTCAAGCAGCGCCATGTCGTTGAGAGCGTCGAACTTGGTGTAGCCGATTGAGTCGATGAACTTGCGTACAGACTCGGGCGAGTAGCCACGGCGACGCATACCCGAGAGTGTCGGCATACGCGGGTCGTCCCAACCCGACACGAACTTCTCCTCAACGAGAGCCAGGAGCTTGCGCTTCGACATCATTGTGTATGTAAGGTTCAGACGGTTGAACTCGATCTGACGCGGGCGGAAGTCGTGCAGGTTCTCTGTCTCGCCACGCATCTCCTTAAGATAGTCGATGAACTTGTCGTAGAGTGGGCGATGAGGTACGAACTCGAGTGTACAGATAGAGTGGGTTACACCCTCGAAGAAGTCGCTCTGTCCGTGAGCGAAGTCGTACATCGGATAAGCGTGCCACTTCGTGCCTGTGCGGTGGTGTGGAGTGTGGATGATGCGATAGATGATCGGGTCGCGGAAGTGCATATTCGGGTTAGCCATGTCGAGCTTTGCACGGAGCACCATGCTGCCTTCCACAGCCTCTGGAGTGTTCATCTTGTTGAACAACTTGAGGCTCTCCTCAACGGGGCGGTCGCGGTAAGGCGAAGCAACGCCCGGAGTGGTAGGTGTGCCCTTCTGCTCAGCAATCTGCTCAGCAGTCTGCTCGTCGATGTAAGCGTGTCCGTTCTGGATCATCCACACTGCGAAGTCCCAAAGCTTCTCGAAATAGTCGGAAGCGTAGTATATGTTACCCCATTTGAAACCGAGCCAAGAGATGTCGTTGAGAATGTTCTCAACGTACTCGTTGTTCTCCTTTGTAGGATTGGTGTCGTCGAAGCGCAGGTTGCACACTCCATTGTACTTTTCAGCCACGCCGAAGTCCATGCAGATAGCCTTAGCGTGTCCGATGTGCAGATAACCATTAGGCTCTGGCGGGAAACGCGTCTGTATGCGTCCGGCGTTCTTGCCCTCAGCGAGGTCCTGCTCAACGAGCTGCTCTACAAAACTCAAATTCTTCTCTTCTACTGTCTTTTCTTCTGTAATTGCCATATATTTAGACTTTTTCTGTTTCTTTCTTTCGTTACATTATGATATAGTATCGTGCAAAGTTACGATTTTTCAGTGATGTGCGCAATTTTATACTATCAATAATTTTTTTATTTCATTCGATTTTGTTACTTTTGCGTTCAGATTAATAATAATCGAAAGTCAATATAAATTAACTTAAATAAATATCAGAGTTATGAAACCAACACTTTTCCTCCTCGCTGCAGGTATGGGAAGCCGTTACGGCGGACTGAAGCAGCTCGACGAGCTCGGTCCTCACGGTGAGACAATCATGGATTACAGTATCTACGACGCAATCAATGCTGGCTTTGGCAAGCTTGTGTTCGTTATCCGTAAGGATTTTGAGGACGACTTCCGTCGCATTGTTCTTTCTAAATATGAAGGCCACATCCCTTGCGAACTCGTGTTCCAAAGTCTCGACGCACTGCCCGAGGGCTTTACATGTCCTGAGGGTCGCACAAAACCTTGGGGTACTAACCATGCGCTGATGATGGGTGCAAGCGTTATCAATGAGCCGTTCGCTGTGCTCAACTGCGACGACTTCTACGATCGCGATGCATTCCGTGTAATGGGCAAGTGGCTCAGCGAGTTGCCAGAGGGCTCTACTGGTAAGTATGCTATGGTCGGTTTCCGCGTAGGTAACACTCTTTCTGAGAGTGGCACTGTAAGCCGTGGCGTATGTGAGAACGACGAGCACCACCATCTTACATCTGTTGTAGAGCGCACCAAGATTCAGCGCTTCGACGGCGTTGTTAAGTATCTTGCTGACGACAACGAGACATGGGTAGAGATTCCTGATACAACACCGGTATCTATGAACTTCTGGGGCTTTACACCTGATTACTTCAAGCACAGTGAGGAGTACTTCAAGGCGTTCCTCTCTGACCCGAAGAACATGGAGAACCTTAAGAGCGAGTTCTTCATCCCATTGATGGTAGACAAGCTCATCCACGACGGCACCGCTACTTGCGAGGTGCTCGATACGACATCTAAGTGGTTCGGCGTGACCTATCCGGAGGATCGTCCGGACGTAGTGGCTAAGTTCCAGAAACTTGCCGACGAGGGTGTTTATCCTGCAAAGATGTTCTAAACTACATCGCAATATTTATTTTCATTATAGCGAGGAGTTGCGCTGAAACCATTCGTTTCGGCGTAGCTCCTCGTTCTTTATTGCTATTTACTCTGTGTTTTTGTTTGCGTTCTCATTAAAAAATAGTAATTTTGCAGCCGTAAATAAATGTAGCAGTATCGTTTACTATATACATTATATTATATAGAGTGCTTGATAAACCTCTTAAAAAACAAGATTATGCAGAAAAACAAGAAAACCGTGAGTGTGCTGTTTTTGCTTTTCAGTACGCTTTTCTGCGTTTGTCTTATTACGGCAAACGTGCTTGAGACAAAGCAAATTGCGTTAGGTCCGATTAGTGTAACAGGCGGATTAATCGTCTTCCCCGTTTCGTACATCATCAACGACTGCGTTTGTGAGGTATGGGGCTATGGAAAAACCCGATTGCTGATATGGTTGGGTTTCGCTATGAATTTCCTATTTGTCCTCTTCGGAGCATTGTGCGACATACTGCCCGCTGCGCCTTATTGGCATAACGAAGAAGGCTTTCATGCGGTATTCGGTCTTGCGCCACGTATCGCATTCGCATCATTTTTAGCGTTCATTGTCGGTTCGTTCGTCAATGCTTACGTGATGAGTCGCATGAAACTCTCGTCGGGCGGCAAGAACTTCTCGGCTCGCGCCATACTCAGTACGGTGTACGGCGAGGCAGCCGATTCGATTATCTTCTTCCCGCTTGCGCTCGGAGGAGTTATCCCGATGAAGGAACTGCCCGTGCTTATGATTTCGCAGGTAGTGCTTAAGACACTCTATGAGATAATCGTTCTGCCTCTTACCATACGCGTGGTGCGCTGGACAAAGAAGTTCGAGGGCGAGGACAACTTCGATACCGGAATGAACTATAGCATTTGGCGAATATTCAATATTTAAGACAACGTTCAGAGGTTAATGTGCTTTAAAATATAGTATATATAAAATGTAGTATATATAATAAGTATATAAATGGCAACAAATTCAGATAATCGCCGCGACGAAGGCTTGCAGGCACTCGGAGCGAAGACAAAGTATCGTGACGACTATGCACCGGAAGTGCTTGAGACATTTGTCAACAAGCATCAGGGCAACGACTACTGGGTGCGTTTCAACTGTCCGGAGTTCACATCGCTGTGTCCGATTACCGGTCAGCCCGACTTTGCGGAGATACGCATATCGTATGTGCCGGACGTAAAGATGGTGGAGAGCAAGAGCTTGAAGCTCTATCTGTTCAGCTTTCGCAATCATGGCGACTTCCACGAGGACTGCGTGAACATCATTATGAAAGACCTCGTGAAGCTTATGGATCCTAAGTATATCGAGGTGACTGGTATCTTCACTCCGCGTGGAGGCATCTCAATATGGCCTTACGCCAACTACGGCAAGCCCGGAACAAAGTATGAAAAGCTCGCAGAACGTCGTTTTGAGGAGCACGATTTGCGTGGATAATATTATAATAGGTGCAGTTGTGGGCAACTGCACCTTTTCTCGTATATAGTAACTACCTAAAAATTAATGTAATAAGTATGAAGAAAATCTTTTGTACAGTGATGTTTGCACTTGCCATGTCTGCCGGTGTTTCTGCCGAAAATGCTGCTAACAGCACAGCCAGAACCGCAACCGACAAGGCTGCTGCGAACAAGTATGTGCCAACAGAAGGCAATCTCGCAGCACGCTCTCATTTCCAAGACTCTAAGTTCGGCATCTTCCTCCATTGGGGACTTTACAGTATGCTCGCCACCGGTGAGTGGACAATGACAAACAACAACCTTAACTACAAGGAGTACGCCAAGCTTGCAGGTGGTTTCTATCCCTCAAAGTTCAGTGCACGCGAGTGGGTGTCAGCAATCAAGGCTTCCGGAGCAAAGTATATCTGCTTCACAACACGCCACCACGAGGGCTTCTCAATGTTCCATACGAAATATTCAGACTATAACATCGTTGACGCTTCGCCGTTCAAGCGCGACGTAGTGAAGGAACTTGCCGACGAGTGTCATCGTCAGGGCATCGGTTTGCACTTCTACTATTCGCACATCGACTGGGGACGCGAGGATGCTCCGCTCGGACGCACCGGTCTCGGCACCGGCCGCCCGAAAGAGGCGCAGAACTGGGACAGCTACTATCAGTTCATGAACAATCAGCTCACAGAGTTGCTCACCAACTATGGCGAGGTGAACGCTATCTGGTTCGACGGCTGGTGGGATCAGGATATCAATCCGTCATTCGACTGGCGCTTGCCCGAGCAGTATGCGCTCATACATAAGCTGCAGCCCTCTTGCCTTATCGGCAATAACCACCACTCTCAGCCGTTCGACGGCGAAGACTTCCAGATGTTCGAACGCGACCTTCCAGGCGAGAATACTGCCGGTCTGTCTGGTCAGGCAATCAGCAAACTTCCGCTTGAGACCTGCGAGACCATGAACGGCATGTGGGGCTACAAGATTACTGACCAGAACTATAAATCTACCAAGACTCTCATTCATTATCTCGTGAACGCTGCCGGACGCAACGCCAATCTGCTTATGAACATCGGTCCTCAGCCAGACGGTTGTCTGCCTGAGGTTGCTGTGCTGCGCCTGAAAGAGATGGGCGAGTGGATGAAGGTTTATGGCGAGACAATCTACGGCACACGTGGCGGACTCGTTGCTCCGCACGATTGGGGTGTGACAACACAGAAGGACAACCGTCTCTTTGTGCATATTCTCAACTTGCAGGACCGCTCACTCTTCCTGCCTATCGGCTCGAAGAAGATTCGCAAGGCTGTCGACTTCGCCACACGCAAGGCTGTGAAGACACAGAAATGCGACGGTGGCGTGCTGATTTCTCTCGACGAAGTGCCCACAGATGTTGACAAAGTAATAGAAATTCAGCTCTAATATTTACTAAAAAAGCGTTGATATTACTGAGTAATTGAATTTTTTTCTCTAATTTTGCATATTTGAAGAGGTGTGCAGTGGCTTAAAGTCACGCTATCTCTTCAAATTGCGTTATACGAACAATAAAAAAATCAACTAATAGAGATGAAAAAGAAAATCCAGTTCAGTCTCGTTTATCGAGATATGTGGCAGTCTTCTGGCAAGTTCCAGCCACGCAAAGACCAGTTGGAGCGCATTGCTCCCGTGATTATCGATATGGGTTGCTTTGCCCGTGTTGAGACCAACGGCGGAGCTTTCGAGCAGGTGAACCTTCTCGCAGGCGAGAATCCAAACGATGCAGTACGCGCTTTCTGCAAGCCTTTCAATGAGGTAGGTATCAAGACCCACATGCTCGACCGTGGTCTTAACGCTCTGCGTATGTACCCCGTGCCTGACGACGTTCGCGCCCTCATGTACAAGGTGAAGGCAAAGCAGGGTACAAACATCACACGTATCTTCGATGGTCTGAACGACGTTCGCAATATCATTCCGAGCATCAAGTGGGCAAAGGAAGGCGGCATGACTCCGCAGTGTGCTCTCTGCATCACCAACTCTCCGGTTCACACTCTGGAGTACTACATGAACATTGCCGATCAGCTTATCGCTGCCGGCGCAGAGGAAATCTGCTTGAAGGATATGGCTGGTATCGGTCAGCCTGCATTCCTCGGCAAGCTCACAAAGATGATCAAGGACAAGTATCCTGAAATCATCATCCAGTATCACGGTCACTCAGGTCCTGGTCTCTCAATGGCTTCAATCCTTGAGGTTTGCCAGAACGGTGCCGACATCATCGATACAGCTATCGAGCCGTTGGCATGGGGTAAGGTGCATCCGGACGTTATCTCTGTTATCAGCATGTTGAAGAACGAGGGCTTCGAAGTTCCCGAAATCAACATGAGTGCATACATGAAGGCTCGCGCCATGACCCAGGAGTTCATCGACGAGTGGCTCGGCTACTTCATCAACCCTGGCAACAAGATCATGTCTTCACTCCTCCTCGGTTGCGGTCTGCCTGGCGGTATGATGGGTTCAATGATGGCTGACCTCGGCGGTATGCGTACCACTATTAACAACGTGCGCAAGAAGAACGGCCTTGACGAACTCTCCATGGACGACCTCCTCATCAAGCTCTTCGACGAGGTGGAATACGTATGGCCACGCGTAGGCTACCCTCCATTGGTAACACCGTTCTCACAGTACGTGAAGAACATCGCCCTTATGAACCTCCTCACTCTCGAGCAGGGCAAGGGACGCTTCGTGATGATGGACGACTCTATGTGGGGTATGATTCTCGGCAAGTCGGGTAAGATTCCTGGAACTATCGATCCGGAGCTTGTTGAACTTGCAAAGAAGCAGGGTCGTGAGTTTACCGATGTTGACGCTCACACACTTCTCACCGACGCTCTTGACGACTTCCGCAAGGAGATGGCAGAAAACGGATGGGAGTGCGGTCAGGACGACGAAGAGCTTTTCGAGCTCGCCATGCACCCTGAGCAGTATCGCAACTACAAGAGCGGTCAGGCTAAGAAGAACTTCCTCGCCGACCTTCAGAAGCTAAAGGATGCCAAACTCGGTGCTAACCTCTCTCCTGAGCAACTCAGTGCTTACAAGCACGCTAAGGCAGACGCTGTTGTTGCTCCGGTTAAGGGTGACATCTTCTGGGAGTTCTCAGGCGAGGGCGAGTGCGCACCTACTGTAGAGCCGTTCATCGGCAAGGAGTACAAGGAGGGCGATGTGCTCTGCTACATCCAGGCTCCTTGGGGCGAGTTTGTAGAGGTGCCGGCTGCTCTTGGTGGCAAGCTCGTTGAGATCAACGCAAAGCGTGGCTCAAAGGTACAGAAGGGCGACGTGATTGCATACATCGAGCGCGAGCACGAGTAAAATATATGTATAAGCAAATAATCGACAAATACTACGTAGGATGTGATGCGTTGCGTCATATCCTACTCACTCATAGCCAATCTGTAGCGCAACGTGCGCTGCAGATTGCTTCGTTACATCCCGAACTACATATTGACTGCGACTTTGTAGAGCAGGCTGCGATGCTTCACGACATCGGAATCATCCGCGTAGATGCTCCCGGCATTGAGTGTCATGGCACGGAGCCGTACATACGTCATGGTGTCTGTGGTGCTGAAATGCTGCGCAGCGAGGGTTTGCCAGAGCGTTTTGCCCGTGTCTGCGAGCGTCATACCGGCGCCGGACTGACCCTTGACGACATCGTTTCGCAAGATTTGCCATTGCCACATCAGGATATGCAACCCGAAACAATAGAGGAGAAACTTATCTGTTATGCCGATAAGTTCTACTCGAAAACACATCTCGACCGCGAGAAGACCATTGAACAGGCAGAACGTTCGCTCGCCAAGTTCGGTGGCGACACATTGGCACGGTTCCGCAAGATGAAGGAACTCTTTGAGCCAGAGAAGTAAACAACAAGAACCAACATTATTCAAATTGAGAACAAAGACAGCTATAGCCCTATTGCTTTGCGCCATCATGTTTGTGATGGCAAGTGCTGACGCACCCTCTAAGCAACGCAAGAAGAGAGCGAAAGTTCTTCGCGACTCAATAGAGATAAGTGATATTGCGGATACCATTTTGCGCGATTCGTTGTTGTCGGCTAACGACACTATGCTTACTCTTACTGTTGACACAACGCTCGCATTGGGCGTTGACACAACCAAGATGGACTCTCTGCAACTCGCTATCTACCACCACAATAAGGCTATCGACGACTCCATACGCCTCGACTCAATCAACCGCCAACGTGCGGGAGGCATCAACTCTCCAGTAAACTATTCGGCAAACGACTCTCTCGTGTACGACGCCGTCACGAAGACAGCACGTCTCTATGGCAGCTCCACCGTGAAATACGAGAATATGGACCTCGCTGCCGAGCGCATACACATGAGCATCGACTCATCCTTAGTACACGCTACCGGAGCCAAGGACAAGGCTGACACCACCGGCATGACACTCTTCGGCACACCCGTGTTCTCCATGGGCTCTGACAAGTACGAGAGCGACACCATGGCGTTCAACTTCAAGACAAAGAAAGGCCTCATCAGCAACGTGTACACACAGCAGGAGGACGGTTTTTTGCGCAGCGAGATATCAAAGCGCAGTCCGAACGGTGACATCTTTCTTCAGCACGGCCGCTATACCACTTGCGATGCCGAGCACCCCGACTTCTATATAGCTCTTTCGCGTGCAAAGGTGCGCCCTGGCAAGGAGGTCGTGTTCGGACCGGCTTATCTCGTGGTTGCCGATGTGCCTCTGCCGTTTGCCATTCCTTACGGCTTCTTCCCGTTCACCAAGAGCTATTCGAGCGGCTTTATCATGCCTACATACGGCGACGAGAGCAACCGCGGCTTCTATCTGCGCGACGGTGGTTACTACTTTGCCATCAGCGACAAGATGGACTTGAAGCTGCTCGGCGAAATATACACAAAGGGTTCGTGGGGTCTGTCGGCTGCCATGAACTACACCAAGCGCTATCGCTTCAGCGGCAGTTTCTATGCAAGTTTCCAGAACACGCAGACCGGCGACAAGGGAATGCCCGACTTCACCCGTCAGAAAAGCTTCAAGATACAGTGGAGCCACCGCCAGGACCAGAAGGCGAATCCGTACAGCTCGCTCTCAGCCAGCGTCAACTTCGCTACTTCGAGCTACGAGCGCAACAACCTCAGCTCGCTCTATAATCCGCAGACTCTCACGCAGTCGACACGTACATCATCCGTGTCGTGGAGCACAACGTTCTCGAGTATCGGTTTGTCGCTCAGCTCTACAGCCAACCTCTCGCAGAACATGCTCGACTCGTCGATAGCGATGACATTGCCCGATCTTAACATCTCGCTCTCGCGCTTCTACCCCTTCAAGCGTAAGCACGCTGCGGGCGACGAGCGCTGGTACGAGAAGATCTCGATGTCGTACACGGGTCACATCTCGAACAGCATCAATACGAAGGAGGACAGGCTGCTGCATTCCAATCTGATAAAGGACTGGCGCAACGGCTGGAACCACTCGATACCTATCAGTGGCAACTTCACGCTGTTCAACTATATCAACATTTCGCCGTCGTTCAACTTCCAGGACCGCATGTACACGCACAAGGTGATGCGTTCGTGGGATGCTGCTGCGCAGCGCGAGGTGTGCGATACTATATACGGCTTCAACAACGTGTACAACTATAGTATGTCTATCGGTGCGTCGACGAAGCTTTACGGTTTCTATATGCCGAGCCGCAAGATATTCGGCGACAAGATTCAGGCCATTCGCCACGTGCTGACTCCGTCTGTGAGCTTCAGTTATGCGCCTGATTTCAGTGCGTCGCGCTATGGCTACTACAAGACTTATCAGCGTACGAACGCTGACGGTTCGGTGGACTTGGTGGAGTACTCGCCTTATAAGGATCAGCTCTTCGGCGTGCCGGGCAAGGGCAAGACGGGCAACATCGCGTTCGACCTCTCGAACAATGTGGAGATGAAGGTGAAGAGCAGCAAGGACTCAACGGGTTTCAAGAAGCTTAGTATTATCGACGAACTCGGTCTGTCGATGAGCTACAATATGGCTGCCAAAGAAAAACCGCTTTCCGACCTCACCATGCGCATCCGCTTGAAGTGGTGGAAGAACTACACGTTCAACATGACGGCTGTCTTCGCTTCGTACGCCTACGAGCTCGACAAGAACGGCCGTCCTTACGTGGGTAATCATACGCTTTGGGGTATGGGTAAGTTCGGACGCTTCCAGGGTACATCGCAGAATTTCTCGTTCACGCTGACGCCTGACAAACTTAAGAAATGGTTCGGCGGTGGCGACGACAAGGAGCGCAAGAAGAAGGCTGGTAAGGACGAGGAGGAGGGCATCGACACCGACGTGGAGTCGAACGTGGACGACACGATGGTGAACGCCCAGCGTGGCGCGCGCAAAAAGAGTGGGGGTGGCAAGGCTGAAACGGATGCTGACGGCTACATGCGCTTCAACATGCCGTGGTCGCTGACGTTCGGCTACGGCATCACGATGCGCGAGAACACGGGTGGCAAGTTCAACACGAAGACGATGCGCTATCCGTACAAGTTCTCGCAGAACCTGAACGTTAGTGGTAACTTGCGGCTTAGCGACGGCTGGAACATCTCGTTCTCGAGCGGTTACGACTTCGACCAGAATAAGCTCTCGATGACTACGGCTTCGCTGCAGCGCGACCTGCATTGCTTCAACATGGCGTGCTCCGTAGTGCTCGCTCCGTACACAAGCTACAACTTCTCGTTCCGCTGTAACGCTGCTACGCTTACGGATGCGCTGAAGTATGACAAGCGTTCGGGTTATAGCAATGCCGTACAGTGGTACTAAAAGAGTGGTGAGGATGTTCTTGCTCTCCACGCGGCAGAGCCGAGCGGAGAGGGTGAATAAAAAGAATAGAAGCGTATGGATTCATTATTTCTACTTCAGTTCGCATGTTTCATATTCATGCTTATCAACGGGCTGTTTGTGGGGCTCTCTCATCTTCATGTAAGATGGGAGAACAAGCGGTATGAGCGTTCACGGTGGATGATCGTTGTCGCCATGATAGGACTGGCGATACAATATGCGGTGCAGATGGTTTTCGGATTCCGTGCTGCTGACGACAGTCTTGGGGCTGTCATCAACATTCTCGTCTATACGCCCTGCTTCTCGCTTATCTCTTTAGGTATCTACAACATAGAGACCACACGTTCCAACCTCAGAAAGATGATACTGATGTGTAGTGGCATTTATGCTGCCATCATTGTGGCCTTTTGTGTGGGTATCAGTCTTCATCATAGCCTGTATATCAGAGAGGGGCTTTATGTGATGCTTGCGTTGTTTTGCCTAAGTGTTTTATATTGCATATACATGATTATTCAGGAGATGATCAGGCGTAAGAATATGTTGGAGACAATGGCTGCAACGGATATGTTGCCTTACGTGAGATATTCGCGTGCAAGTGTCATCATTCTATGGCTCGCTGTTCTCGCCATGCCAGTTGCCATCTTTTCTACTACCTTATTATATATAGTAGGTCCTGCCATATTGCTTGCCTTGTTGTTCTTCAATCTTACGTTTATCGCTCTTGGCAACAGTTATATTCCAACAGAAGAGCTATTGGATAAAGAAGAGAATATTCAGCTGTCTGGGGGGGGTGAAAGTAGAAAAACCTTTACAGCAATTGTCTGAGGAGCGCAGAAACTTTATCCAAAGCAGTCTTGACCAATGGTGTATGGATTTGGGCTATAAGGACAGCAACGTAAATATGTTGACGCTTTCTCGTACACTTTGTATATCAAAGAACGAATTGAGCCTGTTTTTCGATCAATGCTTGCACTCTAACTTCCGAATATGGCTCAGCGAGATACGTTTCAACGCTGCAAAGAAGATGATGTTGGAATATCCAGATTATAACAACGACATCATTTCAGCCGAGTGTGGATTCTCTTGTCGCACTCATCTTTACCGAATCTTCAAGACAAAAGAAGGCTGTTCTCCTACAGAGTGGAGAGACTTCCACTCTACAGATGCAGCACAAAATGACTCAAATTGGGCGTAACCATTTTTTTGTAAAACACCAAAGAAAAAGCAAAACTCTTATCGAAAAACAGCCAAAAAGGTGTCGCATTCCTACGAATGCGACACCTTTTTGGTATGAATGCGACACATGAACAGGGGGAAGCTGCACTTTTTTTCGTGGAAATACACGATATTTGCAACATGAAAGAAGTAATAGAAACTATGCCAAGGATTGAATTAGCCCTGATCATCATCGGGGTATTTGTACTCATATTATGTATTATCTTCGGATATGCCATGATACATGAGTACAGAATGTATCTTGAGAATCATTGGAAGGCTCGCTATAGCTTTCGTGACTTCATCAAGAGAGAACGCTTTTATATCTATTTGCTGTTGGCATCCATATTGATCTGTCTGACAAACCTCTTGTATTTCCTGGAATGAAAAAAAATAAACGAAATAATATGGTAAATCATTTAACAACAAAAAATCGGTTGCTGGTCGCAATGCTTGCATTTATTCTCCCATTTTCTTTTGCGAGAGCAGAAGTAAAAGAAGATGGAAAGACTATTTCGCAAGGCTGGTACGTCGGTATTGAGG
>OGFP01000013.1_pt1 | contig 144336 bp, 109 predicted proteins | sample 1570971 | NCBI WGS metagenome assembly OGFP01 (sample SAMEA2582033, study PRJEB24529) | metagenome | biome: Human gut stool | place: China | collected 2011 | reverse complement strand
AACTATAACGGTCCTAAGGTAGCGAAATTCCTTGTCAGGTAAGTTCTGACCCGCATGAAAGGCGTAATGATTTGGGCACTGTCTCAACAGCCCGCCCGGCGAAATTGTAGTACCGGTGAAGATGCCGGTTACCCGCGACAAGACGGAAAGACCCCATGGAGCTTTACTGTAGCCTAATATTGGGTTTCGATGTTGCATGCACAGGATAGATGGGACACAGGGAAACAATCGCTTTGGCGGTTGCGGAGTGGCCGTTGGGATACCATCCTTGCGATATTGGAATTCTAACCTGCGGCTCTGAATCGAGTCGGGGGACATTGTTAGGTGGGCAGTTTGACTGGGGCGGTCGCCTCCTAAAAAGTAACGGAGGCGTTCAAAGGTTCGCTCAGCTTGAACGGAAATCAAGCAAAAGAGTGCAAACGCAGAAGCGAGCCTAACTGCGAGACTGACGGGTCGAGCAGTAACGAAAGTTGGAGTTAGTGATCCGGTGGTATGTGAGTGGAAATGCCATCGCTCAACGGATAAAAGTTACCCTGGGGATAACAGGCTGATCTCCCCCAAGAGTCCACATCGACGGGGAGGTTTGGCACCTCGATGTCGGCTCATCGCATCCTGGGGCTGTATTCGGTCCCAAGGGTTTGGCTGTTCGCCAATTAAAGCGGTACGCGAGCTGGGTTCAGAACGTCGTGAGACAGTTCGGTCCCTATCTGTCGTGGGCGCAGGATATTTGATGGGAGCTGTCCCTAGTACGAGAGGACCGGGACGGACGTACCTCTGGCGCACCAGTTGTTCCGCCAGGAGCATAGCTGGGCAACTACGTACGGATCGGATAAACGCTGAAAGCATCTAAGCGTGAAGCCGACCCAAAGATAAGATGTCCCATTGTTTCAAACAAGTAAGACCCCTTGAAGACTACAAGGTCGATAGGCACGATGTGTAAGTGGAGCGATCCATTCAGCAAGCGTGTACTAATAGGTCGAGGGCTTGACCACAATTCGCTTGAGACTCTTTGAGTCAACGAAAAAATGTAAGCAGTGATTATTCAGTTTTGAAGGCACGTCCTTCTGAAACACTAGACAAAGTAAATCAGAAATGATATACTTAGCTAGTCATATGGTCGGTGACGATGACGGTGAGGTTCCACCTGTTCCCATTCCGAACACAGTAGTTAAGCTCACTCGTGCCCAAGATAGTTAGCTGGAAACGGCTTGTGAAAATAGGTAGTCGCCGACTTGAATATGCCGCTCTGAGAGAGATCTCAGGGCGGCTTTCTTGTATCTGAGAAAAAAGGTGGTAAAAAATGGAATTATTGAAAATCAAGACGCCGCGTTTGCTGCTGCGCCAGTTTACCATCGGAGACGCAGAGGACGTTTTTGCGATTTTGTCTGACGAGCAGACGACGCTGGATTGCGGTGGTTACCATGCCTTTGAGGAGATGGATGAGGAGTATGAGCGTTTGATGCAGAAATTTGCAGCTCAGACGCGCTACAGCATTGTGTGCAGAGAGACGGGCCGGGTCATCGGGATGATGTCCATGATGGACGCAGAGCGGGCTGTGCCAGGGTGGGAGTTTGGTATCGAAATCGCACCGGACGCCCGGAGAAGGGGCTACGCGCAGGAGGCGCTGCAGGCCGTCGTGCAGACCTATTTCGAAAAAACCGATGCTGAGATATTTACCGGAGGACACTATGCATACAATCTCGCCTCCGGGAAACTGCTGAAAGCAGTGGGCTTCCAATACGAGGGCGTCGAGCACAAAGCCATGCGCCATGCAACGCGCGGCGCGACAGACCTCGTCTGCTATTACATCGAAAAATGCTGATACCATGCAGTGGTCGGAAAGGTCGAAGGAATTTACAGAAAATTCATTCAATAACTGGCTAAAATTCACCATCTGGTTTGACGGGATGGGGCTTTTGGTGTATCATATATTTATGTGTGAATATTCGTTTTTGGGCAATAAAATGGCCCGGACGTTTGCTATTTTGAAGAATCATGAGGTGTGACTAATGTCCTTAGCTGAAAAACTCTTTGGCAGCTTCTCTGACCGGGAACTGAAAAAGATCAACCCCCTCACCAAACAGGTGCTGGCTCTGGAAGGCAAGTATCAGGCGATGTCTGATGCCGAGCTGCAGGCCCAGACTCCTGCACTGAAGCAGAAGCTGGCCGACGGCAAAACGCTGGATGATATTCTGCCCGATGCCTTCGCTGTCTGCCGCGAGGCCGCATGGCGTGTGCTGGGCATGAAGCATTTCCCGGTGCAGGTCACCGGCGGCATCGCCCTGCACCGGGGCGACATCGCCGAGATGCAGACCGGTGAAGGCAAGACCCTTGTGGCAACGCTGCCCGCCTATCTGAATGCACTGACCGGCGAGGGTGTCCACATCGTCACCGTCAACGATTACCTTGCCAAGCGCGACAGCGAGTGGATGGGCAAGCTTTACCGTTGGCTGGGCCTGTCGGTGGGCCTGATCGTGCAGGGCATGGACGGCGATGCCCGCCGGGAGGCCTACAACGCCGACATCACCTACGGCACCAACAACGAGTTCGGCTTCGATTATCTGCGCGACAACATGGTGACTTATAAAGACAACATGGTGCAGCGCGGCCATGCCTACGCCGTTGTCGATGAGGTGGACTCCATCCTCATCGACGAGGCTCGTACGCCGCTTATCATCTCTGGCCGCGGAGAGGACTCTTCCAGCCTGTATACCCAGGTGGACCGCTTCGTCCGCACTCTGCGCAAGAGCGTCGTGGTCGAGCTGGAAGACAAGGTGGAGACCGATGAGCAGGCTGACGGCGATTACGTCGTGGACGAGAAGCACAAGACCTGCACCCTGACCGCCAAGGGCATCAAGAAGGCCGAGGAATATTTCAAGATCGAGAACCTCGCTGCCGCAGAGAATATGACCCTCGCCCACCACATCGACCAGGCTATCAAAGCCTACGGTGTGATGCAGCGCGACATTGATTACGTCGTGAAGGACGGCGAAGTGCTCATCGTCGATGAGTTTACCGGTCGCCTGATGATCGGCCGCCGTTACAACGAGGGCCTCCATCAGGCCATCGAGGCCAAGGAGGGCGTGAAGATCGCCGCCGAGAGCAAGACGCTGGCCACCATCACCTTCCAGAACTACTTCCGTATGTATAAGAAGCTGTCCGGTATGACCGGTACGGCAAAGACGGAGGCTACCGAATTTACCGAGATCTACGGTCTGAACATCGTTACCGTCCCCACCAACCGCCCTGTCATCCGCAAGGATTACCCGGATGCCATCTACAAGACCATCAACGGTAAATACAACGCCGTCATCAAGCAGGTCATGGAGTGCCACAAGAACGGCCAGCCGGTCCTGGTGGGTACTGTCAGTGTCGAGAAGAGCGAGACTCTCGCCAAGATGCTGCAGAAGTACACCCGCGACTTCAACGTGCTGAACGCCAAGAACCACGAGCGTGAGGCAGAGATCGTCGCACAGGCCGGTAAGAAGGGCGCTATCACCATCGCCACCAACATGGCTGGCCGTGGTACTGATATTATGCTGGGCGGCAACGCTGAGTATATGGCAAAGGCCCAGATGCGCAAGGAGCACTTCTGCGAGAAGCTGCTGGATCCCGAAAAGCCCGAGGAGGCTCTGCCTGCAGCCGTGGAGCTGCTGCTCATCGAGGCCGACGGCCATGGTGAGACTACCGACGCCAACATTCTGGCTGTCCGCAAGCGGTTCGATGAGCTGTATGCTCAGTACAAGCCCCTGACCGAAGCGGAGGCTGAAGAGGTGCGCGCTGCTGGCGGTCTGTTCATCATCGGCACTGAGCGCCACGAGAGCCGCCGTATCGACAACCAGCTGCGCGGCCGTGCAGGCCGTCAGGGTGACCCCGGTGCATCCCGCTTCTATCTGAGCCTCGAGGACGATTTGATGCGTCTGTTCGGCGGCGACCGCGTGCAGGGCCTGATGGGTACTCTGGGCATCGACGAGGACACCCCCATCGAAAACCGGATGATCACCAGCACCATCGAGTCTGCCCAGAAGAAGCTCGAGGGCCGGAACTTCGAGATCCGCAAGAACGTCCTGAAATACGACGACGTCATGAACCAGCAGCGCGAGATCATTTATGGTCAGCGCCGCAAGGTCCTGGACGGTGAGGACATCAGCGCCGAGATGCACAATATGCTGAAGGAGAACATCGAGTCCAGCTGCAAGCAGTTCCTCGCAGGCGATGTGAAGGACGAGTGGGACTTCGGTGCGCTCCGCCGCCACTATCTGGGCTGGCTGACCACCGACGCCGACTTCCACTACACTGTCGCTGACTACGACAGCATCTCTCAGGAGAGCATCGCTGATATGCTGTATCAGCGCGGCATGGACGTCCTGAACGACAAGGAACAGCGCTACGGCGCACCCCTGATGCGTGAGCTGGAGCGTATCTGCCTGCTCAAGTGCGTAGACCGCCAGTGGATGGACCATATTGATAACATGGACCAGCTGCGTCAGGGCATCGTTCTGCGCGGCTACGGCCAGAAGGACCCTGTCGTCGAGTACCGTATCGAGGGCTTTGATATGTTCGACCAGATGGTCGATTCCATCCGGGAGTCCAGCGTCAAGATGCTGCTGACCATCGAGGTGCGCGAGGCGGGCAAGGCCCCCAAGCGTGAGCAGGTGGCCAAACCCACCGGCGAGGGCTATGTGCCTGGCAACGGCGCACCCGGCGCAAAGGGCGCACCCAAGGGCCAGCCTGTCCGCGTCATCAAGATCGGCCGCAACGACCCCTGCCCCTGTGGCAGCGGCCTGAAGTGGAAAAAGTGTACCTGTGCCAAGTACCACCCCGAAGGAAGCCACACCGAGGGCTGAACATAACACAACAAAAAAAGCTCTCCCTCGGGAGGGCTTTTTCTGAATCGAGAAACTGTTTTCGTAAGCGGGATGCAATGCTTATGAAAACGGCTTCCTAAAAAAGAAGGAGCGGATGAGTATGAATATCACATCGGAAGAGCTTTTGAAGGAGGCCCGCGCACTGGAGCCGCAGCTGCAGCAGTGGCGTCGGACGCTCCATCGCCACCCGGAGGTGGGCTTCGATCTGCCCCACACGAAGGAACTGGTCAAGAAGGCGCTGACGGAAATGGGCTATGAGCCAAAGGACTGCGGCAAGGCCGGTATCATTGCGCTGGCAGGCGGAAAAAAGCCAGGCAAGACCATTCTGCTGCGTGCCGATATGGACGCCCTGCCCATCCCCGAGGACTCGGGTGAAGAGTTCAGCTCGGAAGTCCCCGGCAAGATGCATGGCTGCGGCCACGATATGCATACGGCCATGCTGCTGGGTGCAGCGAAGCTGCTCAAGGCCCATGAGGACGAGCTGGAAGGAACGGTCAAGCTGGAATTCCAGCCTGCTGAAGAAATTTTCCAGGGCTCCCCGGATATGATCGCGGGCGGCCTGCTGGAAGACCCTCATGTGAACGCGGCTGTGATGTTCCATGTGCTGGCCGGAATGCCGCTGCCTGTAGGTACGGTGCTGGTGCCGGGCGGCGGCATCACGATGGCCAGCTGTGAGCAGTACCATATCGTGGTCAAGGGCAAGGGCGGTCACGGCTCTACCCCGGAAAACTGCATCGATCCCATCACGGCTGCGGCCCACATCCACATCGCCCTGCAGGAGATCAACAGCCGGGAGCTGAAGCCCGGTGACGTCGGTGTGCTGACCACCGGCCGCTTCGAGGCGGGTGCGGCTTCAAACGTCATCCCGGATGTGGCCCAGATGTGGGGGACCATCCGCACCACTGACCCCGAGAATAAGACCGGTGAGCTTATCCGCACCCGCATGACCGAAATCGCGCAGGGCGTGGCGGCGGCCTTCCGCTGCACCGCAGAGGTATCCTTCGCCGATTACTGCCCCTGCATGGTGGTGGACAAGCCCCTCGCCGAGAATGCGATGGACTATATGACCGAGCTGCTGGGGAAGGGCGCTATGGACATGACCGCCCTCACCGGCGGCAAGCCCGGCGGCGGCAGCGAGGATTTCGCCTTCGTGAGCCATGAAGTGCCTACTGTGAGCATGTTCATCGCCGCAGGCGGCCCGGAGCAGGGCTGCTGCTACGGCCAGCACCACCCCAAGGTGCGGTTCGACGACAGCATCCTCTACGAGGGCTCTGCAGCTTTTGGCTGGTTCGCACTCCGCTGGCTGTACGACAACGCCGGCATCGCGTTCTGATATTGAGACAGCAAAAGGCCCTCTCAGCGGCGCTGAGAGGGCCTTTCTATCGCTATTAGGTGTGGGTGCAGAGATAATCCACCCATGCGTCGTACCCGGCGGGCAGCAGATGGTAGCCGTCCGGCTGGGCGTATTCCTCGATGAGGTCGCCGTTCTCGTCGGCCAGCGCCTCCCAGAGGTTCAGGAAGGTGCAGCCCTTTTCCAGCGCGATGGCCGAAAGAGCATCGTTTATCTCACAGAGCCGCTCCTTGTAGAGGCCGGGGGACTTTTTGCGCACTTCAGGCCGGACCGGGGTGATGGACTGGACGTAGATTTTCGTGTTGGGCAGTGCCTGTGAGATCATGTCCAGCATCAGCCGGTAATAGGTGAGGAAGCTGGTATAATCACTGTCAGCGGTCAGCACATTGGTACCCAGCAGGATGTAGAGCGCCTGGGGCTGCTGGGAGGCCAGCGCCTCCATCGGGACTTCCTTTTCGCCGTCGGCCCGGCGGCAGGTGGTGTTGTTGACGACGGCATTGGGGCCGACGCCCTTATAGGCGCAGAAGTGCGCGTTGGGCAGGCCGGTGTCGTACAGCTGCATCCCCTGCGTCAGGCTGTCGCCTAAAAAACTCACGTCCGAAAAGCTGCTCCGCTCCACGGCAGGGCTGGCAGGCTGGGCCGCGAGGCGGAAGTCCATCGCGGTCATCCCGTTGTCGAGGGTCTGGACACTCAGGCGTCGGACCGGGGTGTAGCTGATGGTGTTCCACTCGCTGCCAGTCAGCTCCTGCTGCAGAATGGTGGGGCCTTGGGCCGTATTAGGGGCTGGCTCGCGGTGAAGGCGCTTCCAGAGGACGCCCACAGCGGCCAGAAGCACCAATAGGATGAGCAGCGCAGCGGTGATGAACATCCTGCGCCAGCGCCGGTGAAGGATGCGGCGGCGATATTCCTGATAATCTGCCATAATGTCCTCCTGTGGCGGAATGGTTACTTTCGCCCTTATTATACAGCACAGCCCCGGCCCGTGCAACCCGTGAGGAAAAATTCCCATATTCCGGGGGCCTGCCCTTGCGTTTTCTGTTATAAATATGGTATACTAAAGTGAATCAAGTATGATAGGGAGGCTTTCACGATGCCATTTACTCCGAAACTGACTTATAAAGGCAAGCCCCTCGTCCGCAAGGACAATGAGCTGTATTACGGCTGCATGACCGACCCGTATGTGCTTTATCTGCAGATCCAGTCCACCAAGACCGTGGGCGGTGTGGATGTGGCAGACAAGGTCCATCTGCAGCTGCTCTCTACCGATGAGTCCAAGCCCCGTGAGGCCCGCGTGGCACGTCAGACCACCAAGAACGGCCTGTACAATGCGCTGGACATCGGCAGCATCTGGCTGCAGAAGGCAAACGAGAACGGCTGAACCCAAACGCGAACCGCAAGCTGCTGAAAGGGACTGCTCCTGCATGGAGCGGTCCTTTTTTTGCTGTGCAAATATTTTGCGTTATGCGGAGCTTTGTGGTATACTTATTCTGATATTTTATGCACAAAAGGCAGGAATGAAATTATGCTGCATGATCCGGAACTGCATTATCTGGATAACGCTGCCACCACCATCGTTGCTCCCGAGGTGGCAGACGTGATAGACAAAGCCATGCGGGAGCACTGGGCCAATCCCTCCAGCCTCTATGCCCCCGGCGCACGGAGCGAAGAGGCCCTGAACGCCGCCCGCGCCGCCGTGGCCCGCACCCTGGGCTGCAAGTCGAAGGAGCTGTACTTTACCTCCTGCGGCAGCGAGGGCAATAATCTGGCCCTGCTGGGCGCCGCCCAGACCCGCACTTTCGGCAAAGGCATCGTGGTGTCGAGCTTCGAACACCCCAGCGTTCAGCGCCCGCTGGAACGTCTGGCCGCGCAGGGCTATAACGTCACTGTCGTGAAGCCTCGGGCCGACGGCACACTGGACATCAACAAGATGCTGGATGCCGTGGATAAGAATACCATCCTCGTGGCCTGCATGATGGTCAACAACGAGATAGGCACCCGCAACGACGTGGAGCGTCTGGCCGCCGAGGTCAAGCGCCGTAACAGCCGCACCATCGTCCATGTGGACGCTGTGCAGGCGTGGATGCGCGTCCCCATCAAGCTGGACAACATCGACACGATGACCGTCAGCGGCCACAAGATCCACGCACCCAAGGGTATCGGTGCGCTCTACCTGAGTGACCGGCTGGTGCAGGCGTTCCAGCCGCCCTATCTGGGCGGTGAGCAGGAGCGCGGCCTCCGCCCTGGCACCGAAAACCTGCCCTATGCGCTGGGCCTTGCCGCTGCGGCCACCCGCCTGGCCGGCAGAATCAAGAGCCGTGACAAGGCTGTGCGCGCCCTCAACGACCGCCTCCGCGAGGGGCTTTCTGTGTTCCCGGAGGTGGAGATCAACAGCCCGGCGGGCGCTGTGCCTGAGGTGCTGAATTTCAGCGAGAACTGCATCAAGAGCGAGACGATGCTGGCCTGGCTGTCCGAGAAGCAGATCTACGTCTCGTCGGCCAGTGCCTGCGGCAGAGGACAGCCCAGCCACACGCTGGCGGCTATGGGCCGCGACCCGCTGGCCATCGACACGGCCATCCGGGTGTCCTTCTGTGCCGATAACACCCCGGAGGATGTGGATGCCTTCCTCGAGCGCTTTGAGGATGGTATGAAGCACTTGCAGAGAATCAAAAAGTAAGGAGTAACGATGAGAGAAGTCATTATGGGCTATCAGGGCGAAATGTCCCTGAAGGGCCTCAACCGCAACCAGTTTGAATCGACGATGATGAAGATCCTGCGTTACCGTCTCAAGACGGTGGGCAAGTTCCGCGTCTACTGCACCCAGTCCACCTTCTACATGGAGCCGGAAGAGGAAGATATTGATATGGACCTCGCCTTTGAGCGGGTGAGCAAGGTGTTCGGCCTCGCGGCCCTCAGCCGTGCTGTAGTCTGTGAGAAGGATTTCGACACCATCTGCCAGACCGCCGAGGATTATCTGGGCGACAGCCTCCACGGCATCAAGACCTTCAAAGTCGAGGCCCGCCGTTCCGATAAGACCTTCCCCATGACCAGTCCCGAACTGATGCGGGAGCTGGGTGCCTATCTGCTGGGCAGGCACAACTACCTGCGGGTGGACGTCAAGAACCCTCAGTTCAAGGTCATCGTGGAGATCCGCGATTACGGTGCGTATATTCATGGCCCGAAAATCCCCGGCGAGGGTGGACTGCCGGTGGGCACCTCCGGCCGCGCCCTCAATATGCTGTCCGGCGGCATCGACAGCCCTGTGGCGGCATACCGGATGGCAAAGCGCGGCCTCGGCCTCGACCACATCCATTTTGCGTCCCCTCCGTATACTTCTGAACGCGCAAAACTGAAAGTTAAGGCTCTGGCCCAGCTCATCACCCCCTATACCGGCAGCACCAACCTCTTTGTGGTGCCGTATACCAAGCCTCAGGAGTATATCCGCGATAACGCGCCCGATGTTCTCTTCACCGTCCTCATGCGCCGCAGCATGATGCGCATTGCCAACATCATCGCCAGGAAGCAGGGCTGTGAAGCCCTGGTCACCGGCGAGAGCCTGGCACAGGTGGCCAGCCAGACCGTCAAAGCTCTGCAGTGTACCGACGCCGCCCAGGACCTGCCCATCCTCCGTCCCCTCATCGGCATGGACAAGACCGAGATCGTCGAGACGGCCCGCCACATCAACACCTTCGAGACGAGCATCCTGCCCTATGAGGACTGCTGCACCATCTTCACCCCGCCGCACCCGAAGATCCGCCCCGAACTGAGCGAGATCCTCGAAGCCGAGGCCGGGATGCCCGGTCTGGCAGAGCTGGAAGCCGAGGCCGCAGAGGCCACCGAACGTATCCGCCTGCGTATCACCGACGACGTGGAATTCGAGGGCTGAGCCATGACAGCAGAGATCATCAGTGTGGGTACCGAGCTCCTTCTCGGCAACATCCTCAACACCAACGCCCAGTACCTCAGCCGGGAGCTGGCCGATCTGGGCATCACAGTCCAGCGGGAGAGCACCATCGGCGACAACCATGGCCGTCTGGCCGATTTCGTCAACGAGGCCAAGAGCCGCTGCGACTTGCTGGTCTTTACCGGCGGCCTCGGCCCCACGGCGGACGACCTGACCAAGGAGACTGTTGCCGCCTGCTTCGGGGATGAGCTGGCCTTCGATGAGGCCGAGTGGGATAAGATCACCAGCTACTTTGCCCGCACCGGCCGCGAGGCGACCCCCAACAACCGCAAACAGGCGATGGTCCCCACCAAGGGCCATAAAATCATCAACAACCACGGCACAGCCCCCGGCGCGTGGTTCGAGCAGGACGGCCGCTGCGCCGTCCTCATGCCCGGTGTCCCCCACGAGATGAAGGCCATGTGGACGGAGAGCGTCCGCCCTCTGCTGATGGAGCGCCAGAACTGCACCCTCCACTCCGTCACCCTCCGTGTGCTGGGCGGCGAGAGCGATATTGAGTATAAGGTGCGTGACCTGCTGGAAAATCCGAATCCCACCGCCGCCATCTACTGCAAGACCGGCGAGTGTGAGATCCGTATCACGGCCCGCGCCCGCTCCGACGAGGACGGCGAAAAAATATGCCGCGCGTATGCCAAAAAGTTCTATGATATGCTGGGCGATGCGGTGTATGATGAAAATGTGGCCGGTCTGGAAGAAACGGTGGTCCATACCCTGCAGGAAAAGGGGCTGACCATCGCCACTGCCGAGAGCTGCACCGGTGGACTCATTGCACAGCGCCTGACATCCGTGTCCGGCTCCAGCGAGGTGTTCGGCTATGGATTCGTCACCTACTGGGAGCAGGCCAAGGCAAAGCTCGTGGGCGTGGACCCGGCGGTCATCGAAAAGTACAACGTCGTGTCCGCCCCCGTGGCGGCACAGATGGCTCTGGGCGCGGCAAAGGCTTCGGGCGCTGACATCGCTGTGAGCGTCACCGGCGTGGCCGGCCCCACCGGCGGCGACGAGGTGCGCCCTGTCGGCACCGTTTATCTGGGCGCTGCCCGGGATGGCGTGGCCTACGTCAAGAAGCTTTTCGTCTCCCGGCCTGACCGTGCGCTGGTGCGCGCCCGGGCCGCACAGGCTGCGCTGGAACTGGCGCTGCGTCTGGCACAGGGCAAAGTCCCTGCCGGGACGCAGGCCCTCACCGCAGCCCAGCAGTCGGACGACGAAGCGCTGGCCGCACTGGATGAGGCGTTCGTCCGGTAAAAATCAAAAATGAGGGGTTGATGGGATTTGGCAGAGGAGACCCGCTGTGTGCTGCGCCTGTACGGTGCGCCGCAGGGACGGCTGGCGGCCGCTGTGGCGCTGTTTGCGCCCCAATGGAGGGCTGAGGCCCAGTGGAAGAGCCGGGGCGCAGAGACGCTGCTGGCTGTCCATGCGGACACGCCCACGGGACTGAAAAAGGCGGCCCAGAGCCTCCGCAGCAGCTTTGGTGCGGACGTATATGGTGCAGGCGATACCAGTCTGGCCGCTGCCGCCGTGCAGGCGCTGGAAGCCCATGATCGTCTGCTGGCCTGCGGCGATGCCGCCGCCGGTGCGCTGCTGGAATCCCGGCTCGAGAAAGTCCCCGGTGCCGAGAAGGTCTACGACTTCGGCACCATGAGCTATGCCGACGCCAAGGTCGGCCCCCAAATCGAAAAGCGCGCCCGGGCCAAGCTCGGCGGGGAAGGGGACAAACCCGACCCTGTCCGTCTGGCCCTCGCCCGAGCGCAGGCGGCTCGCCGCATCGTGGGAACAGAGCTGGCCGTGGCCTGTGCCGAGCGGGAAAGCGACCATGTACTGGTGCTCTGCACGAAAAAAGGCTGCTGGCTCCGCACCGTCCCCGCCGCAGATAACCCCGGCCTCTGGCTGCTGGATATGGTGCGCCGCGCCGCTGCCGGTCTGCCGCAGGCCGAAGGGACAGGCTTCCTTCCCGCCGGACAGGTCAAACAGAGCGATCCTCCGGGCCATTCGCAGAGCAAGGACCCCACCCCAAAGAAGAAGCATCCTCTCCGCGTTCTGCTGGCGGTGCTGGTGATCCTGGCGCTGGCGGCGTTCGGTGTGGCGTGGTATCTCACGGACGGCGATCTCGCCGCCCTGCCCCAGCGCCTGAAGACCCTGCATCTGCCCGAGTGGGTCACCCTCTGGCAGGCCCATGAGCCGAAGCCCGGTGCAAGACTGATATAAAACACAAAGGGGCCGCTTCCCGGCAGAAATACGGGAAGCGGCCTCTTTTTATACAGCACAAAACCCCGCCGCAATGGGATGCTTCCCAATGCGGCGGGGCATTTGTGTTAAAATACAGTCAAGTGACAGTGCTTAGAGCTGGCTTTGATATTCCTTGCGGTAGCCTTCCAGCTCCTTCTGGTTGCCATAGACGAAGTGACCGTTGGCGATCTCTTCCCACACCGGCTTGTCCACACTGTAGTCGTGGCAGCTGGGGTCGTAGACCAGAAGCTTCTTCTTCTTTTCCAGACCCGGGTCGGGGATGGGAACAGCGCTCAGCAGAGCCTTGGTGTAGGGGTGCAGGGGATGGAGGAACAGCTCTTCAGCCTCTGCCAGCTCCACGATGCGGCCCTTGCTGATGACGGCGATGCGGTCCGAGATGAACCGGACGACCGACAGGTCGTGGGCAATGAACAGGTAGGTCAGACCGCGGGACTTCTTCATGCTGTTCAGCAGGTTCAGCACCTGCGCACGGATGGAGACGTCCAGAGCAGAGATGGGCTCGTCGGCCACGATGAACTCCGGCTCCATGACCAGCGCACGGGCGATGCCGATACGCTGACGCTGGCCGCCCGAGAACTCGTGGGGGAAGCGGGAGGCGAACTCCGGCAGCAGGCCGACCTCGTGCAGAGCGTTCATGACCTTTTCGTGCAGGTCATTCTGGTCCTTGTACAGGTGGTGGTTCAACAGACCCTCAGCCACGATGTACTCGACCTTGGCGCGCTCGTTCAGAGAGGCCATGGGGTCCTGGAAGATCATCTGCACCTTGCGGATGACCTCACGGTCCAGCTCTTTGGAGATCTTGCCGTTGATCTTCTGGCCCTTGAAGAAGATGTCGCCGCCCGAGGTCGGGTTGATGCGGCAGATGGCACGGCCAATGGTGGTCTTGCCGGAGCCGGACTCGCCGACCAGCGAGAAGGTCTCGCCCTTGTAGATGTCAAAATTGACGTGGTCCACGGCCACGAACTTCTTTTTGCCGGAGCCAAAGGTGATCTGAAGGTCTTTCAGCTCAATCAGCTTTTCACGCTCAGCCATTTAAGTTGGAACCTCCCATCTTTCCCATTTTCTCACGCAGGTTCTGGATGGAGTGCGGGCGTTCCATCTTGGGAGCCCGGGGGTCCAGATACCAGGTTTTTGCCGCGTGGGTCTCGGACACCTGGAAGAACGGAGGTTCTGCCACGAAGTCGATGGCCAGCGCGTGCTTGTTGCGGGGTGCAAATGCATCGCCCTTGATCTCATTGAACAGGTTCGGCGGCGTACCGTCGATGGTGGGCAGGGCCTCACCCTTGGTACCCAGCTGAGGCAGAGCCTGCAGCAGAGCCCAGGTGTAGGGGTGCCATGCGTCGTAGAAGATCTCCTCGACGGTGCCGTACTCGACGATCTGGCCGGCGTACATGACGGCCACGCGGTCTGCCACGTTTGCCACAACGCCCAGGTCATGGGTGATGTAGATAACGGACATGCCCAGCTCCTTCTGCAGGTCACGGATGAGCTGCAGGATCTGTGCCTGAATGGTCACGTCCAGAGCGGTGGTGGGCTCGTCGCAGATGAGGATCTGCGGACGGCAGGCGGCAGCGATGGCGATGACGACACGCTGCCGCATACCGCCGGAGAACTCGTGCGGATACTGCTCGTAGCGGCGCTCCGGGTCGGGGATGCCGACCTTGGCCAGCATCTCGATGGCGGCCTTCTTAGCCTCCGCGCCCTTCAGACCCTGATGGTGCTCGATGCTCTCCTGGATCTGCTTGCCGATTTTCTTCAGCGGGTTCAGGCTGGTCATCGGGTCCTGCATGACCATGGCGATCTTCTTGCCGCGCACGCCCAGCCAGTCCTTCTCGGTGAAATTGGTCATGTCGCGGCCTTCGTACATGATGGAGCCGCCGGTGATCTTACCGTTGACATCCAGCATACCCACGAAGGTCTTGGTGAATACGGACTTGCCCGAGCCGGACTCGCCCACGATGGCCAGCGTCTCGCCGTCATAAAGGTCCAGCGAGCACTTGCGGATCGCGTTCAGCTTCTTGCCGCGCAGGCTAAAGGTGATCTCCACGTCTTTGGCAGAGATGATCGGTTGTCTATCCATTTTTGTGATTTTCTCTCCCATCTGTTAAACGTGGTTGCGCGGGTCAGCAGCATCCGAGAAAGCGTTGCCCATGATATAGAAGGAAATCGAGATGATGGACACGATGGATGCGGGGAAGACCAGCAGGTAAGGATAATCGAGGAAGAAGCCGCGCACCTTGCTCAGGATGAGGCCCAGAGACGGAGTCTCGATGCCCAGACCGATGCCCAGATAGGACAGGGTAGACTCGAGGTTGATGGTGGCGGGGATGCTCAGCGCCATGCGCAGGATGATGACGGAGACCAGATAGGGCAGGATGTTCTTGGTCAGAACGCGCCACAGCGGGGTGCCAAGGCAGCGGGACGCGAGGTTGTACTCGCGGTCACGGAACATGAACACCATGTTGCGGACGCGGCGGGCCATGACCAGCCAGCCGATGGCGATCATCGAGACGGCCATGATGGTGAAGCTCTGGCCGACGACCAGTGCGATCAGGGTCATGTAGATGATGTAAGGCACATTGTCGATGAGGTTGTACAGCTCGGTGAAGAAGCGGTCCAGCTTACGGACATAGCCCCAGATCAGGCCGATGATGACGCCGAGGATGCTCTCGCCCACGGCAACGATGAGGGCCAGACGGATGGACACCTGAGTGGCGTACCACACCTGACACCAGTAGTCGCGGCCAAGGTTGTCGGTGCCGAACCAGTATTCACTGTTGGGCTTCTGGAAGGCCAGAGAGGAATCCGACACCAGCGTCTGATAATCGTACTTGCCGATGGCCAGTGCGATGAAGGAGAAGATGACGAGGAACAGGAACAGGAACAGGCAGACGACAGCAGCCTTGTGCTTGAGGAAGTTCTGGATGACAGAACCCCAGTAGCTGTAGTTGGAGTAGCCGACACGCTCGGCTTCTTCCGGAGAGTAATCGACGAAGTAGAACAGTTCGTCCTGCTTCTTGCCCTCAAAATCCGATGCTTTAGCCATCAGCGTGCGGCCTCCTTTCCGGTCAGAGTAATGCGCGGGTCAACCAGCATCATCAGCACATCGCCCAGGAAAACACCCACGATGCCCAGTGCAGCGTAGAGGATGACCAGAGTCTGGACGACGTTCAGGTCATAGCGCTGGATGGCGTCGGTCAGCAGGGGACCCATGCCGGGAACGGAGAAGAACCGCTCCATCAGCAGAGAGCCGCCGACCGTCAGCAGGATGGACTGGGGGATATACTGCACCATGGGGACCATGGCGTTGCGCAGCACGTGCTTGAACATGATCTCGCTGGAGCTCAGGCCCTTGACGCGGGCCAGCTTGATATAATCGCGGGTCAGCTCGTCTACCATGTAGCGGCGGGTCCACAGAGCGTAGCCTGCGATAGACGCCAGCGACAGGCAGACGATGGGCAGCACGCTGGACGGGCCGACATTACGGGTGGAGTACAGCGTGGGGAAACCCAGGTATTTGGAGCCGAAGACCAGCACCAGCGAATAGGAGACCAGAGAAGGCACAGCGTTGACGAAAACGGTGTAGGCAGTGCCGATCCAGTCAAAGACCTTGTCCTTGAAGGCGGTCTGCAGGATGCCCAGCATGATGCCCACCAGCAGAGAGATGCCGGCGGAGATCAGGCCGAGGCGCATGGAGACGCCGAACTTTTTGCCGATGACCTTCACGACGGAGGCACCATTCTGGATGCGGCGGGAAGTGCCGAAGTCCAGATGGAGCAGGTCGTTGTAGAAGTTCAGCAGCTGGGTGCCGATGGGGTCGGTCAGACCGGCGGCTTCCAGCGCGGCGTATTTCTGCTCTTCGGTAAACTTCATGAGCTGTTCTTCCGTGAAGTAGTAGTCCGTAGGCAGGCAGCGCATCAGCAGAAAGACGATGGTTGCGATCAATAAGATCGTGACGAGCGACTGAGCCAGCCGCTTGACGGTGTATTTTAACATGATAACCAAACCTTTATAAAATAATCATCAGGCTTTGGTTGCTGCATTGAAAGCAGCGGAGAAAGCCTCGTACTCCTCGGTGGTGTAGCCGTCGCCCTGACGGGTCTCCCAGTTGACGGCCTTGTAGTTGCAGGGACCGTACATGGCGTTGATCTTGGTGTACTCGTTGACGTGGGTCAGGCACCAGAGCACCTCGTACAGGCAGGGGATGCACAGTGCGTTGTTCAGCATGGAAGCCTCAGCCTTCGCGAATGCGGCATAGCGTGCATCGGTATCGGTGACGATGGCCTTTGCCTCAGTGACCAGATCGGTGAACTCCTGATAATCAGCCAGCAGGTCCTTCTGGTAATCCTGAGGATCCTTCTCAACGGCTGCGATCCAGGAGGTGGTCTGAGCGTAGTAAGCGTTGTCGTCGCTCAGGACTTCCTGACCCAGGAAGTTGACGGGGTCACCGAAGTCAGCGCCCCAGCCGTTCTGCAGGATGGAGTGCAGCTGGACGTTACGGACTTCCTTATAAAGAGAAGAGACATAGGTGCCGATGTCCAGCACGACGAAGTCATCGCCCAGACTGTCGGAGAAGCACTGCTTCAGAACGGTGGCGGTATCCAGAGCAGTGGTATCGCCGCTCTTGATGTAGTGGTGGCAGTGGACGGGGAAGGTGACGCCGATAGCGCTCAGCTCTTCCATGGCCTGCTTCTTCAGGTCAGCGATGTCGCCACCGTTGTCGCGGAGGCGGATCATGGTCTTGCCGTCGTAAGCCTGACCGTCGAAGCCCATCTCCTTGGCGACCAGAGTGGTGTACTCCTCACCCTTGGTGTTGTAGCAGACACCGGGCATGGTGTAGTAGTCGTTCTCGCACTTCAGGGGGTTGATCTTGTTGGTGCGGGCGTAGTAGTTGGTGAAGTCGATGCCCTTGTAGAAGCACTGACGGAACGCGCGGTTGGAAACAGCCTTGTTCCAGTTCTCGTCCAGATTGCCGTTCTCATCCTTGCGCTGGAAGTTCAGGTGCATCTGGAAGCTGAACTTGGTGGGGCGCTTCTCGCACAGGAACTTGTTGTGCTCGTTGTTGGGGTCGGAGGTGATGGTGGTCAGGTTGGACTCGGTCAGGTCGATGTTATCGACTTCGCCGTTCTCGTACAGCTGCAGGCCCATGGACAGGTCGGGGATCATGGTGATGGTGTGATGCTCGAAACGGGTGCAGTCGTTTGCGGCGTAGTAGTTGGGGTTGGGGATGAAGCTCTTGGTGTTCTGCTGGATGTACTCCTCGATGAGGTACGGACCATTGTACCACATGGTGGAGTAGTCGCAGGAGCGGAAGCCATCGATGCCCAGCTCGTTGATGAGGTCCTCAGAGGCGGGGTAGAAGCTGTTGTAGGCAACGACAGTGTCGAAGTAGGGGCAGGGGTTCTTGCAGGTGAAGACCAGAGTGTAGTCGTCCGGTGCCTCGACGCCGACACCGGCAGCCAGCATATCCTCGTAGGTCATGTCAGCAGCAGCGTCGCCCTTGTCCTTGGTCAGGTCGTAGTACTCGGCAGCGCCCACGACGGTCTCAGAAGGCATGGAGGTGTTGAAAGCCTCGTTCTTGAGGGCGTTCAGGACCCACTCAAGACCCACGAGGAAGTCCTTGGAGGTCAGGTGAGACTTGACCTCGCCGTTGACGTCGCACCAATCGACATTGTCGCGCAGGTGGAAGGTCCAGACGGTGGAGTCCTCGTTGTGCTCCCAGCTGGATGCGATGGCGGGCACTGCCTTGCCGTAGCAGTCGAAGCTCAGCAGGCCGTCCCAGCAGTTGGTGGTGACGTTCAGGTCGGAAGCGGACTGGCTGTACAGGAAGTTCCAGGTCTCCAGCTCACGGTTGGCAGTCTCGAAGGAGACGTAATCGGTGATGGCGTCGGCTGCGGGTGCAGCTGCGCCGGAGGCAGCACCGGAGGTGCTGGCAGCAGTGCTGCTGGAAGAACCACCGCAAGCGGCCAGAATGCTTGCAGCGCCCACGACGCCGGAAGCCTTGAGGAAGCTGCGGCGGCTGATGGAATGAGACTCAAAATTTGCGTTCATTGTGTTTTCCTCCCAATTATTCTTTCGTGTCTCGGCTCTATGGCGCAGGGTACCTTGCCCTGCCGATTTCCCACTCCTACGAGATTATCTGCCCCTCTGTATTACCAGAGAATACAAAAGAGCGCAGAAACAGACCCCTCTGTCTGCGTCTGTGCTCCTCCCGTAAAATCCTTAACACGACATATATTGTACCATCGAAATAAATAGTTGTCAATGGAATGGAAATCGCTTTTTCTTCCAAAAGAAAGTTGTACTCTGCATAGAGATGAAATAAATTTACTTTACTGTGATGAAGAGTGACGAAAATAAGATAAACAGGCCCAAAAACAAAACAACGGGAGCTGTTCTTGGGCTAAGAACAGCTCCCGTGTGTGGATCACAGGCCGGAAGCAGGAACTCCCGGCGGAAAAGATTTAAGAAAAAGTTAAGATTTTGCGGCGTCGAAAGCCTTGGCAAATTCCTCGTACTGAGCGGTGGTGTAGGCGTCCTCGCTGGTCTCCCAGTTGACGTACTTGAAGTTGCAGGGGCCGAACATGGCGTTGATCTTGGTGTACTCGTTGACGTGGGTCAGGCACCAGCGGACATCGTAGTAGCAGGGGACGGCCAGCGAGTTGTTGATCATGTAGGCCTCGGCCTTTGCGAAAGCCTCGTAGCGGGCATCGGTGTTGTCCACGATGGCGTTGGCTGCGTTGACCAGGTCGGTGAACTGTTCAAACTCGTCTACCAGCTCCTTCTGGTAATCGGCGGGATCCTCCGCCACCAGCTGGATGTTGGAGTAGTTGACGGCATAGTAGGCGTTGGAGTCGTGCAGGATCTCCTGACCCACAAAGTTGACGGGGTCGCCGAAGTCTGCGCCCCAGCCGTTGATGACGAAGCCGTGGAGCTTGGGGATGCGGACTTCCTTTGCAAGGCTGGAAACGTAGGTGCCGAGCTCCAGCTGGATGAAGTCGTCGCCGAAGCTGTCGGTGAAGCACTGCTTCAGAACGGTGGCGTTGTCCTGAGCCACGGTGTTGCCGGCCACGAAGAAGAAGGGAGCCTTGACCGGGAAGGTGACGCCGATGGCAGTCAGCTCATCCATGGCCTGCTTCTTGAGAGCGGCGATGGAGTCGGCGGTGGACTTGCGCAGATGGACCATGGTCTCGCCGTCATACTTCTCGCCGTCGATGCCCAGCTCCTTGGCCACAAGGTCAACATAATCGGTGCCTTTGGAGTTGTAGCAGACGCCCTTCATGGTGTAGTAGTTGTTCTCACACTTGAGGGGGTTGATCTTGTTGAAGCGTGCGTAGTAGGGAATGAGGTTCAGGCCCTCCTGGAAGCAGCGGCGGAATGCCCGGTTGGCCACGGCCTTGTTCCAGTTCTCGTTGGGGGTGCCGTCGGAGTTGAGGCAGTGGAAGTTGAAGTGGAAGTCGTAGGCATACTTGGTGGGGCGCTTCTCGCAGAGCTGGTCGTTGTAGGCGTTGGAAGTGTCGGAGGTGATGGTGGTCAGGGTGCTCTCGCTCAGCTCCAGCTCATCCAGCTCACGGTTCTGATACAGCTGGTAGCCCACGGTCAGGTCGGTGATCATGCTCAGGGACACGCGCTCGAAGCGGCTGCACTCGTCAGCTGCATAATAATGAGGGTTCGGGATGAAGCGCTTGGAGTTGTCGGCTACAAATTCCTCGATGAGGTAGGGGCCGCAGCACCACTGCTGGGTGTAGTCCACGCCGCGGAAGCCCTCGACGCCCAGCTTTTCCACCAGAGCCGGGGGTGCCGGATAGCAGCAGACGTAGGAAGCCACGGTGTCGAAGTAGGGGCAGGGATTTATACAGGTGTAGACGATGGTGTAATCATCCGGTGCGTCGATGCCGACGCCTGCGGCCAGCATGTCTTCGTAAGTAAGGGCTTCGCCTGCGGCGTCATCCATTCCGTAAGTCTTGTCGTAGTAGTCGGCTGCGCCCACGACGGTGGTGGAGGGCATGGAGGTGTTGGCGGCCTGATTCTTCTTTGCGTTCAGCACCCACTCGAAGCCCACGAGGAAGTCTTTGCTGGTCAGGTGGTCCTGCACCTCGCCGTTCATGTCCACCCAGTCCACGTCGTCACGGAGGTGGAAAGTCCAGACAGTGGAGTCCTCGTTGTGCTCCCAGCTCTTAGCCAGAGCCGGCACAGGCTTGCCGTAGTTGTCGAAGCTGATAAGACCGTCGATGATGTTGGTCGTCACGTTGAAGTCGATGGCCTGCTGGCTGTAGAGCATATTCCAGCTCTCGATCTCGCGGCCAGAAGTCTCGTAAGTAAACAGCTCGCTCAGGCCCTTGCTGGAAGCAGCTGCACCGGAAGAAGCCGACGAAGCACTGGCTGCGGTGCTGGAAGAAGAGCCGCCGCAGGCAGCCAGCAGACCGGCTGCGCCAACAGCGCCGGCACCCTTAAGGAAGCTGCGGCGGGTGATGGTGTGAGACTCAAAATCGTGGTACATATTCTTTCCCTCCTGTAATGATTGGTACGGCTCTGCGTTTCCCAAATCCCTACCCTGTCCATACTGCTTTACCTTCCCACAAGGTCTGGAAGCCGTCTTCATAACCATTGTACGCCGTCTGAACGGTCTTTTTGCTCACATACTGCGTTGCTCTCCCTTGCAATCCGTCAGGATTGCTGCGGAAAATCGCCTTGTCTGTGGGCAAAAATCCTCGCCTATCCGGCGCACTCTGGCCATGAACCCGGCTTCAAAAGGGTACAAAAAGGGCGCAGAGACAGATTTTATTGATCTGTTTCTGCGCCATTGCAGAACCCGTATCGGTTGCAAATATTCTATCATCCCACAGGCGGGAAGTCAAGAAAAACAACTCTGGCACGGATTGAATCTTATTGATTCAGCAAACACATAAAAATGAAAAGATTTCATGTGCTAACTGAAATGGAATGACTTTTGCGTCTGCTTAGCCCTGAGTAGCAGCGTCAAAAGCCTTGGCAAACTGCTCGTACTGGACGGTGGTGTATGCCTCTTCGCTGGTCTCCCAGTTGACGGCCTTGTAGTTGCAGCTGCCGTACATGGCGTTGATCTTGCTGTACTCGTTGGCGTGGGTCAGGGACCATGGGATGTCGTAGTAGGTGGGGCTGACCAGCACGTTTTCCAGCATATAGGCCTCAGCCTTGGCGAAGGCCTCGTAGCGGGCGTCGGTGTCGTTGACGATGGCGTTGGCGGCATTGACCAGATCGGTGTACTGCTCGAAAGCATCCATCAGGTCCTTCTGGTAGTCGGCAGGAGCCTCAGCCACCCGGGCGATGTTGGAGTAGTAGTGTGAGTAGAAAGCATTGTCGTCGTGGAGAGTCTCCTGGCCCAGGAAGTTGACGGGGTCGCCGAAGTCGGCGCTCCAGCCGTTGATGACAAAGCTCTGGAGCTGAGGAGTGCGGACCTCCTGGGTCAGGCTGGAAACGTAGGTCTGGACGTCCAGCTTGATGAAGTCATCGCCGAAGCTGTCGGAGAAGCACTGCTTGAGGATGGTGGCGTTGTCCAGTGCGGAGGTGCTGCTGGCGATGATGAAGTAGGTGGCCTTGACGGGGAAGGTGACGCCGATGGCGCTCAGCTCCTCCATGGCCTGCTTCTTCAGGGCGGAGATGTCGCCGCCGTTGGCACGCAGGCGGATCATGGTCTCGCCATCGTACTTCTCAGCGTCGAAGCCCATCTCCTTGGCCACCAGAGTGGTGTACTCAACGCCCTGCGTGTTGTAGCACAGGCCCTTCATGGTGTAGTAGTCGTTCTCGCACTTCAGGGGGTTGATCTTGTTGTAGCGGGAGAACCATGCCTTCAGGTTCAGGCCGCGGTAGAAGCACTGACGGAAAGCGGTGTTGGCGATGGCCTTGTTCCAGTTCACATCGGGGGTGCCGTCGGCGTTGTTCTTCTGGTAGTTGAAGTGCATGGCGTAGGCAGTGGGGCGGGCGCGCTTCTCACAGAGCTGGCTGTTGTACTCGTTGTTGGGGTCGGAGGTGATGGTGGTGATGGTGCTTTCGTTCAGGTCGATCTCGTCCAGCTCGCGGTTCTGGTAGAGCTGGAATGCGATGGCCTGATCGGAGATCATGGTCACGGTCAGACGCTCGAAGCGGCTGACGTTGGCGGCATTGTAGTAGTGGGGGTTGGGGATATAGCTCTTGGTGTTGCCCTGGATATACTCCTCGACGAGGTAGGGGCCGCAGTACCACATATTGGTGTTGTCGCAGCCGCGGAAGGTCTCGATGCCCAGCTCGTCGATCAGCACCTGAGAGGCGGGGTAGAAGCTGGTGTAGGAGGCCACGGTATCAAAGTAGGGGCAGGAGTGCTTGCAGGTGAATACCAGAGTGTAGTCGTCGGGAGCCTCGATGCCCACGCCTGCGTCCAGCATATCCTGATAGCGCAGGTCGGCGGCTGCTGCGCCCATATCCTTGGTCTTCTCGTAGTACTCCTCAGCGCCCACGATGTACAGGGTGGGCATGGAGGTGTTGTTGGCCTCGTTCTTGGAGGCGTTCAGCACCCACTCCAGACCGACCAGAAAATCGGTGGCGGTGATGTGCTCCTTCACCTCGCCGTTGCAGTCCACCCAGTCCACATCGTCGCGCAGGTGGAAGGTCCAGACGGTGGAGTCCTCGTTGGCCTCCCAGCTGGTGGCGATGGCGGGCACCAGCTTGCCGTAGCAGTCGAAGCTCATCAGGCCCTCCCACAGGTTGGTGACGACATTGGCGTCGCTGAGGGTCTGGCTGTACAGCATGTTCCAGCTCTCGATCTCACGGTTTGCAGACTCCCAGGAGATGTACTCCTTGAGGGGGGTGGCACCGGTGGAGTTGGGGGCCTGTGCGCCGGAAGCAGCCGTGCTGCCGGAGCTGTTGGACTTGCTGCCGCCGCAGGCGGACAGCAGGCCGGCGGCACCCACGACGCCTGCGCCCTTCAGGAAGCTGCGGCGGGTGATGTTGCGGGACTCAAAATCGATGTTCATTGAGATATGCTCCTCCGAGATATTGTTTTCCTTTTTTCCTATCCTAAATGCAAAAAACGGCGCGCTCCGGGTGCCAAAAACGCACAAAGCGCCCGGGACCGCACCTTTCGTATTCTAACATTGTGGGCAAAAGAAGTCAATGACATACAGCGCTGAAATAGAAACAAAATGGTAACGGATGCTTTTTTCTGAAAAATGACGGCAAAAAAACGGTAAAGAATGGAAAGAAGTGATACCTTTGCAAGATGACGAATGGATACAACGAAAGTTGGAAAACGCAAAGCGGCTATCTTTTTTCATAAAATCATGCTACAATACTACTGAATGAACCCTATATTAAGGAGTACACGGATGAAAAAGCTGGTTTCGATGTATCAAAAATATATGTTCCGCCCCATTTTGTATAAATCCGTCACCCGGGTGTCGGTGGTGGCTGTGCTGATGCTGCTGTGGGACCGCTACGTCAGCGACGGCACTTTTACCATGTGGCAGGCCCCGGCCCTGCTGCTGGGCGTCGTGCTGCTGATGTGGGCGTGGGTGAACTACCTGCGTCTGGACGGTGTGACCATCCATCATCTGGGCGAAGAGTTTAAGGATTTGGGCAAAAAGAAGAAGTTCCACTCCACCAAGTCCATCGTGGACTTTGCCGATGAGCGCATCGTCTCCTTCGAGGAGCTGGAACCCGAAGAGCGCACCTATTGCAGTATGCTCTCGAATCTGCTCCTGGGCGGAGCGCTGCTCATCATCGGCCTCATCGCAGGCGCAGTGTGAGGGCAGCGGACATGGCAGAAAAAAGCGAAAAACAGCTGGTGGTGGGCATCCTTGCCCATGTAGACTCCGGCAAGACCACCCTCTCCGAGGCAATGCTCTACCGCGCGGGCAGCATCCGCAAGCTGGGCCGGGTGGATAACAAAGATGCCTTCCTCGACACCGACACGCTGGAAAAGGCGCGTGGGATCACCATCTTTTCCAAGCAGGCCCTGCTGAAAACGGGAAGTACGAATATCACCCTGCTGGATACCCCCGGCCATGTGGACTTTTCCACCGAGACGGAGCGCACTTTGCAGGTGCTCGACTACGCAGTGCTGGTCATCAGCGGCACCGACGGCGTCCAGAGCCATACCGAGACGCTCTGGCGTCTGCTGCGGCGGTATCATATCCCGACCTTCGTGTTCATCAATAAAATGGACCTTCCCGGCCCGGGTAAAGAGGCGCTGCTGAGCCAGCTTTCCCGCCGTCTGGGCGAGGGCTTCGTGGATTTCGGCGCAGAGCAGGCCGAACGGGACGAGGCACTGGCCCTTTGCGACGAGCGCCTGATGGAAAAAATGCTGGACGCGGGCAGCCTGACGGCGGAGGACATCATCCCGGCCGTCGCCCGGCGGCATGTCTTTCCTTGCTGGTTTGGAGTGGCCCTGCAAAGAGAGAATGCCGGCGGACTGCAGGGTGTGGACGAGCTGCTGGCCGGCCTCGACGAATACACCCGCGCCGCCCCGGCGCTGGAAGCTTTCGGTGCGCGGGTGTTCAAAGTCTCGCAGGATGAGCGGGGCGAGCGGCTGACCTGGCTGCGCGTCACCGGCGGTGAGCTGAAAGTCAAAGCCCAGCTCACCGGCGAAGCGGACGGCGAGCCCTGGGCCGAAAAGGCCAACCAGCTGCGGCTTTACTCCGGCGCAAAATATACGCTGGCAGAGGCCATCGGCCCGGGGCAGGTCTGCGCCGTCACCGGACTGACCCGGGCGAAGCCCGGCACCGGCCTCGGGGCCGAGCGGGACAGTGACCTCCCGGTGCTGGAACCTGTCCTGAGCTATCGGGTATGTCTGTCCGAGGGCGCGGACGTTCATGCCGCATTGGGCAAGCTCCACCGTCTGGAAGAGGAAGAACCTCAGCTCCATGTCGTCTGGAACGAGACGCTGGGCGAGATACACGTCCAGCTCATGGGCGAGATTCAGCTCGAGGTGCTCAAGAGCCTGCTGGCCGAGCGGTACGGGCTGGACGTGGAGTTCGACTCCGGCGGCATACTATATAAGGAAACTATTACCGAGGCCATCGAGGGCGTAGGCCATTATGAGCCTCTGCGCCACTATGCCGAGGTGCATCTGAAGCTCGAACCGCTGCCCCGGGGCAGCGGGATGCAGTTTGCCGCCAACTGCCGGGAGGAAGAGCTGGACAAAAACTGGCAGCGCCTCGTGCTGACCCATCTGGAAGAAAAGCAGCACCTCGGCGTCCTCATCGGCGCGCCGCTGACGGATATGAAGATCACCCTCATCGCGGGCCGCGCCCATCTCAAGCATACCGAGGGAGGCGACTTCCGGCAGGCCACCTACCGCGCCGTGCGGCAGGGCCTCATGATGGCAAACCAAATCAAAAAGACCCAGCTCCTCGAGCCGTGGTATTCCTTCCGGCTGGAAGTGCCTGCGGAGAACATTGGCCGCGCCATGAGCGACGTCCAGCGGATGGAGGGCAGCTTTGACCCGCCCGAGACCGCACCGGACGGCCAGACCGCCACCCTCACCGGTTTTGCACCGGTAGCTGCCATGCGCAGCTACCCTATGGAGGTGGTCAGCTACACCCGGGGAAGGGGACACCTGAACCTGACGCTGGACGGATACCGCCCCTGCCACAACGCAGCGGAGGTCATCGAGGCGGCGGACTATGAGCCGGAACACGACCTGGACAACCCGGCCGACTCGGTGTTCTGCTCCCATGGCGCGGGCTTTGTGGTGCCGTGGGAGCAGGTGCGCAGCCATATGCACGTGGACAGCGGCTGGGGCCACACCGCCCCGACAGCAGAAGAAACAGCGGCCCGTCCCCGCCGGATGGCGGCTTACCGCGCCACGCTGGAAGAAGACGCCGAACTGCTGAAAATTTTTGAGCGCACCTACGGCCCCATCAAACGCGATCCGCTGGCGGCGTTCCGCCCGGTGCAGAAGCGGGAGCGGCCCGATTTCGCCGCCGAGCAGTGGGAGATCGCCCCCGAATACCTACTGGTGGACGGCTATAACATCATCTTTGCATGGGACGAGCTGAACGCCCTCTCCAAGGAGAGCCTCGACGCCGCCCGCCACCGGCTGATGGACATTCTCTGCAACTATCAGGGCTTCAAAAAGTGCGTCCTCATCCTCGTGTTCGATGCCTACCGTGTGCCGGGCAGTCCCGGTAGCATCGAGCAGTACCACAACATCCACGTCGTCTACACCAAAGAGGCCGAGACGGCAGATATGTTCATCGAGCGCGTCACCCACGAGATCGGCAAGAACCGCCGGGTGCGGGTGGCAACCTCCGACGGCATGGAACAGGTCATCATTCTGGGCCACGGCGCCCTCCGCGTCTCGGCCCGGATGTTCCACGAAGAGGTGCAGGATGTGGAAAAAGAAATAAAGCGCTGCATTCAGGGGGAGGCGTGAGCATGACACCCGAAATTACGGCTGAATTTGTCTGGTCACATATTCCAAAACGCCCGAGGGAGAGCAACAAGGGCAGCTTCGGCGCGGTGCTGGCTGTGGCGGGAAGTGCCTGCTACCGCGGTGCGGCGTCGCTGACCGTCGAGGGCGCTCTGCGCACCGGCGCGGGCATCGTCACACTGGCAAGCGTCGAGCCGGTGTTGGCGGCGGTGTCGGCACGCCTGCCGGAATGCTGTCTCTGCCCCTGTGAGCCGGGGGCAGAAGGGGGCATCTCCCCCCAGAGCATCCCCCGTATCCTCCGGCAGAAGGCCACCGTCCTGCTCATCGGGCCGGGACTGGGCTATCTTGCCCAGAGCACGGCCCGCGCCGCCGAGACGCGGACGCTGGTGAAGAAGCTGCTCACCGGCTTTTCGGGCAGTGCGGTGCTGGATGCCGATGGCCTCAACGCCGCCGCCAGCCTCATGAACGCGGGTGAGGAACTGCCGCGCCCGGCCAAAGAACTGATCTTGACGCCCCACTCGGGGGAGATGTCCCGGCTGACGGGGCTTTCGGTGGAGGCCGTTCAGGCCGACCGGGAGGGCGTCGCCCGGCGGTATGCCGCTCAGTGGAATGCGGTGGTGGTGCTGAAAGGGGCGCGGACCGTGGTCGCCGCCCCGGATGGCCGCGTCTGCGTCAACCCCACCGGCAATCCCGGTCTTGCCCGGGGCGGGAGCGGCGATGTGCTGGCCGGTATGACGTCGGCCCTGCTGGCCTGCGGTCTGTCCGCCTACGAAGCCGCCGCCTGTGCGGTCTGGCTCCACGGTGCCGCCGCTGACCGTGCCGCCCGCCAAAAAGGCGAGTACGGGATGCTCCCGCAGGATATTTTCGCCCATCTGGGGCAGATATTTGCGGAAAATGACCGTTGAAATGTGAAAAACAAAATGCAGAATACATAAAATTTTGCACTGATTTCCGTCGATAGATACAAAAGAGGTGTTGAATATGGTTGAAAAGTTGGAAAAAATCATTTCGCAGAGCCAGAACATCGTCTTTTTTGGTGGTGCGGGCGTATCCACCGAGAGCGGCATCCCGGACTTCCGCAGTGTGGACGGCCTCTACCATCAGAAATACGATTACCCGCCCGAGACGATTTTGAGTCACACCTTCTGGGAAGAGCGCCCCGAGGAGTTCTACCGCTTCTACCGCGATAAGCTCATCGTCAAGGGAGCAAAGCCCAACGCGGCGCATCTGCGTCTGGCGAAGCTCGAGCGGGAGGGCAAGCTGAAAGCCGTCATCACCCAGAACATCGACGGCCTCCATCAGGCGGCAGGTTCCAAGACGGTGTACGAGCTCCACGGCAGCACCCTGCGCAACTACTGCGTCAAGTGCGGCGCGTTCTACGATGTGGACTTCATCGCCAACAGCACCGGTGTGCCGCGCTGCCCCAAATGCGGCGGTATCATCAAGCCGGACGTCGTCCTCTACGAAGAGGTGCTGGATGAGCAGGTATTGTCCGGCGCTGTCTCGGCTATCCGCCGCGCTGATACTCTCATCATCGGCGGTACCAGCCTTGTGGTCTACCCTGCGGCGGGACTCATCCGGTACTTCCGGGGCGACCACCTCGTGGTCATCAATATGCAGCCTACGAATGCGGACGCCGAGGCCGATCTGTGCATTGCAAAGCCCATCGGACAGGTGCTCAGTGAGGATGTTGTGGTGGAGGAGTAAAGTATGGGAGCCCCCGGCAGTGCCGGGGGCTCCCATTTTGTCTGCAAAAAGATCAGTCAATAGTCGTCTTGGTTCGTCCCACGCCCAGCACGGCGGTGGAGATCTTCTTCCAGCTGTTGCAGCCGCAGACGCCGTCGACGCGCAGACTGGTGCGCCGCTGGTAGCCCTTGAGAGCTTCTTCCGTCCGGCTGCCGAAGATGCCGTCGATGCGGTTCCCGGTCTGGTAGCCCAGCGTCGAGAGGGCGTCTTGGAGGATCATGACGTAGCAGCCCCGGCTGCCCCGGCGGAGGGTGGGGTAGCCTGCCGTGGTGCCTCTGCAGGCAGGCGTGCCGTAGCGCCGGTCGAAGTGGACCCATGTGGGGGTCTGGCTCAGCGGCTCGACATAGCCCCACGCCCCGGTGGAGCGGGCGGCGTTGTAGATGGCGGTGCGCTGGGTCTGGCTGAGACTCTGCCCCACATCGAAGGCCACGCCGGCATAGTGTTGGCTGCGGGTGCCGTGGCCTCCCTCCCAGATGCGGCGGAAGGCGTATCCCACCGGGATGCCTCTGCCGTATTTGCGGCGGGTGAGGTTCCACGCTTCCATTGCCGCGATGGTCGTCCAGAGCACCGGGCTGTTCGATTTGCCCCGGAACTCCCGCACGGTCAGAGTCCTGCCGGTGCTGTAGGGCATGGGGTCGTTCTCGCACAGGCTCGAATAGGTGTAGACTTTGTTCTCGTAGGCGTCATAGACCAGTAAGCGTGCCATCTCTCATCCCTCCTTGGTGCAGTTGTCGCAGGCAGTATGGCTCTGGGCGCGGAGTGCGGCCCAGGTGGGCCGGTCCACGACGCCGTTTGCCTCAAGACCCACCCGCTGCTGCGTCTCCTTCACAGCGGCGGTATCCTCCGGGCCGAAGACAGCGTTGTCGGCGACGTAGTCCTCCTCGCAGTAGAGCTGGGAGCGGTCATTGAGCCAGCCCTCGATGAGGCTGACGTCAGGCCCTGCGCTGCCCTCCTTCATGGCACGGTCCGGGTAGTCCGACCCCTGCTCGGGATGCCGGTCGGGGTTGGGGGTGAAGGCCGCCAGCTGTAAGCTGAGGGCTTCCACTGCTGTCCACGTCTCGGCGTCTGCCACGCCGGTGGCGGGCAGGCCCAGAAGCTCTTGCGCGCTGGCGGTGGCGTCCGCGGTCTCCTGTGTGTACTGTCTGGAAAGCGCGGGGGACGCTACACTGTCGTAGTAGTAGGCGATGCGCTGCAAAAGCAGGGTGTAGTAGAGCACGGCGCTGCTGTCGGTGCCGACGGTGAGCGGCGTGCCGGGGTAGGGGAGACGCTTGAGGGTGACCACCGGCCCGGACGAGCGGAGGGCCGACGCTTTGCCGTAGAGCGAATCCCATGTCTTCCGTCCTACGATGCCGTCCACCGTCAGCCCGGCGAACCGCTGGTAGGCCCGCACGGCGGCCTCGGTAGCCGCGCCGAAACGGCCATCGATGGAGACAGAGGGGATGCTGCTCTGGTAGGCGCTCATGAGGTAGAGGTAGAATTGCAGCTCCCGGACGGCGGTGCCGGTGGAGCCATTGCGCAGCACGCCCGGGTACTCGCCGGGCCGCAGGCTGGGCGAAAGCAGGCGGTTGGCAATGTCGTTGTAGACTTCGTAGAGCTTGTTCCATGTCGTCCGGCCCACGACGCCGTCGCTGGTGAGGCCGAAGTAGGTCTGGAACCGCCGCACGGCCGCTGCGGTAGACGAGCCGAAGATGCCGTCCACGGTGATGTTGTTGAGACTGGAATAGACCGTCCGTGCGATCTTCAGCCAGAACTGCACCAGCCGGACGTTCTGGCCGCTGCTGCCCTGGCGCAGGGCGGTGCCGGGGTAGGCGTTGGGGGTGCCGTTGTCGGACTGGATGCTGCGGAACTGGTCGTACAGCTCGGTCCATGTGGTGAGGCCCACGATGCCGTCCACCGTCAGGCCGTAGAGCCGCTGGAACGCCCGGACAGCCGCCGCTGTGCCGCTGCCGTAGACGCCGTCCACCGTGACAGAGGGGATGCTGCTTTCATACTGAGCCAGCGTACTCAGCCAGAACTGCACCTGCTCTACCTCGCTGCCGGTGGAGCCCTGTTTGAGGACGCTGCTGCCGAGGTTCCATGAGCCGTCCGGGAGGGTGCCGCTGAATGTCTCGCCTTCACTGGTCAGCTCGGCGAGGTCCTTCACCGAGACGTAGATATAGCTGATCTTATACCAGGTGCTGCGGCCCACCACGCCGTCGGCGATGAGGTTGAACTGCTTCTGGAACTTTTTGACCGTCTCGGTCATCTTGCGGCCGAAGATGCCGTCCACCGTCAGCAGGCCGAGGAAGGGATAGTCTTTGGTGATGCGGTTGAGCTGCCGCTGCAGGGTGAACACCGCCGCTCCGGTGCTGCCCTGCCGCAGAGGGCTTCCGGGGTAGCTCTGGGGGATGGACTGGATGTTGTTGGTGCGGATGATCTCGATGTTGTTGCCATAGTAGTATTTGAGGATGCTCAGTGCGTTGCGGCCCTGATTGGCCAGCGTGACCGTCCCCCACTGCTTGAGGCCGGGGCAGGTGACGGATTTTCCGTCGCAATATTCAGCGTAGTAGGGGTTCACGGTGCCGGTCTTGCGGATATAGGTGTTGAAGATGTCATCTGTCAGCCGCACCATGACGTCGAACACCGTCCGGCCATGGACGTAGTATTGGTCGTAGCTGGTGGAGTTGGTGATGTTGAAACTGTAGCCCTTGCTGGGGTACCACTCGGTGTAGATGCGGTTGAGAGCCAGCGAGATCTGGCAGTGGATGTTGGCCCGCAGGGCCTGCTCGGGCCACGGGGAGCAAAATAACCCAACTGGCCAAAGCTGCCTGCCCGGACTGCCGCAAGGCACGGAGCGAGATGCAGGAACTGGTCCGGGCGGCATCCTCGACGGCCTTTTTGATGCTGCGCTGATTTCCTGACTTGCGATAATAATAGAATATAAGCAGTATTCACAAGCATAAACGCTTGAAATGCTTCTGTTATAATGTTACACTAAATACTGTATGCGCTGGTATATATACTGTTCAAAAAAGCTGCTGACGATCTGACGGGATCGATGCTGCAATGAACTTTTTGAAATCTGTGCAATGGAAATAAAACCGGAATGAGACCGTCTGGGGCGGAGAAAGAGTGGGAAAAATGAAAAACTCTGGAACGAGCGAAATCATGCAGACGCTGATGCGGAAAAGCGTCTGTGCGCTGCTGAGTCTGCTGCTGTTGCTGTCAGCCGTGCTCCCTGTGAAGGCTGCCGCAGAAACCGCCCCTGTAAAGGTCGTCCGCGTTGGTTCGTTTGAGGACACCTTCAACTATTGCAACGAGAAGGGCGCAAGAAAGGGCTACGGCTACGAATTACTGCAGACCTTATCCGGCTATACAGGCTGGCAGTTCGAGTATGTGACCTGCGACTGGTCAGACTGCTTTGAAAAACTTGAAAACGGCGAAATCGACATTATGGGCGGTATTTCTTATACGGAGGATCGCGCTGAGGAGATGCTGTTTTCGGACGAACCGATGGGGGAGGAAAAATATTACCTCTACGCCGATCTCTCGCGTGCAGACATCTCCGCCTCCAACTTCAAAACGCTGAACGGCAAAAAGGTCGGTGTTCTGATGGGGACGGAGCCGGAGGTGATGCTGACCGAATGGGAGAAAAAATACGGCATAAAAACGCAGCACGTCAACATCTCCAACAACGAGGATGTGCAGCAAAAGCTGGCAAATCACGAGATCGACTGCTTTGTTTCGCTGGAAGAATCCTTATGGGCAGAGCTTGGCATCTCGACCATAACCCGCGTGGGAAAATCCAGCATCTACTATGTGCTCAACAAAGACCGTTCTGATCTCAAGGAAGAACTGGACAATGCGATGCGCGCGTTGGACGAAGAGGCTCCTTTTTATACGGCGGATCTGTGTAAAAAGTATTTCTCGCTGGATTATAAGCCCATCCTTACGGGTGAGGAAAAGGCGTGGCTCAGAAAGCACGGCGCGATCCGAATGGGCTTTCTGACGAGTGATAGCGGCGTCAGCACCTTTGACCCTGCCACCGGGGAGATTACCGGGACAATAACAGACTATATTCAGTTTGCCGCAGATTGTCTGGGCAATCAGAAGCTGGAATTTCAGTTGGTCGGTTATGACGACAAAGAGGCGGAACTCAATGCGCTGAAATCAGGCGAGATCGACATGATCTTCCATTTCGACCAGAGTCCCAATCTGGCTGAAGAATATCGCGTTGCCAGAACCAACACAACTTGGACCGCCAATATGATGGTGGTCACGAACCAACAGCTCTTTACCGAAAACAAAGTGAACCGCGTTGCCGTTCCCCAAAACAAGATCTCCCTGACAAGGTACATTGCGTTTTATTATCCGCAGTGGGAGATCGTGGACTGCGATACACAGGAGGATGCGATAAAACTGGTCAAGGACGGACAGGCAGACTGTTTTATTATAGGGGTCAGCAGTGAGGCGAAATACAGTAAAATTTATGGTTTTTACAGCGTTCCGCTGCCTAACCCTGCCAATTCCTGCTTTGCGGTCAATAGCGGAAACCGCAGCCTGCTGTCCATCCTGAACAAAACGATCAAGGCAATGCCAGCCAATATGCTTACCAGCTCTCTGGCGATGCATAAGAGCTCTTTGCGGAAGGTCACCCTGAGCGAGTTTATAAAGGATAACTTTGTTATGGTGCTGCTGGTCGGCAGCATTGCAGTTGCAGTCATTCTGCTCACGATCCTGCAGCTGCTGCGGAAGGCGCGCAAAGCCGAAGCAGCTGCAAGGAAAGCCGCAGACGATACGCAGGAGCTGAATGCAAAATTGCAGGTCGCTGTGGAAAACGCCGAGAGCGCGAACCGTGCCAAATCCACCTTCCTGTTCAATATGTCGCATGATATCCGCACCCCCATGAACGTCATTATCGGTTACGCAGACCTTGCCTCCCGGCATTCGGACGACCCTGCAAAGCTGAAAAAATACATGGAGAACATTCAGGTGTGCGGACAGAACCTGCTGATGCTGCTGAACAATGTTCTGGATCTTGCCCGCATCGAAAACGATAAGACGGAGATGGAGTATTCTGTTTCGGATATCGATAAGGATTTCCGTAATTGCATTGCCATGTTCCGGAATCTGGCAGACAGCAAGGGGCAGACGCTTATGGTGACAACACAGCTGCTGCATCCGTATATCTATGCGGATATTCCGCACCTGACCGAAGTCTGTACAAACCTCGTCAGCAACGCGGTCAAATACACGGGAGCCGGCGGCACGATCCGCTGCGATGTTACGCAGAAGCCCGGCGAAAAAGAGAGCTGGTGCAATATGGTGATCACGGTTGCCGACAACGGCATCGGGATGTCACAGGAGTTCCAGAAGCACATTTTTGAACCCTTTGAACGGGAACGTACGTCCACCGTCAGCAAGGTGGAAGGCAGCGGCATTGGAATGGGCATCGTGAAAAAGCTGGTCGGGCTGATGGGCGGCACAGTGGAAGTGGAGAGCAGGATCGGTGTTGGCTCCACGTTTACTGTGACCATTCCCTGCCGCATTGCGTCCGAGGATGAAATACAGGCGAAACGGGAGACTGGCCCTTCGGACCAAAAGAGCCTGTTCGGCGTGAAGATCCTGCTGGCCGAGGACAACGACCTCAATGCGGAGATCGCCGTCGAGCTGCTGCAGGAAGAAGGCTGTACGGTAGACCGCGCCAAAGACGGCGTGGAATGTGTGGATATGCTGGAAAAAGCAGCGAACGGAACGTATCAGCTGATTCTTATGGACATCCAGATGCCCGTGATGAACGGCTACGATGCGACAAAAAAGATACGGAGGATGGATGACCCCCAAAAGGCGGACATCCCCATCATCGCCATGACGGCAAACGCCTTCTCCGAAGATAAACAGGCGGCATTGGATGCCGGGATGAATGACCATATCGCAAAACCGATCAATATGAATGTCCTTGTGCCGACCATCCAGAAATATCTCTGATGCGGACAGAGGGCAGCAGCACATAAGGATACTGACAGCCCGCATCACCCTGTGCGTTGATACAAAAAGCTGCATCGACTGGCGCAAAGAAATCGGACGCGCGCTGCTTTTAGGTATCAATACATGAAATTTTATTGAAAATCCCTCATGGCGGTGGTAAAATAATCTTATGCCTCTGTCGTGCTGTATCTATGTCTTTTTGTGGTATTCGGGAGTGCAGAACGGCAGCTGCCCAAGAGTTGTGAGGAGAACGATTTGATGAACAAAAGAACATTGCACCGCCTGTTTTCCGTGCTTATGGCACTGGTGATGGCGGTCTCCCTGCTGACCGGCTGCGGAACAAAAAACGCCGAAAATGTGGAAAAGCAGGAGGATGCCCAGACCATTCAGGTGTATCTGTGGACGAATAGCCTGTACGAAACCTATGCGCCATATATCCAGTCCCAGCTGCCGGATGTAAATATTGAATTCATCGTAGGAAACAACGATTTGGATTTTTACAAGTTTTTGCAGGAGAACGGCGGTCTGCCGGATATCATCACCTGCTGCCGCTTCTCGCTGCACGATGCGGCTCCCTTGAAGGACAGCCTGATGAACCTTGCCTTGACCAACGAAGCGGGCGCTGTGTACAACACCTACCTCAACAGCTTCAAAAACGAGGACGGCAGCGTGAACTGGCTGCCGGTCTGCGCGGATGCCCACGGCTTTGTGGTCAACCGCAGCCTTTTTGAGCAATACGGTATCCCCCTGCCTACCGATTACGAGAGCTTCGTTTCGGCCTGTCAGGCCTTTGAAAAGGCAGGCATCCGCGGCTTTACCGCCGATTATATCTACGACTACACCTGCATGGAAACGCTGCAGGGGCTTTCCGCTGCCGAGCTTACCACGACTGATGGGCGCAAGTGGCGCACTGCTTATAGCGACTCTGCCAGCACCGAACGGGTGGGTCTGGACGACACCGTGTGGCCGGGGGCGTTTGAGCGGATGGCGCAGTTCATTCAGGATACCCACCTCACGGCAGACGATCTTGCGTTGAGTTACAACGATGTGATCGGGATGTTCCGGAACGGAGAAGTTGCCATGTACTTTGGCAGCTCTGCCGGTGTCAAGATGTTTCAGGATGAGGGCATCGACACGATCTTCCTGCCCTTCTTCAGCCAGAACGGCGAAAAGTGGATCATGACCACCCCCTATTTCCAGGTGGCGCTGAATCGCGATCTGGAGCAGGACACCGCGCGCCGCGAAAAAGCCATGAAAGTGCTGAACGTCATGCTCTCCGAGGAGGCGCAGAGCCGCATTATCTCCGATGGACAGGACCTGCTGAGCTACAGCCAGAACGTCCCCCTGCGCATGACCGAGTACATGAAGGACGTGCGCGATGTGGTGGAAGAAAACCACATGTATATCCGCATCGCCTCCAACGATTTCTTTGCCATTTCCAAGGATGTGGTCTCCAAAATGATCGCGGGCGAGTACACGGCACAGCAGGCTTATCGTGCGTTCAATGCCCAGCTTCTTGCCGAAGAAACGCCTGCCGATGACGAGATCGTGCTGACCTCCGGGAAGAGCTACTCCAATGTCTTCCACGCAAACGGCGGCAGCGCCTCCTTCTCCGTCATGGCGAACACGCTGCGGGGCGTTTATGGCACCGATGTGCTGCTTGCCACCGCAAACAGCTTTACCGGCAGTGTGCTGCAGGCAGACTATAATAAGAAAATGGCCGCTTCCATGATCATGCCCAACGGTCTGATGTCCCGCCAGCGCACCATGACCGGCGCAGAGCTGAAGGAGACCGTCCGCGCCTTTGTGGAGGGCTGCAAGGGCGGGTTTGTGCCCTTCAACCGCGGCTCTCTGCCGGTGGTCAGCGGCATTGCCGTGGAGGTCAAAGAGGCAGGCGGCAGCTATACCCTGACCGGCATCACCCGGAACGGACAGCCACTCCGGGACGACGACACCGTTACCGTGACCTGTCTGGCAGCGGAAAAACAGATGGAAGCGCTGCTTGCGAGCGAGAGCGGCACGCCTTTGGACGGAGATACATGGGTAAAAAACAGATGGCGCGATCATGTCTCCGGCGGCGGCGCAGCGCTTGCAGAACCTGAAAACTACATTACGTTGAGGTGAGCAGGATGGCAGACGAAAAGCACGAATCCAAACGAAACTGCCATCCCCGGCAAAAGTGGCTCCCTGTTGCTGCCATCCTTCTTCTGGTCTTGCTGATAGCAGGTTTCAGCGTTCGGTACATCTCGTTTGTGTCCCAGACCATCTATCAGGAAAGCACCTCGCATCTGGAAGAGGTGCTGCATAAATCCAATAATATGCTGAAAGAGATGGTGCGCAAAAACCTGACCTACCTGCATCTGTACAACGGCTTTCTGGAAAGTACCTCGGATGAGGCCGAAATACAGGCGTATATCAGGGCGGCACAGCAGAAGGCTGGGTTTGCCGAATTCTACTTTCTTACCTATGACGGCAACTACATGACTGTGACCGGGGAAACGGGCTACCTTGGCCTGCAGACAAATCTGGACGAAGAGCTTGCCAGCGGTAACGATATTGTGATGAATACGGCTCTGCCCGGCAAAACCCAGATGCTGGCGTTCATCTGTCCCGAAACGCAGGGCAGCTACCGGGGTTTTGCCTACGATGCCGTTGCCATCACCTATTACAATGATGAGGTGCTGAGATTACTGGACAATTCTGCCTTTCAGGGCAATGCCAGCAACTATGTCATCTACCCGGATGGGCGGGTGGTCATCGACAATTCCGTAAACCGCAAGGAAACGGTCTACAACTTCATTGCGATGCTGCGCGACCATTCCGACCTTTCCGAGGCGCAGATCCTGGATCTGTCCAATGCCTTTGCACAGGGCAGCAGCGGAAACATGAAGGTAAAGCTGGGCGGCATCAGTTATTATCTGGTCTACGAGGGCACGGCGATCCAGAGCTGGACGATGCTGGGACTTGTCCCGGTCAAAATCGTCAATGCCAATCTGGATAAGCTGTGGTTCCATACGATACAGATCGTAGCGGGCATCGCCGCAGGTCTTGCGGTGCTGGTCATTCTGCTCATTGTGCGCAGAAGCCATATGACCCTGCGCCGGAAGGATACCGAGATCTCCTACCGGGATGAATTGTTCCAGAAGCTCTCGCTGAACGTGGACGACGTTTTCCTGATGTTGGACGCAGAGACCTCCAAGGTGGATTATGTCAGCCCGAACATTGAGCGGCTGCTGGGCATCCCGTGGAGAGAAGTCCGGCAAAATGCCTTCGCTCTGGACAAGCTGGGCGCCCCGGAGCACGGCGAAAACTTTCTGGATGGGCTTCTCAGCGGACAGCAGCGGGAATGGGATCTCGAGTTTGAGCATCTGGAAACCAAAGAGCGCCGCTGGTTCCATAACATCGCCATAGGCAGCGAGGTGGAGGGCAGAACCAAATACATCCTTGTCATGTCCGACCGCACCGCCGACAAACAGGTAAATCAGGCGCTTTCGGATGCCGTTGCCGCCGCCGAGACGGCCAACCGCGCCAAGAGCACTTTCCTTTCCAATATGTCCCACGACATCCGCACCCCCATGAACGCCATCATCGGCTTTACCACACTGGCGATCAGCAATATCGACGACAAGGAGCGGGTGAAGGATTATCTGGCCAAGACCCTTGCTTCCAGCAACCATCTGCTCTCGCTCATCAACGATGTGCTGGATATGAGCCGCATCGAAAGCGGAAAGATCCATCTGGAAGAGGTGGAAGTCAACCTTTCGGATGTGCTGCACGATTTGAAAACCATTGTCAGTGGGCAGATCTACGCAAAACAGCTGGAACTTTATATGGACGCGATGGATGTGACCGACGAGGATGTCTACTGCGATAAGACCCGGCTGAACCAGATCCTGCTGAACCTGCTGTCCAACGCCATCAAGTTCACCCCGGCGGGCGGCACGGTCTCGGTGCGGGTGCGCCAGCTTGCCGGGCAGGTGCGCGGCTGCGGGCAGTACGAGTTTCGCATCAAGGACAACGGCATCGGCATGAGCCCGGAATTTGCCAAAAAAATCTTTGAGCCGTTTGAGCGGGAGCGCACCTCCACGGTCAGCCGTATCCAAGGCACCGGTCTTGGCATGGCCATCACCAAAAACATCGTGGATATGATGGGCGGCACCATCGAGGTGCAGACAGCGCAGGGCAAGGGCAGCGAGTTTATCATTCGTGTGCCGCTGCGGGTGCAGGCAGAGCACCGCCCGGTGGAAAAGATCGCTGAGCTGGAAGGCTTGAAGGCTCTGGTGGTGGACGACGATTTCAACACCTGCGACAGTGTGACAAAGATGCTGGTCAAGGTGGGAATGCGCGCGGAATGGACCCTTTCCGGCAAGGAAGCGGTGCTGCGCGCGCGGCAGTCCATCGAGATGAGCGATGTCTACCACGCCTATATCATCGACTGGCGGCTGCCGGATATGAACGGCATCGAGGTCACCCGCCAGATACGCAGCCTGAACGACGATACCCCCATCATCATCCTGACGGCCTACGACTGGTCTGACATTGAGGTAGAGGCAAAGGCCGCCGGTGTGACCGCCTTCTGCTCCAAGCCCATGTTCATGTCCGACCTGCGCGAGACCCTGATGAGCGCCCTCGGCCAGAAGCTGACAGATGCGTCGCAGGAGATTCTGCCGGAAAAGAACGCCGACTTCAAGGACAGACATATCCTGCTGGTAGAGGACAACGAGCTGAACCGCGAGATCGCGCAGGAGATCCTGCGCGAGTACGGCTTCCGGGTCGATACGGCGGAAAACGGTGAAGTGGCGGTGGAAAAGGTGAGCACCGCAGCGCCGGGCAGCTATGATCTGGTGCTGATGGATGTGCAGATGCCGGTGATGGACGGCTACACCGCCACCCGGAAGATCCGCGCACTGGATGACCCTGCCCGGGCAAAGCTCCCGATCATTGCCATGACCGCCAACGCCTTCGACGAGGACCGCCGCAACGCATTGGAAAGCGGCATGAACGGCTTTTTGTCCAAGCCCATCGTGATCGGCGACCTTGTGCAGGAGCTGCACAAGATTCTGTAAGCCAAACGCCTGTCAGACAAAAAATAAATAAAGCACCCGCAGCAGGCTTCGCAGAGGCTCTTGACCTCTGGAAGCGAATGCTGCGGGTGCTTTTGCTTTTGTCGGCTGGCAGCCGTTATGATTTCAGTACATCTGCGAGGACCTGCAGCAGATGCGGAATATCCAGCGGCTTTGCAATGTGGCCGTTCATACCGGCCTTCAATGCACTCTGACGGTCTTCTTCAAAGGCATTTGCCGTCATTGCAAAGATGGGAATGTCTGCCTTTGCAGCATCCGGCAGGGCACGGATCTGCCGCGTCGCCTCGTAACCGTCCATCTTGGGCATCTGGATGTCCATTAAGATCAAATCGTACTGCCCGGGGGCCGCCTGCTTCATCTTCTGGACAGCGATCTCGCCATCCTCAGCAGTGTCTACCGCAAAGCCCGCTTCCTTCAGGATCTCCAGTGCGAGCTCGCGATTCAAGGCATTGTCCTCCACCAGCAAAAGTTTCTTTCCCTTGAGCTCGGCGGCAGCTGGCTGCGCTGGCTTACAGGCAGGCTCTGCACCGTACGGTTCTGCCAGCACTCTGCGCAGTTCGGAAAGGAACAGCGGCTTTTCGCAGAATGCGGTCACTCCGGCAGCGCGGGCTTCCTCTTCAATATCCGTCCAATCGTAGGCCGTCAGAATGATGATAGGGCAGCTTTTCCCGATCACCTTGCGGATCTGCCGCACGACCTCGATGCCGTTCATATCGGGGATGAGCCAGTCGATGATGTAGACGCTGAATTCGTCGCCCTGCTCCATGGCGTATCGGGTGCGGATCACCGCTTCCCGGCCGGAGATCGTCCACTCCGGCCGCATCCCGATCTTGGACAGCATGGTGCTGACGCTCAGGCAGGTGTCGGTATCGTCGTCTGCTACCAATGCGCGCAGCCCTTCCAACTGTGGGAGCTGCCTGGGCTCCACCTTTTGTCCGCTGAGTGCGAAGCAGAGATCTACGATGAATTCGCTGCCCTTGCCCGGTTCACTTTCAATCGCAATGGTGCCGCCCATCATATCCACAATGTTCTTGGTGATGGACATGCCCAGGCCGGTACCCTGAATGCCGCTGACGGTGGAGCTTTCCTCCCGGCTGAATGCCTCAAAGATGTGCTTCTGGAATTCTTCGCTCATACCAATGCCATTGTCCTTGATGCGGAACTCATAGCAGCCACGGCCCTTGGGCGCACCGTTCTTCTGGGAAATGCGGATGCTGATCGTACCGCCTGTGGGAGTGAACTTGATGGCGTTGGACAAAATGTTCAGCAAGATCTGGTTCAGCCGCAGCGGGTCGGTGATGATGTCCTCGTTCTCCACGTCCAGGGTATCGATGAAAAGCGACAGCCGCTTTGCCGAAACATCGGGTTGGATGATGGAGCGCACATCGTGGACGAGGTCCGGCAGATGCACCGCTTTTTCTTCAATTTTTACTTTTCCGCTCTCGATGCGGCTCATATCCAGCACATCATTGATGAGGGAAAGCAGATGATGGCTGGAGATAGAAATCTTTTTCAGGTAGTCCAGCACCTGTTCCTTATTATCAATATGGGTCGCAGCCAGCGAGGTGAAGCCGATGATGGCGTTCATGGGGGTGCGAATATCGTGGCTCATATTGAACAGGAACTCCCGCTTGGCACGGTTTGCCGCACCCTCGTGCTGGAGTGCGATCTCCAGTTTGCGGTTCTGTTCCTCCAGCTGAGCCTGATACTTCTTCTCCTGCTCTTTCTTCTGCTGCTCCATCTCCTGCACGGAGCGTCTGCGCAGCACCCGAAGGACCATTACAAGCAGGATGTAACCGGCCAGCGCCATCAAAATCAACGGAAACGATTCACGGAAGACGGATTTTTCATCCGTATACGCGTAGAGATCGAAAGACCTTCCGTGGCAGTACATTCCAACATAGCAGCCGGAGCCGTTCCGATCGTGGGTATGGGTCAGCGTTTCGGCCGCCCCGGCTTTGCGGATCTCCTGCACTGGCGGACTGTCCGCAGCATTCTGCCCGATGAGTTCCGGGCGGTTAGAGGCAATGACCTGATTGTTCTGCACGATGAACAATGTGCCGCTGGTCTCAACCGAGTAGCCGTCCAGTACACTCTGAATGGACAAAGCCGTTCCCTCTACAAATTCTGCCGGGGTATAGCGGTAGGCAAGCAGGATCACCTCTTTGCTTTCTGCCCGGTGTGCCGCAACATCCACGGCAGACCCATCCTCCAGCAGGACCCGCTTCAGGTAGGTCTTTTGCGGGGAAGAGAAAACGTCCAGAACGGCATCATTTTTGAGCTGTTCTCCAAACTGAGCATAGCCGATGCCGTTCGTTGTGGATTCGCACAGGAGCGTACCGTCCGGGGCCAGAACCGAAATACCTGTGAGCCAGAGCATTTCTGCCTGCCTGTTCAGGCATTGCGGGTCGGAAAGGTCGAGCGCAGGGGCCTGTGCCAGCTGATGCACCGATACCGCCGCGCGGCGGAGCGCTTTGGCCACGATCGTATCGTTGTGCTTTTCAAAGCTGGTGGACTGGGATTTGACAAAATCAAGGATCTGGCAGAAACGAGCCTCCGTTGCGCGCAGTGCCTGCCAACTCGAGAAAAAAACGACGCCGGCCATAAAAAGCACGCCGATGACCAGATAGAGCCCCCATCTCCATGTATCTGAGATGGGTTTGTTTTTATGTGCCAATGGTGTCCACCTCCAGATACTGTGAAGCATGTTCAAGATACTTGCCAAGGATCTGCTCCAGTGTGCCGTCTGTGCGCATCTGCGCAAGAACAGCGTTCAGCTGGATGTTCAGCCCGCGGTTGTCGTTTTTGGCAAAGGCGATGCCCAGCCCGGTGACCAGCAGCGGTTCTTCGAGGATGCGGAACTCCACGGAATTGTCCTTCATGTATTGCAGGATGGCCGTCTCATGGGCAGCGATGGCATCCACATAGCCGCAGGCCAGCATCGCATACTGCACGCTGCGGTCTTCGGTGCTGAACACATCGACCGCTTGTGGGATGCGCGGGTCGGAGCCGCTGAGAAAGATCTCCTCCGGCTTGCCGGTGCTCTGCACGGCGATGGTCTTTCCGGCAAGGTCGCCGAGTGTCCGGATGCTGCTGTCGGCATCCACCGCAGCCACCTGACGGCTCACCATGTAGGGTCCCGCCCAGCGGTATACCTCCTCGCGCCCATCCATGGAAAAGCAGCCCCAGATGCAGTCGATGGTACCGCTTTCCACCAGATCTGTTTTTTGCTCCCAATCGATCGGTTCAAACCGGGCAGCATATCCCATGCGGCGGAACGCTTCGGTGGCGATCTCCACGTCGATCCCGGCGGGAATGCCGTCATTGTTCAGATAAATATAGGGTGGATAGGTATCGCTTCCCACAATGAGCTGCGGAAGACTGCTGTCCTTCGCGTTCGTTCCGCCGCAGGAAGTCAGACTGCCGACGGCAGCAGATGCCGCCAGCAGCGTGCAGCCGCGCAGAAATGCACGGCGTGAGATTCTGTGTTTCATTTGGGCTTTTTGTTCTCCTGTTTTATTGCATCCATTGCTCAGTTGCGCTGCTGTAATTCTTCTTTCAGGTCAGCCTGAATATCCGTCAGGCACTGCAGCAGCAGCGGGTTGAACGCTCCGCACTCGCCGTTCAGGATCATCTGCACGGCTTTTTCGTGGGAGAAGGCTTTTTTGTAGCAGCGTTCGCTGGTCAGTGCATCGTACACATCAGCCAGCGAGACCAGTTGTGCGCTGATGGGGATCTCATCGCCCTTCAGCCCATCCGGGTAGCCGCGCCCATCCCAGCGTTCGTGGTGCCAGCGGGCGATCTCGTAGGCCGTTTGCAGCAGCGGCTGCTCTGCAAAATTATCCAGATCATGCAGCATCTGGGCTCCCAGCATACTGTGGGTCTTCATGACCTCAAATTCCTCCGGGGTCAGCCTGCCGGGCTTATTAAGGATCTTTTCGTCAATGCCGATTTTTCCGATGTCGTGCAGGGCAGAAGCCAGCGGGATCATATCCTGCTGTTCCGCAGTGATAGAGTATCTGCTGCTGAACTCCAATAGACGGTGGAGCAGCAGCTCGGTGATGATACGGATGTGCCGCACATGGGCGCCGCTTTCGCCGTTGCGGAATTCTACGATATGACTCAGTACACCTACCAGCATATCCGTATTATTTTCACGGGCGCGGATCTGCTCAGAGACCATCTGCACCAGCCGCCGCTGCTTGGCGTACAGCTTGATGGTGTTGGTCACACGGCGGTACACGATATGAGCATCGAAGGGGCGATTGACATAATCACTTGCGCCCAGCTCATAGGAACGCCGGATCGTCGCATCGGAGTCCTCGCTGGAGATCATAATGACCGGGATATCCTCGATGGTGTGGTTGGCATTCATGGCTTTCAGCACTTCAAAGCCGTCCATAACGGGCATATTGATGTCCAGCAGCACCAGTGCAATGTTTTCGGCTTCTGCCTGCAATTTTTCCATGCATTCCCGTCCGTTTTCTGCTTCCAGAATGTGGTAACTATCCCCCAGGATCTCTGTCAGCATCATGCGGTTCATTGCGGAGTCATCCACAAGTAAGATCTGTGACTTGTTCTGCAAAAGTTTTTCCAAAGCCGCCAGGCCATGCCCCGGAACCTCCACCATGACGGCATTCTTGCGGCACTTTGCCTGATACATCAGCCAATCCGCCCGGCGAACGATGTTTTCCATAGGGTCGGCGAGGGACTGTATCGTTCCGCCAATGCTCAGCGAGATACGGAAATGCGAATAGCCGGGTACAGATGCCATCTGCGCGGCGGTGCGGATCTGTTCCAGTTTGGTCTGCAAAAAGTCTCCCGGAATGCCGGATAACACCAGCAGAAATTCGTCTCCGCCATAGCGGATGAGCAGGTCCGACTCCCGGATGCAGGACTGGATGGTGTTTGCCACTGTTTTCAGTGCCATATCTCCGGCGTAATGCCCATAAGTATCGTTGCAGATCTTGAAATCGTCCACATCCATCAGCGCGATCCCTGCCGGGCCGATGGATTTACGGACAACTTCTTCGTAATAGCGGCGGTTGTAAATTCCTGTCAGCGGATCCCGATAGAGTTTTTCTTTGAATGCCTGCTCCTGTGCAGTACGCTGCTCGGTGGTTTCGTCCATCGGTGCTTTCTGATTTTCGGTCAATCGCTTCAGTGTTTGCTCCGCTGCGGCAAGAGCAGCTTCCTGTCGATGAAGTTTTTTCAACAGCTGCTGCTCACGCGCTTTGTAATATTCCTCGATCTCGGAAAGTGTATTCACGTTCTGACCCTCTTCTAAATCATTTGTGTGTTTCATCTGCGAAAACGCGCTTTTCCGCTATTTTTTAATGGGGGGGGGTAACGCGGAAGCGTTTTACGGTCTGTTCCAGTGCTGCAATGTCCACGGGTTTGGAGAGATGTTCATCCATGCCGGCTTCCTTGCTCTTTTGCATATCCTCAAGGAAGGCGTTGGCGGTCATGGCAAGGATGGGGATAGTCCGTCCCAGTGGATTTTCGCCATTGCGGATGCGGCGGGTGGCCTCCAGGCCGTCCATCACCGGCATCTGCACGTCCATCAAAATCATGTCATACTCGCCGGGCTTGACGCTGGCAAAGGCATCCACGATCTCCTGACCGTTGGAGCAGATGGTGCAGCTTGCGCCCTTGGTCTCCAGCAGCATTTCCAGAATTTCGGCGTTGATGGCATTGTCCTCGGCGCAGAGGAACTTCATCCCGGACAGGGGAGAGACGGCCTCATCCTCCTCCGGGAGGGCCGACGCCGTCTGCACCTTATCCGCCTCGGCGTCGATGGGAAGTTCCAGCACGACCTCAAAGCGGGAGCCTTTGCCGGGGGCGCTTTCCACATGGATGGTGCCGCCCATCAGGTCTACGATGCTCTTGGTGATGGCCATGCCGAGGCCCGTGCCCTGCACCCGGTTGGTGCCGGATTTTTCCTCGCGGGTAAAGGGCTCGAAGAGAGTCTTCTGGTAGACCGCGCTCATGCCGATGCCGTCATCCTGCACCACAAAGCGGTATTTGGCGTAGTGCTCGGTATGGGTAAGCTCGTCCACTGCCAACCGGATGTGTCCGCCTTGGGGCGTATACTTGACCGCATTGGAGAGGATGTTCATCAGGACCTGATTCAGACGGTTGGGGTCGGCCAGCACGTTTTCGTGCTGCACATGGTTCTCCACCGTGAAGGTCTGGCGGCGTTGGCTGGCCTGCTGCCGGATAATGCTGTCCAGCTGGCTGACCTGCTGGGGCAGGTTCGTTTTTTCGATGTTCAGGGTGGTCTTGCCGCTCTCGATGCGGCTCATGTCCAGAATATCGTTGATGATGCCCAGCAGCAGCCGACCGGAAGTTTCCAGCTTGCCCAGATGTTCGGCCAGCTTTTCCGGCTGGTGCAGCTCGTTTTTCATCAGGGTAGTAATGCCGATGATGGCGTTCATGGGGGTGCGGATGTCGTGGGACATATTGGAGAGGAAGTCTGTCTTGGCTTTGCTGGCCTTTTCGGCTACTTCCAGTGCGGCTTCCACAGCCAGCGTGGTCTGGTGCTCGCCCGTGCGGTCAGACAGATCCACGATGCACTTTCTTGCGCCCTGCACATCATTGATGAAGCCGGTCACATGGATATAGCGAGGCTCACCGGTCTCCTGATTGACAAATTCACGCTCCCATTCCTGCTGGACGCCCTGTTCCATCTGCATCAGATTTTCCAGCCTCGATGCACCGCTGTCGTCTCCGGCAGGGTATAGAACGTAGAGATCCTCCTGCACCGCCTCGGGAGAGAGGCCCAGAATGCGCTGGACATTGGGGCTGACGTATTCCACCTTGCGAGTTTCGGTGTCGATCATCAGGAACACATCGTCCACATTGCGGGAAAGGTTCGAGAACAACTCCTCGCGTGCCAGCAGCTGCTGATCCTTTTTCCGCAGCTTTTGCCGGTTGTTCTGTACCACCAGAAGCAGAGCAGCAACGGCCAGCATACCCGTTGTACCGCTCATCACGGCCATGGTGGTGTATTGCAGCCGGTTCATGTTGGCGTTCACAACGCTTTTGGGAGCAATGCCAAGGATCGTCCAGTTCTGGAAGGAGGCAGAACCATAAACCATGTAATAGCTGACGCCATTGATGGAAAACTCAAGGTTGCCGCTCTCCCCGGCAGCAAAAGAATCTTGCAGGGCATCGACCTGTTCTGCCGTAAAACCAGCCGAATTTTTGAGCATGGCAAGGATGTTGTGTACGCCGCGCATATCCGCGCTGCTGCTGTCCAGTACCACACGGCCATCCGGCAGCACGGCAAAGGTGCTGCCGTGCCCTTCAAAGGCAGAGATCTTCAGGGAGTCCACCAGATCCTTGTTATTGTAGGTGACGGCAATGGCTTCGTAGTCAAAGCCCTGATAGCTGCCTTTTTCCGTGGGGACTGCAAACACCATGATCTCCGGCTTATCCGGGACCACCGAGTTTGCCACGATAGGCTGCTGCTTCAGGATCAACTGCGACAGCGTCCGACCCAGATCAAGATAGCCTCGTTCACCATCCAGTGCGACATAGGAGCCATCCCGCGAAACGAAGAAAAAGTCTGTAAAATGGTATTCTCCCTTTGCCTGTGCAAGGAAAGAGCAGACATCGGCATCGCTTTGCGCGCTTTCCAGATAAGGTGCCCACATCCGCATGACGCCCCAGTTGAGAGATACCTTATTGTAAAGGGTCTGGTTTGCCTGATGGTAGATCTCCGTAAGATGTGCCGTGCTTTCCTCGTAGATGGTGTGCTCCATAAAATCCGTAAAGACAACGAAGCTCGTCCAAATACCAACGCTGAGCAGCAGTGCTGCCAGAACTGCGAGGATACGGTTTTTTATCGTAGGCCGCATCGTAGTTTCATTTTTCAAGAGTTTATTCTCCCTGTACAATGGTCAGATACTCGGAGGGGGCGGGGAACTGCTTGCTGACCGCCAGCGAATCCTTCAGGCAGGAGCGGCTGTCTGCTTTTTCAATGGCATATTCCGTCCGCTTGGTTTTCAGATTCTCCGGCATGGGGCAGTTGCAGTAGACTTCGTTCTCTATCCACACATCGGTGCCTGCCACAAATACGGTATAGGCGGCGGTATCGTCCAGCGGTGTACCGTTGATGGTGAGTTCTTCCAGACGGAACTTGCCCTGCTCGTATTCGGTCACCTTGTATTCCATGCCGCTGGTCACGGGCATATAATTCCGGTGACGGATGGGGTTTGCGCCGTTGTCCTTCACGTTTACCAGCCACTCCATCATCTGCCGCAGCTCTGCACCGGTATATTCACCCTGCGAGACAGCGTAGTTGCCAGCCATTACCCACAAAAGCTGCTGCTTGCTGTAATCGCCGCAGTAGATGGAGGTGGACACCAGCGGCGAATAGCCGACTGCAATAGAAGCATCATAGGCGGCGCGCAGGGCGTTCATCAGTGAGGAAGCCGCAGCGCTGCCGTGGTCGGTCATGTCGAGGGAGTATGCGGTGTTCTGGGTGAACAGGATCTCGGTTTCGGGGTCTGCTTTGGGGGTGACCAGCTGCTCATTGAACGCATCGTATCCGGTCATGGCATCGTATTCACCGGTGATCATCTTGTGGCCCACGTCTTCCGAAATGCGGAAGAACTCGGTGGAGGCCAGACGCATATACAGATGATTTGCGCTGATGACATCCTCAACGTGTTCCAGAGAGGCGGAGGAGGTAATATTGACTTCCTTGTTATAAGAGAGCACCGCGCCGCCAGAGGCCAGCTTGCTCTGTCCCTCTGCGCTGTACACGGCCCCAAGTACCTTCAGCACAGCAGCCAGCTTCGCCTCGTCCTGTGCTACCGTGTTGGAAACTGCTGCCTGACACATGGGGTAGGTCAGCAGCCAGCTATCGTTGGCAGTCTCGCCGAAATAGGGCAGAATGGATGCGTTAAAGCCGTACTGGTCAGGCATTACATCCGCTATGCCTGCAGTGGTGCGGATCATGGCGGTCTGCCGCGCATAGAAAGGCTTGGCAATGGGGTTCAACTCCAACCGGTCGTCACCGGGCTGCACACGCACATCCCTGAGGAACTGCTCATATTTTTCAAAGACTTTCGGCCATACCACATCGTCCAGACCGGTGGAGCCGTCCTCGGTCTCGCTCTCGTAGTTCATGCGCCATGTGGTGCCCTCCAGGCTCATCAGCTCCGGGATAGCGCTGCCCTGCATGGTTTCCAGACAGGTGTAGTCATACCTCCAGTCTGCCTGATAGCCCTTGATGCCGACAGCCTCAAAGGCATTGATGGCCGCCACGAACTCAGCGTAGTTGGTGGGCAGGGGGATGTTGTACTGAGCAAACAGATCGACATTTGCAGCCGTGCCGTCCACCTCGGCGCACATGGGCAGCCAGCGGATCGCACCATCCGGCTCCTGATTGTTGTTCAGGTAGCTGGAATAGAAGGTGCCAGCTACCTCGGTCGTGCTCAGGTCCATCAGGTGCTCTGCCAGAGGAGCCGCATCGTTCAGGGAGAAGCGGCGGCAGGTGATGATGTCCGGCAGCTGCTCCGCACGGTTCAGCAGGTCGCGGTAGTAGTCCATGGTGTTGAAGCCCTGAATGAAGTTGAACTCATACTCCGGGAACTTCTGTTCCAGCCACGGAGTAAGCTCTTTCATCATGGAGCGGTCCCACAGGTAAAAGGTGATCTGGATCCTGCCGTTCTGGCTGCCCTTGCCGCTATCGGCCTTACCGCCGCCGCAGGCGGTCAGCGCTGCCGTTGCCGCAGTAATGCCGCAGACCTGCAAAAACGAGCGGCGGGAGATCTTCTTCATCATACAATAATACCTTCCTCACATTTTCGGAAAGCAATACTACGCAAGTGCAGTAGCGCAGTGCTGCCTTAGCTATTCTTACACATCCCACAGGAACTCCGACGCTTGCGGCCTGTCCGCACGGGGCTTTGCGCCGAGTTTCCATAAAATGACAATATAATTGTACCATTGCGGCAAAAGTGTTTCAAGTTGATTTTGAACGTCTTGCGATATTTTGCATGAAAAATCTGGAAAGTTCTGAATTTCGCTGACTGGAAATAGACTGAAGTGACACATATCACAACCAAGTGGACCGAAAAGGGGGATCCGATGAAAAAAACTCCTTTTATTCTGCACGAAAAATTTCGTTCGGACAACAACGAACAGCGCAAAGAACGGTTTCAAAAGGAATTTGAGCGATATATCATCGATGGATTGTTAAATGGCGTTCCTTCAAGAGCCTGCGCCTGATGCAGCATCCCTGAATTTGAAGGAGAGATGCGTTATGCTGCGCATGGATGCTCGTGTACAAAAAGAAGGGGGCAAATCATGAAAGCAGCAATTTACTGCCGCCTGAGCAAAGAAGATGAAGATAAAATTGGCGAATCGGAGAGCATTCAGAATCAAAAGTCGATGCTGCTCCAGTACGCCATGGAGAAAGGATTTGATATTTACCAGATCTATTCGGATGAGGATTATTCCGGCATCGACCGGAACCGTCCGGCATTCAACTCGATGCTGCAAGCCGCAAGCGAACATCAGTTTGATGTGGTACTGGCCAAAACGCAATCCCGTTTTACCCGTGACATGGAACTCGTGGAAAAATATCTGCACGGAAAGTTCATGGAGTGGGGCATCCGCTTCATTGCGGTGGTAGACCATGTGGATACGAATGATACCGCGAACAAGAAGTCCAGACAGATCAATGGTCTGATTAACGAGTGGTATCTGGAAGACCTGTCCACCAATGTGCGCTCGGTGCTTGACCACAAGCGGAAAGAGGGGCTGTTCATCGGCTCTTTTGCACTTTACGGCTATTGCAAAGATCCGGAGGCAAAGGGAAAGCTCGTAGTTGACCCGGAAGCGGCAGAAATTGTAAAGCGGATTTTCTCAATGGCTCTCAGCGGGATAGGAGCACATAAAATCGCGCGCATCCTCAACGATGAGAAGGTCCCAAGCCCGACAGCCTATAAGCAGATGAACGGCATTCACTATCACATTGCTGCGAAAAACAGGAATGTAGGACTTTGGAGCAGCCCGACGGTGTACCAGATGCTCCATAATCAGACCTACGCAGGAAATCTGGTGCAGGGGAGACATAAGAAGATCAGCTACAAGACGGAAAAGACGATGTGGCTCCCGAAATCGCAGTGGATCGTTGTAGAAAATACCCATGAACCGATCATTGACATGGAAACCTTTGAGACTGTCCAGATGATGCTGAAAGAGCGCACCCGGAGCGGGGCAAAGGGCGAGATACATCCACTTGCAAAAAAAATCGTCTGCGGATGTTGTGGAAGCTTTATGGAGCAGACGGGACGACAGCCGAGAGCGGATGGAACACAAAGACGCTATGTTCGCTGCCGGATGCACCAGCGCGCACCGGAAGTGTGCGGCAACAAGACCTGTACAGAGATGGACGCATTGGAGAATGCTGTACTGGAACGTATCCGGGTGTATGCAGCAGACTATTTTGACCCTGAAAAAGTTACCCTTCCAGAACAGGATGACCCCATCCGGCAGCGAGAGCAGGCCAGGCGCGACGAGTTGAAGCGGTTGAAAAGCGAAGCAGACCGGCGGCGCAAGGCCATGCAGGAGTTGTATCTGGATAAGGTGTCAGGTTTAATTGATACCGTTCAGTTTTCTGAAATGAACCAGACCTTTCTGGAAGAAGTGAAAAAGGCAGAGACCCGGATCGATACATTGGAAACGGAACTGGAACAACAGCAGGAAGAAACCGGTGGAGTCCAGACGCAGAGGCAGCGTGTCCGTGAACTGGCACAGGTTTCATACCTGACCCGAGAACTTGTTGTACTATTGGTCCATCGGGTCATTGTCAGCCCAAAAGATCCGCTTACCGGAGAGCAAAAAATAATGATCGAATGGAATTTCTGAGTCGGCAGACAGTTCGACTGCCCCGTTGGGCTATTTTCGTCAGCCCAGGTCGGATATACCTCACTGGACGCCACGTTGGCGATATAGCTGCGGAACGAGACGGTGACGTTCCGGGCCGAGGCGGCGGGCTTGCCGAGGTGGACGGTGATGTTCTTCGGGATGATGACCCGGTCCAGCACCCGCGGAACACAGGCGAGGGCGGGGGTCGGGCCGCTGCCGCCGTCGCCGGTGAAGAGGCTGTGGGGCGGGATGACGATGGGGGTGTTGGGGGGGTCCCGCATCTCCTCGGTGTCGGGTATCATCTCGGGCTGGGCCAGCGTCACCTGCCCGGGGAAGACCTGCACGCCCAGGATGCGGACGGTGCGGTAGCCGGGCTTGGAGGCCACAAGGCTGCAGACCGCGTAGGGGGGCTGCGTGGTGTTGTTCTTGTCCAGCGAGAGAGCACAGGCGGGGGTGGTAAGGGTGACATCGTCGGCGTTGCCTTCGGCGTCGGTCAGGCGGGTAGCGGTAAAGCCGTTGCCGCTGACGGTGACGGTCACACCCTCGACAGGGCTGGACTGACGGGCCGCAAAGGCCTGAATGCGGAGAGTTCCGGTGTTCTTCATGGAGATACGCTCCTTTGCTGGTAAAAGTATGCTTTTGCCCCAGCGTATTCCGTCCGGCGCCCGGGCGTGCATGACAATGCCCGGTGCAAACAAAAAAAGCCGCCCGTAGGCGGCAGGGAATTACAGAAATCAAATTTTCTCTAAAGGCTTCCCCCGGTTGGGGGGAAGCTGTCACCGCAGGTGACTGATGAGGGCGCAAACGAGCAGCAGCTTACGGGAAATTGCCCCTCATCCGGCTGCTCTGGGACGAACTCTAAAAGTTGATTTCCGTGGCAGGGGAGAATAGCTTATTTGGCGTTGTCCTTGGCAAGGGCAGCGTCAATATTTTTTTGCAGGGCGGCAAGGTTTTCTTCCTTGTCGATGCCGCCCAGCAGGGGCTGGCCCACAACGTTGCCGTCCCGGTCAAAAACGTAGGTGGTGGGGAAGGCCATGATGTTCAGCGCAAACTTGCCGGCGTCGCTGCCGGAGGCAAAGTAGATGTTGCGGTAGCTTGCGCCCGTTGCAGCCAGCAGTTTTTTGGCGGCATCAATGCCCTGCTGGTTGCCGTCTAGCGTCTCGGTGTTGATGCCGACAACCTCGCCGCCCTGTGCCTTGACCTTCTCGTTCAGGGCGTTCAGGTCGTCCAGTTCCTCTACGCAGGGCTTGCAGCCGTTGAACCAGAAGTTCACCACCGTAAAGGCGTTGCCCGCAAACAGACTGTTGTCCACCGGGTTGCCCTCTAAATCGCTGCCCTCAAACTGGGGGAAGGCAGTGCCCTGTGCGGCAGCGCCGGAAGCGGCCGCGTCCGCGAGGGCAAGGGTGGCAATCTGCTCCTCGATGGCACGGATTTTTTCTGCATCGGCGGTCAGGGTCTTGTACTCCTCATCCGAGAATTGATCCTTTGTCTTTTCCACGGAGCTGCGCAGAAAATCGCCGTAGTTCGTGCTGAGGGTGGTCTCAGTCATGTTTTTGTCCATGGAAGCGAACACCTTCTCCCACAGGGCATCGTTTGCGGAAAGGATCTCGTTTTCCTCGGCCAGCAGCTGCTCCTCGGTCTTGGTTTCCGCTGCCGCAGAGGAAGCGGCAGAAGAAGAGGATGCAGAAGATGCAAAGGACGCGCCCTGCCCGCAGGCGGCAAGGCTGAAAGCCAGCGTAAGGCTGAGCAAAAGTGCGGTTACACGGTTGAATTTCATGGTTTTACTCCTTTGTTGTTTCGGTGTTTGATTGGTCTCCCAGCCCGAACTTGTACTGGATGGCGTCCGTGGGGCAGGCTTTCATACACATCCCACAGCGGATACATTCGGCGTGGTTGGGGGTCTTGGTAATGTCTACGTCCATCTTACAGGCCCTTGCGCAGGCGCCGCAGGAGACGCATTTGTGGGTGTCTACACGCATCTGGAACAGCGAGACCTTGTTCAGCAGCGCATAAAACGCGCCCAGCGGGCACAGCCACTTGCAGAAGGGGCGGTAGAACACCACGCTGCCCATAATGACTGCCAGCAGAATGCAGGCTTTCCATGTGAACAGCTTGCCCAGCGCGGCGCGGATGCCAGCATTGGTCAGGGAGAGGGGAAGGGCGCCTTCCAGCACGCCCTGTGGGCAGAGATATTTGCAGAAGAAGGGGTCGCCCATGCCCAGCTCGTTGACCGCCAGCAATGGCAGCAGCACCACCATGACCAGCAGCACCGCATACTTTAAATAGCGCAGCGGCTTTAGCTTTTTGGTGGAAAGCTTGGGAGAGGGAATCTTGTGCAAAAGCTCCTGAAACCACCCGAACGGGCAGAGGAAACCGCAGATGAACCGTCCCAGCAGCACCCCGAAAAGGATGAGAATGCCGGTGATGTAGTAGGAAAAGCGGAATTTGGAAGAGCCCACTACCGCCTGAAACGCCCCCACCGGGCAGGCACCGGCAGCGCCCGGGCAGGAATAGCAGTTCAGCCCCGGGACGCAGACGTATTTTCCATTGCCCTGATACAGCGTTCCTTTAGCAAAGTTGGGCAGGTGGATGTTGGTTAAAAGGGTCGCTCCGGCCTGTATAAAGCCCCGGAACCGGGCAAGGGGATTTAATTTTTTCTTATCCAATGCCCACACACTCCATACACAGCCGGATGGCTTTTGAAAATACGGTGTCTGCCTCGCCCCGCCATACGCCGAACAGCAGCATCAGTACCCCGGCAGCAAGCAAAAGCAGCTGCGCCTGTTTTTTTGTCATGAACATCATAGCCTCCTGTTGTTTGATGGCACCAGTATACACTATCCGGGATAAAATTTCTGCTAAGAAAATCTTAACACGAATCTTAACACCGTCTGCTATAATCTGTTATAATGAAGAAAAACGCAAGAAATGGATTTTTTACGGGAAGGGTGGAAAACAAAATGCGCCTTTTGGTGGTAGAGGACGAGCACTCCCTGCGGGAGGACATTGCCCGGAAGCTGCGGCTGTCCGGGTACGAGGTGGACGCCTGTGCAGACGGCGAAGCCGCATTGGAAGCGCTGACGGCAGAGCGGTACGACCTTGTACTGCTGGACCTCAATCTGCCCAAGGTGGACGGGATGCAGGTGTTGCGCAGCTTACGGCAGCACGACCTTGAGACCTGTGTGCTGATCTTATCAGCGCGCAGTGAAATTTCAGATAAGGTGGAGGGGCTGGATGCCGGGGCGAACGATTATCTTTCCAAGCCATTCCACCTTGCAGAATTGGAAGCCCGGGTGCGCAGCCTGACCCGGCGCAAGTTCATCCAGCAGGACGTCTGCCTGTGCTGCGGGCGGCTCAGCTTCAACACCCGCAGCCGCGTTGCCACGGTGGATGGTCAGACCCTTGCCCTGACGCGGAAGGAGAGCGGCGTACTGGAATATCTGCTGCTGCATCAGGGACGCCCGGTCAGTCAGGAAGAGCTGATTGAGCACGTCTGGGACGGAAGCGTGGACAGCTTCAGCAACTCCATCCGGGTACATATCTCTGCCCTGCGCAAAAAGCTGCGGGCGGTGCTGGGCTACGACCCCATCCGCAACCGCATCGGGGAAGGCTACGAGATCGGAGGAGAGGTACAATGAAACGGTTGTCCCTGCAATGGCGCATCACCCTGCTGACGGCGCTGCTCATCGCCTGTGCCTGCGTGTGCATGAACCTGCTTTTATACCGCACCGGTGCAACCGGCATGGATGCCCTCAACGGCTTTATGATGCAGTATCAGCCCGGCAGTGAGGATTCCTTGACCATCGAGATCCCGCAGGAGGAAATGTCCAGCCTGCTGGCGCATTTTTCACAGGAAGTCTACGATGCAAAGGTGGTTTTTGGACGCAAGGGCTGGTGCATCACTGCTGTGGTCACCATCCTCAGCGCGGCCATCGCTTATTTTGTCAGCGGCAGAGCTCTGAAGCCGTTGCAGCAGCTTGCGCAGCAGGCGCAGCGGGTCGATCAGGACAGCATTGCTACCGTCCGTCTGGACGAAGATACCGTGCAGGAATTCGGGCAGTTGAGCCGGTCGGTAAACCGGATGCTGGATGGCCTGGCACAGTCCTTTGAATTACAACGGCAGTTTGCGGGCAACGCAGCCCACGAGCTGCGCACCCCGCTGGCTATTTTGCAGACGAAGCTGGAACTGTTTGCAGAGGAGCACCCAGCCATGGATGCCGAGACTGCCGGGCTGGTCAGCTCTCTGCGGGAGCAACTGGATCGCCTGACCGCCCTTGTGCGCACTTTATTAGAGATGAGCAATCTGCAATCGATCTCCCGTACTGACCAGATCGCCCTTGCACCGCTGGTGGAGGAAATTTTGACAGACCTGACCCCCCTTGCCCAGAAAAACAATATCTCCTTGCAGCAGGACTGCGCGGAACTGGGCATGGTGGGCAGTGATGCGCTGATCTACCGACTGGTGTTCAATCTGGTGGAAAACGGTATCAAGTATAACCGCCTCGACGGTGCGGTGCGCGTCACTCTGCGGCGGGAAAAGCAAACTGCCGTGCTGCGCGTTGCGGATACCGGCCCGGGCATCCCCGCAGACTGCCGGGAGAGCATCTTCCAGCCCTTTTTCCGGGTGGATAAGTCCCGCAGCCGGGAGATGGGCGGCGTGGGGCTTGGCCTTGCCCTTGTGCGGGAGATCGCCGTACTGCACGGCGGCAGTGTGACTGTGGAGAGCAGCAGCGAAAACGGCACTACCTTTGTCGTCACCCTGCCGCTGGCACAGCCCTGTTGAAGCAAGCAGAGCATGGAAATCGTGCTTCCGAATAAAGGCTTCCCCCGGTCGGGGGAAATCTGTCCCCAAGGGGTGAAGGCTTTTGCCCAGTGACGATTTGTGCAAGCATGGGAAGGGGGCTTTATTTTTGGCACACGGGGGAGTATACTGGAAACAGCAGGCCCCGGAAAATAAGAAGGACAAAGGAGATACTGAAAATGCAGGCGACCATTCAAAACGAATTTCTGAGCCTTACGGTGGACACTCACGGTGCCGAGGCCGTCAGCCTGAAGAACGCGGCGGGGGAGGAGCTGCTCTGGCAGGCCGACCCGGCAGTCTGGAAGCGCCACGCGCCCATCCTCTTCCCGTGGACGGGCAAGCTTAAAGACGGCAGCTTCACCCATGGCGGCAAGACCTACAAGGGCGGCCAGCACGGTTTTGCCCGGGACGTGGAGCACACCCTGCTGAAAGCGGAGGGCGACACCATCCAGCTCGAGCTGCGCCCGGATGAGGCCATGAAGGCGGAGAAGTTCCCCTTCGACTTCGTGCTCACCAGCACCTTCCGGCTGGACGGAAAGACTCTTCACCACACCCTCACCGTCTCGAACCCCGGTGCCGAAGAGCTGCGGTTCGGCATCGGCTACCACCCGGCCTTTCAGGTGCCGTTTGACAACAGCCACACCGTCGAGGACTACGAGTTCCGCTTCGACCAGCCCGAGAGCCCGGTCATCCTCGACGCCAGCGGGGGCGGTCTGCTGACGGGCAAATGCTACTACCAGTGGAAGAACCAGCAGGCCATCCAGCTGACCAACGACCTCTTCGACAAGGACAGCTTCTGCATGGCGGGCCTGCGCACCAGGACGCTGGGCATCTACGAGAAGGACACGGGCCGCAGCATCGTCTGCGATGTGGCCGGCTTCCCCTACACCCTCATCTGGTCGGCTCTGTCCAAGCCGGTGCGCTTTGTCTGCATCGAGCCGTGGAACTCGCTGCCCGCCTCGGTGAACGATTCGCAGGAGTGGGAGCAGCGTGCTGCTGCGGCCTGCCTCGCCCCCGGCGGGGAGTGGAGCACGACCCTCAGCACGACCTTCAATCGCTAAACTGCAAGCAAAAAGGGAGGCGCCCCGGCGGGGTGCCTCCCTCTTTTTGTGCGATAAAATTTACAGAGCCTTGATGGCGGTCTTGATGCGCTCGGCAGCCACCCTGGTCTTTTCGGCGTCACCGAAAGCGGTCAGGCGGAAATAGCCCTCGCCGCACTCGCCGAAGCCCACGCCCGGGGTGCCGACGACGCCGCAATTTTCCAGCAGCCAGTCGAAGAACTCCCAGCTCTTCATGCTGCCGGGGCAGCGCAGCCAGATGTAGGGGCTGTTCTTGCCGCCGCAGTACCACACGCCGCACTCGTCCAGAGCGTCGGCGATGACCTTGGCGTTCTTGCGGTAGTAATCGAGGTTGTGCTGGATCTCAGCCATGCCGCTCTCAGTAAAGACGGCGGCAGCGCCGCGCTGCACGACATAAGGCACACCGTTGAACTTGGTGGTCTGGCGGCGCAGCCAGAGCTTGTTGATGTTCATGCCGTCACGTTCCAGATCTTTCGGCACGACGGTGTAGCCGCAGCGGGTGCCGGTGAAGCCTGCGATCTTGGAGAAGGAGCAGATCTCGATGGCGCACTCGCGGGCGCCCTCGATCTCGAAGATGCTGCGGGCCAGCTCGCCGTCGGAGATGAAGCACTCGTAAGCGGCGTCGTAGAGGATGATAGCGTTGTTCTTTCTGGCGTACTCCACCCATGCCTTGAGCTGGTCGCGGGTGTAGGCAGCGCCGGTGGGGTTGTTGGGGCTGCAGATGTAGATGATGTCAGCCTTCACGCTGTCGTCGGGCATCCCGAGGAAACCGTTCTCCTGACTGGTGCGGCCATAGATGATCTTGCGGCCATCGGTGACATTGTCGTCCACATAGGTGGGGTAGACGGGGTCCGGAACGAGGACGGTGTTGTCCACGTCGAACAGGCCCAGCACATTGGCAAGGTCGCTCTTTGCACCGTCGGAGATGAAGATCTCGTCCTCGTCCAGCTTGGTGTCGCGGCCTGCGTAGTAGCCCTGAATGGCCTGCTTGAGGAAGGGGTAGCCCTGCTCGGGGCCGTAGCCGTGGAAACCTTCCTTGGTACCCATCTCGGTGACGGCGTCATGCATGGCGTCCACGACGCACTTGGCCAGCGGCTGGGTCACATCGCCGATGCCCAGACGGATGATCTCCTTCTCAGGGTGTGCCTCCTGATAGGCGGCGACCTTGTGGGCAATGTCCACGAAGAGGTAGCTGGCCTTCAGCTCATTGTAATGTTTGTTCATTTTCATGATACTTTCCCTCAATTCTTTCTTTATAAGTGGCTTGCCCTCTCAGGCCGCTCCGCGTCCGGCTCCCTCAGAGGGAAAGCCAAAAACATAACGGAGAGGGCAAGGATGCTTAAACTTCAGTGACGCCTTCGTATACGGTGACCGCGCTGCCGGTCATCAGCAGTTTTTTGCCCGGCAGCACCCGGATGATGAGCTCACCGCCGCGCAGCTGGACGTGGATGTCCTCCCCGGCGGGGCAGACGCCCAGCTCGGTCAGCGCCGCCACGGTGGCACAGGTGCCGGTGCCGCAGGCCCAGGTCTCGCCGCTGCCCCGCTCCCACACCCGCATTTTCAGGTGGGTGGAGTCCACCACCTGCACGAACTCGGTGTTGACCCGCTCCGGGAAGTTCGGGTGCTTCTCGAACGCCGGGCCGATGTCCTCGAGCTTCAGGCTGTCCACATCGTCCACGACGGTGACGCAGTGGGGGTTGCCCACGCTGATGCAGGTGACACGCCAGGTCCTGTCCTCCACGGTGAGGGGGCAGTCCACCAGCGGGCCTTCGCCCATATTCACGGCGGGCAGAGCCGCCGCCATGGCGGAGTATCCGCCCATCTCCACCTGCCAGAGCTGGCGGCCCTTGCGGGTGATGGTCTTAGGGCCGCTGCCCGTGTCCACGACGAGCGTCTCTTTGGCGACGTCGTGGGTGTAGAGCCACTCGGCCACGCAGCGTACGCCGTTGCCGCACATCTGGGCCTCGCTGCCGTCGGCGTTGAAGATGCGCATCCGTCCGTCTGCGCCGGCCGTCACCGGGGCGCAGATGCAGATGATGCCGTCCGCGCCGATGGAAAAGTGGCGGCGGGAGAGGTCCTGCGAAAGGGCTGCGATGTTCTCCGGCACACCGCTTTCGCGGCAGTCGAGATAGATATAATCGTTGGCGCAGCCCTGCATTTTGGTGAATGAAAGCTTCATGTTGAAAACTCCTTTGGGGCTGCTGGTCAGTCCCCATAAACTTGCCACTCTATAATGATAAGAAAATAGCCCCCTTCTGTCAAGCAGAAAAGGGGCGGCAGAGAAAATTTGAACGGAATTTTTGCCCGGAAAACCATGCCGGATGCAAAACGGGGCTTGACAATAAGCATATCATGGGATATAAAGAAAGAGAGCGTTCTGCGCAGGGAGACAGTCTGCCCGCCAAAGGGGAGGAGGGAAAGGCTGCCATGGTCTGCGCAGCGTGAAGATGCGAAATTAAAGCAAAAGGAGACCGCTATCATGGATACGTTTGAGAAGATCCGCGCACTGCTGGCAGAACAGCTGGACATCGACCCCGCTAAGATCACGATGGACAGTGACATTATGGGCGATTTTGAGGCCGACAGCCTCGACATCGTGGATATGGTGATGACGCTGGAGGATGAGTTTGGCATCGAGGTGCCGGACGACGCCATCGAGAACCTGCGCACGGTGGGTGATGTGGTGAAGTTTGTGGACAGCCACAAGGGCTGAGCGACCAACAAGCAAAAAAGCCCCGCATCCGCGCCTCTGCACACGGCAGAGTAGGCGGCGGGGCTTTATATATGGGTTCGTGCGGAACGATGAGCGTTTGGCGCACGGCCTTGGGAGGATAAGATTAAAATGGCAAAAGACAACAAAAAGCTCGTACAGGCGATCACCAGTCAGGAGGAAAACTTCGCACAGTGGTATACCGACATCTGCGTCAAGGCAGAGCTGGTCGAGTATTCCAGCGTGAAGGGTTTCATCATCCTGCGCCCCTATGGTCAGGCGATCTGGGAGCTCATCCAGAAGGATATGGATGCCCGCTTCAAGGCCACCGGCCATGAGAACGTGGCAATGCCCGTGCTGATCCCTGAGAGCCTGCTGCAGAAGGAAGGCGAGCTGGTCAATGGCTTCGCGCCGGAGGTGGCGTGGGTCACGATGGGCGGCTCCGACAAGCTGGAAGAGCGTCTGGCTGTCCGCCCCACCAGCGAGACCATGTTCTGCGACCACTGGTCCCGCGTGCTGCACAGCTACCGCGAGCTGCCCATGAAGTACAACCAGTGGTGCAGCGTCGTGCGCTGGGAGAAGACCACCCGTCCCTTCCTGCGCAGCCGCGAGTTCTGGTGGCAGGAGGGCCACACCATCCACGAGACTGCCGCCGAGGCTGAGGCTGAGACCCAGCAGCAGCTGAACTGCTACGCAGACGTCTGCGAGCAGGACCTGGCTATCCCTGTTGTCAAGGGCCGCAAGACCGATAAGGAAAAGTTCGCCGGTGCTGAGGCTACCTATACCATCGAAGCCATGATGAAGGACGGCAAGGCCCTGCAGAGCGGCACCAGCCACTACTTCGGCGATAAGTTCAGCAAGGCTTACGACGTGACCTTTACCGGCCGTGACAACCAGCTGCATCACCCGTTCCAGACCAGCTGGGGCGTTTCCACCCGTCTGGTGGGCGCTATCATCATGACCCACGGCGACGACGACGGCCTCATCCTGCCCCCGGCTGTCGCCCCCATCCAGGTCGTGGTGGTGCCTATCGCTGCCCACAAGCCCGGCGTCTCCGAGAAAGCTGCTGAGCTGGCCGAGAAGATCTCGAAGTATGCCCGCGTCAAGCTGGACGACAGCGACAACGCTCCCGGCTGGAAGTTCTCTCAGTGGGAGATGAAGGGTGTGCCTCTGCGCCTCGAGATCGGCCCCAAGGATCTGGAGAAGAACCAGTGTGTCCTCGTCCGCCGCGACACCCGCGAGAAGGTGTTCGTCTCTCTGGACGAGCTGGAGACCGCGATCCCGGCCCAGCTGGAGGCTCTGCGCAAGGACCTGTATGAGCGCGCTCTTGCCAACCGTGAGAAGCGCACCTGGGCTGCCACCACCATGGACGAGGTCAAGGAGCTGGCCAAGGCCAACACCGGCTACATCAAGACCATGTGGTGCGGCGACCTGGCCTGCGAGATGAAGATGAAGGAAGAAGTCGGCCTGTCCAGCCGCTGCATGCCCTTCGAGCAGGAGCACCTGAGCGATGTCTGCCCCTGCTGCGGCAAGCCCGCCAAGACCATGGTCTACTGGGGCATCGCATACTAAGCGAAACTTTTGCAAGACAACTGAGAGCAGCCGCTTTCCTCACGGGAGAGCGGCTGCTCTTTTGTGCAAGCTGGCAATAATCTGGTAAAAATTTTGTAAAAGGGGTTGAAAAAATCGTCCAGCCGTAGTATGATGACGGGGCTGAAAAAGGCAAATACTTTACAGGAGGAAGCGAACACGATGTCCGGCGACCATTTAGACAACCCCAAACAACGCTCCTCCTGCGATGCGGGCAGTATGGATTGAATCTGCCGCGTCCTGAATGCATCTGCCCATGATACACCGCAGGAGTCTGACCAAAAGACGACGCGGTGTATTTTTATGCCCCCAAAAGGGGAGGAGGAACCTAAGATGCAGCAGAAGAACTACCAGCAGGAAATACTCGCCCTCATCCACAGCGGCCTGCCGCAGGCAGAGCTGGCCGAAAAGCTCTCTGATTACCACGAGAACGACCTTGCCGACGCCCTCGCAGCCCTGACGCCCGACGAGCGCCAGAAGCTCTATGCCGTTCTGGGCGTGGATACCGTGGCCGAGATCTTCTCCTATCTGGACGACGCAGAACCTTACCTGAAAGAACTGCCCAGCGAGAAGGCCGCCAATGTCGTTTCCCACATGGACTCGGACGACGCCGTGGACGCTCTGGACGACCTCGAGGAAGAGGATAAAGCCAAGATCGTCGGCCAGCTGGACAAAGACTCCGCCGAAGATGTGAAGATGCTGCTCTCCTACGGCGAGGACGAGATCGGCAGCAGCATGACCACCAACTACATCTGCATCCGGAAGGACATGACCATCCGGCAGGCCATGAGTGAGCTGGTGAAGCAGGCGGGCGAGAACGACAACATCTCTACCCTCTACGTCGTGGACGAGAACGACAAGTTCTACGGCGCCATCGACCTGAAAGACCTCATCATCGCCCGTGCGGAGGACCGCCTCGAAAAGCTCATTGCCCGGTCCTACCCCTATGTGACCGACCACGAAAAGATCAGCGACTGCATCGACCGCATCGTAGACTACGCCGAGCGCTCTCTGCCTGTCCTGAACGATGCCGGCGAGCTGGTGGGCATCATCACCTCGGCGGATGTCGTCGAACTGGTCGATGACGAGATGGGCGACGATTACGCAAAGCTGGGCGGCTTGACCAGCGAAGAAGATTTGAACGAGGGCGTCTTCGAGAGTGTCAAGAAGCGCCTGCCCTGGCTGATCGCTCTGCTCTTCCTCGGGATGCTGGTGTCCTCGGTGGTGGGTGCCTTTGAGTCGGTGGTGGCTGTCCTGCCCATCGTCATCTGCTTCCAGTCCATGGTGCTGGATATGGCGGGCAATGTCGGCACCCAGTCGCTGGCCGTCACCATCCGCGTGCTGGTGGATGAGAACCTGACCACCTCCAAAAAGCTGCATCTGCTCTGGAAGGAGATGCGGGTAGGTCTGGTCAACGGCGCACTGCTGGCCGTCATGGCGCTGGGCTTCCTCGGCTGCTATATCCACTTCTTCAAAGCCTATGCGTGGGGGCAGGCGTTCCTGCTCTCCGGCTGCGTCGGTGTTTCCCTCATCGTGGCGATGGTCATTTCCAGCCTGGTGGGTACGGTCATCCCCATGCTGTTCCATAAGATCCATATCGACCCCGCCGTGGCGTCCGGCCCGCTCATCACCACCATCAACGACCTCGTGGCCGTCGTGGTGTACTACGGTCTGGCCATGATCGTGCTCATCGATATGTTCCATCTGGGCTGATTTTTGAATAAGAGCAAAGGCTCCGGCAGTGCCGGAGCCTTTTTGCGTGTCAGGATTTTCGGTGTGAATACTGGACGGTGAGCAGGATGACCTGCCGATGCACTTCATCAACTCGATAGATGGCAATATAATTTTCTATCAGAAGCTGTCGGTAGCCGCGGTTTGCATAAGCGCCGGTCTTACGCAGTGCGCCGCGCTGGGGAAGCTGCTCCAGTGAGAAGATAGCGTCCTCCAACCGGGAAAGCAGCTTGAGCGCGGTATCTGGTTCCATCAATGACTGCGCGATATAGGCGTAGATGGAATCCAAGTCCTGCAGGGCGCGGGGAGTCAGTTTGACTTCATACGTCTCCAAAGTGCTTTCTCCTTAATGCCGACAGGGCCTCACGGGCATTATAGAGCTGGCCGTCCTGGGCAAGCTCGGCTTCCGACTGGGAGATGGCAGCGTCGATGGAGGAAGTCTCAAGCATGGCGTCGTAGGTCTCCATGCTCATGATGACAAGGTCGCCGTAGCCGTTTTTTGTGATGAAAACAGGCTCTTTCCGAGTGTGGCAGAGGTCGGAGATCTCATTAGTGTTCCGAAGCTCGGTGATGGGTCTGATCTGGGGCATAGTACGCACCTCCGTTTCTGTACATCATTATAGCATAATTCTGTACAGAAATACAGGCGTTTTATCGGTTTTCGATCCAGTACCGCTGGGTCAGCATCCCATCCGAGGAGTCAAACATCTCATCTTCCAGTACGCCGCCGTTAGACTGAATCGTCTTTGCTGAGGCGATGTTGTAGTGGTCGCAGCAGATGCGCACCTTGGAGATGCCGCGTTCCCGGGCCTTTTCGAGGGTCAGGCGGAGCATCTGGCTGGCGTAGCCGTTCTTCCGCTCCGAGGGGCGGACGCTGTAACCGATGTGGCCGCCGTAGGCCAGCAGATAGTCGTTGAGGTGGTGGCGGAGGTTGGTCATCCCCACGAGATGCTCGTTTTCGTCCAGTGCCAGATACTGGGTGGCGGGAACAAATCCGGCGGGGGTGGTGGCTGGGTCTTTCAGGCAGCGGAGGGCAGCCAGCCACTGGTCGTAGTCGTCGTATTTGTCCAGCGCTGAAGTGCCGTCCATCCGGGAGCTGATGGCAAGAAACTCTTCCCGGTAGGCCATGACCTGCTCCCGGTCGCCCTCGTCCGGCTCCCGCAGATGGAGTTTCTGGGACGGCGTATGGCGAGCTGCGGCGCGGAAGTCCGGTGCTTTCATCAGGCCGTGGCGGTTGCAGTAGAAGTAGAGTACGCCCGCACCGGTGATTTTGAAACGGCAGCTGGCGTCTCCCTCAGGGTAAAGTTTGACCAGCTGCAATTTGTCGCCGGTGAGGCAGGCAATGAAGGAAATGTAGTGGTCTTTGGTCATGGGGTGGTGGATGGTGACGAAAAGCTCATCTTCCACCCGCTCGAGCGTCAGCTGATGGTGTTCGTCGGCGTCGTCCGCCTCAGAGATGTCCAGCGGCGGCAGGGTGATGCCGCAGCAGCTCACGACAGCCTGCCCGGTGGCGTGGAGCACATTGCCGCACAGGGGGCAGACATAGAGCTTGGAGCGAAGCAAGTTGGCAGAACGGTTGCGGTTGACGACCGGTGCGCCCTGCATCAGTTCCAGGACGCTGACGCCCAGAGCCGCTGCCAGCGGCTCCAGCAGGGAGATGTCGGGCAGGCCGTGGGCCGTCTCCCACTTGGAGATGGTCTTTGCGCTGACGGCCAGCTTCTCGGCCAGTTCGGCCTGTGTCATACACTTTGCTTCCCGCAGCTGCCGGATGGCAGTGCCGGTAACGTAAGAATCCATAAAAACTCTCCTTTGTGATTGTTTCTCTCTGTCCAAAGGATACCATAACAAAAAGCTCCACACAACCTACGCTGCGTGGAGCTTTGCTTTTTGAAATTACTCGGCTTCTTCGTCCTCGTCCAGCTCGATGCTGAACACGGCTTTTTTCAGCTTGCCGCAGCCCTGCGCTTTCAGGCCGGACTTATAGGGTTCACCGGCCAGATAGAGGGCAAAGCGCCCCTCGCAGAGCATCCCGGCGATGCTGGTGCCGGCGGTGCCGACGGTCAGGTCGGCAGCCTCGTCGGTGGGCTTGGTGGGGGTCAGCTCACCCAGCGAGACTTCAAACAGCTCGCTGCCCTCAAGGTCGGTCTCGAGGGTCAGGTGATCGTCCCGGCGCTGGAAGAGCGCTTTGTCCGAGGTCTGCGGCGTGACGGTACACACCGTGACCACGGCCTTGTCGCCGCTGATGCGGGTCTTTCCGGCGGGCAGATTGTTGATGTCCCGGGCCATGACGAACTCGATGACAGCGTCGAGGTTGTCGCTCATGCCGAGATAGTTGGGGAGATTGTTCAGGGTATCGTAAATCATAGGAGAAACCTCTTATTCTGCGTCTTTGGGGTCGGTCATCAGCTCTTTGATGCTGGGGACGACGCCGCCCAGATTCTGCAAGTCCGAAGGAATGATGATCTTGGTGGCCTTGCCGTTGGCGACCTTGGCCAGCGCTTCCAGACTGCGCAGGGCCAGCACCTTATCGGTGGGCATGGCTTCGTTCAGCAGGCGGATGGCGTCGGCGTTGGCCTTCTGGACGGCGAGGATGGCCTGCGCCTCGCCCTCGGCCTCAAGGATGCGCTGCTGTTTGACGGCGTCGGCACGGAGGATGGCGGATTCCTTTTCGCCCTCGGCGGCAGTAATGGCGGCCTGCTTCTCGCCGTCTGCTTTCAGGATGACGGCGCGCTTCTCGCGCTCTGCCTTCATCTGCTTTTCCATGGCCTCCTGGATCTCGCGCGGCGGGATGATGTTCTTGACCTCAACACGATTGACCTTGATGCCCCACTTGTCGGTGGCTTCATCAAGGATGGCCGTGATCTTGCTGTTGATGGTGTCGCGGCTGGTGAGGGTGTGGTCCAGCTCCATCTCGCCGATGATGTTGCGCAGGGTGGTGGCCGACAGGCTCTCGATGGCGGCAATGGGCTGGTTGACGCCGTAAGTGTAGAGCTTGGCATCCATCACCTGGAAGAAGACCACCGTATCGATCTGCATAGTGACGTTATCGCGGGTGATGACCGGCTGAGGGGGAAAGTCGGCGACCTGCTCTTTCAGGCTGACTTTCTTCGCCACCCGCTCGAGGAACGGGATCTTGACGTGGAGACCGGCGCTCCATGTCTCGGAGTAGCTGCCCAGACGCTCCACGACGTAGACCATGGACTGCGGCACGATGACGATGTTGGTGACGACCACCAGCAGGATGACAAAGATGAGGATGAGGATAAGGAACAGCATGATAGGCATAGGGACGCTCCTTTCATATCAGTGATCCGCCGGTGCGGCGGTCTCGGTGAGGACAGGCTCCACGATGAGCAGGGTGCTGTGGATCTCGGCCACCCGGCAGCTCTGGCCCGGGGTCAGGGTGTCGCCGGGGGTGGCACAGCGGGCGTTCCAGTCTACACCGTCCAGCCGGACACGGCCGGTGGCCTCGGCGGAGACGGAGGTAAGCGCGATGGCCTCCCGGCCAAGGGCGCGGTCGCCGTTCGTGGCCGTGGGCGGCTTGCGCAGCCGGCTGCACAGGGGCTTGAGGGCCAGCAGGCAGAGGGTGCTGACGGCGATGAACACCACCGCCTGCACCCGGAAGGAGCCGGTGACCAGACAGCTCAGCAGGGCTGCGGCGCTGCCCACAGCGAACCAGATGGAGACGAGATTCAGGGTCATGGCCTCGAGAACGACGAAGCCGATGGCGGCCAGCAGCCAGAAAATGGGGTCAACAGACATGAGTTCTCCCTCCTTTTTCCCCATTATAGAGCAAAACGTCTGAAAAGTACAGAGACAGATTATGAATAACCCCCTGCTCACGCCGGGCGGGATGCCGCAGGCAGGGCAGGGGGGTGGGGGTCACTTATAGTCGTAGTAGCTGTGGTTGGGGTTGTGGCCGAGCTCTTCCACCACGATGGTGAAGCCCATGGGGTTCACCTCGGTGTGCTTGCCGGAGGCCAGCGGCTCTACGATGATATGCTCGGTGCGGTTGACGATGATCTCTGCCGCCTCAAACTCGCCGATGCGCTGGTAGTGAAGGACGCCGCCCTCCGCCCGCAGGACACGAAGCTCTCCGGTGCGGAAGGCCTCGCAGGTGTGGCGGAGCTGTGCCAGCTGTGCCAGAACAGGTTTCAGCCGCTCTTCGTGGCTGTCCCAGCAGTAGAAGCCGCGGTTGAAGGGGTCGCGGTAGCCCTGCATCCCGATCTCGTCGCCGTAGTAGAGGCAGGGGACGCCGGGCAGAGTGTAGATGATGGCGTAAGCCATCCGCAGCTTGAGCATTCCTTCCTCGTAGGCGTCGCCGGTGACACAGCGGCCGCTCTGCCACTCGCGGCCCCGGCCATTGGCAGGCTCGTCGGCAATGACGGTCAGTGCGCGCTCGGTGTCGTGGGTGGAGAGGAAGTTCAGGGCCGTATCGAGGGCCGGGGCGGGGTAGTGCTCGCAGATGGAGAGGATGTCGGTCATGGTCTGGCCGGCGTCCTGTCCGCAGACGAAGCCGAGGACGGCGTTCTTGAAGGGGTAGTTCATCACGCTGTCGAGGCCCTTGCCCAGCAGGTAGGTGCGGTGCTTGTCGAAGCCGAACTTGGTGGTGGCGTCCTCCCACACTTCGCCCAGAAGGAACTTATCCGGGCCGACCCGCTTGACGGCGGTGCGCACTTTTTCAATAAATTCGTCGGGCAGCTCGTCGGCCACGTCCAGACGGAAGCCTGCTGCACCCCGGCGGAGCCAGGTGTCGATGACACCGCCCTCGCCGGTGATAAATTCGACGTAGGATGGCGTTTCTTCGTTGACTTCGGGCAGGGTCTCGAAGCCCCACCAGCTGCGGTAGCCGCCCTTATACTTGGAATCGAAATCGTACCAGCTGCGGTAGGGGGAGTTGGGGTCACGATAGGCACCGCCCTCGCCGTAGCGGCCCTCGCGGTTGAAATAGCGGCTGTCGGAGCCGGTGTGGCTGAACACACCGTCCAGCACGATGCCGATGCCGTACTTCCTGGCCTCGGCGCAGAGGGCCTCGAAATCCTCGTTGGTACCCAGCAGGGGGTCTACATTGAGGTAGTCGGCGGTGTTGTAGCGGTGGTTGGAGTGGGCCTCAAAGATGGGGTTCAGGTAAAGGTAATCCACGCCCATCTCGCGGAGGTAGGGCAGCTTCATCTGGATGCCCTTGAGGTCGCCGCCGAAATAGTCCTCGTTCAGGTGGCCGCCCACCTCATTGGGTTGCCAGAAGGGCTCGGCGTGCTTGTCGGCCTGATAGAGCCGGTCGGAGAAAGGCATGGGCTTGTTCTCCACGCCCTCGCAGAAGCGGTCGGGGAAGATCTGGTAGAAGACCTTGCCCTTGATGGGGGCGGGCGTCTCGAAATCGGCCTCATACACGGTGATCTGCCAGCTCTCGCCCTCCTGCCAGCTCACAACGCCGCAGTTGTCCGGCCCGCGCACGATGCGGCGGAAGTCGGTGTAGAGGTCAAAATAGTAGAAGTAGAGGCCCACGTCGTTGAGGGTGACGTCCACCGAGAAGTGGTTCTGATGGGGCGTCTGGCCGTCAAACTTCATCCGGTAGTGGACGGGGACATCGTATTTGCCCTCTTTTTGTAGGACGAGATGAGGGTCTACATAGCCAAGCTCCTCCGGGATACAGAGGGACAAATGCACACTCTGACCGGCGCGCACCGCACCGAAGGGCTGCTTGAAGTAGGGGTCGAAACTATTGAACAGACAAGGCAAAAAGGATCGTCCTTTCTCAAAAAAAGCCCCGGGCAGCGATGCCACGGGGCGTTGCGTTATTATTAAAGGGATAACCTCTCAGTCTCGCATTCGCTCGACAGCTCCCCTACCGAGGGGAGCCTCTGGCGAAGAGGTGAGGCTTTCCGATATGCCAAGGCCTCCCCTCGATAGGGGAGGTGGCAGCGCGTCAGCGCTGACGGAGAGGTTTATTTCACAGCAGAAGCGTGCCAGATGTCGCGTGCGTAGTCCAGAACGGCACGGTCAGCGCTGAAGATGCCGCTGTTGGCGATGTTCTTCAGGCTCATCTTAGCCCAATGCTCACGGTCAGCGTACAGGCGCTGCAGGTCGGCCTGAGCACGGCGGTAGTCCTTGAAGTCGGCCATGACCATATAGGGGTCGCTGCTGCGCAGGTTCTCGGTGACTTCGTGGAAGTTCTCGCCGTTCCAGCCGCGCTCCAGGAAGTTCAGAGCGGCGTTTGCAACGTCGTCGCCCGTGATGAAGGCGTTGGGATGGTAGCCCACCTGCTTGAGGTTGTTGACCTCGGGGGTCAGCATACCGAAGATGAGCTCATTCTCCTTGCCGGCGGCGTCGGCGATCTCGACGTTTGCGCCGTCCAGAGTACCCAGCGTGATGGCGCCGTTCAGCATGAACTTCATGTTGCCGGTACCGGAAGCCTCGGTGCCTGCCAGAGAGATCTGCTCAGAGACCTCGGCTGCGGGCATCAGGTGCTCGCTCAGGGAGACACAGTACTCTTCCAGATAGACCACGCGCAGCTTCTCGCGGACAGCGGGGTCGTTGTTGATGAGGTCGCCCAGCTTGCAGATCATGCGGATCATCTGCTTGGCCATATAGTAGCCGGGAGCAGCCTTTGCGCCGAAGATATAGGTCTTGGGGATGAAGTCGGCGTTGGGGTTCTCCTTCAGGTACAGGTACTGAGCAGCGATGTTCAGCGCATTCAGGTGCTGGCGCTTGTACTCGTGCATACGCTTGACCTGGCAGTCGAAGATGGAGTTGGGGTCGATGACCTGACCAGTGCTCTTCTCGAGGTAAGCGGCAAAGTTCTTCTTGTTGTCCAGCTTGATCTCATTCAGGCGCTTCAGGACGGTCTTGTCCTCAGCGAACTTGTTCAGCTTGGACAGGTCGGCGGCGTCGTGCTTGTAGCTGGTGCCGATGGTCTCGTCCAGCAGCTTGCACAGCTCGGGGTTGGAGGCCAGCAGCCAGCGGCGGTAAGCGATGCCGTTGGTCACGTTCTTGAAAGCCTGAGGCTTGAACAGGTAGTAGTCGTGGAAGACGCTCTCCTTGATGATCTCGCTGTGGAGCTTGGAGACGCCGTTGATGCTGTTGGCGGTGTAGGCGCAGATGTTGGCCATGCGCACCTGATTGTCGCCGATGAGGGCCATATAGTTGATCTTGCCCTGGTCGCCGGGGAAGGCTGCTTCCAGCTTCTCGCGGGCGCGGCGGTCCATCTCGACCACGATCTGGTAGATGCGGGGCAGGGTCATCTTGAAGATGTCCACGTTCCACTTCTCCAGAGCCTCGGCCATGACGGTGTGGTTGGTGTAGGAGAAGACCTTCTGGCAGATGTCGAAGCTCTTGTCCCAGCCGAAGCCGCACTCATCCAGCAGGATGCGCATCATCTCGGGGATGGCGAGGGTCGGATGGGTATCGTTCAGCTGGATAGCCACCTTGTCGGGCAGGTTCTCGAGGGTGCCGTAGGTGGACAGGTGGTTCTGGACGATGTCGCCGATGGAGGCAGCAGACAGGAAGTACTGCTGGCGCAGGCGGAGGATCTTGCCCTCAACGTGGTTGTCGTTGGGGTACAGCACCTTGGAGATGAGCTCAGCACTGGCGTTCTTGCTCATTGCGGTGTTGTAGTTGCCCAGAGAGAAGCTGGACATATCAAAGTCGGGAGCCTTGGCCTGCCACAGACGCAGCTTTGCAACGCCCTTGCCGTCGTAACCCTGAACGTACATATCAGAGGGGATGGCCATGACGCTGTTGTAGTTGGTGTGCTGGATATAGTGGAAGCCATGATCCCAGTTCTCGTGAATCTCGCCGTCGAAGCGGACTTCCACAGCCTGATCGGGGTGGCTCTTGAGCCAGACCTGACCGCCGGGCAGCCAGTTGTCGGCGCGCTCCTGCTGCCAGCCGTCCACGATCTTCTGCTTGAAGATGCCGTACTCGTACAGGATGGAGTAGCCGGTGCCGCAGATGCTGGTGGTGGCCATGCCGTCCAGATAGCAGGCGGCCAGACGGCCCAGGCCGCCGTTGCCCAGACCTGCGTCCGGCTCTTCCTCGTAGATGCTGTCCAGGCTGATGTCAGCCTCGGCCAGAGCCTTCTGGGCAGCATCATTCAGGCCCAGATTGAACAGGCTCATCTTGAGGCTGCGGCCCATCAGGAACTCCATGCACAGGTAGTACACCTGCTTGGAGCCGGTGCCGATGGCCTTGGACTGGAACTTCTTATGGTTCTCGCTCATCATCTGGCGGCAGATGAGGGCCAGAGCGCGGTAGATCTGCTGATGAGATGCAACGCTCAGGTCAACACCATATTCGCTGGTGAGCTTGTCCTGAAGAATTTTTGCAAATTCTTTTGTAGTCATGAATGAACTCCTATCCGCACGAATGCTTAAATTTTTTGAATTAGTACGGTGACAGGGCATTTCTCCTCTAATTCCCTCGCCCCTCGCATAACACATAACAATAGTATTATAATCGCTCCGGATGGGGATTGCAAGAAAAAGGAACCATTTTTGCCGTATCTGACATTTTTATAGCAATGTTTCTGACAAATATGCCAAAAATTCAAAAATAGCACTTTTTCTCGCGCACTATTTATATTATAATAAAGGGAGACAAGGGCCGTGTTTGCCCCGAAATGCATCGGTTCGGGCGGGTAATTCGGGGACAAACTCGGCTGAACATGAAAAAGCCGCAGCAAAGCGCTCCTGTCAGGGCTGAAATGGTTTCCGAAAATCCCGGAAACAACGGAAAATGACCGGAAATGACCGGCCCGGCAGGGCGTGTGCCGCGCAAAGTGAGGACGATATGGTAAATAAAGTGAGAGTGACCATTGCAGGCGCACCCTACGCCATTGCAACGACCGATACCGAGAACTACATCACCACACTGGCCAAGAAGCTGGACGATGACATCACGAAGCTGCTGGACAACAACGGCAACCTCTCTGTGACCAAGGCGGCGGTGTTCTGCGCGATGGACTATCTGGACGAGTACCGCAAGAGCGCGGGCAGCGCCGAGAATATGCGCAGCCAGATACAGGACTACATTTCTGATGCAGCCAAGGCGAAGCTGGCAGCGGATAAGGTCAAGGCGGAGAACGAGACCCTCAAGCGGGAAAATGCCGCACTGCGGGAACAGCTGGCCAAGCTGCAGCAGAAGTGACCTACATTATATAAATGAATGTCAAAGGGAGAGCTATGTCAAAAATTGAGATCCTTGCCCCTGTGGGCAGTGAAGAAATGCTCCGCGCAGCAGTATTCAGCGGCGCGGACGCAGTATATCTGGGTTTTTCCGGCTTCAACGCCCGCACCGGTGCGGGCAATTTTGATGCCGACAGCCTGAAAGAAGCCGTCCGGTTCTGCCATGCCCGGGGCGTGGCCGTTCATGTGGCGCTGAATACCACCGTCTACGGCGGCGAGCTGGCGGGTCTGGCCGACGCCGTGCGGGCCGTCGCCGCCAGCGGGGCCGACGCCGTCATCTGTCAGGACCTTGCAGTGGCGAAGCTCATCGGGGACATCGCGCCCCAGCTGCCCCGCCACGGTTCCACCCAGATGAGCGTCCACACCCTGCAGGGCGCACTGGAACTGAAAGAGCTGGGCTTTGCCCGGGTCGTGCTGGCCCGTGAGCTGAGCCTGCCCGAGGTGGAGCACATCACCAAGCACTGCGGCATCGAGACGGAGTGCTTCGTCCACGGCGCACTCTGCATGTGCGTCAGCGGCCAGTGCTATATGTCGGCTTTCCTGGGCGGACGGAGCGGCAACCGCGGCTCCTGCGCCGGCCCCTGCCGCCTGCCCTTCGAGGCCAACAGTCTGCCCGAGGGCAAGCCGGGCCGTCTGCACCACCTGTCCCTCAAGGACAACTCCGTCATCGACAAGCTGGACAAGCTGCAGGCTATCGGCGTGGCATCAGCGAAAATCGAAGGCCGTCTGCGGACGCCGGAGTATGTTGCTGCTGCCGTCAGCGCCTGTCTGGCGGGCCGCGAGGGCCGTGCCTATGACCGCGACCTGCTGAAGAATGCGTTCAGCCGCTCCGGCTTCACCTCCGGTTATCTGGACGGAAAGATCGACGGCACGATGTTTGGCGTCCGTAGCGAGGTTGACGCCGAGCTGACCAAGAAGACCCTGCCTGCCCTGCGGGAGCTGTACCGCCGGGAGCGTTCCCGCGTGCCGGTGGAGATGAAAATTGAAATTGAAGAGGGCGGCGAGAAGCTGACCGTCACTGACGGCACCAACAAAGCCTTCGCCTACGGCGACGCCGAACCTCAGCCTGCCCGCACCGACCCCACTGAGAGCCTGAGCCGCAGCCTGAGCAAGACCGGCGGCACGCCTTTCTCTGCCGAAAAAATCGACGTGGAGATGGATGGCGGCCCTTGGTTCGTGCCGGGCAGTGCCATCAACGAGCTGCGCCGTGAGGCACTGGACGCCCTGCTGAAAAAGCGGGAGACCCTGCGCCCGTGGCCGGTGAATGAGGTGGAGCTTCCGCCTCTGCCGCTGCGCACTCTGCCGCCCCACCGTACCCTCCGCGCCCGGTTCGAGCGCTGGGAGCAGGTGCCGGAGCAGGCGCTGAGCGGGGTGGAATACCTCATCCTGCCCATCGCGCAGGCCGACCGCGTCCCCCGCGAGTGGCGGGAGAAGACCCTTCTCGAGCTGCCCCGCATCATGTTCGGCGCACTGGAAGAGGACACCGCCCGCCGCATCGCGGCCACGCAGGACGCGGGCTTTGCGGGCTATGAGGTGAGCAACATCGCCCACCTGCGGCTCTGCCGCGGCCTGCCCATGACCGGCGGCTTCGGCCTCAACGTCACCAACGACCTTGCAGCCCAGTATTACGCTGACCTCGGTCTGAGTTCGGTGCTCATCCTGCCCGAGGTGAAGGACAGCGACATCAGCACCATCGCGCCGACTCGTGACGGCAAGCCTGTGCCGACCGGCGTCATCACCTACGGCCATATGCCGCTGATGGTCACCCGTGCCTGCCCGCTGCAGAACATCCACGACTGTGCCCACTGCGACAAGACCGGTCTGCTCACCGACCGCAAGGCGAAGAAGTTCCCGGTGCGGTGCGGGCTGGGTGTCCGTACTATTTATAATCCCGTCCCCATCTATATGGGCGACAAGCCCGGCGCACTGACCGTGGACTACGGCGTGGCTTACTTCACGCTGGAAAGCAGGGAAGAGGCCGCCGCCATCCTCGACAGAATCCGCCAGCACGCACCGTTTGAGGGAGAGTTCACGAGAGGATTGTACTTTAAGGGAACGAACTGAACCTCTCAGTCTGCTTCGCAGACAGCTCCCCTAATAGGGGAGCCTCTGGCGAAACCGTTCACTTTGCAAGGACTGCCAAAGCCTCCCCTACTAGGGGAGGTGGCACGCCGCAGGCGTGACGGAGAGGTTGTACCAAGACGCACCTGCCCTTGAACAGCAAATAAATTTATGAGGTATACTATGGAACCCATCACTGTAAAATACAAAGTGTTAGACCCCCGCGCCAAGACGCCCGCCTACGCCACCCCCGGCTCTGCCGCCGCCGACTTGTGCGCCGTGCTGGATGAGCCGCTGACCGTCCAGCCCATGCAGCGGGTGCTGGTGCCTACCGGCCTTGCCATCGAGCTGCCCGGCGCACACGCTGTAGCGCTGGTCTACGCCCGCAGCGGTCTGTCCATCAAGCACGGCCTCTGCATGGCAAACGGCGTCGGCGTTGTGGACAGCGACTACCGCGGTGAACTGAAAGTCCCGATGGTCAATCTGGGCGCGGAGGCTTATACCATCCAGCCCGGTGAGCGGGTGGCCCAGCTCTGCATCGCGCCGGTGTACACGGCGGCATTCGTGCAGGCCGACGCACTGGATGAGACCGCCCGCGGCGAGGGCGGCTTCGGCTCGACGGGGAAATAAACCTCTCAGTCTGCTTCGCAGCCAGCTCCCCTAATGGGGGCAACGACGACGACCGCCGCCAGCGGCGGAAGCAGGGAGGAGTTGTTGGGGCAGCGGCCAGCAGGATGCAAGCGAGAGCGAAGCAGACGCTGGGAGCCGCAACCCGGGTGCGAAGCACCCTTGGCATGTCGGGCAGGCCCACGCAGGACGAAAAAGCCTGCGCTGTCGTAAAATGCCGGGCCCTGCGGCCAAGGACAGAATGAAAAAGAGGAAAACAGCATGAACCTGATATTAGCCTCCGGCAGTCCGCGCCGGAAGGAGCTTCTGGGCTTATACACGACGGACTTCACCATCTGCGTCAGCGATTTCGACGAGAGCGGAGTCACTGCACCCACTCCGGCCCAGCTGGTGGAAAAGCTGGCCCGGGGCAAATGCCTCGCTGTGGCAAAAGACCATCCCGGCGCGGTGGTGCTGGGATGTGACACCGTCGTGGATGTGGGCGGCGAAGTCTTCGGCAAGCCCCACAGCGTGGAGGACGCAAAGCGGATGCTCCGCGCCCTGTCCGGCGCGACCCACGAGGTGCATACCGGCGTCTGCGTGTCGGACGGCGTACGCACCGAGAGCTTCGTGGACAGCTGCAAGGTGACCTTCTTCCCGATTCCGGAAGAGGAGATAGACGCCTACACGGCCACGAAGGAGCCCTACGACAAGGCCGGTGCCTACGCCATCCAGGGCCGCGCGGCTCTCTGGCTCGACCGGCTGGAAGGGGACTACTACACCATCATGGGCCTGCCCGTCAGCCGGACTGCCCGTCTGCTGAGCAGATTCTGATGCGGGACACAGAAAAGCGGCCCCGGCGGCCAAAAATGAAAAAACTCGAAAAAGTTTACGGAAATGCTTGAGAAAAGCGCGCCTTGCGGCTATAATAAAAACGTGTTATTCTGCGATGAGCTGTCCGTTGGTCTGAGCGGGCGGCGCTGCGTTTTGGAATAGACCCTGGAAAATCGTAAGGAGAGAAGACTATATGAGTTTGTTTTCAAAGGATGTTGGTATCGATCTCGGTACTGCCAATACCCTCGTTTACATGAAGGGCAAGGGCATCATCATGCGTGAACCCTCTGTCGTGGCCGTGGACACCAAGAGTGACGAAGTGCGCTGCGTGGGCGCTGAGGCAAAGGCCGTCATCGGCCGCACCCCCGGCAGCATCGTGGCGGTCCGCCCCCTGAAGGACGGCGTCATCGCCGACTTTGACATCACCGCCAATATGCTGGAGAACTTCCTCAAGAAGGCCTGCGGCAACAGCATGTTCTCCCGCCCCCGGGTGGTCATCTGCATCCCCTCGGGCGTTACCGAGGTGGAGCGCCGGGCTGTCCGTGAGGCCACCCTCAAGGCCGGCGCCCGTCAGGTGTCGGTCATCGAGGAGCCCATGGCCGCTGCCATCGGTGCGGGCCTGCCCATCAGCGAGCCCACCGGCAGCATGATCGTGGACATCGGCGGCGGCACGGCGGAGATCGCCGTCATCTCTCTGGGCGGCATCGTGGCTTCCCGCAGCGTCCGCATGGCCGGCGATATGTTCGACCAGGCCATCATCGCCTTCATCAAGCGCAAGTATAACCTTCTCATCGGTGAGCGCACCGCCGAGCAGATCAAGATCGAGATCGGCTCTGCCTACCCGATGGACCCTGAGATGACCCTCGAGATCAAGGGCCGCAACCTCGTGGACGGCCTGCCCAAGAACGTCGTCGTCCACTCCGAGGATGTCCGTGAGGCTCTGCTGGAGTGCCTGGTCAAGATCACCAGCGCCATCAAGGAGACTCTGGAGCGCACCCCGCCCGAGCTGAGCGCCGACATCATCGACCACGGCATCACCCTGACCGGCGGCGGCGCACTGCTGCGCGGCCTCGACAAGCTCATTGAGAGCGAGACCGGCATCGATGTCCATGTGGCTGAGGACCCGCTGGACTGCGTGGCCAAGGGTGCCGGTGCTGTGCTGGACCATGTGGATGTCCTGCACGACGTTCTGGATACCGACGGCGGTCATATGTAAGCCTCGGCTGTGCCATTTGCGGCGGTACGCTGAGGGAGGACCTTTGCGCTGCTGCGCCGCAGAAGATGAGTTTTGAGCGCGGATGGCACGGCTGTCCGCGCTTTTTTGCAGATTCGGGAGGAACCCGCCTTGAAGGATTTTTTTGACACATGGAAATTTAAGATACTCATTGCCATCGCGGTCTTCCTCGTGGGCATCATGGCCTATGCAGGCGCGAACGGACGCCTGACCGCTGCCCCGCAGGAGCTGCTGAGCGTGGCCGTAGCCCCGTTCCAGCGGGCAGCAGCAGCGGTGAGCAGCGGCGTGGCCTCTCTGTGGGAGAACTACGCCAACATCGACGCCATTCTGGAAGAAAACCAGCAGCTCAGCGAGGAAAACGCCTCTCTGCGCTCCCAGATGGTGGACTACGACAAGCTCAAGGCCGAGAACGAAGCCTACAAGGCGCTGGCCAACATCCAGGAGCAGCACCCTGAGATGAGCTACACGTCCTCTTTCGTCATTGGCCGCGACCCGCTGGACTCCTTCTGGGGTTTCACGCTGGACAGAGGCACACTGGACGGTGTGGCCGTCAACGACGCCGTCATCAGCGACGAGGGCTATCTGCTGGGCGTGGTGCGGGAAGCCGACCTCACCAGCTGCAAGGTCATGACCATCCTGCACCCCAGCTTCAATGCGGCAGGCGTCGTGTCCCGCACCCGGGACAACGGCATCATCACCGGCAGCGCCGACTACGCCGCCGACGGCCTGTGCATCCTCTCGAACCTCGCCCGCAGCACCTTGAGCAGAGAGGGGGACCAGGTCATCACCACGGGTCTGGGCGGGGTGTTCCCGCCGGACGTGCTGGTGGGCGTCATCAAGGAGCTGACCCCCGAGGCCAGCGGCAAATCGACGCTGGCCGTCATCCAGCCGGGCGCAGACCCCCGCACGGTGCGCCATGTGTTCATCATCACCAACTACTGAGGAGGGCCGGAGATGGAATCTCGCCGCAAGCGCAGCCGCAGCCAGAGGCTGAAATGGGGCTGCTATATCCTTCTGCTGGTGGTGTGTACGGTGCTGCAGACCATGCCGGGGCTGTTCCAGTTCGGGGCCGCGAAGCCGCTCTGGCTGCTGCCGCTCTGTCTGGCTGTGTCTGCCGCAGAGGGCGAGTTCGCCGGGGCCATCTTTGGCGCGGTGTGCGGCCTGATGTGGGACTACACCGCCGGCCGCACCGTGGGGATGCTGGCGCTGGAGCTGATGCTCCTCTGCTTCGGCGTGTCGGTGGTCGTGCAGCTTTATCTGAAGGATACCCCCTCCAACTTCGTGCTGCTGGCCGTGACCTGCGCCCTGCTGGTGCTGTCGGCGGACTGGCTGTTTTTCTACTATATGCCGGGCTATGCGGGCGCAGTGGAGCGTTTTCTCTGGGTCGTGCTGCCGTCGGCCCTGATGACGGCCCCGGGGAGCTGGCTGCTCCACCGTGCAGTGCAGCGCATCAGCACGGAATTCAAGATAGACAACGGCGTGGTATGATGCCAGACCCTGCCGGGAGGAAAATGGATGAATCAAGACGAACACAAGATCGTGGTGCGCCGGATGGCTGGACTCATCGCTGCCGCCTCGGTACTCATCGCCGTGTATGTGCTGCGGCTGATATTTTTGCAACTCGTCAACAGCGACAGCTTCAAGGCGCAGGCGACCAACACCACCGATTATAACTTTACCGTAACCGCTGCCCGCGGCGACATCGTGGACAGCGCCGGACGCCGCATCGCGGCCAGCACCACCAGCTACAATGTGGTGCTCAGCAAGCTGCTGATGGGGGACGAAGACCTTGACGCCATGCTGCAGCGCATCGTGGAGCTGCTGGAAGCCCACGGCGAAAAATGGAACGACTCGCTGCTCATCGGCGAGCCGGACGCGGCGGGCCACTACAGCTTTACTGCGCAGGCCGACAGCACCAGCGACCAGAAGGCTCTCGCGGCCATGAAGGACTCGCTGGGCTTACAGCAGTACGCCACCGCCGATGACGTGATGGAAAAGCTGGTGGAGGACTACAAGTTGGAAAGCTATCCTCTCCACTGGCAGAGGGTGCTGGGCGGCATCCACTACGAGATGCAGCAGCAGGCGTTCTCCAACGTCAACAACTTCGTCATGGCCGAGAATGTCAGCGAAGTGACCGTGGCGACCATCAAGGAGAACAGCCTGACCATGCCCGGTGTGGAGATCGTAGAGACCAGCACCCGCAGCTACGATGAGGGCGACATCATCCCCCATGTGCTGGGCCGTGTGGGCAAGATCACCGCCGAAAAGTGGAAGGTGACCGACGAGAACGGTCAGACCACTTACCCTCTGCGGGAAAAGGGCTATAACATGAACGACATGATCGGCGTGTCGGGCCTCGAAGCCGTTTACGAAGACGAGCTGCGGGGCAAGGACGGCGTTGAGACCATAACCCGCAGCTCGGACGGCGTCATCGTGGGGACTGCGATGACCACCGTGCCGGAGCCGGGCCATACCGTCCAGCTCACCATCGACAGCGCCTTCCAGCAGGCGGTGGACAAGGCGCTGGCCAAGAACATCGAGATGATAAACAGCACCTACAACAGCGGCAGTTCCGCCAAGGCTGCCGCCGGTGCGGTGGTGGTCATCAGCACGAAGGACGGCAGTGTGCTGGCCGCCTCCAACTACCCCAGCTACGACCAGAACCTCTTCGCCACCCAGTACAGCCAGTACAGCTCGGACCCGGGCCTGCCCCTGCTCAACCGCGCTTTGCAGGGCCTGTACACCCCCGGCTCCACCTTCAAGCCTGCGGTGGCGGTGGCGGCGCTGGATTCCGGCGTCATCAACCGCTTTTCCACCGTCTACTGCAACGGTGTCTATACCTATTATGACGGTTACCGCCCCAAGTGTACCCGCCACGGCCACAGCGGCAACATCGACGTCATCACGGCCATCAAGTGGAGCTGCAACATCTTCTTCTACGATGTGGGTCGCCGCACCACCAGTGACGTCTACGATGCCTACGCCTACAAGATGGGCCTTGGTACCCGCACCGGCGTGGAGGTCAATGAGGCTACCGGCCGCCTGACCACAAAGAACGACTCCAACTACACCGCTTCTCTGGACATCCAGGCCGCTATCGGTCAGGGCAATACCGTCGTCACCCCCGTCCAGCTGGCGACTTACGCCGGCACGCTGGCCAACCGGGGTGTGCGCTACCGCACCCACTTCGTCAAGGCCATCCTCGACACCAACACCGGCAAAGTCCTGCAGGAGACCCAGCCCGAGGTGATGGACGTCATCGAGGACCGGGGCGACACCTTCGACCTCGTGCGGCAGGGTATGATCGGCGTGTCGGAGACGGTGTCGGGCCTGAAGAACTACCCCGTCACCATCGCCTGCAAGACCGGCACCCCTCAGCGCAGCGAGACGTACTACGTCGGCAGCACCCGCAAGCATTACACCAACACCATGATGATCGCCTACGGCCCGGCGGAGGACGCCGAGATCGCCCTCGGCATCGTCATTGAGTACGGCGGAGGCGGCGCCCGCGCCGGCAACCTCGTGGCCGACATCTTCGACGCCTACTACGCCATGAAGGACGGCAGCCTGACGCTGGACGAGACAGGAGCAGGCGAGACGGCCGATACGACAGCTGGCGGGCAGGATGCTGTGCCGGAGACTGTGGAAAACAACGACGCCCTTGCAGACGACACCGCCCCCGCAGAGCAGCCCGCCGCCTGAGCGATGGTGCGTGGATTTGGCAGAAATCTATGAAAAATTGGAACTTTTGCCCGAAAAACAGTTGTAAAAAGACGGAAACTGTGATACTATGATATGTGCAAGATGATTGCCCCGGACAGGGGCGTGGGAAAAGGAGAGGTTGACCGATGACGATTGCACTGATTGCGCATGACTCCAAAAAAGAGCTGATGGTACAGTTCTGTACGGCGTACTGCCGGATTTTGAGCCAGCATAAATTGGTGGCAACCGGTACGACCGGCAAGATGATCGCCGAAGCCACCGGTCTGCAGGTGCAGCGCTTTCTGGCGGGCGTACAGGGCGGCGACCAGCAGATCGCGTCCCGCATCGCCTGCAACGAAGTAGATTTGCTGCTGTTCTTCCGCGACCCCATCAACGCAAAGCCCAGCGAGCCGAATGAGATGACTCTGCTGCGCCTGTGCGATGTCCACAACATCCCGATGGCCACCAACATCGCCACCGCTGAGGTCCTTATCCACGGCCTCGAGCGCGGCGACCTCGACTGGCGCGACATCGTGCATCCCCAGAACTGATCAATAAAACGAATCCCCCGTGCAGCTGAACTGCACGGGGGATCTTTTGCGTATCAGAGCTTAAAATCCTCCGCCATCTCTGCCACGTCCTCCGGGGCAAAATCGCCCAGCGGCAGGATGAGGCGGCTCAGGACCTCGGGCGGGAGGGCGGCAAGCTTTCCGCTCTCGTCCGGTGCGCCGCTCTCGGGGGCGAACAGGTGGCTCATGCCCTGTGCGTCTGTCTCGATGCGGGCGTAGCGGCCGGAGGCAATATACTGGATGCCCAGCTTGTCGGCAGCAGTGAGCAGGGCCGCGAAGCGGGCTGCGTCGGCATCCTGTCCGGCCAGAGCCTCGGCGTTGAGGGTGACGCACTCCACGTCCAGCTTCTTTGCCAGAGCCTTGGCTGCGTCCACGGCGGCATGTTCTTCGGGGGTGTCAGCCAGCCGTACGACCGCTGCCGCCACGGCAAAGCCCTGCTGCTGCAGGATGCGGACGGCCACGCCGCTGCGCACACTGCCGCTCAGACCCATCAGGACCCGGTCCTGTTCTTCGTAGGTGTCAAACCCGTTCCCGGGCAGAAAAGCATCGTTCATCGTCCCTGTCTCCCGCCATGTGCCTGGCTCTGGGCGACCGCAAGCTGGTCGCAGCGTTCGTTCTCCGGGTGGCCTGCGTGGCCTTTGACCCAGACGTAGGTGAGCTTGTGGCGGGCTTCCTGCTCCAGGGCCTGCTCCCAGAGGTCGGGGTTCAGGGCAGGGGAGCCGTCGGACTTTTTCCAGCCCCGGCGCTTCCAGCCTCTGGCCCAGCCCTTTTCCAGCCCGTTGATGACGTACTGGCTGTCGGAGCACAGCCGCACCTCGCAGGGCTCCTTGAGCTGGCGCAGCGCCTCGATGAAGGCCGTCAGCTCCATCCGGTTGTTGGTGGTGGAGGCGTCGCCGCCGCTGAGCTCCTTTTCGTAGACCTTGCCGTTAAAGCGGTAGCGCAGCACCGCGCCCCAGCCGCCGGGACCGGGGTTGCCGCTGCACGCGCCGTCGGTGTAAACTTCGACTTGTTTCATGCGTCTCTCCTGCATCATGTTTGTAGTACCTATTATTTAGAGCCATTTTGGCCCGTCTGTCAAGGGGAAGGGCATAATTTACCACCGCCCGGCCCAAGCTTGGAATTGACAAAAGAGGCGAGAAATACTATACTTGTTGCAACGAAATGCGTATAGGGGCGCGCCGTGGGTGCGCTCACAGCGTTCCTGCCGAAGCGCCGCGGTCGCATCGAACAGATGGACTGGATGGGCAAAAGGCTTCCTGCGGAACCAGCAGCGTGGTATAAAACAACGCTGATAAAATGATTTCTATACGATGCATCCGACGGAAGCAGATGCGTTTTTATGCTTCCCTTAATGCAGGGCAGGCTGTCTTCCGGGGCAGACCTGTGCTTTGCTGATTGAATTTTTGGAGGTTTTCGATGGCACAGACAAAAGAACAGAACCACGCTCCCGCTCCGGCCAATGCGTCCGGCGAAAAGCGCCCCCGCACTTCCCGCCGCCCCCACTACACCCGCCGGCCCCGCCGCCCCCAGCAGCCCAAAGAGGCTGCAACGCCCATCCATATCTATCCGCTGGGCGGCCTCGGCGAAGTAGGCAAGAACATGACGGTCTATGAGTGCTGCGGCGATATGATCATCGTGGACTGCGGCCTCGTTTTCCCGGATAACGATATGTTCGGCGTCGATATGGTCATCCCTGATTTCACCTTTGTGGTGCAGAATAAGGATAAGATCAAGGGCCTGCTCATCACCCACGGCCATGAGGACCACATCGGCAGCATCCCCTACCTGCTGCAGAAATTCGATCTGCCCATCTACGGCACCCGCCTGACCTGCGGCCTCATCCGCAATAAGCTGGAAGAGTTCGGCCTTGCAGGCAAGACCAAGTTCGTGGAGATCACCCCCCGCCAGAAGCTCAAGCTGGGCTGCTTCACCGTGGAGCCCATCCATGTGAACCACTCCATCCCGGACGCGGTGGCCTTCGCCATCGACAGCCCGGCCGGCACCATCATCCAGACCGGCGACTTCAAGATCGACTACACCCCGCTGGCCTGCGGCCCCACCGACCTTGCTACTCTGTCTGAGTACGGCCAGAAGGGCGTGCTGGCTCTGCTGAGCGACTCCACCAACGCGGAGCGCCCCGGCTTCACCGCCACCGAGCAGAAGGTGGCCGCCGGTGTCCGCAGCCTGTTTGCCCGGGCGCAGAACAAGCGCATCATCATTGCGACCTTCGCGTCCAACATCTACCGTGTCCAGCAGATCATCGACCTCGCCGTGGAGGATGGCCGCAAGGTGGCCTTCAGCGGCCGCAGCATGGTCAACAATACCGCCATGGCTCAGGAGCTGGGCTATATGCACATCCCGGAAGGCACCCTCATCAGCATCGATGAGATAAACCAGTATCCGCCGGAACAGGTGGTGCTGGTGACCACCGGCAGTCAGGGCGAGCCTCTGAGCGCCCTGAGCCGCATGGCTTCCTGCAGCCACCGTCAGGTGCGCGTCGGCCCCGGCGACTTCATCATCATCTCGGCCAAGCCCATCCCCGGCAACGAGAAGAGCGTGACCAAGATCGTCAACGGTCTGCTCCTGCTGGGCGCAGAGGTCATCTATGAGGGCATGTACGACGTCCACGTCTCCGGCCACGCCTGTCAGGAAGAGCAGAAGCTGATGCTCACCCTGACCAGACCCAAGTATTTCCTGCCCGTCCACGGCGAATATAAGCAGCTGAAAAAGCACGCCATCACGGCGGCAAGCCTCGGCATCCCCACCAGCAACATCCTCATTGCTGAGAACGGCTCCAACATCATCCTCAGCCAGGACGAGATGAAGCTGGGCGAGCCGGTGACGGCGGGCGCTGTCATGGTGGACGGCCTCGGCGTAGGCGATGTGGGCAACGTCGTCCTGCGGGACCGCAAGCATCTGTCTGAGGACGGCCTCGTCATCATCGTGGCCACCGTGGACAGCAAGACCGGCAAAGTTCTGGCCGGCCCCGACCTCGTGAGCCGTGGCTTCGTCTATGTGCGGGAGAACGAGAGCCTGATGGACGGCGCCCAGAGCATCGTGGAGACGGCTCTTGACCGCTGCGTGGACGAGCACGTTCGCGACTGGAACAGCGTCAAGACCCGGGTGCGCGAGGCCCTGAGCAGCTATATCTACCGCCGCACCAAGCGCAGCCCCATGATCCTCCCCATCCTGATGGAGGTCTGAGTCTGCCCGCAGGAGGCATAACACTTCATGAAACAAAAACCAAGATGGACTCTTGAAATGCTGACCGCTGCGCTGGCGGTGCTCTGCGCCCTGCTGGTGCTGGTGCTTCTGGTGCAGCGCCCGGCCATCTGGCCTGTGCTGGTGGTGCTGGCGGTGCTGTGGTTCGCCCTGTTCGGAGTGTTCCGCTACCGGGTGCGCAGCTGGGTGGCCCGCTGGGTCTGCGGCGGCAGCTTCGAAAAATCGAAGACGCAGTTCAGCCTCGAGCCGCTGAGCCAGCCCGCCGCCCTCCTTTCGGGGGAGACGGTGCTGTGGTACAACACCGAGTTCCGCACCCGTCTGATGAAGGGCGAAGCCCTTCTGGTCCCCCGGGTGCAGAAAGTGCTGCCCGGCCTCGATCTGCAGGAGGCACGCAAGGTCAGCGGCCAGCTGCTCAATCTGGCCGACGGCGTGTGGAGCGCTCACAGCTCCACCGTCCCCGGCGAGGCCGAGAGCATGACCCTTCTTGTCCTGAATGAGGAAACGGCCCTCCGCAAAGTGGAGGCCGAATATAAGGCCAGCCGCCCGGGCTATCTGGTCTTCCTCGTGGACGGCTACGACGACGTGTTCAGCGATATGCTGGACAGCGAGCGCGCCCGCCTGCTGGAAGGCATCAACCGGGTGCTGGAAGATATGATAGGCCGCGGCACGGGCTTTCTGCGCCGCGTGGCCAGTGGCCGCTACATCGCTGTGGTGGAAGAGCGCCAGCTGGAGCAGTTCGCCAAGCGCGGCTACGACGTGCTGGACAAGATCCGCGCCCTCGACCCCAGCGTGAACCTCTCCATCTCCATCGGCGTCGGACGTGGGGCCAAGACCCTGCGGGAGGCTCAGGACATGGCCGTTCAGGCGCTGGATATGGCGCAGGGGCGCGGCGGCGACCAGGCCGCCGAGATGACCCCGGACGGCTTTACCTTCTACGGCGGCGTCAGCCACGGCGTGGAAAAGCGCAGCAAGGTGCGCAGCCGCATCGTGGCCGACCAGCTGGTCAAGCTCATCAAAGAGGCTGACCATGTGGTCATCATGGGTCACCGGATGAGCGACCTGGATGCCATCGGCTCTGCCGAGGGCGTGCTGCGCATCTGCAAGATCTGCGATGTGCCGGCAGTCATCGCCGTGCGCCGTGACGCCACTTTGGCGGGCAGCCTCATCAACGCCCTCATCGCGGCAGGGCAGGAGGACGACTTCATCGACCCCAAGGGCGCTCTGCCCATCATTTCCCAGAGAACGCTCTGTATCGTCGTGGATACATACCAGCTGGGTCTGGTGGAGAGCCGAGAGATACTGGAAAAATGCGGCAAGGTGGCCGTCATCGACCACCACCGCAAGGGCGTCGGCTTCATCGAGAAGGCCGACCTCGTCTGCCACGAGCCCTATGCATCCTCGGCCAGTGAGCTGGTCACGGAGTTTTTGCAGTATGTGGGCGACCGGGACGACAAGCCCAACCGCATCGAGGCCGAGGGACTGCTCTCCGGCATCATGCTGGACACCCGTGACTTCACCCTCCACACCGGCGTGCGCACCTTCGAGGCCGCTGCGGCCCTCCGCCGCTACGGCGCGGAGACGGAGCACGTGCGTCAGCTCTTTGACGTGAGCATGGTGGAGTACACCACCAAGGCCATGCTGGTATCGGAAGCCCAGATGTACCGGGGCTGCGCCATCACCGTCAGCGGCGAGGTGGCCCCCGAGGCCCGGGTGGCGATCGCCCAGGCGGCCAACGACCTGCTGACCATCCAAAACGTGGAGGCCAGCTTCGTGGCCGTGCAGGTGGGCGGCGGCGTCAACATCTCGGCCCGCAGCCTCGGCGCGGTGAATGTGCAGGTCATCATGGAGTCTCTGGGCGGCGGCGGTCATCAGACCATGGCAGCGGCCCAGCTCAAGCATATCACCCCGGAGGCGGCCCGCAGCCGCATCCAGACGGCCATCGACCAGTACCGGGAGGCCCAGAAAAAGAGCGGCCTCGAGTCGGGATCCGAACAGAAGAAAAAGGATAAACAGTAATGAAACAGTACGATTATCTTATCGTTGGCGCTGGCCTGTACGGCGCGGTATTTGCCCATGAGGCCAAGAAAGCCGGCAAGCGCTGCCTCGTCATCGACAAGCGCGCTCATATCGCAGGCAACATCTATACCGAAGAGGTGGAGGGCATCAACGTTCACCGCTACGGCGCCCACATCTTCCACACCAACAACAAGGCTGTGTGGCAGTACGTCAACCAGTTCGCGGAGTTCAACCGCTACACCAACAGCCCTGTCGCCAACTATCACGGCGAGATCTACAACCTGCCCTTCAATATGAACACCTTCAACAAGATGTGGGGCGTCGTGACCCCCGCCGAGGCGAAGGCGAAGATCGAGCAGCAGCGCGCCGAGGCCGGCATCACGGAGCCGAAAAACCTCGAGGAGCAGGCCATCAGCCTGGTCGGCACCGACATCTACGAAAAGCTCATCAAGGGATACACTGGCAAGCAGTGGGGCCGCCCCTGCACCGAGCTGCCCGCTTTCATCATCAAGCGCCTGCCCGTCCGTTTTACCTACGACGACAACTACTTCAACGCCCTGTATCAGGGCATCCCCAGCGGCGGCTATACCGCCATGGTGGAGAAGATGCTGGACGGCGTGGAAGTGCGCCTGGGCGTGGACTATCTGGCCGAGAAGGCAGAGCTGGACAAGCTGGCCGATAAGGTCGTCTACACCGGCCCGGTGGACGCCTACTTCGGCTACAAGCTGGGCGCATTGCAGTACCGCAGCGTCCGCTTTGAGACCGAGACGCTGGACACCGACAACTATCAGGGCAACGCCGTCGTCAACTACACCGACGCCGAGACGCCCTACACCCGCATCATCGAGCACAAGCACTTTGAGTTCGGCACCCAGCCCAAGACCGTCATCAGCCGCGAGTACAGCGCCGAGTGGAAGCCCGGCGATGAACCCTACTACCCGGTGAACGACGAGAAGAACGGCGCGCTCTACGCCGAGTACAAGAAGCTGGCCGACGCCGAGCCGGGGGTCATCTTCGGCGGACGTCTGGGCGAGTACAAGTACTACGACATGGATAAGGTCATCGAGGTAGCGCTGGACGTCGTGAGCAGGGAGCTGGCGTAAGCGTTGACGTAACAGCCCGATTGCTGTATACTAACCATAGAAATCCACCGGTTTCCCGGTGAGAAGTGAGGGATACTATCATGAAAGTGATTCTGAAGCAGGACGTCAAGGGCATCGGCAAGAAGGACGAGATCCACGAGGTCTCCGACGGCTACGCCCGCAACTTTCTGTTCCCGCGCAAGCTGGCCGCTGTGGCCGACGCCAGCGCGGTGAATATCGCACGGGGCAAGGAGGCCGCTGCCGACTTCCACGAGGCTGAGAACGTGGCCGCCGCTCAGGCTGTGGCCGCGAAGCTCGAGGGCAAGACCGTGGTCATCAAGGCCAAGGGCGGTGCCTCCGGCCGTCTGCACGGCAAGGTCACCGGCAAGGAAGTCGCTGAGGCTCTGGCCCAGCTGGCCGGTTCTCCCATCGACAAGAAGAAGATCGAGCTGGAGACCAAGGACATCAAGGACGCGGGCGTCTTCAACGGTAAAGTCCGCCTCCATGTCGGTGTCGTGGCTTCCTTCAAGGTCCAGGTAGAAGTGGAGCAGGCCTGATTTGACCGCTATCTGCGCCCCCTCTCGGCAGGGGGCGCTTTTTGGCTTTACGGCATTTATATAAATAAAGCAGAAGGATAACGACCATGCCGAACGAACGACATTATAACGAACTCAACCTCGAGAGCGTGGGCATCAACCTGCCCTACAATATGCAGGCAGAGCAGAGCGTGCTGGGCGCGGTGCTGCTGAAACCCGAGACCCTGACCGACCTCGTCGAGATCATCCGGCCCGAGATGTTCTACACCCGGCAGAACGCTCAGATCTACTCCGAGATGCTCCGCCTCTTTACCAGCGACCAGACCATCGACTTCGTCACCCTGCTGGACGCCGTCATCTCGGACGGCGTGTTCCCCAGCGCCGACGAGGCGAAAGTCTACCTGACCGGCCTCGCCGAGACGGTCCCCAGCATCTCCAACGTCAAGGCGTATGCGCAGATCGTGCAGGAAAAGTATCTGGTGCGCCAGCTGATGGGCGTTGCAAAGGACATTTTGCAGGACGCGGGCGACGAGCCCGACGCCGACCTGCTGCTGGAAAACGCCGAGCAGCGCATCTATGAGATCCGCTCCGGCCGCGATTCCAGCGCCCTGACGCCCCTTTCTTCCAGCATGGTGGAGACTCTGACAAATCTGCAAAAGATCAGCGGCCCCGACGCCGACAAGTATAAGGGCATCCCCACCGGCTTCCGGCTGCTGGACACCGTCCTCACCGGCCTTGGCCGCGGCGACCTCATCATCCTCGCCGCCCGCCCCGGTATGGGCAAGACCAGTTTCGCGCTGAACATCGCTACCCGCGTGGCCATGCAGCAGAAGGTGCCGGTGGCCATCTTCAGCCTCGAAATGACGAAAGAGCAGCTGACCAACCGCATCCTCTCCGCTGAAGCGGGCATCGACAGTCAGGCGTTCCGCACCGGTGCGCTCCGGGCCGAGGACTGGGAGTATCTGGCCCTCGCCACCGAAAAACTGCACGACGCACCGATTTATATGGACGACACCTCGGGCATCACCATCACCGAGATGAAGGCGAAGATCCGCCGGGTCAATCAGGACCCCGCCCGCCCCAACGTGGGCCTCATCGTCATCGACTATCTGCAGCTGATGACCAGCGGCCAGCGCAGCGAGAACCGTGTGCAGGAGATCAGCTCCATCACCCGAAACCTCAAGATCATGGCCAAAGAGATGAACGTGCCGATCATCGCTCTGAGTCAGCTGTCCCGTGCGGTGGAAAAGCAGGGCAACAACTCCAGCCACCGCCCCCAGCTGTCTGACCTGCGCGACTCCGGCTCCATCGAGCAGGACGCCGACTGCGTCCTCTTCCTGTACCGCGACTCCTACTACGCCAGCCAGAACCCCGACGGCGCGGAGGTGGACGCCGACACCGCCGAGTGCATCGTGGCAAAGAACCGTCACGGCGAGACCAGCACGGTGCCGCTGGGCTGGGACGGCGCCCACACCCGCTTTATGGATGTGGACTTCAAACGCTGATGAACTACGAAGAGATCTTACAGACGGTGCGCGGCTTCTGCGCCCGGGAAAAGCTGCTGGACGGCAAAAAGCATCTCGCGCTGGCTGTTTCGGGCGGGGCCGACAGCATGGCCCTGCTCTGCCTCATCCGCCCGCTGGCCGAGGAAAAGGGCATCGCCCTCACGGTCTGCCACGTCAACCACGGCCTGCGGGGGGAGACGGCGGACCGGGACGAAGCCTTCGTCCGGGAGGTCTGCGCCCGGCTGGGCCTGCCGCTGCGGGTGTTCCATGCCGCTGAGCTGGAAGCCGAGGCAGGAAAGCCCCGGGCGGGGGAGGACTGGGCGCGCCGTCTGCGGTATGCCTGCTTTGAGCGGGTGCTGGCCGACGGGATAGATGCCGTCGCAACTGCCCATACTGGGAGTGACCAGGCCGAGACGCTGCTGTTCCGGCTGGCCAGAGGCACCGGCCTCCACGGCGCGGCGGGCATCCGGCCCAGCCGCCCGGGCTATCTGCGGCCTCTGCTCTGCCTGACGAGGGCCGACACCGAGGCCGTCTGCCGCGCCTGCGGCGAACGCTGGGTCACCGACGAGACCAACGACGCCGACGACTACGCCCGCAACCGTCTGCGCCACAGCGCACTGCCCGCCCTCTGCGGGGTCAACAGCGCCGCTGAGCACAATCTGGCCCGCTTCTGTGAGAAAGCCGCCAAGGCGGACGAATACTTCGCCCGGCAGGCGGATGCGCTGCTGGCTTCGGCCCGGGCAACGGACGCAAAAAGCCTGCCCGGCGGGGCGGGATACGCCCTGCGCAGCGGCCAGCCCGTGTGGATGTCAGAGCCTTTGCGGCAGACCGACCCGCTCATCCTCGACATGGCCCTCCACAGCCTTGTGGAGCCGGTGCGGGACGCGGAGGAAAAATATATCCGCCTGCTGGCCGACCTTGTGGAAAAGGGCAGCGGCGCGGTGCAGCTCACCGACGCCGTCCGCTTCTGCGCCCGGGACGGCGTGCTCTGGCGGGAGGAAGCCGATAAAAACACCCGTCGGCAGGGCGAAAAAGCGGACTGTCCGAAATTTGAAGTATCCCTGCCGGAGGGCGGCGATTATCCGCTGCCCGGCGGCAGAAAGCTGCATATCCGGGTGGTTTCGGCCTGTTTTGAAGAAAAAACACAGGGTGTTCATAAAAAAGACTTAAAAAATCAGGCAGATTATGCTAAAATAAACTCGATATGTCCTGTTCTGCGGCTGCGCTGCCGTCAGCCCGGCGACCGCTTCCGTCCGGCCGGGCGGGGGGTAGACCGGGAGCTGCGCAAATGGATGAACGAGGCGGGCATCCCGCCCCGGGAACGGGACACGCTGCCGCTGCTGGCGGCAGGCAGACAGGTGCTGTGGGTCTGCGGAGAGGGCTTTGCCGATGGGCTGGCCCCCGGGCCGGACATCGGGCAGCTGCTGCAGGTGGAACTAGAAAATTTTGGAGGAATCGAATCATGAGCATGCATGACGATATTTTGAAGGTCCTCGTTTCGGAAGAGGAGCTGAAAGCGAAAGTGGCTGAGCTGGGCGCTCAGATCAGCAAAGACTATGAGGGCAGAAACCTCGTTCTCGTCTCCATCCTCAAGGGCTCGGTGGTCTTTATGGCCGACCTGATGCGCGCTGTGAGCATCCCGTGCAGCATCGACTTCATGGTGGTGTCCAGCTACGGCGGCGGCAACACCACCAGCACCGGCCTCGTCAAGATCATCAAGGACCTGGACGGCGACCTCTCCGGCAAGGATGTGCTCATCGTGGAGGACATCCTCGACACCGGCATCACCCTGTCGAACCTCGTGCCGATGCTCAAGATGCGCAACCCGAACTCGGTGAAGATCTGCACCATCCTCGACAAGCCCAGCCGCCGCAAGGCCGACATCGCCCCGGACTACGAGGGCTTCGCGGTGCCGGACGAGTTCGTGGTGGGCTACGGCCTCGACTACGACGAGAAGTACCGCAACCTGCCCTACATCGGCGTACTCAAACCCAGCGTCTACGAAAAGTAAGAAATAAAACCAGAACTGGAGTTGATCCTTTTGCAACCTAAGAGACCTCGTATCAATCCGCTCATCCTCGCACTGGCGCTGGCCGCCGTGCTGATGGTCTGGTCGGTGATGGGCAGCGGGTCGGGCAGCACCAGCGGCTCGACCATGAGCTACTCCACCGTCGTCCATTACTTTGAGCACAATCAGGTCACGGCCTTCACGCTGGACCGCAACACCAGCGTCATCACCCTGAACCTGAAAGAAGGCGACCTGCCCCTGCCGGACGTCTCCTCCACCCAGAGCACGGTGCAGTCTACCGGCGGTCTGCTGAGCGGGATGTTCTCCTCCTCGTCGGAGTCCACCGGCGCAGTGCAGGAGGACGACGGCACCGTCACCGTCCGCTATAAACTGCCCTACGCCTACGTTTTCATCGAGAACGTGGACAAGTATATCGAGTCCTACGACGCGGCGAACCCCGACGCGCCCATGACCTACGACTACACTTCCCTCAAGGAGACCATCCCCTGGATGGAGATCATCTTCTATCTGGGGATGCTGGGCTGCACCGGCTTTTTGCTGTTCTCGATGATGCGGGGCGGCGTCGGCGGTGGCGGCGGCATCATGAATGTCGGCAAAGCCAAGGTCAAGGACGAGCACGAGAACAAGAAGACCGCCACCTTTGCCGATGTGGCCGGTGAAGACGAAGAGAAGGAAGAGCTGAAAGAGGTCGTGGAGTTCCTCAAGAGCCCCGACAAGTTCAACTCTCTGGGCGCACGCATCCCTCACGGCGTGCTGCTCGTCGGCCCTCCGGGTACCGGCAAGACCCTGCTGGCCCGCGCCTGCGCCGGTGAGGCCGGTGTGCCGTTCTACTCCATCTCCGGCTCTGACTTCGTCGAGATGTACGTCGGCGTCGGCGCATCCCGTGTGCGCGACCTCTTCGACAAGGCAAAAAAGACCATGCCCTGCATCATCTTCATTGATGAAATCGATGCTGTGGGCCGTCAGCGCGGTGCCGGTCTCGGCGGCGGTCACGACGAGCGCGAGCAGACCCTGAACCAGCTGCTGGTCGAGATGGACGGCTTCGAGGCCAACGATGGCGTCATCGTCATGGCGGCCACCAACCGTGCCGACATCCTCGATAAGGCCCTGCTCCGCCCGGGCCGCTTCGACCGTCAGGTCTACGTCGGCCTGCCCGACGTCAAGGGCCGCGAGGAGATCCTGAAAGTCCACACCAAGAACAAGCCCCTCGCCCCGGATGTCTCCCTCAAGGTCATCGCACAGCGCACCGCAGGCTTTGCGGGCGCTGACCTCGAGAACCTCGTCAACGAGGCCGCTCTGCTGGCTGCACGCCGCAGCCGCAAGGCCATTACGATGGAGGACATCGAAGAGGCTTCCATGAAGGTCATGGCCGGCCCCGAGAAGAAGAGCCGGGTCGTCACCCCCGAAGAGAAAAAGCTCACCGCCTACCACGAGGCAGGCCACGCTGTGGCGGGCTTCTACTGCAAGCACCACCCCCGTGTGCATGAGATCACCATCATCCCCCGCGGTCAGGCCGGCGGCTACACCATGTATCTGCCCGAGAAAGACCGCAGCTACGTCACCAAGGGCGAGATGTTCGAGGACATCGTGTCCAGTCTGGGCGGCCGCGTAGCCGAGCAGCTTATCCTGGACGACATCTCCACCGGTGCGTCCAACGACCTGCAGCAGGCGACGAACATCGCCCGCCAGATGATCACCAAGTACGGCTTCTCCGAGCGCCTTGGCCCTGTGGTCTACGGCACCTCTCAGGAGGAGACCTTCCTGGGCCGCGACCTCGGTCAGGGCAAGGGCTACAGCGAGACCACCGCTGCTGAGATCGACAGCGAGATGCGGGACATCATCGACGAGGCCTACGAGACCTGCCGCCGCACCCTGACGGAGCATATCGACCAGCTCCATGCGCTGGCACAGGCCCTGATGGAGCGCGAGAAGCTGAACGAGAAGGAGTTCAACGCCGTGATGGCAGGCGAGACCCTGCCCCAGCGTGAGGACCCCGATGCAAAGCCCGCCGAGGCTCAGCCCGCTGTCCAGCCTGTGGAACAGGCCGAGACCGCAGAGGCTGCGGAGCCTGCCGAACCTGCTGAGGCAGTGGATGCCGCCCCGCAGGAAGCCCCGGCCCCCGAAACGCCGGATGAAGGCGAAGCCAACCAGTAAACCAAGAGAAAGGGGAGAGTGTTGTGGAGGAAAATTTTGAACCGGTCGCGCGGACACGGGCCAACTATTACACCCCGGGCAGCCCGGTGCAGTTCGTCTGCGTGGAGCTGCTCAAGGGCGAAGTCAGCGGCGAACACGCGGTCTGTCTGACCTTTAAGAACATTTCCCGTGTGACCCTGACGGCACTGGAGATCCACTTCAAGTGCAAGGGCGTGGACGGCGTCATCCTCTGTGAGGACGAGTTCGAGTACCGTGACCTTACCGCAAAGCCCGGCGAGAGCTTCGGCATGGACGATGCCGTCTTCGTCACCCAGAAGGCCATCACCAGCGTGGACGTCACCCTGCGCAATGTCTACAGCGGCAGGAAGGTCGTCCACCTCGAGAGCATCAAGCGGGTGCGCCTGCCGGCCCCCCGCCGCCTGAGCGTCGAGATGCAGAAGGCCCTCGAAGCCCGGATGAACCGCACCGGCATGAAGTTCATGCCCCAGGTCTTCGAGAACGGCTGGTACTGCGCCTGCGGTGCCTTCCACCCGAAGGAAGAGGACACCGTCTACTGCTCCGAGTGCGGCAGTGACCGCATCCTTTTGCAGAACGCGCTGAATACCCTGCTGCAGCCGGAAGCCCCGGTGCGCCAGCCCGAGCCGCAGCCTGCGGCCCAGCCGGTACGCCCGGCTGCGCCTGCTGAGGAGCCTACCCGTATCGTGGGTGCGGCTCAGGAGGAAGCCACCCGTATCATCCCGCCCCGGGCGGCGGAGCCTGCGCCCGGCTATGCGCCTGTCGCTGAGATGGACGCGACCCGCGTGGTGTCCCGCGCCCCGGAGCAGGAGGCTACCCGCGTCCTGCCCCGCCAGCCGGAGCCGGTGCGCCCGGCCAAGTCCTTTGCGCCGGACGAAGAGATGGAGAAGTACGGCACCCGTGTGGTACCCTCGAGTCCCGCCGCCGCGCCGTCCCGCCTGCAGGCAAAGCCGCTGGACGAGGAGGACGACTGCGAAGAGGAAGACCCCCGCGACAGCATCGCTGAGACGCTCATCCGCTGGGTGCCGCCCATCACCGCCATCGTGTGTGCGGGCATCGCCCTGTGCGGCTTCGTGTATTCTCAGTTCATGATGTAAAATAGGATGTACGGCGGAGGAGGCAGAGGCTTCCTCCGCTTTTAATTTAAGGAATAACCTCTCAGTCTGCTTCGCAGACAGCTCCCCTACCGAGGGGAGCCTCTGGCGAAGAGATGAAGCTTTACGGAATGCCAAGGCCTCCCCTCGATAGGGGAGGTGGCACGCCGTAGGCGTGACGGAGAGGTTTAACAAGGAGAGATGATTATGCCTGACGAAGCTTTGCAGGCCGCGTTCGAGATAAAAGCGGCCTGCGACGACATCAGCCGGAAGCTGCTGCGCTGGCACTGGGAGGAAAAGCCCGGCGCTCACAGCGTGGACGCCCTGATGAAGCATCTGGCCCAGCGCCAGAAGGAGAGCCCCGACTACTACGAGCGCCTGCCGGAGCTGAATGGCCGCACCGGCTGGCAGCAGCTGGATACCACCCTCTGTATGCGTGTCCTGCTGGACCCGGAAAAGGACGCCGCCCGGCCTCTGGACCTGCTGGGCAATACGCCCCACCCGGCAGCGGCCCGCCGCGCCTGCAACGCGGTGCGGATGGCCCGCAACGAGGCCGCCCACGCCTCCGACAAGACCGCAGCCGCACAGGCGGCGATCCGGTTCAACGAGGCCGTGGAGGAGCTGGAAGCGGGCTATGAGGGAACGGCCCTGACTACCGGCGACCTCGAGAAGTATTACCGGATGGCGGAGGACTTTTTGTCCCGCTGCGGCGCGTCGGAGACCATCGAGCCTCAGAAGAAGGCAGAGGACGAAGCGCCCCGCCGCCAGAAGTCCCAGAAAAGCGGCAGCACATCCCGCAAGCGCCAGAGCAGCGGGGATCGTGCCGCTTCGGGCCGGGGGACATCCAGCCGCAGCCGGAATACCTCTGGCCGGAACAGCCGCAGCCGCCAAAATATGCAGACCACGGCCCGCCGCAAGAAGCGTCAGCGCACCCAGAGCCGCGCTCTCACCGTGGTGCTGCTGGCCGTCGTCCTGCTGGGCCTGCTGGTCCGGGCATGGACGATGGGGCTGATGAAGTGATACGCTCTACTGAGGTAGATTATGTGAGAAAGTGACTAAAAAATAACGTACTATAATTATAAAACGTCACTTACGCAACTTGCGTAAGTGAGGGTATCTGCGTAAGTGACTCACTTACGCAGCAGGGGTCACTTCATCACCTTGCGTAAGTGACTTTTTGAACGATGCTGCGTGTGAAAAACGTCACTTTCTCAGATAACGCGCGGGTCTCAGAGAAAGTTCTCCGTAGTCCGACCTCTCCGTCAGTGCTAACGCGCTGCCGCAACCCGGCCTTGTCTGCGAAGCAGACTGAGAGGTTGTACAGAGAAGAAGCCTTCCCGTCATACCGCCCGTCCACCCCTCATACACTGACGGACAAGGGGGTGTGCGGATGGAGCAGGGGATGGAGATGCTCTTTGCGCTGTTCGGCGGGCTGGCGATGTTCCTCTACGGGATGGACAGGATGAGCCGCGCCTTGCAGCGGGCGGCGGGCGACGCCATGAAGCGGCTGCTGGCCCGGCTGACGGCCACGCCGCTGCTGGGTGTCCTCACCGGGCTGGCCGTGACGGCGGTGCTCCAAAGCAGCTCGGCGGCGACGGTGATGGTCATCGACTTCGTCAGCGCCGGGCTGCTGGAACTGCCCCGGGCGGTGGCCGTCATCTACGGCATCAACATCGGCACCACCATGACGGCTCAGCTCATCGCCTTCGATGTCCAGACGCTGGTGTACCCGGTGCTGTTTCTGGGCTTCCTCCTCGACTTCGCGGCCCGCAGGCCCCGCTGGCAGGCCGTGGGAGAGGCGGTGTTCTCCTTCGGGCTGCTCTTCGAGGGCATCGACATCCTGGGCCGGGCTTTGCAGCCGCTGGCCGGGCAGGCGGTCTTTCTCGACTGGATGACCCGGGTGAAGGAGTCGCCGCTTCTGGGCATCCTGCTGGGCCTCTGCATGACCATGGTGGTGCAGAGCAGTTCGGCCACCATCGCGCTGCTGCAGAACGTGGCCCGTCAGGCCGGGCCGGACGGCATCCACAGCGTGCTGGGCCTTGCCGGGGCGGTGCCGGTCCTTCTGGGCGACAACATCGGCACGACGGTCACGGCCCTGCTGGCCTGCATCGGGCAGGGGAAGGACGCCGCCCGCGCCGCGCTGGCCCACAGCTGCTTCAACCTCAGCGGGAGTCTGCTGGCGGCGGTGCTGCTGCCCTGGTTCGTCCGGCTGGTGGAGCTTATCTCCCCCAAAGGCCCGGAGCTGGAAGTCATTTCCCGGCAAATCGCCAACGCCCACACCGCCTTCAACGTCTGCTGCGCCCTGCTCTGGCTGCCTTTTTTGCCGTGGATGGTGCGGCTGGTGTGTGCGCTGGTGCCGGAAAAAGAGAAAAAATAAGAAAAAGCTCCTCATGCCCGTGAGGGTATGGGGAGCTTTCTGCGTTTCAGGGAAGGAGTGCCTTCATCCAACCTCTCAGTCTGCTTCGCAGACAAGGCCGGGTTGCGGCACCCAGCATCCGCAGCGCTTCGCTTGCGCCTTACTGGCCGCTGCCCCAACAGCGACTCCCTGTTTCCGCCACTGGCGGCGGTCGTCGTTGTTGCCCCTAGTAGGGGAGCCTCTGGCGAAGAGGTGAAGCTTTCCGAAATGCCAAGGCCTCCCCTCGATAGGGGAGGTGGCACGGCGTCAGCCGTGACGGAGAGGTTAATTTCTCGTTACGCTCTTCCGATACACCGCAAAGGCGATGACAGCCGACAGCACTTCCGTGACCCAGAAGGCGTGCCAGACGCCGGTGGGGCCGAGCTGGCGGCAGAGCAGCCACGCCAGCGGCATGATGAAGATGACGTACCGGCAGAGGGAGATGACCAGCGAGGCCGCACCCTTGCCCAGACCTTCCAGCGCGCCGGAAGAGGTGGTGGACACCGCCGACACCACAAAGCCGAGGCAGATGATGCGCAGGGCGGTCTGGCCGATGGCAATGGTATCGGGGTTGGAAGAGAACAGGCCGATGAGGGGCGCAGAAACGGCCATACAGATGACGGTGCCTGCCGCCATGATGATGGCGCTCATGCCCAGGGTGAGCTGGTAGAGCTTTGCCACGCGGGCGTGCTCTTTTGCACCGTAGTTGTAGCCGATGAGGGGGCGCATTCCCTGCACGATGCCGTTGGCGGGCAGATAGAGGAAAGTCTGGAGCTTATAGTAGATACCCAGCACCACCACATAGCTCTCGGAGAAGGCCGCCAGCAGGCCGTTGAGGAAGGTGACCAGCAGGGAGGGCAGGGCCAGATTCAGGATGGCAGGCACACCGATGGCGTAGAGACGGCCTTCGAGAGAGAGGTCAGGCCGCAGGGCCTTCCGGCGCAGATGGACGGGCGACTCGGTGGTGCTGTAGACCACGAGGTAGATGACGAGAGAGGCGGCCTGTCCGATGCCGGTAGCCAGCGCCGCGCCTGCAATGCCCATGGCAGGCACCGGGCCGAGGCCGAAGATGAGGACGGGGTCCAGCAGGATGTTGCAGACACAGCCCGAGATGAGGGCGATCATGGTGAGCTTCATCCGGCCCACGGCCTGGAAGAGCTTCTCAAAGGCGAGGCTGGCCATGTTCACGGTAGCGAACAGGAAGACGATGGTGGAGTAGGTCACGCCCATAGAGACGATGGTGCCGTCGGCGGTGAACCGGGCCAGGAAGCCGGGCATGATGGCGGTAGCTGCCAGCGTACAGAGGATGCCGTGGAGCACCGAGAGGGCCATGCCGTGGGTGGCGGCGGCGTCCGCTCTGTCGTAGTCGCCTGCGCCCCGGTAGAGGGCGACAAGGGCGTTGATGCCTATGCCGAAGCCGATGGCAACGGCGTTCACGAAGTTCTGGATGGGGAACACGAGGGAGAGGGCCGTCATGGCCTGCTCGTTGATCTGGGCCACAAAGAGGCTGTCCACGATGTTGTACAGCGAGTTCACCAGCATGGAGATGACGTTGGGCAGAGCCATCGACACCAGCAGCGGGAACACCGGCTTCGTCTTCATAAAAGTATCATTCATGGGGTCAAAAGCTTCCTTTCCTGAAATTTCCGCACAAGAAAAGCCACACAACGGCGGCTTGAAGCGGGCCATTGTGTGGCGAAAAGTAGCAAACATCTATGCTGTAAAAATCCACACGGGTTTTATTGAAGTGCTGAGAAATACGGTGCATCGCAAAAGCGGTGTTACGGGACGCCGCCGGACAGCACCGGGATGCGGGCCGGAAAGGGCAGTACGGGAAGAGCCTTTCTGACCGGCCTGCGATAGGATACCACGAAACGGGTGGATTGTCAAGGGAAAAGTATGACTTTTCACAAAAACCAGCATAGAGAGGAAGCTCAGCTGGATAGGGGACTCACAGGCCTGTCACATCCAGAAATTCAGGAACTTTTTGGGCCGGCGGGGAGTGAAAACATCCAGCTCCTCATCGTCGAAAAGTGCGTCGCCGTTCTGCAAAAGCTTTGAGGCAGTCTCTCTGCCCAGCTCCTTTTCCAGAACAGCAGCGGCTTCTGCCATCCGGGGCGGGCGTTTGTCCAGGGAGTGGGTGTCCGTCGAGATGACGTGGACAAGTTGCCACGAGATGAACTTGCAGAGCGTCCGGCGCAGTTTTGGAGAATCCAGCAGTGCGCCCGCGTTGATTTGGACATAGGCTCCGGCGGCCACCCAGTTGTAGAGCAGGGTGGGGTCTTCGAGGACGTAGGGGTATCGCTCGATGTGGGCGATGAGGGGCAGAACGCCCTGCTCCTGCAGGAGGGCGAAGGTCTGCCGGATGAAATGGGGCTTGTGGGTAGTGGGAAACTCCACCAGCATATAAGAGGTATCGCCGATGCAGAGCGCCTTGGCATCCAGCTCACAGAGCTTGGGGGAGAAGTAGACTTCACAGCCCAGCTTGAAGCGGAACTGCATGGCTTCCGGTCCGGTCGGAAGCGCGGCTGTCAGTGTCTCATAGGCGGCCGCACGCTTTTGCAGGAATGCATCGGGAGTCGTCCACTCACTGTTGAAGTGGCTCGTAAAAGCAATGTTCCGCACACCGTCTGCATACTCTTTTTCCAGCAGACGAAGGGAAATCGAAACATCTTTGGCACCATCGTCAATGTTAGGAAGGATGTGGCAATGAAGGTCTGTCATGTTTCATCCTCCGTATGTACGGAATGCTTTTCTTTGCCGTTATACCGATTTTTTGACGTCAGGCAGCTCTTTTCGGCTGCTGACTCTGAAATGCCATCCGGGGGAGTACCATAGGAATAATTACTGTTATAGTAGTAATATCCGTACCCATAATCCGAGCGCTTGAGCGATTTTTTGGCATCATAACGGGTAAGAACGGCGCCAAGGACTTTTACGCCGGCATCCTGGAGCTTCTCGAGGGCTGTCTTGACGGCATCGGTGGACGCATACTTGGAGCGGACGACGAAGAGAGCACCGTCCACGATGCGGCCGATGACGGCGGCATCCGTGACCATCGAGATGGGAGGCGCATCGAGGATGACGAAGTCATAGCTCCCGCGCAGCGTGTCCACCATCTCCTGCATCTGGGGCTGGCTGAGCAGCTCAGAAGGGTTGGGAGGGGTGGTGCCGGCCGGCAGGAACGTCAGGTTGGAGATGTCCTTCAGCTCGACGAGGGCGTCGGAGAGCGCCACTTGACGGGACAGGACGTTGGAGACACCTTTCAGATTGTGTCCGGCCTTCAGATAGCGGTGAAGGACAGGCTTGCGGAGGTCGCAGTCCACGAGGACGACCTTTTTGCCGCTTTCCGTCAGAGTCAGCGCCAGATTGACCGACACATTGGACTTTGCCTCTTCCGGGACCGTGCTGGTGACGACGAAAGCGTGGACATCGCCGGAACCGGACAGAAAGTTCAGGTTGGTGCGCAGAGCTTTGTAAGCTTCAACGTAGGCAAACGGCATACCCTTCTGGGTGATGAGCTGAAGCGAACGCTTGCTTGCCGAAGAGTTGGAGATGGTGTTTCGGTTGAACGGATTCCACATGGTATTACACCTCCGGGATAAGGCCGAGTACAGGAAGCTCCAGCTTTTTCTGGATGTCCTCGCTATCGACGATGTAGTCATGGAGCAGGTGGTCGAGGACCAGAATGCCGCAGGCCGCCACAATGCCGCCGAGAGCAGCGATCAGGACGTACTTCTTCGTCTGAGGGAAGACGGGGTTGCTCGTGATCTCCACGTCGCTCACGACCTTGCAGGAGCCGGCCTCCACCTTGTCCACGATGACATCGGGGGCAGTCTCGGCGATGGCCTGCACGATCTTTCCGGCCAGGGCGGGGTCCTCGTTGGTGACCGTGATGGACATGATCTGGGTCGAGCCCACGCCGTCCACAGAGATGCAGGCCAGCAGCTGACGGTAGGTCATATCCAGACCCAGCTGCTCGATGACGTCGTTCAGGACGATGTTGCTCTTGATGATGACTGCATAAGTGTCGATGAGATTCCGGGCCGAGTTGATGTTGTCACTGGTAATGGAAGCATTGCCGTCCTGCCGGGAATTGACGATCAGATTGACGGAGGCCTGATAGCGGGGCGTCAATACGAAGGTACAGACCAGCAGGCAGATGACCGCTGCCGCAATGCCGGCCGCAGCGATCTGCAATGCGTGGCTCCAGAGAAGCCGCGCCAACTCGAGGAGGTCGATCTCATCCATGTCATGGTTTTGTTCCATAATGTTTTTTCCTTCCTAACAAAATGAGATTTTCGGACAGGAAAATTTTATCATTTTACACCTGCGCTGACAAGGGGATAGGATAAAATAAAAAGAGATGAAAAGAGTTTCCGACCTCTGGGAACGTCTGCCTCAACCCCGGCTCCCTGAACATCCCGAAGGAAAACAGTCCCCACAGCTATATGATTCTGGAAAACGGCGTCTTCTGCCGGAAAGACGTAGATGTGATAGAAATATACCACACCCGTGTACTGTGAGAAACCGGCACTTGCAATTACCATACCGGTGTGGTATGATGAAGACGGAAACAGAGAAACAGGGTCTTTTGTCTCGGGCGCGGAGGGGTGCGCGGGGCCGACGGCCTTTTGTTTCCCATAAAAAGTTAGAGAAAACTAACAAAATGACGAAAACCACACGGGCGGCTTGTGCAGTCTGCCCAGTGGATGACGATCCTTAGGAGGTACTGACCAATGGTTCAGACGACGCTGAAAGTAGACGGCATGATGTGCGGCATGTGCGAGAGCCACGTCAACGAGGTGGTGCGCAAGACTGCGCAGGTGGAGAAGGTGACTTCCTCCCACACTAAGGGAGAGACGGTCATCGTCTCGGCCCAGCCGCTGGACATCGAGGCTCTGAAGGCTGCCATTGCCGACACGGGCTATACCGTGACCGGCGCAGAGGAAAAGCCGTATGAGAAGAAGGGATTCTTCTCGTTTTTGAAGCACTGATGACTTCCGGCCCCGGGGTGGGGCCTATATAAGGAGGCAGGCAGAGATGAGGATACTGGTCTATGGTGCAGGCGTGCAGGGCTGTGAGCTGGCCCACCGTCTGCTGCAGAACAAAAAGAATGTCGTCACCATGCTGGCGCGGGGCGAGTGGAAGGAGAGGCTCGACCAAAGGGGCCTCGTCATCCGCCACTGGGCGCAGTGCCGCACCACGGTGGACCGGGTGGCCATCATCGACACGCTGGCCCCGGACGACTGCTACGACCTCGTTTTCGTGACGATGCAGGCCGGGCAGCTGCCCGACGTGCTGCCCATCCTCAAGCAGAACAGGAGCGAATACTTCGTCTTCGTGGGCAACGACCCCCACGCCGTGGAGGTCATGCAGGCCATGCAGCGCCCGGCGGATAAGATCGCCTTCGGCTTCCAGAGCAGCGGCGGCCACCGGGATGTCGATAAGGTCGTCAGCGCCCACGTCGGCGTGGGTATGACCATCGGCGGGGCTACTGCGCCCCTTTCGGGCGTCTTCCGCTACCGGGTCAAAACGGCTTTCGAGGGCGCAAAGTACAAGCTGACCTTCGTCAGCGACATGGACGGATGGCTCAAGTGCCATATCGCCCTCATCCTGCCGGCCAGCTATCTCTGCTACGCCTGCAGCGGCGATCTCTCCAAGGCGACGAAGGAGCAGCGTGACCTGGTCCTCGACGCCGCGTGGGAGGCCTGCGAGATGCTGAAAGCCGCCCACATCCCCGTGGACGACAAGGAGAACACCGACTGCTACCGTGCCGGTACGCCCGGCCGCCGGAAGATGGACGCCATGGTCCTGGCGCTCTGTAAGACCCCGCTGGGCCGTCTCTGCGTCTCCGACCACGCGATGCACGCTGTGGCTGAGATGCAGTACCTCGATGAGGCTTTCGAAGGTCTGCGCACCCGGACGAGCGTCCGGATGACGGCGTGGGATACCCTGCGCAGCCAGATGCCCTCGTGGGACATCATGCGGAAAAAGACGGCGAGAGCAAGGCGATAAGTGCATGGAAAAAGAGGCAGATGCGAGTCTGCCTCTTTTTTGTGTGGGAAAAACCTCTCAGTCTGCTTCGCAGACAGCTCCCCTCGATAGGAGCAACGGCGACGACCGCCGCCAGCGGCGGAAACAGGGAGGAGCTGTTGGGGCCGCGGCCAGCAGGATGCGAGCGACAGCGAAGCAGACGCTGGGAGCCGCAACCCGGGCAGTGGCACGGCGTCAGCCGTGACGGAGAGGTTCAGCCTTTCCAGAAATCTTCCAGCTTTTTCTTCAACTCTTCCGTATCCCTCAGATACTCCAGATGCCTCCAATGCTTCGGGAAGAGCCGGGCGTACTCGCTCTGGGCAAAGCGGTCGTCGAGGAGCAGCACCACGCCCTTATCTTCCTGCGTCCGGATGACCCGCCCGGCGGCCTGCAGGACTTTGTTCATCCCGGGCCAGCGGTAGGCGTAGTCGAAGCCCGCCCCGTTCTGGGCGTCGTAGTAGCGGCGCAGCACCTCCTGACGGGGACTCACCTGCGGCAGGCCCACGCCCACGATGGCGCAGCCGATGAGCCGGTCGCCCGCCAGGTCCACGCCCTCGCCAAAGATGCCGCCCATGACCCCGAAGCCGAGAAGCGTCTTCTCCGGGCAGGGCGAAAACCGCTCGAGGAACGCCGCCCGCCCGGCGTCGTCCAGACCGCTCTCCTGTACCAGTGTGCCGATGTCCGGGTAGCGGGCGGTGAAGTCCTCCCACACCTGCCGCAGATAGGCATAGCTGGGGAAGAAGGCCAGATAGTTGCCCACCCGGCTGGACGCCAGTGCCGCGAGGGCGTCCGAGATGGGACGGGTGCTGGCGTCCCGCTGGCGGTAGCGGGTGGAGATGGAGGGCAGACAGTAGAGCCCGAGGTTTTCTGCCGGGAAGGGGCTTTCCAGCGCCACGGCCCGGGCCTCGGGACAGCCGAGGACGGTGCGGTAGTAGCCCGGCGGCGTCAGCGTCGCGCTGAACAGTGCCGCCGCCCGCCCTGCCGAAAGGCTTGCGTCCACGAAGGGGGACGGGTCGAGGCAGAGCAGCTGCAATTCAAGGTCACTGCCCCGGGCGGTGAGCTGGGCGGCAAAATGCTCGTCGTACCGTTCCGACGCCCGCAGGATGTCCTGCACCTCAAAGTAGAGATCCAGCAGGGCCGCGTGGGCTTCGGCGTCGGGATCGTCTTCCAGCCAGTCCTGCAAGGGAGCCGTCAGCGCCCGCAGCGGGGCCAGCAGGGCTGAGGGAAGCTCCTTGCAGAACACCGTGCCGTCCTGAGCGTAGTCGGCGGCGGGCAGCTCGATGGCGGGAGTCTCCGCAGATCCCAGCAGGGAGGTCTGGCCGCTGTCGTCCTCTTCGGCGGCAGTGCTGCCCCGGCGGGGCGCGAGGGTCGAGACCGCTTTCCGTCCCTCTAAAAAGGCTTTGTCGGCCTTGCTCAGAGCTGTCTTGAGGGGGCTTTTGCCCCGCCCGAGGGCGCGTTTTGCCTCGGTGAGGCTGCTCTTGCAGAAGCGCGCCGAGTACATGGCCCGCGCCCGCTCGGGCAGATTGTGGGCCTCATCCACGAGGAAGAGCCAGTCGCCCGCGCTGTCGAAGAACCGCCGCAGATGCACCACGGGGTCGAAGAGGTAGTTGTAGTCGCCGATGATGACGTCGCACCATTCGCTCAGATCCAGCCCCAGCTCGAAGGGGCAGACCGTGAACTGCTTTGCGGCGTCGGCCAGCGCGGCCCGGTCGAAGCGGCCGGTGCCGTCGTCCAGAAGGGCTTTCAGGGCCGTGTTCACCCGGTCGTAGTAGCCGTTTGCGTAGGGGCAGAGCTCCGGCAGGCAGGCGGGATGGCCCTCGGCATCCGGGTGGAGGCAGACCTTCTCCTTGGCTGTCAGGGTCACGCTGCGCAGAGCCAGCTTGGAGTCAGACGCCCGCAGCCGCGCAATGGCATCCTCGGCGGCGGACTGAGTCGTGTTGCGGGCCGTCAGGTAGAACAGCTTCTCGCCGCAGCCGGTGCCGATGGCCCGCAGAGCAGGGAAGAGGACGCTCATGGTCTTGCCGATGCCGGTGGGGGCCTGACAGAAGAGCCGGACGCCGCTTTTAGACGGCGCGGCAGTGCAGGCGCGGTAGACTTCGCCTGCCAGCGCCCTCTGCCCGGGCCGGTAGGCCGGAAAGGGAAAATCCAGCGCCGAAAGGCTCACGCCCCGCTGCTCCTTCCACGCCAGCTGACGCTGCGCCCAGGGGGCGTACTGCTCGAGCAGATCCTGCAAAAACGCTTCCAGCTCTTCAAGGGTGAAATGCCGCACGAAGCGGAGGATGTCGTCGGTGTCGATTTGGTAGTAGGTGAGCCGGACGTCCAGCTTTTCCAGCCCCTGCTGACGGCCATACAGCGCCCCGTAGACCATTCCCTGCGCCCAGTGGCAGGGGTTCATATCCTCGGCGATGTCGTCGGCGGGGACGGCTGTGGTCTTTATCTCGTCGATGACCGTCACGCCCGCCTCGTCGGTGAAGATGCCGTCGGCCCGGCCTTCGATGGTGAAGGGGATGCCCGCCGCCTCCCGCTCGCCGGAGAGGAAGACTTCGGCGGCGTAGCCTTCGCCTGCGGCCTTTTGGAGCTTGCGGTGGATGCGTGCGCCCTCGTTGGCGCGGTCGAAGCCGGTAAAGCGGCTGTCGATGCTGCCGGTGCGGAGCAAAAATTCCACCAGCTGGCGGACAGGCAGGCGAAAAGCAGGCATAGCGGGTCACTTCCTTTTTTGACTTTTTAGATTTATAATTGGCAGGCCCGTCTTTGTACAACCTCTCCGTCACGGCTGACGCCGTGCCACCTCTCCTGGTAGGAGAGGCTTTGGCATTCCCCGCAAAGTGGACAGTTTCGCCAGAGGCTCCCCTACTAGGGGCAACAACGACGACCGCCGCCAGCGGCGGAAACAGGGAGGAGCTGTTGGGGCAGCGGCCAGCAAGACGCAAGCGAAGCGCTGCGGATGCTGGGTGCCGCAACCCGGCCTTGTCTGCGAATGCGAGACTGAGAGGTTGGACGAAGGATAGCCTGACCGAGAGTCCCAATCCGGACACCAATCTTACGCCAGCCCCAGCATCCCGGCGCACTGGGCGGCAGCTTCGTCCACCTTGCCGAAGTCCACGGCGGCGCGGTAGTAAGTCTCCAGCTCGTCGTGGCAGGCTTTGGCCTGTGCCATCAGGTCGGAGGCCTGTTCCAAAAGCTCTGCTGCCGCCCGCTCGTTGAAGCGGAGACGGGCGCGGTAGCCCGCCAGATTTTCCCGGTCCACGAAACGGGTACACCGGACGGCTTGCACGCCGGGCAGCTGCACCGGGTGCCATCGGTTGTCGGTGAGGAAAGCCAGCCGAAGGGCCGGGATGAAGAGATGGTCTATCTTGTCGTCGGGGTGCATGGCGCAGGGGCAGGTGATGATGTGGTAGCCCCGGGCCAGCGCCTCGGCCCGGATGAGCTCGAGAAGCAGGCGGGAGACGGCGCCGTAGTCGTCATGGAAGACCACATACCGGTCGGCCAGTGCCTGTACGGTGCCGCGGTAGAAGACCGGCCCTTTCGGAGTGATGGCCGACAGCAGCCGCAGCTCTTCGCTGGCCAAGGCCCCCTCGGGCAGGCGGGGGAGAGTCCGGGCGCAGAGCCGCTTGACGTAGCGGCGGACTTTCTCGAAGTTGGCACTGCACGCCTCAGCCCGACGGCTGTCCAGCAGCAGGCTCCCGGCAGATGCGATATACCGCGCGGCCCGGCTGCGCAGGGCAGTGTTCTGGGCGAAGAGCCGCTTCACCTCGTCGGCGTGGGCGTGGAGGGCGTCGGCGTCCAGTGTGTGGTACAGGCTCACCACCTGCTCCTCTGCGCCCGGGGCGTCCGGCTCCATGACATGGGGTGCGGTGGCGTCCACGATGGCGGCGCGCTTGTCGAGAAAGATGACGCCGTCCAGACTGTCGGGGTCGCTGGCGCAGTGGATGCGCTGGATAGGCTCCCCCTTCTGCTCGGCCTTGACGGCCAGCCGTTTCATCAGCGTCGATTTGCCGCAGCCCGGCCCGCTTTTGATGAGATACATCTGCATCTCCGGTTCCTGCCGAAGCGGCTCAAAATAGCCCTTGAACCCGGCGGGGGTGGTGGTCCCCAGAAAGAAATCAACAGAATCGCTGCGTACAGCATTCATACTCAAACACCTCACTTTTGCTATAGGGTATGCAAAAATGAGGTGAAGGGTGACAAATCAGTAGGTATGCTCGCACACCTCGTGTATTTTATCCCGCAGGGCCACGAAGTCGCCGAAAGCCTCCGGCTTGTTCTGGGGCTGACGGAGCAGGGCGGCGGGGTGGAACGTCCCCATGAAGAGGATGCCGTTCTTCTCAATAAAGGTGCCGTGCTCCTTCGTCACCGAAAAGTCGTTGCGGATCATCCGCTGGGCGGCGATGCGGCCCAGGCAGACGACGATTTTAGGCCGCAGCAGACGGAACTGCTCCCGCAGCCAGGGCATACAGGCCTCGCTCTCGGCGGGCAGGGGGTCGCGGTTCTGGGGCGGGCGGCACTTGACGATGTTGGCGATATAGCAGTTGGAGGCACGGTCGAGGTCGATGGCGAAGAGGTATTTGTCCAGCAGCTGGCCGCTGCGTCCCACGAAGGGCAGGCCCTGCTCGTCCTCGCTCTGGCCGGGGCCTTCGCCCACGAAGAGCACCTCGGCATTCTCCACGCCCTGCCCGAACACCACGTTGTGCCGGGTGGTGTGCAGTGGACAGCGCTGGCAGGCGAGACAGTCGGTTTTCAGTGTTTCCCAATCCATAAGCTCGGTATCCTCTCACAAACTAAATGACATTTTCTTAACAAATCATCGCACGATTTCTTCCTTAAAATATACCACAAAATTCAAGATTTGTCTTGAAGTTTTCTGACTCTGTGCTAGAATAAAAAAGAAGGGCATATCTGTGATGCCCGGGAATAATTGCAAAGTAATTTCGGAGGTAATCAACAATGGCTGATATGTTTGCACCCCTGGTAGCCCAGCTGAAGGCAAACCCCAAGACGATCGTTTTTACCGAGGGCAATGACCCCCGCATCCTGGAGGCCGCAAGCAAGCTGCTGGCTGAGGGCGTGTTGAAAGTTGTTATGGTCGGCAACGAGGCAGAGTGCAAGGCTGCTGCCGCTGCTGGCAATTTTGATATTTCCGCTGCTGAGATCATCGACCCTGAGAACTACGCCGGCTTCGATGAGATGGTCAACACCATGGTCGAGCTGCGCAAGGGCAAGCAGACCGCAGAGGAGTGTACTGCTCTGCTGAAGAAGTCCAACTACTTCGGCACCATGCTGGTCAAGATGGGCAAGGCTGACTGCCTGCTGGGCGGCGCTACCTACTCCACCGCCGACACCATCCGCCCCGCTCTGCAGCTGGTCAAGACCAAGAAGGGCGCTCATCTGGTGAGCTCCTGCTTCATTCTGGACCGTGACTGCGGCGAAGAGGGCCTGAAGCGCATCGCTATGGGCGACTGCGCCGTCAACATCGACTACACCGATACCGTCGATAAGGCTACCGGCGAGGTCAAGGTCGCTGCTTCTGCCAAGCTGGCTGAGGTGGCTGTCGAGACCGCTAAGACCGCTAAGCTGTTCGGCATCGACCCGAAGGTCGCTGTCCTGAGCTTCTCCACCAAGGGTTCCGGCAAGGGCGGCACCGTCGCTCTGAGCCACGACGCTGTCATCAAGGCTCAGGAGATGGCCCCCGAGCTGGCTATTGACGGCGAGCTGCAGTTCGACGCAGCCGTTGCTCCCGAGGTCGCACAGGTCAAGTGCAAGGGCAGCAAGGTCGCCGGTCAGGCCAACACCTTCATCTTCCCCTGCATCGAGGCCGGCAACATCGGCTATAAGATCGCACAGCGTCTGGGCGGCTACGCTGCCTACGGCCCCATCCTGCAGGGCCTGAACGCTCCTATCAACGACCTGTCCCGTGGCTGCAACGCCGACGAGGTCTACAAGATGAGCCTCATCACCGCCTGCCAGTCCTGAGCTGACACCCGACTGAACTGAAAAGCTGAAAAGAGCCGCTGCCGCATTTTGCGGGCAGCGGCTCTTTTGGCTGTACATCGACTGCGGTTTATGGTATGATAAGCATAAGAAGCCCCGGCAGAGAAGGAGAACATTCGAACGTGAAAATAAAAGCTTTGGCCTTCGTCCTCATGGCGGTGCTGCTTTTGTGCGGCTGTGGACAGAAGAGCGAAACGGCGGCTGCGACCCCGGCTCAGGCGGTCACAGCGTCTGCTGCCCAGAGCAGTACGGTTCGTCCGGTGAGTACCGGCGTTACGCCGGAACAGTTCGGGGCGAAGGGCGACGGTATCGCGGACGACCTGCGGGCTCTGCAGGCCGCGATGCAGCAGGCCAGCGCGTCCGGTCGGCCTCTCGAGCTGACGGCGGGGGCGGTCTACCGCTTCTCCTCCTGCCTCGGGCTGCCCAGCGGACTGACCATCCAGGGAAACGGCGCTGTCCTGCTCAGTGATATTCAGTACCCTGACCTGAGAGAGGACCGTGTGGCGGTGGAGCTTATGAAAGACTCTGATGATGACCGCGCCCACGACGTCCGGCTGAAAAATGTGACCTTCCGGCCAGCGGACAGCTGTCAGGCCAACTATATGCTCCGGGTGATGCTCGCCCGCAATGTGGAATTTGTGGGCTGCACCTTCGACTGTGAGCCCAACGAGTGGGGGCGCTGCGCCGCCGACCTGTATGGCGGCAACGAGAATATCCGTTTTGAGGGCTGTGTATTCCGCCAGATGACCTCCGGCGCGTCCGGCGGCATCTGGGTGCGCAACTGGACGGACAGGGTGGAGAGCCGGAATATCCGCTTCCAGAACTGTGAATTTTACAAGTCCGGTGCCGACGAGCTGCTGGCGGTCTGGGGATGGGGCGGCGCGGTGCGGGATGTCGTCCTCTCGGGCTGCAGCTTTTATGAGACACAGACACAGGAGGGGCTGGATGCCGATCATCGCCCGGTGTGGTTCATCACGCTGGGGCAGAGCGGCACCACAGACGTCCGGATGGAGGATTGCACCGTCCGTGCGGAGTATTGCGAGACCATTTTCCGTATGGTAGGCGATAAGACCCGCGCCGTCGTGGACAACTGCGACATCACCATGAAACAGCCGGACAGCATGGCAAAGCACGATATGAAAAAGGGCGCGAACCCCATGCTGGCCCGGGGCAATGACCGTGCCGACGGCAGCACGGTCATCCAAAACAGCCGCATCACCCTGAGCGGCGACAACGGGCGGCGCATCTGCTATCAGCTCAGCGCCTTGAAAGGAAATACGCTGGACGTCTCTCTCGGCTACGGCATCGCCAACACGAAGGAAGTCAGCGGCAACACCATCCGGGGCCGGATACGGCATAAAGTCTTTCAGGACTGCTCCGGCGTGGAGAATAACAATGTAGAAGTGCGGAGATTCTCGATTCTGGGATGAACCGCTCATAAAAAGGAGGTTTTATCATGCGAAGAAAATTTATTGCGGCGGTCACATCGGGCGTTCTGGCCCTGACGGTCATGGCAGCTCTGCCCACCCATGCGGAGGCGGTGAGCATCTGGCTTGACCTTACCCCGGGGACGGAAAGCGTCGAGACGTTCCAGTACAAGGACTATGCAGACCGCTATTCGGACGCCTACGAGCTCTATGGCTATGACGCTGAGGCACTGTTCAACCACTATGAGACGGTCGGCAAGGCCGAGGACCGGGTAGGACGCTTCAAGAAGACGCCGGAAGAAGATGACCGGCATCCCTATGTGTGGGACGCCGATGAGCCGCTGGACCCGCTGCCGCCTTTGGACTTTCACGCGCAGCCGGACTGGTTCGATGCCCGTACCCTCCCGGAGAACCTGTCCAATGTCCGTATCATAAAAGAATATGAGCAGCTGGAAGCCTTTATAGAGAAAGACGAGTGGATCGGAGACCCCGTTCTGGTGCGGAAGGAAGAGCTCCTGACTGAGATGAGCAGCCGCGTCCGGAACTATGATGGCCGGCGCGGCGGAGCTGACTATCTCCGCGCTATCAGTCAGGACATCGACGTGCTGCTTGATTTCATGGGATAAGGATGCTATAAGATGAAAAGGGAAGAGCCTCACCGCTTTGCAGTGAGGCTCTTCCCTTTGGTGGAGCACAGAGGGTTCGTCTGGCTCACGTGTGGTGGAGGCGATGGGAGTCGAACCCATGTCCGAAAAGAGTTCAGCGTAGGTGTCTCCGGGTGCAGGCGATCTACAACATTCCCTCCGCGTCACGCCGGTCGTCAGGCTAACGCTTCAGTAGCTTCATGAGTTCCTGCCGGTCCGCAAAGCTTAGGTCCGTTCAGGTGCTGTGTCTAAAGGACGCCCCGGCCCCACACGACACAAGAGTGGGCGGAACGCGCAGCACTCAGGCTGCGAGCAACTGATAATTATTGTTGTCAGTTAATTTTTTGGAGGAGTTTAGAGCAGTTCCCCCACTGCTACCCGCTGCCCAGGCCTCGCTCCCCCCGTCGAAACCTTTACGCCCCCATAAAGCGCATGTTGCCATGCGCAGAAAGCTTGGTGTTCTCAGGGCAGGAATGCTGCCTGAAAGAGATCTAGTAGAATTTGCCGTTGGACTTCACAGCCCGGTCGATGGAGCGCTTGGCGTCGCGCTTGGCGGCGTCGGCACGCTTGTCGTAGAGCTTTTTGCCCTTGCACAGGCCGACTTCCATCTTGACGCGGCCATGCTTGAAGTAGAGAGAAAGGGGAACGAGGGTGTAGCCCTGCAGCTTGCACTGCTGGTGCAGACGCCGGATCTCGGTCTTGTGGGCCAGCAGACGCCGCACCCGCAGAGGGTCCTGATTGAAGATGTTGCCGTGGTCGTAGGGGGTGATGTGCATTCCCTTGACCAGCAGCTCGCCGTCCTCAATATCGACCCAGCTGTCTTTCAGGTTGACGCCGCCGGCACGCAGGCTCTTGACCTCGGTGCCTTTCAGCTCGACGCCCGTTTCCAGCGCTTCGAGCACGAAATACTCGTGACGCGCCTCGCGGTTTGTGGCGATGGTCTTTGTCGCCGGACGTTCCTTGGCAGGTGCCATGAAGCGCGCCTCCTTTCCTTTGCTGTCCTGTCATTATATCACATTTTGCTGGATTTTCAAGAGCGATTTTTGAAAGAATCGTTAAGGTTCTATAAAATCTGCTCTTTACAGCTCGTCGCGGCCGGAGAGCGCGCGGTAAAGCGTCGTCTCATCGGTGTACTCGAGGCTGCCGCCCACGGGCAGGCCGTAGGCCAGACGAGTGGTCTTGATGCCCAGGGGCTTGATGAGCTTTGCCAGATACATGGCCGTGGCCTCGCCCTCGACGGTGGGGTTCATGGCCATGATGACCTCTTTCACCTCGCCGCTGCCCAGCCGGGCCAACAGCTCCTTCACCGAGAGCTGTTCGGCACCGATGCCGTCCATGGGGCTGATGAGGCCGTGGAGGACATGATACAGGCCGTGGTACTCCCGGGTGCGTTCAAAGGCCTGCACATCGCGGGGCGTCTCGACCACGCAGATGGTGGAGCGGTCCCGTTTGGCGCTGGAACAGATGGGGCAGAGCTCGGCCTCGGTGTAGTTCTGACAGACGCGGCAGCGGTGGAGCCGGGTGTGGGCGTTCTGGATGGCCTCGGCCAGTGCCGCGGCGTCCGCGTCCGACATACTCAGCACCTGATAGGCCATCCGGGTCGCGCCCTTGCGGCCGATGCCCGGGAACTGGCTGAACTGCTCAATAAGCTTTTCCAGCGGCGCTGCGGTGTAACCCATGCGTATCCCTCCCGCTTAGAGGCCGGGGATGTTCAGGCCGCCGGTCAGCTTGCCCATCTCGGCCTCGGCAGTTTCGTCCACCTGCTTGACGGTGGCGTTGACGGCAGCGGCCACCAGGTCTTCCAGCATCTCGATGTCGTCGGGGTCAACGGCCTCGGGCTTGATGGTGATGCCAAGGATCTCGTGCTTGCCGTTCATGCGGACAGTGACCATCTCGCCGGAGGCGCTGCCGGTGTACTCGGCGGCTTCCAGCTCGGCCTGCTTGGCCTTCATGTCATCCTGCATCTTCTGTGCCTGACGCATCAGGGCGTTCATATCGGGGCGGCCAAAGCCTGCGGGCATTCTTGCTTTCATAATTGGTTCTCCTTTTTGATGTTCGATTGAGCTTTTATAGAAAACCTCTCCGTCACGGCTGACGCCGTGCCACCTCCCCTATCGAGGGGAGGCTTTGGCATACCGGAAAACTTTCCCTCTTCGCCAGAGGCTCCCCTCGGTAGGGGAGCTGTCTGCGAAGCAGACTGAGAGGTTATTTTCGTTTCTTCGCGCTGTCCTCAATGCTCACGTCCAGACCCAGCTTTTCCAGCGCGTGGAGTGACTGTTCGGCATTGGAGGTGTGCCTTGCGGCGGTGCGGGGCTCGTAGGGGCCGATAGGCACCGCGACGCCTGACACCTGCGCGATGAGCTTTTTGATGAGCCGCTGGCTGTCCTTGTTGACACGGATGAAGTCCCGGAAGGTCTTGCCGCCGTCGATGAGCACCCGTGTGCCATCAAAGTATGCCTTCGATTTGCGCAGATAGCTGTGGAGCATCGGGTCCTTCTCCTGTAAAAGCTTGACGACCTCGCTCCACTGCTCGAAGGGATTGACGCCCTCTGCGGCAACCTTGCGGGGTCGGCTGAGAGCCGGGTCGGCGGTGTACTCCGGGGCAGCGGACTCCACCGGTCTCTCTTCCGGTACGGGCGGTACAGGCGCAGTGACCGGCGCAGTCGGCTCATCCCAGGGCAGGGGGGCCGACTCCGTAACTGGCGGCTCGTCGGGCGGAGGCGGAAGCTCTTCGTCTGCGGGCGCGGGGGACTCTGGAATATCCGGGGCAGCGGCCTTCGGCTCTACAACGGGCGCGGGAGCAGGCTCCTTTTCCACTGCCGGTGCGGCCATAGGTTCCACGGGTGCAGCAGGTGTACTCATGAAAGGCTGCGGCGCAGGCTGGATCGGTGCCGCAACAAAGGGCCGGGCGACCGGTGCAGCAGGAGTGGCAGTCTGCACAGGCATTGCCGCCACGGGGACAGCTGCGGCCTGCGGCGGCTCCGAGAGGGTGAAGAGGGCCAGTTCCAACTCGATGCGCTGGTCACTGCCCCGGGTCATATGCTCAAGGGCGTTGCCCAGCGTACGGATGGCCCGGATGGCCTCCCGCTGGCCCAGCTGAGGGCCTTTTTCGAGGTACTGCTGTTCCTCTTCGGGGGAAACACCGGACAGCAGGCTCTGCCCGCCGGGCAGAGCCGCCAGCATCAGGGCGCGGTAGTGGGCGATGAGCTCTTCCGTCAGACGCTTCACATCCACCGACTGCTGCCGCAGTGCGGCCAGCTGAGCCAGCGCCGCTGCGCCGTCCTGCGCTTCCAGAGCATCCGAAATATGGAACAGGTAGCTCCGGTCGGTGACGCCCGCCATCCGGCGGACAACATCAGCATCGATTTTTGCGGTCACGCCGGCGCAGGTGTCGAGAATCGAGAGGGCGTCACGCATGGCACCGTCGGCCAGGCGGGAGATCAGCTCTGCACCACCGGTCGTCAACTCTAAGCCCTCTTGTCCGGCGATATACTCGACCCGCTGGGCGATGTCTTCCGGCCCGATGCGGGTGAAATCGTACCGCTGGCAGCGGGAGAGGATGGTGGCCGGGACTTTCTGGATCTCGGTCGTAGCGAGGATGAAGATGACGTGGGCGGGCGGCTCTTCCAGCGTTTTCAGCAGGGCGTTGAAGGCCGCTGTGGACAGCATGTGTACCTCGTCGATGATGTATACCTTATAATGACAGGCACTGGGGGTATAGGCTGTCTCGTCCCGCAGGTCGCGGATGTCGTCCACACCGTTGTTGGACGCGGCGTCCATCTCCACCACGTCGAGGATGCTGCCGTTGTCGATGCCCTTGCAGATCTCGCACTCGCCGCAGGGGTCGCCGTTATGAGGGTGGAGGCAGTTGACCGCCTTGGCAAAAATCTTCGCGCAGGTGGTCTTGCCTGTGCCGCGCACGCCGGTGAACAGGTAGGCGTGGCCTACGCGGCCCGACGCTACCTGATTGCGCAGCGCCGTGACGATGCCGCGCTGTGCGACGACATCCTCAAACCGCTGGGGTCTCCATTTGCGGTATAATGCGCGATACATCGGTGCTTCCCTCCCGTCAGTAATAAAAAATCGGACAGCGCTGACGGGGTTTGACCCCCGCCTTGCGTAACTCGGCATACGGATGCAGGCTGACTGAAACGCACGGGGCGCGCCGCTTAAGGCTGCTTGGTTCCCCACCTGACCTGGTTCACTGCGGCTCCATCGTACAGGACCCGCATCCGTATGCCGAACCACGCAGCAGGCGCTGTCCGACAAGGCACACGATTCGTGTGCCTTAATATTGTACCACAGTTCGGTGAGGAATGCAAGAGGAAGCTAAGGCTGCTCCCATCTGGCCCGCAAAAGCTCCAGTGCGTGTGTTTCAAGCCGGGAAACGTAACTCCGGCTTATTTGGAGCAGCTTTGCCGTTTCCAGCTGGGTCAGCGGCGGCTGGCCTGCCAGACCGTACCTTAATAATATAAGTTTCCGCTCCCGGGCGGGCAGTCCCTCGATGAGGCGGCGCAGGCGCTGGGCGTCGTCCTGCTTTTCACAGCTGTCCTCCATGCAGAAGCCGTCCTGCAGCACATCGGCGAGGGTGAGGGCAGAGTCTTCTTTTCCGGCATCAAGAGTCTCCTGGAGCGAGAGGGTGGGGGCGTTCTTCCGCTCCCGCCGGAAGTGCATCCGGAGCTCGTTTTCGATGCACCGGCTGGCATAAGTGGAGAAGCGCGCCCGGCGGGTGGAGTCGAAGGTGTCCACGGCTTTCATCAGGCCAATGGTGCCGATGGAAATCAAATCGTCCTGCTCAGAGGGGAGAGCATAGTATTTCTTTGCGATGTGCGCCACTAAGCGCAGATTGTGGCGGATGAGCTTTTCCCGGGCGGATGAATCGCCGGCCCGCAGGGCGGCGAAAGTCCGGATCTCTTCCTGTGGGCTGAGCGGGCGGGGGAAACTGCCCGCTTCCAGATGGAGCGCAAGCACGAGAAATCTGGACGCGAAAAATTGCAGCAGGGTCAACAGCATACGGAACACCTCCAAAACCGTTCTCCCATACAATATGAACGGGGAAAGAGGGTTCAGAATCGTTTTCTGCTTGTAGAAAAAGGTAGTCTGTGGCAGGATGAGTATATGACAGGGGAGCAGTGCTACCCAAAGGCTCTCCGGGGGCTTTTTGCGTTTCGGCATCTTTTCGGCAGGGAAAGCATGGTGTGATCCGGATGGCATAGGGCAGGGGTCAGGCCCAGCCGTCCCAGTTCTTCTATCAGGCTGGAAAAATCGCTGATGTTGCGGCTGATGCGGTCCAGACGGTAGACCACGATGGCACGGATCTTCCGCTCTTTGGCGGCGGTCATCATCTTTTTGAAGTCTGGGCGGTTCAGGTTGCCGCCGGAAAAGCCTTCGTCCTCAAAGACGACCGCTTGCTGTGCTGCGGCATCGCCGTAGTGGGTGCGGATGTATTCGCGGCAGAGGTCGATCTGGTTTCCGATGCTCTCGCCCTTGCCGGTGTAGCGGGACTTGCGGGAATAAATTGCAATGGTGTCGGCAGTTTTGGCCATGAGATACTCCTCCTGTTGTCTGGTGGCCGTAGATGCGGCTGTTGTAGCATGACAAGCCATCTTGGCAAAGAAAAATAACGATAGTTATATATATTCATCACAAACAGAACGGAGGTGTCAAGGATGTAAACGGTCAAAAAAGGTGGGCTGCGAACTTGCCATGCGTTTTACCAAGGGCAAGCACGCCTTTGTAGTAGCGGACCGGCAGCACATCCACAACCATGTGATTTTCAACTCTACGGCACTGGATGGCACTAGAAAGTTCCGGGATTTTTTCTTTTCGGCGTTGGCAGTGCAGCGGTTGAGCGACCTGATTTGCTTACAGGGATCAACTTGCGTAAATTTTCACGCAGATTGGCCTTTCTTTTTTACACAACCAATGCCAATTAGTGCTTGAAAACGAAACGCTGCGCAAGTATACTATACTAGTTATGTTGTACAAGTTTGAACGTGCGTTAGTATATCAGTTGGCTGTAAAAGACCTACCAGAATTGAAATGCGCGGCAGGATCAAAACCTTACGAGGATGAAAATGAAATTCGATAGAAGACTTACAGATGAAATCTACACTTCCGATACAGTAAGGCTGGGAAAAAATGCATTTCAGGCCATGCAGGAGACGATCTATCATAATGGCGGTGTCGGAACCATTACCGGGTACTATGATGCCGAATTGTCGATCCTGTCGGTCAGTGATCTGTTGCTGCATAATCTGAACCACAGCTATGAGTCCCTGATGGAGCAGACAAAGGGTTCGCTGAAGAATCTTTTCTATAAGAGAGATGCCACATTCCTCGACAATGCGCGCTTTCGTCAGATCAAGGGCGAAGGAGAAGGCCGGATCCTTACAGCAGATGGCTCTCCCGTCTATGTGCGTCTCTATAAAGAAGATGCAGTCGATACGGATGGAACACCGATCTGGATCATGTCAGTACAGATGAACTGGGCGTATGAGAACCTTGCGCTGGTCAACGAATCCATCCATTCTGCGCTGTGGTATTTTGAGTGTAATGAAAACGGTGAGATCGTTCAAGTGAACTGGAGCCATGCGTTCCGGCAGATCCTTGGTTATCATGACATTCTGGATTTTCCGAACAAACTGGATTCGTGGTCGAACCTTCTGCACCCGGAGGACTATGACCGGGTAATGCAGCTGCTTTTGGAAACGATTGCGGACAAAACCAATGCTACAAAATATAATGTTGAGTACCGCCTGAAAATGCAGGATGGCCAATACCAGTGGTTCCGGGCATCGGCGGAGGTGATACGCCGTCTGGATGGCTCGGCAAATCGAATTGCCGGAATCATCAGCAACATTGACGCGGAAAAAAGAAGCCGGATGCAGGCGCAGCGGGCAGCAGCATTTCACCGTGCATTTACCAGCGCAAACCTCTGCGAATACTATGTAAATCTGGAAAAGAACACCTTCGATACTTTCAAAGTGGAGCCCTCTTTGATGACGGCCTTTGAGCAGAACCACACATGGGATGGACTGGTCAGATTCTTTGTGGATAACTATGTGGTTGAAGAGGACAAAAAGTCTGTAACGAATTTCTATAATCGCGCCTACATCACGGAAAAATTAAAGGGGCTGGAGACGGAGCTGCGTCAGGAGTGCCGCATCGTTCTGAATGGGGAGGAACGATGGGTCAGCAATGTGGTCATGCGCGGTGAGATCGAAGATTCCGAATATGCGATGATCTTCCTGCGGGACATCACAGAGTCCAAAGCAGAGACGGCACGGCGGATGCAGATGGCCTCGGACAACGCATCCATGGAGCTTTTGATCAAGAGTATGGTGCATCTGCTGGACCGCTTTGTCGTCTGCGATCTGGAGAATGACCGGTATCGGTTCTACAATCTGCAAGGTGAAATGATATACGCGCCGACGGGGACATACCATGATTTTGTGGAGCAGGTGGTTGCAAAGTATAAGACACTGGAACCACTGGACGCACTGGCTGCTTTGATTTTGCCGGAAAATATCCGCAAGAATTTGCAGGATGAGAACGACATCTACAAATTTGAATACTGCTCCATAGATGAGAACACCTATAAGATCGCTTCCTTCATTCCGCTGGAGTGGAATGGCACAAAGCTGGTCAAAGCACTGTTGGCCTCGATGGATGTGTCACAGGAGAAAAAGGCCGAGATCGAATCCCATAAGGCACTGAAGGAAGCGTACCGGGCAGCGGAAAACGCAAGCCGCGCCAAGACAGAATTTCTCTCCAATATGTCCCATGATATCCGTACACCGATGAATGCAATCGTTGGCTTGACCGCCATTGCGGGTGCGAATATCGAGAGTCAGGACAGGGTGGTCGAGTGCCTTGGCAAGATCACAAAATCGAGCCGTCATCTGTTGGGACTGATCAATGAAGTGCTGGATATGGCCAGAATCGAGAGCGGGCGAATGAGCCTTGCCGAGGAGGATTTCAGCCTGCCGGAGCTGGTCGATAACCTGCTCACCCTCACAAAACCGGCAATCGACGAGCACAAACATCAGCTCGAAGTCCACGTTGAGCACATCGAGCACGAAGCCGTCTGCGGCGACAGTCTGCGTATCCAGCAGGTCTTTGTGAACCTGACGAGCAACGCCATTAAATACACCCCGGATGGAGGAAACATCACCCTTACGATTGAGGAAAAACCGAATGGCTTCTCGGAGCTTGGCTGCTACGAGTTTTCCATCGAGGACAACGGCATCGGTATGACGCCGGAATTCCAGAAGATCATGTTCGAGCCCTTCAGCCGGGCAGACGATCACCGGACGACCAAGGTGCAGGGCACCGGTCTTGGCATGGCCATTGCAAGAAACATCGTCAACCTGATGAATGGTGACATTCAGGTCGAAAGCGCTCCCAACAAGGGAACGAAGATCACGGTCACGGTCTATCTGAAGCTTCAGGAGAACGAGAAGGAACAGGAAAAAGAACTGCTCGATCTGCCGGTACTGGTCGTGGACGATGACAAGACCTGCTGCGAAAGCACCGTTGCGACCCTTCAGGAGATCGGCATAGCGGGCGAATGGGTCCTGACCGGTAAGGAAGCTGTGGAGCGCTGCTATGCGCGTCATGAGACCAACAGTGACTATTTTGCGGTGATTCTGGACTGGAAGATGCCGGAAATGGACGGTATTGCAACCGCCAGAAAAATCCGGGAACGGGTAGGAGAAGAGGTCACAATCATCATCCTGACTTCCTTTGATTTCAGCGAAATTGAAGAAGAAGCCAGAGCGGCGGGCGTGAATGCGTTTATGGCAAAACCGCTGTTCCGTTCCCGTCTGACGGCAACTCTGCGGCAGTTTACATCCGGGAAGAAGGAGAAAAACGCCCGGAACTATCTGGAAGACTTTGCGAAGGAAAACTATGCGGGTAAGCGGATCCTTCTTGTGGAAGATAACGAGTTGAACCGTGAGATCGCAACCGAGATCATAGGCATGACGGGCGTGACCATCGACAGCGCTGAAAACGGAAAAATTGCAGTCGAAAAGGTGATGGAAGCGCCGGAAAAGTGGTACGATCTCATTTTTATGGACATCCAGATGCCCATCATGAATGGTTACGAAGCCACTGCTGCGATCCGTGCGCTTACCGGCAACCGTGGAAAGGTACCCATCATTGCCATGACGGCAAATGCCTTCGCCGAGGACGTGCAGCTGGCAAAGAACACCGGTATGAACGAGCATATCGCCAAACCGCTTGATTTGAATAAGCTGAACGATGTGCTGAAACAGTGGCTGTGATCTGTGCATTGCAGTAAGGTACATTATACTGAAGAACGCCGAGGAACTTCCCGTTGGAAAGGTGTCCTTGGCGGCTTTTTTGTATATAGGGCAGCAATTCTTGACCGTTTTTTGTGAAGGTGATGAGTTACGAGATGGAGCACAGCTTTCTTTGCAATGATCTCGGTTGAATGCAACTGCACATATAAAGCAAAAAGGAATATCCCTACTTGTAAATCTGCTGTAGAAAATCACCTGAGTTTGGGCAAAATTAACAAAGCGAAAAAGAAGCCCGTTTCTATCTTGACACACAGCAAAGAATATGGTACTGTAATCATGCATAGAATAAATTGTGATTCAAGTGCTTAATTTGTCTGTGCCTTACAAAAAAGAAAATTGTACGTGAGCAGCGTCGTTGGATTGTTACCGTTTGGCGGGCTAGACCAACTCTGCATAGCACAAGCCGAAAGCGTGTTTCAGCCTTCGGTATGTTTGCTGTGTCAAGAGTGGTCTTTTTTTATTGCCTTTTCCAACTTGGGGAGGAGAAATAATGCAATATACCGTCAAAAAACCGATCAACAACAACATCCTGCGCGTGGTGGACCCCACGGGCTGTGAGCTGATCGTCACCGGGCGCGGGCTGGGCTTTGGCGCTAAGCCGGGCTATAAAATCGAGGCTGAAACCGTGGAGCGCAGCTACCGCATGACCAGCCCTGCCGTGCAGCAGAAGTTGGTGGAACTTCTGGAACAGATTCCGTATGAACATCTGCTGCTCACCGATGAGCTGGTGGCAATGGTCCGCAGTCGGGTGAACTACCCGCTGAACGAGAGTCTGCTCATCACGCTAGCCGACCACATCAGCTTTGCCATCCAGCGCAGCGAGCAGGGGATTCGCTTTTCCAACCCGCTGATGGCTCCCATTCGGGAATTCTACCCGGAAGAGTATCGCCTTGGTATGGAGTGCCTTGCCACCATCCGCCAGCGCTGCCATGCAGACCTTTCGGACGACGAGGGCGGCTTCATTGCGCTGCACATCGTCAACGCAGAGCTCAACACCACAATGAGCGTGGTGAACGATGTCACCCGCTTTGTGGATGGCTGCGTGCAGGTAGTGGAATACTTTTACAACTGCCATTTTGACCGGGATGCACTGGATTTCAGCCGCTTTACAGTGCATTTGCGTTTTTTTGCGCAACGCGTATTTCAAGGAAAACAGGAACAGGAAAACGATACCCACGACGAAGTGTTCCGCGCCCTGATCGCCCGCAATTGCAGCGAACACTACAAATGCGCCTGCTGCATTGCGGAGTATGTCCGCAACACCTGGCACAAGGAGCTTTCGGACGAGGAACTGGTGTTCCTTACGATCCATCTGAAACGGATTCGGATGGGAAAATAAGCTCTTTTGCTTCACTTTTGATTCTCCACAGGTCTTTCCTGTGTGGATATATATGCTGGATACGAACTTGAGAAAAGGAGAACTGAAGATGAAAGACAAGATCTTTGGCGTGCTGCAGCGCGTGGGACGCAGCTTTATGCTGCCCATTGCGCTGCTGCCTGTAGCGGGCCTGCTGCTGGGTATCGGCAGCTCGTTCACCAACGAAACCATGCTGGCGGCCTATGGCCTGAACAGCGTCATCCACCCCGGTACCCTGATCTACACCATTCTGGACGTGATGAGCCAGACTGGCAGCGCCGTGTTCAACAATCTGGCGCTGCTGTTCGCCATGGGCGTGGCCATCGGCATGGCTCGCAAGGAAAAAGAGGTGGCCGCCCTGTCCGGCGCAGTGGCCTATATCATTATGAATACGGCCATTCAGGCCATGATCAATGCGGCAGGCGGCGTAGAAGCGATGCCTGCCAACTCCACCACCACCATGCTGGGTATCACAACCCTGCAAATGGGTGTGTTCGGCGGCATCGTGGTCGGTCTGGGCGTGGCAGCGCTGCACAACAAGTTCTATAAGATCGAGCTGCCGCAGGTGCTGGCCTTCTTTGGCGGCACACGCTTTGTGCCCATCGTCAGCTCCATCGTGTATCTGGTGGTCGGCATTGCCATGTTCTATATCTGGCCGGTGGTGCAGAGCGGTATTGCCGCGCTGGGTGCACTGGTGCTGGCTTCCGGCTACGCAGGCACCTTTATTTACGGCCTGCTGGAGCGTGCGCTGATCCCCTTTGGACTGCATCATGTGTTCTATATGCCGTTCTGGCAGACCGCTGTGGGCGGCACCGCCATCATCGATGGCGTCACCGTGACCGGCGCACAGAACATCTTCTTTGCCGAGCTGGCTTCCAAGTCCACCACTGTGTTCTCGGTCAGCGCTACCCGTTTCATGGCCGGTAAGTTCCCCTTTATGATGTTCGGTCTGCCCGGCGCGGCGCTGGCGATGTACCAGTGCGCCAAGCCGGAAAAGAAAAAGGTTGCAGGCGGCCTGCTGCTGTCTGCCGCCTTGACGGCTTTCCTCACCGGCATCACCGAGCCGCTGGAATTTACCTTTATCTTTGTGGCTCTGCCCATGTACGCCGTGCACTGTGTGCTGGCCGGTCTGTCCTTCATGCTGATGCACATTCTGAATGTGGGCGTGGGCATGACCTTCTCCGGCGGTCTCATCGACCTGGTGCTGTTCGGTGTGATGCAGGGCAACGACAAGACCCACTGGATGTGGGTGGTCGTGGTCGGTGCGGTGTACTTTGTACTGTACTATATCATTTTCCGCTTTATGATCTCCAAGTTTGACTACAAGACCCCGGGCCGCGATGATGCCGAGGAAGTCAAGCTGTACACCCGTGCGGACGTGAACGCCCGCAGCGCCGCTTCCGGCAGCACCGCCCCCGCAGGGGATGATCCGGTCAGCGCCCTGATCGTAGAAGGTCTGGGAGGTGCCGACAACCTGTCCGACGTGGACTGCTGCGCCACCCGCCTGCGCTGCACCGTCAAGGATGTTGCGCTGGTCAAACAGGATGTGCTCAAGGCCTCCGGTGCCTCCGGCGTGATCTGCAAGGGCGACGGCGTGCAGGTGGTATACGGCCCCAAGGTGGCTGTCATCAAGGCAAAGCTGGAAGATTATCTGGAAAATGCACCTAAGACCCCGGCGGCGACCGCAGCACCCGCCCCGGCAACGGCTCCCGCAGCCCCGGCAGCAGCCGCAAAGGATACCGTGCTGTCTGCCTGCCTGAACGGCACTGTAGTGCCGCTGGCCGATGTGAAGGATGAAGCCTTTGCCAGCGGTGCACTGGGGGACGGCATTGCCATTGAGCCCACCGATGGTGAACTGGTGGCACCTGCTGACGGTGAGATCTCCTCCACCTTTGAGACACACCATGCCGTGGGCATGACCACGGCTGACGGTGCCGAACTGCTGATGCACATCGGCATCGATACGGTCAAGCTGGGTGGCAAGCACTTTACCTACCTCGTCAACGAGGGTGACAAGGTGAAGAAAGGTCAGCCGTTGATCCGCTTTGAACTGGAAGCCATTAAGGCCGAAGGCTATCCTGTGACCACGCCGCTCATTGTCTGCAATACTGATGACTATGCCGCTGTCGTGGCTAAAGCCAGTGGCACCGTAAAGCAGGGCGATGCGCTGCTGGAACTGAAGCACTAAGCGTTTCTCCCAAACTGTAAGGCAGGGTTGTTATAAAAGGGGGGCTGTTGCAAAATAGTCCCAACAAAAAAATGAGATAGACAACCCCCAAAAGGGGTTGTCTATCTCATTTTTTGTTGTAAGCTGAAACTGCAATGAACCAACTACAACATGAACAGTATCGCAAAGTTAATCAATCGGAATATCCTTGTTCCGACCATCCGAAATTATCTTTGATGCGGACAGAAAACTGTGCAGAAGGGCGCTCGCAGACAGCAGAACACCCGCTAAACGAATACCTCCGAGGACTCTTCCCATTTGGGAGTTTTCCTCGGAGGTTTTTTAGTTTATGTAGCAGCGGTCCTGTTTTATAAGCCAATCTTCACACAGCCGCTGGGCTTCGTCCTTTGTGCAGCAGGTGCAGTTGAAAAGTCTCCCACGGAAAGAGCAGTAAGTATATGTGGCACAGGCGGACGGAAAACTCTGCGGCTATTGCAATGAGGAGCTCTGCAATACCGAAAACGGACGGATGATCGTGGAGTTGTATCTGGGCAAACAGGAGCATCACGTCTCCAGAATTTTGTACTGAACAAAAAAGGGCTGCTGCACAGGGAACGGACCTTGTGCAGCAGCCCCTTATTATTGTATAAGATCAGTCCTTCTTCTCGGCGGTGCGGGCAAAGAAGTTGGCGAGGACGGCACCGGAAATGTTATGCCACACCGAGAACACAGCGCCGGGGATGGTTGCCAGCGGATACTGTGCAAAGTGGGCGGCAGCCAGAGAGGTGGCCAGACCGGAGTTCTGCATACCGACCTCAATGGAGATTGCACGGCACTTGGTGGAATCCAGCTTCAGCAGCTTGCCCACACCAAAGCCGGTGAGGTAGCCCAGCAGGTTGTGCAGAACGACCACCGCAAGGATCAGCAGACCGCTGGTCATGATCTTGGCAGAGTTTGCGGAAACAACGGCGCAGATGATGAGCACGATGGCGGTGGTGGAGATCAGCGGCAGCACCCGGACGGCGTTCTGGGTGAAGGCGTGGAAGAAGTGGTTGACCACAAAGCCCAGTGCGATGGGAACCAGCACCACCTTGACGATGGACAGGAACATATTCACCGGGTTCACATCCACTCGCTGACCGGCATACAGCAGGGTCAGCAGCGGGGTGAGGAAGGGCGCCAGAACGGTGGAAACAGCGGTCATGCCAACGGACAGTGCAACATCACCCTTGGAAAGGTAGGTCATCACGTTGGAGGAGGTGCCGCCGGGGCAGGTACCCACAAGGATGACGCCGATAGCCAGCTCAGTGGGCAGGTGGAACACCTGGGTCAGTGCCCATGCCAGAAAAGGCATCAGGGTGAACTGTGCCACGCAGCCAACGACCACGTCTTTCGGGCGGCTGAACACCACCTTGAAATCCTCCGGCTTCAGGGTAAGCCCCATGCCGAACATGACGATGCCCAGCAGGGTGTTGACCCATGCGGTCTTTACCACGCTGAAGGGACCGGGGAACAGCAGCGCCAGTGCTGCCACCACAATGACGATGGCGGCCATGTATTTACCCACAAAGTCGCTTACTTTTTCCAATGCTTTCATGATAAACTCTCCTTTTTCCAGAACACTTATTTTTGCGGATGCAAAGGCAATGAAACATCCGGAAAATGGCTTTCCCGCAAACAAAAACGCCTTTGTCCCCTACGGTTCGTAAGAGACAAAGGCGTATAAAATCCTCTGCGGTACCACTCTTATTGCCGGTGCAAAGCCCGGCCCCTCAGTGCGCATCCAACAATGCGCGGTCCGTGATAACGGGGACCTGCCGTTCCTGCTTACTGGGGCGGAAACACCGCCCATTCAGCCGGAAAGCTCGGAGAGGATCTTCCCACGGACGCCCTGCGCTGCCTTGCACCATCCGGCAGCTCTCTGCGGCATTCTTTCCGGGTACTCTTTCTCGTCATAGCCGAATATTTCACTGCCACGGAGTATACTCCTCTGCCGGGTCAAAGTCAATAAAAACGACCCCTCTAGCTTTTCATCTAGTTCACATCGGAAGTGAAAACTGCTCACATAATGACCGCTCCGGTGTCCCCAGCAGGCGGCAGCCTTTACCGTGCCGGTGACACAGAGCCACTTGCCGTTGCTTATGCCGCAGAGTACCACTGGTAAAGGCGCTGGAAGAGGATGGAAAGATTTCTCGAAAGGGATATTTATAGGACATTGTTCCTGTTAGAATAAGCTCAGAAAGAAAAGCAAAACACACTTCAGACGGAGGAAAATACAATGGCAAACGGTGATTACGGCTATTTCGGCAAAGGCGACACGGGCTATGCCCAGTACATGACGGCTTTCAACCGCAACTTTGGCGGCTCGTCCGGCGGCGGTGGCGGCGGCGGAAATCACAACAATGGCGGCGGTGGCGGGGGAGACGGCAGCGGCTGCGGCTGCCTCATCGCCATTGCGGTGGTCGTGGTGCTGATCCTGATCGTCTTGGGTGGCTGAATCAATCCCTGCAGGTGAAACACAGGTTTTCCCTGTGGGGATTTTTCGAATCTGCTTGTAGAAAACGGCGGTCCATGGTAGAATGAAACCAAAGAAAAACAGGAGGGCTTACACATGGTTTTAATGGTTGTGGATACACAGAAAGGTATCGTGGATGAACGCCTGTATGCGTTTGAAAAGTTTGTCAGCAACATCAGGGAATTGATCCGGACTGCCCGCGAACAGGGAATCGAGGTCGTCTATGTCCAGCATGACGATGGGCCCGGTACAGGCTTTTCCATCGGAGACGATGAATTTGAAGTCTATTCCGGGTTTGCGCCGCTGCTGACTGAAAAACGGTTCGTCAAAACCGTATGCAGCGCGTTCAAAAAAGAAAGCGGTCTGCTGGAATATCTGACGGAAAAGGGCGAAAAAGATGTGATGGTCTGCGGCATCATGACCGACTTCTGCATCAATGCAACGGTGGAGGCGGGCTTTGAGCATGGCCTGCACATGATCGTTCCTGCCTATGCAAATTCCACGAAGGACAACGAGTATATGACAGGGGAGCAGAGCTACCACTATTACAATGAATTCCTCTGGCCAGATTGTTATGCCGATTGCGTGCCTATGGAGAAAGCGTTGGAACTGCTCAAAAAGTGAGGAGTTTACAATGATTTCTGAAAAAGTAAAAAATCAGATTCAAGTGGTGCAGGGTGATATTACCAAACTGGACTGTGACGGCATCGTGAATGCGGCCAATCGGAGTCTGCTGGGTGGCGGCGGTGTGGATGGTGCCATCCACCGGGCAGCAGGGCCGGAATTGTTGGCGGAGTGTCGTACGCTGCACGGCTGCCGCACCGGCGAAGCAAAAATCACCAAGGGCTACCGGTTGAGAGCAAAGTATATCATTCATACGGTAGGCCCGATTTATTCCGGCACAGCAGAGGATGCCGCGCAGCTGGCGGACTGCTACCGCAATTCGCTGAACCTTGCCAAAGAGCATGATGTCCATAGCATTGCGTTCCCGGCAATTTCGACCGGCGTGTATGGCTACCCGCTGGAAGATGCCACGGAGATTGCAGTCAAAACAGTGGCACAGTGGCTGGAAGATCACGCGGATTACGCCATGCAGGTGATTTTCTGCTGCTTCGATGCCCGGACGGAGCGGGTGTATCAGGCAAGAGCTCTGCAACAGCGAAAACGGCAGGATGGTCGTGGAACTGTATCTTGGTAAACAGGATGGGCATGGCTCCCGAATCCTGTACTGAAAATGGAGTAAAGATTGAAATACAGAGAAATCGCAGACGGCATTTTTGTTGATCGTCCCAACCGCTTTATTGCCCATGTGGAAGTGAATGGAGCAGTGGAAACCGTCCATGTCAAGAACACCGGGCGGTGCAGGGAACTGCTGCTGCCCGGTACTGCGGTGCGGCTGGAAGTGTCGGACAACCCGAAACGCAAAACAAAATACGACCTTGTGGCGGTACACAAGCAGGGCCTCGGTTGGGTCAATATGGACAGTCAGGCACCTAACAAGGTGGTAGGAGAATGGCTCTCAAAGCAGGAGTTTGACCTTGTCAGGCCGGAGTTTGTCTACGGAAAATCCCGCATCGACTTCTACATGGAAAAGGGCGAACAGAAATATCTGCTGGAAGTCAAAGGCTGCACACTGGAAGTGGGCGGTATCGGTTATTTCCCGGATGCACCCACCGAGCGCGGTGTGAAGCACTTGCACGAGTTAGCGCAGGCACAGCGGGCAGGGTATCGGTGCGCAGTAGCCTTTGTGATCCAGATGGAAGGCGTCACCGAGGTGAGGCCGAATGTTGGCACGCAACCGGAATTTGGCACAGCGCTGGCCAAAGCGAAAGCCGCAGGCGTGAGTGTACTGTTCCTGCTTTGCCATGTCGGGCGGGACAGTCTGGAAATCGTGGAGCAGAGGGAAGGGTGAAGACGGCAGAAAAACGCTTTGCGTGATTCAGTCACAGAAATCATAAATAGGAAATGTTATCATATAGATACAAGAAACACACCGATAACATTCCAATGGAGGATTTCGATATGAAGGCAAAGTTTTACATCTGCAATCACTGCGGCAACCTCGTCACTACCATCCATAACGCAGGCATTCCGCTGGTTTGCTGCGGGGAGAAAATGAAAGAGCTGGTTCCCAATACGGTGGAAGCCAGCGGCGAGAAGCATCTGCCGGTGGCAGAGCTTTCCGGCAGTCGTCTCACGGTCACGGTGGGCGCGGTGGAGCACCCCATGGCGGATGTTCACTATATCCAGTGGATCTTCGTGGAGACTGAGAACGGTGGGCAGATCCGCTATCTGAATCCGGGGCAGGCTCCCAGCACTGTTTTTGAATTGGGCAGTGAAAAACCGGTGGCCGTTTACGCATACTGCAATCTGCATGGGCTCTGGATGACGAAACTCTGATACAATCAATGCAAACGGGGAGTGATTTGATGTCACTCCCTGTTTTTTGATGAGAACTTTATGCGGTTCTTTTGGTTCGGAACTGTGTATAAATGGGATGGATAAAATGAGTAGGCACACTATATACGTTTGTTAAACGCTGACAGTGTTCAATTTTTTGCGTGGAATCGTGAAAATGAGACCTGTGAAAAACGTAGAAAATTTGATATGGTTGCGCTGCAAACTAAGACATATTGATGTTTTTGAAACGAGTTTATTAAAGGCTGATAATACTCCGTGAGCTGCTCACAAGAGCAGCTCCATCGAGTCGCAGTCATTGTGCATTTTCAAGCTGAAAACAGGCCGGGACTCGGAAAAGGAGTCTCGGCCTGTTTGTGTTTTCGGCGCAAAGGAAAGGATTGAACAATGCGATTTGATGCAAAAGAATTCGGCGGACGTATCCGCGATTTGCGGAAAAAGAAGGGGATTACGCAGGAACAGCTGAGTATAATGCTGAACATTAGTGCGAACCATCTTGCAAAAGTTGAAACGGGAAGCCGCTGCTGCTCGATTGAGTTGCTGCAGGATCTTTCGTCCTGCCTGAATGTCAGAACGGACTATCTGCTGAACGGAGATGCACCGCATAACAACCATCTGAGGGAAAGACTGACATTTCTTGCACAGGAATTAGAAAAGATTACGGCGGACCTCCCGGTATGGGGATAGGAAAAAGCAGAATTCTCTTTTTCAATGCCCAAAAGCGTGGTAGAATAGGGAAAAGATTCAGTATCTGAAAAACGGAGCGCGCAACAATGAAGATTCTGGTCAGCGCCTGCCTGCTGGGCGAAAACTGCAAATACAGCGGCGGAAACAATTACAATCAGGCGGTCTGTGATTTTGCGCGGGGGCATCAGGTGGTTCTGGTCTGCCCGGAGGTTTTGGGCGGCCTGCCCACACCGCGGTGCCCGGCGGAAATCGTGCAGGGCGTTGTCACGAACAAAGAGGGCATCAATGTGGACCGGGAGTTCCGAGCGGGCGCAGCCAAGGCCCTTGCCATCGCAAAAGAAAATGGGGTGGAGCTTGCCATCCTGCAATCCCGCAGCCCCAGCTGCGGCGTGAAGGAAATTTACGATGGAACGTTTTCCGGGACAAAGATTCCCGGACAGGGCGTTTTTGCCAAGATGCTGATGGACGAAGGCGTCCGTGTTCTGGATGCCGGGGAATTGCCTAAAATTATCTTGAAAAATGAGGACGGAAAATGTCAATCAAACTGATTTGCAGCGACATTGACGGTACGCTGCTGCAATACGGCAAAAAGGAACTGGAAGACGAGATCTTTGAGCAGATACGGGAGCTGCATCGGCGCGGCATTCTGTTTTGCCCGGCATCCGGTTGGCAGTATACCAGCCTGCGCAAGCTCTTTGCACCGGTGGCGGACTGCTGTGTGTTTCTCTGCGAAAACGGCGGCGTGATCTATAAGGACGAACAGTGCATCGCCAAGAATCCGATGCCGCGTGCATTGGCCGAAGAAATCGCCAACGACCTGTGGACCCGCAGCGACGGGCAGGGCGAAGTGATGCTTTCCGGCCAGAATACTGCATACCTGATGGAGCGGGGTCTGGGAATGCTCAAGCGTATTCAGTTCATCGGGAACAATTATCAAATCATCCATGACCCTTCCGAGGTGCCGGAGGAGATCACAAAAGTATCGGTGTATCTGCACGAAGGCGTAGAATCTTACACGGAACGGTTTGTCCCACGATGGAAAGAGGCGAACTGCGCTGTGGCAGGGCCGTACTGGATCGACACCACCTTTGCCAACAAGGGCATCGGTGTGCGCAGCATCTGCAAGACTCTGGACATCGCCCTTGCCGATGTGATGGCTTTTGGCGACAATTATAACGATGTGTCGATGCTGGACATTGTGGGTGTGCCCTACATTATGGATGGTGCCGCCGCACCGCTGCGGGAAAAGTACCCGAACCATACACCCCGCCCAGAGGATGTGCTGCGGGAGTTCTTGAAGCAGAACTGAATTTTGCACGCATGTGTGCAAAATTCAAAATGATACGGTATAAGGAAATATTTTGACATGACGAAAGTGCTTTTCATCTGCCACGGCAATATCTTTGAAAGCGTAAAATAATAACGAAGATAAATTGAATTTTTACGTTTTGCGTGGCTTACTACACCACAATTACACCATTTTCTAAGAGCCTTGAATGACACAAAAAGCTGACGGATGCCGCAAGTTTCGCACCGTCAGCTTTTTCATTTACAGGACGTGTGGGGGATGGTATAATGGTTCTGAAAGATGGAAAAGACAGTCGATGCAAGGCAAAAACGAGAGGTGAACAAGATGGCAGAAAACAGGAAAAAGGAGCAGGCGATTCGCAGTTCGGCAGCGGAATACCTGACCTTTGTTGCGTCCACAGGTGAGAACGATGCCAGCTATGAAATGCGCTACGAGGATGAGAACATCTGGTTGACACAGAAGATGATGGCGGCACTGTACGCTGTGTCCAAACAGACGATTTCCCAGCATATCAAACGCATCTATGCCGATGGAGAACTCACCCCCGAGGCAACTGTCAAGAAATACTTGACAGTTCAAACCGAGGGCAACCGGCAGATCAGCCGCAAACAGGACCACTACAGCCTGCAAATGATCATTGCTGTCGGCTTCAAGGTAAACAACCAGCGGGCGGTGCAGTTCCGTAAGTGGGCAGGGCAGATTGTCAAGGACCACACCATTCAGGGCTGGACAATGGATGTGGAGCGCCTGAAAAAAGGCCACATGTTCACGGATGAATACTTTGAACGACAGTTGCAGCAGATTCGGGAGATCCGGTTGTCGGAGCGCAAGTTTTACCAGAAAGTGACAGACCTGTATGCTACGGCGTTCGATTACGACAAGGACGCTAAGACGACCCGGTTGTTCTTCCAGACCGTCCAGAACAAGATGCACTATGCCGTGCATCGCCACACGGCGGCAGAGTTGATCTATGAGAGGGCCGATGCCAACAAGGAACACATGGGGCTTACCACCTGGGAGAATGCCCCGGACGGAAAAATCCTGAAAGCAGATGTGACGGTGGCCAAAAATTACCTGAGCAAAGAGGAAATGAACTATCTGGAGCGCATCGTGTCACTCTATCTGGACTATGCTGAATTGCAGGCAGAACGGAAAATCCCCATGAGCATGGAGGACTGGGCAAAGCGTCTGGACGGCTTTTTGGAGTTCAACGGCAACGAACTGTTGACCGGCCCCGGTAAAATCAGCGCAGAACAGGCGAAGCTTCACGCAGAAACGGAATATGAGAAGTATCGTATCGTGCAGGATCGTCTGTATGAGAGCGATTTTGATCGGTTTATGATGTTGGAAAAGGAAGCAAACAGAAAGATTGAGTGATGTTAATGGAAATAACCCCTAGAAACTTTGTATTAGAAGAAAATCGCTTAATAATATGGAGCACCTTATGAAGGATTTTATTTCTGAAATCAAGAAAATTCCAACGGATGGACTTATTTATAGTCTTTCGAAAAAATCTATAGATATGTTTAGAAAAAACGAGTATTTAATGCCTGTAACTATTCCAGTTATACACAATGGTCAGAGAAAGATTCTAACCGTCACATTGACTGCTTGGGATATTCTTGACATGGAGTTTCTATCTATAAAAGAAAGCAACGATTATCGTCATTCCTCAAAAAAAGTCCCAGTTGAAGTTCTAGTCGACTTATATCGCAACTATGACAACGAGCGCTCTGCAAAAGAGGGTATTTTTCAAAATGTAGATGCCGATGGCGTATTTCGTACCCTGATGGGAATGACAGCTGAACAATTTGCATATGAAAATCTATATTGGCTGTTTGAAAAATTCAGCCGTGATTATTATATTCTTTTTGCGGCGGAAAATTTTGAACATCGGTCTATAATTGATACTGACGCTATCGTGCGCGAGATTTTTGGAATTCCTGTCAATGATTATGTTTTAATTCTGGTAACTGTTTTTTGGTTGTGCTGTCAGTATCCGGATCCTTTGTCTGCTCCGGAAGAATTATACAGTAATTTGAACAGTGCAGTCCTTACTGTTGAGAATCTTTCCAACTTTATTAAATATTATTCGTGTACCTATCAAAATTTGCGTACTTCTCCTCTAAAAAAGCAGCTCTTGTATTCAAAACCATTCATTAAAACCCAAAGGACAGGAGAATATTTTGCTTCAAGTGTTTTTCCTGTGGCAATGCTGGTTGGAAATGGTCTTTATTGGCTTGTGCGCGATTATTACTGCAAGCAAGGAACACAAGTCTTTGTAAATACCTTCGGATGCCTTTTTGAGGATTATATAAAAGATATTGCCTCAAAATATTGTGAACCATCTGAATGGACTACATTGTCTACTGGTTCCCGAAAGTCAGCAGATTTCACATTCGACCTAGGATGCTTAACGCTTCTTGTAGAATCCAAATCTGCTCTGATTGGCCTTGATGTAAAGCAGCAGATTCTGAATTTACACAATGCCGATGTTTTCTTTGAACGCACAATCGCAAAAGCATATAAGCAATTAAATAGCAGTTATGTTCGATTATCGGTTTCGAGCAAGAATCCTATTATAAAAATTATTCTCTTGTATGACCAGTTTTCTAATTCGGCCATAGTAGAAGAAGCTGCGCACAAAATATTAGGTTCGGATTCTTCCTGTTTTATTATGACAATTCGTGAATTCGAGATACTTCTGTACCTTCACCAACATAATAAAGAAACGGAACAGCAGATTCTGGACAAGATTCTCGAGTCCAGCAGAGCAGAAAACTCTCGAAAAAATATTCCTGCCATCTATAAGGATCTCGCCATTGATAGTAATCCTCACTTTGAGGAAGAAATGGATTATTTTTCAAAGTTGATGAATAATTTTAAGGACGCCGCAAAATAATTCCATAACAAAACAACAGCCGCCCAGCGACCTTACGGTCTCGCCGGGCGGCTTATTTTTTGCGTTTCCACAACAGATATTCTTCGTAGCGGTGCATCTCGTTCTGCTCTTCTTCGGTCAGGCGCTGGCGCTGCTTGCGGGCTTCGTCGGAGGGGTCGATGTCGGTCAAGCCCAGAAGGTAGTCGGCGGAGGTGCCGTAGAGCTTGCAGATGGCAATCAGCATCTCCTGACTAGAGGAAGTTCGGTTCTGTTCCCAGCCACGGACAGCGTTTGTGCTGGTGTGGAGCTTTTTGGCCATGCTTTCCTGCGTATCGCCATTTAATTTCCGTAATTCTGCCAACCGTTCACCAATCATTCCCCATACCTACCTTTCACTATTATAAGTATAGGTAGCATTGGCATTTTACGTTAAAACTATATTTGAGATTGATAGTTTTGTCTAAAAGTGTTAGTATTAGATACAGATAAGGCGAAAAGTATGCGTGACACTAATACTTCCGCCGCAACGCTAAGGCAAAGCGAGGGAATCCCCGTTGGAACAACTGATCGACTTTCATGCACCGGAAGTGCAGGCGGTGCTGGATACGCTACTAAAAGATAAATCTACCGGTAAAAACATCATCTGGGCCACCGACCCGCCGGAGGAGCTGCAAACGGTAATGTACGAACCGGTGACGGATAGATCGCAGATCACCACCCAGCAGCTCGGGCTGACCCACTACGAGGTGGTGCTGCCCCGGATGATGAAACAGACCGACACCCAGCAGCAGCGCACCCGCAAAAAGGGCGAGGTGTTCAGCCCCGCATGGGTCTGCAACAAGATGAACAACGCACTGGACTCCGACTGGTTCCGTGGGCTGGGGGCAGGAGAGACCGCCGGGCAGTTCACGGTGGAACTGCCCCAAGGCTGGCAGACGGTGGAAACGCCGGTGCAGTTCCCGGTTTGCAAGGGCAGGACCCCGGCATGGGTGCAGTATGTGCAGAGCCGCCGCTTGGAGGTGACCTGCGGCGAAGCCCCTTTTCTTGCATCCCGGTACGATGCCGCCACCGGCGAGATGATCCCGGTAGCCCGGCGCATTGGCATTCTGGACCGCAAGCTGCGGGTGGTAAGCGAGAACGCCGCCACAGAGGACGAGTGGCGCAAATATGCCACCCATGCGGTGCAGTCTACCTACGGCTATGAGTATCAGGGAGATAATCTTTTGTTGGCGCGGGTCAACCTTCTGCTGACCTATGCGGAGCATCTGCAAGCCCGCTGGCAGCGCAAACCCACAAAAGAAGAGTTGCGGCCTATCGCCACCATCATCAGCTGGAACCTGTGGCAAATGGACGGCCTGCGCCTGTCTGTGCCCGGCGGCAAGCCCCAGCCGGAGACAGAACAGCTTGACCTCTTTTCCATGTTCGGGGCGGCAGAGCCGCAGCTGCCCACGGTATCCTGTAAAGTGAAAAACTGGCGCAAGGGCAGCCATGGAACGACCCAGAACTTTGAAACCATTCAGGAAGGGAGTACCAGCATGAAGTTTGATTATGTCATCGGAAACCCGCCGTATCAGATAAGTGATGGCGGTGCCGGCGTAAGTGCAACGCCTATCTATAATCGTTTTATCGAAGCAATCAAGACTACACATCCCGGCGCAATTTGCTTGATTATTCCTGCAAAATGGTACTCCGGCGGTAAAGGACTGGATAAGTTCAGAGAGGAAATGCTAGGAGATAGACATATTTCAACATTGGTTGATTATTCTAATTCGCTAGATGTTTTTCCGAATGTAGATGTTGCAGGTGGCGTTTGCTATTTTGTCTGGAAAGAAGCATATAACGGTAAGTGTAAGTATACAAACTATCGTAATGGAAAAGCTACAACAGCATACAGAGATTTGAATGAGTTTTCGACATTTATTCGTTATCCAATCGCTGCTGAGATAGTTAAGAAGGTGCGTCTGAAAGGAGAGCAGACGCTTGATACGATAGTTTCCAGCCGAAAGCCGTTTGGTCTTGCTACAAATGTGAAACCGCTCAAAGCAGGAGATATTCAACTGAGATTTAATGGTGGGATAGGCCCATATAAAAGAAGTTTGATTTCTACGGGTATAGAAAATATAGACCGCTATAAAATCGTTATTTCATATTTGACGGCAGAACACGCAGGACAGCCCGACAAGAACGGACAATACCGCATTCTCTCGACAATGGAAAAGCAGCCGCCGAAAGTAGTTTGTTCAGAAACGTATCTCGTTGCAGGAGCATTTGACACAGAAGCTGAAGCAGATAACTATATGAGATACCTAAAAACACGATTTGTGCGTTTTTTGATTTCGATTTTGGCGATGACACAGCATATTAGCAAAGGTATGTTTGGTTTTGTTCCTGTTCAGGATTTTTCAAGAGCGTGGACGGATGAAGAATTGTTTTCAAAGTATAAACTAACTTCTGATGAAGTGGCATTCATACAAAGCATTATAAAGGAGATGGCATAATGGCTGGCATAACCCTGCGCACTGCCCGGCAGGTGGTGCCCATGATCTACGCCTATACCACCCCGGAAATTGCCCGGCACAACGGCTGGACAAAGATCGGCTACACCGAGCAATCGGTGGACAAACGCCTGAAACAGCAGACCCACACCGCCGATGTGCTGTTCCACGAGGAGTGGCGGGGCAATGCCGTCTACGATGACGGCAGCGGCGAGGTGTTCACCGACCACGATTTCCACGCCTACCTCCGCAAGCTGAACGTGGAGAACGACCGCAAAAACGAGTGGTTCCGTCTGGATGGGGAGCAGTCCCGGCGGTATTTTCAGGATTTCCGCATGAACCGGGGCAGGGTAAAGCTGGATGCCGCCATCCCCTACACCCTGCGGAAGGAGCAGGCAGAGGCCGTGGCACAGACCAAAGCCTATTGTCAGAACCACCCCGGCGGGGAGTTTTTGTGGAACGCCAAGCCCCGCTTTGGCAAGACCCTCTCCGTCTACGACTTCTGCAAGCAGGTCGATGCACAGACGGTGCTCATCGTCACCAACCGCCCTGCCATCGCCAATAGCTGGTACAGCGACTATGTGCGCTTTCTGGGCAGGGAGTCCGGCTATCTGTTTGTCAGCCATGTGGATGCCCTTGCCGGGCAGCCCCATGTGCTGGACGAGCAGGGCTATCTGGACGCCGCCGCACAGGGCGAGGAGCTGTATAAGCGCATTGAGTTCGTCAGCCTGCAGGACATGAAAGGCTCGAGGTATTTCGGCGGCGAGTACGACAAGCTGCGCCATCTGACCGAGCTGAACTGGGATGTGCTGGTCATCGACGAAGCCCACGAGGGCGTGGATACCTACAAGACCGACCTTGCCTTTGACCGCATCCACCGCCGCTTTACGCTGCACCTGTCCGGCACGCCCTTCAAGGCGCTGGCAAACGACAAGTTTGCCGGGGATGCCATCTTCAACTGGACCTACGCCGACGAGCAGGCAGCCAAGCGGAGCTGGCAGGGTGCACCGGGGCAGCAGAACCCCTACGCAAACCTCCCCATGCTCAACCTCTACACCTACCAGATGTCCGAGATCATCCGGGACGAAATTCAGCAGGGCGTGGAGATCGACGGCGAGACGCAGGAATTTGCTTTTGACCTGAACGAGTTTTTTAAGGTGAAGCCCAGCGGAAGCTTTGAGCACGACGCCGAGGTGGACCGCTTTCTGGATGCCATGACCACCCAGAACAAGTTTCCGTTTTCCACCCCGGAGCTGCGGGCAGAGCTGAAGCACACATTCTGGCTGCTCAACCGGGTGGACAGTGCCAGAGCGCTGGCAAAAAAGCTGCAGGCGCACCCGGTATTCCGGGACTACGAGGTGATCCTTGCCGCCGGTGACGGCAAGCTGGACGACACGGACGAGAACCAGAAGAGCTTTGACCGGGTAAAAGCCGCCATCGCCCACCACGAAAAGACCATCACCCTGTCGGTGGGGCAGCTCACCACCGGTGTCACCATCCCGGAATGGTCGGCGGTGCTGATGCTCTCAAACCTGAAAAGCCCGGCGCTGTATATGCAGGCAGCGTTCCGTGCCCAAAACCCCTGCCTTTTCCACGAAAACGGCACCTTCCGCCGCAAAGAGAACGCCTATGTGTTCGATTTTGACCCCGCCCGCACCCTGCTGATCTATGAGCGGTTCGCCAACGACCTTTCACAGGACACCGCCAGCGGCAAGGGTGACACTGAAGAGCGCAAGGCGCACATCCAGAATCTGCTCAACTTCTTCCCGGTCATCGGCGAGGACGAGGAAGGGGAGATGATCCCGCTGGATGCAGAAAAAGTCCTCAGCATCCCCCGAAAGATCAAGTCTAAAGAAGTGGTGCGGATGGGCTTCCAGAGCAATTTCCTGTTCCAGAACATTTCCAACGTGTTCAGTGCCCCGCAGGAGGTGCTGGACATTCTGCAAAACTTCCAGCCCATCAGCGAAGCGAAAGCAAAGCCCATCCAGATCACCCCGGAGACCGGCGCAGACCTTTCCCTGAACGACAAGGGCGAGGTGGATTTGGACGAGGGCTACGTCATCGGCAAGGCTGCGGATGTGTTCGGGGCAAAAATTTATGAGAGCACCCCGGCGCTGGACACCGCCTTGCAGACCCTCACCGATGCCCCGGCGAAAGAGGAGCATCTGGAACCCCTGAAAAAGAGCATCACCAAGGAGATCATCACCCCTATGGTGGAGCAGGCAAAGCAGGAGTATGGGCGGGACCTGAAGCTGTCCGACCAAAAGCGGTTCGAGAGCGCCGCCAAAGCCAAGATGGACGTGGCGGTGAACAAGGTGGTGGACAACTACCGCATCGACCAGAGCCAGTTGGAAGAGAAGCGCACCCAGCAGTTACAGAGCTGTACCACCGCCCAGCAGCGCCAGCAGGTGAACCGGGAATTTGACGCAAAGCAGCAGCAGAGCACCGCCGCCCTGATGGAAAACCTGCAATCCACCATCCAGCAGACGGCGCAGGAAATGCAGCAGACCATCGTGCGCACCGTGGAGACCAACCAGAAGGAGCAGGAGAAAAAGGGCTACGAGGACACCGTCCGTGACCATCTGCGAGGCTTCTCCCGCACCATCCCGTCCTTCCTCATGGCATACGGCGACGAGAACGTGACGCTGGCGAACTTTGACCAGATCATCCCGGACAAGGTCTTTCAGGAGGTCACCAGCATCACGTTGGAACAGTTCCGCTTTTTACGGGACGGCGGGCCGTACATCAACCAAGCCACCGGACAGGAGGAACATTTTGCAGGCCACCTGTTCGACCCGGTGGTGTTTGACGATTCGGTGAAGGAGTTTTTGAACCTGAAGGTCAAGCTGGCGGATTACTTTGACGAGAGCCGCACCGAGGATATCTTCGACTACATCCCGCCCCAGAAAACCAACCAGATCTTCACCCCCAAGTGGGTGGTGAAAAAGATGGTGGACTTTCTGGAGCAGGAAAACCCCGGCTGCTTCGATGACCCTGGAAAGACCTTCCTGGACCCCTACATGAAGTCCGGCCTGTACATTACGGAAATCGTCAAGCGTCTTTACCGCAGCGAGAAGATGCGGCAAGCCTTCTCGGACGATAACGCCCGGCTGGAACATATCTTTGCCAAGCAGGTCTATGGGCTTGCGCCGACCGAGATCATCTACCGCATTGCTATCAGCTACATTCTGGGCTTTGCAAAGGATCACGGCATCACCGCCCACCATATCCGTCAGGCGGATACGCTGGAATTTGCCAAGGCGGGCACGATGGAAAGGGAACTGGATAAGATTTTCAGAGACTGACAAATAGAATACAATATAAAACCAAAGGCGGCTGTCTGCATGGGTGCAGATGGCCGCCTTTTTGCTATGCTTGTTACAAAAACGAAAGCTGTTGAACGTCCGGCAAATCGTTTTCAGGTGTAGTGTGTAAAAGAAAATCCTGATTGGATGTACAGGTGTGGCCTATACCCATCGGATGCAGTTTGAGGGTTTAAGCGTTTGCAACAAATATTTTGCAATACGAAAGTCGTCGTTGTATATACGACGGCATTGCCAGTAACTATATCATTTTTTTTGACCGTCACTGAATTGAGCCAAATATATCTTCTAAACTTTCTTTTATCGATTCATACACATAATCGGATAGCGGATTGTTTTCACAAGTTCTCCTTGATGTAATAACAAATGTAAAACCTGTCATTGTAGTCGATAGCCGCTTCGCAGTTCGCCCTTGTTTTGCATAGCTTTCCTGGATGTCCTGCATGATTTGCCGATGGTCAGAGAATGCTTTCTCCTCTACTTCTTGAATCATCGGATGTGGGATTTCATTCGTAGAAGACGCAATATAATAATATTGAATTGTCGGCTCCGACGTAAAATCACGCGGGTTCGCTTTCTCCTTATGATCCACTTCAACCACTACCTGATAAGGGGCATCATTGTATCTTCGGAAATATTTTTTTAGTACCGGAAAATTATAGTCAACCATATTCAGATAACTATTCTCGTGACAATAAAAAAATCGTGCAATCCGCCATTCCTTTTGTTTCTTTGAATACAAATCCCATGTAAACCAAGAGCCTTTTTCTGGTCGCGTCAAATCCGGGCCAGGAAGAACGCACTCTGACCAAATCGCATTTTCCCAATTTAAATCGTGCAATATCTTTTGGAATGGAAATATTTCTACGCCATCGTAATTAAATCCTTCTACATAAGGATTTTTTTCAAGTACCTCATCGACCATTTTGTCAATAATTCCTTGCATTTTGGGCAAATCGTCAACATTTTTAATCTTCTTTATCCTTTGTTTGTAAGAAGAAACTCGTTCACACAGTAAATATTTATCCTCTATCAGTTTTTTCTTCTCAATTAAGTCTTTAAGCTCGGCTTTTATTAAATTGATAGCAATTTTACGGCCACTGTCATCGCCAAATCCAGATAATCTCAAATTCGTACCATGACTAACGATACTACGTCTTTGAGAAAATGCCTTTTCTTCAAACGCTCTATGGTACTCTTCCAGTTGCTTCTCATTAATACACTGAACATCACTTTCGTCTGCCGAAACCAGATCAAACCAATAACTCAGCCACTTTTGATCGTCTGATAAGCTTCCCCGAATAGCAACCTTTTGCTCCTTTTCCGTTGCAAAATGATCTGGTACATAAAATGGCTCGAACAGCATTTTTATTGGACAAAAATATTTATCCAAAATGAATCGGTAAGTCTTAAGTATTTGTGTTAACAGTCGACTTGGAACATTGGTGCTGTCTGATCCACTTACATCACTTTTAGCATCAACACATTCGACGTATAACGGTAAATTATACTCCATCACAAAATCTAGAAATTCATCTTGCTCTTGCTGGTTTTTGAAAATCCCTCCCGCAAAAATAAAGACCTCTTTCCATTCTTCCTTTTCAACCAACTTCAGATACAGTTCCTTGTTGCCGGATAAAGGGAGGTTGTGAACTAAATAGTATGCAGTGCAGTATTCTTTGAGCAGTTTGTGTACAAAGAATACTTTCCCTTCGATTTTAAATAGTCCAGATTCAATAAAGGAACCTATCACACTCATTTTGTTTTCAGGAATTATTTCAGAAAGTTTCTGGTCAAATTCCATATAGCTATAACACGGCTGAGAAAAAGATTGATATGCCATCTGTCCTAAAATATTTTGTGCGTCATGGTAGGTAATTGGAGTGTTCCCTGAATAGCCCTCCTGCCGGGACATATTTCCATATAATTTTTGGAACAGTTCCTCGAACAAGCTGCTCCGGTTAAATATGGTTCGATTAGTGTTTTGCTTTAATATGGCTTTTCCAATTGACAAAAAGTACGGATTTGAGAAGAGGGCATAATATTGTCGTGGGATATTTACAAAAATCCCCTCATTTCTCAGTTCTTGCTGAACTGTTTGTTCGCTCAATGCAGTAAGGAAATACTCCTTTTTTGCGCCCAATTTTCCATTATAACGGTTAAAACGCGCTGTAACAAAGAAATAATTGTTGCGATACTGTGCGGTAAAATTACTAAATTCTGCATAGAATTTTTTACGGTCGATTTCCTGCGCAATATCATCAACTCCATCGAAAATTAAAACACACTTTCCCTCTTTTAGCTTTTCTTCAATAAACTCATCTGCTCTTCCATCAAAAAAATAACTGATTTTATACTTTATGCCACCTATAATATCGGAATAAAGCAGTCCATATTCTTGTAGAGGAATAAATATCGGAATCAGTGTATGTGTGTTCTCGTTTATACACACTTTCTGAAGCAATGTGACAGATTCATACGTTTTTCCATAACCTGCTTCTCCTAAAACGAGGACACTTTTTTCTCTAAGTAGTACATCTAGAGCATTCAATTGAACGTCTTGCTCATCTTTTGAGTAAATTTTACGCTCCAAATATTCATCTGCTGAATACTGCGGATATAGGCACAATAAATATTTTCGATACTCATCAAATAAAAACCGTGTAGATGTATGATTTTGTCTGCCAACCAATGTATCTACTTTTCCATCGATTTGTTCAAGCTTGATTTTAATATCCTGTAACTCATAGGATAATCCCTGCGCAAGCTCCTTGACTGCATTACAAACAACTCTCGTTTCAGCATTATCCGATTTATTCAAAGCTCGATAAATTGCCTCAAAATATCTTTGTAGGATAACGCTGATCTCATAATAATGCGAACTGTGTTGAGGATAATTTTCAACAAACAAATGCATATAATAGTTTATTGTTTGAGACTTGGATTTATAGTTGAACACTGATTCATCGCAACAATTATGGATGATGTTGCAAATCACATCATGCTCTACGAGAAAATGATCCCAATCATTATAAAAAGTTTCATTTCCATACATTAAGAGTATTTCATTAGAGATTTCCTTCTTGAGCTTTCTTTTGATGCAGCAAAGTTTGATTTTTCCCTTCAATCCAGAAAAAGCATCTTTACAGCGTTCTTCCAATAACTCTATGATTTTTGATACCACTGGATTTTCCATAGATACACCTCATTTGGCTGTAAGTAAGCTGTAATTAAAAACAGCCGTATGAGTATGTGCTCATACGGCTACGTTAGCGGTACAAAGTTCTACTATCTTATGATTATACTGCAATTTATCAAAAATTACAATGTATAGTCAAATTATATCGTAAACGACCAAACTATGCGAATGAACAATCACTGCTAAAAAGCACGCTCTCTGTACCGAATGCTACGCTGCTGGGTATAATGGATGCCCAGCAGCGTATCTAGCTCCTGTGCCGCATTTTCATAGTGATGCACCAGAATGTAGTCTGCTTCCTTGATTTTCCCTGATACCTGTTGTGACAGAAGCAGAGCACAGGTGCAGTCTGTGTAAATATCCAAATGTGCAAACAAATCGTCACACGGTCGTACTGCGTCAGGCCAATGCTCGCAGGTTCAATGGGCACCGCCCAACGATGTATCCCTTGACGTCCGTACCACCAAAAGTCCAGTGTTTCCACTGTACGTTCTGAAAAGCGGAGTTTATAGAGTTCATTATCTGTTCTCATTGCGTCTTCTATCACCTGCTCATACTACGGAGCCTCCTAGATGTTTTTTCAAATTTCAAAATCATTTTGTAAAACAGACTGTCAGCTTTCAACTTTGACTTGAAACTGGCTGTTATTTTTCGGTATAGATAATTTGTGGATTTGCACATCGTATCAAACAGGGCAAGCTGTCTTGCTTTCTCCCTTTTTACCAAAGTTTTCCTTGTACTTTCTTGCAAGCTGCCAAAAGTGGCGTATTCTCAAAAGTTTTTGTTGACACAGCTCGATTTTTGTGGTAATCTATCCCAACAATTTAATATAACATATATACTTAGAGTTTCAGCTCGGCTCCCGAAGGAGCCGGAGCAAGTTTTTGACTTTCTTATCGCTACATAACGAACCCGAACCAA